>ENA-ORCV01000011-ORCV01000011.1-marine-metagenome-genome-assembly--contig:-NODE-11-length-677207-cov-17.461526_pt1 | contig 677207 bp, 597 predicted proteins | sample MGYA00237779_ERZ508509 | MGnify/ENA primary metagenome ERZ508509 (study PRJEB26180, sample SAMN06268772) | marine metagenome | isolation source: Bioluminescent Bay, La Paraguera, Puerto Rico | place... | reverse complement strand
TCCACCCTGCTTGACCTTGACGTGGCTGCGGAAATGACCGCCTTCACCTCCAAGCAGATCCTGGTTCAGTCCGGTGTGGCCATGCTCGCACAGGCAAACCAGATGCCGCAGAACCTGCTGCGTCTGCTCCAGTAATCCTGGCGACCTGAAAATTCACGAAAAGGCGGCCTGTTGGCCGCCTTTTTTTTATTTTGTGGTGACCAATACCACCTTCTGGCCTTGGCGCGCAGGAGCTCCGTAGGGAACGACTACAGCTCCTCGCCCCTCGCTCCCCGTTGACGTCACACCATCACCGAATACGAAACTGCCCTGCTGCTTGCCTCGAAATTGTAAACCGACTGCAACCGCACGACACAGTACCCACAACCAGAACAGCCACAAGCATACCTATACGAATGACGTTTCCTGCATTGCAGCATACAGCACCCGAGTAAATCCAGCTCGGATTCGCCTTGCAATCTGCGGCTTTGCCAATCGGTCAATATTTTTCCGCCCACTAACCTTTTGTTTTTTATGATTAACTACAGATTAATTTTTTCACTGGACAGGCAACCAACCTAAAAGTATATTTCATCTTACCTGTAGTTTCGCTTTTGTTGCCATGTAGGACAGCAAAAGCAGTTCTGGCAAATGTGCCGGATACGAACAGCAAGATGTTGTTCAGAGCTGTCCAAGTAGGAGATGCGTCATGGCTCTTAATATTATTTCGAACTATGCTGCGAACGTAGCACACCGTAACCTTTCGGCTTCTGACACGATGGCGACCCGTTCGCTGTCGAAATTGTCGTCCGGTACGCGTGTGGTTTCCGCGCGCGATGACGCAGCTTCCATGGCCATCGGCGCCCGCTTGAACGCGACGACCGAGGCCCTTAAAACCGCTTCTGTAAACGTTGGCCAGGCCAACTCGATGCTGCAAATCGCCGATGGCGGCATGGCAACCATCGACAACATCCTTGTGCGTATGAAAACGCTGGCTGTTCAGGCATCCTCTGGCAACCTTTCCGACACCGAGCGCGGCTTCCTGAACGATGAATTTGTTCAGTTGCGTGAAGAAATCGACCGTATCGCATCATCGACCAACTTCAACGGCATTCAGTTGCTGGGTGATGGTGGCGATGTGGCGTTTGAGTTCGGTGATCTGGCAGCCGGCCAGCAAGGTCAGGCCCTCGTCCCCGTGAACGGTTTTGACAATTTTGCCATCACCGACAACAATTACTGGGCGACTGATGCCAATACCAACACAGTCACTGACAACAGTTTTGAAGTGAATATAAATTACGGCGTAGGCGACCAGGTCATTATGACCGTCACCAGCCTTATTGATGGCGCTGCTGATCGTACGCAATCAATTGATATCACGGACTTCAGAACCGGTGGCACGACTGCAATTGCCGCCGGCGGAAATGCGACACTTAATTTTGACGAGCTGGGTCTGACTTTCACAGTCAACACCAACTTCTCGACGTCTGTTGCTGCTATTCGCGCTGACAATACCGGCGCATCCGACTTTGGCACTGATACAACCTTTGGCGCGAGCGGCATCAACTCCGCAACCGGCAATATCGTATCCATGGCAGCCGATAACGGTCAGCAGCTTCAGAGTTCCATCGAATTCCAGGTCGGTGGTGGCAACACCGCAAATGACCGTCTTTCGATCACCCTGAACGCGGTTGATTCCGACACCCTGGGTGCCGGTGCGCTGGGAACCCAGACATCGTTGCAGGACCTTGGCGCGACTGCGATCAGCACCGCGGCCAATGCGCAGTCTTCGGTTGAAGTTGTCACCCGCGCGATTGACGATCTACAGCGCGCACGTGCAGCCGTGGGTACATCCCAGAACCGTCTGGACTTTGCGGGACAGAACCTTGCAACCACGCAGGAAAACACTGAATCCGCCCGTTCGACCCTGCTTGACCTTGATGTTGCGGCCGAGATGACCGCCTTCACCTCCAAGCAGATCCTTGTTCAGTCCGGTGTAGCAATGCTTGCACAGGCAAACCAGATGCCGCAGAATTTGCTGCGTCTGTTGCAGTAAGCACGCTGTCTCACTTGGGCACGTCCATGTTGGATTGCCTTTGTAATTCAACAAGACATCCTGCTGTCACAGGATGGCGGCTTAGGAGCTTAGGAAAATGGAAGTTGTAAACAACAGTTATAGTTCACCAGGTTCAGCGGGCAGCAGTTACGCTGCTACGTCGCCTGCACCTGCCCCGAAAATCGACACGACCGCGGCAAGTACTGCCGCGAAGTCGGCAGAAAAGCAGTCAGCTGTTCCCAAAGAATTGCAGGACGCGCTGGCAAGCCTTGATCTGCCTGATGTCGCTGACGGATCGGCACGTGTCGAGCTGAACTTTAACCAGGACACCGGTCGTGTTGTCGCAAAGGTTACCGATCGCGTAAGCGGCGATGTCCTGCGTGAAATCCCGTCCAAAGAGTTGCAGCAACTGTTTTCCCAGATGCGCGAATATCTTGGCAGCTTCGTGGACGAAGAAATTTAACGGGACCAGCGGGCACATCAGGCACGGTTTTTGCAGACATTTCGGACAGATACGTCCGCACATAGGCAAAATCGACCGGGCGCGCCCAAGGAGCTAAACCAATGAGCAGCTTGAATTTAAATAACATCTATGTTGGCGATAACGGCCGCGTCCAGTTGTCTGGCGGCTCATCCAACATCGATTTCGTCGACACCGTCGACCAGATGATTGCTGCCCGTCGTATTCCTGCGGACAATCTTGAAAAACGCATCGAAGCCAACGACGAAAAAATTGCCGCCCTGAAAGAGCTGCAAACCCTTGTTGGTACGCTCAAGGATTCCATGGCGAACCTTTATGGTGCGACCAGTTTCGACAAATCGAAGAACATCTTCGAAGCAAAACAGATTTTCGCCGCCTCTAACGGCAGCGACGCTGGCTCCCTGATGGGGGTTACCGCGACCAATGCTGCGGCGACCGGAAGCTATAAGTTCGAAATCGTCGATGTCGCAAGCAAGCACAAACTGTCCAGTGATACCCAGGCCGTCGCGGCAAGCGCAGACGTCACCGGTCTTACCGGCACTGGCAGCTTCACCATTACCGGTGGTGTGGGCAGTTCGTCGATCACGGTTTCGGCGGGCGATACGCTTCAGGATATTCGCGACAAGATCAACAACGTCAAGGACACCACCGGCGTTCAGGCGTCTGTTATCAAGGTTTCAGCGACCGAAAGCACGATCATCTTCACCTCGACCGAAGAAGGCGTTGATAACCGGATGTCCTTTAGTGACGATACCGGTAACGTCCTGCAAAGTCTGGGTATTCTGACCGATCCGACCACGATCAACGCAGCCAATGTGATTGATGATGGCAATGATGCCTCCATCACGCTTGACGGCATTACCGTTACCCGTGGCACCAACGAATTTTCCGATCTGATCGATGGCCTGACCATCAGCCTTTATGATGCCGAACCGGGCACCGAAATCACGATAGAGATCGAACAGGACCTGAACCAGGCGAAAACGGCAATCCTTGACTTTGTTGATGCCTATAACGCGGTTCAGACCTTTATCAACGAAAAGACCTTTGTCGATCCGACCACCGGCGAAGCATCCGAAGACGCGATTCTGCTTGGCAATACGTCTGTCAAAAGTATTGAGTCCGCACTTCAGCAGATTGCCGGCTCCTTTGCCAATGGTGTAACCGACCGTGCGGGCAAGGATGATTATTCGGTGCTGGCTGAAATCGGTCTGGATTTCGTAGCCTATGGCTCGAACGAGGACCCGCTTGTCAGCAAAACCATCGAAGTCGATGAAGCAGCCCTGAATGCGGCCCTGCTCAATGAGCCCGATGAGGTGATGGAACTGTTCCTGTTCCGCGGGAAATCGAACAATTCCGACGTCACCATGACCGGCTTTAGCAACAAGACCAATGCCGCGACCTATGATTTCAACATCAATGCGTCCGGCGGTGCCATCACCAGCGTGACCTATGACATCACCGTTGATGGCGTGACCACGACGGGCAAAAACGCCGTTGTGACCGGGAACAGCATTCGTACAGCCGATGGTCTTCGCCTGATTTATGGTGGCGATGGTCTGGCAAACGACACGGCCACTGTGACCACATCTGTTGGTATTGGTGCGCAGTTCTATTTTGAACTCGACTCAATCCTGGATGATGAAAACGGCACATTGACCCAGGCAATTTCGGATCTCGAAACGCAAAACACGTCCTATGACGAAAAAGTTGAGCGGATCGACGACCGCCTTTCCCGACAGCGAGAAGTCCTGATGGATCAGTTCATTGCGATGGAATCTGCCCTCGCACGGATGAAGAACATTCAGAGCTCTCTCGACGAATTGATGGCTGCAGGTAAAGATAGTAGTTAACTTTTCCATGCCATACATGCACACTAAAGAGACGCGTCGCATACCAAGGAGTGTCGCATGAATGAACACGCCGCCCAAACGTACAAGCACCAGCAGGTCAATACAGCTTCACCCGCCAAGATGGTGTATATGCTGTTCGAAAAGACCCTGTCGCGCTTGCAAGAGGCAAAGAACGCGATTGAGCGCAACGACATTCAGGGGCGCTGCAACGCCAATTGCAGCGCACAGGAACTGATTGCCCATCTTTCAAATACGCTGGATATGGAACAGGGTGGCGAAATCGCCGCCAATCTGGAGCGCCTTTATGCGCATTGCCTAATCCGCTTGATGGATGTTGATCGCAAGAATGACCCGGCACCTGCCGATGAAGTCGCCCGTCTTCTGACACCGCTTCGTGATTCCTGGGCTGCCTTGGCTGAAAAAAGCGAAGGCGAACTGCGTCAGGCCATCATGATTGCCCAGCAGGACCGCCCGGCACCCGCCGCATCGGAACAGATCGAAGCACCGGACACGGCATCGGGCACCGAAGAAGCCCCGGCACCGGCAAAATCGGGCCTGTCAATTTCTGCCTGATCCGGATCGCGGAAACAAATTCGGTCATCTGACCCGGATAAAGGCCCCGGCATATTTGTCGGGGCCTTTTGCATGTCTGAGCCACGCCATTCGTTGCGGCCTTCCCGAGACAGGATCATTTTTGCCCGGTTCCGGCGGATAGACAGGTCGGGCAAAAATTTCCTCTGCCGGCAACAGCCCGCTAAGGCGCTGAAATTCTATACAATTTGTTAACACCTGAAACTGGCCCGGCGCTTGCACATGTTCTGACACTGTTTCCAAAAGGACCAAGGTCATGAACAGCTCTGCGATTACAAACAGCACCATGCCAACCATCTCCATTCCGGGCTCAACCGCCAGTGAAAGTGCGGGTTCGGGCTTTGGCGATGTCATGGCATCGATCACGGAAAACTGGTCGGAGCGCAAAAGCCAGATCAAATATGACACGGCAAAATCTGCCCAGAGCACCTGGGACGATAGCCGCGCAGACAGGCATGCCGATCGCAGCATTGAAAATGACGATGCCAAAAGTGCATCACGTTCCGATGACAAACGCGATGATGAACCGATGCGCGCAGAGCGCAATGACCGCGACGATCATGGCAAAACTGATGATCGCAAGGCCGATGACAATCGCGATGTCGATACCGGCAGCCGCGATGCCGACCGCGCTGAGGATCAAACCCAAAGCGCAGATAGCGATCAACCTTCTGACGAAAATGTCGCGGCCTCTGATGATGATGGCGCACCGTCGGAAGATGGAAAATCTGCCGCTGGCGATAAAGAAACTGCCGAAGGTGACGACACCCAGGTCGAGCTTGCCGTAACCGATCCCAATCAGCCCGCCCAGACCGTCCCGCTTCCGGGATCGCAGCAGGCGATTGATCTGGCCAAAGCACAGGCCGCCGCATCGCAATCAATTAATGCAAATGCCGGCACCAACGGCCAGAACGGCACACCGGCAACCGGTCAGGTCAATCCGGGAATGGCCGCCAATGCCGCTGCCAGCGATGGCACGACCGACGGCCTGATGAGTTCGACAGCACTCTCGCAGCCGGCCGCCGCTTCATCGGCAAAAATGGCGATGAATGGCGTGGATACGACCGCCGGTGATGATGTCTCGTCTGATAAATTCCTGTCGCGCATTGTTGATGCAATGAGCGCCGATGGCAAAGCCAAAACCGACGCAACAGGCATCACCAACGCAACGGTCAATGGTCAGTCGGCAAACGCCAATGGTGCACAGTCAACCGTAACCAACCCGGCACAAACTGCACAGGCAGCTCAGCAAGCGATGGCCGCAGCGGCCGGTGCCCAGAACATGCAAAATGCAGCTGGCAGCCCGCAGGCTCAGGCTAATGCCGCTGCAAATGGCACGGTAACAGCAGCCGGCGCAAGCGAAGCAACTGCCCAGACCGCGCCGGGACAGCTTAATAGCACCAACAGCCTGCATCAGACCAATACCGGTGGCCAAACCGCACAGACCGCGCGTCAGGCCCCCGCCCAGCAGGTCCAGCAGCAGGTTGCCGTGTCGATCAAAAACGCCGCCAGTGACGGTGTTGATAAAATTTCGGTCCAGCTTCGCCCCGAACATCTCGGGCGGGTGGATGTGAAAATGGAGATCGGCCACGATGGCCGTATCCAGGGTGTCATTCAGGCAGATACACGCGAAACACTGGACATGTTGCGCCAGGATTCCCGTGCATTGCAGCAGGCTCTTAAGGATGCCGGCCTGAATGCAGACAGTCAGAGCTTCACCTTTGAACACAGAGATCAAGGTGGCCGGGGTCAGGAAGGCCAGAGCCAATCTCGGATGACCGCCAACCAGGGCAGCAGCCCGGGCGATGGCGACATCCTGAGCGGAGCCGAACTCGCCGAACATGTTGGCATTGGCTATGGGATCAATCCCAACGGCCTTGTCGATATTCGGATCTAGGAAAGGTAGAGGGAACTTCCCATGGCCATTTCATCCCTAACCAACGTTGGTCTGTCCCAAAGCGATACCAACGCCGCGTCCAGCAGCTCGGCAAGCCAGCTTGCGCAGAACTTTGATACGTTTCTGACGCTTCTGACCACCCAGCTCAAGAACCAGGACCCGACCTCGCCGATGGAAAGTGATAAATTCACCGACCAGCTGAGCCAGTTCGCCCAGGTTGAACAGGGTATCCAGAGCAACAAGAACCTCGAAGACCTGATTGCGATGCAAAGTCAGCAGCGTCAGCTTTCTGCCCTGTCCTATGTCGGGGCCGAAATCGAAGCCGTTGGTGATACCAACTGGCTCGAAGAAGGCGGCGAGCTGAAATACAAATACAACGTTTCGCCCGAAGTTCCGCGTCTGCAACTGCAGATTCAGGATCAGAGCGGCAAAACCATCTATTCCGAAGAACTTACCGATGTGTCCGGTCTGCAGTCCTTTACCTGGGACGGCAAAAACAATAGCGGCGTCGAACAGGCAGCCGGGGCCTATACCCTGGTTCTCAAGCCGATGGCCGCAAACGGCGACACATTCCAGACTGACAAAGGCAAACCTGCATCTGTTGCCATTGGCATCATCGGGTCTGTCGATAGTGTCGATATCGACGATAGCGACATCTATCTCCGCATTGGTGACGTCTCTGTACCGTTCTCCACCCTTACCAACGTCAAGCTGGGTGCGAGCTCTACAGATACGAACACTGGCGGCAATGATACCGGAAGTGACGAACAGGACGAAGCAGCCTGAGGGCTTTCTTCCGATTTTGATCAACACCCTGTAAGTGCAGGAGAAGAAAAATGAGCCTTTTTGGTGCAATGATTTCCGGTGTATCCGGCCTGAACGCGCAGTCGCAGAACCTGGGCGTCATTTCGGACAACATCTCGAACCTTAATACCATCGGGTACAAGGGTACGGTTGGTCGTTTTTCGACCCTGGTGACGGAATCCGCCACCAACACCCGTTACACCCCGGGCGGTGTCTTGTTCCACCCGACTGCCCTGATCAGCAAGCAGGGCTTGCTTCAGGCAACGTCATCGACCACGGCGGCCGCAATTTCCGGCGACGGTTTCTTTATCGTCCGCGATAATGCGAACCCGGGCACGAATGACGAACTGTTCTTTACCCGTGCCGGTGACTTCAAGCCTGATGATGACGGCTATCTGCGCAATACGGCGGGCTACTATGTTCAGGGTTGGGCAACCGACCGTGAAGGTACCCTTCTTGATGCCGATGGTAACACCACGACATCAAACAGCTCGGCTGTTACCGACCTTCAGGTTCTCGACATCAACTCGATCCTGACGGCTGCGGCTTCGACGACCTCGATCGAGTTTGGTGCGAACCTTAACGCTGACGAAACCGCTGTGACAGGTGGCACCGCCACCTCGACCACGACCGGTATCGATTATGACACCACCGACCTGACCACCCTTGCCGGTATCAACAACGGTGACCAGTTCAGCATCACCCATAACGGTACGACAACCAACATCACGATCAGTACCGGTGACACGCTTGAAGATCTGGCCGCTGCCATCAGTGCCGTGACCGGGATCAATGCGACAACCACCACGACGGGCACCAACGATACCCTGACCCTGACTGCCGCCTTTGCCGATCAGGGCGTGACCTTTGCCAACGTGACCGGCACGCCGTTCAGTGCAACCGGCATCACGGTTCCGGGTATTCCGGGCACCCTGGCACCGACCTATGTTGCTGGTAACCTTGCAACCGGCACGGTTGCCGAAGACAACACCATGCCTGTCACGATTTATGACTCGCTGGGGTCTTCCCATACGGTCAACCTTCAGGTCGTGAAACTGGGTCAGAACCGCTGGGGCTTTGAGCTGACCGGCAATACCACGACTGGCGAGCTGGACCCCGCCGATCACCCGAACGGGCTGATTCAGGCCGGTGTCATCACCTTTGACGGGTCGGGCAACCTTCAGACCTTTACCGGGGTTGCGGCAACCATAAGTGGTGTAACCATCGGTACGACCGGTGATCTTGCCGATGCAGATATTTCTGCGGAATGGAGCAACGGTGCCGATGACAGCACCTTCAGCCTTGATTTCGGGACCATCGGCCTTGGTAACGGTATCACGCAGTTTGCTGCCGGTGCCGATGCCAACGGTAACCTTGTCAATTACACCACCCACTTCATCAACCAGAACGGTGCACAGGCCGGGACCATGGTGAACTACGCCCTGACCGAAGAAGGCTTCCTGCAAGTCGAATTCGCCAACGGTGTGAAACGCCCGGTCTACAAGCTGGCAATCGCCACCTTCGAGGCCCCGGATGAAATGGAAAACCACACTGGTAACGTTTATCGCCAGACGCGTGAATCGGGTGACTATCTGCTGCGTGAACCGGGCCTGAACGGTGCGGGTAACGTTGTGGCATCCGCCCTTGAAGGGTCGAACGTCGATCTCGGTGAAGAATTCACCAACATGATCGTGACCCAGCGTGCCTTCTCGGCGAACACCAAGACGATTACCACGACCGATGAAATGCTCGACGAGCTGATCCGGATCAAACGGTAATTGATATCTGTTGCAGGGCGTTAGCCCGCCCTGCGATGTTCTGCTTTTACAGGGACTCGCCCGGCACTTGTGCCGGGCTTCTTTTTGGCACAATGACTCACTACATTAAACGCAGGCCAAACCGGTCAACAAAGATACAAATGATTCAAATCACTGGTGAATTTGAATCACGCAACTGGGCAAAAATTGCCGGTTGTTAACCTGTTCTTCAGCATGGAGAACTATTCGTTGTTGATGCTGGTCGAATTCCGTATGGACCGACCCGCATCGGGGACAGTGGTTAAATTTGGTTTCGGAGCAGTCGAACGTGGGCGGCTTGTTGCAAACACTCAAGAGTCTTGGACCTACACGCCTGATGGCCATCAGCGGCGTGGGTGTGTTGCTGCTTGTATTCTTTGCCTTCCTGATTTTGCGTGTATCCGCGCCGAATATGGAACTGCTTTATCGCGATCTGTCGCCGGCTGATGCCAGCCAGATCGTCAACCGCCTCGAAGACCAGCAAGTCCAGTATCAGCTTCTGAATGGCGGTACGGAAATTCTGGTTCCCGCCGATCAGGTCAACCGCATGCGCTTGAGCATGGCCGAAAGCGGCCTGCCCGCCGGCGGTTCTGTCGGCTACGAAGTTTTTGACAATTCCGACGGCTTTGGCGCCACCAGCTTTGAGCAGAACATCAACCATGTTCGTGCCCTGGAAGGCGAACTGGCCCGCACCATCGCATCGATCCAGTCGATTCAGCAGGCGCGTGTGCATCTTGTTCTGCCAAAACGTCAGATGTTCTCGCGCGAAACCCAAGAAGCCAGTGCATCGATCGCAGTCAAGATGGCTGGTGGTGAACTCAAACCCGAACAGGTTGTCGCCATCCAGCATCTGGTCGCGGCCGCCGTTCCGCAGTTGCAGCCAAGCAAGGTTTCGATCATTGACGAACGTGGCCGGCTTCTGGCGCGCGGCGATGGCGAACAGCAATCATCGACCTTCCTGACCCAGACGGCCGATGAAATGCGCATCCGCACCGAAAGCCGCCTGCGCAATACGATCGAAGATCTGCTGTCACGGTCGCTTGGATATGGCGAAGTGCGTGCCGAAGTTTCCGTTGAAATGGACTTCAACAAGGTCACCACTGCCGATGAACGGTTCAACCCGGATGAACGTGTGATCCGTTCAAGCCAGACGATCGAAGAAAACTCGACCAATTCCGAGACCGAAGGCACCGATCCGGTTACCCTGCAAAACAACCTGCCCGATCCCAATCTTGGCGGGGCCAACGGTGCCGGCGCCCAAAGTCAGGAAAGCCGGTCCGAGGAAACCGTAAATTACGAAATTTCCAAAACCACGACGACCCAGGTCAAGGAAATCGGCGAAATTTCACGCGTTACTGTCGCAGTCCTTGTCGATGGGACCTATACCACCGACGAGAATGGCGAACGTCAGTATCAGGAACGCTCGCCTGAGGATCTCGAAAAGATCGCAGCCCTTGTGCGCAGCGCGATCGGCTATGACCCGCAGCGCAGCGACCAGGTCGAAGTCATCAACATGCAGTTCGCCGATGCCGGTGATCTGTTCCCGGATGAAGAAATCGAGACCTTCCTTGGTCTGGACAAAGCCGAGATCTTCCGCATTGCTGAAATGCTGGTTCTGGCCATTGTCGCCATCCTAGTCATCCTGCTGGTGGTTCGCCCGCTTCTGACCCGTGCGTTTGAAACCCTGCCAAGTGCAGCGGACATGGCCCAGCGTCAGCTTCTGGCAGATGACATGACCGCCGAAGGCACACCGGCCCTTGAAGGACCGGCACCGGTTCCGATGGCACCGGGCATGGATGACGGCGAGGAACTGATCAACCTGTCGCAGGTCGAAGGCCGCGTTAAGGCATCCTCGGTCAAGAAAATCGGCGAGATCGTGGAAAAGCATCCGGAAGAAGCTCTTTCGATCATTCGCAACTGGCTGTATCAGGAAAATTGATGTTCCGATCAGTCGACGGCTCACTGGCAGCCCTTTGGCTGCCTTCCTTTTGTCGCTCAAGGCGGTTTAACAGTTCGATATGACGGCCATTGAAAAGTTCACTTTTGCCCTAAGCTTCGACGACGCAGACAACGTGATCCGTTCTGCCGGCGATGATGATGAGCATTACGAGCTGGGCAAAAAGAAGAAAAAGAAAAAAGACGACACGCCACCGCCGCCCCCGGCCGTCTATACCGAAGAACAAGCCACCCAGATGGTTGCCGAGGCCGAACAGAAAGGCCACGAGCAAGGCTATGCCGAAGGTCACGCCAAGGGGCTTGAACAAGGCTATCAGGAAGTCATGGCGTCGGTCGAAAAGGCCATCGGCGATGTTGAATCCGTGATTGCCGAAAAGCTTGGCCAGATCGACGAACAGCAAAAACGCGCCAATGCGAAAATCAACGAAGACGCCATTCACGTTGCGCTTGGTGTCATTCGCAAACTGGCTCCGGCCTGGTCAAAGCAATATCATCTTGTCGAAATCGAAGACATCATTCGCCAATGTCTGGCCAATCTGTTTGACGCCCCGAAAGTGATGATCAAGGTCAATCCGGAGCTTGAAACGCAATTGGTCGAAGTCGCCCATCGCATTGCGGAATCGCGGGGCTTTTCCGGCAAGGTCGTCGTTGTTGGCGAACCCGATGTCGCGGTTGGTGATTGCATGGTGTCGTGGGGCGACGGAACGGCTGTGCGTGACAGTGCGCGCGTCTGGTCTGAAATCAATGGCATTATTGAAAATGCCCTGACCCTGCATGCCAGTGAACACGACCTGCCCGAAAGCGACATGGGTGACCCGGAAATTCAGGCCACACCCGCGCCGGAAAAACCGGCCCCCAAAAACGCGCAGTCCGCACCAGACCAGGCGGCGACACCAACGCAAGCACAAACGCCTGAACAGACATCAGGACAAACGCCGGCATCTGCTGCGCCGGAGCAGGCAGCAGCGGCAGAACAGCCTGCGCCCACCACAGCTCAGCCTACTCCGCCCGCTCCGGCTAGCCAGCCTTCGCAGCCTGCGGCAACCGCACCTGCGCCACAACCGGCGCCACAACCGGCACCGCAATCCGCCAATCCGGGCCAACCGGCAAATCCGGGGGCTCAGGCAACACAATCAAACGGTTCGCCCGTATCGCCCCAACCGGGCCCGACGGCACAGCAAGTCGAACCACATAACGGCGCGGCTGCCACGCCAGCACAAACCGCGGTACAAACCCCGGCGCAGCCCGCCCCGCCCCAGGCGTCTGGCAATGCGAAACCCGATATGGCAGCCGTGAATGCCGGTCCTGCACAAAATAGTGCAACAGGCCAAAACACCGCGCCCAAAGAAGGCGATGGCACCGACGCGCGGAATGTGCAAACATCGACAGATAATGCAATGCCGAAACCTGACAACGTACTGGAAAACCCGGCAGATCAGGCAAAAGCACCCGCACCTGGTACCCAACCGGCATCAGGACCCGCGGGCGAGACAAAAAACAACGAAGGGCAATCCACAACCGGACCGCAGGGCACTGGGGACACGACCGCCATGCAATCCGGAGCGCAGGCCGCGCCACAGGCATCTCAGGGGCAGAACCAACCGCCTCGAAATGCCGCAGAACCGGCTGCGACGCCGACCGACGCCGAGAAGCAGGCTGCTGTGAAGCAACCGACCAAAGACGCAGGAGACGAAAATGGCTGATGATGACGATCTCGAACTCTCGGAACTCGACGACGATCATATCGAGTTGGAGGGCGAAGGTACCGAACTTCTTGCCGCTGCCGAAGCCGGAAGCGAGCAAATGAAGACATCCAAGGACCTTGAAGCCGTCTATGACATTCCCGTCCAGGTTTCTGCCGTCCTTGGAAAAGCAACCATGCAGGTCAGTCAGTTGCTGAAACTTGGTCGTGGTGCTGTCGTAGAGCTTGACCGCAAAGTTGGTGAAGCTATTGATATCTATGTGAACAACCGTCTGGTCGCACGTGGCGAAGTGGTGGTTGTGGAAGATCGTCTTGGTGTGACCATGACGGAAATCATCAAATCTGAGAAAAGCTAACGTAAGAGAGGATCTGCGACTATGGCCGAAGGGGGGACTAAAACGTCGTTTGACATTGCGACAGTCGGGGGACTGATCATCGGTTTTGCGCTGGTGATTGCCGCGATTATTTTCGGCGGCTCGCCGGGTGCCTTTATCGATATCCCTTCTGTGCTGATTGTTATCGGCGGTACGGCTGCGATCACCGCGGTCAGTTTTGCACTGGGCGAGTTTCTTGGCTCGGGCAAAATCCTGATGCGGACGATTTTCCATAAGTCGCGCAATCCTGCGGATGCGGCGCTGCAAATCCTGCAGCTGGCCGAAATCGCCCGTAAAGGTGGCGTGCTTTCCCTTCAGGGGCATCTCGACAGTCTGCAAAGCGAAGAATATCTGTGGAAAGGCCTGTCGCTGGTTGTTGACGGCACGCCGGCCGAAGAAGTCGAAGCGATCATGCGCAAAGACATGAATGCCACCATCGGCCGCCACCAGAAAGGTGCGAACATCATGAAAAAGGCCGGTGACGTTGCCCCGGCCATGGGCCTGATCGGGACGCTGATCGGTCTGGTGCAGATGCTTGGCAACCTTGATGATCCGTCGTCAATTGGTCCGTCCATGGCGGTTGCGCTTCTAACGACCTTCTATGGCGCGGTTCTGGCCAACATGGTGTTCATGCCGCTTGCCGGTAAACTTGAACGTAACTCGAGCGACGAAGAACTTCTGAATTCGGTCTATATGGTCGGCGCTGTTTCCATCGGCCGTCAGGAAAACCCGCGCCGTCTGGAAATGCTGATCAACTCGATCCTGCCGCCGTCAAAACGCGTCAGCTATTTCGATTGATCTGAAACGTGAATATTCCGGCCCCGAAAACCGTCCATATGGGCAGGTCGCCGGGGCCATCTGGAAATGATCGGAAAGAGATGAGACTATGCAGGTACTGATCGTTGGTGGACTGGGCGGACAGATAGGCGCAGCCAGCAAGATCGCAATGGCGCGCGGCGCATCGGTCCAGTTGGCCGAAAGCGTCACGACTGCGCTTAATATCCTGCGGGCAGGCAACCGCATTGATCTGGTGATGGCCGATATCGCCCTTGATGTGGCTGCCCTGATCGATGCGATCAGCAAGGAACGCATCAATGTTCCGGTGGTTGCGTGCGGCATTGGCAATGACGTCAATGGTGCGGTCAATGCGATCAAGGCCGGTGCCCAGGAATTCATCCCCCTTCCGCCCGAAGCAGACCTGATTGCGGCCATCTTCGAAGCTGTGACCGAAGAAAGCCATGCGCTGATCCATCGCGATGCGCGTATGGCCGAAACGCTGCGTCTGGCAGCCCAGGTTGCCAACAGCTCCGCCTCGATCCTGATTACGGGGGAAAGCGGCACGGGCAAGGAAATCATTTCACGCTACGTCCATCGCAAATCAAACCGTTCGGACAAGCCGTTTGTTGCGGTCAACTGTGCTGCCATCCCTGATAACCTTCTTGAATCCGAATTGTTCGGTCATGAAAAAGGGGCCTTTACCGGCGCACAGGCCCGACGTATCGGCAAGTTTGAAGAAGCCAATGGCGGGACCCTTTTGCTTGATGAAATCAGCGAAATGGATGTCCGTCTTCAGGCCAAGCTTCTGCGTGCGATCCAGGAAAAGGAAATCGACCGGCTGGGTGGCAAAACCCCGGTCAAGGTCAATGTCCGAATTCTTGCGACCTCGAACCGCAATCTCGAGGCCGAAGTCAATGCCGGCAACTTCCGCGAAGATTTGTATTTCCGCCTGAATGTCGTCAATCTTGATATTCCGTCCTTGCGCGAACGTCCCGATGACATTCCGGTTTTGGCCGAATTTTTCGTCAAGAAATACTCCGATGCCAATGATGTGCCGATCCGCCCGATCAGCCCGCTGGCCATCCAGCGCCTGCTGTCCCATCACTGGCGCGGCAATGTCCGCGAACTTGAAAACACCATGCACCGTGCCGTTCTGATCGCCGGTCCCGATGAAATCGGGCCCGAGGCCATCATGCTGTCCGGCACTGGCAGCAGCGAACCCGCACGCCCCCAGACAAGCCCGGATGCGCAATCGCCCGCACCGGCGGCCCCTGCTTCCCCAACATCCCCGGCATCAGCACGCGCAAGTTCGGCCTATGCCAATGCGAATGCGGCCTATGGGGCGGCGTCATCGGCCTATCAGTCCGGCACACCGGCACCAGCCCAACCAACGCCACAGGCCCCGGTCGAACCGGCACATGCGACACCCGATGAAAATGGGTCCGATGCGAATGATACCGACACAAGCAATGGAAATGGCAATGGCAATGACGGGTCCATAACCGCCGCCCTTGTCGGGCGCACCGTGGCCGATGTTGAACGTGATCTGATCATTGATACCCTGAAACATTGCTTTGGCAACCGTACGCACGCGGCCAATATTCTGGGCATTTCGATCCGCACATTGCGCAACAAACTGCGCCAATATACCGACGAAGGTCTGGCAGTTCCCGCGCCGGGTGACGGCCAGGACTGACGATGACATCCGGCTTTGCGCGCCCCATATCAAAGGGAACCAACAAAAGCGCAAGCGACACAGAGCAACCAACAGGATAACAAGCAAACACCATGGCCGAAGGTCAAGATATCACACCGACTGGTTCTGGCGGCTCTGACGGCCAGGGTGGCGGTGCGTCCGGAGGCATAAATTTCGGCGCCGTGCAGTCGCGTGTTGCATCGGCAATGAAGCGTGGCGATATCGCCATGGCGCTTGGATTTATCATGATCCTTGTGGTCATGATGTTCCCGATGCCGCCATGGCTGCTTGATTTCATGCTGGCATTGTCGATCAGTTTTTCCGTGCTGATCCTGATGACGTCGCTGTTCATTCAAAAGCCGCTTGAATTCAACTCGTTCCCGACCATCCTTCTGGTCGCGACATCGCTTCGACTGGCCCTGAACATTGCGACCACACGCCTGATCCTGGGCCATGGTCACGAAGGCACACATGCCGCCGGTGCCGTGATCGAGGCGTTTGGCAGCTTCCTGATTTCGGGCAATTTCGTCATCGGGATCATTGTTTTTGCCATCCTTGTCATCATCAACTTTGTCGTGATCACCAAGGGTTCTGGCCGTATCGCCGAAGTCGCGGCCCGCTTTACCCTTGATGCCATGCCCGGCAAACAGATGGCAATTGACGCCGATCTGTCATCGGGCCTGATCAACGAAGAACAAGCCAAGGCACGCCGTAAGGAACTCGAAGACGAAAGTTCGTTCTTCGGTTCCATGGATGGTGCATCCAAATTCGTTCGTGGTGATGCGGTTGCCGGTATTCTGATCACCTTTATCAACGTGGTTGGCGGCATCATCATCGGTACTGCACAGATGGGCCTGTCATTGGGTCAGGCAACGGAAACCTATACCATCCTGACGGTGGGTGACGGTCTGGTATCGCAGATCCCTGCCCTGATCGTCTCAACCGCGGCCGGTCTTCTGGTCACCAAGGGCGGCCTTGATGGCGCAACCGAAAAGGCCGTCTTTGGCCAGGTCAGTAACTACCCTGCTGCCCTTGGCGTTGCCGCTGCCCTGATGGCGGGCATGTCGCTTTTGCCGGGTATTCCGATGGTCTGGTTCCTTGGTCTGGCGGTCGGCCTTGGCTATCTGGCCTATTACATGGGTAAACGCCAAAAGGCTGCCGTCGTCCAAGAACAGATGAAAGAAAGTCAGGCCGCCGCAGAAGCCGCCGCCCCACCGCCCGAAGAACCGATCGCCAATGCGCTTCGCATGGATTATGTGCGGCTTGAACTGGGCTATGGCCTGCTATCGCTGATCAGTACCGAACGCGGTCAGAAACTGACCGACCAGATCAAGGCCCTGCGCCGTCAGCTTGCCGGTGACATGGGCTTTGTCATGCCCTCGGTCCGTATTCAGGACAATATGCAGCTTCCGGCCAATACCTATGTGCTGCGCGTTAAGGAGATCGAGGCCGGCCGTGGTGATTTGCGCCCGAACATGTTGCTGGTGATGGACCCGCGCGGCGAGGAAATCACCCTGTCGGGCGAAAAGACCATGGAGCCGACCTTCAACCTGCCGGCCATGTGGATCGAACAGGGCATGAAGGAAGAAGCCATGTTCCGCGGCTATACCGTGGTTGACCCGCAAACCGTGATCACGACCCACATTACCGAAGTGATCAAGGACCACATGCCCGAATTGCTGTCTTATGCGGAAACGCAAAAGCTGCTTGATGAACTTGATGAAGACCAGAAGAAGCTGGTCGAAGACATCGTTCCAGGTCAGGTCTCGGTTGGTGGTGTTCAGCGCGTGCTTCAAAACCTGTTGACCGAACGCGTTTCGATCCGCGATCTGCCGACCATTCTCGAAGGGATTGCGGAATCCACCGCATTTACCCGCAACCCGACCTTCATGACCGAACATGTGCGTTCGCGCCTTGCGCGCCAACTGTCGGATGTGAACACCAATCAGGATGGCGTCATTCCGCTGGTGACCATGTCACCGCAATGGGAACAGATCTTTGCCGAAAGCCTTGTCGGTTCCGGCGAGGAAAAGCAGCTTTCCATTCCGCCAAGCCAGCTTCAGGAATTCATCAACAAGGTCCGCACCACATTTGAACGGCTGGGCATGATGGGGGAATCACCGGTTCTTTTGACCAGTCCGGGCATTCGTCCCTATGTGCGCTCGATCGTTGAACGGTTCCGCCCAAGCACCGTGGTGATGTCGCAGAACGAAATTCATCCCAAGGCACAATTGAAAACACTGGGGCAGGTCTGATGATCAACAACATCATGACCACCGGCATTGTGGTCAGGGAAATGACAGGGGGGATTGATGCGTCTTAAGACCTTTACCGCCCCGACAATGACCGAGGCCATGGCCCTTGTAAAAGAGCATATGGGCGCAGATGCCATCATCGTTTCGACACAGGACATCCCGGGAAGCGGCGTGCGCCTGACCGCGGCCCTTGATCGCGATCCTGATTTTGATGACGATATTGCCCCTGCCCCGGCCTTGCAGGAACAGCTCGAAACCGCAGAAGCCGCCTTGACGCGGCATAATTTGCCGGAACGGCTGCGCATTCGCCTGTGTGACATCATGGCCCGCGAAACCGCGGCCGCATCTGCGCAGCAACTTCTGGCCGGTGCGCTTGATGAAATTTTTGATTTCTCGCCGCTGCCTGAAAAAAACACGCCGCGCGCCCTGGCGTTTGTCGGCCCGCCCGGTTCGGGCAAGACACTGGCCGTTGCCAAAACGGCTGCGCGTGCAGTGATGAAAAAACGCAAAGTTGCCGTTCTTTCAACCGATTACAAACGGGCTGGCGGCATCGCACAGCTTGAAGCTTTTACCCGTATTCTCAAGGTCGAGCTGCTTCAGGCAAAGTCACCCGATGAACTTAAATCGCGCTTTGCCGATATACGCGAAGCCGATGTGATCCTGATCGATACGGCAAGCTGCAATCCGTATCTTGAAACCGATATTGGCACGCTTTGTGAATTCATGAAGGCAATTCCGAGTGAACCGATACTGGTTAACCCGGCAGGGATTGATGCCTATGAGTCCGCCGATATCGCCAATGCCTTTGCTGATGGGGGGGCGACGCGTGTCATGATATCGCGTCTTGATGTTGCCGCCCGCCTTGGTGGTGCGCTATACGGTGCGGATTCAGGAAATCTTTCCCTTTGCAATGTCAGTATGACAGCCCAGGTTGCGGACGGCCTGACCGCGCTAAGTCCCCTTGCCTTGGCTAAACTTCTGATACCGTCCCATCGCGCTGACACCGCAAAACCGAGCTTCTCCGAGGTCGTGAAATGACTACCAAGTCTGATGCTGTACCCAAAACTGCCCCGCGCACCAGAGGCCGCAATGTTCTTGCCGTCGCGTCTGGTAAAGGCGGCGTGGGCAAGACCTGGTTTTCCATTACGCTCACCCATGCAATGGTGCTCGAAGGGCATAACGCGCTTCTGTTTGACGGCGACCTTGGCCTGGCCAATATCGACATTCAGCTTGGCCTGATGCCCAAGCATGATCTGGGCGGTGTCATTTCCGGGCGCATCAGCCTGAAAGACGCCATCACCCATTTCCCCGATGGCGGTTTTGACATCATCGCCGGTCGCAGTGGTTCGGGCAGTCTCGCCAACCTTCCGGCCAGCCGTTTGCAGGCCCTTTCCGACGATCTTCTGCAAACCGGGAAATCCTATGACAAGGTCCTGATTGACCTTGGTGCAGGCGTTGATCAGGGCGTGCGCCAGATGACCGGCCTTGCCAATACCGTGATTGTCATCACCAATGGCGATCCGACGTCACTGACCGATGCCTATGCCTTTATCAAGATCACCCACATGGCCCGTCCGAAAACCGATATCCGGGTGGTGATCAATATGGCCAAGGACAAAAAAGAAGGTCAGGCGATCTATAACAAGCTGCTCAAGGCGTGTGAGGGCTTCCTCAAAATTTCACCACCGCTGCTTGGCGTTATTCGGGCCGATGCGCGCGTTTCGGAATGCATTCGCAATCAGACGCCGCTTTTGACCCGCCATCCGAATTGCGATGCCGCCCGTGACATAGAAGCCATCGCCCAGACCCTCCTGGACGAGGAGTAACCTTGTCATGACCCTCCCGCCACAGGCTATCTCGCCCGGAACCGCGGTCGGTGGGCAGGCCTCGGCGGGCGGAACGACAGGACAGGCATCCCAGGGATCGGTCCCGGCCCAGGTCACGGCAACCGTGACCAGCGCGACCTCGCAACAGGTTGCCGCTGCCCTTGCAAAGCTGCCGGTTGAAACGCTGCTTCAGGCATCCGTCCAATCGCAATCGGGCAATCAGCTGACCCTTGCCACGGCACTTGGGCAGGTTACGGTCAAACTTCCCAGCGCCTTGCCAACCAATCTGGGTGATCTGCTTTGGGCGCGCTTGCCGACATCAAATGCCGCCACCAGTTCGGCAACAATGGGTGCGACCAATACCGGCGATGGCTTGCGCCTGCAATTGCTGCCGCAAACGTTGATGCCCGGATCATCGGCTATGTCGGGCAGTCTGGCATCTGGCAATATCGGTGCGACCACCCTTACCCCCGGTCAGACATTCAATGCGGTTACCACATCTGTCCTGACGATGCCAAATGGCACGCAATTGCCCGCCGGCAGTCAGACACAGGTGATTTTTCTTGGTCAGGGCACGGTCACGGCCCAACAGGCTGCCAATGTTCTGAATGCGGCCGGTGGAATAGCGGGTGGAATTGCCGGTGGCACGGTTGCCGGGGCAACACCGGGGGCTGGCATCGCCCCGACAATTGCCGCACAAACCGCAGCCGGACAGGCACCGGGCTTGTTGCTGAGCGGGACGGTCTTGCCACCTGACAGTGCCGAGGCCCGCCTGCTGCCACAGGGCTTTACCGCCCTTCGGACGTCAGCCGGGATTGTCGGCATCAAATTGCCGGTTCCGGCACCGACCGGTGCGACCCTGTCATTCAGTCTTGATGCCGCGGGCAGCGGGCGCGTTGCCACATCCATGCCGATGACCGAGGCCGACCTGATCCTGCGCGGGCAAAATGCAGCTTTGACCCATGATTGGGACAGCCTGCAAAAGGCGGTTCATGCCCTGCAACAGCATGACCCGGGTGCGGCGATGAGCCTGTTGAACAATTTGCCACAACCCGGCCCGAAATTGACAACCACGATGATGTTCTTTTTTGCCGCGATGACCGGCACAAAGGGCGGTTTGCGTGGCTGGATCGGGGATCGTGCCGCCAACAGCCTGTCATCCCTGTCCGAGGCCGATGGCGGTGGATTAAAACGTCTTGAAGGTGACTTTGGCCAGTTGCGCACCATGGCAGCCGACGAACGCCCCGATGGCTGGCGTGTCATGGCGATGCCGTTCAATATGGGTGGCAAAATCGAACAGTTGCAATTTGGCTGGCGCCATGGCGATCACGAAGACGATCCCGAGAAAAAGGACGATCAGGGCACGCGTTTCCTGCTGGATCTGTCCTTTAGCGTCGTGGGTCATACCCAGCTTGACGGCCTTGTCAAAGGCGAAGACAGCAAGTTCGATCTGATCATTCGTACCGAAAACCCGTTGCAGTCACATAACCGCGATGACATTCGCGGCATCTTCCGCGAGGCACTTCAGATTTCCGGTTATAGCGGGCATATCCTGTTTCAGGACGGATCGCGTTTTGTCCATATCGCCCCGCCTGCTGACAGCAGCGGCCCCAATTCCCACAGCGGGATTCAGGCGTAATTCACGACAAGCTTATGAAATGAATGCTTTTACTGCCCGGTGCACAAGCGTATCCTGATCGTCTGATTTTCATATATAAGAACGGTTAAACGTCATGCTTGAAATTTATCAACGTCGCAATCTGATCCTGACCGAAGCCAACCCGGGACCACAGGTCGATTATGTGGTGACGTTGCAAAGCAACCTGACGGGTGTGGAAAATGTCTTTCCGGCACGCATGACGCTGCGCTATGTGCCCGACAGACTGATCCTGAAAACCGATTGTCTGGCGGATTATTACGCCGAAATTTCGACCATCACCTTCGAAAGCTTCGAGGCCGCCGCCGTGTTGTTGATGGATGATTTCAACAATGAACTGGTGCCGCGCTGGATCAGCCTGCGTCTTGATAAACGGACGGCGGACAATGATCAGGTCTTCCATCACGAAACCGCCCTTGAAGACCGTCAGCCGAAATGGGGCAACCCGCGCCTTCTCGATCGCCTGGAACGGTACTGATCAGCGGAACGGGTTTCCGTGCACCCATTGGGTCAGCGAATAGCGCAGACCCGCGGTTGTCGGCGCCACACGGTGCAGAACAAAGCTCGGGAAAAAGATCGCGGTTCCGCGTTCCATTGGGGCATCCAGGAAATTCCCCGCCGGGTTAAGCTGCAACTGACCGCCTTCATACTGGTCTGGTTCGGACAGCTGGATCACCATGGTCAGTTTGCGCCGACGGGCGACTTCGGATGCGCCAACATCACTGTGCCAGTCATAATGACCGCGCAAGTCGCCCGCATAACAGGCGATCTGGGCTTCTTCGGCAAAATCGGTCAGGGCAAAGTCAAACACATTGCGGTTCACATCGGCCACAAGGTCTATGATCCTGCGGCAAACAACCGGTTCCTGTTCTTCGTTGAACCAGGTGATTTTTGACCGGCGGATATGGGTTGCGGTTTGCCCCTGTACGAGGCCGCCTTCGTCCATTTCATGCGCAAAGCCCGCGATCAGACGATCACAGGTGGCTGCGTCCAATGCGTTCGGGACGATGGCAAACATTTCTTCTGGAAACATTCACGACATTCTCCATGCCGCATAGGACCGGTATTTGTTGCCCCGGCCCCAAAGACAATTCTTTGCGGTGAATTGCTATTACGACCAAACTCCCCCCAATACCAGCAAATTTGCCGCTATTGGCCATGACATAATTCACAGGGATCTATGCAAGATTGATCACCCTTCCGCCCGCGGCACTGCCGTCTTCGGGATCGTGGGTGACCATCAATGTCGGAAGGCTGCTTTTACGGCATTGTTCAAACACGAATGACCTGAACTGACCGCGCAATTCACTATCAAGTTTCGAGAACGGCTCATCAAGCAACAGCGCACAAGGTTCGGACAACAAGACGCGCAACAGGGCCACACGCGCACGCTGCCCACCCGACAGGGTTGCCGGATCGCGATCGGCAAACCCGTCCATATCCGCATTTTTCAGGGCGTTCTCAACCATCATGCGTCGCTTGGCCTTGCCCTTGACTGATGCCGGTAGCGCAAAGGCCAGATTGCCGCCAACCGACAGATGGGGAAACAATAAATCATCCTGAAACAGAATACCGACATGGCGATCTTGGGGCGGGCATCCATCAAGGCACCGGCCATTCAGAACGACCTGTCCTGAAACATCAAACTGCGCGGGCAAGGTGCCACAGATATGGCCAAGCAAACTTGATTTGCCAGAACCGCTTGGCCCCATCAGGGTCACGATTTCACCAGGCGTAATCACAAGATCAACCGCAAGCAGTTCCTGCCTGTCCAGACGGATACTGACAGTGCGAAGTTCGAGCCCGGTTTCGGAATGATCCGATGGCATTTTCTATCCCCTGTTCTGTGCATTCATGCCCCGCCGATGGCGGAACAGGATGGCCGGTATCAGCAATGCACAGGCAAATCCGGCAAATGGCAAAACCATCTGCAACAATCCGTAAATCCCGATCATCCGGCGGTCGCCCCCCGATGCCAGTGCCACGGCCTCGGTCGTGACGGTCGCAAACCGCCCCGCCCCGATCAGAAGTGTTGGCAAATATTGCCCGACCGTCACCGCCAGCCCAACCGCCATCGCGGTCAGAACCGCACGGGTCAGCAACGGCAAACGCACGTGCCAGAATACCCGCATTGGTGATGCCCCAAGACAAAGTGCCGTCTGCCCGTATCGCGGATCAAGTGCCCGAAACGGATCAGACAGCGACAGGAACACATAGGGCAACACAAACACCAGATGCGACAGCACAACCGATATCAACGTCCGTTCAAGCCCGATCAGGGTAAAAAATACCTGCAATCCGAACATGAAGCTGATCTGCGGCACAATCAGCGGCAGGTAAATCAGCCAAATCGCCCCGCGACCGGGTTTGTGACGGCTTCTGGTTTCGTGTTCCAGACACCCAAGAACAAGCACAATTGCAATCACAACGGTCGGCACCGCAATCAAAAGCGTGGTGACAAGGCTGCTTCCGATCGCATCATATTCGCGCTGCCAAAGACGCAGACTGAAACTGCGGGGCAAAATATCGGGAAATCCCCAGAACCCGGCAATACTCCAGATCAGAAGAACCACAAGTCCCAATATCAGTGCCCCGGCTGACAGCCCCGCCAAAACCGCGCTTCCGGCACGCACGCCGCCGTCATGGCGGAACCGTTGGCCGTTGGCGGCGATCTGGCGTCCGGCCAGTGCAATGAACCGTTCCGCGGCCACCCAGATCCCGATGGCCACCACAACGACAAGCAACTGCAAGATTGCCGCACTTGATGCCATGAACCGCAATGCAAGATCAGGATCGGACAACCACCCCAATATCCGAACCGCCAGCGGTGCCGGTGTTGTCGGGCCCAGAATGATCGCAACATCAACAACCGACGTCGAATAGGCCAGAACCGCCAATACCGGCAATCTGATTTGCGGGTAAATCCGTGGCAATGTCGCCTTGAACCATCCGGCAATCCGGCCATAGCCCAATGTGGCGGTAATCTGGGCGGTGCGGTCGGTATCGGCCTGCGGCAAGGCTGCAAGGGTCATCAAAAACAGAAACGGGATTTCCTTGGCGACCAGCCCGGCAATCATCGCAATCCCCAGCGGATCATGAATGATCGCGATATCGGGCGGGCGATCCCATCCGGCAAACTGGGCAATCAAACGTGCAATCCAGCCCGACGGCGCAATCAGAAACGCCAGTCCGAATGCCGCGGTCGCGTGCGGAACCGCCAGGATCGGTGACAATATCCGCTGCATGGCCCGAAAAATCCGGGTGCCCTGCCAGGCGGCACAAAACAGCATGACAATCGCAACCGACACGAAACTTGCAATCAGGCCGTTGACCAGCGACAGCCGCACTGACTGCCAGATCCCCGGTTGCGCGAAAAGGGCGGCCCACGGATCAAGTCCGGGCTCAGTTCCGCCAAGTGCTGGCAAGATGCCAAATGCCGGCAACAAAGTGCCAATCAGCCCGGCAGATACCGGGCCGATCATAAAGGCAATCGTGATGATGGGGACAAATCGCAACATGCGCGATTACTGCACCACGCCGTAATGTTTCTGCCATTCGGTTTCGACCAGCTCCATCCAGCTTGGATGGGGTTCAGGCAAAACCGTGCCACGTTCGGCCGGTGCAAGGGATGCAATGCCAAGATCAAGATTGGCAAACGCTTCCTGCATGTCGGCAGGCAGCTTATTCATCGCAAGAACCGTATCAGCCCCCCAATATTGCGGGTCCTGTTTGCGCAGCTGGGCTTCCGGTGACATCAGGAAGTCGGCCAGAACCACCGCACCGGCCTTTGCCGATGCGTTATAGGGGATGGCCACAAAGTTGGTATTGCCCAATGTACCATTGTCAAACACATAGGATCGCACCGTATCGGGAAGCTCGAACGCTTCGATCGCCGATGACACTTCGCCCGAGCTGAATGAAAACGCGATATCGATTTCGTTATCGCCAAGCAGGGTCCGCATCGCCGCCCCGTTCTGCGGATAGGCTTGACCATTGCGCCACAATAGCGGCTGCAAATCTTCAAGATATCCCCAAAGCGGTTCAAGAACCGCCTTGGCATCAACTTCGTCAGCCGGTTGCTGCAAGACCTTGGGGTTTTGGACCAGTTCGGTCAATATCTGTTTCAGGAAGGTCGATCCCATATAGTTTGGCGGCTGCGGATAGGTAAAGCGCCCCGGATTTTTTGCCAGCCATTCCAGCAAGGCTTGCGCGGATTTCGGCACGCTGTCGAGTTTGGCGGTGTCGTAATAGAAACTGACCTGTGCCATGCCCCACGGCGCTTCAAGCCCGTCGGTCGGAACGGTAAAATCATTGACCACCGTGGGTTTGCCTTCAACATCGACATATTCGAAATTTGGCGTTTCTTCGACCCACGGACCAAACAGCAATTCATTGCGCTTCATCGCGGCAAAGTTTTCACCGTTAATCCAGATCATATCAACCGCACCGCCATCATTCACCCCGGCGGTCTTTTCCGACAGCACCTTGGTGACGGCATCGGCGGTATCGGTCAGTTTGACCTGAACGACCTTGACCCCGTAACGTTCAAAAACCTGATCGCCGGCCCAAGCGATGTAATCATTGATGCGCGGTTCCCCGCCCCATGCATGCCAATAAACGGTCTGCCCGCGGGCCTGATCAAGAACCGACTGCCAGTTCCCGACATCGGGGGCCGGGTCCGCATATGCCGGCAATGACACCGATGCTGTTGCAATGCCTGTCGCCAGGGCCAACGCAGAGACAAAAGCACGCATTCTTGAACGCATATCGGACAATCCTTTTCACCTGATGAACTGTCATCATACCCCATTTTGATATGGGCATGACCATGGTTAGCCGTTTGATTTTAGTGTTGGCATTTTTTAAGCCCGCCTTGGGTAAAATCAATTCACGCTTGCGTTAGAACACGATGAGCCACACCTTATCTGCGGTCAATTTTTGTCTGTGCTGCCTGTTACGGGGTTTTGATGATGTTTGAATGGATGAGCGACCCGCACATGTGGATGGGTCTTGCCACCCTGACCGCGCTGGAAATCGTTCTCGGGATCGACAATATCGTTTTTCTGTCAGTGATCGTTTCCAAACTGCCCCCGAACCAGCAGGCACCGGCACGCCGGGTCGGATTGCTGGCCGCGATGGGCATGCGGCTTGGACTTCTGGCCGGGATTGCCTGGGTCATGCAACTGACCGCCCCGCTGTTTTCCGCCTTTGGTCAGGAAATCAGCGGACGTGACCTGATCCTGATCATTGGCGGGCTGTTTCTGATTGCCAAGGCATCCAAGGAAATTCATCACACTATTGATGAACCCGAAGAACACGGGCCGGGCAAAATCATGTCGGGCTTTGCCATGACCATCGTGCAGATCATGCTGCTTGATATGATTTTCTCGCTCGACAGCGTGATTACCGCTGTCGGTCTGGTTGATCACATCTCGATCATGGTGATCGCCGTCATCCTGTCGGTTCTGGTGATGCTGGCCGCGGCCAAGACCATTGGCGACTTCGTTGAAAAGCATCCGTCGGTCAAAATGTTAGCGCTATCATTCCTTATTCTTGTCGGGTTTGTGCTGTTGCTTGACGGTGTCGAAATTCACGTCCCCAAAGGGTACATCTATTTCGCGATGGTCTTCAGCCTTTCGGTCGAGACGCTTAATCTTCTCAACCGCAAACGCAAACTGAACCGTCGCGCACAAGAGACAGGCCAATGAAAAAAGTTTCTCCGCCGCAATGTCTGCAAAATGCGTTTGATGCCAACAATCTTGGTCATATTGACGTATTCGAATTCCCCGATGGCACCCGATCCGCGGCCGACGCGGCAAATGCCATCGGCTGTGACATCAGTGATATCGGGAAATCACTGGTCTTCATGACCGAAGCCGGCAAACCGGTCCTGATCATCATGAACGGGGCCGATCAGGTTGACCTGAACAAGGTCGCAAGCCTGATCGGACTTTCGATCCGCAAGGCCGATGCCAATGAAGTTCGCGAACATACGGGTTACGCCATTGGCGGCGTCCCGCCCTTTGGCCATGCCCATCCGGTTGAAACCCTGATTGATGCCAAATTGCTGGCAAAGAAAACCATCTGGCTTGCTGCGGGCACACCCAAAACGGTCTTTGCCCTGCCCCCGGATGATTTGCGCAACGTTACCAGCATTGAAACCGGGGTCACGATTGCCGCGTGATCCACGAACGGTATTTGCAAGAAAGCATATGCGGGGTGTTGAAACCCGCCTGATCGTCACCTGATCGCTTTGATATTGTTCGGCTTTGGGTGGGTCGGATGTTTTCCTTGCCCACCAGTCAAGGAACGCGGCCTCAATGCCGTGTGCTTTGCGTTTCGTTCCTTGTCAAAGCGCGTTCGCCAGGCACTGACAAAATCGTTTCAGGCGCATTAGCCCGTGCCTTAGACCAGACCTTAAATCAGGCCATCATCGCGGGTTGCCGAACGGGTGCCGATTTCATCAAGCTCGTCCTGTTCTTTCTTTTCTTCTTCTGCGCGTTCGGCTTCGGCCCGATTGCGTTCGGCGATCTCGGCTGTTTTCAATTCCTTGAAGGCATCGGCAACTTCATCGCGAAAGGCATCAATCTTTTCTTCCTGCTGGGCGATCATTTTTGAAATTGCTTCGCGCTCGGCAATCACTGCATTGGCAAACCCGCCATAGGCAAATCCGGCCAGTTCGGGATTTTCCGCCGCAATCCGCTGTTCGTTGATCACTGCCTGTTCAAGTGCTTCTTTCTCGGCTTCCAGTTTGCCAAGAACACCCAGCATTTCACCAAGTTCACGCTGCTTGTCATCAAGCGCCCATTTGCGCATACGCACCAGTGTTTTGAAATCCTTGGCCATGGATTATGTCCTGCTGTTCAGGCGGCCCTGACGGCCGCGCCTGTCATGTGGCATCCCCATCATCGGCGCACTAGCCTTCTTTTTTGTCGCGGCGCAGGGCGCGTTTGGCATCATTGAGTTCGCGTTCACTGCCAGCGCGTGACCGGCTGTTGACCTTTGGCCCGCGATTGATTTTCGGACCGATTGACGGCGGCGGAGCCGGCGCGGGTGCGGGCATTTCATCGGGGATACCGTGTGGCGCACCGCCAGCCTGGGCGTTTTGTTGTGCGGCCTGCGCCTGTTGGGACTGGCGCCCCTTGGCGACACGGGGGTCTTCGGGTTCTTCGGCCAGAAGATCCAGACGACGGGCCAGTTCGACATATCCTTCATTCAGGCGCGTGCATTCTGTTTTGCGCTGCTTCAGGAATTCCTCGATCAGCGGGAAATAGTGGATCGCCTCGTCAACTTTGGGATCGGTCCCCTGACGATAGGCGCCGAGCCGGATCAGTTCGGCCATGTCTTCGTAGGTTGCCAGCAGTTGGCGCGCACGCGCCACGATCTGGTTTTCTTCCTCGCTGTTGCAGCCGGGCATGGTACGCGACACGCTGCGCAGAATATTGATCGCCGGATAGCGCCCCTGTTCGGCGATCGATCGATCCAGCACCACATGCCCGTCAAGAATGCCACGCACCGCATCGGAAATCGGTTCGTTATGGTCATCGCCGTCAACAAGAACGGTAAACAGGCCGGTAATCGATCCCTGCCCCGGGCCGCCGGGGCCGGCACGTTCCAAAAGACGCGGCAATTCTGCAAACACGGTTGGCGTATAGCCCTTTGATGCGGGCGGCTCGCCAACCGAAAGGCTGATTTCGCGCTGGGCCATGGCAAAACGGGTCACGGAATCCATCATGCACAGAACATCTCGCCCGACATCGCGGAAATATTCCGATATCGCCATGGTCATATAGGCCGCCTGACGACGCATAAGCGGTGGTTCGTCCGATGTCGCCACCACGACCACCGACCGGCGCAGGCCTTCTTCGCCCAGATCGTCTTCGATGAATTCGCGCGCTTCGCGGCCACGTTCCCCGATCAGGCCGACCACCGACACATCCGATGTCGTATGGCGTGTCATCATGGATAAAAGACTGGATTTACCGACCCCGGACCCCGCAAAGATGCCCATACGTTGCCCGCGGCAACAGGTCAGAAACGTATTCATCGCCCGGATGCCAAGATCAATCTTGCCCGCGACACGCTGTCGCGAATGGGCCGATGGCGGCATGTTGCGGATCGGATAGGCCTTGTTGCCCTCAGACAGCGGACCTTTGCCGTCCACCGGCTCGCCAAAGGCATTGACCACCCGCCCCAGCCAGCTTTCGTCGGGATAGACCTGTGGTTGGGTATCCCCCAGTTCGACTTCGCAACCGATCCCGATCCCGTCAAGGATGCCAAACGGCATCAAAAGCGCGCGTTCATTGCGGAAACCGACGACTTCGCAAATCACCGCCTTGCCATCGCGTCGCTTCACCTTGCAGCGGTCGCCAACCGACAGCGCCCCTTCGACACCGCCGATCTCGACCAGAAGGCCGAGCACCGCGGTCACGCGCCCGACAACCCGGTAATCGGGAATGCGTCTGAGTTCTGCGATGATGTTGCGACCAATCTGAAACACGCCCCGGACCTTCTCAGCCAGCAGTTGATTTCAATTTTTCCCAAGCAGGCGATTTTGATCCCCGAACATGACATGGGGGTGGCAAATCGCGCCGCGTCGTACCAAATATATTGGCATAATCGATGTTAAAAAGCTGTGTAGACAGCAAATCGCAAATTTTTTTGTTTGCGCGCCCCATGACGGTTAACGCCGCAAACCGTTGGGAAAACTCGCATTCCGGCCCCGAGTCGCTTCTTGTGATGAAAAAAAGTTAACGAGATGCGACTCGCCTGCTTGCCACGAGTCGCAAAGCAACGTATCGTTAACGGAATGGGAAAAAATTTCCCACCGACAAACGTTGGGGCGCTTGTCAAATATCCGGATTAACACGGACTTATTGCGGAACACGGTAACGGAGCAGAAACATGCGGGTGCTGCTTGTTGAGGATGACAACACCTATGCTGATAGCATCGAACTGATGCTTAAGTCGGAAGGCATGGTGATTGACACAACCGACCTTGGGGAAGATGGTCTCGAGATCGGCAAGCTGTATGATTACGATATTATTCTTCTGGACCTGATGCTGCCAGATATTGACGGCTATGAGGTTCTCAGACGTTTGCGCGACGCACGCGTCGACACGCCGGTCCTGATCCTGTCGGGTCTGACCGAAACCGAAGACAAGGTCAAAGGCCTTGGCTTTGGCGCTGATGACTATCTCACCAAGCCGTTCGACAAGGTCGAATTGCTGGCACGCATCCAGGCGATCGTCCGTCGCTCGCGTGGGCATGCCCAGTCGATGATTTCGACGGGCAAACTCAACGTCAACCTTGATGCTCGCACCGTCGATGTCGACGGATCGCCGCTGCATCTGACCGGCAAGGAATATGGCATCCTTGAATTGCTGTCGCTGCGCAAAGGCACGACACTGACCAAGGAAATGTTCCTCAACCACCTTTATGGCGGTATGGACGAGCCGGAACTCAAGATTATTGACGTCTTTGTCTGCAAACTGCGCAAGAAAATCCAGTCGGCAACCAAAGGCGACAACTACATTCATACGGTTTGGGGCCGGGGCTATGTCCTGCGCGATCCCGACACCAATAGTGCTGCGGCCTGATATCTGACCTTTCCTGTCCAAGCGCCCGGAAACGTCACAGCAGTGCTCGTTACACAAAACGCCCCGGTTCTGCACCGGGGCGTTTTGCATTTGCCACCCGTCAGGGCAAATGCACAAGGGGATGCACAATCCCGCTGACCTGCAACCAGTCAAAAAACTCGAACAACGGCACGGCCAGGAAAAAGGCCAGCCCGTCGCGCAAGGTCCGCCACAGAAGCTTCGGACGCACTTCGATGGCGTCCATATCCCTCCATGCCGAAAAACGCGGGCCAAACCGGGGAACCCGGGCCTGATAGCGTTCGAATTGCGGACCAAACAGCTGCGCCAGGGCCCGTTCCTCGCGCAGGATGACCGGCAGGAAGACCGCAACCGCACCCAGAACAAAGATGGCCGAAATCACAAGGCTTCCGGTTTGCGCACCAACACCGGCTGCACCAATAAAGCTGAAGACATAAAGCGGATTGCGGCTGATAGAATAGGGACCACGATCGGTAAGCTGCTGTGCCTTGCGCCCGCCGATATAAAGCGTACACCAGGCGCGGCCGAAAATCGCCACCGTGATCAGGCCAATACCACCCAGCTCGATCCCCTCGTGAAGCGACATCTGAACTTTGGCAACAGACTGGATCAGCGGCAATGTACCAAGCAACACCAGCGCAAGCGCCGCAATAACCAGCTTGCGGCGGCGCTGCAAAACAGTCAGCGCCTGACGCGGGGCTGCGACGGTCTCGGTCAATTGTGGGATCATATTCATTCCCGACGTTTCGGTTTAACGGAAACAGTCGGGGTCACACCGGCTGCCGACTACTTTTTGTCGTCCGGTTTGCCAAAACGTGATCGATCAAAGGTCGTGGACGGGCGTGTCGTTCCGGAAGAACCGCTTGTATTCCCGGTGCCTGTCGTCGGCCTTGATGTCGTGCCACTGCTACCTGTGCCGGTACCAAGCGGCCGGCGATAGGTCGAACCGGTGGTACCGGTCGTTCCTGTTGTCCCCGGACGGGTTGTCGAACCAGTACCAGTCGAACCTGACGGTTTGCTGAACGAACTTCCCGTGGTGCCGGTCGGACGCGTGGTCGACCCTGCCCCGCCCAGCGGACGCGGCGTTGTCCCGGTGGTGCCACCTGTCGTGCCGGTGGACCCGGTCGTTCCGGTGGTGCCAGGACGCGTCGTACTGCCAAGCCCGGACGTTCCGGTTGCAGAGATTGGGCGAATGCCGGTTGTTCCAGTGGTGCCCGTGGTCCCGGTTGTCCCCGGACGTGCCGGGGTCGTCCCCGCACCGGCGGTTCCGGTGGTCCCGGCGCCGGTTTGCATATGTTTCGGTTTCGGGAAGGCAAAGCCCCCCGCCGCCGCCCCGCCGGCCGCCGCAGCCGCGGCACCGCCTGCCTGCACCTTTTCAAGTGCGGTCAGATCGACATCCGGCGCGCCGGGACGGTTCAGCTGGTAAATACCGCGCTGACGGGCAAGCGGTTTGAATTTATCGGAAATGCCAAGAACCGTTTCCGCCCCGCCAAGGAACAGGAAGCCGTCATCAGGCATCAATGCCGAGACACGCGCCAGCACATCGCTTTTGGTCGGCTGATCAAAATAGATCAGCACGTTACGACAATAAACGACGTCAAACTGGCCGAGCGGACGGAAGTCTTCAAGAAGGTTGAACTCCTTGTATTGAACCTTTGACCGGATTTCCGAGGAAATCTGCCACTGGTCTTCCTTTTTCTGGAAATACTTGACCAGAAGCCCGATCGGAAGGCCCCTTTGGACTTCGAACTGGGAATAAAGCCCGGCCCGGGCCTTTGCCAGAATTTCACGCGAAATATCAGTACCGATGATTTCAACCCGCCAGCCAGACAGCTGGGTTTTGAATTCATCAAGGATCATTGCCAGCGAATAGGGTTCCTGACCCGATGACGCCGCCGCACACCAGATACGCAGGTGGCGCTTGGACGCGCGTTCCTTGATCATGTGCGGCAAAACGACATGACGGAACTGGTCAAACGGCTTGGTATCGCGGAAGAAGAAACTTTCATTGGTCGTCATCGCATCGACGACTTCTTCGACCAGGTTACGGTCACCGCCACGCAATGCGCCAATCAGTTCGCCCAGATCCTTAAGGCCACGCTTGCGCGCAATCGGCATCAGCCGGCTTTCGAGCAGATAAGTCTTGTCCTCGCTCAGAACGAGCCCGGACTTGGACTTTATCAGTCTGCTTACGAAATCGAAGTCTTCCGGCTTCATCATTGTGGGTTAACGACCCCCCGCAAATTTTTTGATATAGGCCGCAATTCCGCCAACCGGCAGAACAGCAGAACAAATGCCCGCATGCGCAGCAGCACCAGGCATCCCCCATACAACACTGCTTTGTTCGTCCTGCGCAACGACCATGCCCCCGGCATTCACAACGTCACGGCCTCCCAGCATACCATCCTGTCCCATTCCGGTCAGTATCGCGGTTAGAATATTTCCACCATAACTTGCCACCAGACTGCGCAACATCGGATCGACAGACGGGCGACAGAAGTTCTCTGGCGGGTTCTGATTAAGCATAAGATGCCGCGAACCGCCACGTCCTTCTACTGTCATGTGGTAATCGCCGGGCGCAAGATAAACCTGTCCCCCCACAATCGGCATGTTGTTCTTGCCTTCCTGACACTTCAACCCGGTCAGGCGGGTGATATGTTCGGCAAGAATTGTGGTGAAAGTTGCAGGCATATGCTGGGTAATAAAAATCGGCTGACGCACGCCATTCAGGCCGCGCAAAACTTCAAACAATGCCTGGGGGCCACCGGTCGAACTGCCGATCGCGATGGCTTCGACATTGACCCGCTTTTCCGGCAACAGCGAAATTGCCCCGCGTGACGCCTGTCGACGGACCGGCGCCGGTGCGGAACCACCCCGTGCGGTTTTTGCACGGGCTGCTTTCGCGCCTTCCGGGGCATTGCTCGCCGCCCGTTTGGGAGCCGCAACGGTTCTTGCCGCTGCCGCAGTCGGCGAACTGCGTGTTGACGTTTGTGCCGCTGATTTGTGACCGCCACCCGCGGCAATCGCCGCATCGCGGATCAAACGCCCCGGATCACGGGCCGGTGTCTGCGGGCGGGTCGGCATCGGATTGGCTGCCGCCGCACTGCGTGCCGTGCGCGGGGCCTCGGCCGCGTTGCTGTCTGCTGCGGCCTGGGATGGCGGTGCAGACTGGCTTTGCGCGGCCGGGCTTGGCTGTGGCTGGGCCGGGCGCATCTGGACCTGTTGCGGACGCGGATGCTGTTGCATCGGACGCGGGCGCAATTCGGCGGTAAATCTTTTGCGCTGGATCCGGCCAGGCTTATGGAGCTGCTGATGTTCGATCGACATTTCAGCACGGAAGGTCGTTGACTTTCCGTCCTGATCGCCGCCATCGCCATCACCATCGTGTTCAGGCTCCGGTGCGGCTTCTGGCGCGGCCTCAGCCGCTGTCTCAACCGCTGTCTGTGCGGCTGCTTCCTGCGCAAGCTTTTCCTCGTCCTCAAGCTGGGCCTCGGCAGCAGCAGCGGCAGCTGCCGCCTGCTCGACTTCCAGCATCTTGCGACGCTGTTCGGCCCATGCCTTGACCTTGTCCAGAAGCTCGGCCCGGAAGCCTGCCCCGACATTGAGGTCCTTGGACGAACTTGGTTTGGGAATGTAATCCACCGCCCCGAGGGTCATGGCCTGGAAGCTGATATCGGCGTTTCGCTTGGTCAGGGTAGAGGCCATGATCACCCGAACGGTCGGATCGATTTCCAACAGTTTGGGCAAGGCGGTCAGGCCATCCATGACCGGCATTTCGATATCCAGAACAATGACTTCGACGCCACCCTGTTCCATTACCGATAATGCTTCTTCGCCATTATTGACCGATCCGACGACGTCAATATCGCTGTCTTCGGTCATCATGCGTGTCACAAGTCCGCGCACGATGGCGGAATCATCCACGATCAGAACTTTGTATGGCGAATGGATAGGCGTGTCTTCCACGTAGCAGCGTCCCCGCTTGAGTCACGAGATCAATTTCAAAGTCCCGGCATGGCACAGAATCTGTGCCACCCGGACTAGATCAGGCCGACCTGTTCGAACTTCGCCTGAATGATCTCGCTGTCGAACGGTTTCATAATGTATTCGTTCGCACCAGCTGTGATTGCTTCCTGGATATGTTCCAGGTCGTTTTCCGTTGTACAGAAGACGACGACTGGCTCATCTCCTCCCGGAGTTGCGCGCAGGTCACGCAGGAAATCGATCCCGCTTTTGACCGGCATGTTCCAATCAAGCAGAACTGCATCAGGCATGGATTCGAGACATTTGTCCAATGCCTCCTGTCCATCCACCGCCTCTACGACCGCAAACCCGATTTCTTCGAGGATACGGCGCGCCACCATTCGGATGACTTTCGAATCATCGACGACGAGACAACTCTTCATCGACTTCCTTCTCGTTTCTTTAGGTCGTTAAGCCACTAACGGCAGAATACCGGGCGCATTGCGCGCCCGACATATCAAGATATCGGTTACCCAGCCTGCTTGATCGATGAGGTAAAATCAAGCAGACGCGTAACGTCCAGAATAACCAGAAGTTTTTTATCCAGACGGAAAATACCGTCGGAAAATTCACGCCAACGCGGATCAAGCGTTGCCGGATTCTGCTCGAACGCCTTCTTGGGAACGCTAAGAACCTCGCCCACCTGATCAACCATCAGGCTGTAAAGTTCACCACCCTGATCGACGACGATGCTCATACCCGGATCATCGTCATCCTTGTCACGCAAACCAAGACGTTTGCGGACATCAATCGCCGTCACAATACGCCCGCGCAGGTTAAGCGACCCTGCGACTTCGGGCGGAGACAGCGGAATACGGGTGATACGCTGCGGACCAAGAACGTCCTGAACCGTCAGAACGGGAATACCGAAAAGCTGTTTGCCGATATTCGCGGTGACGAAATCCTGGCTATCACCGCCAAGATCCAGTGCGCCGCCTCTATCGTGGCTCGGGACGAGTGCGTTACTATCGCTCATTGGACTTTCTCCCGATTAAACGTTGCTCAAGGTCTGGACCAAGGTCGAGACAAGGGCATCACGATCAAACTTCGCGACATAGTCGCTGAAACCTACCTGACGGCCGCGTTCGAAGTCTTCTTCGCTGGTGTGCGAAGACAGGGCAATGATCGGAACTTCGCCCCACAGCTCGTCATTCTGAAGCGCCTCGGCGAATTCAAAGCCGTTCATGCCCGGCATTTCGATATCGCTGATGATCGCATCAAACAACTGGCCACGGTTCTTGAGTTCCATCGCCTGTTCGGCGGTCTCGACTGCCGTTACCCGGAAACCTGCAACCGACAGCATCGGTGTCAGCAGGTTGCGGAAGAACGGGCTGTCATCGATCAGAAGAACACGCTTCTTCTCTCCGCCATTGTCTTCGGTCCCGAACCAGTCACTGAAGGCCAGTTCAAGATAGTAACCGGCATCAATAAGGTCGGTCGCCTTGCCGTCGATCACAGCCGAGCCAACCAGCCCGTCCTGATCTGCGGTCAATTCAACATTAAGCACGTCATCGACAATGTCGACGATCTCGTCAACCACAAGGCCCATGGTCCGTTCGCGATCCTGGAAGACCAGGGTCGGCTGGCGGCCTTCGGCCTTCATCTGATAGCTACCGTCAATAAAGACCAGCGGCATCAGTTTGCCACGATACTGAACCAGCGGACGTCCGTTGGAATGTTCGATATTCTCGACATCGATTTCTTCGAGACGGGCAACAAGAGCCAGCGGAACCGCACGGACTTCGCTGCCACCGGCACGGAACACCAGCATCGAGGTGGTTTCGCGATCGGACGCGTCGGTTTTGGCCTTGCCTTCAACACCTTGCGAACCACCGACGGTGATTTCACCTGTACGGGTCGCGATGCCGTTCGGATCAAGGATCATGATCACGCTACCGTCACCCAGGATCGTGTTCCCCGAGAACAGCGACAGATCACGCAGGATCGGTGCAACCGGTTTGACAACGATTTCCTCGGTGTCGAAGACGCGGTCAACGATGATACCGAACGAATAGGTCCCGACCTGGGCCACAACGATGAATGCTTCTTCATCGACACCCTCGTCGGTGGCCTCCTTGGTATCAAGACCCAGGATTTTCTTCAGTGTCACCAGCGGCAACAGACGGTTACGCAACCGCAGGACCGGGGTGTCGTGAATGCGTTCGATCGAATGTTCGGAATTGTTCGATGCACGAACAAGTTCCAGAACGCTGATCTGCGGAATGGCAAAGCGTTCGCCACCACTTTCGACAATCAGGGCCGACACGATGGCCAGGGTCAGCGGGATCTTGATGATAAAGGTCGAACCACGGCCTTCGACCGATTTCAGTTCAACCGTACCACCGATCTTTTCGATGTTGGTACGCACAACGTCCATACCCACACCACGACCGGAGACCGAGGTGACTTTTTCCGCTGTCGAGAAACCGGCCTTGAAAATGAACTGCTGGATCTGCTGATCCGCCATCCCTTCCAGTTCGCTTTCGGTGGTCAGGCCGTTGGCAATTGCCTTGGCCTTGATGCGTTCAAGGTTCAGACCGCGACCGTCATCGGAAATCTCGATGATGATGTGACCGCCTTCGTGATACGCATTAAGGGTAACCGTACCGGTTTCAGGCTTGCCGGCGTCACGACGGCCTGGGATATCTTCCAGACCATGGTCGGCAGAGTTACGCACCATGTGGGTCAGCGGATCCTTGATCAGTTCAAGAACCTGGCGATCCAGTTCGGTATCGGCACCGATCATCTGAAGATCGATCTTCTTGTTCATTTCAAGGGCAAGGTCGCGAACAATACGCGGCAGCTTCGCCCAAGCGTTGCCGATCGGCTGCATACGGGTCTTCATCACGCCTTCCTGAAGGTCGGTCGTAATGTGCGACAGGCGCTGCAACGGAACGGTAAATTCACTGTCATCCTTGCCGCGAACCATCTGCAACAGCTGGTTACGGGTCAGGACCAGCTCGGAAACCAGCGTCATCAGGTTTTCAAGCAGCTCGACATTCACGCGAATGGTCTGGGCTGCAACCGAGCTTTCCTTGGCTTCGCCGCGCGGGGCTTCTGCCTTTTGCTCGGCCGGTTTCTTGGCCGGTGCGACTTCCTTGGATTTTGCAGCAGCAGGAGGTGCTGCGGCTGGTGCCGGGGTTTCCGGTTCGGAGGAAGTGGCAAATTCGGGATCAACTTCTGCGGCATCGAATGCCGCCTGAAGCGCGTCGCTATCAACAGCGCCGCCTTCGGAAACTTCTTCGATCGGCGGTTCTTCAACCGGTGCGGCTGCGGGTGCAGCGCCGCCCATCATCGTGCCGGTATCGGCAAAATGGTTGAGACGTGCAATCAACTCGGCGTCATTGCCATCCGGCTCTGCCTCGTTCTGCTCAAGCTCGCCCAGCAGATATTTGATGGTGTCGATGGATTCAAGAACCAGCGTCACGGCTTCCGGTGTGACCACCAGTTCACCGTCGCGGATCTTGCCCAGAACGTTTTCGCCGGCATGCGCGACCGCTTCGAGGCGCGGCAGGCCAAGGAATCCACACGTCCCTTTGATGGTATGCACCAAACGGAAGATGTTAGACAGAATGTCCGGATCATTCGGGTTCTGCTCGAGCTTCACCAGCTCAACGTCAAGCGTCGAGAGACTTTCCGAAGTCTCGGTCAGAAATTCACTTAATAGATCGTCCATATACCCCCTCCAAATCTCCGGCAAAGCTAGATATACCGGAACCGGAACTCCCATTTAACACGCGCATGGCGAGAAACGTATGTTACATCGGTTACTTACGTAGAAGCTACCACACGTTATTACCAGACCCACAGGTCAATTTTTTATCCATAGATCAATGCAATATTTGCATCCTGTTGCAAGACCGAAAGCGCCCCGCCCGTCCGATTGGCCAGATTTCTCACGAAGAATCCGTGCACTGTGCGTGGATCAAGTGCATCTGCCGACACGTCTTTTTCCAACACCTCCATGACTTCCGGACGGAATGCGGCACGTTTGCCTTCTGCCAGAACGGTCGTGCGACCGGATTCGTGCGAAACAGTGATCGTCCCCCCAAATGGCAGAGCCTCGCGGGCGAGCATCACCATATTCAATACGACTCGTCCATGAGCTGGATCAATCGGAAGATCCGGCCAGTCCAGGCTGACCTTGCCTTCGGCTTCATAGGTCTGGCGCGCAGCATCGCGCATGGACTTGGTGTCCACGCTGTTGCCCGCCCGGCCAAAGGCCAGCCGGAACAGTTGCAGACGGCGGGCCGCCTCAAGGCCGCTTTTGCGCATCAGCGCAAGCGCCTCGTCATCGGCAACACCGTCTTCGCCCATCAGTTCCGCCCCGGCATTGACGGCCCCGACCGGACCGACAAGATCATGACAAATGCGCGAACTGATCAACTCGATCAGCGTCATTTCAAGGGCGATGTCCTGAACCATTACGCGGGTTCTCCAAGGTATTTCTATTTATTCTTCAAAGCATCACATCCCCAAACATGATGCCCGGTCTCTGTCCCCCGCCCGATTTCATCACCGGTGGCGTTCCGTGATGGGGCGACGAAATATCGCGCCCTCAAAGCGGGTCTCTGATGCCCAAGATTGACCGTGATATGTTAAGAGCTTATTTAGCCAGAACGAAATTTAGACCCGACCCATCGCGATTTTGCCATTCCGGCCATCGACATGGCAAAGAAGCCCGCACCGATCGCACCCAATCCCCCATCCGGTAAAACCGGTTTGACTTCTGATCGAACCGACGCCTTGATGACGATGGTATTTGAAAAATGCCGGTCGCATTCTGGCGATTGATCCCGACCACAGAAAACACCCGCACCGGCCCGTCCGGATGTCTGCTGACAGACCGCCACCCGACCCGGCAATTTTTGCCGACCGACGGCCGAAACACCGACCGGATCAGGTTTTGCAATCTGTGAAATTGTGGATTGGCGGCGTTTGACCTATATGTAAACAAGATACACTGAACACAGAGCACCCCATGGATTTCTTGCTGACACCGGGCACCATCGTTCGCCACCCCAACCAGCCCGATTGGGGTCTGGGCCGCATTCAGGCTGTCGATGGTGACAGAATCGCCGTCAATTTCGAGGAAGCCGGTCGCCAGATCATCCGGCCCCGCCATGTCGTGCTTGAGATTGTCGAGGCCGCGGTCGGTTACGAATAAGGGGTCGTTTCCCCCGCTCGCGCCCGATCAGGGGGATCACAGACCGGTTTGACCCACGTCTGGCTGTCCTTGGCACACGATTTGCTGACATCAATTTATTAATAAATTCGGCGTATGCAGAATCAGGGCCGCATGGATTCCATCCCCGCCGATGGATCTGCCTGATCATGCACAACCGTCATAATCAAGGTCTGGACACTTCATGATTGCAGCCAACAAACCACCCCAAGACACCTTCAAGCAGCGCCACCATGTCGCCGCCTTTACGGTACTGGAACAATTTACCCAGGGGCTGATCCATTACGCGCGCAACCACGGTGGTTCGATTTCCGAAGAACAGATCATCAAGGCCATCGACGGCATCCGCGAAAAGGAAGACCTGTTTGACGCGGCCTGGGCCGTGCTTGAAAGCGATCTCGAAGCCATCAAGGCCCGCGAACATGCCGCCGTCCGCCACGATCCGTTCGGGCGTTTGCTGGTATCGCGCTTTGACCACCTTCTGGAAGGCAATGCCGCAGGCTGCATCGAAGACGGCGCGCTGTCGCGTGAAATCCTGCAACCGTTCTTCAAGGTCATCCGCATGATGGTCGGCATGGACATGCTTCAGGAAATCGACCGCGAAATTCACGAAATCATCGAAGCCCATGCCGAAGATGAGGACGAGCCGCGCAACCCCGCCGAATATTGGGACCATCTGGCCAAGGAACCGGCGGTCAAGCTGCGCATCAATCTGGTATTTGCGCGCATGGCGCTGCATTTCCGTGAATATGAACGCCGCAAGAAATGGTTGCTGCAACTGGTCAATGACAATCTGCCATCGGGTGAAGTGCACTGGTCCTTTACCGAGGCCCATTGCGTGCGTCTGCTCGATGCCTTGTTCAGTGACGTGCGCGAAATCCTGACCGTTCCGCAACATTCGGCCGAACTGGTCGCCAAAATGGGCAGTGAAGATGTGGCAACCCTGCGCGAAGTCATGAAATCAATCGACGCCGACGTCGCCGCCCACGCCAACAGCTGACCGGCGCAGGACAACCGCCAGGCATTTACCCGACGGTTACCCGGTAAACAGCAATAGTCAAAGCCGCATGGTCGATATCTTCGGGTATCACCTGCGGCTTTTTGTTTTCATCTGACGGAAAGGTGATGTGCTGCGATCTAAACAGGCTGGTCAAAACCCGGTCTGCTGTGCCACAGTCACCTTGCAAGGAACAACGCCCCGCGACAACCACGACACTGTTTCAAATCAACGCCATGACCAAACCACTGATCGACAAATATGGCCGGCATGTCTCCTATCTGCGCGTTTCGGTAACCGATCGCTGCGATTTCCGCTGCACCTATTGCATGGCGGAAAACATGACCTTTCTGCCAAAGGCCGAAGTTCTCAGCCTTGAAGAACTTGATCAGCTCTGCACGGCCTTCATCAATCGCGGTGTGCGCAAATTGCGCCTGACCGGGGGGGAGCCGCTGGTGCGCCGTGGCATCATGGATCTGATTTCCGATCTGTCGCGGCATCTTAAAACTGGCGCGCTTGATGAACTGACCATGACCACCAATGGCAGCCAGCTTGCCACCTATGCCGATGATCTGGCGCGGCTTGGCGTCAAGCGCCTCAATATCTCGCTCGACAGTCTCGATTCCCGGAAATTCACCGAAATCACCCGTCGCGGCCGCCTTGAACAGGTTCTGGCCGGGTTGGAGGCCGCAAAGGCCGCCGGCATCAGCATCAAGATCAATACGGTCGCGCTGCGCAACTTCAACGAAGATGAAATGTCGCGTCTGGTGTCATGGTGCGGGAAAGAAGGCTTTGATCTTTGCCTGATCGAAACCATGCCGCTGGGTGATATTGACGGTGATCGCACCGACCAATATTTGCCACTGACCGTGGTCCGCGAACGTCTGGAACAGGAATTCACCCTGATCCCGTCCGACCATGTCACCCCCGGCCCGGCCCGCTATACCACCGTGGCCGAAACCGGCGGACGTCTGGGCTTCATCACGCCCCTGACCCATAATTTCTGCGAAGGCTGCAACCGCGTGCGCGTAACCTGCACCGGCACGCTTTACATGTGCCTGGGCCAGGAAGATCATGTTGACCTGCGCGCTGCCCTTCGTACCGGCGATCCGCGTTCTCTTGATCAGATGCTTGATGCCGCCATGGACCTCAAACCCAAAGGCCATGATTTCGTCATCGACCGCAAAGGCCAGAAACCGGCCGTTGGTCGTCATATGAGCATGACGGGCGGCTAAACACCGCCTGCTAGTGTGATCATAATGTCGGTTAGATCACGGGCAGACCACCCAATCAGGTGCGACTGACAGCTTGCGCAATCACTGCTCCCAAATCCGGGCGCAGGAATACAGCAATCACGCCCTTGCAAATGTGCGCGAAGCTCGCACTCATTCCCACCCGGCACCACCAGCACCGAAACAACCCGCCCGGCCCCGTTTGATGTCAGTTCATCAACATGCCAGTGGGGTTTCTTGGTCGCCTTGCAGTGGCGTTTGACGCGGGCCGCAATGCCACCCGGCCCCTTGGCAGAACCGCAATAAAGATAAGTACCTTTGGGCAAAATGGTTCCGGCAAAGCGTTTGTTTTGAAGGGTCAGGTCCGCGGCAAGCTCGATCACCAGAACATACGCCCCGGCAACTTTTGGAAGCTGCCGGAGCGTTTCGTCATTTATCGTTTCGATAAACCGGGTCACTGGCCGTCTTGATCACGCAAAAGCAGATCAATCGAAAGCCCCGGTCCGGCCATACCGTTGGTCAGAACCGGTTCGCAATGTTCGTTGATCCGGGCCGCAATGCGTTGGCGAAAACCGGTAAAGCGTTTGGATTCCACCACATCAACCGGTTCATCAAGATGCACCTCGACCCGGAACACGCCCGGTGTCGGGGTCGCGGTCACAGACCGGATCAGGCCGGTCACCGCATGACCAAGGTATGATCCGGCAAACCGTTTACCGATCCCAAGGTCGGAAACATTGGTCGGGATATTGCGACGTGCCATGGCAACGGCGGTATTCCAGTCGCGAAAGCCGTGGCTTTGGGCGAGAAGTTCAAGCGACCCGGCATGTGATATCGCAACATCACGCGCAGCCAGGGCCTTGCGCAGGCGTTTTGCCTGTGCCTTGAAGCTTTCGGTCGGGTCGGTTTCGATATCCGCACGACCGATATTCAGACTGTTTGAAGTCATTTTCGTCTCCACACAGGAGGCCGGGTGTCCGCATTGCCGGGCCGTACCCTGATCGGGAAACGGGTCCGAAAGATTTCAAAGCACCACTTTACCAAAGGATCAACCTTGCGGACGGCAGGTGTGGGCAACCCAGGGCAGGCTAATTACCCCAATATCGGGCGCAAGACAAGCCTGCGCGCAACTTTGCGAGATGTTTGGGAATGCTGTTGCGCAGAAATTGACAGCCCCCGGGACAACAACATATACCAGAGAAAACAGGTTTTACCGGGCCCGTCCGGGCACCGGTCCATTATAAGGAATAAACGCCATGGCCATGGAAGCCTATGAAATCGAAAGCATGATCAAGGAAGCTCTTCCTGATGCTGAAGTCCGGATCGAAGATCTGCGCGGTGATGGCGATCACTATGCTGCAATTGTGGTGTCCGAACAGTTCCGCGGCAAAACCCGCGTGGTTCAGCACCAGATGGTCTATTCCGCGCTGAAAGGCAAAATGGGCGGTGATCTTCATGCCCTTGCCCTTCAGACCTCTGCACCGGAATAAGTCCCCCGATTGCCCTGATTACCAGACGCGCAAGCCACCCTTTGATGCGCGATGATGATTTTTTCGGGCGCCGACCAACCATCGGCGCCCGATCCCGTCAAGACCGGATTTGCCACCACCCGACGACATCCGGCATGACCAGCCCCATTAACTGACCACGGCTCATCAAATGTCATCACAAGATAAGCCGGCCCTGATCGGTGCCGGACCGCTCGCCGGACTTGGTGCCTTTACCATCTGGGGCATTTTCGGGCTGTATTTCAAAATGGTATCCTTTGCGGTGCCGCTTGAAATCCTGTCGCACCGGATCATCTGGTCGGCGGTTTTGACATTTGCGATGATCTTTGCCCTTGGCCGGCGCAAGCAACTCTGGGTGCTGATTTCATCGGCCAAGACGATTGGCCTTCTGTTTCTGAGCAGCCTTCTGGTGGCGGGCAACTGGGTGATTTACATCTGGGCGGTCAATACCGGCAATGCGCTTGAAGCAAGCCTTGGCTATTACATTATGCCGCTGATCATGCTGATCCTGGCGCGCATTTTCTTTGCCGAAAAGCTTAACCGCGTTCAGATCCTGTCTGTGGGTATTTGCGCACTCGGGGTTTTGAACCTTCTGGTTTCCTATGGGCATCTACCCTGGATCGCGCTTAGCCTGTCGTCGCTGTTCGGGTTTTATGGCGTGATCCGCAAATTTGTTCCGGCCGATCCGATTGCCGGGCTTTTCGTCGAATGTGCACTGATCACGCCGATTGCCCTTGGTTACATGTTCTGGCTTGGCGCGCAGGGTGAAATGGCATTTGGCCATACCGGCATGACCAATGATCTGTTGTTTATCGGACTTGGGGTCTGCACCACCATTCCGCTGGTTCTGTTTGCCTATGCCGCGCGCAATATGAAGTTTTCCGTGCTTGGTCTGATGCAGTATCTTAACCCGACCCTGCAATTCATTGTCGCGGTTCTGGTATTTGGCGAAACCTTTACCAGCGCGCATATGGTGACCTATGGGCTGGTGTGGTTCGGACTTGGCATTTTCACGTGGGATAACCTGCGCACTGTGCGCAAAAACCGCCGCAACAGTTGACAGAACCACAGGTTCCAGCCATATCTTCGGCCATAAAAGTTTAACCCGTTTTTCGCGGCCGAGAGATCGCCGCCCAAGCCAAGGACAATCATTATGACCGACAATCCGGTTTTCGATCGCATCCAGAAGGACATTGACGATAACGATATCGTTCTGTTCATGAAGGGTACTGCAATGTTCCCGCAGTGCGGTTTCTCTGCTGCTGTGGTTCAGGTCATGGCTGAACTCGGTGTTCAGTTCAAAGACGTGAACGTTCTGGTCGACCCGGCAATCCGTCAGGGCATCAAGGACTTCTCCAACTGGCCGACCATTCCGCAGCTTTACGTCAAGGGCGAGTTCCTTGGTGGCTGTGACATCGTCCGTGAGATGTTTGCATCGGGCGAACTGGCCCAGCATCTTAAAGACAAGGGCGTTGCCGTCGCTGCCTAAGGCGCGACCAGCCCGACATCAAACGCGCTGTGCGATGATCGCCAGCGCGTTTTTTTGTGCCTGCGATCCATCCGGACCCATCCCGGGCACATCCCGGGCACATCTTTTGCGTTCATTACAGGCACCCTCACAAAACTATTTCTTGATGCTTGGCGCGCTCTCCCCCATCCTTGAGGGATGCTATTCTTCGCGCAACAGGGGAAGTGACCGGGGATGAAAGCAGCAATCAAATCAATAGCATGTCTTTTGCTATTTTCCGGCTTGGCTTGGATTGCCAATCCACCGGCCCCCGCACAGGCACAAATGGCTGCAATTGCCGCCATCAGCGGATCGGACGATGCCCAAGCCCCGGCCCCGGATGCCACGGCCTCAGATGCTACAACCAATGGCGCACCCGACACCGTTGTTGCCGAAACGTTTAGCTATTATGCCTTCCTTGACGAAGGCATTAACCGCACCCAGGCCCATATCGACGCGACCCTGCGCGGGCTTGAAGCGTTTCCGCATGAAGTTGCCGCCACCCTTGATCTGATATCATCGGATGTCGGCAAGACCGGGTTGATGTGGATTGCCCTGTTTACCGCGATATTTGTTGGTGTGGGCATCGTCGCCGAAGTGATATATCGCCGTTTTTCGGCATCGATATGTGCCTATCTTGAACGTCAATCCCCGCAAAAGTTTTCCGACCGCCTCAAACAGATGGCGGCACTTTGTGTTTTGTCGCTGCTGTCACTTGGTGTGTTTGCCATCGGGTCGGTGGGCACGTTCCTGATATTTGATTGGCCACCGATCATGAAGGCCGCGATCATGTCGTTGCTGACAGCATTCTTCCTGCTGCGCATCATCATGATTGTCCTGCAATTCCTGTTCGCGCCCAAGGCCGACGGCCTGCGCATGATCAATGTCGATCCGCAAACCGCAAGCGCCCTGACCGGAAGCCTGGCCTGGGCAGCGGGGATTTCGCTGTTTTCATTTGGCATTGCCGGGGTTTTCAGTGCCGCCCCCACCATGGTTCAGGGCGATATCATCCTGTTTGACCATGCCGTGGTGATTTCGGTGATTTCGTTTTGTGTTGCCACCTGGTGGCTGGGCCGGTTCTTTGCCCGCCATCAGTCCGGCGACGGGATCGAAAAGATCGCACTTCCGACTTCGATTGCGCGGCTTTGGCCGGTGATTGTTTCGGCCTGGATCATCCTGATGGGCGGGGCTGCGATCATTGGTGCGGAACGCATTCTCAAGGCGCTGATCGCGATCGGGCTTGCCTGTGTGTTTGATGTGGTATTTCGCAACATCATCGAAGGACAGCACCGCATCAAGGTCAAAACAGCCCAGCAAGAAGCAGACGCACAAAACGCCATCGCACAGGCCGCGGCCCTTGAAAACGATGCCGAATTCGAACCGGTCGCCCCCAAACTTCCGGTCTTTACCAAGGTTCTCAAACGCGGGGTAAGGTTGCTTGCCCTTGTGTTTGTTCTGGCCAGCATGTGGCGGATCTGGGGACTTGACCGGCTGGCCATGGCCGAGGATGCCGGCATCGTTGCCCGCGTCATTGATGCGTCGACCGAAATCATCATGATCCTGCTGATTGCCGATCTGATCTGGTCATTGATCAAGACATTCCTTGACGAACGCATGAGCGCGTCAAACGCCGGACATGGCGGGGATGAAGGCGGCGGATCGGGGCTTTCGCGGGTTGAGACCCTGTTGCCGTTGCTTAAAAACTTTGCCCTGACCGTGATTGTCATCATGGTGGCGATGGTAACCTTGTCATCGCTTGGCGTTGATATCGGGCCGCTGATTGCCGGTGCCGGTGTGGTCGGCCTTGCCCTTGGCTTTGGTAGTCAGGCACTGGTGCGCGATGTGGTGGCCGGCGTTTTCTTCCTGCTTGATGATGCCTTCCGGCTTGGCGAATATATCGAAGTCGATAACCTGCGCGGACGCGTTGAAAACATTTCAATCCGGTCCATGCAACTGCGCCATCATCGCGGCCCGCTTCAGACCATCCCGTTTGGCGAAATCAAATCCATCGTCAATCACAGCCGCGACTGGGTGATCGTCAAACTGGAATTCCGGGTGCCGTTTGATACCGACGTCAACAAGATCAAGAAACTGGTCAAAAAGCTGTCGGCGGAACTTTTGAATGATCCGCTGATCGGTGACAGCTTCATCGAACCGCTGAAATCCCAGGGCGTGCGCCGGATGGAAGAATTCAACATGGTGATCGGACTGAAATACACCGCCAAACCCGGCGAACAATTCACCATCCGCAAGACCGTCTATCAAAGCGTGCTTGCGATGTTCAAGGAAAACGGCATCCAGATGGCATCGCGCAACGTCAAGGTCGACGTCCCCGCCGACGCCACCCCCGAACAGAAACACGAAGCCGTTGCCGCGGCCGCCCAACAGGCGTCCGAGCAGCTCAACAAGCAAGGTTGATCCGGCACTCTAGCAGGCCGATTTTGCCTTAATGTATCAACAGCGTATGTGTTTTCATGTGCCGCTAATGCATTTTAGCTCAACACATCCATTAGCTCACTTACTTCTACTAATTTATGAAAATCAAAAGTTTATGCTCGGATTGTTTGCAATCTCTATTTTTTATCCTCAGAATACATCAACCTATAGTTACATTCTGATTTTAAGAGGCTATCTCCAGTGACAGTTTCACCGAACAAAATGATTAAAGACCCAATCCACAGCTTCATCAATTTCAACGGCAAACAAGAACTGCAACTAAAAGACATTCTTTCTGATCCATTTTTTCAAAGACTCCGCCGGGTAAAACAACTTGGCTTTTCCGATTATGTGTTCCCCTCTGCTACCCACTCTCGTTTTTCCCATTCACTCGGCGTTTACAACTTAGCCAAGCGAATGCTGCTAACGATCAAAACCGAAAAAGATGCAATTGAATGGACCGAAAAGGGGTTTGCATGCTTAGCAGCTGCACTACTACATGATGTTGGTCACGGAATGTTCAGTCATGCATTTGAGAAAGCAATCGAATTATTCTCAGAACGAAATGAAAACGCAGGCGCGAAACTTAGAGAATCTGCGAATCACGAGATTATTAGCTCAAAGATCATCCTCAATTCCAGTATTTCCACAGCACTCGAGCGAATGGGAGGAAAGGATTTCCCCAAGACTGTTGCTGGAATGATTAATAAAGACGATGATAAATGCATATACACGTCAATTGTCTCAAGCCAACTGGATGCTGACAGACTTGACTATGCTATTAGAGACCCATATTTCGCAGGAGTTTCCTCTGGTGGAATCGACTTAGAATGGATTTTGAAAAACCTTCAGGTAGAAAGTTCAAACAATGCAGATTTTTTATTCGTAAAAAGCAAGGCCTATGTATCGCTTGAACAGTTTACCGTGACTCTGTTCCACCTTTACCCAACAATTTATCTGCACAAAAAAACCAGATCTTTAGAGTATATGTTTTCACTACTACTAAGTCGTGTTTTTGAACTTATAAGTGAAGATAGAATTTGTGAAACTGGGATAAACAAAGATCACCCACTCGTTAAATTCTATGAAGAACCTGAAGGAATCGAAAATGTACTCAGCCTAGACGACAGCCTTTTTTGGGGCTCTTTACATATATTCAACAATGCACCAGACGGTAAAATCCGAGAAATATCCAAAAGGATATCAAACAGAAATCTATTCCCCATGCTTGATGTCTGGAGAATTGCAGATCAAGTTTATGCGAACTACCCGCCCTTGCGCCCGAGTTCAGCAACAGATCGCGTACAAAAGATTGGCGAAGCCTGTAAAACAGTATGTAAAAAGATAACCCAAATGGATGAATACTGGGATAAAAATTTCTACTATGACACCTATGATCGCCCAATTTACAAGCCGCGGAACGTGAACGGCGGGCATCCCCAGCAGATCAATGTCGAGGTAGGTGGTAAGATTATAGACATCAATTCAATTTCACCAATCGTAGCAAGCTCTGCATCATTCAACATTCACAGAATTTACTTCGAGGAAAACAACGAGAAGACCAAACAACTTGAGAAAAAGCTCTTTCAAATGCTGAAAGACGAACTTTCAGAAATATCTGAGTGATTTAATTTTTATTCTATCCGCCACACAAACAAAAACGCCCGCTGTTTCCAGCGGGCGTCTTCGTATCGTTTCGTCGCGAAATCCGTAAGGATTAACGCGAGTAGAATTCGATGACCAGGTTCGGCTGCATCTGAACCGGGTACGGAATTTCTGCGAATTTCGGAACGCGAACGAAGGTACCTTTGAAGGCTTTCGCATCAACGTCGAGATATTCCGGGATGTCACGCTCTGCAAGGTTGGCAGCTTCGAGAACCATCGGGATTTCACGCGAAGCGGATTTCACTTCGACAACGTCACCTTCTTTAACAAGGTAGGACGGAATGGTTACTTTCTTGCCGTTGACAAGAATGTGGCCGTGGTTAACGAACTGACGTGCGGCGAACACGGTCGGAACGAATTTCATGCGGTAGATAACTGCGTCAAGACGCTGTTCGAGAATACCAACCAGATGCTCGGAGGTATCGCCCGGACGACGCGATGCTTCTTTGAAGTAACGCAGGAACTGTTTTTCGGAGATCGAACCGTAGTAGCCTTTGAGCTGCTGTTTAGCGAACAGCTGGGTACCATAGTCGGTCGGCTTCTTACGACGGGTTGCGCCATGCATGCCCGGTGCGTATTCGCGCTTGTTCAGCGGCGATTTTGCACGACCCCAAAGGTTCACGCCAAGGCGGCGGTCAATCTTATGCTTTGCAGCAATACGTTTCGACATTTTGTAACTCTCTTTTTTTAAAGATCACTTATTGTCCCGATAGTTTCCAACCGCCCGAATAACGGACATGCGGAACGGGGACGAAAACACCTGTTTCGACCCACTTTCTCGGAAGTGAAGCGCAATATAGAGATGATTGATCAAGAGTCAAACATTAATCGCCGCACCGGACCTGCATGGAAGCCCTGCATTTCTGCGATCTTGGGCGATCTGGCCGATCGGGCCGATCACACCGCCCGCTCCCGACCGGGCCATATCGCGGTTAACCGTCTGGAAGATATCGGATTTGGCTTGATCAATCCTTGGATTTGTATTTGCCACCGCGCATGGCAACAATCATTCCGCGCAGGGTTTGCACTTCCTGATGGGTCAGGTTGGCACGGTTGAAAATGTTGCGGATATTGCGCTGCATATTCGGGCGCTTTTCCTCGACCCGGAAGAATCCCGATGCATCAAGCTCGGCCTCCAGATGCACAAACAGGCGCTCCATATCATCCTTGGTCGCCGGGAAGGTGTCATTCATCATCATCTGATAATCGGGCACATCGACACCGGCCTGCCACCATTCATAGCCGATCAGAAGAACTGCCTGCGCCAGATTAAGAGACGTGAAGCCGGGATTAAGCGGCACGGTCACCACCGCATCGCCCATGGCGATATGTTCGTTACGAACGCCGGTCCGTTCCGGGCCGAACATCACACCGACCTTTTCACCGCGCGAAATCACATTGCGCATTTCCGGGGCCAGACCTTTGGGGGTGAAAACCGGCTTGATGGCATCGCGGGTGCGTGCGGTTGTCACATAGACACGATTCAGATCGGCAAGCGCATCTTCTTCGCGCTCGAACACCCTGGTGTTATCAATCACGATATCGGCACCCGATGCATTGGCCGTTGCCCGTTCATTGGGCCAGCCATCACGCGGGCGCACCAGACGCAGATCAACCAGACCGCAATTCAACATCGCACGCGCCGCCTTGCCGATATTATCGCCAAGCTGCGGTTCAATCAGAATGATTACGGGCGGGTTGGCAATGCCACCGGTTTCGGGTTTGGCACTCCCTACGGCGTCGCTCATCGGGTCAGATCTCCGGTCGTGATATGCGGGTTGGTGACGGATATTCCCGTCCATATTGGCGCTTACTTAGCAAAAGCCAACCGCTTGCGCCAGTCTCCTTAAGCCGGTCTTATTAAGCCCGTCGCCTTGCCCCCATCGCCTGACGCCAGTCCACACGCATCACGCCCCTTGCGACGCGGAGGCTGAACTTCCCAGTCCGGCCAAATCAAAACGGCCGGGCCAATTCCCCCGGCCGTCATATGCATCATGCCATTCCAAACCGCTCAGCCATGCTGGCTACGCACGCCGGATTTGAACAGCTTATAGGTAATGGAATCCCGAAGCGCGTTATAGGATGCCTCGATAATGTTGGTCGAAACGCCGACTGTCGCCCAGTTATTGCCATCGGCATCGCGGCTTTCGATCATGACACGGGTCACCGCACGCGTACCGTCGCCGCGCGTTATGATGCGGACCTTATAATCGATCAGTTCGATCTGCTCGACCGCTTCGCGATATTCCGGCACCGTTACCAGAACCTTGCGAAGCGCCGCATCAAGGGCATTGACCGGGCCGTTCCCTTCGGCAACCGACATATATTGTTCGTCACCGACCACAACCTTGACGGTGGCCTCACTCATGGTGATGACCTGTTCGTCCTGCTCATCGACCCAGCGCCGTTCGTCAATCACGCGGAATGATGTCACACGGAAATAGCGATCAAGTTCGCCCATAGCCTTGCGCGCCAGCAATTCAAAGCTGGCCTCGGCCCCATCATAGGCATAGCCGTCAAATTCACGCTGTTTGACCGTTTCAACCAGTTTGCCGACTGCTTCGGATTTCGGATCGACTTCAACACCGATCTCGCGGAACCGGGCCAGAATGTTTGAACGACCCGCCTGATCCGATACCAGGATATGGCGCTGGTTGCCGACCAGTTCCGGTTCGACATGTTCGTAGCAGGCCGGGTTCTTTTCCACCGCCGAGACATGCAAACCGCCCTTATGGGCAAAGGCACTGTCACCGACATAGGCCGCCTGACGCAGCGGTTCACGGTTCAGGCGCTCGTCCAGAATATGCGAAATCCGGCGAAGATGGGTCAGTTGTTCGCGCGAAACACCAACGTCATACCCCATCTTGAGCATCAGGGTCGGGATGATCGAAATCAGGTTGGCGTTACCGCACCGTTCGCCCAGACCATTAAGCGTCCCTTGCACCTGTCGCGCACCGGCGCGGACCGCGGCCAAGGAGTTCGCAACCGCGTTCTCGGTATCGTTATGGCAATGAATGCCGACATTGCCGCCCGGAATGACCGTGCAGACATCGGTCACAATGTCAAAAATCTCGTCGGGCAATGTGCCGCCATTGGTATCACACAGCACCACCCAGCGTGCACCGGCATCATAGGCCGATTTGATTGCCGAAATCGCGTAATCACGGTTGGCCTTATAGCCGTCAAAGAAATGCTCGGCATCGAACATGACTTCGGAAACCTGTGATTTCAGATGGGCAATGGAGTCCGAAATCATCGCCAGATTTTCTTCAAGCTCGATCCCGAGTGCCTCGGTCACCTGAAAATCCCAGCTTTTGCCGACCATGCACACAATCGGTGCATTCTGCGCCAGGCTGGCCAGCCCCGGATCATTGGATGCCGAACGACCGGCACGGCGGGTCATGCCAAAGGCTGTCAGTTTGGAATTTTTAAGCTTGGGCGGATTGGCAAAAAATGCATCATCGGTCGGGTTTGCTCCGGGCCAGCCGCCTTCGATATAGTCAATCGACAATTCGTCCAGTGCCTTGGCAATCGCGGTTTTGTCCGCGGCCGAAAAATCCACGCCCTGGGTCTGCTGCCCATCGCGCAAGGTACTGTCATAAAGATAGACGCGCTTGTCTGACATATTCATTCCAACTGATCGATCATCTCTCTTCGGGATCCGGGCTTTACGTTACGGCAGCCCTGATCCGCAAACGGGTCTGGCAAATTGCCGCAAAACACCCCACAGCGCAACAGCATTACGCAAAATGGGGTTTTCGGGCAATTTCACACCCTATCCCCTCCCTAACCCATCTTTAGGATAGCGGACCTGTCCCCTTGAATGATTGTAACCCCCACCTATCAATGCTTAACTCTACTATACATTGCAAAGTGGCCGGGGACTGCTCCACAAATTGAAGTCGCCCGGTTGCGGTCTAGGGACATCGACGATGGCACATGAAGCCACCACCAGCGTTGATTTAATGATGCTTGCCGGACTTACCTGGGAACGTACGGGTAAGAATTGCTGGACAGCTTCTGACAGGTTCGCCCATTACACCATTTTCCGCGATATCGACGAACGTTGGTACGGGGAATGGGAACGCGATGGCGAACGTATTCGCGCGAACTGGTCCTGTCCGATCCTTGAAACCTTTGCCGAATATATGGTCGATCACGCCCGGCGCAGCCCGACGGACGATCTGGACTGACTTTTTCCATACTTCACGCTGTTTATCCTGCGTCTGTCAGGCGGATTTTTTTGACCCAATCCGGTGATATTTGCGCCCGCGTGATCCGGGGCATTTGGCATGCTGTGCCGGCCCGTTTTCTGACAATCGATTGCGATCAGTTCTTGCGTTTGAAGGCGGTTGCATTATGTGATGGGCAGGATCACACGAATAAACGCAAGGCTTACCAATGACGAACGCCATTCCCATGCAGATCGACATCGTTTCGGACGTTGTCTGCCCCTGGTGCATTATCGGGTATAAAAACCTTGAAGATGCCATCAGCCGTCTTGATGGCGAGATCGACGTCAAACTGCGCTGGCATCCGTTCGAACTGAACCGCGACATGCCGCCAGAAGGCCAGGACCTCGCCGAGCATATTAAGGAAAAATACGGCCTGACCGCCGATCAGAGTGCGGACAACCGTGCGCGCATCACCATGATGGGTGAAAATGTCGGCTTCCCGATCCATTTCAGCTCGGACAGCCGCATCTATAACACCTTTGATGCCCACCGCCTGCTCTATTGGGCGGGGAAGGAAGGCGAGTACGGGCAGCAGACCGCTCTTAAACTCAACCTGTTTGCCGCCTATTTCCAGGGTGGCGACAACATGGCTGATCACGGTGTTCTCAAACGCGTGGTCGAGGAAGTCGGGCTTTCGCCGGACCGTGCGGCAGAAATCCTTGCCAGCGACGAATTCGCCAAGGAAGTCCGCGCCGAAGAAGACGAGTTTGGTGAAGCAGGCATCAGCTCCGTCCCGACCTATGTCGTCAATGGCAAATTTGCCATTTCCGGTGGTCACCCGCCCGAAGTCTTTGAACAGGCGCTTTCCGAAATCGCCCGTCAGGGGGATGAAATCCTCGCAGAAGCCGAAAGCGAAGCCTGATCAATCAGCACAACAAAGATCAGACACTTTATATAATGCACAAAGCCCCGGTCATTCGCCGGGGCTTTGTCATTTGACAGGCGCTGACAGACCGCCCGCAAGTATGCAGCGAAAACTCAGGCCAGATAATCGGCCATTTCCGCATTGAAATAGGTTTTGGTGCGCGGACCGGTGATGATCGGGTCGATGCGGCGCACGCATTCCTTGTAATGATCCGTCTGGCGATGGGCCTGAAAATCGTCTTCGGAACGGAACACTTCGTAAATCATGAATTTATGTTCGTTTTCCGGGTCGCGCAGCACGTCAAAACGCAGGTTGCCTTCCTCGTTCTTGCGTGTGCCTTCGTAATTGATCCGGAACGCTTCGATGAATTCGTCGACATGTCCCGGTTTGACTTCGATATGCACCATTTGTACGAGCATGATGTATCCTTTTTAACTTAATTCACTTCGCTAAAATCATTCCGGATCAGATACCCGGGGCTTTCCACATAGAGGTCGTAACCCCCTGATCGACCAGTTGGCGCTGCGCGGCATAGGCCCGCGCCCAGCGTTCACCCAATGCGTCATAGTCGGATTTGACCTTGTCATTTGGCTCAAACATGCCGTCCCAACGCACCCATTCCCGTCCAAGGGCCGCAAGATCATCATGCAATCCGCCACCAACAGCCGCCGCGGCGGCACAGCCAAGTGCGGTTGCCTCCTTGATCACGGGGGTTGCAACAGGAATGCCGGTCACATCGGCCAGCATCTGTGACCAATGCGGGCTTTTTGCCGCACCGGCCGCAAAGACGATCTTGTCAGGGCGCGTACCACTAAGCTTGAAGATCGCATCAAGGTTGCGCGCCGCGACAATACAGGCATTTTCCTGCAACGCCCGGAACAGCACGGCCTTGCCCGATTTTTCCGGATCGATGCTAAGATTAAGGAACGACGGGGCTGCGTGATACCAGCTGCCATAGCGCATCACGTCCGAGAAAATCGGAATAACACCGTGCGCCCCAAGCGGCACATCCTTCGACAGATTTTCCAAAAGCGTATAGGCCTTGCCCGGGTCATCGACCTTGGCCAATTCTTCCTGACCAAAGGCATCGCGGAACCAGCGCATGACCGCGCCGACAAAGAAACTGATCGCTTCGGCCTGATTAAGCCCGGCGATGACATGCGGATTGATGCGCAAATTCATCGACGGATCGGTCAGGGTTGCATCAACATTGACGATCTGTTGCCAGAAGGTGCCACCAAGAACCGCACAATCCCCGATCCCGGTAACACCAAGCCCGGCCGTACCCAGCTGACAATCACCACCGCCGACAACAACCGTTGTTCTGGTCGAAAGTCCGGTTTCCGCGGCTGCCTTTGCCGTCACATGACCAACGGCGGTGCCGGTTTCACAGGCACGGGGAAAGATATCATCGCGAAGCCCGACCGCGCGCATGGCTTCGGGCAGCCAGTCACGTTCACGCAGACCGAAAATCCCGGTGGTTCCGGCATTTGACGGATCAGATGCGATCACCCCCGAAAGCCTTGCAACCACCCAGTCAGACAGCATCGCGATGCGATCAATCTTTTCATAGATGTCAGGCATCTGTTCGCGGATCCAAAGAAGACGCGGCAAGGCACCAAGCGCAAAGGTCTGCCCGGTTTTGCCATACAGATCCTTTTCAACAGCAGGGAAGCTTTCCTTAAGCGCGCGCACCTGATCAACCGCGCGCCCGTCCACATTGGCACAGGCCCAGATTTCCTTGCCATCCGCGTCAAAGGCAACAATGGCCTCGCGCATTGATGTCGCACTGACGGCCGCAATATCATCGCCTGAAACACCGGCTTCGGACAGTGCACCGGCAATACAGTCGCAAATCAGCTTCCAGTTGCCATCAACATCAAAATCCATCGATCCGGGGAAACGCGGATCCTCCTTGTGCCACCATTCGCGCTGACAAGCGCCAAGCTGATGACCATTCCGATCAAACACAACTGCCCGACCGCTGCCGGTACCGGCATCGATCGCAAGCAGGTAATTTCCTGCTGCCATTCCCTAGACGTCCTCCAACAATTTTTCTGCCGTTTTTTCATCCGTAATCAGGATGTCGACATATTTTCCTTTAAGTGCGGCACGAATCGCGCGCACTTTGCCGTCACCACCAGCAGCGGCGATGACATTCTTTGATTTATTCAGGGATTCGAGGCGCGCACCGATCACGCGTTGATGCAGCGACAGATCAAGCACATCGCCATTGTCATCGAAAAACTGACACAGGATGTCACCGACAGCCCCCTTGCGGCGCAAAGGTTCGACCTCGGCCGGGGTGACATATCCGCTGCGCACAACGGTCGACTCGTTATTCAATTCGCCAATGCCGACCAGCTGATAGGCCGCATTCAGCGCCATTTCCAGAACATTGGATATGCCCGGTTCGCCCATAAGGGCGGCTGCAACCGCGTCCTCGGACACAACAAGTGGCGCGGGCAAAAGATGCACACTGCTGCCCCAGTTTGCCGTGCGCATACCATCAACATAGGTCGCGACCCCGCCGGTAAGGCTGACCAGCGAAACATTGCGTTCATTGGCCATATGACCAATGCGCTGGATGGTGTGGCTGACAGTCGCCCCCCAACCAACAGCAAGCAGGTCATCATTACCAAGGCGCTGCATCAGAAACTGTGCAGCCGCCTGACCAAGGCGTTCATTCAGATCGCCATTTTCAAGATGGGGAACTACCCGGACTTCGCGCAGGCCCCAGGCATCCTGAAGGCGCTGTTCATGTTCAAGGCATCCCTGATAACGGGAATTGATTCGCACCTGAATGATGCCGGTGCGGCGACCACTTTCAAGCAAACGGGACACCTTGATCCGTGAAAGACCAAGCTTTTCGCCGATCTCGCCCTGGGTCATGCCATCGTTATAGTAGTACCACGCAATACGGGTTAGAGTTTCCTCCTCCGCATCCGCATAACTCCAGTCGTTTGCATCCGACGCCATATTTCCAGTCCCTGAATTTTCTGTATCGCTGTTCATTTGATTATCTATGAAACAAATGATCACGTCAACAGGTCCGCGCACAGCGTAAAATTGCAGCCTTCCATACTGCAATGCGGCATGTATATCGCCATTTATCCCTAAACATACTGATCTTCATTCGAAAATCATGGTTATTGACGAATTTGGAATCATGTGATCAAATGTTTCTTATAAAAACAAATGAACAGGCTCCCAGGGATGGAACAGAATACAACACCCCGGATCGCGGTCCGCGTCGCCGACATATGGAAATCCTATGGCGGGACACCGGTTCTTAAGGGGATCAACATCGAATTGCTTGCCGGACAGGTTCATGCCCTTCTGGGCGGGAACGGTGCGGGCAAATCCACCTTGATGAAAACAATTGCCGGGCTGGTGGATGCCGATCAGGGCAGTGTTGAAATCAACGAACAGACACTGGGCACTGCGTCACCGTCAGCTGCCCAGTCGCTTGGTCTGTATCTGGTCCCGCAGGAAGCGCATATTCTTCCGAACCAGTCCGTGCTTGAAAACATCTGCCTTGGCCTGAAAGCCAAGCCGCGCGCCCTTCGCGCCGAGGCCGAAGCCCTGCTGCGCGATCTTGCGGTGTCGCTTGATCTTGATGCGCAGGCCGCCACCCTTGAAATTGCCGACCGCCAGATTGTCGAAATTATGCGCGGACTTATTCGCAAGGCCAGCGTGCTGATCCTTGACGAGCCGACATCGGCCCTGACACCGCACGAAGCCAACGCCCTGTTTGATCGCGTCCGTCAGCTCAAGGCCCAAGGTGTCGGGATCTTTTTCATTTCGCACAAACTGCGCGAAATCCGCGAAATTTGCAGCGTGATCAGCGTCCTGCGCGATGGTGCGATTGTCCTTTCCGGTCCGCTTTCCGATTATGACGACAATCAGATCGTCGAAGCCATGACCAAAACCGTGCAGTCCGCCCAACCGGTGAAACGCGCGGAAAACAACATCGATTTCACTACCCGCGATGTAGTTCTTGAAATCGACCGTTTCAGCGGCGAAGGCTTCCGCGACATTTCCTTTAATGTACGGGCTGGTGAAATTGTCGGTCTGGCCGGTGTCGTTGGTGCGGGTCGATCGGAACTGGCCGAAACCCTGTTTGGACTGCGCCCGGCACGCAGTGGCAATCTTAATCTTCTGGGCACGCCGCTTACCAAACGCTCCCCGCGTGATTGCGTTGATGCCGGTCTGGTTTACCTTCCCGAAGACCGTCAGCAAAACGGCCTGTTTCTTGAGGCATCACTTGCCTGGAACATGTCGGGATATACCATGCATCGCCTTGGTTTCTTCCCGAAACGCAAGGATGAGACATCGGCCTTTGACACGTTCCGTCAAAGTCTTGGCATCAAGTGCGAAGGCGAAGGTCAGCAAGCCGGTCGCCTGTCGGGTGGCAACCAGCAAAAAGTTCTTTTGGCAAAATGCCTTGCTGCTGATCCGCGGGTTCTGATCCTTGATGAGCCAACCCGTGGCGTTGATGTTGCCGCACGCAACGACATTTACCGGCTTATTCGCGAATTGGCCGCCAAGGGATTGGGCGTGGTTCTGATTTCGTCGGACTTTGACGAAATCGAACAACTTGCCGACCGGGTTGTCGTCATGGCCCATGGCCTGCAATGCGGTGCACTCGAACGTGACGCGGTGACGGTTGATGCCATTGCCCATCTTGCCTTTGAATCCGGGAGCCCGGCACATGCTTGATTTCTTCGCACGTAATCGCGTGGCGACCCTGTGTGCTGTCACCATTCTTGCCTTTCTGCTGATCGGGGCGGCGGCACCGGGATATCTGTCGCTGTCGACCGCATCGGTCGTGATGTCCAACAGCCTTGTTCTGATGTCGGTCGCACTGGGCACCATGCTGGTGATCCTGACCCGCAATATCGATGTTTCAAGCGGTTCTGTGCTGGGACTGAGTGCCGTGGTGCTTGGCATGATGCTCAATGACGGGCACAGCCTTGGCCTTGCAATTGCCGCCTGCCTGTTGACCGGGGCGGTTGCCGGACTGATCAATGGCCTGCTTGTCACCATGCTTAATGTGCCGTCGATCATCGCAACCCTTGGCACACTTGGCCTGTTTCGCGGTGTGATGCTGATTTTGACCGGCGGCAACTGGATCGAAGAACTTCCGCTGTCGCTTAAGGCATTGGCGGATAACGGCGCTGTCGGGTTTTCGGTTCTGACCGTCATTGTCATTTCGTCCCTGATCGTGGTTGGCCTGTTTGTCCGCCAAACCCGTTTCGGGCGCTATTTCTATGCCGTGGGCGATAACCGCGAAGCCGCCCGCCATCTTGGCATTCCGGTCAAACTGGTACAGATCGCGGCCTTTGTTGCGGCTGGCGTTCTGGCCGCCATCGCCGGCATGATCTTTGCCGCCCAGATCGGCTTTATCCCCAATCAGGCCGGTAACGGGCTGGAGCTGAAAGCCATTGCTGCAAACGTTCTGGGTGGTGTCAGCCTTCTTGGCGGCAGCGGCACGGTTCCGGGCATTTTTGTCGGCGTCATTTTCCTGACCTCGATCGACAGTGCGCTGGTTTTCCTGAAAATCCCGGCCTTCTGGAACGATTTCATTGCCGGTGCGGTGTTGCTTTTGGTGCTGCTGCTTGATGGTCGTGTGCGCATGGCTGTTGAACGCGCCATCCGCGCCAAGCGCTATGCGGTGCATCACCACACCAGCCCCGACCAGTCAACCGCGTCCAGCCCCAAAACCATGTCTAAACCCCGCACCCAGGAGGCAGGTGAATAATGAAACGTTATCTTCTGCGTTGGGAAACTGCCCTTCTGGCCATGCTGATCGCTGAATTTGCGATATTTGGCATGATCAATCCGCGTTTTCTGAACCTGTCGAACCTGCTTTACAGCACCAGTGACTTTGCCCAGATCGGGATTGTTGCCCTGCCTCTGACCATCGTGATTATTGCTGGCGGGATTGATGTATCATTCGCCTCTGCGGTTGGCCTTTGCGCCATTGTCTTTGGCATTGCCAACTTCTTTGGCATGCCGTTGCCGGTATCGATTTTGGCATCGCTTGCAGCGGGTGCGGCGGCGGGCCTGTTTAATGCCACCATCATTCATGTGTCCCGCATTCAGCCACTTGTTGTAACGCTGGGCAGCTTGTACCTGTTTGGCGGTGCGGCGACCGTGCTTTCGGGTGTTGTCGGGGCCAGCGGTTATGAAGGGATCGGCAACTTCCCGGATGCCTTTACCGCCTTTGCCTATTTCGAACTGGGTGGTTTGCCCGCCCCGTTCCTGGTCCTGCTGCTCGAAGCGGCAATCCTGTTTGTTGTTTTGCATTATTCGCGCTTTGGCCGGTCGGTTTTCATGTGCGGACTAAGCGAACATGCCGCCCGTTATAGCGGCCTTCCGATCAAAACCATTCAAACCATCACCTATGTCATGACCGGTGTCTTTGCCGCGATTGCCGGTCTTGTTCTGTCATCCTATTTCGGATCGGCACGTGTGGACCTTGGCACTGCGACATTGCTGCCTGCGATCACCGCAGCGGTCCTTGGTGGTGCATCCATCTATGGCGGTCAGGGGTCGATCATCGGCACCCTTCTGGCCACCCTTGTCATCGGTTATTTGCAGCAGGGCCTGCAAATGAGCGGTGTCCCCAGCCAGATTTCCAGCGCGCTCTCAGGTGCGTTGCTGGTCGTTGCGGTCGCATTGCGCCACGGAAGCGCCGTGCTGGCCGATTTTGTCGCTGCGCGAATAATGGCGATGAACCGGAAACGCGCAGCATCATAAGGAGGAAGAAATGTCAGGAAGAACGTTAAAACTGATGTCAGCCGCGGCCATTGCCGGCTCGCTTCTGGCAGCAGCACCGGCATTTGCCGAAAACCAGATCGCCTTCATTCCGAAACTTGTCGGTGTCGGCTTCTTTACCAGTGGCGGCAATGGTGCCACCACCGCTGGCAAGGAACTGGGAATTGATGTGACCTATGATGGCCCGACCGAACCAAGCGTTTCCGGGCAGGTCCAGTTCGTGAACAACTTCGTGAACCAGGGTTACAACTCGATCATTCTGTCGTCGGTTTCCCCGGATGGTCTGTGCCCGGCCCTGCAGCGCGCCATGAAGCGCGACGTTCTGGTCATGACCTGGGACAGTGATGTCAAACCGGAATGCCGTTCGTACTATATCAACCAGGGCACCCCGAAACAGCTTGGCGGTCTTCTTGTCGATATGGCAAATGACGGCGTGAAAAAGGAAAAGGCAAAAGTTGCCTTCTTCTATTCCAGCCCGACCGTGACCGACCAGAATGCCTGGGCCAATGCCGCCAAGGCCAAAATTGCTGCTGAACATCCGGGCTGGGAAATCGTTACCACCCAGTATGGCTATAACGATGCGCAGAAATCCCTTCAGACAGCCGAAAGCATCCTGAAAGCCTATCCGGATCTTGATGCCATCATCGCCCCGGATGCCAACGCCCTTCCGGCATCGGCACAGGCTGCCGAGAACCTTGACCGCGCTGGCAAGGTAACCATTGTCGGCTTCTCGACCCCGAACGTGATGCGTCCTTACGTCAAACGCGGCACAGTTGAGCGTTTCGGCCTTTGGGACGTCACCGAACAGGGCAAAATTTCGGTCTTTGTTGCCAACCACGTTCTTGATAACGGCCCGATGAATGTTGGCGACAAGCTCGACATTCCGGGTGTCGGCACCGTCGAAGTTTCCCCGAACAGTGTTCAGGGTTACGAGTACGAAGCCGAAGGTAACGGCATCATCCTGCTGCCGCACCGCACCGTCTTTACCAAAGACAATATCGATAATTTCGATTTCTGATCTTTGGCACCACGGGTACGGCGATCCTGGGGGTTTGCCGTACCCGGATTTCTTCAGACCAGCTCCCCCTTGTTAACGCTACGGATTTTTTGATGGAAAACCTTTGGAACGATAACGACGCCGCGCGTTATGCCAACCAGGCCCGCGAAGCCGGCCAGCCCGAGGCCCTTGGCCTGCGCGTTTATACCTCGCGCATCATTGGTCAGGTCGCCGATCTTGTCCTGCATGGCGGTGGCAATACATCGGTCAAGGTTACCGATACCAACGGCGACGCCATCATGCATGTCAAAGGCAGCGGCTGGGACCTTGAAACCATCGAATCCCCCGGCTTGCCGGCGGTGAAGCTCGCCCCGCTTCATGCCGCACGCAAAGGCAAAAAGCTTTCCGATCCTGAAATGGTCGCCCTTCTGCGCAGCAACCTGCTTGATCCGTCCGCCCCGAACCCGTCGGTCGAAGCATTGCTGCATGCCTATCTTCCGTTTGATTTCGTCGACCATACCCATTCCACGGCCGTCCTCGCGCTCGCCAACCAGGACCATTCCGAAGAAATCATGCGGGAAATCTATGGTGATCGCCTTGCATTCCTGCCCTATGTCATGCCGGGTTATGATCTTTCGATTGCCGGTGCGGATCTGTTTGACCAGTTCCCGAATTGCGAAGGTCTGTGGCTTAAGAACCATGGCTTGTTCACCTTTGGCGATACTGCCAAGCAATCCTATGACCGCATGATCGATTTCGTCACCGATGCCGAAAACTATCTGAGCGCCAAGGGCATTGCCCTGCCCGGTCCGGAAAGCTCGGACCGCGACATTGATCCGGTGCTTGCGGCAAATATTGAAACCGCTCTGCGCGCTGATAACTCCCCCTTCGCCGGCGGCATTGCCCTTGATTTCCGCAGCACCCCCTCGATCCGGCGTTATCTTGAAAACAATAACCTTGAAACCATTGCCGCACGCGGCACGGCAACGCCCGATCACGTGATCCGCATCAAGCCGTTCCCGCTGATTATTGGCGCCAATGCAGGCATTGATGACATCACCGCCGCACTGGCTGATTTCAAAAGCCGATATGCGGCCTATTTCGAACGCAATGCCCCGAATGCCAGCGAACCGAAAGTCATGCTTGATGCCTGGCCGCGCATGGTTCTGATCAAGGGTATCGGCCTGATCGGTCTTGGTGCTAATGACAAGGCCGCGAGCATTGCCGGTGATCTTGGCGAACAGACCGCACGCATCATCAATGCCGCCGAAGAAGTCGGCACCTTCGCCCCGATCAACCAAGCAGATCTGTTTGACATGGAATACTGGTCGCTTGAACAGGCGAAACTCCAGAAGAAATAACTCCCTGTTGTTCCAATGCTTTTCACTCCCCCACTTGGCATTGGAACAACCGCAAGCTCAACTCGCCCCTGTCTTTGACAGGGGTTTCTTTTTGCTTGCTCGACATTGGACAGCTGGCGACTTACTGTTCTTTTGCCACCAGCAAAGGAACCTGCCCCATGCCGTCACTTGCCGAGATCGGGCTTTATTTGCCCGGAATATTGCTATCCTATGCCGCCCTTCTGGTCGGATTGATCAGCCCCGGCCCTGCTCTTTTGGGCCTGATGGGGGTATCGCTTGAACGGGGACGCTTCGCCGGACAGCGTTTTGCGCTGGGCATTGGAACCGGGTCGTTTTCCATCGGGCTTTTGACCCTGACCGGGTTGTCGGCGGTTCTTGCCACCTATGCCGATGCCATGACCGCCATTCGCATTTTTGGCGGCCTGTATTTGCTGTGGATGTCCTATCGGGCGTTTCGCACCGCCTTTCGCAAGGCCGCACCTGCCGATCCACAAGGGACAGCCAACGCGACCGATGGCACGTCACCGCGCCAGATTTCCGGACGCGGATATTATTTCCGCGGGCTTGCGCTTCATCTGACCAACCCCAAAGCCATCCTGACCTGGATTGCGATCATTTCGATCGGCTTTCACCAGGGTGCCCCGTTATGGGTTGGCGCAGCCATCGTGATCGGGTGCGGCATGATTTCGACCAGCATCCATTTGCTTTATGCCACCGCCTTTTCGACGGCGCCGGCCATATCGATCTATCGCCGGGCAGCCAACTGGATCAACGGGGTGCTTGGCGTGTTTTTTGCCGTGGTTGGATTGCGGCTGCTGGTCAATCGCTGATTGGCGGGGGATCGGCCAGTTCGGCCTTGGTCAGTCGACGGGTCGTCACCCCGTTTTTAAGATCAAGCCAGCCCGAAAAGATCGTCAGCCAAACAGCAATCAGCATGACATAGGCAATCTGCTGATCCATCACCCAAAGTGTTGCCGCGGCAAAGGCACACCAGATCAGCGGCACCGGCAGAAGTAACCAGCGCCACGTGCCGCGCGCCATAAGGACAAACCCCAATGTGCCCAGTGCGGTCGGATCGGCTGCACTGCCAAACAGTTCCGCCTGTATCAGATCACGCCCTTCAAGCAGCCCGACAAACGGATAGATCACGATTGCCACAACCATGATCGCAGCCCCGACATAAGATGTCAGATCCCCGCGCCAGCCAAACCGCAACGGCAACGGACGGGCGGCAAAAACCAGAAGCAACAGGACCTCGATCACAAAGCCCGGCAGGATATAGGCCACCGCCCAGTTGATCGGCTGATAATATTGCCAGACAAAGCCATAGCTGGCCCAAGCCCAGATCAGCGACAGCAAAACAAGGATCACCCGGTTGCCGCGATGGCCATGGCGCATCGCCATGCCAGCCGCGACCAGACCGGCAACAAAGGCCGCCAGTACCGCCATCCACCACACGCTGTTCATGGTTTCAAACAAACGGTAATAAACACGCGGCGAAAACAGCAGAAAATCCGCCAGTCCGTAATCCCACCATTCGGTCATGCCAGCTTTCCCATATCCTGTTTCCTAGATCAGAACGCCGATAACCGCTGCGATCTGTTCGCGCATCTTGTCATCGGGCAAACGTCCGGTCGCTGCGCGCATGTTTTCCGCCGCATGGGCCGGGTTGGTCGTGGCCGGGATCGGACAGGTCACGGACGGATGGGCAATCAGATATTTCAAAATCAGCTGTGCCCAGCTTTCCACTTCAAGCTCGGCGGCAAATTCCGGCAAAGGTTCACCTTCGAGCTGATCAAGAAGACTGCCACCGCGAAACGGACGATTGACGATGACGGCAATGCCCCGGTCATAGGCCAGCGGCAGCAAATATTCCTCGACCTTGCGGTCGACCGGGTTGTACGTCACCTGAACGAAATCAAGCCGTTCGTTTTTCATCACCGCAATCAGGTCTTCGGTCCGCCGCCCGTGGGATGTCGTCACCCCGACATAGCGCAACTGCCCTTCATTCTTCAGACGGAAAAGAAGCGGCAGATTGTCATTGATGCCCAAAAGATTATGGACCTGCAAAAGGTCAAATTTTCGGGTGTTCCAGCGTTTGCGTGTTTCGGAAATCTGATCAAGACCGTCCCCGGACGTCCAGACCTTGTCGGTTGAAAATACCCGGTCATGGGCACCAAGTTTATCAAGACAATAACCGATAACCTCCTGGGCCGATCCATACATAGGCGAACTGTCGATCATCCGCCCGCCAGCATTGAAAAACGCCGATACCACATCCGCGCACTGATCACGCAGGGCCATGTCATTGCCGACATTGAACGTGATCCAGCTGCCAAGTCCGACCGCCGGAATTGCTTCGCCGGTGGACGGCACCTGTTTGCGGATAATGTCGGGCACATCCTTGCGCAGGGCGCCTTGCGCCACACCGGGCATCAAGCCCCCCAAAGAGGCCGACAGGCCAATCGCACCGGCCCCTTGCATAAATCTGCGACGGTCAATTTCAGACATGAAAGACGTTGCCTTCCTGTTGGGTCCAATCCGTTCCGAACCATGATCCAACATGAATTGGGCAGAAATCTGCCCATGCGCAACCTTTGGTATTTATTGCCCGACTGTTACCCGCCCAAACAAAAAGGCCGCAAGCACATTGCTTGCGGCCTTTTGTGATTTAAAACTCGGATATGCCTTATACGCGCTTCCAGCTTGTACCTTCCTTGAAGTCTTCAAGGATGATACCTCGCGCCAGAAGATCATCACGGATCTTGTCAGCAGTTGCGAAATCCTTGTTCTTCTTGGCGTCCGCACGCTGGGTAATCAGGCCTTCGATCTCGGCGGCCTCATCCGCGTCGGCAGAACCGGTAAACCAGGCTTCCGGATCGCCTTCCAGAATACCAAGCAGCTTGGCCGCGGCCAGGATTTCGCCCTTGGCCTCGGCGCGTTCATACTTGGTTTCCGCCTTGTTGAAACGGGTCACAAGGTTATGGAACTCGGCAATCGCAAGCGGCGTATTAAGATCATCACACAGCGCATCAAGAACCGCACGCGGCACCGGCACATTTTCCGGGGTCACGTCCGCACTTTGACGAAGGGCGGTATAGAAACGATCAAGCGCCTCTTTGGCCTGACGCAGGTTTTCTTCCGTCCAGTTGATCGGCTGATGATAATGGGTGCCCATCATCGCCAGACGGATGGCTTCGCCCGGCCATTTTTCCAGAAGCTCATGCACGGTGACAAAGTTGCCAAGCGACTTGGACATCTTTTCACCTTCGACCATCAGATGGCCGTTATGCATCCAGTATTTGGCATAGCTCGAACCCTTGTTCGCGCAGCAGCTTTGCGCCAGTTCGTTTTCATGGTGCGGGAACACCAGATCCGAACCGCCGCCATGAATGTCGAAATTCTCGCCCAGATAACGGGTCGACATGGCCGAGCATTCAATATGCCAGCCCGGACGACCACGGCCCCACGGGCTGTCCCATCCCGGAATGTCATCTTCGGACGGTTTCCACAGAACAAAGTCCGCCGGGTCCTGTTTGTAGGGGGCGACTTCAACGCGGGCACCGGCAATCATTTCCTTGCGATCGCGACGTGACAATTTGCCATAGTCGTCAAACTTGCTGACCGAAAACAGAACGTGGCCTTCGGCGGCATAGGCAAAGCCCTGCTCGATCAGGCTTTCGCACATGGCGATCATTTCGGCGATATGTTCGGTCGCACGCGGTTCGATATCGGGCTTGGCGGCATTAAGCGCGCCCATATCATCAAGATATGCCTGATGCGTGCGTTTGGTGATTTCGGAAATCGGTTCGCCGCTTTCCTTTGCACGGGCATTGATCTTGTCGTCAACGTCGGTGACGTTCCGGACATAGGTTACCTTGGGATAGATATGGCGCAGAACGCGCACCAGCGTATCAAACACTACGACCGGGCGCGCATTGCCGACATGGGCATAGTCGTAAACGGTCGGGCCGCAGACATAAAGGCGCACGTGATCGGGATCGATCGGCTCGAACACCTGCTTTTCGCGGGTCAGCGTGTCATAGATACGAAGGGTCTTGGTCATGTCAAAATTGTCCGTTTGGCTGTATTGGCGATTGAATGCGGGCATTTCCGGCGATCAAAGCAGATGCTCAGACCGCCTTCCCACACAACCGCGCACGCGCCTTTTCAGAACCGATCAGAACCAGCATTGCCGACATTTCCGGGCCATGTTCACGCGCGGTCAGCGCCTTGCGAAGCGGCATGAAAAGCTGTTTGCCCTTGCGGCCCGTCGCCTCCTTGAGCGCCCCGGTCCAGGTTTTCCAGCTGGTTGCGTCAAGCTCACCTTCAGGCAGCATATCGGCCGCCTGCTTGACGAACTCGGCATCCTCGGCATCGATTTCCGGGATCACGGTCTGATGAATAACGTCCCACCATTCCAGGGCCTCGGCCACGCGCCAGCAATTGCCGCGCACCGCATTCCAGAACATCTCGTTGGCATCATTCATGCCCGCAGCAACCAGTTTCGGCTGTGCGGTTTCAAACGGCATGTCATGGATGACTTTTTCGTTCAGGCTGGCCAGTTCGGCCGGATCGAATTTCGGCGTTGAACGGCCGTAATGATCCAGATCGAATTTATCAAGAACCTGGGTCAGGCTGGCCGGTTCGATTTTGTCAGACGCCCCAAGACCGGTCAGAAGACCGACAAGGGCTTCGACCTCGAACCCGTCATTGCGCAATTCACGCAGTGACAAACTGCCCAGACGTTTGGAAAGCTGCGAACCACCCGGCCCCGCCAAAAGCGGCATATGGGCAAATTCAAGCGCACCCGGCTTACCGCCAAGGGCAAGATACAGCAAGATCTGCGACACGGTGTTGGTCACGTGATCTTCGCCGCGAATGATGTGGGTAACCCCCATTTCAAGGTCATCCACCACCGAGCCCAGCATATAAAGCAGTGATCCGTCTTCGCGGATCAAGACCGGATCCGACACATGTTCGGTGTCAAACGAGCAAATCCCGCGCGTCAGATCATCCCATTCGACCATGCCGTCGGTCAGAAGGAAGCGCCAATGCGGCTTGCGGCCTTCGGCTTCGAGTGCCTTGATCTCGTCAGCCGACAGGGTCAGCGCCTTGCGGTCATAGATGAAAGGCTGGTGACGCTGGCGGGCGGCCTTGCGTTTCCAGTTCAGCTCACCTTCGGTTTCATAGCACGGATAAAGCAATTCACGCTTTTTCAGGTCGGCAATTGCCGCATCATATTTGTCCTGACGAAGCGACTGGCGTTCTTCGCGGTCCCAGTCAATGCCAAGCCATTCCAGATCTTCACGGATGGCATCAACATATTCATCCTTGGAACGCTCCGGATCGGTATCGTCAAAGCGCAGAATGAATTGGCCACCCGATTTACGGGCATAAAGCCAGTTCATCATGGCAACGCGGGCATTACCAACATGGAGAAGCCCGGTCGGGCTGGGGGCAAATCGAAGGACAGGTTTTGTCATATCTAACTTTTCAGTTCACTTGAATCACGTAACAAGGTTCGTGAAGCCATTGGTGATCGGATAGCGACGGTCACGGCCAAAGGCGCGCGGGGTGATCTTGACCCCCGGCGGTGCCTGACGGCGCTTATATTCCGCCCGGTCGAGCAACCGCCAGACCCGGCGCACTGTGGCCTCGTCGTGACCACTATCCACGATATCGCGTACTGACCGCTCGCCTTCAATCATCTGATGAAGAATATCATCAAGAACATCATAAGGCGGCAGACTATCTTCGTCTTTCTGATCCGGGCGCAGTTCGGCGGATGGCGGTTTGGTAATGATCCGTTCGGGGATCACCATGCCATCCGGGCCAAGTGCCCCGGCCGGTTTGTGTTCGTTGCGCCAGTGGCACAGGGCAAACACCGTGGTTTTATAAAGGTCTTTCAGAACCGAATAGCCACCACACATGTCGCCATAAAGCGTGGCATAGCCGACCGACATTTCCGACTTGTTGCCGGTGGTCAGCACCATGTGGCCAAACTTGTTTGAAATCCCCATCAGGATGATCCCGCGCGAACGGGCCTGAATGTTTTCTTCGGTGATGTCGGCGTCGCGCCCGTCAAAGGCCGGGGCCAGCATCTGCTCGAACGCGGCCATGGCCGGACCGATATTGATGCTTTCAATCCCGGTTTTCAGCATCCCCGCACAAATTTCCGCGTCTTCCAGGCTTTCACGCGACGTATAGGGCGATGGCATCATCACCAGCCGCACCCGATCCGAACCCAGCGCATCAACTGCAACCGCGGCCGAAAGCGCACTGTCAATGCCGCCCGACATACCGATCACGACACCGGGGAACCGGTTTTTATTCACATAATCGCGCAAGCCCAGAACAAGGGTCTGATAGATCGCATCAAGACCAACCGGGTAATCGGCCTTGGGCGCATCATCGCCGCAACGCCATTTGCCGTTATCGTCCCTCGACCATGTGGTCACGACGACATCCTCGGCAAAGGCCGGCAGGGCAACCGCAAGCGACCCGTCGCCATTAAGCCCGAACGATCCGCCGTCAAAAACAAGTTCGTCCTGACCACCAACTTCGTTGCAATAGATCATCGGCGCGCCGGTTTCCGAAACGCGGTCCTCGATCAGTTTGCGGCGCAAATCGCCCTTGTCTGCCTCGAACGGTGATCCGTTGGGCACCAGGAAAATCTCGGCCCCGGCTTTGGCAAGATGACCGACCACATTGGGGGTCCAGACATCTTCGCAAATCGGAACACCAAGTTTGACGCCCCTGAACGAAACCGGTTCGGGCATCGGACCGGCTGCGAAAACGCGTTTTTCATCAAACACGCCATAATTCGGCAGATCCTGCTTGGCGCGGACATCAACGATCTTGCCCTGATCAATCAGGAGAACCGCGTTATGACGGATACCGTCAATTTCCCATGGCGTGGTCAACAGCAATGCCGGACCATTTTCGCGTTTGGCTGTCTGTTCGCAAATGCTGGCGACGGCTTCATGCAGGTGACGCATGAAAGCAGGCTTCATCACCAGGTCTTCCGGCGGATAACCCGACAGCACCAATTCGGAATACAAAACAATATCAGCGCCCCGATCGGCCGCAGATTCCCAGGCAGCCACAACCTTGTCCCGGTTACCGGCAACATCGCCGACAATCGGGTTAAGCTGGGCAATCGCAATGGCAAGCATATTTGTCATGATGTTGGAATAGGAGCCGCCTTACGCGGTGTCAATTGCGGAATACGCAATATCCCATGTTTCAAACGAGATTGCCATTCCTGCATGGCAGAATTGCAGCACCGCAAATCCCGCTAATTGACTGGGATCGCAGTCTGTTTCTGCATCTGTCATGATTTTTTCATGTTGATAATGACTTGCAATTCCGCAAGCAGCCCGGTCTATTTCACCCGACCGTGAACACACGGCAAAAAACATAACAATTGATACGAGCAAACAAAATGGCCAACAGCCCCACCTCTGCCGCCGAAATGGCGGTGGTAACCATTTCCCATATCCCGGGTCGGGAGATCAGCGAAAATCTTGGTATCGTTTTTGGCAGTTCGGTACGCAGCCGCAGCTTCCTGTTTGATATTTTCGCGACTTTCAAAAACCTTTTCGGTGGCGAAGTCCGATCCTATACCCGCCTTCTTGAAGACGCCCAGCACGAAGCCACCAGCCGTCTGGTCGCCCAGGCACAAAAAATGGATGCCGATGCCGTCGTTGACGTCCATTTCGCCACATCCCAGGTCGCCTACAAGGCCGCCGAGATTTTTGCATACGGCACGGCCGTAAGACTGAAATAAGGAACAGGTGCATTTATCATGGAAGACCTGTTTCTTCCGGGAATTGCACTGACCATCCTGATCGGAATCGCCTATTTGACCGGCCGTCTGGCCGACAGGGCACATGAACGCGCGCTTGTGCGCGACGAAGCATTGTTGCCCCATCAATATCTTGATTCCGGGGATGCAGTTCCCGACACAGTTTCAATACAGCAATCCCGCATGGTGACCGGCAAGGTCGTCATTGCCGAAGACCGTTTTCGCAATCTGCTGGCGCGTTTGCGCGTTTTTGTTGGCGGACGTCTTGCCGCCCACGAGGCCGCCGTCATCCGTGCCAAACGCGAAGCTGTCCTGCGCCTGCGCATCAATGCCAAGGGGGCAAGCCACATCATCGGGCTTCGGTTCCAGTCGGCCGAAATCAGTCGCGGCATGATCGAAATGATCGCATCGGGCACCGCCCTTTATACCGATCATCGTCCAACCGGTGGCAAACCGGCCTCCCTGCCCGATGACGGGGTAAATATCAGTCACCGCAATCTGTTGACCGAACTGGCATCGGCCAGCATGGCATTTCTTTTGATCTGCTGGGGGATTTATACCGCAAGCGGCTTTGCCATCGAATGGGCAGCAAGCAGCATCTCGGTAAAGGACGAAGTCGCGATCTGGTCTGAACTTGAACCGGAAATCATTGACGGCCATCGCGTCGGTTCCCAACGCAATGTGTTTGAAAACTATCTGGTTGATCTGATCAATTCTGTCCCCAAAGAGGCCCTTGGACCGGCACGCGATTATGACTTTGACGTCATGATCATTCCTGATTCGTCGCCAAATGCCGCGGCCCTGCCCGGCGGCCTGATCCTGGTCAATAGCGGGATGCTTGATCTGGTCGAAAGCGAGAACGAGCTTCTGTCGATCCTTGGTCATGAAATCGGTCACTATAACGGCCGCGATCATCTTGAAGGACTGGGACGCGAAATTGTCGGTGTCGCCTTGTCCGCCATGATGTTCCAGACCGATGCGATTTTGACAACATGGGTCGCCGGATGGCCGAAATTGCTGGCTGACCGGGATCATTCGCGCAGTCAGGAACTCGATGCCGATGACTGGAGCCTCAAGATTCTGATGGCGAAATACGGTCATGTTGGCGGCGTATCGCGGACCTTTGAAAAACTGGCCGCCATGCAGGGGGATCACAGCGTCATGGACTATCTCTCGACACATCCCCACCCGATGGACCGCGTAAACCGGCTTGATGACATGGCCCGTGAACGGGGACTTCCGATTGGCGAGACGATCGACCTGCAAACCGGGTTTGATAACTTCTTAAAAAGTTTGACGAAATCCCGGCCCAGTCTTTGGAATTCCAATAAACAACAACTTTCCGACACAGGATATTGAACTATGCGTGGACTTTTCGCCCCGTTCCGCTTTCTGAGCGTCAGTGACCAGCCCAATACCGAATTCTGGCTGACCCAGTGCATCATTCTGGCATCAACCGTTCTGGGTGTGTATCTGGCAAGCTTTGCCGGCTTTGAGATTGCCGTCGATTTCGACCGCTATCAAAGCACATCGGATGTCTATAACCTTGAACGATCGCTCGAAGCGGAATTTGTCGACAATATCGAAAAAGTCGAAACCTGGATTGCCGAATATCCGGAAGGCCCCATGACCTGGCATGCCCCGCAACTTGCACCGCGCGAACGCCACAAACTTGATGATATGGTCTGGGAAACCATGCGCTATTCCCCGCGCACTTTCGAGGTCGATCCGCAAATCATTACCGGTGTCCGCCGGTTCTATTCCGACATTGACGCCCAGATGACCATCATGTTCATGCAGCAAAATGCCAATGGCATGGCGCGCAATGCCCTTAAGAATATGGGGGGAATCGTCGCCACGGCACGTAACGGCGTCCTGCCGTTGCTCAGATCGGAAATCGAACGTCTGGACGGGGAACTGGCAGACATGACGGACTGAGCATCATCTGCCATATCCGAACATCACAAAGCCGGGGCAAAACTGTCCCGGCTTTTTCTTTCGATGGATCCGGGAAAGCGGGCCTAACGGCGCCTAACGCCCAGATAAGCTGCACGCCAAAGTGACCGCTCAAAGCGCAAGTGCGGCGTCAATTTCATCCTGGCTCATGGTTTTGGCCGAACCGTGGATAATGCCACTGGCGACATCCATGAATTTTTGCAGCGATACGGTGATGGCATGCGCGGTTTCGCGCAACAATGCCTCGTTCCCGTCCGCAATGATGGCTTCAAGCTGGGTTATCGCGTGGGCAACAATGGTATTGAGGTGATTGATCGTTTCTTCAAACGGTTGACGGAATCGCGGCGGCACGTGCTCATAGGCCTCGATCGCCAGTTCCTTGTCGGAAAAGGTGCTATCGCGGAAATGGTCCTGATAGCTTTTCGGTGCCCATTCCTTGCAATCCTCGATCATGTCAGGCATGTCCGGCACCATTTCGAGAAGCATCACGATCTCATTGAAATGATTGAGATAATCAGTCGCCAAAAGCGTGGTCGAGGAAATATTTGTTCCCTCTACTTTCTGTTGCCATTCGGTGAAATCCGCTTCATCCACCATCCGCGTTGCGACCTCTTGAATTTTGTTCTTGTGCAGGATTGCCCTGAATTTCTTTATACTTAAGGATATTTCATGGCGTTTGGTAGAGGTTTTTTTACAGCCGGGCCCCTTGATTGCACGACGAAACGTTCCTGTAACGCAATTTAACCCACAAAATACTGATATTCAGCACCCAAACGGGATTCAATTTTGTGAAATTGCCTGCATCACCAACCATCATCACCTCGAACACACCAAAATCGCAAGAAATTCGTCCACAGTAATGCGGCTGCGATGTTCGTTTCCTGTCAGTCGCGGTCCTTGTAAACCATCGGGGCCGCCTTATAAAACAAGGCGCCCGGTTTCCCGGACGCCTTGCTGATCGACACGCATGTCGAAATATTCGAAATCAGATCAGGCAGAAGCCGCAAGCTGCTCTGCGCGGATGCTGTCGCGTTCTTTTTTGATCATTTCGGCCATCAGGAAGGCAAGCTCAAGCGCCTGACCACCATTAAGGCGCGGATCGCAATGGGTGTGGTAACGATCCGAAAGCGCGTCTTCGGTCACTTCGCGTGCGCCACCGATGCATTCGGTCACGTCCGTTCCGGTCATTTCGAAATGAACGCCACCGGCATGGGTGCCTTCGGCCTTGTGAACGTCAAAGAAGTTTTTGACTTCCGACAGAATCGAATCAAACGGACGGGTTTTGTAACCGTTCGCGGCCTTGATCGTGTTGCCATGCATCGGATCGCACGACCAGACGACCTTGCGGCCTTCGGCCTTAACACGTTTGACCAGACGCGGCAGATGATCACCAACCTTGTCAGCCCCCATACGGGCAATCAGGGTCAGACGACCGGCTTCGTTCTGCGGGTTCAGACGATCAATCAGGCGGATCAGGTCATCTTCATCCATGGTCGGGCCGCATTTCATGCCAATCGGGTTTTTGACCCCGCGCATGAATTCAACATGGGCCCCGTCAAGATTACGGGTACGATCGCCAATCCACAGCATATGCGCCGAGCAGTCATAATATTCGCCGGTCAGGCTGTCCTGACGGGTCAGGGCCTGCTCATACCCCAGAAGCAATGCTTCGTGCGAGGTATAGAAATCGGTCTCGCGCAGCTGCGGGGCGCTGTCGGCGGTAATGCCGCAGGCCTGCATGAAGGCGACCGCCTCGTCAATCTGGGTGGTCAGCTTGCTGTAACGCTCGGCCGCCGGGCTGCCATCAACGAATGACAGGTTCCAGCGATGGATTTTGGTCAGATCGGCAAAACCGCCCTGGGCAAAGGCACGCAGCAGGTTAAGCGTCGCCGCCGACTGGTTATAGGCGCGAATTTGACGCTGCGGATCAGGAATGCGGGCTTCTTCGGTGAACTCGATCCCGTTGACCACGTCACCGCGATAGCTTGGCAGTTCGACGCCATTGATGGTTTCGGTATCCGCCGAACGCGGTTTGGCAAACTGGCCGGCCATACGGCCGACCTTGACCACCGGGCAGGACGCGCCAAAGGTCAGAACAACCGCCATCTGCAACATGACCTTGAAGGTGTCGCGGATGTTGTTCGGATGGAATTCCTTAAAGCTTTCGGCGCAGTCGCCGCCCTGCAGCAGGAAGGCATTGCCTTCTGCGACTTCACCAAGCTTTTCTTTAAGTGCGCGCGCTTCGCCAGCAAATACCAAAGGAGGATAGCTGCCGAGCTCTTGCTCTACGGCCTCGAGGGCCTGTGCATCTGGATAAGTCGGCACCTGCTTGATCGGCAGGTTGCGCCAGCTATCAATGCTCCAGCTCTTGCTCATTTGCTTCCTCTCAATCCGGCATGTTCTTGATCATGCCGCCATTATAACACAAATCCGGTTTTTCGGCGGATTTCCGCCCTGTGGTCCGGTCATTGAACCGGGTCAAACTTGATACGGGTTTTGATCACGTATTTCCACCCCTTCTAGACTTAAGGACGATAAAAACCCGCAATTTTTTGCCAACACACCCAAAAACCACGCAAAATTCCACTCATCCCCGCCAGTTTATCCAGATGGCGGCGGGTTTGACCAAACAGTCATAGCAATCAACTAGGTGCGAATCCGCCCATGCGCAATCGCCGGACGAGTTATCCCAACCAGTTACGCCCCCCAATTCCGCTGACCCACAACGCTGATCAATTGCACAGTCTGGCAAATGCGGGCACACTGCGCACGCGTCACACCATTGTCCGGACCCTCCATGCCCATTGAAACCATTGCTATTATTGCCTGCGCCTATTTTGTTGCCGCCTTTGTAAAGGGCGCAACGGGTCTCGGGTTTTCGACATCGGCCCTGCCGATCCTGGCCCTTGGACTGGGGTTAAAGGCCGGCATGCCGCTTGTCATCATCCCGTCCCTTGTCAGCAATTCAATCATCATGGTTCAGGCCGGGCATTTTCGCGAAACCGTCAACCGGTTCTGGCCGATGTTTCTGGCGACCATTCCGGGACTTCTGATCGGGCTTGCCGTCCTTGAAATGGTCGACAGCATTGTGGCGGGTGCGGTTCTGGGGCTGGTTCTGATGAATTACGGGGCGATCACGCTGTTTCGCCATGGCAAGCCGATTTCGGACAAGATCGCACGCCGACTGGCACCGATTTCCGGTTTTTCCACCGGGCTGGTCAATGGCATTACCGGGTCACAGGTGATGCCGGTTCTACCCTTTCTGCTTTCCATGCGCCTTGATCCCAAACGCTTTATCCAGGCCATCAATATCTCGTTCAGTCTTTCAAGCATCGTGATGGCCTTTGGCCTGAGCCGGATGGGCTTGATGACGCTTGAAACCATCTGGATATCGCTTGTCGGACTGGTTCCGGTTTATATCGGAACGAAACTTGGCAGTGCTGTGCGCAACCGCATGGATGCTGAAACCTTCCGCAAGGTCGTTCTGATCATGCTGATTATTTTTGGCGTGATCCTTGTTGCGAAATTCGTGACCAACTAAGGTAATCACACATCCCCCGCACGGGGGATGTGGCAGAAAAGCGCGTGCAATCAATCGCATGGAATTTATAGTGGATCAGTAATCCCGAAGCACACCCGCACAGCGCAAAGCCCGGAAACTGATTTGATGACACGCATTTTGACGATCGCCATTGCGGCGGCGGGCCTTTGGCTTGCCACTGCAGCCCACCAAACCGCACATGCCCAGAGTATCACGGCGATGGATGCGTTTTTGCGCGACTTGAAGCACATGCATGTACAGGCCTTGCAGTTCTGCGACAGCAACCGCAACATCATGTCAGCCAGCGACCTTTCCAAGGCAACCAAAGAAAATGACGTTTTCGAGCTGCTGTGTATGCGCGCGCTAAAAGGGCGCAGCATCGCCAATACCGGCTGGACGTTTTACCACGAAGGGGAACGGATTGAGGGCGGCACATCGGATTTTCTGGCAATGTTGAAGGGCTTTAATATCGAAGGAAAGCTGTTCTACACCGTCATTGGCCATCGCAAGATCAAACAACATATCGGCCAACCGAATGCGCGCGTATTCTATCAACCCCGGGCGACACTTTATCGCTATGTCGATGGCGAAATGCAGCACGTCTTTGAATTCGTTGATCCGCAAACAATGAACTGGAACAGCCCGGCCCCTGAAAAGCCGGATTTCTCGGCGGCAAGCAAACAGCATTCTGTGGCAATTGATGATGTCTGGAACGCTGTCCTGCTCGAAGAATTCGGTCAGACTGTCAGCTTCATCTCCTCTACCCAATAGCAACACCGATCCTGACTGGCGATCGCTGACGGATTTTGATATCAACGCTTCAATGAAAACCATCGCCCGCCCCGCTTTTGCCGAAACCGAAGAAAAGAAATCACGTTTTCTGGCCGAACTCGTTTTTCATGACGATCTGCCCGGGCGGATTGACGCGTTGCGCGCCCTTCATCCCAAGGCCAACCATCACGTAAATGCCTATCGCTACCTTAATGAGGAAGATCAGCTGATCGAGCATGGCAAGGATGATGGCGAACCGTCGGGCACATCGGGCATCCCTTGCCTCAAGGTTCTTCAGGGGCGTGATCTGATCAATGTGGCGGTGATCGTTACCCGCTATTTCGGCGGCACAAAACTGGGCACCGGCGGGCTGGTTCGCGCCTATAGCGGGGCGGCCAATGCGGTGTGTGACGTTGCGGAAATCATTGACTATATCCCGCAGGGCGAGGCTGATCTGTTTGCCGGATTTTCCGATGCCGGCACGCTTGAACAGGCCTGCGCACAGGATGGAATCACCATCCTTGATCGGCAGTTTGACACCCAAGGCACGCGCATCAAAATTGCCGGGCCGCGCGAGATGCTTGGCGAACTTGCCGAACGTTTCCCGCTACCCGATGCCGATTAGGTCCGTGACAAACCAGGCGTGCATTACTTCTGACGTGACGTGCTTTCGCGTTGCTGAAGCTCAAACCCGAGATCGACGATCTTTTGTTCGGGTACTTCGCCGTCAAGTTCGGCCTTGATCATTTCGACCGCGCGTTTGCCAATGGCATAGCGGTCGGTTCGGATCGAGGTCAGGGACGGGTGACTTGCCGCCATCATTTCAAGGTCGTTAAACCCGATGATGCCCATGTCATCAGGCACGGAAATACCGGCCTTCTGACATCCGAACAAGGCGCCAAGTGCCATGTCATCATTGTTGCAGAACACGGCATCAAGATCGGAACGGCGCGCCAACAACTGACCAATCAGTTCCGCACCAAGCGATACACTCGACGATATCGTGGTGGTCATGATCAAATCGGGGTCATAACGCCCGCCTGATTGCAGGGCATCCTTGAAACCTTCAAGCCGGCGATGGGACCTCGGATCCATACGTGCGCCAAGGAACCCGATCCGCTTATAGCCCTTTTGCACCAGATGACGACCCGCCGCACGCCCGCCTTCAAAATGAGAAAAGCCGACCATCATATCAATCGGGTCATTGCCGATATCCATGACCTGCACGACCGGACAACCGGCATTTTGCAAAAGTTCACGTGCGGTATCGGTCTGGTCATTGCCCGCAACAATCATCGCGGATGGCCCCTGCCCAAGGAAGGTCCGGATCAGGCGTTCCTCATCGGCGGCCACATAACGCGAATTCCCCAACTGGACCTGAAACGGTCCTTGTTCAAGGTCGTCATAAATGGCGCGCAACGTGTCAGCAAAAACGTTGTTGGTCAGCGACGGCACAATCACACCAACAATGTTGGAACGAGTCGACGCCAGCGCACTTGCATGGCTGTGCGGCACATAATTGAGCTTTCTCACGGCATTATTGATCTTCCTGCGCAGGTGATCGGACACCTTTGAAGGATCGCGCAAAGCACGTGAAACTGTAATAGTGCTGACCCCTGCCTTGTCGGCAACATCAGCAATTGTCGGCCGCCCGGCCCCTTTGCGTTTTCTCATGCCATTAGATTTATTACGTCTTTTCAATATGGACAAGAGCCTTGTGAATTAGGCAGTTGACTCAATGTTAGCGCTAACATTATGTTAGCGCTAACATTGTAAATCACAGGGCGAAACAACGTTAAAAACGACCCTGAATACAATAAACGGGCGGAAATATCTTGATGGATCGACAGGCGCGATATGTCGTGGTTATGGGGGTTTCAGGTTCGGGAAAAACCGAAATCGCCCGCCGTGTGGCAACGGAAACGAATTGCCCGTGGCTTGACGCAGACGACCATCATCCCGCCAACAATGTCGAACATATGCGCCGCGGACAGCCATTGAATGACGAAATGCGCTGGCCTTGGCTTGAAGCTGTGAGCCGGGCTGCACAGGCCAAAGCCGATCAGTGCGCCCCGGGCAATACAGCAAACACCATTTTCATTGCCTGTTCCGCGCTTAAACGCAGTTACCGCGATGTTCTGGGCCGGAATTTGGACCCGCTCACATTTGTATTTCTGGACGGCACCCGTGACGTGATCAAATCAAGACTGGAACGTCGCGTCGGACATTTCATGCCTTCCGCACTCTTGGACAGTCAGCTTGCAGATCTCGAAACGCCGGGGCCGGACGAGAATTGTGTGACTGTCTTTGTCGATGCCCCGATTGATGCTGTTGTTTCGACAGTCATTACCAGACTGAAAAACTGCGAAAACGGCAGTTCCTCTTTTGTCAAAGATAACATCACCGGGAAAACGGTATGCCAGGGAGAAGAACGATGACCAAGACTTTCAAATCGCTCGCAGGAGCAACCTTTATCGCCACCCTGATTGCAGCAGCGCCCTTTGCCGCCAATGCACAGGAATTTACCCTTAAAGTGCAATCAAGTGACGCCGCAGGCGTTCCCAACTTCGAACTGGAACAGGAATGGGCCAAACGCGTTGGCGTCATGACCGGTGGCCGTGTCGAAGTGGAAATGCTTCCGGTTAACTCGATTGTCGAACATGCCGAAACCCAAGACGCCATCGCCGCAGGTATCCTTGACGGCCACATCACCGACACCAGCTATTTTTCTGGCAAAGACCCGGCATTCGGCCTGATTGCCAACCCGGTCGGCGCATGGTCGGCACCGTCTGAAATGCTGCGCTTTGTTGAATATGGTGGCGGCAAGGAACTGATGAACAGCCTGCTGAACCCGCGCGGCCTGCAATTCATTGGTGCGGTAACACCGGGCCTAGAAGCCTTTGTCTCCTCGGTACCGCTTGATGGTGTTGCCGACCTTAAGGGCCTTAAAATGCGCGCCCCGGAAGGCATGGTCCAGCAGGTCTTTGCCGCGGCTGGTGCCGCACCGGTTAACATCCCGCAGTCCGAGGTCTTTACATCGCTTGATAAAAAAGTAATCGATGCGGCCGATGCGACCGTGTTCTCGACCAACCAGGCAATGGGCCTGCATGATGTTGCAAAACATCCGGTCTACCCGGGTTTCCATTCCATGCCGATGCTGGAAGTATCGATCAACAAGACCAAATGGGATTCCATGCCAGAAGACATCCAGGCCATTCTGGAAATGTCTGTTCGTGATCTGGCACAGGACATGGACGCACGCCTTGCCATGAAAGACATGGAAGCCGTGGCCAAGGCCCGTTCTGAAGGTGGCGTAACCATTCACAACTGGTCGGCAGAAGAACGTGCCAAATTCCGTCAGATTGCCACCAGCCAGTGGGAAAAAGTCGCAGCACGTTCCGACGATGCAAAACGGGTTTATGATACCCTTGTTAAATATTTGACCGCACAAGGTTTGATCTAAGCCCAATATCATAACTGGATCATCGGTGGCGATGCCCAAACATCGCCACCGGTAACGACCTGAATACAATCCGGAATCCCCGTTATAAGAGACGATAACGGGGTGCAACCTCCCTGTTGCCGGATTGTATTCTCTGCATCGCAAGGAATGCTGAGTATGGCTACCAGTCCCATTGATAACACGCATGACACCCCCACCCCGTCTATAGACCCGCCAATAGAACCGGACGACAGAACCGAGACACTCCCGGCTGTTTCCGGACGGCTTGGATCGGCTGTAAACAAAATCAGTCCGGTATTTGCATTCGGCTTTTTACTGGCGATGGGCATTCTGATTTTTGAAATTTTCATGCGCCATGTTTTCAACAGCCCGACGCTTTGGGCTCATGAAACAACCACTTTTCTGTCTGCTGTCGGCTTTGTTTTTGGCGGGCTTTATTGCGCATCCAGGGACAAACATATCCGTGTCGTGATCCTTTATGACATTGCCGGGCCAAAACTGCGCAAGGCGCTTGATGTCGGCATTTCGATTGTCTGCATGATCGCATCGGGCTTCTTTGCCTGGGCGGCCTGGCTGATGGTCAAACGTGCAACGATGACGCCCGCCGGTGACATTCATTTTGAAACCACGGGGAGTGCATTTAATGCCCCCTATCCCGGCATATTGAAGGTTTTCCTGCTTCTGACCCTGATTGTGTTGATGGTCCAGTTTTTCTGGCAGGCCATCAATTATATGCGCAGCGCGCCGATCACCGGTTCGGAACAGAACGAATAGACCGACCTTCATTTGATGCACCGACAGCCGGAACGTCATTTTGAATGCGACCGGCGCGACAGGATAACTTTTGATGTTTGATTTACAGTCTTTGGGCATTGAATACGGCACCCTTGCCATGTTCGTCATGCTGCTTGTTTTTTTGATTACCGGCATGCCATTGGCGTTTGTGACGCTCCTGATTGCCCTGATTTTCACCCTTGGCTGGTTTGGCCCGATGGCCGTCCCCCTGATCACCAGCAGGGTTTATTCATTCGTTTCGTCGTTTGTATTTGTATCGGTGCCGATGTTCGTCCTGATGGCGGCCATCCTTGACCGGTCAGGGGTCGCACGCGATCTGTTTGATGCCATGCGCCTGTTTGGCGGACGCCTGCGCGGTGGTGTTGCGGTTCAGACGATCTTTGTTGCGGTCATTCTGGCCGCCATGAGCGGCATCATCGGCGGCGAAATTGTGCTGCTGGGCCTGATTGCCCTGCCCCAGATGCTGCGTCAGGGCTATGACAAGAACCTTGCAATCGGTGTGGTATGTGCGGGCGGGTCGCTTGGCACCATGGTCCCGCCTTCGATTGTTCTGATCATTTACGGCCTGACCGCCAATGTTTCGATCGGCGATCTGTTCACATCGGCCTTTGTGCCGGGCTTCATGCTGGCGGGCTTTTATGTCGCCTATGTCCTGTTTCGGTCCTATACCGGCAACAATATCGCCCCGCCGCCCCAGACCGAAAAAATTCCGCACGCGGAAAAGGTCCGTCTGCTCAAGGGCCTGTTCCTGCCCATTCTTGTGGTGATTTGTGTTCTGGGTTCGATTTACGGGGGGATTGCATCGGTCACAGAGGCATCGGCTGTTGGTGTTGCCGGTGTGATTGCATCGACCATCCTGCGTCGTGAATTCTCGCTTTCGATGCTTAAGGCCGCGGCCATTCAAACACTTTCGACCTGTGGCATGATTGTCTGGATCGGGATTGGCGCATCGGCCCTTGTCGGGGTGTTCAACCTGATGGGCGGGATCAAGTTCGTATCAGGCCTGATTACCGGCATTTCCGATGATCCGACCATGATCATCCTGTTCATGATGCTGATCCTGTTTGTGCTGGGCATGTTCCTCGATTGGGTGGGTATCGCACTTCTGACCATGCCGATCTTTGTCCCGATCGTGAAACAGCTTGGCTTTGACCCGGTATGGTTCGGCGTTCTGTTTGCCATGAACATGCAGGTCAGCTTCCTGTCGCCGCCCTTTGGCCCGGCCGCGTTCTATCTTAAGTCCGTCGCCCCGCCCGACATATCACTGGGCGATATTTTCAAGGCCCTTCTGCCCTTTATCTGTCTTCAGATTTTGGCGGTTGCGCTTCTGATTATCTTCCCGGGCATTACCGGGCGATAATCGCATTGATCCCTGTGGGCGGAGCCGCGTGGCTCCGCCTTTTGCGTATGATTTGCGTGTTAAAGGTCACCACCGATGAAAATCACCGCCATCGAAACCGTCCGCATTGCTGAACGCCCCAATCTGTTGTGGGTACAGGTCCACACCGACGAAGGCATTACCGGCCTTGGCGAGACATTCTTCATGTCTGAAACGGTCGAGGCCTATTTGCATGAATACGTCGCCCCGCGCGTGATCGGACGCGATCCGTTGCAAATCGATCTTTTATCGGCGGATCTTGTCGGCTATGTCGGGTTCCGGTCATCCGGTGCAGAAGTACGCGGAAATTCGGCTTTTGACATCGCGCTTTGGGATATTTTCGGCAAGGCCACCAACCTTCCGATCACACAGCTTCTGGGCGGCTTTTCACGCCGCGAAATCCGCACTTACAATACCTGCGCCGGCACCGAATACATCAAAAAGGCCACCGGCCAGACCACAGCCAACTATGATCTGAATGCCAAATCGGCCAAGGATTATGACGATCTGAACGGGTTCCTGTATCGGGCAGATGAACTCGCAGAATCGCTTTTGGAAGACGGCATTACCGCGATGAAAATCTGGCCGTTTGATATCGCGGCCGAGAAAACCCGCGGGCAATATATATCGCTGCCGGATCTGAAATCCTGTCTCGAACCGTTTGAGAAAATCCGCAAGGCCGTGGGCGACAAGATCGACATCATGGTCGAATTCCATTCGATGTGGCAGCTCCTGCCTGCCCAGCAAATCGCCAAGGCACTGACACCCTATCAGACGTTTTGGCACGAAGACCCGATCCGCATGGACAGTCTTTCAAGTCTGAAACGCTATGCCGAGGTTTCACCGGCCCCGATTTGCGCATCGGAAACACTCGGATCGCGCTGGGCATTTCGCGATTTGCTTGAAACCAATGCGGCAGGTGTGGTGATGCTTGATCTAAGCTGGTGTGGCGGGCTGTCCGAGGCCCGCAAGATCGCCGCCATGGCCGAAGCCTGGCACCTGCCGGTCGCGCCGCATGATTGCACCGGCCCGATTGTTCTGACCGCATCCACCCACCTGTCGCTTAATGCGCCCAATGCGTTGGTGCAGGAAAGTGTGCGTGCGTTCTACAACACCTGGTATCGCGATCTGGTGACCAACCTGCCCACAGTTACAAACGGCATGATCACCATCCCCGACGGACCGGGGCTGGGCACGGAACTGAACCCGGACCTTGAAAAGGCATTTACGGTTTCGCGGCGGAAATCGGTTGCTGAATAACCAAATGCAAACAGGCGGTGCCATAAAGCACCGCCTGTTTTGATTTCAGCCAGATCAATCGGGTTTATTCGGAAACCGGGAACCGCATGGTGACGAATTCCTCGGCCGCGGACGGATGCACCGCAACCGTCTGATCGAACTGGGCCTTGGTCGCACCCATGCGAACCGCAATGCCGATGCCCTGAATGATCTCGGCCGCATCCGGACCGACCATATGGGCCCCAAGAACGACATCGGTGGTTTTATCGACAATCAGCTTCATCAGCGTTTTTTCATCACGGCCCGAAAGCGTGTGGCGCATCGGTTTGAAGGTCGATTTGTAAATCACGACCTCGCCACCCTTGGCACGTGCTTCTTCCTCGGACAGGCCAACGGTGCCGACCGGCGGCTGACTGAATACGGCGGTCGGGATCGCCTGATAGGTCATGTGCCAAGGCTTGCCGCCATAAACAGTATCGGCAAAGGCCATGCCTTCCTTGATCGCAACCGGGGTCAGTTGCACACGGTCGGTCACATCACCAACCGCATAGATGTTTTCGGTCGTGGTCTGAAGACCCTGATTGATTTTGACAGCACCGCGCGCATCTGTTTCAACACCGGCATTTTCCAAACCAAGGCCCGCCGTATTGGGGGCGCGCCCGGTGGCAAACATCACCTGATCGGCAACCATGGTCGAACCATCGGTCAGGGTCAGTGACAGGCTGCCATCTGCCTGTTTTTCAATCGCGGTGACATTGGTGTTCACGCGCAGATCAATGCCCTTTTTAACGATTTCCTCGGCCAGATGGTTGCGGATATCGTTATCAAAGCCGCGCAGGATCTGTTCACTGCGATAAAGCTGGGTCACACGGGATCCAAGACCGGCAAAAATCCCGGCAAATTCAACCGCGATATAGCCACCGCCAACCACGACAACGCGTTTGGGCAGCTCATCAAGATAGAATGCCTCGTTCGAGGTGATGGCATGCTCCGCCCCCGGAATATCGGGCTTGGTCGGATGGCCACCAACGGCAATCAGAATGCGTTCGGCCGTGACTTCGCGGTCGCCAACGATGACGGTGTGGGCATCCTTGAAGGTGGCGCGATGTTCAAACAGTTCGACATTCGAGCCAGCCAGAAGCTTTTTATAGATGCCGTTCAGACGGTCAATTTCGGCATCCTTGTTGGCGATCAGCGTTTTCCAGCTGAAGGTCGGCTCCCCCGGAAGGGTCCAGCCATAGGCAGATGCGTCTTCGAAATCCTCGGCGAAATGTGCGCCGTACACCAGAAGCTTTTTGGGCACACAGCCCCGGATGACACAAGTACCGCCGACCTGGCTTTCCTCGGCGATGGCGACCTTTGCACCATATCCCGATGCCACGCGGGCTGCGCGCACGCCACCCGATCCGGCACCGATTACAAACAGATCAAAATCAAAGTCCGACATGCGGAAATCCCTATTTTCGGTCAATTGACAACATGGCGCCAAATGTAGGGCGATAATTCCCAAAGTCGAGGTAAAACCAAGCAAAGTGGCCGTAAATTTCGTGTGAAGGGCTGTGAAGATCAAAAAGGATGATCAGATTAACCAACCCGAGATAGCATTTTTAAACTTTCGCGCTATATGATGGGCAAGACGCGATGGGGATTGCGATGAATAAAGGAAAAACTCGATGAACGACCATATTCACGGTCAGGACGCGTCTTTTGACAATGCACCGCATTATGCGGACGAGCGTGGCGGCAATACCGCCCTTGTCTGTTACGGGCTTATGATCGCAACCCTGTTTACGGCCTTTGCCACCGGGCTGATTGCGCTGATCGTTTCCTATATCGCGCGCGAAGATGACAATCACTGGACCAACAGCCATTACACATTCGTGATCCGCACATTCTGGATCAGCATCCTTTATGCCATCATTCTGGGCTTCTTTACCTTTGTGATTGGCTGGGTTCCGCTTCTGGGCTGGGCGATTCTCGGCTTGATGGGCCTTTATACCACTGCCTGGTTCATCGGGCGCAATGTGATCGGGCTTTTGCGTGCCCTTAACGGGCGTCCGATTGACAACCCGCAAAGCTGGTTCTTCGGTTAGACCTAAATCACAGGCAACCATTCAGCGAAGTATTTGAAATCTGAAACTGCAGTAGTTAGTTGATCCCTGTGAGCAAGACTGAGGAACTCGGCGAATGCCCTAGCTTGGCAATTCACCTGCTTAGCTGGGTTAAACTCTATGTCTGTAAACCCTTCATAATCTACGTTACTGACGATCCAACTCACGTGCTTAGCTAGCGCCTTGATGTACAACCAGTCGTAAAACGCATTCTTGGGGGAGAGAGGGTAGGTCTCCCCCTCCAGCTTAAAGCAGCGCAACTTACCTCGATCTTCATCCCGAATGAATCGTTTCGCGTCTCTTGGCTGGAGGTGAAATATTTCTGGAAATGGTCCACCTTTTTCGAAAACCTTTGATCCTTGGTAGACACTCTCTAAAGGATGAAACTCTCCATTAAGCTCTATTTTCAAGCTAAACGCGCTAAGGCGTTTTCCTACAGCTGTCTCTGACTTAGTTGATATCTCGAGAACGCTTACAATACCGCTTTGCATAGCTTGTTCATGAAGAGCTTTCACATTTTTTTTCTTTTGCACCTCGGCAAAACCAGGTGCCCACGTGAAGTCAAAATTCCTTTCTTCAACTAACTTGTCACCGTTGCAAACAGGTAGGAAAACTGGCCTAGTAGCCATTCAATAAAACCCCTTAATATATTCTACTGGAACTTGATTGGGCACAAGAATCTCGCACTTTTCAGCAGCGCGAAGACGCAAGTTGACTTCGGGATCAGACCAGTCTGTCCGAGTATAAATCACCTCAGCGTCCAACTTCGCCAATGCTTCCTGTACACTCAAGTTCTCTACATTATTTGAATTTGCAACTCCCATCGTAACACGCACTCCCGGTAAAGTAAGCACACTAGGATCGATAGCAAGATACCTCGGGTCAGTGAGTCTACCATCAGAAACTGCGAGAAATTTCATTGGATGATTCCTCGTAAAGCACAAACTCACATACGGGTCGACTCCGCACTGCAAATCCAAAGAGTGACTGAGAGCGTTGCCACCTGTCTTGAGGGGCGGCCAAAGCCCCCGCTTTCTCATCTGTTCTTTTGACAGCAAGCCATTTTGAGAAATCGAGGGAAAGTTCGCGTGGTCCGTAAAATGATACAAATAGATATGCTGAGTGCTTTTCCTAATAAGATTGATGAAATCGTCTACCGACATTCTTCCTCCTTCACACAAACTTCAAACAAAACTAATGCACCCTATAGTTGCTTTTCTATACTTTCCACCACTTAATTTGCATTCACCGTCGCAATTTGCTTGATTGCACCGGACTCCCCGGCCCGTTAAAGTTGGCAGATAAAAAACATTCGACATTGAAAGGGCCAGAAAGTGACGTCGTCTGCGCAAGGGTCTGGCGATAAAATGCGCTGGGAAAACCTTTTTTCATCTCATCGGCTTGAATTTCGGGATGGCAAAATCCGCCTGCCCGAAGGTGCGCCCTATCCGACGCCAGATGGCAGAAGCCCGTTTCAGATCGATGTGGATCGGGTAATTTTTTCCTCCTCGTTCCGTCGTCTTCAGAACAAGACACAGGTTCATCCACTTTCCGATAACGACCATGTCCATACCCGTCTGACCCATACGATTGAAGTCGGGTCGGTCGGGCAGTCACTTGGCCTGATGGCCGGGGCGCATATCGTCAAAAACCTGCCCGAAGGATCGGAAACCACGGTCGCCGATATCGGCTATATGGTTCAGGCGGCCTGTCTTGCCCATGATATCGGCAACCCGCCCTTTGGCCATTCCGGCGAAGATGCCATCAATGAATGGTTCACCACATCGCGCCTTGCCAAGGACGAGCTGACATCGCGCCTTTCCGGGCCGGAGCTTGAAGACCTTCGTCATTTCGAAGGCAATGCGCAAGGCTTGCGCATCATCAGCCAGCTTGAAATGAAGCGCTTTGACGGCGGGCTTAACCTGACATACGGAACGCTTGGCAGTTTCATCAAATATCCGCGCAGTACGTCGGTCCCCGATAGCCGCCGCAAGGAATATACTGGCCTTAAAAAGCCCGGCTATTATCAGGCGGAACGCGATATCGCCTTTGCCATTGCGCGCGTTTGCGGGCTTAGCCCGCTTGACGGGTTTGACGGGGCATGGCGGCGCCATCCACTGGTTTACCTTGTCGAGGCGGCGGACGATATTTGCTATTCGGTGGTTGATCTTGAAGATGGCTGGGAATTGGGCTGTGTCAGTTTCGAGGAAGTCGAACGTGCCCTTGCTCCGATTGCGCGCCATCCGGAAAAATATCAGGGTGATGCCGAACAACGCTGGAAAGACCTTCGCGCCGAGGGCTGGTATGCCGAGAAATCGGAAAATGACCGGATCGGGTTCCTACGCGGCAAGGCGATTGGCAATCTGGTCAAGGCCGCAGTTGATGCCTTTATCGAACATGAAGACGCGCTTCTGGCCGGCACACTTGAAGGCGATCTGTTGGCCAACACCCCGCTTGGTCCCCATGCCAAGGCATGTAAAAAACTTGCCGTCGAAAAGATTTATAACGCGCCCCATGTCCTGCCGATCGAGATGGCCGGGTTTGAGGTCATAAACGGTCTGCTCGACAGCTTTGTCCGTGCTGCCATCGACATTGACGAACATAAAAATCATGACAAGCGCTTGCCGCCACAGGCCGACCGGATCGACAAGCTTCTGTCGGGCAAACTGTCGGAGGCGCCGGATCTTTACAGCCGTCTGATGCGGGTGATGGATTACATATCTGGCATGACCGACCGTTATGCCGTCACCCTGTTTCGCAAGCTTCAGGGCATTACGATCTGAATGAAAAAACCCGGCCAGATGGCCGGGTTTTCGTTTCAAGCAACAATGTGCCTAGATGATGTAGTGGATACCGCATTCGGTTTTGTCCTGACCGGCCCAGCGACCGGCACGTACATCGGTTGAATTGGGATCAACGCGGTCCGTGCAGGGCATGCAGCCAATCGACAGGAAACCTTCGGCCTGAAGCGGATGACGCGGCAGTGCGCGATGTTCAAAGATATCTTCGATATCTTCGCGCTTGTAGCCCGCCAGCGGGTTGATCTTGATCCGCGTGCCAGCCGGTTCGATCACCGGAAGGGCATCACGTTCCCCGCCATGGAACCGTTTGCGACCGGTCAGCCAGGCATCATAGCCTTCCAGTGCACGCTGAAGGGGTTCAACCTTGCGCAGGTAGCAGCATTTCGCCGTGTCCGAAGCAAACAGCATCCCGTTAGGGTCTTCGGCCTTAAGCTTTTCCTCGTCCGGGCGCATGATCCGGATATTGGTCAGGCCCAGCTGATCAACCAGCTGTTCCCGGTATTTGTGGGTTTCACCAAACAGCTTGCGGGTATCGAGGAAAATCACCGGCAGATCGCGATCCACCTCGGCAACCAGCGCCAGCAAAGCCGCGGCCTCGGTCCCGAAGGACGAGGTCATGGTCACGCGGCCCTGGAACTCTTCATGCACCATCGGTTCGATAAGGGCAACGCCTTGAAGGTTGCCATATCTGCTCATCAATTCCGCCGCACGATCGGTTGCTTCCTCAACTGACATGGAGCCACCGGAGACGATGTCCTCTTCTCGCATGACATTCATGGCAACCATCCGCGACGGTCAATATAGTCGTCTGTCTTTTCAAGCAATTGCTTCATGTCCGCACCATTTGCTTTCCATTTCTCGCGTTCAGCAGCGAGCATGGAAAGACGTTCGGACCAGTTAGGGTCCAACCAACGTTCTATCGCACGTCGAATACGTCCGGCAAGTCTTGGACTTTTACCGTTCGTCGATACCGTAATCATCAGGTCACCGCGCTGTACCCGCGCTGGCGAAAAAAAATCACAGTATTCTTTGACGTCTTCGACATTGGCAATGGTGCCGACGGCCTTGGCAATGGCGGCAAGTTCGGCTGCCTTTTCTTCGCCAAGGTCGACAATGAACATGATCGATGCCGCATTGACATCGGCCGAATTCGGCAAATAGCGATGCAGACGATCACCGGCCTGATCGACCAGTTCGGGTATCGGGTTTTCTGAATAAACGGTGACGTATTTTGCCCCATCACCGTCAAACTGGCGCAAACGGTTCAGGGTTGCCTGACCGTTCCCAACCAAAGCGACCGAAAGTCGCGTAAGGTCCAGATTGATGGGAAACATCGTCGATCCTCTAAACGTAGTTTCTGTTTGTTGTCCATGACTATGGGTGTGGAAATGGAAATATTCAATACATTTTTTATGTGTTTTATATTTATATAACAGTATATTTTGTGTTCATTAAGCATGGTGATTTTTGATCCGAAAGGCCACCTGCGCCCGTAAAGCTTTTCCTGCAATTTTTCGAAAAAGCCCCTATATTGGGCCAAATTCAGGCACATCTGTGCCCTTGAGAATAACGACCAAGAGAGCGTCCCGATGCCAAGCAGTGCCGCCCCTGCCCTGTCCGATCACCCGACCACCGCCCCTGTTGCCCACAAGAATGTTGCCATCTGGCTTTTCGGGTGCGCGGCGATGGTCTTTATCATGGTGGTGATCGGTGGCCTGACCCGCCTGACAGAATCGGGACTTTCAATCGTTGAATGGCGTCCGTTCACCGGCATTATCCCGCCGCTGAACGAAGCAGACTGGACCGCCCTTTATCAGCAATACAGCCAGTATCCCGAATTCCAGAAAATCAATGCCTGGATGTCGGTCGAAGATTTCAAATCGATCTTCTGGCTGGAATTCATCCATCGCATTTGGGGACGGTTGATCGGGGTTGTGTTCTTTATCCCGTTCGTCTGGTTCCTTGCCAAAAAGTCGATTGATGGCACCACCAAGTGGAAACTGTGGGGGCTGTTCATTCTTGGCGGTCTTCAGGGACTGATGGGCTGGTACATGGTGATGAGCGGCCTCGTCGACCGCCCCGATGTCAGCCAGTATCGCCTGACCGCACATTTCGGGCTGGCACTGGTGATTTTCATCGCCCTTCTGTGGGTCGGGCTGCAACAGTTTGCACCGCGTTCGATTGCCACAAATGCATCAAAGCGCAGTTGGCAGCTTTTGGGGCTTATGGTCTTTACCGCCCTTTCCGGCGGCTTTGTTGCCGGGCTTGATGCCGGATATGCCTTTAACACCTTCCCGCTGATGGATGGCCAACTGATCCCCGACGGGCTTTATGTGTTTGATCCGGTCTGGCTGGCCCCGTTCGAGGACCATATGACCGTGCAATGGGATCATCGCTGGTTGGCGAAACTGACCTTTGTCATGGTTCTGGTCTTTTGGTGGCGTGCGGGCAAATGGAAACTGACATCTGATCAGCGCTTTGCCACGCATCTGGTTCTGGCTGCGGCCTGCCTTCAGGTTGCGCTTGGTATTTCGACCTTGCTCAGTGTCATCTGGCTTCCGCTTGGCGTTGCCCATCAGGCCGGGGCGGTGGTTCTGGTCGGTACGGCAACCTATGCCGCATACCGCTTACGTTCCGAGAACTGATCAATATTGAACAAACAGTGCCGCGGGCTTTCATAATCGTGCTTTGCGGTCTATATAAAACGCTACGGCAATGGTTCTTTGCCATTGACCGAAAAGTACCTTTAACGGCACCGGCCGGCACGGAAAGATACCCGGACATTTTTCGGGAATATCTGGCATCACGGCCATTTGCCACAAAGGGAAAGTCAAATTGCCCAGGCTGAAATTCTCAGCCCCCAAGGAGGTTTCATGACCGATCTTCGCACCACTGATAATCTGTTTTTTGCCAAGGGCGATCTTGATCGTGACCGGCTTGAATCACAGGTCAATGACGCACTGGGTACCGCCGAAGACGGGGAACTGTTCCTGGAATACCGCCAGTCCGAAAGCCTTGTCTGGGACGACGGACGCCTGCGCAGTGCGAATTTCGATACCGCCCAGGGTTTTGGCCTGCGTGCGGTTGCCGACGAAGCCACGGCCTTTTCCCATTCCAACGAATTGTCCAATGATGCGGTTGCGCGTGCCGCCGAAACCGTCAAGGCGGTCGGATCGGGTCGTTCGGGCAAGGTCGATCTGGGATCAATCGGCACCAATGTGTCGCTTTATTCCGATGTGAACCCGCTTGGCGAAGCAACGTTCGAGGCCAAGGTTGATCTTCTGGCCCAGATTGATGCCTATGCCCGGTCGCGTGATCCGCGCGTTGTTCAGGTTTCCGCATCGATTTCCGGCAACTGGCAGGCCGTGCAGATCTGGCGTTCGGGTGGGCAGCGCATTGGCGATATCCGCCCGCTGGTACGTTTCAATGTCTCGGTCGTTGTCAAACAGGGCGACCGCATGGAAACCGGATCGCATGGCGAAGGCGGCCGGATCGGCTATGACGGTTTCTTTGATGAGAAAACCTGGAAAAAGGCCGTTGATGAATCGCTTCGTCAGGCTGTCGTGAACCTGGATTCCGTCGCCGCCCCTGCGGGTGAAATGACCGTGGTACTTGGTCCGGGCTGGCCGGGTATTCTGCTGCACGAAGCCATCGGCCATGGCCTTGAGGGCGATTTTAACCGCAAGGGCACATCGGCCTTTGCCGGGCTGCTTGGTCAGCGCATTGCATCGCCGGGTGTCACGGTGGTTGATGACGGCACCATAAATGATCGGCGCGGGTCGCTTTCCATTGATGATGAAGGCACCCCGACCCAGCGCACCGTTTTGATCGAGGACGGCATTCTCAAAGGCTTTATGCAGGATCGCCTCAACGCGCGCCTGACCGGGGTAAAATCAACAGGTAACGGCCGTCGCCAATCCTATGCCCATGCGCCGATGCCGCGCATGACCAACACCTATATGCTGGGTGGTGACAAGGAACCCGAAGAAGTATTGGCGTCCGTCAAAAAAGGCATCTATGCCGTCAATTTCGGCGGTGGTCAGGTCGACATCACGTCGGGCAAATTCGTATTTTCCGCATCGGAAGCCTACCTGATCGAAGACGGCAAGCTTGGCGCACCGGTCAAGGGCGCGACCCTGATCGGCAATGGCCCCGACAGCCTGACCAAAGTTTCCATGATCGGCAATGACATGGCCCTTGATAACGGGATCGGTACCTGTGGCAAGGATGGACAGGGTGTGCCGGTTGGCGTTGGTCAGCCGACCTTGCGCATTGATGGCCTGACAGTGGGCGGGACCGCTGTCTGATAATCCGGCCAGACTCATCCGGATGCAGGGGTTTTCGCCAATTCCTGCATCCGCAAGTATAAGAAAACTATACAGACAAATCCAATCTCACCGGTCACCTGAATGACTTCCATCGGCCCGTCATAGTTCATAATCTGTCTAAAGAAGATCAATAAGGTTTTGACGCGTCAGGGTTGAAGTTTGCCACCCGGCTTGATTGTCATGATCAAGTCGAGGCGGCCGTCACGATCCGAGAACATTTGGGGGAAAGCTTGAAGACAAGCCGATGGCGGCACGGTTCTGCAATTGCAACCGTACTTGGCACACTGGTAATGGGGGTTTCCGGTGCCAATGCCCAGCAAAGCGTTGATGTGCGTACAGACGAAGCACGTCAGCTTTCGGACGATTTTGACCGCCTGCGAGACGCCACGGAACGTGCCAACCTGCTTTTGCGCACCGACGATGGCGGCGACATTACCTATGCCGATATTCTTGCCAATCCTGACGACATTGTTCTGAATTTCCGCTGGGCCAAGGCGCAATTGGCGCGCGGTGAAGTCCGTGGTGCTTCGGCAACCCTTGAACGCATTCTGGTTCTTGACCCGGATCTTGCGCCGGTACGGCTTTACTACGCCATCGTGCTGTATCGTCTTGATAGTCTTGATGAGGCACGCGCACAGTTTGACCGTCTGCGCCAAATGGACATCTCGCCCGAGGTCGCCGCCAGTATCGACAGCTATGTTGATGCCATCGAAAGACGGCGCCAACGGCTTCGTCAGGCACTGACTGTCACGCTGGGTTCGCAAGTCGATAGCAACAGAAACTCGGCCCCGAATGATAAACAGCAGTTGGTGACCGGCACCCTGACAAACATCACAGCAAGTGGTGACAAACCGCAAAACGACATCGCCTATATCGGGGCGCTGCGTTACGACATCAGCTATGATCTGGGTTATCAGGAAGGGCACGAAGTCTTTGCCAGCGTAACCGGTTATGGCAGCGACCAGGTCAGGCTTGATTCCCTTGATCTTGGTTCGTTTTCTGTTGACGTCGGAACCCGTCTGCGCGGCGGTTACTGGATGCTGACACCAAGTGTGAACCAGACCGTCCAATCGCTGAGCAAGGAAAAATACCTGACATCCCGTTCAGGACGGCTGCGTCTTGACTGGAACCCGCGCCCGTTTTTCAACCTCAATGGCGAAGTCAGCTACGCTGATGAGCGTTTTCAGAACACGAGTGAATCCAGTGCCTTGCGCCTTCATTCCGGTCAACGCTATGGCAGCAGGCTGGGCACGAATTACAGCTGGACCCCCAACAACCGCACCTCGTTTAACCTTTCTGCAGGTAAAAAGGAGGCTGCGCGCAACTATTACAGCTATGACAGCTTGAGTGGCGAGTTGATCCATGCTTATCTGTTTGGTGGGGGAAGTTACATAAGTGGAAGTTTCCGCTATGGGATCGACCGGTATCGCGATCCGGATTATCTGGTGACGGGCAATTCACCCCGCCACCGCATGGATCGCAGCGCACGGACAAGATTGACCTATGGCGCGCCTCTTTCACAAATACTGCCATCGGATTTGTTTGGGGATAGTAATACGGCAAATCAGATTTATGACCTGCTTGCGCCAATCAACTGGTCGATCACAGGTGAATATCTGAACACTAAATCGAACATTCCCAACTATGAATACCACAATGCCAGGGCGCAGATTTATCTGACCCGGCGATGGGAGTTCTAGTGATGCTGAACAATGCGACCACCACCCTTCACCACCGGTTCAAACACCTTGTGCGCGGTGCTGCGCTTTGTGCCGTTTGTGCCCTGCCCCTGATGCAAGCAGCACCGGCCCGGGCCGAAGTCACCGTTGAAATGGCAGGCGTATCCGCCGCTGTTACCGGCGATGTGACACTTAACAAGGTAACAGGCGAAATCGGCATCCTTGTCGAAAGCGGCATGCCTGTCTATCTGGGCGACCGAATCATCACATCCCCCAATTCGGGAATGCAGATCCTGCTGCTTGACGAAACCGTTTTCACCATCGGTCCGGACAGCGACGTTGCCATTGACGAGTTTGTCTATGACCCTGCCACGGGCGATGGACGGATTGTTGCCGATATGGCGCGCGGGGTCATGCGGTTTGTCACCGGAAAAATTCCGCTAAATAACCCGTCGAGCATGGATATCAACCTTCCGGTCGGCTCGATCGGCATCCGGGGAACCATCGGCCTGATCCGGTCGGTTTCGGTCGAACAGGCCAATGCAATTCTGCCGGGTTCTTTTGATACATCCGATCCCGACGCCGCCAATCAGCAGATCTTTATGGCGGTCAATCAGGGCCCCGGCCTTGCACGTAACGACACAACATCGCGCCCGGGCGCCTTCGCCGTGACCGATCAGAATGGCAACAATGAAAACATCACCGGGGAAAATTTCGGGGTGTTTGTTGGCAGCAACGTGGTGACAGAACCATCACGCTTCCCGCTTGGTGCAGCGAGTTTTGACTTCTCGACCAACCTTGTTCGCACGGCATCGCGCAGTGATGATGACAGTGACGGCACCAGCAGTGGCACATCAACCACACAAAATGCTGAATCCCCGCAACAAACAGGCCTGACCGCCGGCCAAGCCCAACAGGCAAATGCACAAACCGGCTCGAACATGGCCGGCAGCATCGAAGTGGCCATGGCGCAACTTGGTGCAACAGCAGCATCGGGCTCACAAGGCGAGATCACGTCAATTCTTGGCAATGTTGATACTGCTAGCAGCAATAACAACAGCAGCAACGATCCGTTCACCTACGACGCATTGCGCCAGATCACCAGTGGTTCCGTGTCGACCGGTACAATCAATGTTGACGGAGCAGACGTGGATTACAGCTTCAGCTCGACAGTCGATTTCGCCAACCGGACAATTGCCGTCCTGTTTTCGAACATCACCCAGACTGGATCGGGCCTGACCGGCAAGGCTGGTATTCTGGATGGCAGCTTCAATCCAACGACCCTTGATTACACCAGCAGCTCGGGCAATGTTGAGTTTGCAAGCGGGGATTTCTCGTACGATCCGAACTGCTCCTCACTCGGATGTAGCGCGACTGCCACGTTCAAGGACGCCTATAATGTCGAATTCAATTTGTCGACCACGACCTACACTTCGGGGACGGACGGCAGCGCGACACTGAACTAGGCTGATGCAGGCTGTAATACGAAAACAGGACCAGACATGCGCCTGAGCAAAAACAGCCTGCTTCGCGTTCTTCATTATCTGATTCCGTTGGGCATCCTGCTGACTTGCATCTTTTTGCGGTGGCAGGATGTTCCATTCGTCGATCAGATGCGGATGAGTGTTTTTGACACCTATCAGCGTATTGCACCACGTCCTTTTGAAGATGTCGGGGTGCGTATCATCGATATCGACGAAAAAAGTCTTGAGGAACTGGGCCAATGGCCCTGGCCGCGCACCCGGCTTGCCGGGCTGGTGTATCGGTTGCGTTCGGCAGGTGCACGGGTTGTCGGGTTTGATGTGGTATTTGCCGAACCCGACCGGACGTCGCCGGCGCGCGTGGTAAAGGACTGGCCCAAGGGTCGTGAGATCGGCGAAATCACGGCACTGGCCGAAAGCCTTCCTGATCATGACAGCCTGTTTGCCAAATTCATCCGCGGTACGGGGCAGGTCGTCACGGCCATTCAGCTTAGCACCAAAAAGCTTGAAACCCCGCCGCGCCAGATTGGCAATTTCAGTGTTTCCGGCGAAGCCGGGCGTCAATTATCCGATTTCATCGCCGTATTGCCCGGGGCTGCGAAGAACCTTGATGTCATAGAAGAAGCCGCAAGCGGCAACGCACTGGTCAATGTTTCACCCGGTCAGGATGGGGTGGTCCGACGGGTTCCGTTGCTGGCTGCCCTTGACTATGACCTGCCCGCAATTGGCATGCCGATCTATCCGACCCTGTCGATGGAGATGCTGCGCGTGCTGCAAGATGCCCCGCGAACCATGAATGTCCGTCTTTCGGGTGCAAGCGGCAGCGCCCGCTGGACCCAGTCCGAAGGGGTCGAAGCCATCCGCGTTGGCGCGGTCACCATCCCGACCGACTATGCCGGTTATATGTGGGTGCATTTTACCGGTCATAAGCCCGAACGCTACATTTCAGCCGTTGATGTCATGACCGACAAGCTGCCAGCCGACAGCCTGCGCAACACATATGTTCTGATCGGCACCAGCGCAGCCGGGCTGCTTGATTTGCGCTCGACCCCGCTTGACCGGGTTCTTCCCGGTGTCGAGGTCCATGCAGAAATGCTTGAACAGATGCTGCTTGGACATTTTTTGACCCGCCCCTATTGGGCCGCAGAAAGCGAAAGCCTTGCCCTGCTTTTGATCGGTCTGTTTTTTGTGTTTGCGGTTCCGCGACTTGGCGCTGTCTGGCCAGCTGTGATTGGCGGCACCCTTGCATTTGGTGCGGCTGGCATTTCCTGGTGGGCATATGATGCCAAACTGCTGCTGATTGATCCGGTCTATCCCCTAGTCAGTTTGCTGGCAGTATATCTTGCCACCAGTTCAATCGGCTTCATGCGGACCGAAGGCGAACGTCGCCAGGTACGCACGGCATTTGGCAACTATTTGTCCCCGGCACTGGTCAATGAATTGTCGCGCCACCCCGAACGCCTGAAACTGGGCGGTGAAACCCGCGACATGACATTGATGTTTTGTGATGTCCGCGGATTTACATCCATTTCCGAAGGTTTCAAATCAAATCCGCAAGGATTGACACGCCTGATCAACCGTCTACTGACACCTTTGACCAAATGTATTCTCGATCGCGAAGGCACCATCGACAAATATATGGGCGACTGCATCATGGCCTTCTGGAATGCGCCGCTTGATGTGGAAAACCACGCCCATCATGCGTGTGACAGCGCCCTTGCCATGCGACAAGCACTTGATGTTCTCAATACCGAACGCCTTGCCGAAGCCAAACGCGACAATGAGCCTTTCCTGCCGCTGAATACCGGGATCGGGATCAATTGCGGGGATTGCCTGGTCGGCAATATGGGATCCGATCAGCGGTTTGATTATTCGGTGCTGGGCGATGCAGTCAATCTGGCGTCGCGCCTTGAAGGTCAGTCAAAGAATTACGGTGTTGATATCGTCCTAGGCGAAGAAGTCGCCAAACGGGTGGAAAACGATTTCGCCACCCTTGAACTTGACTTGATTGCGGTCAAAGGCAAAAGCGAAGCTGTCCACATCTTTGCACTGCTTGGCGATGGCAAGCTGTGCCAGACCGACGCATTCCGAAACTGTGCGGCACTTCATAAATCCATGCTTGAGGCCTATCGCCAGCAACAGTGGCAAGAGGCCGAAAACCTGATTGCGCAATGTCGTCAGGCATCACGTGGTATTGGTGCACTTGCAGGTCTGTATGACATGTATGCCGACCGCATTTCCACATTCCGCACAAACCCGCCGCCCGCCGACTGGAACGGAGTGTTTGTCGCAACCAGCAAATAGCTGGCTTGCCAAAAGGCCGGTTTCGCAACACTGTGAATGAAAACAGGCAGTCTTGATGGTGGCAGGAAAATACCGGCCACTACCGGATTGCTTGCCACCTGCCTTGCGCCCCACCAATGTAACGAGGCCCTGATGAATTTCTCGTCTGATAATGTGTCGCCAATCTGCCCGGAAATAATGAACGCGATCGCCGCCGAAAGCGAAAGTGCCGCCCTTCCATACGGGGCAGATGATAAAAGCCGGCAACTTGATGCCGCCTTTTCCAGATTGTTTGGCACAGATGTGTCGGTGGTGCCGGTGGCGACCGGGACGGCGGCCAATCTTATCGGATTGTCCGGGCTTGTTTCCCCGTTTGGCGGGATTGTTTGCCACCATCACGCCCATATCAATATGACGGAATCAACCGGTGTGGCCTTTTATGGCAATGGCGCCAAACTTCTGGGCATTGACGGTCCGTCCGCCAAGATCGAGGCCGAAACCCTTGACCGGTATCTGAGCACCCATATTTCCAATGGCATGCATTCGGTTGATCCGGAATGTGTTGCCATCACCCAAAGTACGGAATTCGGAACCGTTTATGACGTTTCGGAAATTCAGGCGATCGGCAAGGTCTGCCAGAAACATCAGACCCGTCTTTTCATGGACGGGGCACGTTTTGCCAACGCGATCGCAGCCCTTGACTGTCATCCGGCCGACATCACCTGGAAGGCTGGTGTTGATGTTCTGAGCTTCGGGGCCACAAAGAATGGCGCATTGGCGGTTGATGCGATTGTGCTGTTTGACCCGGCCTTGCGCCGCCACACCGAAAAAAACCGCAAACGTGGCGGACACCTGTTTTCAAAGCACCGCTATCTTGCCGCACAATTGCTGGCATATCTGGAAGATGATCTTTGGCTGCGCAACGCCCGCCACGCCAATGACGCGGCCAAAGAACTGCAAAAAAGCCTTGAACAGCTTGGTGCGACTGCGGCCTTTCCGCCGCAAGGCAACGAGCTGTTCATGCATATGAATGACGATCTTGCCAAACGTCTGGGCGACAATGGTCTGGTATTCCGCCCGTGGGGATCCATTGGCCCGGATGCCTATCGGTTTGTCTGTGCCTGGAACAGCCCGATTGAGGCCATCCGCGATCTGCCACACACACTTGCCTGATCCGCGCTGTTTGCCAAAATAACGCCCGCCATGTGATAAGCATTCAAAGCCCGCCTGCCCGGTTGCACCCGATCAGGGTTCGCCGGACTGCCACCAGATAACTGCGAGATAGAAGATGAATTTTGCCTCTGACAATGTGTCGCCCTTTTGCCCGGAAGTCCTTGAAGCCCTGAGCGCAGAAGCCAAAAGCAATGCCCCGGCCTATGGCGGAGATGACATCAGTCAGCAACTTGACCATGCCTTTTCCGAACTGTTTGACAAGGAAGTGGCCGTCATCCCGGTTGCGACCGGCACCGCGGCCAATTGCATCAGCCTGTCGGCACTTGTGTCCCCCTATGGTGGCATCATTTGCCATCACGAGGCCCACATCAACGAAGATGAAAGCACCGGGGTGGCCTTTTTCACCGGCGGGGCAAAACTGATTGCGATGGACGGCCCGACCGCCAAACTTGAAGCAGATGCCCTTGACCGCTTTGTTGCCGGTCAGGTCAATCGCGGGGTGCATTCAGTTGCGCCGGAATGCGTTGCCATCACCCAGGCCACCGAACTTGGCACGGTCTATCGCCCGAACGAGGTCGCGGCCATTGGCGAAGTTTGCCGCAAACACGATCTGCGTCTGTTCATGGATGGCGCACGTTTTGCCAATGCGGTTGCCCATCTTGATTGTTCCCCGGCAGACATCACCTGGAAAGCCGGCGTGGACGCCATCAGTTTCGGCGCCACCAAAAATGGTGCAATGGCGGTTGATGCCATTGTGCTGTTTGACACAAGCCTGAAACACCGGGTCGAGCAAGCCCGCAAACGCAGTGGTCATTTGCATTCCAAACATCGCTATCTGGCGACCCAGCTTCTGGCCTATGTCAAAAATGACGTGTGGCTCAAGAATGCCGCGCATGCCAACAAGGCCGCCGCGACCCTTGGCGACATCCTGATCGGGCGTGGTGCAAGTCTGGCCCATCCGGCCGATGGCAACGAACTGTTTGTCAAACTGTCGCCCGAACTGGCTTCGCAATTGCGGGACGCCGGGGTGATGTTCCATCCGTGGCCGTCACTCGGGGCGGATATCTATCGCTTTGTTGCGGCCTGGAACACGGATATCGGGCAAATCACCGAATTGAATACTACCCTGGGGTAGTAAACTGGTATTCGGACCGGCTTGCGAATCAAACGAATCATTAAAATTCAACGGATTATGAATCGTTTAAAAGCACATCTGAATGACGTGATATTCATCCTTGCCGGTCCGAGCCCCGAAAAAAATGCACATCTCCCATACGTAAATGTTGGGGTGATTTTCATAAAAATAACAAACACTTGACATAAATTCATCATTCAGATGCCATGTCCAAACTACGTAGAACCACGCAGCAAGCGTTGACGATACGTAGAAACCCTGATTATTTTCCCTCGTCGATTGCCAACATAAATTTCTGTTGGATCGGGTAAACCCCGTCCGTTCCAATATGGCGAAGTCAAACATGACTTGAACAAGATCATGCAGGCCGCCTTGATTTGCACGGACCAGCCTTGAGGGAGGCATTTAATGAAAGCGAATTTCGTCAAAGTGGCGATTGGTGCAGGCCTGCTTGCGGCCACTGCACTTGCTGCTCCGACCGCCGCTTCGGCAAAAACCCTGGTATATTGCTCGGAAGGTAGCCCGGAAGGCTTCAACCCGTCGCTTTACACCGCAGGTACCACGTTTGATGCTTCTTCGCGTCAGGTTTTCAACCGTTTGGTACAGTTCAAACGCGGCACCACCACCATCGTTCCGGGTCTTGCGACCAGCTGGGACGTTTCGGCTGATGGTCAGGAATACACCTTTAACCTGCGTAAAGGCGTAAAATTCCACACCACCAATGATTTCACCCCGACCCGTGATTTCAATGCTGATGACGTGATCTTCACCTTCATGCGTCAGTTTGACAAAAATCACCCGTATCATGGTGTTTCCGGCGGCTCTTACGAGTACTTCAATGGCATGTCCATGCCGGACCTGATCAAGGACATCGTCAAAGTTGACGATTACACCGTTAAATTTGTTCTGAACCGTCCGGAAGCACCGTTCATCGCCAACATGGCAATGGACTTCGCATCGATCCTGTCCGCAGAATATGCCGACAAGATGATGGAAGCCGGCACGCCGGAAAACGTTGACCTGAACCCGGTCGGCACCGGTCCGTTCCAGTTGGTTCAGTATCAGAAAGATGCGGTCATCCGTTACAAGGCATTCCCGGAATATTGGGAAGGCAAAGCCGCAATCGACAACCTGATCTTTGCCATTACCCCGGACAGCACCGTTCGCTACCAGAAGCTTAAAGCTGGCGAATGCCATGTCATGCCGTACCCGAACCCGGCCGACCTGACCGAGATGGATGCAGACGCAGACATCAACCTGATGAGCCAGGAAGGTCTGAACGTCGGTTACCTCGGTTACAACACCGAAAAAGAACCTTTCACCAATGTGAAAGTGCGTAAAGCACTGAACATGGCGATCAACAAAGACGCCATCATCGAAGGCGTTTACCAGGGTGCCGGCGCTGCTGCCAAAAACCCGATTCCGCCGACCATCTGGTCCTACAACAACGATACCGTTGATGACCCGTATGATCCGGAAGCTGCAAAAGCAATGCTTGCAGAAGCAGGTTATCCGGATGGCTTCAAAACCGACATCTGGGCCATGCCGGTTCAGCGTCCTTACAACCCGAACGCACGCCGTATGGCCGAGCTGATTCAGGCTGACTGGGCGAAAATCGGTGTCGAAGCCGAAATCGTGTCCTACGAGTGGGGCGAATACCTTGATCGCACCAAAAAAGGTGAACAGGGTACCTTCATGCTCGGTTGGACCGGTGATAACGGCGACCCCGACAACTTCCTTGCAGTTCTGCTTGGTTGTGATGGCGTTGGCGGTTCGAACCGCGCTCGTTTCTGCAACGACGAATTCGAACAGCTGATCCAGCAGGCAAAAACCACTTCGGACGTTCTTGAGCGTACCCGTCTGTACGAAGAAGCTCAGCTGGTCTTCAAACGTGAAGCACCGTGGGCAACCATCGCACACTCGATCGTTTTCGAACCGGTCCGTAACGAAGTCGTTGACTACAAGATTGATCCGTTTGGCGGTCACATCTTCTATGGCGTCGACATCAAAGAATAAGACGACCTAAAACCTTGTCGAAGAGGCCCGGTCTTCCGGGCCTCTTTGCAATTCCGCAATAGAGAGAGACGTCCACCCGTGCCGAGAACACGCGTGGATGCACAAAAAGGCCCGATGGCATGCTAGGATTCCTGTTTCGCCGTTTGGGGGACATCATCCCGACCTTCTTCGGTGTCACCCTTCTGGTATTCTTCCTGATACGCCTCATTCCCGGCGACCCGATTCTGATGTTGGCCGGTGAACGTGGTGTTGATGCGGCACGATACGCAGAACTTCAGGCACAATACGGTTTCGACCAACCGATTATCGTTCAGTATTTCGATTACCTGATGGGCGTATTCCAGGGTGATCTGGGCAAATCGTTTGTCACCAAAAAACCGGTTCTTGACGAATTCCTGACTTTGTTCCCGGCAACGGTTGAACTCAGCATCATGGGAATCCTGTTTGCCGTTATCCTGGGTGTGCCGTTCGGCGTGCTGGCTGCCATCAATCGTGGAAAATGGATCGACCATCTGACCATGTCAGTTTCCCTGACCGGGTATTCGATGCCGATTTTCTGGTGGGCGCTTCTCCTGATCATGTTTTTCTCCACCACATTGGGCTGGACACCGGTTTCAGGCCGAATTTCGGTGATGTATTTCTTTGAGCCCGTCACCGGCTTCATGCTGATAGACAGCCTGTTAAGCGGTGAAAAAGGTGCCTTTACCAGTGCGCTGAGCCATATGATCCTGCCAACGGTGGCGCTTGGCACCATCCCGATGGCCGTGATCGCGCGTATGACACGTTCCTCGATGCTTGAAGTTCTCGGCGAAGAATATATCCGCGTTGCCCGTGCCAAAGGTCTTGCACCGATCCGTGTCATCATGGTCCACGCCCTGCGCAATGCCCTGATCCCGGTTATCACCGTCATCGGCCTTCAGGTCGGTGTGTTGCTGGCCGGTGCGATCCTGACCGAGACGATCTTCTCTTGGCCGGGCATTGGCAAATGGATCATCGAAGCCATGAACCGTCGCGATTACCCGACCATTCAGGGCGGCATTCTGATGATTGCCTTCCTGGTTATGGGCGTGAACCTGATCGTCGATCTTCTGTACGGGATTGTTAACCCCCGTATTCGTCATAAACGCTAAGGGGACTGCGAAAGATGAGCGAGAATACCACCCCGTCCGCAGCCCCGGCAGCCAATGTCGCAGAGCCGATTGGTGCTCCGCCCAGCCCGCTGCGCGAAACCTGGGACTATTTCCGTAAGAACCGTGGTGCTTATGTCGGATTGATGGTCATTGCCTTCATCCTGTTCCTGGCACTGACCGCCCAATGGATTGCACCGTTTGATCCAATTGCACAGGACCGCACCGCGTTCCTGAAACCGCCGGTCTGGATGGAAGGCGGTGACCCGCGTTACCTGCTTGGAACCGATGCGGTTGGCCGCGATATCCTGTCGCGTCTGATCCATGGCGCACAGTTGTCGGTATCGATCGGCGTGTTCGTTGTGATCCTGTCGATGATTTCAGGCATTTGCCTGGGCATGGTTGCGGGTTATTTCCGCGGCTGGGTCGAAGTTTGCATCATGCGCCTGATGGACATCATGCTGGCCCTGCCCAGCCTGATCATGGCGCTTGCCATTGTCGCCATCCTCGGCCCGGGTCTTGAAAACGCCATGCTGGCCATCGCGATCGTCCAGTTGCCGCATTATGTGCGTCTGACCCGTGCATCGGTGGTATCCGAACTGAACAAGGAATATGTCATCGCATCGCAGATTGCCGGTGCCGGACATATGCGCCAGATGTTTGTGAACATTCTCCCGAACTGCATGGCGCCCCTGATTGTTCAGGGCACCCTTGGTATTTCGAGTGCGATCCTTGACGCTGCTGCCCTTGGCTTCCTTGGCCTTGGTGCACAGCCGCCGCTGCCGGAATGGGGCACCATGCTGTCCGAAGCCCGTGAATTCGTGGGTTCGGCTTGGTGGGTGATCACCTTCCCCGGCCTTTGCATCCTTGTCACCGTGCTTGCCTTCAACCTGATGGGTGATGGTCTGCGCGATGCCCTTGATCCCAAGATGAAACGGTAAGTCATGGCTCTTCTCGAAGTACAAAACCTGACAGTCGAGTTCGGCTCCGAAGACAAGCCGTTTCGTGCTGTTGACTCAGTAAGCTATTCCGTCGATCGCGGCGAAGTCCTTGGCATCGTCGGTGAATCGGGTTCCGGTAAATCGGTATCGTCCCTTGCCGTTATGGGCCTGATCGACTTCCCCGGGCGTGTCACCGCAGATGCCCTGACCTTTGATGGTCAGGATCTTCTGGGCATGCCCGCCAAGCGTCGTCGTGAAATCACCGGCAAAGACATCGCCATGATCTTTCAGGATCCGATGTCGGCGCTTAACCCATGCTTCACGGTCGAAGCCCAAATCATGGAGGCCCTCAAGGTCCATGAAGGTGGCACCAAGAAGCAGCGTCGCGAACGCACACTCGAACTTCTTAATCAGGTCGGCATCCCCGATCCGAAGTCGCGCATGACCGCCTATCCGCATCAGCTGTCGGGTGGCATGAGCCAGCGTATCGTCATCGCCATGGCGATTGCCTGCAAGCCGCGCCTTCTGATCGCCGATGAACCGACCACGGCGCTTGATGTCACCATTCAGGCCCAGATCATTGATCTTCTTCTCAAGCTTCAGGAAGACAGTGACATGGGGCTGATCCTGATCACCCATGATCTGGCACTGGTGTCGGAAGCTGCCAACCGCATTCAGGTCATGTATGCCGGTCAGCTGTTTGAAAGCGGCCCGGCCGACAGCATCTTTGCCGCCCCGCGTCATCCCTATACGCAGGCGCTGCTCGAAGCATTGCCGGAACGTTCAGAAGGCCATGACCGCCTGCGCACCATCCCCGGCGTGGTACCGGGTCAGTATGACCGCCCGACGGGCTGTCTTCTGGCACCGCGTTGCCGCTACGCCAATGAAAGCTGCATCACCGCCCGTCCGGAAGTCCGTGACTTCAACGGACGCGATGTCCGCTGCTTCTATCCGCTAAACGATCAGGGCCAGCCCACCGGCCTGACTGCCGATATGGCCACCGGGGAGAATGTATAATGAGCTTTCTGGAAACCAAACCCGGTGTTCCGCTTCTGGAATCCGATAATCTTGTCCGCCATTACGACGTCAATCGCGGCTTTGGCAAACCCAATGCCACGGTCAAGGCGCTTGATGGCGTATCCTTCACGCTCGAAGCCCAGAAAACCCTTGCGGTTGTTGGTGAATCGGGTTGCGGCAAATCGACCCTTGGCCGTCAGTTGACCCTGATTGAACAGCCAAGTGCCGGCGAACTGAAAATCAACGGCAACACGGTCGGCAACCTGTCGGATAAGGAAGCCAAGCTGTTCCGTCGCACGGTTCAGATGATTTTCCAGAACCCTTACGGGTCGCTGAACCCGCGCAAAAAGGTCGGTCAGATCCTGGCCGAGCCGGTTTTGCTGAACATGGATCAGCTGGGCCGCAAGGAACGCGAAGAACGTGTGCGCGAAACCATGGCCAAGGTCGGCCTGCGCCCCGAATTCTATCAGCGTTATCCGCACATGTTCTCGGGCGGGCAGCGTCAGCGTATCGCGATTGCCCGTGCGCTTATACTTGAACCGAAAGTCATCGTTGCCGATGAACCGGTTTCGGCCCTTGATGTGTCGGTCCAGGCACAGGTTCTCAACCTGATGATGGACCTTCAGGAAGAGATGAATGTCGCCTATGTTTTCATCTCTCATGATCTTTCTGTCGTCAGACATATTGCAGATGACGTCATGGTGATGTATCTCGGGCGCGTCGCTGAAAAAGGACCGACCGAAGAAATCTTTGCCAAGCCGCTGCACCCCTATACACGGGCGCTTCTGGCATCGGCACCGAAGATCGACCCGGCACATCGTGTAAAGGCAGAACCGCTTACCGGTGAATTGCCTTCGCCGATCAATCCGCCTTCGGGCTGTGCGTTCCATAAACGCTGCCCGTTTGCGACCGAGGAATGCGCAAAAGTTCGACCCGAACTGCGCACATTCGAAGGCCGGGAGGTGGCATGCCATCGGGTCGAAGAAATCGCCTGAGAACAGGCGATCACCCGGATGTCCGGGTAGACAAGGGAGCAAGGGGGCGCGCTTTAACGAGCTGCGCCCCTGCGCATTTCTGAATGAAAAACGGATTGAATGCGGTGCGCCCTTTTGCGAGCCGTCCGCCCTTTGCCTAGGCGGTTGAGCGCGTCCGGTCGGTAAAGGCCAGAAGCACACCTGCCCCCACAAGAAGCGTTCCCGACACCCGATTGAGCATTCGCATGTGGGTTGCCGACCGGATCAGACCTTTGACCTGGCCGCCAATCAGGCCATAGGCCAGCAAGACAGTCGTTTCCATCGCAATAAAGGTCGTACCCATCACGGCGAATTGCGGACCGTAAGCCACAGCCGGATCGAGAAATTGCGGGAAGAAGGCCGTAAAGATCAGGATGGCCTTGGGATTGCCGATTGCCGTGATGAATTCCGTGCGCGCCAGATTAAGCGCCCCGGGATTGGTCATAAGCGCCATCTGGCCATCGGTTTCATCGGTATCGTTGACCTTGGCAAGCCAGCTTTTGACACCCAGCCATACCAGATAAACCGCCCCGACCCATTTGATCACAAAGAATGCGGTTTCACTGGCCGCAAGAATAACACCAAGTCCGGTCGCGGTAATAGCGATCATCAGTGCAAAGGCGACAATACGCCCGATGCCCCCGATTGCAGCGGACGAGACACCAAAACGCGCACCATTAAACATCGCCAGAAGATTGTTGGGTCCCGGGGCCATCGCCAAGGCGATCGCAGCCCCGGCAAATAAAAGCCAGGTATCGAACTGCATGGGGCAAAATCCTGTAAGGCGGGATCGTATTGCGTAAATACATCCCGTTTGGGTGACCGTGTGATTTCGCCCGAAAATCAGTCGCGCGTCAATGCCGCAATCATATCCGCCGCCGCAGGCCATTTTGCGGTCAGCGCGGCGCGTTTGCCCATGGAGAAATCGGCAAAATCAAATCCCGGCGCGACCGTGCATCCCAACAAGGCATATTTCCCGCCCGGTTTCAGACGTGCCCCCTGCCAGACATTCTTGGGCACGACCACTTGCGGTTTTTGCCCGGCCAAAAGGTCCTTGCCGATTTCAACCTGTTTGTGGGTGCCGTCATCAAACAGCTGAAGCTGTTCAACCGCATCGCCCAGATAATGGTGGAAGATCTCGTTGCTGGTCAGAATATGCATCCCCGAAAAGGTATCGGGTGTCAGCAAATAGTATATCGCGGTACCGGTGCTGCGTACGCCGAGATAACGGTTCCCCGGATTGCATGTTTCAAAGGCGCGAAACGTTTCGGTGTAATAGCCGCCTTCGGGATGGGGTTGCAGGCCGAGTTTGGTAATCAGATCGTCGATGGTGATGTTTTCTGACATGACGGGCTCCCTCTGACCGGCGCGATTGTTTTTCCCATCATGACGAAAAACGGGAGAAGGCGCAAACCTTCCCCCGCAAAATAGTGGTACCGATCCGGGGATACTGACCCGATCAGTTGGCGTTGTGGTTCATGCCGCCATGGTCCTTTTGACCATGTTCCATCTGGTTGTGATCCATTTGGCCATGATCCATGCCTGCCGGGCCCTTGGCCATGGCATCCATCACATGGATCATCACCGGAATGTCACCGGCCTTTTCAAATTCCAGCGTCACCTGAACCATCTCGCCCTGTTCAAGCGGCTTTTTCAGGCCCATCATCATCACGTGATAGCTGCCCGGTTTGAAAAGAACTTCGCCATGCATTGGCACGTCAATGCCGCCTTCGACCTGGCGCATCTTCATGACATTGTTGGCCATGATATGGGTGTGCAGTTCGGTTTTATCGGCAAGGTCACTGCGTACACCAATGATGCGGTCCGCACCACCATGGTTCACAACCGTCAAAAACGCCGCGCCATTGCGCACCTGTCCAAGGGATGCCTTTACCCAGGCATCCTTGATTTCGATATCAGCCGCAAAGGCGTTGGTCACAACAAACAGCGACGCCAAGGTCGCCAGAACAGCAAACAGCTTTTTCATGAAAATTCATCCGTCTTTTGCCCGCCACATGCGGGTCCGATTTCATCAATTGAGTGGGAATTGAAAATCAGACGACGGCTGGCGGGGCGCGCGAATGACGGATGCGTGGCCATTCATGCCCGGTGGCCACGCCATTTGCCGCGGCAAAGCGAACATCATGAACAACAGCAACCGGCGCAATATCGGGCAGTTCGACTGCCACCACCGCCCCGTGATGGGTCGCGCAAAGCGAACAAAACGCATGTCCTGCGGGTGACGGTATCCCGTCGGGGGCCGCCCCGTGTCCGACATCCCCGTCGGCCACAGTCACCGACTTGATGCCGTTTGGCGTACAGATCAGAAGAACATCACCACCCGGAAACACATCAGCCGCGCTGGCCCGGGCAATTCCGGTTGCCTGTCCGCCAAGCAAGGCCGGGATCAAACCGGACTGGGTAACCCCGGCAAGCAGGATCACGAACGCCATCAGCCACGTTTGCAAAACGCGGGTGATTGATGGTCCCCGATCATGACGGGTATGGCGCCGGATTGAGATCATCTGGTTGATATGCCCGAATTCATCATCACCTGCAATGACATTGATCATTGCCAAGATCACATCTTGCGATGATGATGCGATCCTGTCGCCCCACCGGGAGTCCCGCGATGCACCACCCCGCCAGCACCAATGCAAGTGCCCGCCCCGTCAAACTGCCCCACCGCGCCCTTAAAGATGCAGACTGGGGGGATTCATTTGTCATTACGGTCGACAAGCCCGGGCTTGGCGCCCGTGAAGCCGCCCGTCACGTCATCAATTCGGCACCGCGCTGGTATTATCATCTGCTGGCACTGCGAAACGCCATTGTCAGGCCGCTTGGACTGAAGACCGATCTTGATACCGCCGCCATGACCAAGGTCGATACGATCGGCGTGTTTCCGGTGATCTCGGAAACAGATGACTGCGTCATCCTTGGTCTGGATGACCATCATCTGAATTTCCGCATTGTGTTCGAGACCGAAGCACTGGAACGCAATCGCACCCTTGTCCGCAGCATCACACTTGTCCGGCGCAACAATACCCTTGGGCGGATCTATCTTGCCGCCGTCCTGCCATTTCACAACCTGATTGTGCCGGCGATGCTGAATGCTGCCTATGGCAGCAGATAACTTGTTCGGGCACGCAAAAAGGCCGGACAAACAGTGCCCGGCCCTGGAAAATCAGAATGGATCGGATCAGCGTGATCAGATCATGTCGCGGGCCTGAACCAGTTCATCGAACTTTTCCCCGTCAAGGAAACCAAGCGCCATGCAGGCTTCCTTAAGACTGCTGCGATCCTTGTGGGCCTTTTTGGCAACGGCGGCCGCATTATCATATCCGATATGCGGGGCCAGCGCGGTTACCAGCATCAGGCTTTGTTCGACATAGTGGTCGATCTTTTCCTGATCGGCTTCAAGCCCGACCACACAATTATCAGCAAAACTGACCGACGCATCGGCAATCAGGCGCACCGATTGCAGCAGGTTATAGATGATCACCGGCTTGAACACATTAAGATCAAGATGCCCGTTCGAACCGCCAACTGTCACGGCGACGTGGTTGCCCATCACCTGTGCGCAGACCATGGTCAATGCTTCGGCCTGAGTCGGGTTCACCTTGCCCGGCATGATCGATGATCCGGGCTCGTTGGCCGGCAGGATCAATTCGCCAAGACCACAGCGCGGCCCCGATCCCAACAAACGAATATCGTTGCCGATCTTCATCAGGGATGCGGCCAGCACATTCATGACACCCGACATTTCAACACAGGCATCATGTGCGGCCAGGGCCTCGAACTTGTTTTCAGCGGTTGAAAAATCAAGTCCGGTAATCTCGGAAACCTGTTTGGCAAATTCAACGTCAAAGCCCTTGGGCGCGTTCAAGCCAGTGCCAAGAGCAGTTCCGCCCTGCGCCAGTTTGCGCTGCCGTTTCAGCGCATCTTCAACCCGTTCCAGCCCCAGTTCGATTTGCGCAGCATAACCGGAAAATTCCTGTCCCAATGTCAGCGGGACGGCATCCTGCATATGGGTTCGGCCGATTTTGACAATATCGGCAAAGGCCGCGACCTTGTCATCAAGTGCCTGTTTCAGATGTTTCAGGGCCGGTTTCAGCGCCCGTTCAATTTCCACCACCGCGGCGATATGCATCGCAGCCGGGAAACTGTCATTGGAGGATTGCCCGCGATTGACGTGATCATTGGGATGAACCGGATCGCGCATGCCCATCGGTTTGCCAAGGATTTCGCACGCACGGTTGGCGATCACTTCGTTGGTATTCATGTTGGTCTGGGTACCCGACCCGGTCTGCCAGACAACCAGCGGAAAATGATCAAGCAATTTGCCATCGGCAACTTCGAGTGCCGCGGCCTCGATCGCCTTGGCCAGTTCCGGGTCAAGATTGCCAAGGACGGCATTGGCACGTGCTGCTGCCAGCTTCTGAATGCCGAATGCCTTGATCAGGGCATCAGGCATCCGTTCGCCACCAATGCGGAAATTCTGTTTTGAACGCTGGGTTTGCGCCCCCCAATACCGGTCTGCGGGCACCTCGATTTCGCCCATGGTGTCCTGTTCAGTACGGGTGGTCACTGTTGTAGTCACGATAGATATCCTCCGTGTCAGACGTCAAACTGACCGGGGCGGGAAACCCGGTGCAACAATCCCGTGCGCTTCAACGCGGGACGTCGCCCAGAAATATGGTTCGGAACATGCCCAAAGGCAAATGCAAATAAGATTTGTTTGCATTTATTACCAGATCGGCCTAGCCCGCCTTTTCCATCTGCTCCTGCCAGGCCAGCAATCTGATGCCGGCCCGTTCAAGCTGGGATGCGACTTCAGGGGCCGGGGCACGGTCGGTTATGATCCCGGTCAGATCTTCGAGTGGTGCGACATTTTCAAGATAGCGCTGATCGAACTTGGTGTGATCCACCATCAGCCAGGTTTCGTCTGACCGTTCCATCATGGCGCGTTTGACCGCGACAGCGCGACGGTTGACGTCGCTAAATCCCTGACGCGATACGCCGGATGCACCGATAAAGGCGATATTGGCATGAAAACGGCGCAGATATTCAACCGTATCCGTTCCGTAAACCGCATTTTCACGCCGGTCATACTGACCCGGGCACATCAGGACGTCATCATAATCGCAAAGATCAGCCATGCCCTGCACGACCGCATAGCAATTGGTCAAAAAGGTCCGTGGCAAGGGGCTGCGCCGTGCTGCAAGAAACGGGGCGATCTGTGCCACGGTTGATCCGGCATCGATCATCGCAACATCGCCTGAACGCACCATATCCGCGGCCAGCATGCCAATCCGTTCAAACCCGGCAACGGCCGATAACTGCCGTTCGGCCAGATCGGGTTGGTGGCCCATCGGTCGGGCCGATGCCCCGCCAAACTCGCGCTTGATCAGGCCTTCATTGCTGAGCGCATCAAGATCGCGGCGAATTGTTTCGGTCGCCACGTCGAATCGCTCGGCCAATGTGGCAACTCTCACATGCGGGTGAACCTGAAGTTCATGGAGAATGCGTTGTTGGCGTTCTTTTTTTCCCAAACGCAAAGCCATATCCCCTTTGAATATTGGCGGCTTTCATGATGATACAGGCATTCTAGCAACCTCTGCTGAAATCTTTTGTTACAGTTTTATGTTGATTTCTCAACTTTTCCGAACCCATAATGTTGTTAAAAGCAACAATAAAACCAACAAAACCACATCACAAATGGCTGAAATCCAGCGTTCACAGGGAAGAAAGGTTCGGTAGCCGTGTTTTCACATCCGAAAAAAACTGACGTTTTGAAACTCACCACACTGCTTGCTGCGGTTGGTATGTTTGGCTTCGCCGCCAGCCCGGCAGCTGCGGCTGACGACTGCATCGCGCGTGGCGATCTTGATCCGATTTATTGCGACATGGATGGCGATCTGGTTGCCGATGCACCGCCCGCCGATCAGCTTGTTGATCCTGACACCCTTGTCTTTGCATATACCCCGGTCGAAGACCCGGCCGTTTATGCCGACATCTGGGAGCCGTTCCTTGAGCATCTTGAAAAAGTAACCGGCAAGGACGTTCACTTCTTTGCCGTTCAGTCGAACTCGGCCGAAGTCGAAGCCATGCGTTCCGGCCGTCTGCATGTTGCCGGCTTCTCGACCGGTCCGACCCCGTTTGCCGTCAACCTTGCCGGTGCGGTTCCGTTCGCCCTGATGGGTGGCGATGATGGTCGTTTCGGTTACACGCTTCAGCTTTACACCCGCGTTGACAGCGGCATCAACACCCCGGCCGACCTGAAAGGCAAGCGTGTTGCCCACACTTCGCCGACCTCGAACTCGGGCAACCTGGCACCGCGCGCCCTTCTTCCGGGTCAGGGCATTGTTCCCGAACAGGATTACGAAGTCGTCTATTCCGGCTCCCACGACCAGTCGATCCTCGGTGTTGTTGCCGGTGACTATGACGCAGCCCCGGTTGCCTCCGAAGTTGTCGAACGTATGGCCCAGCGCGACCTTTATGATCCGAAAGAAGTCAAGATCATCTACGAAAGCAAGCCGTTCCCGACCACTTCGTTCAACTATGCCTATAACCTGAAGCCGGAACTGATCGAAAAGATCAAGGAAGCCTTCTTTACCTTCGACATGAAGGGCACCGCCCTTGGTGAAGAATTCAAGGGTGTGTCGAAGTTCCTGCCGGTCACCTATCAGGAAGACTGGGCCGTCATTCGTGAAATCCAGGCTGCCAACGGTGTCAAATACACCCCGGACAACCTGAAGTAATTCACCTCAATCAATTGACGAAAACATCACAGGGCCCGGCTTGCCGTGGCCCTGTGTCGTCTCCCATTCAAACCGGGGTAACGCAATGCTGCGTATCAAAGAACTTGTAAAACGCTATGGCGACGAAAAGGCAGTGTTGAAGAACCTGAACCTTGAAGTACCTGGCGAAAGCGTGGTTTCGATCATTGGCGCATCCGGGGCGGGTAAAAGTACCCTTCTGCGCTGTATCAACCGCCTTGTTGAACCGTCATCGGGCTCCATCGAACTCAATGGCACCGAACTGACCAAGCTTGAAGGCAAGGCGCTGCGTCTGGCGCGCCGCCGTATCGGCATGGTGTTCCAGGGCTTTAACCTTATTGACCGCCTGACGGTCATGGAAAATGTTCAATCCGGGCGCCTTGGCTATCTTCCGGCGTGGCGTGCCGTGACCCGCAAATATCCGCAAGAAGACATCGACCGTGCATTTCATCTGATGGAACGCGTCGGGATCGCCCATTATGCCGACAAACGCGCTGACGAACTTTCCGGCGGCGAACGTCAGCGTGTTGGCGTTGTCCGCGCCCTGATGCAGGAACCTGAAATCCTGCTGGCCGACGAACCGACCGCGTCGCTTGATCCGAAAACGTCGCGCCAGATCATGGAACTGCTGCGCGCCCTGGCCTCCGAGCTGCATCTGCCGGTTCTGATCAACATCCATAACGTCAACGAAGCCAAGGAATATACCCAGCGCATCGTCGGCATGCGGTTTGGCCGCATCATTTTCGACGGCGAACCGACCGATCTGAACAATGACGCGATGGATGAAATCTATGCCGGTGTTCCGGCCGAAGAACGCGGTGGTGCGGAAAGCAACACCCACCTGCGCGAGGTAGCAGCACGATGAGCAGCACCGTTCAATCAACGGGCCGCACATGGAAGAAGCCACCCTTTATTGCCAACCCTGTGTTGCGCTGGGGTCTTCTGATCGCGACTGTGGCCTATGTCTGGTGGGCTATGACCAGCCTGCCCTTTGACTGGGACCGTATCCAGGATGGTGTTCCGCGCGCCATTCGCATTTTCAAGGGTGCCTTCCCGCCAAGCTTCATCCGTGGCGAGCTGCTGTTTGACGGCTTTATGGAAAGCATCAAGATCGCCATTGTCTCGACCCTTCTGGGTCTGGCACTGAGCGTTCCGATTGCCTTTGCATCGGCATCGAACATCGCACCGAAATGGCTTTATACCATCGGGCGTGGCGTGATCATCGTTGCCCGTTCCTTCCACCCGGTCATTGTCGCCATCCTGTTTGTCAAAGCAGTCGGTTTCGGCCCGCTTGCCGGTATCCTGACCCTGACGGTCTATTCCATCGGTTTCGTTGCCAAAATGCTGGCCGAACGGATCGAGGAAATCGACTGGGGACAGGTCGAAGCCATCCGTGCTGCGGGCGGGGCCACCTTTGTCACCCTGCTTTATGCCGTCATTCCGCAAATCATGCCCCGTCAGATCGGTCTTTCGATCTATCAGCTTGATAGCAACCTGCGTGCGTCGGCGATTGTCGGCATTGTCGGTGCGGGCGGCATCGGATCAACGCTTTTGAATGCGTTTGGCCGATATGACTATGACTTTGCGCTGGCCATCACCCTTTGCATCATCGGTGTGATCCTTGTCAGCGAGGCCATCAGCGGCCGGATCAGGAGGAACCTATGGTAGCCACCACTCAACCTACCGGACCGGACGCAATCGCCCATCGCGAATGGTCACGTTACACCACCAAAGAACGCTGGCGCCGCTATGGTGTCATGGCACTGGTTGCACTGGCTGTTGTCTGGTCACTTTCGACCATCAACATCATCTGGCCGTGGCTTTGGGATGCGCCCGAACAGATGGGCGATCTGTTTGCACGTATGTTCCCGCCATCGCTAGATGGCTGGAAAGACATTGCCTGGACGCTGCTTGAAACCGTCAATATCGCAACAATTGCGACATTCTTTGCGGTGTTCCTGTCCTTGCCGATCGCCCTGATCGCCGCCCAGAACACGACGCCGAACCGCTTCACACTGTGGCTTGGCCGGTTCATTCTGGTGTCGTCGCGTTCGGTTAACACCATCATCTGGGCATTGCTGTTTGTGGCGGTGTTCGGCCCCGGTGTGCTTGCCGGTATTCTGGCAATCATTTTCCGGTCGCTTGGCTTCCTTGGCAAATTGCTGGGCGAAGCGATCGAGGAAATCGACCGCGCACCGATCGAAGCCCTGGAATCTGTTGGCGCGTCGCGCTTCAAGATTCTGATCTATGGGATCATTCCGCAAGTCATGCCGACCTTCTTTGCCGTGTCCATTCTGCGCTGGGACATCAACCTGCGTGAAAGTACGGTTCTGGGTCTGGTCGGTGCAGGCGGCATCGGGATCATCCTTCAGGGGGCGATTGACACCTTTGCCTGGCAGACGGTTGCCACCATTCTTCTGGCGATCATCGGACTGGTGATTATTGGCGAGGCCATTTCAGCTTACCTGCGTAAAAAGGTGATCTGACGTGGATAAAACATACGACCTTCTGGTCGTAGGCGGCGGCATCAATGGTGCAGGTATTGCACGTGATGCCGCCGGTCGCGGACTTTCTGTTCTTCTGGTCGAACAGCGCGACCTTGCCTCGGCCACCTCTTCTTCTTCGACCAAACTTATTCATGGCGGCCTGCGATATCTGGAACATTACGAGTTCCGTCTGGTGCGTGAAGCCCTTCAGGAACGCGAAGTTCTTCTGGCTGCTGCCCCGCATATCATCTGGCCTTTGACGTTCGTTCTGCCCCATCACAAGGGTTTGCGCCCGCAATGGATGCTGCGTGCCGGTCTGTTTCTGTATGACCATCTGGCGAAACGCAAACGACTGCCGGGCTCAAAGGCCCTGTCCCTGCCCGGAACCCCGGAAGGCAGCCCGTTAAAGCCGCAATTCACCCGTGCCTTTTCCTATTCGGATTGCTGGGTTGATGATGCCCGTCTGGTGGTTCTCAATGCGCAGGATGCCATGGCGCGCGGTGCCGAAATCTGCACGCGCACCAAATGCACAAGCCTGTCGCGCCAGATTGACCACTGGACGGCCGAACTGACGCAGGCCGACGGATCGCAATGCACCGTCAAGGCGCGCGCGATTGTCAATGCCGCGGGACCATGGGTAACGCAGATGGTGGAAAATGCCGGTCTTGGCGACAAGGCCCCCGGTCTTCGACTGGTCAAGGGCAGCCATATCATCGTGCCGCGCATCCATGACCATGATCATTGTTATATCTTCCAGAATGACGATGGTCGCATTGCCTTTGCCATCCCCTATCAGCACGATTACAGCCTGATCGGCACGACCGATGTGCCCTATGACGGGGATCCGGCACAGGTAAAGATCAGCGATCAGGAAGTCGATTACCTGCTTGATCTGGTCAATGGCTATCTGGCAACGCCGCTGACACGCGATGATGTTGTCTGGGATTATTCCGGGGTCCGTCCGCTTTATGACGACAAGAATGCCAATGCATCTGCCGTGACCCGCGACTATGTGTTTGATCTTGATACTGGCACTGGTGGCACCGCGCCGGCCATCCTGTCAATTTACGGCGGAAAGATCACGACATATCGCAGGCTTGCCGAACATGCGATGCAAAAACTGGCCCCGGTCCTTGGCAACAAGGCCCCCGACTGGACCGCATCGTCAACCCTGCCCGGCGGGGATATGGCAGATGGCGACTATGACCGCTTCCTGGGTGATCTTCGCACAGAGTTTGACTGGTTGCCCCAACCGCTGCTTGAACGCCTTGCACGCTGTTATGGCACCGCAATCAGAACCGTTCTGGGTACTGCCACGTCAGTGGCGCAATTGGGTCAACAGGTTGCCCCAAACCTGTATGAAGCTGAACTGCACTACCTGATTGCCAATGAATGGGCCTGTGACGCAGACGACGTCCTGTGGCGCAGAACCAAGCTTGGTCTCGGGATGCAGCCTGATCAGATCGATGCTGTCCATCATTGGTTTGCCACCCAAGCCCGACTTGGTCAGGCTGCACAGTAAGCCGTCGTATCGACAATCGACACATGAAAAAAGGGCAGTGATTTCACTGCCCTTTTTTGCCGATACGGGATCGCGATCCCCTTAATAGGCGTATTCCTTAAAGAGCGGATCGACCGACCCGTTCCATTCGGTTTCGTATTTATCAAGAAATTCCTCGGCCAGGGTTCGGCCGCTTTGGGCGACATCGTCAAGACTGTCAAGGAAGTGGCTTTCATCATCGCCATAGCCATCCATGCGGCCACGCGCCTGAAGACCCTGTCTGGCAACCGCCAGAACATCCTTTGACAGATCCTGCACCGTGCCATTCTTGAACCTGGTGGCAAGGGCCGTGCGCGGCACATCATTGCGAAGGGCTTCGCGTTCCTCAACCGACAGGTCCTTGACCAGTTCCCAGGCCGCATCAAGGGCCACATCATCATAAAGAAGCCCGACCCAAAGGGCCGGCAAGGCACAAATGCGTTTCCACGGACCACCATCGGCCCCGCGCATTTCCAGAAACTTCTTAAGGCGCACTTCCGGGAAAGCCGTGGTCATGTGATCGGACCAGTCATTCATGGTCGGACGTTCGCCCGGAACAACATCAAGTTTGCCCTTCATGAAATCACGGAACGATTTGCCCGCCGCATTGATGTATTTGCCATCGCGATAGACAAAATACATTGGCACATCAAGCATATAGTCGACATAACGTTCAAAGCCGAAACCGTCTTCGAATACGAATGGCAACATGCCGCAACGATCCGGGTCGGTATCGGTCCAGACATTGGATCGCGACGACAGGAAACCGCTTGGCTTGCCATCGACGAACGGGGATGCCGCAAACAGCGCGGTCGCAACCGGCTGAAGTGCCAATGACGTTCTGAACTTCTTGACCATGTCGGCTTCCGAACTGAAATCCAGATTGACCTGAATGGTCGAGGTCCGAAGCATCATATCAAGACCAAGCTTGCCGACCTTTGGCATATAGTCGCGCATGATCCCGTAACGCCCTTTGGGCATCCACGGGGTATCTTCGCGCGACCATTTCGGCTGATGACCGACACCAAGCATGTCGATGCCAAGATCACCGCAAATTTCGCGCAATTCATGAAGATGGGTATGAACCTCACCACAGGTCTGGTGAATATTCTTAAGCGGAGCACCCGACAATTCGATCTGACCGCCCGGTTCAAGCGACACAGAACATTTGTCCTTGGTCAGGGCGATGACATTGCCGTTCTCGATGATCGGTTCCCAGTCATAGCGTTCGGCAAGGGCATTAAGCAGGGTTTTGACACCGCGCTCCCCCTCATAGGGGATCGGGCGAAGATCATCGCGGGTGAAGGCGAATTTTTCGTGTTCGGTGCCGATGGCCCAGTCACTTTTCGGTTTACAACCGGACTCAAACCATTCGACAAGCTGGCGCCGGTTTTCAATAACCGGGCTGTCGCCAGTGGAGGCGCTGACAGTCATAAGGGCTTCCCCTAATCTCTCGTAACTGGCCGGTGCGACCAATCGCCGATGCGATCCTGAAATACCGCCAATGCAGCAATTGCCGCTGTTTCGGCACGCAGGATACGCGGGCCGAGACTGACAGGCGTTGCAAAAGGCTGTTTGCGGATACGTTCAAGTTCGTCGGCGCTAAAGCCGCCTTCAGGTCCAATCACGAGTGCATGGTTAACAACATTGGTATTGTCGATAACCGAGCCAGCGCCCTTTGCCAATAGCTGACTTAACACTTCACCAATTGGTGACCCGGTTCCTGTTTCGTCACAGAACAGAACATGGTGATTTTCAGCACCGTTTGCGACCCAGTCAAGCAACCGTACCGGGGCGGCAATTTCGGGCACAGTCAGGCGTTCGCATTGTTCGGCGGCCTCGATCACCTGTGCCTGCAACCGGTCAAGGCGCACCTTGTCGGTGATGCCATGCTGGGTGATGATGGGTTGAAGTTTTCCGACACCCAGCTCAACCGATTTTTCAATCAGGAAATCAAGCCGCTGCTTTTTGATCGGTGCAAAGACAAGAGTCGGTCCGGTTTCGGTCCCCTGTTCACGCAATCGGGTCTCTGCGGTGACGCGCCCCTTCTTTTTGCGAAGTTCGCTGATCGTGCCTAGCCACTCGCCGTCCAGACCATTAAAAATCTTAACAGGCGTTCCGGGCTTGAGACGCATCACATGTTCAAGGTAATGAGACTGTTCAGGAGCAAGTTCGATCTCGCAACCGGCCGTGATAGGATCGTGAACGAAAAGGCGTTGACGGGCGCGGGTGGCGTCTGCGGTCATGGATGTCCCCAAAGATGCCCGGGCAATGGTCGCGCCGGGATTTTATAAGATTAAATCGTTAGATAGGCCAATTATGACACAGGTCAACCAACCAATACAGAATACCAAAAACGACATGCCGGCAGATGGTTGGATTGACCGCTATATGCCCGTGCCCATACGGCCGTATCTCAAGCTGCTGCGTCTTGATCGCCCGATCGGTACCTGGCTTTTGTTATTGCCGTGCTGGTGGTCAACGGCCATGGCAGGCGGCATCACACCGGGCGTCGATGCCAAACAGATCGTGATCATGATGGCCCTGTTCGGGCTTGGTGCTGTGATTATGCGTGGTGCGGGCTGTGTCATCAATGATCTGGCCGATCGCAATTTTGACGGCAAGGTCGAACGTACCATCACCCGTCCGCTTCCCAGCGGTCAGGTCAAGGTCTGGCAGGCCTTGCTGTTTCTTGGGTTCATGATGTTGCTGGGCCTGGCCATTCTGGTGCAATTCCGGATTGAAGCGATCATTGTCGGACTGTGTTCGATCCCGATCATCATCGTCTATCCGTTCATGAAACGATACACCTACTGGCCGCAATCGGTTCTGGGACTTGCGTTTAACTGGGGCGCGCTGGTTGGCTGGGCGGCGGTTACCGGCACGGTCGAACCGGCTGCGATTGCCATGTATGCAGCGGGCTTTTTCTGGACGCTTGGCTATGACACCATCTATGCCCATCAGGACAAGGATGATGATGCCAAGATCGGACTCAAATCCCTTGCCCTGCGTCTGGGGGATGACACCCCGAAATGGGCCAAGGGTTTCTATACCCTGACCACGCTTTTGCTGGGCATTTCCGGGATGCTGGCCGATCTGCACTGGTCCTATTTCATCTTGCTGGGTTTGGCGGGCATTCATCTTGGCTGGCAGGTTGCAACCGTCAAACTCGACGATGCGGCCAATTGCCTGCGGCGTTTCAAATCAAATCGCGACTATGGACTTCTGGTGCTTGTGGCCATCGTTCTTTCGCATCTGATTGCTGCTGCCTGATAGCGTCACAGGTTTGTAAGGATTACACACCGTCAAAAGATGCTAAGAAAACTGTGGGCGTTTGCCTGCGGGATGATCGGGCGCAACCGGATCGAAAGTTTTTGTGCAATTTCAGCCAATTGAATTGAACGCGCCCTATAGGTTTTTGGAAACCAGACACCATCTGTCTGAAACCTTTTTCGATTAACTGATACCAACAACAGAGGCGCATAGATGGCCGCACCGATTGCCTTGATGATTGCAAGCTTGATCCTGGCTGGCGTTGGCGCACAGTGGTTTGCCTGGCGCGCAGGTGTGCCGGCCATTGTGTTGCTGTCTGCACTTGGGCTTATTCTTGGACCGGGGACCGGGCTTCTTGATCCGGTTGCCGATTTCGGTCCGTTATTGCAGCCCCTTGTTGCGGTTGCCGTTGCCGTGATCCTGTTTGAAGGCGGTCTGGCGCTTGATTTCCGTGAATTGCGCCACAGTGTCAGCGGCATATTGCGCCTGACGACGATTGCGCCGCTTCTGGCCTGGTTGCTTGGTGCTTTTGCCGCCCATTATCTGGCCGGGCTGAGCTGGCCGGTTGCCGCTCTGTTTGGCGGCATCATGATTGTGACCGGGCCGACCGTGATTGCCCCGCTGTTGCGTCATGCCCGTCTGGCAAAACATCCCAGCACACTTCTGAAATGGGAAGGCATCGTCAATGACCCGATCGGGGCGCTGTTTGCCGTTTTGGTCTATGAAATCATTGTCGCCACCGAACATGGCAACGGACTAAGTGGTGTGATCGGCCATCTGGCCTTTAACATCCTTGTCGCCATTGCCATCGGCCTGATTGCCGGTATTTGCACAGCCCAGGTGTTTCGCCGGGGCTGGATACCGGAATTTCTCAAGGCGCCGCTGGTTCTGGGCGTATTGCTGACCTGTTTTGCCGGGGCCAATATCGTTCAGGAAGAAACCGGTCTTTTGGCCGTGACTGTTCTTGGCCTTGTCATCGGCAACGCTCATTTGATGGCGATTGATGAAATCCGCCGGTTCAAGGAAACCCTGACGGTCATTCTTGTTTCAAGCGTCTTTATCATTCTGACCGCCACCCTGAAATGGTCGATGGTCGAAGAACTGACCCTGGGCCATGGCCTGTTTGTGGCGGCAATGTTGTTGATTGTGCGTCCGGTTTCGATCATTGGCGCGCTCAGTTTTTCCAAGATTGAATGGCGTGAACGGTTGCTGGTCGGCTGGATCGCACCGCGCGGGATTGTCGCGGTTGCTGTTTCCGGTCTTTTTGGCGCCGAGCTTGTCCATCTTGGGTATGCCGATGGGGCGCTTCTGATCCCGCTTGCCTTTGCCATGGTGTTTTCAACCGTGGTTCTGCACGGATTTTCGATCCGGCCGATGGCACGTTATCTTGATCTTGCGGTCAATGGTCCGCCCGGCGTTCTGATTGTCGGTGCGCATCAATGGACAATTGATCTGGCCACCCGCCTTGATGAACTTGATATTCCGGTGGTGGTGACCGATTCACGCTGGCACGCCTTGCGCCCGGCACGTGAAGCGGGCCTGACGACATTTTACGGTGAAGTCCTGTCAGAGGTGTTTGAACATCACCTTGATACCAGCGCATTGGGCAAACTGATCGCGGCCACCGACAATGATGCCTATAACACGCTGGTTTGCACCGACTTCGCCCCGGAATTCGGGCGACGCTCGGTCTTCCAGACCGGCATTCATCGCGGGTCGGATGATCGCAGCCGTCATAGCGCCAGCCAGACACTTGGCGGATTGCCGCTATGTGCCAAGCCGCTGACCACCGATGACATCCGCTATGATTATCGCAGCGGCGTTTCCGTCCGTCAGACACGGTTCACCGACAGCTTTGGCTGGGATGATTTTATTGCCCTGCATGACGAAGCGCCGACCGTTCTTGCGATGGTGCGCGGCAACCAGCTGTTTCTGGGAACCGAAATTCCCAAAGCCAAACCGCGTGACGTGATCCTGTATCTCGGGATGGCTGAAACCGAAACCGCATCATGAAGAACTGCTTGCCCAAGATCGGCAAAGCCGTTACTCCGGCGCAAATGTTCATAGTCAAAGCAGCCCAGCATGACCGATAACGTCTTTGCCGATGCCCTGGTGCCAAATGTCGATGATCCGCAATTTGCCGATCTGATCGAAACTTTCACCGTGCCCGCGCGCGTGCCGCTGGCGCCGGAAATCGAAATGTATCTGGCGACCCATATCACGCCACTGTGGCAGGCGACCGAGGATATTCTGGGCATCCTTGATATCCCGCCCCCCTATTGGGCCTTTGCCTGGCCCGGCGGGCAGGCAATCACGCGCTATATTCTGGACCATCCCGAACTGGTGCGTGGCAAGCGGGTGCTTGATTTTGCTTGCGGCGGCGGCATGCAGGCGATTGCCTGTGTGATGGCGGATGCGGCGGACATCACGGCAAATGACATTGATCCGGTGGCCATCACCGCCACGCGCCTCAATGCCAAACGCAATGGTGTCGAATTTGCCACCACGACGGACAATTTTGTCGGCACCAGCACCCCGCAGAAACGCTGGGATGTGATTTTTGCCGGCGATGTCTGCTATCAGCAGGATATGGCAAATGCGGTTCTGCAATGGCTGATGGCCGAAGCCCGTCTTGGCACCCGGGTCATTCTGGCCGATCCGGGCCGGACCTATGCGCCGACCCACAATATTGACGAGCTTGAAACATATGATGTGCCCGTCGATGTCGCGGTCGAAGATGCCGACACCAAATTCACCCGCATCTGGCAACTGTTGCCCGATCGCGGCTAGGGCAATTTCTGTTTCGTTAGATTGAAGCGTTTCGGTCGTGTTTGGCAAATTGTTTGGCAGGCACAACGCGCAAGGGCGATGCGCGGCGCCGTTCAAGTGGTGTAGCGCCGCAAAACATTGCCAAACTGAAGCCTCCGGACCTTGCGGCCCCTACGGGCCGGGATATTCCAAACGGAAACGGTCCTGGGACACATCGCATGTCGCCTGAAAAAAAGCCCGACCGTCTTTGGGACCGTCGGGCTTTTACGTTATCAGGGACGTTTGTTGTGCGTCAGCTTGCGATGCTTTTCACACAATCATTCAGTTCGGAAATCCCGTTAAAGACAAACTGGATATTCTTGGAAATATCCTGGGTGACGCTTGTTTGTTCCTCGACGGCTGATGCGATGGAATCGACATAGCTGCTGACCGATTCCGCCGATGTCGAAATCCCGGCGGTCGACGCAACAACCCGCTTGGTAATATTCATCATCGCTTCGATCTGGGTTTCGATTTCATCGGTTGCCTTGGCTGTCTGGTTGGCAAGGTTTTTGACCTCGCCTGCGACCACCGCAAAGCCCTTGCCTGCTTCACCGGCGCGCGCGGCTTCGATCGTCGCGTTAAGCGCAAGCAGGTTCACCTGTTCAGCCAGATCACGGATGATCTGAACCACACCCGCCATCGATTCCGACGTGGTTTCCAGATCGGCACGTACTTCGTTGGCTTCTTCGGTCTTGGACACGATATCGTTCATCGCGATTTGTGACCGGTGCATGCTTTCGCTGATTTCCTGAATGGCTGCCAGCATTTCCTCGGATGCGCTGGCCACGGCTTCGGCACTGGTGCTTGATCCTTCGGCCAAATCTTTGGCCTTGCGGCGGGCATAGATCTGCTTGGTGATGTCGGTCGCATATTTCACCACCTTGATCGGACGCCCGTTCATATCCATCACCGGGTTATAGCTGGCCTGAATCCAGACTTCCTTGCCGCCTTTGCCAAAGCGCCGGAATTCGGCAACCTTGTGCTCCCCGCGCCGCAAGGCATCCCAGAATTCCTTGTATTCGGTGCTTTGGGCTTCGGCCGGATCCATGAAGATGCTGTGATGCTTGCCGATCACCTCGTCATAGCTATATCCCATCGCATTGAGGAAATTGGCATTGGCATTGCGGATGGTGCCATCCATTTCAAACGAAATGACGGCTTGTGATTTGTGGATTGCTTCGATCTGTCCGGCAAAGTTGGCCGCCTGAAGCTTTTGTTCGGTAATGTCGGTGGCGTATTTCACCACCTTGAACGGCCGCCCGGCCATGTCAAAGATCGGGTTATAGCTGGCCTGAATCCAGACTTCCTTGCCGCCTTTGCCAAACCGCTGATATTCGGCCATCAGATGCTTGCCCGCGGCAAGCTGTTTCCAGAAATCCTTGTATTCGTCGCTTTTGGCATAGGCCGGGTCAACAAAGATCTGGTGATGCTTTCCTTTGATTTCCGACAGCTTGTAACCCATCGTCACAAGGAAATTCTCGTTGGCATTAAGGATATTGCCCTTAAGATCAAATTCGATCACGGCTTGCGACTTGCTGATGGCGTCAATCTGCCCGGCATAGTCGGCAGCCTGCAATTTCTGTGCAGTGACATCACTTGCAACCTTGAAGACCTTATAGGGTTTGCCATTGCTGCCTTTGACCGAATTATAGGTCGCCTGGATCCAGATTTCCTTGCCACCCTTGCCGAACCTCTGAAATTCGGCGGTGAAGGATTCCCCGCCCTTCAGGCGGTCCCAGAAATTCTTGTATTCCGCACTTCTGGCGAACTCCGGATCAACAAACATGCTGTGGTGATTGCCACGCACCTCTGACAGATCATATCCGACCAGATCCAGAAAATTCTTGTTTGCATCAAGGATTTTACCGTCGAGCGTAAATTCGATCGTACCTTGTGACTGCTTTATAGCCTGAACGATATGACCGTCATCAGAACCAGAGCCAAACATTTAGTTCTCCCTTAATCACGAAGCGTGAAACACGCACGCGAACACATAACGCACGCAAACCGCGTCGTCGGCATTCTCCCAGATTGATTCACCCAAATTTCGGTACCCTTGCTGCACAGTTGGTACCTTTGAAATTACAATTCAACCGTTCATTCCGAAATCAACCGGTTGAATACACCGTTCTTTGGACGGCTTACCGGATTTTACAGAAGCATTTAATTTTCAATTACTTACCGAAAATCCCGACACAATTTCAAGTGTCAAAACACATTTCTGGAATATATATAGGGTCACACCAATGGCAATTACAGGGTCGGCGCTATTTTGTGTGATCCAGATCGCCAAACGACTTTCTGAAGGCCGGATCGTCAATAAGCCGGATCACCAGATCAGCTCGAAAAACCTGCCCTGCAAGGCGCGCGACATGTGCGACCATCTGCCACTGTTCCAGGGACGGGTATCTGCGTCCGGTTGCCTCAACCGCGTTCAGGGCAAAGATATGGCCAGATGCGAATTCAAACCCGGCGACCGACTGATAAAGACCGACATGGTCGGTCGCAATACCGCAATCAAGGTCAAGATCACGGCCATGCAATTGCTGATAACGGTAATTTGTCGGAACGCTTTCGGTTACATGCATATGACCAAGCTGCGCCGCCGTAAGCCAGGTCACCGCAACCCGGACCCGTGTCCCCGGTGACGGGGCAAGAGTTGCCGGAAAGGCACCATACCCGGTGACATGTGCCGAATAGACAATATCATGATGGCGCATCCATCCCAGTGTCACCGGAACATCATCGGACAGATTTTGATGGGTGAATTTGCGCGTCAACTGAACCGGTGCTCGGTTTGATCCGACGGCCAGAACCGGGACCCGCCCGGCGATGGCGTCGCCGACTTCCGATGTATCAAGCGGCGTTACCGATCCACCACAAAACAGGAAATCCCGGTCCGGGGCGGTATAGGGATACAAAAACGCGCGCAGGAGATCCTGCGCGCGTGGATGATGTTCGATCTGTTCACGGAGCACGGGATCACTGATCGCCCGCACATCGGATATCGAAAACATTGTCTGGTCGATCCGGCTTAGCCTTCAACGACACGGTAACGGAAGTTGCAGTCATCAACATGCTGCCAGGCCAGTTTCGACCATGCTTTTTCAGCATCGCTGAATGTGGCGAACGGACCATGGCGTTCTTCGGAACCGCCAACCGGCTTTTCGAAGTCGGTGCTTTCATATTCACCGCCAACGACCCAGTATTCTTCAAGGCGTTCGATGCGATAGCGCGAATTCGCGTCATCGACCGACTGCCAGGCCATTTTCGACCATTCCTGTTCCGCGTCTTCGAAGCTGCCAAACGGACCGACTTTGGTTTCTTCGCCGATCGGCTTGTCGAAACCGGTATCCTGATAGGTGCCCCCGATAACCCAGTATTTGGCCATCTGTGCGTCCTTCATGCTTTTGGTGAGTTGCCATGTCGCGTGTTGTGGGCCACGCGACTCAATTCTAAGCCAATGTATAACCAAATGATGCGTCAACCAAAACCGCAAAATTATGCAACGCAGCATCCCGGTTTCATGTAGGAAGCGATCGGTCCGGTTACAAATGGCGTATTTGATAACAGCAAGGTTGTCCAAGCCCGCGTGCACGCGTATGAAGACAATCAGGTTTCAAAGCTTTGCAGATGACAGGTGCCATGCCCTATCAATCCCTTCGTGACTTCATGGATGCGCTGGAAAAGTCCGGCCGTCTTGTTCGTGTCACTGAACCGGTATCCCCCAATCTTGAAATGACGGAAATCCAGACCCGACTTCTGGCCGAAGGCGGCCCGGCGGTTCTGTTTGAAAACGTCGTTGGCGATGACGGCAAAAAATATGACATGCCGGTTCTGGTGAACCTGTTTGGCACGGTGGATCGGGTTGCCGCGGGCATGAACCGCAAACCCGAAGAACTGCGTGAAGTCGGCGAAACGCTGGCCTTCCTCAAACAGCCCGAACCACCGGCAAGCATCCGCGAAGCATTTTCGATGCTGCCACTGGCCAAGACCGTCATGGCGATGAAACCCAAAACGGTTTCCAAGGCCCCCTGTCAGGAAGTGGTGCTTCAGGGCGACGATATCGATTTGTCAAAAATCCCGGTTCAGTCCTGCTGGCCCGGCGAACCCGCCCCGCTGATCACCTGGCCCCTGGTTGTGACCCAGGGCCCGACGGCCGGTGAAAAAGGCGGCGACAAGCGCGATGTGTTTAACCTTGGCATTTACCGCATGCAGGTGCTTGGCAAGAACAAGACCATCATGCGCTGGCTCAAGCATCGTGGTGGCGCACAACATCATGCACGCTGGAAACAGGAAAAGCGTGATCCGCTTCCGGCTGCCATCGTGCTGGGGGCTGATCCCGGTACGATCCTTGCCGCGGTTACCCCGGTGCCCGATACCCTGTCGGAATATCAGTTTGCCGGGCTTCTGCGCGGTGAGAAAGTCGAGCTGGTCGATTGCAAGACCGTGCCGCTCAAGGTACCGGCAACCGCCGAGATCGTGCTCGAAGGTTACGTATCCTTGGACGAATATGCGCCCGAAGGACCGTATGGCGATCACACCGGCTATTATAACTCGGTTGAAGATTTCCCGGTCTTTACCGTAACCGCGATCACCATGCGCAAAAAACCGATTTATCTGTCGACCTTTACCGGGCGTCCGCCGGACGAGCCGTCGGTTCTGGGCGAGGCACTCAACGACGTGTTTGTGCCACTCCTGCAACAGCAATTCCCCGAAATCGTCGATTTCTGGCTGCCGCCTGAAGGATGCAGTTACCGTATCGCAGTTGTATCGATGAAAAAGGCCTATGCCGGTCACGCCAAGCGCGTGATGATGGGTGTGTGGTCATTCCTGCGTCAGTTCATGTACACCAAGTTCGTCATCGTCGTGGATGACGACATTGACGTGCGCGATTGGAAGGACGTCATGTGGGCGATCTCGACGCGGATGGACCCGGTGCGCGACATCACCACGGTTACCGACACCCCGATCGATTATCTTGATTTCGCATCCCCGGTTTCGGGCCTTGGCGGCAAGCTTGGCCTTGATGCCACCAACAAATTCCCGGGCGAGACCGACCGCGAATGGGGTGAAAAAATCTATATGGATGATGACATCATCGACCGGGTTGATCAGAAATGGGAACGCTATGGCCTTCCCGGATCAGGCAAGAAAATTTGGCGGGATTAGTTGACAAAGGCGGGCTTCTAACCCGCCTTTTCTTTTCAAGAACTCACGATCAATTTCGGAAAAAGAACCAGTGGTCGCCATTGTCCGCCGGTTTTTCCGAATAGAAGAATTGCGGCGCATCACACATGAAGTCATCCACCCGGATCGCGAAATTGCACATCTCTTTCGATCCGATGACTTCTTCCATGAATTCCTGGCTGTTTTCCTGCCAGCTCATGACCGGCGGGGCGGTTTCATCATGGATGCAAAGTGCATATTGTTCGGACTGCTCGAACGGCAGGTAGCGGATTTCGCTTTGTGCCTTACCGCCATGGTTGGTGACAAACAGCATGGCAAATTTCGGGCCGTCCGGACTGTCAAGATCGACCCAGCCCGCAACCCGGTCCACCACATCGTCACAGGTAAAATCCCCGGTCAGCATCTGATGCCGGTAATTGCTGGCATATTGGCCACCCTGGATGCGCATTTCGCTATAAAGCTGTGCGCTTGAAACCGGGTCGGCTTTGCCATTGGCATTCAGTTCCCAAACGCCATTTTCATCGGGTCCAGACGGATTACCCGGCTCGTCCGCCAAAGCCGGATGGGAAATTCCCAAAATCAATGCCAAGCCGATTACGCCCGACGTTATGTTCCGCATTTGCATTCTATCCCGTGTGCTTTGTCTGGCGGCATCACCGCCAATTATTTGCTGTTTTCCGGACTATAGCAGAAACAGAGATGAAAACAGAACGTCCAGCCCCTTGCCCCACAGATACATTCACGCCACCTTTGGGAACAAGACCAAGGGCACCTGCAATGCAGATGCATCAAACCGTTTCTGTTCTTTGCGAATACGTCCCTGCCGCCTATAACTAGCCGATAGATACATTCCGAAATAAGGGAGCTTCCATGCCCAAGACCGACATGACACTTGATCGTATCAATGATCTGCTGGCGCGCGCCAAGAAAGCCGGTGCTGATGACGCAGATGCCGTCTATGTCGAAGGAACATCTCTTTCGGTTGCCCAGCGACTGGGCAAGATGGAAAAGCTTGAACGGTCCGAAGGCGCCGATCTTGGTCTGCGCGTTCTGATCGGCAAGAAGCAGGCTGTCGTATCATCATCGGACACCAGCGACGCCGCCTTGAACGAACTGGTCGAACGGGCCGTTGCCATGGCCAAGAACGCCCCGGAAGACCCGTATTGCGGTATTGCCGACCCGTCCGAACTTGCCGCAAGTTTTGATGTCGATGCGCTTGAACTTTGTGAACCGGGCGAAGTCAGCCAGGACAAACTGATCGAATGGGCAAGTGCCTGCGAAGAAGCCGCCCGTTCCGTCGAAGGCATCACCAATTCCGAAGGATCGGAAGCCGGCTGGGGCCGCCATCAGATCACGCTGGCCGCGACCAATGGTTTTGCCAATTCCTATGCCGGTTCGGGCAGTCACATTTCGGTTTCGGTGCTGGCCGGGACCGGAACGGCAATGGAGCGCGACTATGATTATGACAGCGCGGTCTTTTCGACCGACCTGCGTGACCCGGTCGATATCGGCAAAAAGGCTGCGGAAAAAACCCTGCGCCGTTTGAACCCGCGTAAAGTCAAAAGCACGCAGGTGCCCGTCATTTATGATCCGCGTGTTTCATCCTCAATCGTTGGCCATCTGTCCGGTGCGATCAACGGATCGGGCATCGCGCGCGGGACCAGCTTCCTGCTTGATGCGATGGGCAAGGAAATCTTTGCCCCGCATATCAATATTGTCGATGATCCCCACCGCAAGCGCGGTCTGCGCTCCAAACCGTTTGACGCCGAAGGTGTCGCCAATGAAAAACGCTACCTGATTGAAAACGGCGTTTTGAAAACCTGGATTCTTGATTTGCGCTCGGCCCGCCAGTTGGGGCTGAAATCAACGGGCAACGCATCGCGCGGGGCCGGAAGCCTTCCGGGGCCGTCAACCACCAACCTTTACATGGAACCGGGCACCATTTCGCCCGAAGACATGATCAAGGATATCAAATCGGGTCTCTATATCACCGAAATGATCGGAAGCAGCGTCAATGGCGTTACCGGCGATTATTCGCGCGGTGCGTCGGGCTACTGGATCGAAAATGGTGAACTGGCTTATCCGGTATCGGAAATCACGGTGGCCGGGAACCTCAAGGACATGTTCAAATCCGTGGTCCCGGCCAATGATCTGACCTTCAAATACGGCACCAATGCCCCGACCTTGCGCATTGATGGCATGACACTGGCCGGTCAGTAACCTGACCGACACCAACAGACATCCCGATACAAAAACGCCCGGACTTGAATGTGCCGGGCGTTTTTTTTGGTCTTTTGTAATCGACAGGTTACATCACCGATCAGCTTGCGCGGATCGTGTTTACGAAATTGTCCGTGGCACCTTTCAGGGTCGTGAAGTTTTCCGAAAGCATGCTGACCGCACGCAAAACGTCACCCGATGCTGTTCCGGCCTCATTGACGGCCGAACTGACGGTTGCGATGTTTGAACTGACCGTGGTGGTGCCGGTTGCCGCCTGTTCAACGTTAAAGGCGATTTCTCGGGTTGCTGCGGTCTGTTCTTCGATCGCCGATGAAATGGTGGCAATAATCGCATCCATTTCACTGACGGTTTTGCCGACTGCCTCAACCTGATTGACCGCACTTCCGGTGCGGGCCTGAAGGTTTTCGACATAACGGGTGATCTCCTCGGTCGCCTTGGCGGTCTGATCGGAAAGATTTTTGACCTCATTTGCGACCACGGCAAAACCGCGCCCGGCATCACCGGCCCGTGCGGCTTCAATCGTGGCATTAAGGGCCAGCATGTTGGTCTGATCGGCAATATCGGAAATCAGTTTCAGCACATTTGAAATATTTTCCGATGCTTCGACCAGTTGCTGAAGGTCGGCCTGGGTCTTGTTGACCTGCCCGACCGCACTGCGTGCCACATCGGATGAATGGACAACCTGACGGTTGATTTCCTCGATCGAGGAATTGAGTTCCTCTGTGGCCGAGGCAACAGAATGCACATTGCCGCTGGCTTCTTCGGTTGCCGATGCCACAGCCACCGTCTGTTCGGATGCCGAACTTGCCAGCCGTGACATGCTGTCTGCGGTTGCCTGCAATTCCACCGCGGCCGCAGCAACGGTTTCAATGATTTGCCCGACATCGGAATTGAACGTGTCGGCCGTCTGGTTCATGAATTGGCGCTGGGCTTCCTTGGCGCGTTTTTCATCTTCGATTGCCTTGGCTTCAAGTTCGTCATTGCGAATGGCATTTTCCTTGAAGACCTGAACCGCGCCGGCCATCTGGCCGATTTCATCGCGCCGTTCCTGCCAGGGCACATTGACCGTCAGATCATGATCGGCAAGCTTTCGCATGATCTGGGTGATGGCAATGATCGGCTTTGACAGACGATCACCGATCAGAATGGCAATGACGATGCCAAGCCCCATACCGATCAGCGACGCGATCAGGATTTCGGTTTCCGCCAGACCGATTTCATCAACAACCCGTTCAAAAATTGAATGTTCGGTCGCCGAAAATTCCGCCATCAGATCGGCTGCTTCGGACAACAACAGACTGGATGCCTGTTCCATATCGCCATTGACCGTTTCAATAATGACCAGTTCATTTGACCGGATCTTGTCAAATGCGTCACGGTAATCATCAAACAATGTCATGACTTCGCCGATGGTCTTTTTGTATTCCGCATCGGGTACTGTCTGGTTGATTTCAATCAGCCCGGTTTTGAGAAGGCCGAACTCGCTGGCTGCCTTTTCGCCAAAGCTGTCATCCTGACGCCCGATCAGAATATTGGAATAAAGACGCGCCAGAAGCGCATGCTCACGCGCGGCCACCGCCTTTTTCAGGGCATCGATATTCTGGGTGGTTTCTGCACGTGCGATCAATGCATTGAGATCGGAAACGACCTTGATCCCGTCGGGTTCAAGCCGGTCAGTGATCAGGGCGTGATATTCATCGCTCAGATCACGGACTTTTTCGAAATCCTGCATGTAGCGATCAAGTGCCCCTGATATTTTCTCGATCCGGGCACGATGTTCGGCTGATTCGAAACTTTGCAATGCCTTGTCAAGAATTGGGCGGATTTGATCGGCGATGACGAACACCTGTTCGGCGTCATGGGCGCTTGCCTTGTTGGCAAATTCGCGGGCATGACTTTTGAAACGCAAAAACCGCGTTTCAATCTGGGCAACAAGTGCGGCTTCTTCGACCCGCAGCGCATATTCATCAACATCATGTGCAACTTTGGTGAAGCTGTAGAATGCGAATGCCAGTGCTGAGACAAGAATGACCAGCACTGCTGAAAACCCCAATAGAATCTTTGTCTTAACACCCAAGTTTTCCAAAAACGCCCCCGTCGGCGCAGAAGAAACACGCGACACCATCATACCCTCCGTGTTCGCAGCACCGCGCTACGATCTCTTTGATTACCAAGGTATCTGCTCATGACAGTCACTACCCTCCCCATATGGGGAGTACACAACCCTTGTTTTAGATAATCACAATATTGCAACTAACTTAAAGGTTTGGCGTAACATGCGAAATTACAAGGAAAAGTAAGGCCGACCTATCCAGAAGACCTGTATACCTGTCCTTTCGAATATGCCCGGAAGATCGGCTCAATTCGGCGGATCAGTTTCCCTGTTTCTCAGCAACAGACACTGTAATTTCCAGACATGCTGGCAACCGCCGCAAAGCAGGGCACAACGCATTGGACCATCCCCAGTTATCAACCCAAGGGCATCAATAATCAGCCCCTGCACACCGGTTGATAAAACGCTGATTTACACGGTGAAAAACCGCGAAATGACGGGTAAGCTCATGGGGATTTTCAAAGAATGCCTGATCTTTGCTTTGCAATTTCCAAGCGTGATCACATGCCTTCTGATATCCCGGCCGCAAACAACCGGGATATCGTGCATTTGCTCTGAAGTCCTCGCTTCGGGGTTAACCGCTGGTCAGGCGAAGTGGTTCCGGGCCGGTTTCAACCACGCCCCCCGCGGCCATTGCATAGGCCTGTGGCACCATCAGCCGCACCGGATAGGGCGACAGACTGATTTCACATGGCAGTTTGCCGGCACTTTCACCGTCAATCTGAAGCGGAGCCGGGCCACAATGGCTGGTAATCGTGATGCGTTCAGAGCGCACAACCGAGACGTCGCTTTGTTCATGCAACCTGTTTAACGTCAGGGCCAGCCCATAGCGCGACAATGCGCCGATACCGTTGCCGGGCATCAGGACAACATCAAAGCCGTTATCAGTCAGCTTCGCAGTCGGTGAAATGATGAATTCGCCGCCGTAATGCTGCGCATGGGTCACCACAACCCCGGCCACCCGATAGTTTTCCCGCCCGATATTGACTTCAAAGTCGCGATGACGCGGGAAAAAGATGTTCCGCAATCCTTCAAGAACATAAGCACCCTTGCCGATCATGCGTTTAAGCTTGAGCGACACATTGGCAACAGTATCGGCATCGGCCCCCATTCCGACCATCAAAAAGAAGGCCCGCCCATTGACCAGTCCGGGCCGGATCCAGACCTGACCGGGATTGTTGATATAGTCGGCAATTGCCTTTGCCTTGCGTTCCAGCCCGACTTCAACAGCCAGAACATTCGCCGTCCCGAGCGGGATCACACCAAGTGGCGGGACTTCGTGACCATCGATCTGGGCATCAAGAAGACCGTTCAGGGCCTCGTTCAATGATCCGTCGCCGCCGGCAACAAACAGGCGTTGATGGGCACGAACCTTGCGCGCCAATTCACGGGCATGGCCGGGATGGGTAGTCTGCAACAATTCCACCCTGATCCCTGCATGTTGCAAAATCTTGGACAGAAACCGCTGTTTGTTCCCCCCCGCACGGGGATTGAAAATCACAGTCACATCGGCATGGGTCATTCAGAACATACTTCCGAAATAAAACCGAAATAAATCATACACACGCACTACCATATGAAAGAAAAAATGTAACAGTTGCTTTACAGAACGACGAAATTTCTGTGAACGGGTTATAAAATCACGTTTTTTATTTTAAACCGATACTGGTTGGGGACAGTATTCGGCACCTCGAAACGCCGAATTCCAGCCATCCTTTTGGCAGGATACGGAGGAGCGGCAATGACAGCGATGACGCTGCAACCGCATTACCGCACGGTCTGGATTTCAGACGTCCATTTGGGGACACGTGGATGTCAGGCAGATCTTCTTTTGGATTTCCTCAATGAAGTAACAGCAGATACCTATTATCTGGTCGGTGACATTATTGATGGCTGGCGGCTCAAGAAAAGCTGGTATTGGCCGGAAAGTCACCATGCTGTTATCACGACAATCATGGATAAGGCAAAAAATGGCGCCAAAGTCATCTTTGTCCCCGGAAACCATGATGAATTTGCCCGCGAATTTGTCGATATGACCTTTGGGCATGTCGATGTCAAAATGAACGATATCCACGAAACAGCCGATGGCAAACGCCTGCTGGTCATCCATGGCGATGAATTTGACGGGGTTGTCAAATATGCCAGATGGCTGGCCTATCTTGGGGACACGGCCTACAACCTGGCCATCGCCCTTAACCGTTACTATAACGGCATTCGCCGCCGCCTTGGATACGGTTACTGGTCGCTTTCGGCCTATCTTAAAAACCGGGTCAAAAACGCCGTTCAGTTCATCTGCAATTTCGAAAATGCCGTCGCCCACGAAGCCGCCAAGCGCAAGGTCGATGGTGTGGTTTGCGGTCATATCCATCATGCCGAAAAACGCATGATCGGTGATGTGCTTTATTGCAATGACGGCGACTGGGTCGAAAGCTGCACCGCCCTTGTTGAAGACAAGGATGGCAAGCTTGAACTTCTGCACTGGGCCGAAATGCGCCAGATGGCCATGAGCCATTCCAGCCCCGGACGGGACGCTGCAAGCACCCCGTCACTGGGTCTTGGCAAACTGATCTCCATGTTCCGTATTGCCCATGGCACGGACAATTCCGCATCGGGTGCGTCCAAAAAGCGCCGCGATGCCCCGATTGGAAAGACTGCATGAAAATACTGATCGTAACCGATGCCTGGTATCCGCAGGTAAACGGTGTTGTCCGTACCCTTGAAACCGTACGTGGCGAGCTGGGCGCGATGGGACATGATGTTCACATCATCTCGCCCGATCAGTTCAAAACCGTTCCCTGCCCGACCTATCCGGAAATCCGTCTGGCCCTGTTTGCCAAACGCAAGATGGCCAAAATGATCGAGGCATTGCACCCGGTCGCCATCCACATTTCGACCGAAGGCCCGCTGGGTCAGGCTGCGCGTTCCTATTGCCTGAAACACGGCTTGCCGTTTTCAACCGCCTATCACACGCGGTTTCCGGAATATATTCATGCGCGCTGGCGGCTGCCGCTGTCGATTTCCTATCGCGGGATGCGCAAATTCCATTCCAAATCACGCTCGGTCATGGTCGCCACCGAAAGCCTGCGTCAGGAACTGTCCGACTGGGGCTTTGAAAACCTGCATATCTGGTCGCGCGGGGTGGATCTTGATCTGTTCCGGCCCCGACCGGACGCATCATTTGGCGATTTCCCGAAACCGCACTGGCTATTTGTCGGGCGGGTTGCGGTGGAAAAGAATATCGGCCATTTCCTTGACCTTGACCTGCCCGGGACAAAGTTCGTGGTTGGCGACGGCCCGCAACTTAACGAGCTTAAGGGCAAATATCCCAATGCGCAGTTTCTGGGCAAAAAGGTTGGCGAAGAACTGGCAGCAGCCTTTGCTTCGGCGGATGTCTTTGTGTTTCCAAGCAAGACCGACACCTTCGGCCTTGTGATCCTTGAAGCACTGGCATCGGGCACCCCGGTTGCCGTCTTCCCGGTTCAGGGACCAGCCGATATCGTGCGCGGCACCAAGGCCGGTGCGATTGATGCCGACCTGCGCGAAGCAGCCCTGGCCGCACTTGAGCTGACATCCGAAGATGCCCGTGCATTGGCTGAACAATATAGCTGGCAGAATTCCGCCACCCAGTTCCTGCACAATCTGGCACCGTTTTCTGGTGGGTTTGACGGGATCGAGGCCGTCCGGATTTCGGTTGACGATGCCACCCGGCACAATGCGGGTACAAACCCGGCGACATCCCCGGATCAAGATCAGAAAAGCCTTGGCACAGCCCCGGTCGGTCAACCTGCCCAGTAAGTGGCTGGTCCCGGAAAAACCGACGGAAAGCGTGGAACGGGTGAAGTTCTATTTGCGATAAAGGCTTTTGCGCAAAGTGCGATAAGCCAGAATACCATTCAATGCGTCCGTTCCCAGCCATCTGCGGAACGGGCGCAAAATCATGTAAACCGGTCGCAAAAGCCTGATGACCTTGCGCAAAGGGACAAGTTGCCCGGCAGTCTCGCCCGCTGTGGCAACATAGGTTGCCCATCCCGTCCGCAACAATTCCGGACGTTTTTTGAATTCGCGCTGAATGGAAAATACGAACAACAAAATGTCGCGGGCCTGCGCATCTTCCAATGGCATGCGGGCATTCGGGTCTTCTTCAAAATCAATGAAGCCGATCTGGCCATCATCGCGTATTGTCATGTTTCGCAATAGCGGTGCCCCGTGCGACACACCCGATGCGTGCAGTCGCGCCAAAGCGGATGCAGCAGCAGTGATATGCTGTTTGACCCGGTCTTCATTGCCGGACCGAACATCATCTTCGATCCTGGTCTGAAGGATACCGCCATTGTCACCGATTGCGATCCAGTTCGCCCCTTCGCCAATCAGATCAGGCACAAGTACGCCATGTGCGGCCAGTTTGCGCAGGGTATTGGCTTCATTCACAAGCCCCGCCTTGCCGCCGGGCGATACCGTTGGGCGCAAAAGCGGAATGCCCGTGACATTGGCCAGAAAACGCTGCAACCGATGCCAGACTTTTTCCTTTGCCGGCACCGCCTGTTTGACCCATATCCGCCGACCATTCCAGCTTAACGGGAAAACGCGTGCGCCCACGCCCTGGGCTATTGTGTGCTCGACAAGTGCGTGCAGTTGCTCGTTCATTATTTTGTCTTATATGTCGCTCTTTGTGACCTGCGAAACAGCAGAGCACTTTTGTGCCCGTCACGCGCGCGCTGCGGCTTGCCGCCCAAGTCCCGGCATGTTAGCAACAGCGCGTGTGAATTAATGTTATTTTGAAGCCACATCCATATAGATAGTATCAGTTCGATACAATGTGGAAATGGCCGAAACGACCAGGAAGAAATCATTGCGAAATAATCCTATGGACCACACTGCGGAACATTGGCGTACATGGCCGATGGTCAAACGCATTGTTAAGGACGCGGTTGCCCCATATTTCAGCAAGATTGTTCTCGCTTTGGTTTGCATGGCCTTGATGGCGGCTGCAACTGGCGGCTATGCCTATCTGATGGACCCGGTCATCAACGAAGTTTTCGTCAAGAAAAATTCGGCCATGCTTCTGCCGGTCGGGATTGCGGTTCTGGGTGCCTTTGCGCTGAAAGGCTTTGCCAACTACGGCCAGTCCGTTCTTATGAGCTATGTTGGCGGTCGTATTCTGGCTGATATCCAGAACAAGCTTTATGAACATGTGATCCGGCTTGATATCGGCTTCTTCCACAGCACCAATACCGGCAAACTGATCACGCGCTTTACCAGCGATATCAGCTCGATGCGTGCCGCTGTTTCCAGTTCCCTTACCGGCTTTGGCAAAGACCTTTTGACCGCAATCGTCCTGATCGGTGTCATGTTCTATCAGGACTGGCAGTTGGCAATCATTGCCTTCACGGTCTTCCCGGCTGCGATTTTGCCGATTGCCAGACTTGGCAAACGCATGCGCAAGGTGTCGGCCAACACCCAGCAGCAAATTGGTGAATTTGCCACCCTGCTTGAACAGACCTTCCAGGGTGTTCGCCACGTCAAGGCATATGGCATGGAACCTTACGAGTGCTCCAGAATGGAGAAGCTCGTTGAAACCGTTTTCCGCCTGAGCTTCAAGGCGCAAACGGTCAGTGCCCGTTCATCCCCCATCATGGAATCCCTTGGCGGCGCGGCCATTACGACAATCATCATCTATGGCGGCAGCCGGGTGATCGACGGCGCCAGCGATCCGGGCAGTTTCTTCTCCTTTATCACGGCCCTTCTGCTGGCCTATGAGCCGGTTAAACGTCTGGCAAACATCAATATAAGTTTGCAGTCCGGTCTGGCTGCCTCGCAGCGCGTCTTCATGGTTCTTGATCTTGAACCGGAAATCAAAGATGCCCCGGACGCCACAGAATTGAAGGTATCCGGCGGCAATATCAATTTCAAAAACGTTGCCTTTTCCTACAATCCGGAAATCACCGCCCTTCGCGATATTGATCTGGATATCAAGGCCGGGGAAACCGTCGCACTTGTTGGTCCGTCCGGTGCGGGTAAATCCACCATCCTGAACCTGATCCCGCGTTTCTATGACATTGATGCCGGTGCGATCACCATTGATGGTCAGGATATCCGTGGCGTTACGCTTGAATCCCTGCGCAAGGCAACCGCACTGGTCAGTCAGGAAATCACCCTGTTTGACGATACGGTACGCGCCAATATTGCCTATGGTCGCGCCGGTGCCAGCGACGCCGAGATCGAGGAAGCCGCCCGTCACGCCGCCGCCCATGACTTTATCCTTCAGCTTGAACACGGCTATGACACCATTGTCGGCGAACATGGCGTGAAGCTTTCAGGCGGGCAGCGTCAGCGTATTGCAATTGCACGCGCAATGCTTAAAAACGCACCGATCCTGCTTCTGGACGAGGCAACATCGGCCCTTGATACGGAATCCGAACGCCATATTCAGGGCGCGCTTTCCGAATTGATGAAGGGTCGCACCACCCTTGTGATTGCGCACCGTCTGTCGACCATTGTTGATGCCGACAAGATTTGTGTCATCAATAACGGGCGCGTCATTGAACAGGGCAAGCACGAAGAATTGCTTGAACTTGGAGGGGCTTACGCAAACCTCTATAATCTGCAATTCTCAGAAGAAAACGGAAACTGATCCGGGCAATTTCGGGATAATCGGGCGTGCAGTGGCATAAGCGGATCATCAAAAGCGACACGATGCGCAGCACCTTGTGCTGGATAGCGGCGGCCTATGTGCGCCTTGTCCGCGTGACTGGCCGCTGGAAAACAGAAGGCGGCGACTTGCCCGCGCAATATTTGCGCGACGGCAAACCGTTCATCGTTGCGTTCTGGCATCAACGTTTGTTGATGATGCCCTATACCTGGCGTGCGGTTGGCGGTGATTTGCCGTTTCATATGCTGATTTCTTCACATCGCGATGGTGAAATCATTTCGCGCACCGTGGCCCATTTCGGCATTCAAACCATCGCGGGCTCCACCGGGGTTGGCAAAGGCGGTGCTGCGGCCCTGCGTCAGATCATAAAGGCACTCAAGGCCGGTGATGTTGTCGGCATGACCCCCGATGGCCCGCGCGGCCCCAGAATGCGGGCATCCGACGGGGTCGTACAGGCAGCCCGCATGGCTGGCGTTCCGGTTTTCCCACTGACCTATTCCGCATCAAGCCGCAAGATTTTCAAAAGCTGGGACCGTTTTGTCCTGCCCCTGCCGGTGCCATTTGCCCGCGGTGTCTTTCATTGGGGAGAGCCGGTTTTCGTTGAGCGCAAACTCGATGATGCCGGTCTTGAAGCCAAACGGCTTGAAATCGAAAACGCCCTGACCAAACTGACCCAGGATACCGACCGCGATCTTGGACTTGACGTCATTGCACCTGCCGGGCCCGATGAATTGCCCAAACAGAAACGGTCCGAAATCGCAGCGGGGGAAACCGGCAAATGAGCCTGTTTTACGCCTATCGCGCGGCGACCCGCCTGCTTGGTCCAGCACTTCATCTTTATCTGAACCGGCGAAAAAAACGCGGCAAGGAAGATCCGGGCCGTATTGGCGAACGTTTCGGTCATCCAAGTGCGGTTCGCCCCAAGGGTCACCTTGTCTGGATCCATGGCGCCAGTGTTGGTGAATCATTGTCTGCCTTGCCGGTGATTGATGAAATTCGCCGTCGCTATCCCGGCCTGTCCATTCTGGTGACGACGGGGACTGTTACTTCGGCCGAACTGATGAATGCCCGCCTGCCAGAAGGTGTGATCCATCAATTCATTCCAATCGACCGACAGGTCTGCGTTGCCCGTTTCCTGCATCACTGGAAACCCGATGTCGCGCTTTGGCTTGAAAGTGACCTTTGGCCCAATATGCTGACCAAGGCACAAAAGGCCGGTGTGAAACTTGCCCTTCTGAATGGCCGGATTTCGGAAAAAAGCTTTAAGGGCTATTCCCGCTATCCGTCATTCATTCGCCCGGTCATATCGGCGTTTGATCTTGTGCTGACCCAAAGTGATGACGAAACAAATCGGTTTGCCTCACTAGGCGCTGGCAATGTCAAAACGGTCGGGAACCTCAAATTCGCTGCCCCGCCGCTGCCTGCCAATGAAAGCGCACTGGCAAAGCTTCAGGAACAGATCGGACTGCGCCCGGTCTGGCTGGCATCAAGCACATTCGCCGGTGAAGAACGCATTGCCGGGGACATTCACAAAAAGCTCTCAGCCGAACAGACCGGGCTTTTGACCATCATCGTGCCCCGCCACCCGGACCGCGCAAACGAGATCGAGGCCGAGCTGATCGCACAGGGGTTGCAAGTTGCCCGACGCAGCCTTGGTCACATCATCACCCCGGGCACGGATATCTATCTTGCCGACACAATTGGCGAGCTGGGCCTGTTTTACCGGATCGCGCCGGTCTGCTTCATGGGCAAGACGCTTTGCGCATCGGGCGGGCAAAACCCGCTTGAACCGGCCCGCCTGAATTGCGCCATCCTGCATGGCCCGGATATGAGCAACTTTGCCACCATCAGCGAAGAAATGCGTATTGCGGGTGCATGCCGCCCGGCATCGGATGCAGATGATCTGTGCCGTCAGGTTGGCGCCCTGCTGCGTGATCGCGAGACCGCGCGAATGATCGCCGAAGCCGCCCTGAACTATGCCAATTCAAAGGCCGAAGTTCTTGACCGAACCGTTGATGCGCTGCGCCCGCTGATGGCGCAAAAAGCAATCGACGAGGCCGAACATGCGTGATCCCCGCTTCTGGCAGAAAGATGGTCTGGTTCCGAAACTGCTAAGCCCGTTATCATTGCTGTGGCGTGCCGGGGCATGTGTGCGCGCAAAAACCACAACCGCGCGCCATCCAGGCTGCCCGGTATTTTGCGTTGGCAATTTCACCGTCGGCGGTGCGGGCAAAACACCGACATCCGTTGCCCTGTTTGATGTTCTAAGCGCATTGGGTCGTCACCCGCATTTTGTCAGCCGCGGCTATGGCGGCTCCATTGCCGGTCCCCATCGCGTCGACCCTGATCTTGATGACGCATCAAAGGTCGGGGATGAACCGTTGCTTCTGGCGCACCATGGTCCGGCATGGATATCGCGCGAAAGATTTCTGGGTGCGGAAATGGCCCGGGATGCCGGCGCGGATGCGATCATTCTTGATGACGGATTGCAGAACCCGTCCCTGATCAAGGATTGCAGTTTTGCCATTATCGACAGCAATTATGGCATCGGAAACGGTCGCGTCATGCCCGCAGGCCCCATGCGCGAACCCCTGATCAGCGGCCTTGAAAAGGTCCATGCGATCATTCTGATCGGCGATAAAACCCCGGACTTCATCACCAATCTTCCGGCATCCGTACCGATCCTGCGCGCGCGGATCGTGCCCGTAAACGGCGATCGCTTTGCCGGCAAGAATGTGGTCGCCTTTGCCGGCATTGGCCGCCCACAGAAATTCTATGACAGTCTGGCGTCGGTCGGGGCACGGATCGTCGCCACACAGGATTTTGACGACCATCATGTCTTTGCGCCCGATGAGTTGACAGCTTTGCGCATGACAGCGGCAAAACTCGATGCGGAACTTGTGACCACGCAAAAAGACCTGATGCGCTTGCCATCCGACAGCCGGAACGGCATAAACAGTCTCGACATTCGACTGGTGTTCGAGGCACCCGATCAGCTTTCCCAGATTGTGAAGACAGTACTCGCCGATGGATAAGAACAGCGACCTTTACCGGATGCGCCAAAAATACCTGTCCCACCCGTTGCAAGGGTTCGGGGCCTATCTGCTTTACTGGATGTTCGCCATCCTGCCGATCGATATGGCATCGGGATTTGGGGGCTGGCTGCTGCGAACAATCGGCCCCAAACTGGGACAGTCCAAAAAGGCCCGCAACAATCTGGTCAAGGCATTCCCGGAAAAGTCACCGGCCGAAATTGATCAGATCATCGTTGATATGTGGGACAATCTTGGCCGATCGGCCGGGGAAATCCCCCATCTTCACAAACTACGCCCGGGTGGGCCCCGCATCGAAATCGTCGGTGTGGAAAACGGCTTGGCGCTAAAGGACGATGGCAAGCCCGGCCTGTTCTTTACCGGTCATATCGGCAACTGGGAAGTCACCATGTGCATTGCCACCGTGCTGGACATGGAAATGATGAGCGTCTATCGCGCGCCCGACAATCCGTGGGTCGATAACCTGTTCATGCGCGCCCGCAAGACATTCCGGGGCGAGTTGGTGCAAAAAGGTCCAAGCGGCGCCCGCAAACTGACCCGCTGCCTGAAAGACGGCGGCCATGCCTGCATGCTGGTCGATCAGAAAATGAGCGACGGCATCGCGGTCCCGTTCTTTGGCCGCGATGCAATGACGGCCCCCGCACTTGCGCAATTTGCGCTCAAATACGATGCGCCGATTGTTCCGGTGCGTTCAGAACGGATCAATGGCGCGCATTTTCGCATGACGTTCTATCCGCCCGTTCCGGTCACCAAAACCGGCGACCGTCACGCCGATGTCGCCAAAATCATGACCGATGTGAATGCGATGATGGAATCCTGGATCCGCGAACGCCCCGCCCAGTGGCTTTGGGTCCATCGGCGCTGGCCAAATTAGCATTTGCAAATTTTCCGGCATTTATTAACGCATTGAGAACATCATTGCTTCAGACTTGCGGTTCTGAAATTTGAACCCCGGGGTCAGGAGCTACCCTTTATTGCGCCGCTTATTGATCATTCTGACTTTGATGATCGCCGGATCGATGTTTGTCGTTTGGCCAAGCATGGCGCTTGATCATGACATTGCCGATATCCGCGAAACCGCCCGTGAAATCCGGCTGCGGATATCCGAACTTGATCAGCAGCTCAAGGAACATCTGCGCAAGGCCATCGAGGAATATGGCGACCGCCCGGTCGAATGTTCGGACGAAAATCCAACATCCACACTTGCCGAATGTGTCGAAGCCGATGCAAATGACCTGACCCGAACGGCAATCACGATTGCACGTGCAGGCGATACTGAAGACGACCTGACAGGCGATCTTGCCGATACCGAAGAACGGTTTGCCCTGTTTACCCAGCAAATGAACAAGACAAATGATCTTTTGGCACGTGCTGGCGCCAAACTTTACATGAACAGTCTTGATGTCGGCCCCGAAATGGATCAGTTGCGCCACAATGTCATTGCCTATATCGAACTGAAACAGGCCAATGAATTGCGCACCAAGCAGGCCTTACTGATCGCAACAGTGGCGATTATCCTGCTTGCGATCTTTTCGCTGATTTTTGCCGTGATCCAGCGGTTCAGATAGAATTCAACGCCCCATCGCGTTTGTCACAGGACAATTGGTCTTGATCAATCACGCAAAGGTCGTTACCCGGTAACTCACACCTTCACACGCCCGAAACGTCAAAGGGAACCGTCATGACCGAAGCCTATTGGCAGGACATTCTTGTCGCCTTGCGCCAGATTATCCGGGCGACGGATCTCCATTCCAAACGTGTGATGAAGGCATGTGGCCTGACCATCCCGCAAGTCATGGTGTTGCGCGCAATTGACGAACTGCAGAATGTAACGGTCAAACGTATTTCCAATCACGTTTCGCTTAGCCAGGCGACGGTGACAACCATTTTGAACCGTCTTGAGCAGCGCAACCTTGCCGAACGCCGTCGCAGTTCGACCGACAAACGGGTGGTAAACACCTTTTTGACCGATGCCGGGCGCGACGTTCTGGCAACGGCGCCGACCATGCTGCATGAAGAATTCATTACCCAGTTCGAAGCCCTGCCCGACTGGGAAAAAACACAGCTTCTGTCGTCAATGCAGCGCGTGGCAACCATGATGGACGCAGAACAGATTGACGCCGCCCCGATCCTTGACGTCAAGGCCGCCGACTGGGTGCCGCCGCAAAGCGGCCAGAACGGATAGGCTGCGCAACCACGCCCAATTTTCGGTCGCAATCAGACGCCTTGTTCGGGCAGACCGATGATCTGGTTTCCATTGCGTCTGGCATCGCCAACCGCCGAAAACCTGGCGCCATCCGCGCTGACCTTGGCGGCGTGAACCCCGCCAAAGAACATGTCTTCGCGGTCCCAGCGGCTTTGATTTTCAAGACTAAGCTGATCAAGCAACGCATCATCAAAGCCCGGTTCCACCGACAGAAGGCTGTCTTCGACATGCATACGCGGCGCGGATACCGCCCCGCGCAGGGTCATGTCAAACGCATCAATATTCAAAAGCACCTGAAGCATGGTGGACCGGATGCGATTTGATCCCCCCGACCCAAGCGCAATCGCCCCGCCATCATCGCCAAGATAAAGCGCAGGCGTCATCATCGATGTCATCCGCACCCCGCAGGGCCACATATGAAACCCGTCGGGCGAAAGATCGGCTTCGCCAAGCATATTGTTCATCATGATGCCGGTTTGCGGCACGATCCGCCCGGAACTTGACCCGTTTGAGATGGTCGCAGCGGCAAGGTTGCCATCTTCATCAACAACCGAAATATGGGTCGTGCCCTGCTGACTAAGCGGGCGTTCCCCAATCATCAGACGATAGCGTTCGCAAAGCTCGTCCGACAGGATCGCCGACGTCGCGCCATATTCCCCGCGCACCAAACCGGTTGCATGGATGATCTGCGAAATTGCCTCAAGATGGCGGGCCGACCCGAAACCACCCAGCGCCATTTCCCGCGCAAGCTTAAGACCAAATCCCACCAGCACCCCGCCCGATGCCGGGGGCGGGTTCAGGACAAACCGGCCCTTGCGCCCGCCAACCAGAAGCGGGTCCCGCACCAGCACACGATAAGCCGCCAGATCATCCGCCCCAAGATATCCACCGAATTCCCGGCATTCCCGGATCAGCGCATGTCCGATGTCACCGTGATAAAACCCGTCGGCACCGGTCCGCACCAGATATTCAATGCTGTCTGCAAGATCGGACTGAACATGGCGCCCCCCCGTTTCAAGCAGTTCAAACCCGGCTTCGTCGGTATGGCCCGGCTTGCCAAAAACGGCACGGCTTTCGGCCGAAAAGCCCAGCAACGGTTCGACAATCCCCATCACATAGCGTTGAAAATCATCCAAAATCACGCCATTGCGGGCCGCATCAATTGCCGGTTCGGCCAGTTGTGCCATTGGCAAAGTCGCCAGATCATCATGAATTTCAAACAGGCCCGCAACAACGCCCGGCATTGCCACCGATCCATAACCGCCGTGGAATTCCTGGGTGACACCCCCGGCAAAGGTCGCAAGACGGCTTTCGAATTCAAGATCTTCGCGGGATCGCTTTTCAAGCGGGGTTTCAACAAAGAAATCATAAAGACGCGGCGGTTCCCCGGCCGGGCGTGCCATCACAAAACCGCCACCGCCAAGGGACGCCAAAACCGGTTCGGCAACACAGGCCGCCCACATGGCCGCCACCACCGCATCGAACGCATTGCCACCATCATCAAGCACACGGGCAGCGGCGCGTGCGGTGACTTCATGTCCTGCGGCGACGGCCCCGTGCTTTTTCATGGTTTGCGTTTCCCGTTAATTATTGGCGTTTGCCGCCTTTTGGGCTTGGTCCATCGGGGGTACAAGCAATTGGGCATCAACGCGTGCCGCCCCGACATTGATCCGCCAGTCCAGATGCGGACCGGTTGCCCGGCCCGACGCGCCCACCTTGGCAATCACATCCCCCTGTTTGACGACATCACCAACTTTGACGTCGATTTCAGACAGATGCAAAAAGGCCGACACCATGCCAAGCCCGTGATCAATAAACAGGGTGGCACCCGAAAAATACATATCGGGATGGGCAAGGGTCACGATCCCGTCAGCCGGGGCAACCACCGGGGTCCCGGTCGGAACGGCGATATCCACCCCCCAATGCGGGGCGCGCGGTTCGCCATTCAGGATACGCTGTGATCCGTAAACCCCGCTGATCGGACCAAGGGCAGGCCAGATAAAGCCGTTCTCAAGAAAATTCTCGGTAAAGCGTTCGGTGCGGGCTTCGCGGGCCTGACGGCTGTCATCCTTGATCCGGTTCATGACCTCGGGATCGGGCGTGACCATTTTGGGCGGCAAACCGTCAATGCGCTGAATATCAAATTCGCGATCGGCAATGGCATAGGCGAATTCTTCGGTGCTGCCATCTGCATGGCGAACCGTCAGTTTGGCCGGGCCTTCATAATCGCGGGGGAATCCGATGACGAACCGCCCGTCCGGGGCAATCGTATCAATCGCGTCCCCGTCAAGCAGAACAACATCACCGGCAGTTGTCTGACCAAAAACAATCCCGCCCTGAACAAATTGCCCCTGATAGGTCGGCTCGGCCGCCTGTGCGGTGATGCTTGCGCCCAAAAGACCGACAATTGCGATAACGGTTTTAAATGCCAAACGCATTACAGAAGGCTCCCCTGCCTGTCATCGTCCTGTGGACGCGGATTTTTCTTTTTCGCCGGCTTGGGTTTGGCAGGCTTTGGCGCCGCGGTTGCGCCAGCTGTTTCCACCGCGATGTTAGCGCTATCATCCTTGCGCTGTACCGGTTCTGTCGGCTCTGACAGTTCTGACGGTTTCGCGCTCCCCGGCCCCGACGTCGCGGTACCCTCGCCGGCGGTGACACGGGTGATGCCATCGCCCATTTCAAGATCATAGGACTGCCCGGTAACAAGATCGCCCGACTTGCCAACCAGGTTGCCCGCCCCATCACGGACCACGGCAAAGCCGCGTTTAAGGACATTACGATAGGAATAGCTTTCCAGAAGCCGGTCATAACGCGCCAGTCCTTCGGCCTCGCGTTTGACGATATTGCCAACCGCTGCCTGCATCCGGGCACCAAGATCGGCGATCTGTTTTTCCGCCCGGACAACATCACGCTTGGCATCACCGGGGCGCAAGCCCGCAGCCGCGCGGTCAAGACGCGCTTGCTGCATCTGAAGGGCGGATTTCATCGCCCCGTCCAGACGAAGGGCCGCATTTTCAAGGCGCCCGCGCTTTTCCGAAAGCTGTTCACGCGGACTGACCAGCCGCACACTGGCCTCGTTCAGGCGCGCACGCGCCTGCTGCGTCAGGTTAACAGCCGCACGTGGCAAACGATCCGCCCAGTTATCGAGTGTCTGAGCGCGTTCTTCGAGCATCCTTTTGGGATCACCCAAACCACGTGCCAGACTTTCAAGCGCGGTTTTCTTTTCAAGACCCAGACGACGCACGGCCTGTGCCAGTCGAAGACCGTCTTCTTCGACCTGCCCGATCAGATCCATACGCACCGGCACGGCCTTTTCCGCAGCCCCGGTCGGGGTCGGGGCGCGCAGGTCCGAAACGAAATCAATCAGGGTGGTGTCGGTTTCATGCCCGACTGCCGAAATCACCGGAATGTCGGAATCGGCAACCGCACGGGCGACGATTTCCTCGTTAAAGCACCACAAATCTTCAAGCGAACCGCCACCACGCGCCACGATCAGAACGTCTGGTCGCGGGATCTGGCCATAGGGCAACAGATCATTGAAACCGCGCACGGCCTCGGCCACCTGTTCGGCGGCACCCTGGCCCTGAACCAGCACCGGCCACAAAAGAACCCGGCGCGGAAAACGGTCACGCAGTCGATGCATGATATCGCGGATCACCGCCCCGGTCGGCGATGTCACAATGCCAATGACATCGGGCAGGAACGGGATCGGCTTTTTGCGATCAGGGTCAAAAAGCCCTTCGGCAGCGAGTTTCTTTTTGCGTTCTTCAAGCAGTTTCAGAAGCGCGCCTTCGCCCGCGACTTCCATGCTTTCAATCACGATCTGATATTTCGAACGGCCCGGGAATGTTGTCAGGCGGCCGGTGACGATGACTTCCATGCCGTCTTCGGGCACCAGACCAAGTTTGGCCGCCTGCCCGCGCCAGCACACGCCATCAAGAACCGCCTTGTCGTCCTTGAGCGCCAGATACATGTGGCCGCTGCTGGCCTGTTTGAAGCCGGAAATTTCCCCGCGCACCCGGACAAAGGAAAAGGCATCCTCCACCGTGCGTTTGAGTGCATTGGACAGGTCGGATACCGAAAATTCGGGCGCATTTCCCGATTTCACAGGGGTTTCCGGTACCGGGGCATAAGGGTCGAACAAATCTTGCGTCATCAAGGGCACTTTATGCTAAAAGCCCGCACATTGAATCATTCTGCGGGATGGCGTTTGGGTCTAGCCTAGTTCATCGCGCATGGACCATCAAGCAATCGGACAAGTCGAAGGATAAAGTCATGAAGGTTCTGGTCGTTGGCGGCGGCGGACGTGAACACGCACTATGCTGGGCCATTGCGCGCAGCCCGCGCATTTCCAAACTCTGGTGCGCACCGGGCAATGCCGGCATTGCGGATTCTGCGCAATGTGTCGCGATTTCCGATGGCGATATCGACGGTCTGGTAACCTTCGCCAAGGACAATGCGGTCGATCTGGTTGTTGTCGGCCCCGAAGCCCCGCTGGTTGCGGGCCTTGTTGATGCGCTTGATGCTGTTGGCATCAAGTCGTTCGGTTGTTCCAAGGCGGCCGCCCAGCTTGAAGGTTCCAAGGGCTTCATGAAAGACATGGTGGCAAAGTTCGGTGTCCCGACTGCTGCCTATGGCCGCTTCACCAACCCCACCGATGCCAAGGCATTTGTTGAAACGCACGGTGCGCCGATTGTCGTTAAGACCGACGGTCTGGCAGCAGGCAAAGGTGTTACGATCTGTCAGACCACGGACGAAGCATTTGCCGCAATTGATGAATGCATGGTCGGTGGCAAGTTCGGCGATGCCGGGGCGGAAATCGTGATTGAAGAATTCCTCAAAGGTGAGGAAGCCTCATTTTTTGCGGTTTGCGATGGCGAGAACGTCATTCCGCTGGTTGCAGCCCAGGATCACAAGGCGGTTGGCGAAGGCGATACCGGCCCCAATACGGGCGGCATGGGGGCCTATTCCCCGGCCCCGGTCTTTACCGATGCGGTCGAAGCCAAGGTCATGGAACAGATCATCGTCCCGACCGTCAAAGGCATGGCAAACGAAGGCCACCCGTTCAAGGGTGTGCTGTTTGCCGGCCTGATGATTGACGATGAAGGCAACCCGAAACTGATCGAATACAACATTCGTTTCGGTGACCCGGAATGCCAGGTTCTGATGACCCGCCTGAAATCAGATGTGCTTGATATCCTTGATGGTGCCGCCACCGGCACGCTTAATACCGTCAAACCGGAATGGTATGAGGAAACCGCAATGGTCGTCGTTATGGCCGCCAAGGGGTATCCGGGTTCCTATGAAAAAGGGACCGAGATCAAAAACGTCCCGGCAGCCGATGCCATGGACAAGGTAAAGGTCCTTCATGCCGGGACCAAGATGGATGGTGATAAGCTGGTTGCGACCGGTGGTCGCGTTCTTGGCGTCACCGCGCGCGGTGCAACCGTCACCGAAACCCAGAAACGCGCCTATGAGGCGGTTGATGCGATTGACTGGGAAGGTGGTTTTTGCCGCCGTGATATCGGCTGGCGCGCCGTGGCCCGCGAACAGGCATAAGCCCGCATCCAAACCGATTTGCAAAAGACCGGGTTACGCAACCCGGTCTTTTCTTATGCCCGTCTGGCCCGATATCCCGACCTGATAGCGGATATGACAGCGGCCCTGATCATCGCGTTCGATATCGGCAGCAACCCCGAAAACATCGCGCAGGTTTTGCGATGTCAAAATCTGTTCGGGCGTGCCAATCGCAATCAGTTTGCCGCGATCCATCATCGCAATCCGGTCACAGAACATCGCCGCATGGTTCAGATCATGCAGGGCCGCCACCACCGTCACCGGAAGGGTACGGACAAGATCAAGCAACCCAAGCTGATGATGGATATCAAGATGGTTGGTCGGCTCGTCCAGCAACAGGAAATCGGGTTGTTGCGCCAATGTCCGGGCGATATGAACGCGCTGTTTTTCACCGCCCGACAATGTTTGCCACATCCGGTCAGCCATCAGATGCATCTCAACTGCTTCCAGCGCCTTTTGGACAATCGCCTGGTCATCTTCCGACCAGGGTGACAGCAAACTCAGATACGGCGTTCTGCCCAGCGCCACGGCCTCGCGCACGGTAATGCGGTCAATGGTGTCGGCCTGTTGTTCGACAAAGCCGATCCGTCGCGCCAGATTGCGACGCCCGACTTTTTTCATCGCCTGCCCGTCAAGCAGGGCCTGTCCACGAGACGGGGCACGAATACCGGCCAGAACCGACATCAGACTGGTTTTGCCAGACCCGTTCGGCCCGATCAGGCCAAGGAATTCCCCCGGTTCAACCCGCAACGACACGTCAGTGATGATTTTCTTGAAACCGGCATTCCAGCCAACATCGCGCAGTTCCAGTGTCATCGCAGAACCCTTCCATGACAAAGAATAAGCGCAAAGGCCGGTGCCCCGATCAGGGCGGTAATCACCCCGATGGGAAGAACCTGACCATCCAGAATGATGCGTGAAACAATGTCAGCCGCAACAAGGAATATCGCCCCGATCAGGGCCGAAACCGGCAGCAAAAGCCCATGCCGGGTCCCGACAAAGAACCGTGCCGCATGCGGGATGACCAAACCGACAAAACCGATCGAACCGACAAGACTGACCATCACAGACGTCATGGATGCCGCCACCGCAATCAGAACCACATAAACACGGCGCACCGGCACGCCAAGCGATGCCGCCGATTCCACACCAAAGGTAAAACCATCAAGTGCGCGCGCATACCAAAGACACACAGCCAGCCCGCCAAACGCAACGGGCAGCGCAAGATAGACATCGTCCCAACGCACACCGCTCAGATTGCCAAGCAACCAGAACATGATGCCGCGCGCCTCGTCCGCGGTTGCCGCCTTGGTGACGATAAAGGATGTCAGGGCGTTGAAAAGCTGTGATCCGGCAACCCCGGCCAGAATGATCGCGCCCGCACCACGACCGGCCGGAATGGCCAAAAGCGCGACAAACCCGAATGCCACCAGCGCACCGACAAACGCGCCAAGTGACAGCGAAACCATCCCCGCCCCAAGACCAAGAATGGCAACACTGACCGCGCCGGTCGATGCCCCCGCCGAAATGCCCAGCAAATAGGGATCAGCCAGACTGTTGCGCAAAAGCGCCTGTAACACGGCCCCCGACAACGCAAGTGACGCCCCGCAGGCCGCAGCCACAAGTGCGCGCGAAATCCGGTAATTCCAGATGATCCCGGAATCGATTGGATCAATCTCATAGCCCGCCTGCCACAGATGATTGGCAATGGTTTGAAGAACCGTGCCAAGGGGAATGTGTGTTTCCCCCTTGGCAGCGGCAATTGCAACCACAGCGGCAAGCAGGATCAAAGCCGCCACGGTGGCACCGCTTCGCGCAAGATATGCCCGCCCCGCCCGCGATCGTGCGGGGGGCTGAGGGGGTGCTTTTTCAAACATTGAAGTCTCCGGGCATATCGAGCGCCATCGGGTTAGGCAATCAGTTCGTGGCACTCAGGCGGTCGACAGCCTGGGCAAGCGTTTCAATACCGTCAATCAGACGAATTGTCGGGTCCATCGATTGCGCATCCATCACAACGATATTGCCGTTTTTAACCGCTTTCATCTGGCGTGTAACCGGATCGGTTTTCAAAAAGTCCATTTTGACTTCCCAATCATCGGCCGGGAAACGGCGACGGCCCATTTTACCGATCACAATGATATCGGGATTGGCGCGCGCAATGGTTTCCCACCCCACGGTCGGCCATTCTTCGTCGCTGTCGATGATGTTTGTTACGCCAAGTTTTTCCGCGATATAGCCCGCCGCCCCGTTTTTGCCCGCGACATAGGGATCGCTTTTAATCTCGGCACTGGAAAACCAGAAGACGGTTGAAACATTGCTGTTCCCGCTGGCATTGACCTGTGCCAGGGACCGGGCTTCACGATCTTTCAACCTGGCAATCAGGGCCGCGCCGCGATCCTCGATATCGAAAATTTGCGCAAGGTCGGAAATTTCCCGATAAATCAGGTCCATGGAGAAACGGTCATGGCGCACCCCGTCGCCGCCGCCGGCATTGTCCTTGCCGACACAATCGGCCGGTGCGGTATAGACAGGGATCGAAAGTTCATTGAACTGTTCGGTGGTGCCGACAATGCCCTTGGGACCGACATGCCATTGATACTGGGTGGCGACCAATTGCGGTTTTTGTGCAACCACGGTTTCAAAACCCGGATCATTATCAGCCAGACGCGGCACGGACGCATTCACATCCCTGAATTCATCCATGACCGGACCAAACCAGACCCCGGTGCCTTTGACCTTATCGGCCAGCCCCAGCGAATAGAGGATTTCTGTCGTGCTTTGTCCAAGCGACACAACCCGTTCGGGGGCCGCATCAAAGTGCAGCGTGCTGCCGCAATTTTCGATGGCAAGCGGATATTCCGTCGCAGCCGCAAACGGGGCCGAAATCATAAAACCGGCAGCAAACACCCCGACTGCCAGCGCATGTTTATAGTGACTGATCACTTTGACTTCCTTTCAAAGACATACCGGCAAGGGTCGGCAATCACCGGCCACTGCACAGCACATTGCAAATGTTATGTTATAACATAACATACACTTTACTATCGTCAAGGGACTGGCAAAAGTGTCGGGAAATGGCGGAAGATGTCAGGACCGGTATTCAGGCGCATTTATAGAAAACTGCCGGAAACCGCGACATATGCCGACATTCTCCGGGGCACCCCGCCCGGTCCGTCGCATTCATGTCGGCAGGTCTCCTGGCTCGCGGGTCAAAGCACTTTTCCTGGCCTTCCCGGGTTCATCCCAGTGGCATTGGTCAGAAAAACGCTCACCGCCTACAGTTGCGGGGGCAGCTTCGGTTGATGGGCATGCAGCCCAGATCGAATTCCCTTTATCCGATATCCGGATACCGACATCTGACCGTTAGATTAAAGCCCAAACCCGGTCAAGGAAATTGGCAGATGACCAGAGGCATTTACACAGGGGTCCATGCAGAAATTGCAGTCGACACGACCTTGAATTTGCCATGTTTCATCCCGATTACCTCCACACTGTCTGGTATGCTTGCCGACAAATGAAACCATTGGAACATGATGCACATGACGACTTCTGTTGAACGCAGACGCTTTTTGAAATCCATCGCGGCAGCCGGTCTTATCCTGCCGGGAATGTCGATCTATCAGCATGCATTGGCAGAAGTACCGGGGCTTGACCTTGGTGCGGGACAGCCGTTTGATTTTGCCGATCTGATTGCGCGTGCCAAATCGATGGCGCAGGCCGCCTATGAGCCGCCGGTCGCCCCGAACCCGGAAATTGTCGGGCGGATCGATTACGACACCCATGGCAAACTGCATTACAAACGCGACCATTCGCCGTTTTCCGATGGATCGGGCACCTATCCGGTAACGTTTTTCCATCTGGGCATGTATTTCGCCAAGCCCGTGCACATGTATCTTCTGGAAGACGGCACAGCGCGCGAAGTCATCTATAAACCCGATTACTTTGACATGCCAGCCGACAGTATTGCCCGCCAGCTGCCCGAAAACAGCGGCTTTGCCGGGTTCCGCCTTCATGAAGAACTATCGCGTGATGACTGGAAAACCCAGGACTGGGCGGCGTTTCTTGGCGCATCCTATTTCCGCGCCATCGGTGATGAAGGCCAGTATGGCCTGTCCGCGCGCGGGATTGCGGTCAATACCGCCACATCCCAACCCGAAGAATTCCCCGATTTCCGCCAGTTCTTTATCGAGCCGGCCAAAAATGCCGAAGACCCGGTCACCATCTATGCGCTGCTTGATGGGCCAAGCATTACGGGTGCATACAAATTCCTGCTCTATCGCGGGCAGGGTGTGACGATGGATATCGAAAAACACCTGTTTGTCCGTCGCGATATCGAACGGCTTGGCATTGCGCCGCTGACCAGCATGTTCTGGTATTCCGAACAGAACAAATCATTCCGGTTTGACTGGCGCCCGGAAGTCCATGACAGCGATGGCCTGGAACTGTGGACCGGCAGTGGCGAACGCATCTGGCGACAGTTGAACAACCCCGAAACCATCCGCGCATCGGCCTTTGCCGATCATAATCCGCGCGGTTTTGGACTGATGCAGCGTGACCGCGATGTGAAGAACTATCTTGATGGTGTGCGCTATCATCGTCGCCCCAGCCTGTGGGTCGAACCCCAGGAAGACTGGAATGACGGCGCCGTACAGTTGATCGAAATCCCGACCGACGATGAAATCCACGATAACATCGCGGCATTCTGGGTTCCGAACGCCCCGGCCAAGGCCGGGAACAGCTATCAGTTCAAATATCGCCTTCACTGGCAGGCCCATAACCCGTTCCCGGTTGCCGAACTGGCAAAGGCAACTTCGACCCGCATGGGACGCGGCGGCGAACCGGGCACCAACCGCCCGAAAGACGAGGTCAAGTTTTCCGTCGAATTCGAAGGCGATGTTCTTGGCACGCTGGCCTATGGCGAGTTCCCGGAAATCGTCGTATCGACATCGCGTGGTGAAATCACGCGCACCAAGATCGAACCGATCATGGATACCCGCATCTGGCGGGCGGCCTTTGACCTGAAGGCGGCCGGCACCGATCCGGTTGATCTGCGCATGTATCTCAAACGCGGGGATGCCCCGCTCAGTGAAACCTGGATGTTCCAGCATCTGCCAGCATTGGGTAATCAGCATCAAGGCTGATCATAACCCGGCAAGAATGATCAGGGGGCGGCAACACCGCCCCCTGTTTTTTTATTTACGACGCCATGCCTTCGCCCGGGCGCGCTTGGGCCGATTGCCCAAGGATTGCCATGACATCGCGCATCGGTGGTGCACCAAACATGCGGGCATATTCGCGGCTGAACTGCGATGCACTTTCATAGCCGACCGCATAGGCCGCACTGGCTGCGTCCTTCATTTCTGCGAGCATGATCTGACGCGCTGTCGTCAGGCGCAGGCGCTTTTGATATTGCAGCGGGCTCATGGCGGTGACCTGTTTGAAATGATGATGGAAGGATGACGGGCTCATATTGGCGAAATCTGCCAGCTCCTCGATCTTCAGCGGCTTGTCGAAATTATCCTTCATCAACCGTAATACCGCCGATATCCGCTGCATATTGCTGCCACCAATCGCAAGACCGGCAATCAATGCGCCCTTGCCGGTGCGCAACAGTCGGTAATGCACTTCGCGCATCAAAAGCGGCAACATCACCGCAATGTCATCGGGCCTTTCAAGCAACTCGACCACGCGCAACACCGCGTCAATCAGGCTGTCGGTGGTTTGTTCGACAAACAGTCCGCGGGCACTTTCGCCTTCTGCCCCGATCTTGAGATCCATATGCGTGACCAGCTCGCTTAAAATCTTGCCATCAAGATCAAGCGACAAACTGCGATAGGGTTGCTGATCACTTGCCAGTGTCACATGCCCGACAAGGGGCAAATCCACCGATGCCGCAAGAAGCTGTCCGGGTTCATATCGATAGAGTTCCTGACCCAGCGTAACTTCCTTGGCCCCCGACACAATCAGACACAGGCAGGGCTTGTAAATCGTTGACACCTTAAGGCTTGGCGCGGTCGAACGAAACATCCAGACAGGTTCGATCGCGGTGCGCACCGATCCATCCGCATCGCAGTATTTATCAATCAGTTCGCAAAGCCGCCGATAACTGTCCATGGCCAAATCCCTTTGATTTCCTTGGATGCAGTATACACACCCAGCACACAGGAAAAAGCGGACTTTGCCCAGGTTGGAGGATCAGGCAATCCAATTCGAGTTCTGTGTATTCAACAAATACCCATTGATCGACACAGTAAGCGCCATGACACAAACCAAAGGAGTATGTCATGACGAACCCGATCAATTATTTCGAAAACAAGACCGTCATCATCACCGGCGCCAGCAGCGGCATCGGGGAGGCCACCGCCCGGCTTCTGGCATCGCGCGGGGCCAAGGTCGTTCTGGGTGCGCGCCGTACCGAACGCCTTGATCAGATTGTTACTGAAATCGAGGCTGCCGGTGGCACTGCCATGGCCCGGTCGGTTGATGTCACCAATGCCGACAGTGTCGAGGCACTGGTTTATAACGCCCAGAACCTTTTCGGGCGCGTCGATGCGATTTTCAACAATGCCGGTGTGATGCCGCTTGCCCCGATGTCGGAACTTAAAACCGATGAGTGGGAAAACATGATCAACGTCAATATCCGTGGTGTTTTGAACGGGATTGCTGCTGTTCTTCCGATTTTCAAGGCACAGGGCGGCGGCCATGTCATCAATACCGCATCGATTGGCGCACATGTTGTTGTGCCAAGTGCGGCGGTCTATTGCGGCACCAAATACGCCGTCTGGGCCATTTCCGAAGGTCTGCGCCAGGAAAGCGAAAATGTCCGCGTGACGACCATTTCGCCGGGCGTGGTTGAAACCGAACTGGGCCACGATATTTCCGATCCGACCAGCAAGGAATTGCTGACCCAGTTCCGGCAGATCGCCCTGACACCCGATGCGACTGCCCGTGCGGTTCTTTATGCGCTTGATCAACCTGCCGATGTTGACGTTAACGAAGTCATCGTGCGCCCGACGGCATCGGCCTTCTGATGGGGAAATCCGTCCTTTCATCCGGCTTTGCAATTTTGCTGATGATGCTGGTGGTGCTTGCACCATCAGCATTGGCCCAACAGGAGACCGAAATGAGCAAAACCACGCAAACCGCCCAAACCGCCCCGCATCCCTATATCGGCATGTGGGTGACCAAGGACGGCCATGTCCGGCAGGAACTGCTGCCCAATGGTCGCTATGACGAAGCCCGCGGCACCCGTCAATCGGCCTATCAGGGCGATTATCAGGTATCGGGCATTTACATCACCTATCAGGATGACACCGGCTTTACCGCCGATGGATATTTTGAAGATGACGTCCTGTATCACGGCGGTATGGTGATGTTCCGCGAGGCGACCATAAACTAGGCCAGCCTGCCGATCCCGGACAACGTGGGCGGGCATACCGGCCCGCCCGGTTTTGTTTTACTCAGATACGTTCAAGCGCAATCACCGTATCAATGACCGATCCCTTTTCACCCTTGGGACCGGTCGCCATGCGTTCGAAATTATCCACCGTGACGGTTTTCCACCGGCTCATATCAAGCCCCAGGGCATCGCGCGCCTGTTCAGGTGTCGGGAACACCATGTCTTCGGGGGCCGATGACCATGATGGACGTGATCCGTGGGTGGTGATCAGTAACAAGCCGTTTGTCGCAACCTGCTGTGCTGCCCGGTTCAAAATCCTGTCGCGGGCAAATTCCAACGGTGATTGCAGGAATTGCGCGGTCACCAGATCAAACATGCCGTTGGGCAGGCTTGCATCCAGATCATGGGCCGCGAAGGTAATATTATCCTGCACGCCATTGCGCAGGGCATTGGCCCGCGCATAGCCCAGTGCCGTTTCCGAGATATCAACAGCCGTCACCTGCCACCCGCCTTTTGCCAGCCAGACGGCGTCATCGCCCTTGCCACAACCAAGTTCGAGTGCCCGCCCCACCGGGCGACCGGCAACAAACCGTTCAAGAACGGCAGACGGCTTGCCGCTGGTTTGCGGGGACTGCTTTTCATAAGTTTCTTCCCAAAAGGTTCTGGCGTCCATTTTGGGATCAACATTGGGATCAAATTTCATCGGGGTTCTCTTGATAAAGTCGGGGGATATCCGTGATTGCAAATCACGTAACATTAAAAGTTACATGATTCGTCGCATCTGTCAATTTCATGTATCTTTGATTGTTACATGTGATAAAAATGACAAAACATCTGATCGACAAACAGGACCGCCTTCATGCGTCAGGACAACCGCCTGCCCCGGGTTTTGCATGCCCTTTTGCATCTGAGCGACATGAAAGACCCCGCCACATCCGAACAACTGGCCGGGATGCTCAATACCAATGCCGCCGTTGTCCGGCGGACAATGGCGGGGCTGCGTGATCAGGGGATACTAACATCCATCAAGGGCCATGGCGGCGGCTGGCAACTGGCACGGCCGCTTGAAAAAATAACGCTGGCGGAAATTTATCAGGCGCTGGGCGCACCGACCCTTTTTGCCCTTGGCTGCGGGGACGAAGAGTCTCAATGCTTGATGGAAAAGGCGGCCAATACGGCGACTGCGCGCGCATTGCAATTGGCGTCCGAGACATTCATCACCGCACTATCATCCGTCACCATGGCCGATCTGGCCGTTGATTTTGAAAAGCGGCTGGCGGAACTGGGATTAAGCCCGGATAACCTGCATCATTTTGCTGACCAGCACCACTGAGTCAGCGCAGGCTGCCAAAGAATTCCTTCAGAAGGGTTGCGGCCTCCACCTCGCCAATCCCGCCGTAAACTTCGGGCCGGTGATGGCAGCTTGAACTTTCAAACACGCGCGGGCCGTGATCAACACCGCCGCCCTTGGGGTCGTAGGCCCCGAAATAGACGCGCCGAAGGCGGGCAAATGAAATGGCGGTCGCGCACATCGGACAGGGTTCCAGCGTGACATAAAGATCGCAATTGGGAAGACGTGGCTCACCCTTTGCCCCGGCGGCGGCCCGGATCACCAGAATTTCGGCATGGGCCGTGGGATCGTTCATTTCTTCGGTCAGGTTTCCGGCGCGCGCCAGAACTTCGCCGGTATCGGCATCAACCAGAACCGCCCCGACCGGCACTTCGCCGCGACGTGCGGCTGCGCGGGCTTCTTCAAGGGCCATGTCCATATAGCTGTCTGCGCTCATAGTCTTTCCATCCCGATGATCGAACCAGTGACAGACCGGCGTCCCCTGCCGGGTCCGGTCTTTTACTTTGTTTCAGGACATTTGGTCCTTTTTGGGTTCATGACATTGTCCTATCACTCCACAGGGTCGGTCAAGCCATGATCACCGGCATTGGTGGTTCAACACACCCTTGCCCGCCTGCGCAGAACGCATAGACTGTCGGCGTGAATTGCCGTTGCCCTTCACGGGTTAGAAAGGTAGTTTCCGCCAAACTTGTTTCGCCATCCCGTCACCAGCATCAAGGTTCGCATCGTCATGACCACGCGCAAGCCGATCATTGGCATTACACTCGATTCCGAAGAACCGGGCGGATATTCCAAATTCCCGTGGTATGCGCTGCGTGAAAACTATGCCGGTGCGGTCACGGCAGCCGGTGGCATTCCCATGCCCCTGCCCCATGAAATTGAACTGGTGCCCGATCTTCTTGATCTGATTGACGGGCTGGTGGTGACCGGTGGTGCGTTTGATGTTGATCCCAGCCTGTTTGGCGCGACCGAAAAACACGACACGGTTGTCACCAAGGATCGACGCACCAAATTTGAATGGGCGATGGCCGAAGGTGCGCTTAAGCGCGACATGCCGGTTCTGGGTATTTGCGGCGGGCAGCAGCTTTTGAACGTTATTCTGGGCGGATCATTGATCCAGCATATCCCGGATAGCGTTGAGAACTGCCTTCCCCACGAACAGCCAAACCCGCGCGACCAGGCCGGTCATGACGTCACGGTCGAGCCCGAAACGCTTCTGGCCAAAATCGTTGGCGATGTCAAAACACTGTCGGTCAATTCCGCCCACCATCAGGCGGTTGATGGGGTTGGCCCGGATGTGATCATCAATTCCTATGCGCCTGATGGCGTGATCGAGGGGATTGAACATCCGAAATACCGCTATTGTCTCGGGGTCCAGTGGCATCCCGAATTTCATATCAGCTCGGGCGATGCCAAAATCTTTGACGCCCTGATTGCCGAGGCCCGCAAATGAGCGACAAAAACGACACCCAGAACGACAACAAACCCGAACGCATTGCCAAACGCATTGCGCGATCCGGTGTCTGTTCCAGGCGCGATGCCGAACGCATGATCGCCGAAGGTCTGGTGCGCCTGAATGGCAAAAAGCTTGATAGCCCCGCCGTGACTGTTACCGACGAGGACGAGATCATTGTCGATGGCAAGCCGTTGCCGGAAAAGGAAAAGCCGCGCCTGTGGCGACTGTTTAAAAAGCGCGGGCTGGTCACCAGCCATCGCGATGAACAGGGCCGCGATACGGTATTTGAACATCTGCCAAGCTATGTGCCGCGTGTGATTTCGGTTGGTCGTCTTGACCTTAATTCCGAAGGGTTGCTGTTGCTGACCAATGACGGGGAACTTGCCCGTTATCTGGAACTTCCGGCAACCGGATGGGCGCGCCGATACCGTGTGCGCGTGCATGGCCGGATCGAGGAAGAAAAACTTAAACAGCTTGAAGAAGGCATCACGGTTGATGGCGTCCATTACGGATCGATCCAGGCCGAAGTCGACGTTCAGAAAGGCACCAATGCCTGGATGACCGTTACCCTTCGCGAAGGCAAGAACCGTGAAATCCGCCGGGTGATGGAACATCTGGGCTGGCCGGTAACGCGCCTGATGCGCGTATCTTACGGCCCGTTCCAGTTGGGCAGTCTGGCCCCGGGCGAGTGCGAGGAAATCACCGGCAAGGTGATGAAAGAACAGCTTGCCGCGTTCTTCCGCGGTGATTACAGCAAGGTTTCCGAAAAGAAATCCGTCGCCCGTGGCGGCACCGGTCGCCCCAAAGCACCGCGTACCGTATTTGGCCAACCCGCCCAGCGCAAACGCCCGCAAGGCAATCAAGGTGGCCCGGCAGGTACCGCCCAGAACACCTGTGATGGCGAGGATGCGCGCGACAACCGCACGGCTTCCCGCCCAAGTTCCGGTGCCGCCCGCAAGGGTCCGCGCATCGGTGCTGCCCCGCGTCCGGGTGGACGTGGCAAACCCGCCGCCCAGAATACCCGCCCGGAGCGTGAAGAACGCGATGAACGCGGTGCTGCACGCCCGACCAACAAGGGTCGCGGTCGTTACGGCACCGGCGGCAAGGCCGGGGCACCTGATGACCGCAATGCTCCCGGCAACGGGCGCGGGCGCGGCCGTGGTGCCGGTTCTGGTGCCGGTGCGGACAGCCGATCGAATGCAGGTGCAGGCGGTGGTCGTTCAGGCAACCGTTCGGGTGGCAATTTCAACGATGTCAGCAACAAGCCGGTCGGTCGTTCAGGTGCACGCGGCGGCAAGCCCGCATCATCGGGCAATTCCGCACCGGGTCGCAAACCCGCAGGCAACCGCCCGCGCGGCAAAAAGGACTGACCATAAATGCGGATTGTTGGCGGAAGTCATCGTGGACGAGTTTTGAACGCGCCTGAAGGGCGTGACACCCGCCCGACCCTTGATCGTGTGCGCGAGGCGCTTTTTAACATCCTGTCGCATGCATCACGCTGGTACGAAGATGACTTCCACCCGCTTTATGACGGTGTGGTGCTTGATGCCTATGCCGGGTCTGGTGCCTTGGGTCTTGAGGCCCTTTCGCGCGGGGCATCAAGGGCCGTGTTCTTTGACACCGACCGCAAGGCCATCGCCATTGTCGAGCAGAATATTGACACCCTGAAGGTCGGCAATCAGGCCAAGGCACAGCGCGCGGACGCCACCAAACCACCCCGCGCCATTGAACCGGCCAGCATGATTTTTCTTGATCCGCCCTATGGCAAGGATTTGCTCGCCCCCAGCATCACCGCCCTTGCCACTGCTGGATGGATTGATGCCAATACCCTGATCATTGCCGAACGTGATCCCCGTGATCCGCAAATCGGCCTTGCCGGGTTTGAACTTTGTGATTCACGCAAGTATGGTCGCTGCCAGATTGATATCGGCCGCATGGCAGGCTGATCATCGCCCAAACGCGACTTACAAGCCTGATTTAAATGATCGCGCAGATCAGCCATTCCCACCCGCCTGCTGCCAGATTGCGCAATTTGTGATACCGTTCAGACAGCATTGAAACGGTTGATGATCATGAAAGCCCTGTCGACACCCGCCCCGGACAAGGAATTTGGACGCCTGTTGCGCCAATGGCGCCGCATGAGCGACATCAAACAATCGCGTCTGGCCGATATTCTGGGTGTTACACAGGCAACCGTTTCGCGCTGGGAAAACGGCACACAGCGCCCTGCCCCGCTGCAATATGACCTGATCCATCAGATGATGACGCGCAAACGCAATTTCCGTCTTGATCATGCGATCAAGCGGCTGGTCACCCATTCCAGCCAGCGGGTCCACCTGATCGAGGACCGGTCCCACAGACTGCTATGCGCATCTCATGCCCGGGCCCATGAATGGCAGCGCGACTGCACCGAACTGCTTGGCACATCGCTTTGGCGGTTTGCCACGCCGGAAATCGCGACCGCGGAAAAAAGCCTGCATGACATGGGATGGCACGAAGATCAGGCCGATCATCTGACCTTCGAGACGTCCCGACGGGACGGTGCGCCGATGCGCATCGTTGACAGCTTCATCCTGTGGGAACGTTTTTTCCTGTCGGATGGAACGGCGGTGCGCCTGACCACCGGCTATGACCAGGCACCGAACCACATCTGATCCGGTTCGACTTTCCCATCCGCACGCATATTTCATACGTGGTCACCGGCCCCCGATTTCGGGTAGTCATAGCGACGCCGGAATTGCCGTGCATTTGCATTTGAAGTGCCGTGCATTTCCGACGATCTGCCATTTCAAACCATAAAAAAAACACCACCTGACGGAAACGCCACATGCCACCGATATTCGCCATCATCATTCTGTATGGATTGGGACTGACTGCATCCATGCAGGTTGGCCTGATCGGGCCGATTGCCCCCGATTTGCGGGCGGGATTTGGCCTTAGTCAGGCGGAATTCGGTCTTGTTGCATCCCTGATCACCGCGGCCGGGGCACTTGCCGCCATTCCAACCGGTGTGTGGGCCGCACGCGCCGGTTTGCGCAAATCACTGGTCCTGGGCGGGCTTATGATGATTGCCGGTGCCGTGATCTTTGCCACGGCCAGTGCGACGCCACTGCTTTATGCCGGGCGGCTGGTGACATCGATCGGCTATTTGCTGATTGTGGTCGGTGCGCCGAGCTGGATGGCGGGTTTTGACAATCCGAAAATGGTCGCCATGGCCATGAGCATCTGGGGCACTTTCATTCCGGTAGGCATTGCATTGGGCAACTGGATCAGTGCGGCGATGGTCGTGTGGCTGGACTGGCGTCTGGCGGTTGCGGCCTGCACGGTTCCTGTTCTTGTTTTATTGCCGCTTCTGGCATTGATGGAAAAACCGCCCACCCCGACCGTGCGCAAATCCCTTGGCAGCGGGGTTATGGGGGTTCTGAAATCACGTTCCGCGCTGAAAGTCGCACTGACATTTTCCGCCTTTGCCGGTGCAACATCCGCCGCCCTTGCCTTCATGCCGGCAATGATGGTCGACAATCTTGATATCGGGATCGCACCGGCAGCCGGGATCATCGGAACGACCGCGATTGTCGGCAATATTATCGGCAGTATCGGTGCGGGCGTGGCCCTTGGCCGTCAGGTTGCCGGGCGGCGCATTCTGATCGTATTTTTGCCGATGATGGCAGCCGCCATCGCGACCTTGTTTGTCAGCACGGACATGGCAATCAGCCTGATCGCGCTGGTGATTTTCAATATCGGTCAGGGGGCGGTTGCCGGCACCTGTTTTGCCCTGTTGCCAGCCATCGCCAAGGACGATCTTTCAATGCCCGCCCTTCAGGGGATGCTGGCCCAGTTTGCCGAGATTTTTGTGGTGATTGTGCCGCCGCTTACCGGGGCCATGATTGATTTCAATGGCTGGGGTGGTGCAGCGGTGATCCTTGCCGGTTTCTATTTTGCAGGCTTCATGATCTCGGCGATCAGGTCCCCCATACGCCGCGTAACCGCCTGACCTATACGATACGATGACTTGACCTATCCTGCGAAGCAGGCGACCCTCCAATCCCCTCAATCAAAGAGGCAATGACACACAGGGCAGGGAAGCGGGATGCAGTTGATCAAGGCCATCTTTATCGGAACGATATTGATTGGCCTGTCTGTTGTTGCCGCGTTCTTTATCTGGCTTGCGCCGGTCGGTGCGGCCTATAGCGCAAAGATCATGTGTTCGGCGATTTTTGTGAACGGATTGCCATCCAGCCGTGCGCGCGATGAAGACGTTCTTGCCGACAATAATGCGTTGCTGTCGCTGATCACCACCAATGTCGATCTGCGCAACCAGACGGTCAGCGCCCATGCTTTCGGTTTCCGGAAACGGTTTGCGGTTTATCGGCCGAATCTGGGCTGCACGCTGGCCGATGATCAGGCCCATATTGCGCGCCTGCGCAATTCGACCCCGGTGATCAAACCGATTGTCGCCAAGCCGCTTCTGACCACAAGCCTTCCGGCCGAAGTCGACCGCCGCGCATTGAACAATATCCTGTTTGATGTCATGGACGAACCCGGTGTCCGCCCCGAACGGCGCACGCGCGCGGTACTGATCCTGTATCGCGGCAAGGTCATTGCCGAACGATATGCCGACGGCATTACCGCACAGACGCCGCTTCCGGGATGGTCGATGACCAAAAGTGTCTGGAACACCGTTCTGGGCCGCATGCAGAACGAAGGCATGATGCCCGACATTCATGATCCGGTTCTGATCAATGAATGGCAGGCGCAGACAAATGATCCGCGCGCGGCCATTACCTATGACCAGTTGCTTCGGATGCGCAGCGGCATTGAATTTAGCGAATCCTACTGGAACCCGCTTTCCGATGTGGTGCAGATGCTGTTTGTCCAGCCGGCCGCCGCGGGCTATGCCGTGTCCAAACAGCTGGAACACAGCCCGGGTGAAGTCTTTGCCTATAATTCCGGGGCATCAAATATTCTGTCGGCTGCTGTTCGCAATCTGAGCGGATCACGCAGCACATATCTTGCCCGCCCGACCGAACTTTTGTTCCGGCCGCTTGGCATGAAAAGTGCGGTGATCGAAACCGATCCCGAAGGATATTTCATCGCATCAAGCTTCATGCATGCAACGGCGCGAGACTGGGCCAAGATCGGCCAGCTCTATCTTCAGGATGGCGTTTGGGAAGGACAGCGTTTGCTGCCCGAAGGCTGGGTTGATTACACCAGCAGCCCGGATGAAAGTGACCCCGACGGCATTTACGGGGCGCATTGGTGGCTTGATCTGCCCGGCGACCGTGATGACGAAGGCAACCCGCGAAACGGCATCGCCGAACTGCCCGATGATGCGTTCTTTGCACTTGGCCATGATGGCCAGTCACTTAGTGTCATCCCGTCCAAGGAACTGGTTATCGTGCGGCTTGGCGTTACCCGCAAGCGCGAAGCATTCAGCCTGCGCAATTTCGTGTCCGATATCAGCAACCTGTTTCCCGATGCCCCGACCGCATCGCAAAACAGTCCGGACGGCGAAGACATCCAGGATGCCACCGGGCCCAGCACTGATTGACAAGCATTGATTGATCATTAGGACTGAACCGGTGTCTGAGCATTCAACCGAGTTCAGATCCTAGGCCAGCAGCGCCACAACATACCCGGCACCTGCCCCGGTCCCGACCAGCGCCCAGACCGGCATGATCCGCCATTGCAAAACAACAAAGGCGATCGCGACACAGCCGATGTCAAACATGTCATGGATCGCACCGGTCCAGATCGGGTCATAAAGAACCGCCGCCAGCAACCCAACCACCGCGGCATTAACACCCATCAACCCGGCCCGCATCGCGCTGATATGCCGCACCCGGTCCCAGAACGGCAACAGCCCGACAACCAGCAACCAGGCCGGCAAAAAGATCGCCACCAGGGTAATCATCGACGTCACCGCACTGATCACGATGCCGCCATCCATGGCCGACCCGTTATGCAAGGCAGCACCAAGATATGCCGCAAAGGTAAAGATCGGCCCGGGAACCGCCTGGGTCGCGCCATAACCGGCAAGGAAGGTCTGTGTATCGACCCAGCCCGGATCGACCACCGCATTTTCGAGAAGCGGCAAGACAACATGCCCGCCGCCAAATACCAGCGCACCGCTGCGATAAAACCCGTCAATCACCGCAAACAGCCCGCTTTGATCAAGATGGGCTGCCAGTGGCAAAATGACCAAAAGGGCAAAGAAACAACAAAGTGCGGCAATCGCCCCTGTGGCCGAACGGGGGGCCATCGGCGCCATCGGATGGTCATCGACCTTGGCGCGCAGCATCACAAAACCGGCGAGCATCCCGCCCAGAATGACTGCAAATTGCGCTAAGACCGTGCTGCTTGCGATCATGATGGCGGCGGCAACAATGGCCAGAACCGCACGCGCAATATCGGGACACAGGCTTCGTGCCATGCCAAACAAGGCATGGGCAACCACGCCCACCGCCACCAGCTTGAGACCGCGCAGAACCCCGTCAACCGATGCCAGATCAAACCCGACAAACGCCATGCCAAGAACCGCCAGCACAATGGCCGACGGCATCGTAAAACCAAGCCAGGCCACAAGGGATCCGCGCACACCGCCAAGCGCCATACCGATCCCCATGCCAACCTGTGAACTAGCCGGCCCCGGTGCGAACTGACACAGCGCAACCAGATCGGCATAGGCCGCATCACTTAGCCATTTGCGCCGGGCGACGAATTCTTCGCGGAAATAACCGATATGGGCGACCGGCCCGCCAAAGCTGGTCAAACCAAGGCGCAGGAAAATCATGAAAATCTGCCAAAGCCCCACACCGTTTTCCGGCAGGAAAGCAGGTGCGACAGACGACACCGGCGCAGGGTCAAAATCAGGGTCAGGGTTTGTCATGTTGTCAGACATTGCGGGTTATTGCCCCATGATCACGTTCGTCAGGATCGTTTTGCCTGAACTTACGCAACCGCGCAGCACCTGCAAAGTCAAAAGCAGCCCCCTGCCCGTTCGTCATCAAACCATAATAAAACCCCTGCCACCGGTTTGATGCGGTGACAGGGGCAAGATCAAAGCGCCAAACCGGAAATCCGGGTTTTAGCGGAATGCCGGTTCGTCAAGCGAACGCAATTTGCGTGAATGCAGCTGATTGACGTCCTGACGCAGGGTATCGATGGTATCGAGACCAACCTGAAGATGCTGACCGATCCGCTGGCGATAGAAATTGTTGGCCATGCCCGGCAGTTTCAGTTCGCCATGGACCGGTTTGTCGGAAACACACAGAAGCGTGCCATACGGAACACGGAACCGGAAACCGTTGGCAGCAATCGTCGCACTTTCCATATCCACGGCAATTGCGCGTGACTGGTTCAGACGGCCGAACAGTTCGCTGTAACGCAGTTCCCAGTTACGGTTATCCGTGGTTGCCACCGTGCCGGTTCGCATGCGTGCCTTCATCTCGCGACCTTTGAGACCGGTGATTTTGGCAACCGAGTCGGCAAGCGCGACCTGTACTTCGGCAATCGGCGGGACCGGAATCCACAAGGGCAAATCCGAATCCAGAACATGGTCGTCACGCACATAACCATGGGCCAGCACATAGTCACCAAGCAACTGACTGCGCCGCAGCCCCGCACAGTGACCAAGCATCAACCAGCAATGCGGACGCAACACGGCAATATGATCCGTTGCCGTTTTTGCATTGGACGGCCCGACACCGATATTGACCAGCGTCACACCAAGCCCGTCTTCACGGATCAGGTGATAGGACGGCATTTGCGGCAGTTGCTTGACCGCTTCACCGGATTCCTGCCAGCCCGCCGGGGCGTCTTTGCGCACATGGACCTTGGGCCCAGGTTCGACAAAGGCGACATAGGGGCTTTGCGGATCTTCGAGCTGCAATTTGGCGAATTCGATGAATTCATCGACATAGCGCTGATAGTTGGTGAACAGCACGAACTTCTGGAAATGTTCCGGTGCAGTCGCCGTGTAATGGCGCAAACGTGCCAGTGAATAATCAACACGTTCCCCGGAAAACAGCGACAGCGGTTTGGGGCCGTCACTGTTGCCGTAATGCACGCCATTGGCGATATCATCATCGGTACGGGCCAGATCGGGCATATCAAAGATCAGTTGCATCGACCGGATATCGGTCGGACCGATACTGTCGGTTGCCGATTCGACCAGGAATGGCAGCGGGATCGGGCGATCAGACACACCAACCACAACAGGCACGTCATGGTTCTTAAGCAGAAGCTCGATCTGCTCGCGATAATATTCTTCAAACAGGTCAGGACGGGTCAGCGTCGTGCCGTAAATGCCCGGGTCGCGTGGTGCGCCGAACGAAAGCGTGCTTTCGACATGCAATTTTTCCGGCGGCACTTCGATGCCAAGATACGGGTAATAGGCACGTACGGGGGATGATTGCTGACCTTGACCGAAACGGTTAAAGGCCTCCTGGACGGCATTGGCACCGGTCGCATAGATATCCTTGATGCGCGCAAGTGCCTTGTCAGCGTCAGTGAATTCAAACAGATCGCGTACCGATCCGTGTACTCCAGAAACCATAATGGATGCTCCTTTTTGTTATTGTTGTTTCAGAACCCCTGTCTGATCAAGGTGCGTGAAATCACGCCCGATCAATTACAAAGGCCCTTGGAGCGAGAGATTTATCACCGCCCGCCCGCCTTCTGACAACCGAAAACTTTTTCATCCCGTTCTATCCCTGGGTGAATATCCTGAAACACAGGGAACCGGCTGTGCCGAAACAACCCGCTTTTCCGGCGGTTTCAGATGCTTATGACTTATATGTCGGATTTATTTTCAAGAATTCCAAATGACAGTTTTGATGCGCGGCCCATAACAAGGCCGGTCTCAAATAGTCTGCGCACCGGTGACTTTATCGCGGGTGCCGGAATCCGGGCAAAAAAAGTGCCGAAACCGGGGGACGGTTTCGGCAATTTCAGGGAGGTGCCTTAGACGTTGAGGGAAAAGACGGTCAACCCTGATGTAAGTTTTATATGACCATTGGTCATTAATGTCAATTTTAATCGACGCGTAGCATCCATTCGCCTGACGCATATCTCATGCTAATATATCGGCGTATTCGGCGATCTCTTGCAGGTATTCAAGCCTGCGCTTCGCGCCCTGATCAAATGCCCACGAGTCACCTAGATGGGTCATTTTCAAGTCACTTACAATTCTGGCGGCACGCGGGTCACTTTGGACCAGGCTTTCGATTTCGTGTTTCTCTTCGTCGTCCTGAAGTGTCCCGCGTACATAGCCAAGAATGTGCTCCTTGCCATATATCGCAAGAACCGGGCTCATATTATGCGGCCTCTGAGACGTAGCGTGAGGCGTGCTCGCGCGCTTCGATTCGACCAACCGACGCACGCAGTTTGCGGCGTGCACGTCCAACACGCGATTTCACGGTACCAATTTCAACAGACATCTGATCGGCAGCATCCTGATAGGATACTTCTTCAACAGCGGTCAGCAGGATGGCCTGGCGTTCCTGTTCGGGCAATTCTTCAAGAACACGGTCGGCATCACGCAATTGCAGACGCGCCATCTGATTGCTGCCATGACCATACACATCACCAAGATCATCCCAGTCGACCTGCGGGCCGCGGGTTTTTTCACGGCGCTTGCTGGAAATAAAGGTGTTGAACAGGATCCGGTGCAACCAGGCCTTAAGGCTCGTGCCTTCTTCGAACTGGTCCTTCTTGCTGATGGCTTTCAACAAAGTGTCCTGAACCAGATCCTGCGCAAGATCGGTGCTGCCGGTCAGGCGATATGCATGACGGCGCAGTGCTGGCACATGGTCTTCGATTTCGTTCATCACTTGAGTAGACATCACAACCTCCTTGTTCGGATGAACTTACCGTAACAAAAGAAAATGAAATTTAAAGTAAAATCGTATAGTTAACTTAGGCAATACAATGAACAAACAGAACATACACAACATTATCAAAACACATATCTGACACAATGTAGTTAAGCGCATCACGTTACATTATTTACTGCCTGTAATTACTTTACATTACTTACATCACTGCTCGAACTTACCGAGAGTCAGCAAGATGGTTGTCTTATGGAGGAAACGGAGGTAACGTAAGTTACTCCAAAATTTTTGAATGCCTTGATTTTCAAAGGCTTCAGGGGCTAATTAAAGCTCCTGAAAATGACAGGAAACCCCACGTGCCAACGCCGAAAAGAACAGAAAAGCTCCAGATCATGCTGGATGACGAGGAGCTTAAGGTCATTGATGACTGGCGCTTCGATCATCGAATGCCAACGCGTGCCGCCGCAATCCGTGAATTGATACGCCGCGGTCTTATCGCCGAGGACGTCGAAGAACCGGACACAGAGGGCAAAAGCACGACAGATTTTCGTGTTGAGCCGGAATAAAACAAATCTTCCATGAAAAAGGCCCGGCAAAAGCGGGCCTTTTTCATATCTTTTTTTTCCCAATACAGGACTTATTTTCCGGGAACGGAAATGTTTTTGGGTTTCTTTCCTTCGAAAATGCGGGCGATTCCCGCGCCGAATCCCAAGACCAGCGCCCACAATCCGTAATATCGCAAGGCCCGCGATATCGTGATGGCAATCAGAAACAGCCAAACCGGATAGGACGCGGCCCCGGCTGCCAATGCGGCAATCTGCATGGGAACGGGTGTGACACTGACCAGAAAGACCAGCCAGAACCCGCCATCTTCGAATTTCGCCTGAAGTTCATCAAACTGTTGCTGACTGCCCATCATGTCAATCAGGGGCTGGGCCAGATCATCAAATAATGCCCAGGCCAGGAAATAAAGCCCGACCGCGCCGGCCACACTGCCAGCCAAGGTCACCGTGGCGACGATAAAGCCGCGCGCACGCGATGCCGCCATCACCGGGGCAATCACGATTTCAATCGGAATCGGGATGATGGTTGTTTCAAGAAACGACGCCCCGGCAATACCGGCCAGTCCCTTGCGCCCGGCGGCAAGTTTTGCCAGCCGTTCCTGGGCTGCACGGAAAAAATCCCCGAGCCGTCCGAAAGAACGATTTTGATCGCTTTTCAAGATGATGTCCTTCCTGCCGCACAAAAAAGAACAGCCCGCCCAAAACGGGCGGGCTGTCACCCTCGGACGTCAATCACCGAGTTCAGGTTGTGACGTCTTATTCGGCGGACTGACTGTCCGAGATGGCTTTCTGCGCATTTTCAAGCGCGTTCAGCGTATCGCGTTTGACGTCTTCCCACGTATCTGCCGATGCATCCTTGGCCGATGCCATGGCATCGCTCAACTCGTCGGTAGCGCTATCCCAGGCTTCTGCCAGTTCATCAACAGCGTCTTCGCTGTCATCTTTCACACGGGCAGACACGTCGTCATACTGATCACCAAGCTGGTCGGATTTTTCATCGACCCACGCCAGGAAATCTTCTTTCTGTTCAAAGGTGAAGTCTTTGGCTTCTTCATACTGGGCCGCAATCTTGTCGCCCAGCTTGTTGGCGTCCGACTTCATTGCATCATCGGTCTTGATCGTGCCCGATGCGTCGGTGGCATTCGCCGAACCGGCATAGGCCGGAACCGCAACACCCATCGACATAAGTACAGTACCAATCATCAGCGTTTTCTTGCTCAACATCACAACCTCCTTATTCATAATAGGCAGCACAATTACTTGCGCGCTGCTTACACTGACAAACGGATGGTGCAAAAGAATGTTCCAATTGTGGTGATTTTATTTCATGGAACTTTTGAAAAAGGCCAACGTTTATATGGTCAAAGCGGCCCCGCCAAATCGCAATAAGGCACATGACATATATATATCGTGCCGATGCGGGGGCGCCTCAAAACCAAAGGAGTTTTAAAATGGCACATAGCAGTATGCAGACCGTTGCAAAGGAATTTCCCGTCGAAACCGGCGTGAACCGCAAGGATCGCCGCGAACTGGCCACGATGCTGACCCAGATCATTGGCTCGTCGCACGTACTCTATGCCAAAATGCGCGGTGTTCACTGGAACGTGGTCGGCCCGGCCTTCTATTCGCTGCATAAAATGACCGAAGAGCAGTATGAAGACCTGCATGCCGCCATTGACGATATGGCCGAACGTATTCGCGCCATCGGCTTTGCTGCACCGACCGGTCTTAAGGAAATGATGGAAAATTCTGTCATTTCTGATCAGGATAAACTGCTTGAAACCAATGACATGGTTGCGGAGCTTGTTGATGACCACGAAAAAATGGCCCGCCTGATCCGTGACGGCGTTGCCGCAGCCGAGGAAGTCGATGACGTAAAAACCGCCGATCTTCTGACCGAACGTATCGGTGTGCATGAAGAAGCAGCCTGGATGCTGCGCGCAACGATTTCCTGATACATATATTATGAACCGGCGCCTGGTGGCGCCGGTTCACCCCGCCCCCCTCATCTTGTGAAAGTCCATTGCCGTGAAAAGTTCCGATCTGACCGGTAAGGTACATTTGCTGTTAACCCGCAAAAAGTTGCCTGATGACTGGCGTACCAATGGCGCAGAACCCCTGCGCACCGTGTTCGAAGATGCCGGTTATCAGACCGATCTTACGCTGTGTGACAATCCGGATGATATTTGCAAACACCTCAAATCCATTGCCAATCCCGGTGACATTGTCGCTGTGGGTGGCGGGGACGGCACCATCAATGCGGTTCTTGAAACCGTGATTGAAACCGGCACCGTTCTGATCCCCGTACCGCTTGGCACGGCAAACGACTTTGCGCGGACCCTTGGTCTGCCCGATGATCTGGTTGATGCCGCGCGCGCTGCCATTCACGGTCAGATCAGGATGCTGGATGTCGGGCGGGTCAATGACCACAGCTTTATCAATGCGGCCAGCATCGGTGTTCCGGCCGATGCGCGCAAACGGATCAATCCCGATCTTAAGCGCACCCTGGGTGCAATCAGCTATGCCGTTGCCAACTGGCAAAGCTGGCACGAAATGGATCCGCTGGATCTGACGATTACCTGCGGCGATGAGAAGCCGCAAAAAATGAAACTGCGCCAGCTGACCATTACCAATGGCCGGTATTTTGGCGGCGGCCTGCGTCCGAGCGAATCCAAAAGCCCGGAAGACGGTCTTTTGCACATGTTTGCCATTCGCGACAGTGTCGATACACTTAGCGGTCTTGATATCGCCGCCGAACTTTTATTCGGCTCGGTCGATAACAGCAGCTATGCGCTGACCATGGAATGCGACGACATCACGATCGAGGGCGAAGATGGCGCGCCGATCCTTGCCGATGGTGAAATCATCGGCAAATTGCCGGCCCGCTTTACCTTGCGCGCCGGTGCGCTGCCGGTTTTCGCCCCGAACAGCTATGTCGCTGAAGAAAACCGCAATCGCAGCGACATGCCCGAAACCATCGACCAGCAAAACGAAATCAATGACATCGTGCGCGACACGGTTGATTTCACCTTGCGCCTTGAAGCCATCCTGCCGGTTGTTCATGACGGCCAGCTCAAATCGCTTTGTCATGACAGCACGCGCACATTGCGCGACCTGTATCGGCAGCTGGAATTAAGCTTGCGGCCCTTCGGGATCACCGCACCGTCACCCGATCCGGATTTGCACAGCCTTGAAGAACTTCGGGACCGTGTGATGGAGTGGCTGTTTGACAATGCCGATCAGCGCCTTGCAAACGGGCTTGATCACCGTGCAAAGGAACTTGCAGCCGAACTGGACCATCTTGACCAGAATGCATTGCCAGATGACCTGAAAAAGCCGATTGCGACCCTGACACAGGAAATCGCAAATTTCCGAAAGTCGATCGGCGACATCATCGCTAAATTCTGACGCAAAAAGGCAGCCCCGCGGGGCTGCCTTTTGATTTGGGAAACAGTGCGGTTAAATCAGTCCGAAAGCCCGGCCAGACTGCGGGCGAATGATTTGGCTTCGAACGGACGCAGATCTTCGGCCGCTTCGCCAACGCCGATGGCGTGAACAGGCTTGCCGAATTTTTCAGCCAGCGCGACAACAACGCCGCCCTTGGCCGTGCCATCAAGTTTGGTCACGATCAGGCCCGAGACATCGGTCGCCTCGCCAAAGGTTTCGACCTGGGAATGGGCGTTCTGACCGGTCGTTGCATCAAGCACCAGAAGCGTGTCATGCGGCGCACTGTCATCACGTTTCTTGATCACGCGAACGATCTTTTTAAGCTCATCCATCAGATGTGCCTTGTTCTGAAGGCGACCGGCGGTATCAATCAGCAACAGGTCGTAACCTTCGCGCTGTGCCTGATCGATCGCGTCAAAGGCAAGGCCCGCGGCATCCGCGCCGGTATCGCGCGCAATCACCGGGCAATCGGTGCGTTCGCCCCAGACTTTAAGCTGCTCGACCGCGGCGGCACGGAATGTATCGCCCGCCGCCATCATGACCTTGAGCCCCTGATCCTTATAGGTCTTGGCAAGTTTGCCGATCGTTGTGGTCTTGCCAGATCCATTGACCCCGACAACAAGAACCACATGGGGTTTCTTGGACGCGTCAATAACCAGCGGCCTGGCAACCGGATCAAGGATTTTGGCGACTTCGTCGGCGATGAATTCCTGGATTTCGGCGGAATCAACTTCCTTGTCGAAACGGGTCTTGGCCAGTTCCGCGCTCAGCTTTGCAGCGGTCGTAACACCCAGATCCGATGTAATCAGAAGATCTTCGAATTCTTCAAGCGCATCGTCGTCAAGACGGCGCTTGGTGAAGATATCGGCAATCCCGGTGGTCAGTTTTGAGGAGGACCGCTTCAGCCCGTCTTTCAGGCGGCTAAACCAGCTTTTCTTCCCCTCTTCACTCATCCCACAAGCTCCGCTATCAGTTTTCCATCTTCAAGGCCGGTTACCTTGGCCTTGGCTATTGAGCCCGGTTCTATCACGCGATCAAGCAGAACGGGAGCAAAATGCTCGGTATGGCCGGTATTTTCCTTTTCGACCAACACATTCTCGATCATGCCGATGCGCGATTGCAGGAATTTATTGAGCTGAATATCACCTGCTTCGCGTAGTGCGCTTGCCCGTTCCTTGCGCAGGTCCTTGGGCACCTGGGGCATCCGTGCCGCCGGGGTCCCCGGACGTGCGGAATACGGGAAGACATGCAGATAAATCAGACCGCACTCATCCACCAGACGCAGGGTGTTATCCGCCATTTCGTCAGTTTCGGTCGGGAAACCGGCAATGATATCGGCCCCGAATGTCACATCCGGGCGCAATTGGCGAACTTTTTGACAGAAATCGACCACATCCTGACGCAGATGGCGGCGTTTCATGCGTTTGAGCACCATGTCATCGCCTGCCTGCAAGCTGATATGCATATGCGGCATCAGACGCGGTTCGGTTTCGATCAGACGAAACAGGTCTTCGTCCACCTCGACCGGGTCAATTGATGAAATGCGCAAACGCGGCAGTTCGGGCACCTGTGCCAGAAGCCGGCGCGACATCTGGCCCAATGTCGGCTGCCCCGGAAGATCATGCCCATAGGACGTGATATCAACCCCGGTCAGGACGACTTCGCCATACCCGTTGGCGACCAGTTCGCGCACCTGGCTGACAATTTCCCCCATCGGCACAGAACGAGAATTTCCACGGCCATAAGGGATAATGCAGAAAGTGCAGCGGTGATCACAGCCGTTTTGAACCTGTACGAAGGCGCGTGCGCGGCCCTCGAAACCCGAGACCAGATGACTTGCCGTTTCTTCGACCGACATGATGTCATTGACGACAACGCGTTCATGTTCGGGCATCAGGAACGTTTCGGCCTTCATCTTGGCGTCATTGCCAAAGATGCGGTCGATCTCGGTCATTTTGGCGAATTTGTCGGGATTGACCTGAACAGCGCACCCGGTCACGAATATCTTGGCATCGGGGTTTTCCCGGCGCAGGCGGCGGATGCTTTGCCGCGCCTGACGTTCGGCCTCGGTCGTGACTGCACAGGTATTGATAATGATCGCATCATCAAGGCCGGCATTTTTGGCATGGTCGCGCATCACCTCGGATTCATAGGTGTTCAGGCGACATCCAAATGTAACTACGCGCGGCTCTTTGGTGCTTTGCATTCTGCGATCTGTTGTTGGTTCGGGAAACTCTGCGCTTGCGCAACATTATTGATGACTGCAAGTGCGGAACGCCCGGCACAGTCATCAGACCATGCCGGGCGCTGGTTACATACGCTTTTGAACGCTTCAATGCAAGTCTGCCACCGTCATGGCACACATGCATTGAAGTGCAAAACCACGCCCATTGCCCCAATCGACAGTAGAACCCGTCTCACTCGGCGGCGAAATTCCGGTTCCGGCCATTCTTCTTGGCGCGATAAAGGGCACTGTCGGCACGATCAATCAGCTTTGCCCCGCCTTCATTGGCTATATATTCCGCAGCCCCGACCGAAATGGTCATCTGGCCATAAGATGTCCCGGAACTCTTGGCCTTGATTTCGCGTGCAGCGATGCGTTTGCTCATATCTTCGGCCAGCACCATGGCATCGCCAAGCGGGGTCTGGGGCAACAGGATGGCAAATTCATCACCGCCATAACGCGCAACAATGTCGCGCCCCTTGATATTGGCCTTCAGCATCGAAGCAATCAGAACCAGAATTTCATCCCCGATGCGATGCCCGAACCGGTCATTGACCGATTTGAACTGATCAAGATCGACCATCATCACACAAAACGGCTCGGGATGATCAGATGCATCATATTCCGCCGCCAGCAAGGTCAGCTGTTCTTCGAAATACATGCGGCTGGACACCCGCGTCAGGCCGTCGGTATAGGATCGCTCGCGGGTTTCATCGAGTTCACGCTGCAACATGGCAACACGGCAACACGGCAACACGGCTCAGATAACTATCAAGGCGCTTGTGCAAACCGTCGATTGTCTGGCGCATCTGATCGGTTTGATCGATGACCTCGTTCAGGATCGGACTTAGTTCACGGTGATCCTTAAGGGTCGCAAGTGACCGGCCAAGAAGATCGCCATATTTGCCAAGACCGGCACGCACCGTACTCAGACATTCGTCGCTGTTTTCCACCAGCTCGGAAAAGTCTTCCATGCCACGTTGCAGGAAATCGGCAGCCTGACGGTCAAAGATATAACGGTAATAAAGCTGAAGCAGGGTGTCTTCGGCAAGTTGGTCGCCGCTGGCCTGGACCGCATCAATGACGCGCAAAATTTCGGGATTTTCTTCGGCGAAATAGACGAACCATACATGGTATAGCTCTGGCGTGGGGCGTGGGGCGCAGGCCGCGCTCGCGCAGAGCCCTTAAAGTCGCATCCGCACATTCCCAGTGACGGGTTATCTGTTGGTCCGTCGTCGTCACCACGGTTGCTCCGGCTCGTTTTCGGTAATCATGTCAATGCACTACGCCAGAACGGCGTAAATCTGCGCATCAACATATCACGGAACCCGATATCCGTTGCGGGAAACTATACGAAAGTGGTGGTTCATTGCAGGGATCCGGTCCCGTCCGTCCGGCTGATCATTCAAGCCAGATTGACAGGACCGGTACCCGCTGATCAGTTCCCGCGGATCATGGTTCCGGCACCGCGTTCGGTGAACAGTTCCAGCAACACGGCATGGGGGGCACGCCCATCGACAATCACGGCGGCCTCGACCCCGTTCTGTACCGCATCCATGCAGGTTTCGGTTTTCGGGATCATGCCACCCTGAATGGTGCCATCGGCAATCATCTCGTTGATGTGGTCGGTATCGGCATCCCTTACAAGGTTTTTGTCCTTATCAAGAATGCCCTTCACATCGGTCAGCATATAAAGACGACGCGCACCGACCGCCTTGGCAATCGCCCCGGCCGCGGTATCGGCGTTGATGTTATAGGTCTGACCATCCTCGCCAACACCGATCGGTGAGATGACCGGGATAATGTCGGTATTGATGAAGCAATCAAGCACATGCGGATTGACCTTTGCCGGTTCACCGACAAAGCCCAGATCAAGCACCTTTTCGATATTGCTTTCCGGGTCGCGCTTGGTCCGGGTCAGTTTGCGCGCCGTGATCAGATGCGCATCCTTTCCGCACAGACCGACACCGATGCCGCCAGCGGCATTGATGTTGGAAACGATTTCCTTGTTGATCTTGCCGGCCAGAACCATTTCGACAACGTCGATGGTTTGCTGATCGGTTACACGAAGACCGTCGACAAATTCCGACTGGATATTGAGCTGCTTGAGCATCTGGCCGATCTGCGGACCACCGCCATGCACCACGATCGGGTTCATGCCGACCTGTTTGAGCAACACCATATCCTGGGCAAACAGGCGTGCCAGTTCCGGGTCACCCATCGCGTGGCCGCCATACTTGATCACGATCGTCTGACCGTTAAATCGTCGCATATAGGGAAGAGCCTCGGAAAGGACTTTGGCACGTGCCAGCGTCCGGTATGCACTGGATTCCGATTGGTCTTCTTCAGAACGGATTTCTTCGTTCATCTCACTTCCCCATAATTAAGCGATGAACCTGACGATGTTACAGCAGTGTGGATATTTCTGCCCGCAATTCCGCAAGTCCGGTATTCTTCTCACTTGATGTCGCAAAAATCTGTGGCAAGGCGGCCGGGTGTTTCACCAGGGCATCGACCACTTCCTTGATGCGTTTTTCAAGCTGTCCCTTTTTTAGCTTGTCCGACTTGGTCAGCACAACCTGATAAGGCACCGCTGACTCATCAAGCAGCTTCATCATGTCCAGATCGGCCTTTTTGAAGCCGTGTCTGGAATCAATCAGCACGAACACACGACGCAGGGTCACACGCCCGCGCAGATACTGTTTGATCAGTGCATGCCAGGTATCGACAATATCCTTTGGCGCCTGGGCAAAACCATAGCCCGGCAAATCGACGACATAGCACGCGCCATCCAGATCAAAATAGTTCAGCTGCTGGGTACGTCCCGGTGTGTTTGACGTCCGGGCGATGTCCTTGCGGCCCGTGATCGCATTGATCAGGCTGGACTTGCCGACATTGGAACGTCCGGCAAAACAGATTTCTGTTTTTTCCTCTGGCGGCAACTGTTCTAGCTGCGCCACACCAAGAACGAAGTTAACCGGGCGGCTAAAAAGCTTCCGCCCGGCTTCGATTACTGAGTCTTCATGCTTCGGAATAGCAGTATCCGAGGGCAAATTTTCTTGTGTCATTGTCATTCCTTCCCCGAACTGGCGGGGATTTTCCCCCGAAGGGAAGATAAACCCGTAAAGGGTAGATGGGGGTTAAACCCCCATCTTGTACATGATGTAGCGCTGCTGAATGATCGACAGCGTGTTGTTCCATGCCCAGTAGATCACCAGACCAGCCGGGAAACTTGCCAGCATGAAGGTAAAGATGAACGGCAGGAACATCATGATCTTCGCCTGGGTCGGATCGGCCGGTGCCGGGTTCAATTTCTGCTGCAGATACATGGTAAGACCCATGATCAGCGGCCAGACACCAATCATCAACATCTGGGGCGGATCCCACGGGATCAGGCCAAACAGGTTGAAGATCGTGGTCGGATCCGGTGCGGACAAGTCCTGGATCCAGCCAAAGAACGGCGCATGGCGCATTTCAATGTTCACAAACAGGGTCTTGTAGAGCGCAAAGAAGACCGGGATCTGAACAATAATCGGCAGACAGCCCGAAGCCGGGTTGATCTTCTCGCGCTTGTAAAGCGCCATCATTTCCTGCTGCTGACGCTGACGATCATCCTTGAACTGTTCGCGCATCGCCGTGATTTTCGGCTGAAGCTTTTTCATCGCACTCATGGATTTGTACGATTTGTTCGCCAGCGGGAACATCACGGCCTTGACCAGAACCGTCAGCAGAAGAATGGCAACGCCGAAGTTGCCAACCAGATGGTTGATCCACTGCAGCATTTCAAAGAACGGAATGGTCAGGAACCAGAACCAGCCAAAGTCGATCGCACGGTCCAGAAGCTTGATCGAAAATTCATCCTGATATTCGACCAGCAGGTTGTATTCCTTGGCACCGGCAAACAGGCGGCTTTCCGAGGATGCAGACGCACCATCGGCAACCGTGCGGGCCGACCCAAGGTAATCTGTCTGGAACTTGTCGGTATTGTTATCGATATGGTGGCTAAAGCGCGTGGTCATCTGTTCATCAGATGCCGGCGCCAGCGCGACCAGCCAATATTTGTCCGAGAAACCAAGCCAGCCGCCGGTGGTGGTTTCTTCAACCGCACCATCATCGGCAAGGGAATCGTATTTGTATTCCTCAAGGCTGCCATTGATGACGCCGATCGGGCCTTCATGCAAAACGGCAAAGCCCGATGTATGGGGCATGCCCTTGCGCGAGATCAGGCCATAGGGATGCAGGGTAACTTCCGCACCGCTATTGTTTTCGACCGACTGTTTGACGGTGAACAGATAGTTCTCGTCAATGGCGATTTCACGTTTGAAGGTCAGGCCCGCACCGTTGTCCCAGGACAGGACAACCGGGGTTTCCGAGGTCAGCTTGTCGCTGCTTGCCGTCCAGCGGGTGTCGCTGTTGGGAAGGGCGATGTTCCTGTCAGCGCCGACCCAGCCGAATTCGGCGAAATAGGCATCATCGCTGCCGGTCGGGTTCAGAACGTGGATCAGCGGGCTGTCGGGTTCTTCGGTCTCGCGATAATCCTGAAGCTGGATATCGTCGATCACGCCGCCAACAAGGCGAATCGAACCTTCGATGCGCGGGGTATCAATCGCGATGCGCGGCGATTTCGCCAGGGCATCTTCACGTTTGACTGTCGGCACTGCCGGTCCACCGCCCGGTACATGCGGTGTACCGTTTGATACCTGCGGCGTGTTGGTGCCGTTTGCATCAAGCTGTTCACGAACTTGCGCCTCGCGAACCTGGGTATCAGGCTCCGGCGCAAAGAAGAATTGCCACCCGATAAGAATCACAACTGCCGATGCAATTGCCACCCACAGGTTACGTTGTTCGTTCATCGCCTCTTTCCGCTTTGCTCAGCCAGCACGCGCCGACCGCTTATTCTATTTACATGACGAAAGCGCCGGGGACCGGTTTTCACCATCCGACGACGCTTTGTTTTGTTCGCAGCCACATCCGGGCACGGGATCATAACCATGACCACCCCATGGATGGCAACGCATTATCCGTTTAAATCCCATCCAGCCGCCTTTTATTGCCCCGTGACGGGCCAATGCTTCTATCATAAATGCCGAACAGGTCGGCTGATAGCGACAGGACCACCCGATATAAGGCGACAAAAACAGCTGGTAACCGCGAACAGCGATTTGAAGAAGACGGGCTACGAAACCGGGTGCGGGAGTCCGGGAGGTCATTTTGACTGGCCTCCTGCCTTTGTCTGGGCACTGGACGGATTGCCACCGCGTCCCTTGCGGGGACGGCGCGAATCCGGTGCTGACGGTTTGGCATCAGGAACCCGACGCAGAGCAAACTTCATATCATCAATCAGCTTGTCAAACGGCCGATCAATGGTTTGGGCACGACCGATCACGACATAATCCCAACCGGGTAATGCGAGTTCGCTCATCAATTGCTCTGCCACAGCACGCAAACGCCGCCGAACGCGATTGCGGACGACGGCCTTTCCCACCTTTTTGGTGACGGTAAATCCGACTCGTGCGAATCGATCTTCACCGGCGTATTCTGTATCCGGCTTGATCCCCGGGCGCGGTGCGCCCTGAAGGATCAACCCTTGTGTAACCCATTTTCGGCGGGTGCCCGCAACACGGAGGAATTCCGCACGCTTTTTAAGGCGTTCCACCGAAATGGTCACAACATTAGGCCGACAGACGCTTGCGGCCCTTGGCGCGGCGTGCGGTCAGCACACGGCGGCCACCGACGGTCGCGCTGCGGGAACGGAAGCCGTGGCGGCGTTTCCGTACGAGTTTGCTTGGCTGGTAGGTGCGCTTCACTGCACTTACTCCGTTCTAAATAAGGTAATCCGATAAAATTCGAGGTCCGCTGTATAGGGCTTCACACAATGGCTGTCAACTCGTGACAGGGTGATTCCCCCCAGAAAACCGGCAATGCCGCCGGGATTTCGTCCCGACGGCACCCGAAATGTGAATTCGTTACCACTCGATACGTTCGACATTGGAGAAAGTCAACTCAGAACCATCCGAAAAGACGATGGTTCCCGACGAATCGGTGGAAAGTTCAAGCGAGTGTTTCTTCGAATCGGTGATTGTCCCTTCATCAAGAATCAGGGTCCAGTCACACGAGTCGAGATGGCCACCCCCAACGCCATGCAATTCGATGGTATCGGTCGTCCAGCCGTTGGCACCACCATCTACATGGTCCTTGCCATCGCCCATATTAAAGATGAACAGATCCGAACCGCCGCCGCCATACAGGGTATCATCCCCGATGCCGCCTATCAGCGTATCGTCGTCATCCCCGCCAAGCAGAAGATCGTTACCGTCCCCGCCACTTAGCGTATCGCGCCCGGCACCGCCCGAAAGGGTGTCGTCGCCTTCTTCGCCATACAGCTTGTCGTCACCGCCACCGCTATCGAGTGTATCGTTGCCCGACCCGCCATAGAACGTATCCTTGCCCCAGCCCCCGGTCAGGGTGTCATTGCCAGAACCACCATCGAAATAGTTGTCACCACCATCGGCATTCAGAATGTCATTGCCATCGCCGCCAAGGAAGGTGTCATCGCCCCAGGCCCCATGGATGGAGTCGTTGCCATCCCCGCCCCAAACGGTGTTTTTGCCGCTGCCAACGTCGATATTGTCGTTGCCCGCCCCGGCCGAGACCGTGTCATTGTCACTGCCCGCCGTGATGGTGTCATTGCCGCTGCCGGTTTCGATATAGTTGCGACCTTCGCCAGCACCGATGGTGTTGTTGCCGTCTCCGGCAAAGATTTTGTCATCGCCGGAACCGACACTGATGCTGTCGTCTCCTGCGCCGGTCCAGACGGTATTGCGCCCCTCACCGGCAGCGATTTTGTTGTCTCCGCCTTCGTCATAGATGATGTCGTCGCCAGAACCGCTGCTGATCGTGTCATTGCCCGTGCCGGTCCAGACGACATTGCGACCTTCGCCCGCACTGACAAAGTTGTCACCGTCGCCGCCAATGATCGTGTCATTGCCACTGCCGGCATACAGGGTGTCCTTGCCGTCACCGGTTTCGATATAGTTATTGCCTTCATTGGCATAAATGATGTTGTCACCATCGCTGGCAAAGATCTTGTCATGACCGCTTCCGGCTGTGATGTAATCATTGCCGGTACCGCCATAGATAGTGTTGTTGCCTTCGCCGCCATGCACCGTGTCATTGCCAGAACCGGCATCGATATAATCATGGCCGTCATCACCGGTGACACTGTCATCACCGTCCCCGGCATAGATCACGTCATTGCCATTGCCACCCCAGATCGTGTCATTGCCGGCATTGGTCGATACCGTGTCATGACCGCCACCGGCACCGATGGTATCGTTGCCCGAACCGGTTTCGAAGGTTTCATTGGCATCCGTCCCCCACAGGGTTTCGTTGCTGTCTGCCAGTTCTTCGATCGTGACTTCCAGAATGGCCGTTGTCGTTGCCGTATCGTCACCATCCCGGGACTGAACAGACACCGTCAGTTCGAACGTACCGGAATAGTCGCTTGCCGCGGTGATGGTCAGCCCGACCAGCTGTGCAGCCCCAAGCGTCCAGCTTCCATCGCCGTTATTGGTTCCGGCCGACAGGCGTGCGCCATCGGGAACCCCGGAAATCGTGATCGACAGGGTTTCACTGCTGTCCGTGACCGCAGCATCAATATCAAGCGGAACACTGTTGCCTTCATCCCCGCTGGCGTCCGACACTTCAAGCGTTGGTGTATCGGCAACGCCGGCAACGTCCACAGAAATGGTGTCATTGACACTTGCACTGTCATTGCCATCGGTTGATGTCACCGTGACGTTCAGATCGAACGATCCGGAATAGTCATCGGGCGGCGTGATGGTCAGACCGTCAAGGTCGCCTGCCGACAGGGTCCAGGTGCCATCACCATTATCAGTTCCGGCCGACAGGGTCGCCCCATCGGGCACACCGGAAATCGTCACCGACAGGGTTTCGGATGGGTCACCAAGCCCGGCACTGATGTCAAGGCTGATCGCGCTGTCTTCATTGCCCGATGCGTCGGAAACCGCAAGGTCCGGCGCATCGGCAACCGCGGTCACACCAACCGTGATGGTATCACTGATGCTTGATGTGTCATTGCCATCGGTCGATGTGACCGTCACATCCAGATCAAACCCACCGGAATAATCTTCGGGCGGTGTGATGGTCAGGCCGTCAAGATCACCTGCCGACAAGGTCCAGGTACCATCACCATTATCGGTTCCAGCCGACAGGGTTGCCCCATCGGGTATACCGGAAATCGTGATCGAAAGGATTTCGGACGCGTCGCTCAACCCGGCACTGATATCAAGGCTGATCGCGCTGTCCTCGTTGCCCGATGCATCGGCAACCTCAAGACTTGGCGTATCGGCAACCCCGGCCACATCAACCGTGATGACGTCACTGGTTGATGTGCTGTCATTACCAGACGTTGAAACGGCGGTAACCGACAGATCAAACGACCCGGAATAATCATCGGCCGGTGTGATCGTCAGACCTTCAAGCTGGTCCGAACTCAGCGTCCAAGTGCCATCACCATTGTCGGTTCCGGCCGACAAAGTCGCCCCGTCCGGAACACCCGAAATCGTGATCGTCAGCGTTTCGGTGCTGTCATTCAGCCCGGCAGCAATATCAAGCGAGATGCTTGTATCTTCATTGCCGCTTGCATCGGCAACCGACAGGGTCGGGCTTTCTGCTGACGGGTCATAAAGTTCGCCATCGACATAGATTTCAAGATTTTCGACATTGTCGACTTCAACACCCAGTGCCTCAAGCGTAAGGCTGCCCTCACCACCAGATGTAATGTGGTCCTGCAAATCCTGAAGCGCATCAAGGACACCATCGCCCGAAAGCTGCTCCGAGGTCAGATACAGCTTCAGGGTATCGGTCTGGCTGCCACCATCAACAATGCCCGTCCCCTCGCCGGTCAGATCGACCGTATAGCGGATTTCATCCGATCCGGATTCGCCATACAGCTTGTCATCGCCCGACCCGATCAGGATATCGTTCGAATTCCCGCCATACAGCGTATCGGTGCCCTCGCCGCCATCAAGGGTGTCATGACCGCTGCCGCCAAGGATGGTGTCGTTACCCGCACCACCATCAACAGTGTCGCTTGAACTTCCGGCATCGATGTAATCATCCCCGGCACCGCCGGTAATCGTGTCTTTGCCGCCGCCACCAAAGATGGTGTCATTGCCTTCACCGCCATCGACGGTGTCATGCGAACCACCGGCATTGATGTAATCGTCACCCGCACCACCGGTAATCGTGTCCTTGCCACTGCCGCCAAAGACCCTGTCGTCGCCGTCGCCACTATCGATGATGTCATTGCCGCCACCGCCATATACCGTGTCAGCACCTCCACCTGAGCTGATGGTATCGTGACCGCTTTTGGCGTTGATGTAGTCATCGCCATCACCGGTCGTGATGCGGTCGGTGCCGTCCGTGCCAATTACGGTCTCGTTCGGGTTATCAATGACCTCAACCTGAAGGTTCTGCGAAATGCTTGCACTGTCAGCACCATCAACCGAGGTCGCGGTCACCGTCAGGTCAAAATTGCCCGAATAATTGTCCGCGGGCGTGATCTTCAACCCGGAAAGCTGCGACGCCGACAGGGTCCAGGTGCCATCACCGTTATCGGTTCCGGCCGACAGACTTGCCCCTTCGGGCACACCGGCAATCGTTACCGACAGAATTTCGGATGCATCGGTCAGCCCTGCTGCAATCGCAAGGCTGATGGCACTGCCCTCGCCACCACTGGCATTCGAGACCGTCAAAGTCGGCGCGTCTGCGACACCCGCAACATCAACCGTGATGCTGCCGGTCGTCGTTTCGACGTCTTGGCCATCCGCTGAGGTCGCGGTCACCCCAAGATCAAACGACCCACTGAAGTCCTCAGCCGGTGTGATCGTCAGGCCTTCCAACTGATCCGGGCTCAGTGTCCAGGTGCCATCACCGTTATTGGTGCCCGCAGACAAAGTCGCACCATCCGGAACGCCGCTGATCGTGATCGACAGAACTTCACTGGAATCCGAAAGACCGGCATCAATGTCGAGCGCGATGGCAGAATCTTCGGAGCCAGAGGCATCCGCGACATCAAGCGTCGGGGCGTCTGCGACACCAGCCACATCAACTGTAATGCTGCCCGTGGTTGTCGCAACGTCTTCACCATCCGCTGACTGTGCGCTCACACCAAGATCAAACGACCCACTGAAGTCCTCAGCCGGGGTAATCGTCAGACCTTCAAGCTGATCCGGGCTCAGTGTCCAGGTGCCATCACCGTTATTGGTGCCCGCAGACAAAGTCGCACCATCCGGAACACCACTGATCGTGATCGACAGAACTTCCGAGCTGTCCGTAAGACCTGCGTCGATGTCGAGCGCGATGGCAGAATCTTCAGAACCAGATGCATCCGCGACATCAAGCGTCGGGGCGTCTGCGACACCAGCCACATCAACTGTAATGCTGCCCGTGGTTGTCGCAACGTCTTCACCATCAGCGGAGGTCGCCGTCACGCCAAGATCAAACGACCCACTGAAGTCCTCAGCCGGGGTAATCGTCAGACCTTCAAGCTGGTCCGGGCTCAGCGTCCAGCTGCCGTCTCCATTGTCGGTCCCGGCCGACAGTATTGCGCCATCCGGAACACCACTGATCGTGATCGACAGAACTTCGCTGGAATCCGTGAGACCAGCGTCAATATCAAGCGCAATGGCACTATCTTCGTTGCCCGATGCGTCGGACACATCAAGTGTCGGCAGATCCGCATCCCCAATGACATTGACCATCACGGTATCTGTCACGCTGGCGATATCCACGCCATCCTGCGTGCTTGCCGTGATTTCCAGATCGAAACTGCCGCTGAAGTCTTCCGGCGGGGTAATCGTCAGGCCTTCAAGATCGTCTGAGGTCAGTGACCAGGTGCCATCGCCATTATCGGTACCGGCCGACAGGCTTGCCCCTTCCGGCACACCGGAAATGGTGATGGTCAATGTTTCGGAACTGTCGGTCAGGCCCGCATCAATATCAAGTGCAATGGCGCTGTCTTCTGTACCCGACGCGTTCGCGGTCTCAAGTGTCGGTGCATCGGCGACACCGGCAACATCAACCGTGATCGATCCGGTTGTCGATGCCGCGTCTTCGCCATCAACCGACGTCGCCGTGACGCCAAGATCAAACGTTCCGCTGAAATCTTCCGGCGGCGTGATCGTCAGGCCTTCAAGTTGATCCGGGTTTAGGGTCCAGGTACCGTCACCATTATCGGTTCCGGCCGACAGGGTTGCTCCATCGGGTACGCCCGAAATCGTGACGGTCAATGTTTCCGCGCTATCGGTCAGGGCAGCGTCAATATCAAGCGCGATCGCACTGTCTTCGTTGCCCGAAGCATCCGAAGTCTCAAGCGTCGGGGCATTTGCGACATCATCTACTGCAATGCTGCGGCTGACCGTTACCGAATTGGTGTCCGTACCATCGGTTGCCGTCGCCGTAACAACAAGATCGATGCTGCCTTCAAAGTCCGACGGTGTGGTCAGCGTAAGCCCCTCAAGATCATCAGGATCAAGGCTCCAGCTGCCATCTTCATTTTGTGTGCCGGCACTCAGGGTCGCATCTTCCGGGACCCCGGTGATGGTAATGCTCAGGCTTTCCGAACCATCGGCATCATTCAGGGCTGCCTCGATGGTTACCGGATATGAAATGCCGCCTGTTTCAGGGGCCTGGACCAGATCGGCATTTCCGACCACGACGCCGTCACCAAACGAAATCGCCTCGATCTGATTGACGGTCAGGGTTTTGCCGGTATCCAGATCAATGATCTGTGTATTGATGACGCCCTGATTGTTGGTGAAGTTCTGCAGGGAATAGGAAGTGGATGCCTTGCCAAGATACAGGACATCACTACCCGAACCGCCATCCACTGCCGATGTCTCGCCGATATCACCTTTGATTGTCAGGCTGTCATTGCCATCGCCAAGACGGATATTGTTCCCCAGATTGGTATCGCCATTCAGGATGACCTGATCGTTACCGCCCTGCAGATCAAAATTCTCGTTCATGTTCAGGTCACGGTCGATGACAAATGTATCATCGCCGCCGGTGCCCTGATGATTGGAACTGCCATTATCGACAAAGTCGTTCTGGCCCCCGCCAGTTCCCCCACCGGTTGGCGTTCCCTCCCCAATCGAAACACTCAAGGACGGCGCATCAGCGACAGCGGAGACATCAACGGTGATCGAGCCAGTCGTGGTTGCAACGTCATCGCCATCAGCGGAAGTCGCCGTCACACCAAGATCAAACGACCCGCTGAAATCTTCAGCCGGCGTAATCGTCAGACCTTCCAACTGGTCCGGGTTCAGTGTCCAGGTCCCGTCACCATTGTCGGTACCCGCCGACAAGGTCGCACCGTCCGGAACACGGCTGATCGTTACGGTCAGAACTTCGCTGGAATCCGTCAGACCGGCATCGATGTTGAGCGCAATAGCGCTGTCTTCAGAGCCCGACGCATCCGTCACGTCAAGCGTCGGTGCGTCAGCAACCCCAGCTACATCAACCGTAATCGAACCGGTGGTGGTGGCAATGTCCTCGCCATCCGCAGAGGTCGCCGTCACACCAAGGTCAAACGAGCCACTGAAATCTTCCGCCGGGGTGATCGTCAGACCTTCCAACTGGTCCGGGTTCAACGTCCAGGTGCCATCACCATTATCTGTACCTGCCGACAAGGTTGCGCCGTCCGGCACGCCCGAGATGGTAACACTCAGAACTTCCGAGCCGTCGGTCAGACCGGCGTCGATGTCGAGTGCAATCGCTGAATCTTCGGAGCCAGAGGCATCCGCAACATCCAAAGTCGGTGCATCCGCAACACCCGCAACATCAACCGTGATCGAGCCGGTCGTGGTTGCAACATCATCACCATCGGCGGAAGTCGCGGTCACGCCAAGATCAAACGACCCACTGAAGTCTTCAGCCGGTGTGATCGTAAGACCTTCAAGCTGATCCGGGCTCAGCGTCCAGGTGCCATCGCCATTATCGGTCCCAGCCGACAAGGTTGCGCCGTCCGGCACGCCCGAGATGGTAACACTCAGAACTTCCGAGCCGTCGGTCAGACCGGCGTCGATGTCGAGTGCAATCGCTGAATCTTCGGAGCCAGAGGCATCCGCAACATCCAAAGTCGGTGCATCCGCAACACCCGCAACATCGACCGTGATCGAACCGGTCGTGGTTGCAACATCATCACCATCGGCGGAAGTCGCGGTAACGCCAAGATCAAACGACCCACTGAAGTCCTCAGCAGGCGTGATCGTCAGACCTTCCAACTGATCCGGGCTCAGCGTCCAGGTGCCGTCTCCATTATCGGTACCAGCAGACAAGGTCGCGCCGTCCGGTACACCACTGATCGTGATCGACAAGACTTCCGAGCTGTCCGTCAGACCTGCGTCGATGTCGAGCGCAATGGCGGAATCTTCGTTGCCCGAAGCATCGGCGACTTCCAAAGTCGGAGCATCTGCAACACCCGCAACATCAACCGTGATCGAGCCGGTCGTGGTTGCAACATCATCACCATCGGCGGAAGTCGCGGTCACGCCCAGATCGAACGACCCGCTGAAGTCATCAGCCGGCGTAATCGCCAGGCCTTCAAGCTGGTCCGGGTTCAGGGTCCAGGTGCCGTCACCATTATTCGTACCAGCTGACAAGGTCGCGCCGTCCGGGACGCCAGAAATGGTAACGCTTAGAACTTCCGAGCTATCCGTCAGGCCCGCGTCAATGTCGAGAGCAATGGCACTGTCTTCAGAGCCAGAGGCGTCTGCGACATCCAAGGTCGGTGCATCCGCAACGCCAGCCACATCGACCGTGATTGAACCACTGGTCGTCGCAATATCCTCGCCATCAGTTGACTGAGCCGTGACGCCAAGATCAAACGATCCGCTGAAGTCCTCTGCCGGTGTGATCGTCAGACCTTCCAACTGGTCCGGGTTCAGCGTCCAGGTACCGTCACCATTGTCGGTACCAGCCGACAGGGTCGCGCCGTCCGGAACGCCGGAAATGGTAACGCTCAGAACTTCCGAGCTATCCGTCAGACCGGCATCGATATCCAATGCAATTGCTGAATCTTCGTTGCCGGAAGCATCGGACACTTCAAGCGTCGGTGCATCCGCAACACCAGCAACATCAACGGTAATCGACCCGGTCGTCGTTGCGACATCTTCTCCATCCGCAGACTGAGCTCTCACACCCAGATCGAAGCTGCCAGAGAAGTCATCAGCCGGCGTAATCGTCAGGCCTTCAATCTGGTCCGGATTCAGCGTCCAGGTTCCGTCACCATTATCCGTACCCGCCGACAAGGTCGCGCCATCCGGAACGCCGCTGATCGTAACGTTCAGAACTTCCGAGCTGTCGGTCAGGCCTGCGTCGATATCAAGTGCAATGGCAGTATCTTCGTTGCCCGATGCATCGGACACATCCAAAATCGGCGCATCTGCGACACCTGCAACTTCAACCGTGATCGAACCGGTGGTCGTCGCGACGTCTTCGCCATCCGCCGAGGTCGCCGTCACACCAAGATCAAACGACCCACTGAAGTCCTCAGCCGGCGTAATCGTCAGACCTTCCAGCTGATCCGGACTCAGCGTCCAGGTCCCGTCACCATTATCAGTCCCTGCTGACAAGGTAGCGCCGTCCGGAACACCGCTGATCGTGACACTCAGAACTTCACTGGAATCTGTAAGACCCGCATCGATATCCAATGCAATTGCGGAATCTTCATTGCCAGATGCATCAGCGACATCCAGCGTCGGGGCGTCTGCAACGCCCGCCACATCAACCGTAATCGAACCGGTCGTGGTGGTGATATCGTCACCATCAGCAGATTGTGCTGTCACACCGAGATCAAACGAACCGCTGAAGTCTTCAGCCGGCGTAATCGTCAGGCCTTCAAGCTGGTCCGGATTCAGCGTCCAGGTGCCGTCACCATTGTCGGTACCCGCCGACAAGGTCGCGCCATCCGGAACGCCAGAAATGGTAACGCTCAGAACTTCCGAGCTGTCGGTCAGACCCGCATCGATATCCAATGCGATTGCAGAATCTTCTCTGCCAGAAGCATCAGCGACATCCAAGGTCGGTGCATCCGCAACTCCAGCCACATCGACGGTGATCGAGCCAGTCGTGGTGGCAACGTCATCGCCATCTGCGGAAGTCGCGGTAACACCAAGGTCAAACGATCCACTGAAATCTTCAGCCGGCGTAATCGTCAGGCCTTCCAGTTGGTCCGGGCTCAGGGTCCAGCTGCCATCACCATTGTCGGTACCCGCCGACAGGGTTGCTCCATCGGGAACGCCGGAAATGGTAATGCTCAGAACTTCGCTGGAATCCGTTAGACCAGCATCAATGTCGAGCGCAATCGCACTGTCTTCCGCACCAGAGGCGTTCGAAGTTTCAAGGGTTGGGGCATCAGCCACACCCGCTACATCAACCGTGATCGACCCGGTCGTGGTTGCGATATCCTCACCATCGGCAGAGGTCGCCGTAACACCCAGATCAAACGAACCGCTAAAGTCCTCAGCCGGTGTGATCGTCAGGCCTTCCAACTGATCCGGACTCAGCGTCCAGGTGCCATCACCATTGTCGGTCCCTGCGGACAAGGTTGCACCGTCCGGAACGCCGCTGATCGTGATCGACAAGACTTCCGAGCTGTCGGTCAGGCCAGCGTCGATATCCAATGCAATTGCGGAATCTTCAGAACCACTGGCATCGGCCACATCCAAAGTCGGAGCATCCGCAACACCAGCCACATCAACCGTGATCGAACCGGTCGTCGTCGCAACGTCATCGCCATCAGCTGAGGTCGCGGTCACGCCAAGGTCAAACGATCCGCTGAAATCTTCAGCCGGCGTGATCGTCAGACCTTCCAACTGATCCGGGGTCAGCGTCCAGGTGCCGTCGCCATTATCGGTGCCAGCCGACAAGGTCGCACCATCCGGAACGCCACTAATCGTTACACTGAGAACTTCCGAGCTGTCGGTCAGGCCTGCGTCGATATCAAGCGCGATGGCGCTATCTTCTTTGCCCGAAGCATCGGACACATCCAAGGTCGGCGCATCGGCAACGCCGGCCACATCAACCGTGATCGAGCCGGTGGTGGTTGCAACATCATCACCATCGGCGGAAGTCGCGGTCACGCCAAGATCAAACGACCCACTGAAGTCTTCAGCCGGTGTGATCGTAAGACCTTCAAGCTGATCCGGGGTCAGGGTCCAGGTGCCATCACCATTATCGGTACCTGCCGACAGGGTTGCACCGTCCGGAACACCACTGATCGTAACGCTCAGAACTTCCGAGCTGTCCGTCAGGCCTGCGTCGATATCAAGTGCAATTGCGGAATCTTCAGAACCACTGGCATCTGCGACATCCAAGGTCGGTGCATCAGCAACGCCAGCCACATCAACCGTGATCGATCCAGTCGTGGTTGCAACATCTTCGCCATCGGTGGAGGTCGCGGTAACGCCAAGGTCAAACGATCCACTGAAATCCTCGGCCGGGGTGATCGTCAGGCCTTCAAGTTGATCCGGATTCAGCGTCCAGGTGCCGTCACCATTATTGGTGCCCGCAGACAAAGTTGCACCGTCCGGAACGCCACTGATCGTAACGCTGAGAACTTCCGAGCTGTCTGTCAGACCTGCGTCGATGTCGAGTGCAATCGCTGAATCTTCAGAACCACTGGCATCAGCCACATCAAGCGTAGGTGCGTCAGCAACACCAGCTACATCAACCGTAATGCTGCCCGTGGTCGTTGCGACATCCTCGCCATCAGCAGAAGTTGCCGTCACGCCCAGATCAAAGCTGCCGGAGAAATCCTCAGCCGGCGTAATCGTCAGACCTTCGAGCTGATCCGGACTCAGTGTCCAGGTCCCGTCACCGTTATTGGTGCCCGCGGACAAGGTCGCGCCATCCGGCACGCCACTGATCGTGATGGTCAGAACTTCCGAGCTGTCGGTAAGACCAGCGTCAATGTCGAGCGCGATGGCAGAATCTTCATTACCCGATGCATCGGACACATCCAAGGTGGGCACATCAGCAACACCAGCTACATCAACGGTGATCGAGCCAGTCGTGGTTGCAACGTCATCGCCATCGGCAGAGGTCGCGGTCACGCCAAGATCAAACGATCCACTGAAGTCTTCAGCCGGCGTGATTGTCAGGCCTTCCAACTGGTCCGGGCTCAGCGTCCAGGTGCCGTCTCCATTATCCGTGCCAGCCGACAGGATTGCACCTTCCGGAACGCCGGAAATGGTAATGCTCAGAACTTCACTGGAATCCGTGAGACCAGCATCAATATCGAGCTCAATTGCGGAATCTTCTGAGCCCGAAGCATCTGCGACATCCAAGGTCGGTGCATCCGCAACGCCAGCCACATCGACAGTGATCGAGCCGGTCGTCGTTGCGACGTCATCGTCATCAGCGGAAGTCGCCGTCACGCCAAGATCAAACGAACCGCTGAAATCTTCAGCCGGTGTAATCGTCAGACCTTCCAACTGGTCCGGGCTCAGCGTCCAGGTGCCGTCACCATTATCTGTCCCCGCCGACAAGGTTGCGCCGTCCGGAACGCCGGAGATGGTAACCGTCAGCGTCTCGCTGGAATCTGTCAGACCTGCATCGATGTTCAGCGCAATCGCGCTATCCTCGGCGCCCGAAGCATTTGAAGTCTCAAGCGTCGGCGCATCTGCGATACCTTCGACATCGACTTTGATTTCTTCCATCACAACGGCGGTGTCGTCGCCATCGGTGGTCGAGACGAGGACCGAGAGGTCGATTTCGCCGCTGAAATCCGGTGCCGGGGTGATGGTCAGGCCTTCGAGCTGATCCGGGCTGAGCGTCCAGCTGCCATCGCCATTGTTGGTCCCGGCCGAAAGTGTGGCGCCGTCCGGGACACCGGTAATCTTGACGGAAATGCTTTCGCTGCCATCAAGAAGTTCGGTATCGATATCAAGTGCAATCGCGCTGTCTTCGCGTCCGGAAGCATCCGAAACATCCAGCGTCGCGCCGTCGGCAACGCCGGCAACATCAACCGTGAAGCTTGAAGAGGTCGAGCTGGTGCTGCCATTTGCTTCGCGGCTGGTTGCGGTTACGGTGAGGCTGAAACTGCCGCTGTAATTTTCCGGCGGCGTGATTTTCAATCCGCCAAGCTGCCCTGCCGGAACAGACCAGGTGCCATCGCCATTATTGGTACCGGCCGACAAAATAGCACCTTCGGGCACGCCGGAGATCACCACCGAGAGTGTTTCACTTCCGCCATCAAGGTCATTAAGCGCAGCAGACACATTGAGCGAAATGGCGCTGTCTTCCGACCCGGTAACACTGCCGGCCGACAGTGTCGGCGCGTCGGCGACTTTTTCAACTTCGATCACGTCATCAGTGAGCGCATCATCGGTGATCTCGGACTGGGCTGCATCATCTGCAAGGGCGGTTGCATCCGCATCGGTCGCAGGTGCTTCTTCCCCGGACGGGATGAAATCGGGTCCGCGTTCGCCGCGTCCGGTGCCGCGCGGCTGTTCGCGATCACCACGCAACTGGTTGGTGTCGCTGGTCGAAAGCGGGATTTCAGGCAGCTCGATCGTGCTGGGATCGGATTTCAGCGAAATGTCGTCATGACCGAAGCTGTCAAGATTGCCGTCAAAGGTTCCATCGACCGTATCAAGATTGTTTTCAATCTCGGCATTGATGGCCTGGGCGATTGACTGTTTTTCGGTGGCTTCTTCTGCCTGGACGCGTTCCTGGCGCTGGGTCGCGGCATTCTGGCGACGGAAGGCCTGCTGGGCTTCTGCCTGGGGGTTGAAAACCTGGTTACCATAATGGACAGAGCCAAGCTCCTCTTCGGGCGGACGCGCAGTATTGTTCAGGTCGTCATGAAGTTCGACCAGTTCATTACTTTCCCCATCCTGTTCCTCCACGCGCATCAGCTCTTCTGGCGTCGCTTCCTCATTGACGCTGCTGATATCTTCACTGCGTGAATTTTCCGTATCGCGAGGATCGTCCGCCATCTAACCCATTCTCCGTGAAACGCAAGACGGGTATAACCCGACTCACACTTCTATACCTTAGTATAGATACCCTGACACATGCCAGAGTTTTGTGCGGCCAGGCAGTAGAAATGGTTTCGGCATTTCCAGCGGGACCAAATGAAAGCTCATCGTTCTTTGAACGCCTGATCAAGCGAGACATACACAGGTTTCAGCAAATACTGAAGAAGGGTACGTTCCCCGGTCTGGATGTCTGCCTGCACAGTCATGCCCGGTATGATCCGTTGAGCCGAAGCGCCTTCACCAACCATGTCGGTATCAAGCGCGACCTTTCCTTTATAATATGGTTGTCCTTCCTCATCAATAAAAGTAGATGCAGAGATCGATACCAATTCGCCGGAAATACCACCATAACGTATAAAGTCAAACGCACTGACCTTGACCGTCACCGGCTGCCCCAGATGGACATGACCGATATCTTCAGTCGAGATGCGGGTTTCCGCAATCAGGTCATCATCAACCGGCACCAGTTCCATCACGATCTGCGCCGGGGCAATTACCCCGCCGATCGTGGTGAATTGCAGGCCCTTGATATATCCGCGCGTTGGCGCAACGATTTCAAGGCGAGCAACACGATCACGCAATTTGCGCAATGCCTCGCGGGTCTGGGCAATTTCACCGCCCAGCCGGCCAAGCTCGGTAATTGCTTCTTCGCGCTGGCTTTTTTCAAGTTCATTCAGACGCAGCTTGGCCTCGGCAATGGTTTCGCGGGCCCGGGCCTGTTCGGCAACGACCCCTGAAAGATTGCCCTGGGCTTCGTTCAGTTCGCGCTGGATATTAAGGAACAGCACCTTGGAATTCAGCCCCTGTTCATAAAGCGAACGGCGCATGGTGACTTCCTGGCTTAGCAAATCAACCGATTTGCGAAGCGTTGCTTCCTGTTCACTGAGCTGGGCGAGTTCGGCGTTGCGTTCCTTGATCTGGACCTGAAGGATTTCGTTCTGGTTGCGATCAAGTTCGGTCTGGATGTTATAGATTTCCTGCTGATTGCGTGCGAGTTCCGGATATTGCGCAAGCAGGCTGGCAAAGTCCGGGTCGCGGCCTTCGGCAAGGGCACGATAGCGTTCTGCTTCGAGCTGAAGGTTGCCAAGCTTGGTTTCCGTCTGGGACAGTTCGGCCTGCGCGCCGTCGGCCTTGAGCCGGACAAGAACCTGACCTTTTTCAACAAGATCGCCGTCACGCACCATGATCTGTTCGATGATACCGCCTTCAAGATGCTGGATCTTGTTGACCGCACCTGTTGGCATCACCTGGCCAAATGTAATGGCCGTTTCCTTGATCTCGGTGGTCGCAGCCCAGGCAACAAGCGCCAGAAAGCCCACCGATAGCAGCACCATGGCCGAGCGGATAAAGACCGAAATACCGCCTTCCTCAAGCAGCACGGCATGCGAAAGATAACGCGCCATGCGACGGGACCGGCGGAACCGTTCAATCGCAGTATTCTGCACAGCTGCATCACTCATAGGTAGCCTCCGTCTATCACCTGTTGCTTGATCCGTTCGGGCGGGCCGTCGCCGCGCAACTGTCCGGCTTCAAGAACAAGTATGCGGTCGGCCAGATCAAGGTGACTTGGCCGATGGGTAATCAGGAAAATGGTCGACCCGCCACGCAACCGGTTGATTGTGTGCTGGAAGGCGCGATCGGCGCGCTGATCCAGACCGTTGGTCGGTTCATCAAACAAAATGATCGGGGCTTCACGCACAAAGGCGCGTGCCAAAGCCAGCCGTTGCAGGAAGCTTGCCGAAAACCGCGAGGAATGCTGATCACCGACGCGGGTATCAAACCCGTCGGGCAAGGCTTCGACTTCCTGCAAAATGCCCGCAGACATGCACGCCATGCGCAAGTCATCAGGCGATGCGACCGGATTGGCCAAACGCAGGTTCTGGGCGATCGATCCCCGGAAAAATTCGATATCCTGCGGCACATAGGAAATGGCCTGACGCAGGGTTTGCGGATCCATCTGGCGGATATCCGCCCCGTCAATCAGGACCGCACCGGCCTGGGGCTGATACATGCCGGCCACCAGCTTGATCAGGGATGACTTGCCCGCACCATTGGCCCCGACCACGGCAACGACCTGTCCGGGTTTGATGTCAAAATTGACCCCGACCAGTGCCGGATCGGAATCCGAGCTATAGCGGAAACTGACGCGCGAAAACGTAATCGCCCCTTCAAAGCGGCGCTGTTCGACCGAGCGCGGCACAAGATCGCCTTCGGGCTGAAGGTTCATCAGCCGGTTGATCTGGCGGACACTTCCGCGCAGCTGTGCCAGACGCGGCAAACCAAGGAAAGCCTGGTTGATCGGCCCCAGAACACGCCAGGCCAGCATCATCGAGGCCACAAGCGCACCGACACTCATTTGCGCATTCATCACCTGGTCCGCACCGAATGCCAGAACCAGCGCGCCCGCAGAAATCATCAGGATCTGGGCCGATGTGTTGATGATATTATTAACCATCGAAACCCGGAACCCGGCATAGGCCGTATCGGCCGATATGTCGCGGAACCGCGCCAGCCAGCGTTTCTCGGATGCGGTATATTTCAAGACCGACATCTTGCCGACCGTTTCGACTAGGAATTCCTGGCGGCTGGCCCCATGACGGCCAAGCTCGACCACCCGGCGCGAAACAACCGGAAAGGCAATGATGCCGATCAACAGGAAGACCGCCATCAGGACAATCGGAATGACTGCCAGCCAGCCCCCGAGATAGAACATGGCAATCAGGAAGATCGGAACAAACGGCATTTCAAGCATCACCATGGCCATCGGCCCGGTAAAGAACTCACGCACACTTTCAAAGTCGCGAATACGCGAAATCTGTACCCCGACCGGAGACCGTTCGGTAAAGGTCGGCGGCAACGATAGCAACCGTTCAAAGATCGCGCCACTGACCAGCGCATCAAGACGGGCGCCAAAATGACTGACGATCTGACTGCGCAAGGATCGCAGGATCCAGCCCAGAACCATGACAATCACGATCCCGATTGAAAACTGGATCAGCATCGGAATGGATCGGGTTCCAATCACCCGATCATAAATGCCCATAACAAAGACCGGCGTTGCCAGCGCCATGATGTTGAGAACAAGCGTAAGCAGCAGCAGCTGATAACCGAGCGAGGAAAAGCGTGCGGCAATACCGCCAAACCAGCCGCGCTTGTCATCTTCGAAATAGCGGGCCCGGCGATCGGCCATCGTGAACTGATAGAGCTTGCCCGGCAGTGAAGACGACCGGATGACCATTTCACGATCCGTTCCGCCATCAAAAACCCGGATACCGTTATCTTCGGGGCGAATGACCACCAGTGCGGTGCCGTTATCGGGCACGAACAGGCAGGGCATCATGCGTTCGTCAATCTGATCGAAGGTCGCGTCAATTTCGCGCGACTGATAGTTCAGATGCGCAAGAACGTTGCGGAAATCGGTGATATCAAGCGTCTGGTCCAGATGCGGCAGGGCTTCTGCGACCTGGCGGGGCAACCCGCGCCAGCCAAGTGCCTGAAGCAGCGGCCAAAGACAGGCATCGAAATCCGACTGGGCATCAATGCTTGCCATCCCCATGCGATAGCCCAGCGCATAGTTCATGTTTTCGAGCTGTTTCATTGTGCCCCCGTCTCTACTGGTGCACTGAAGTTCGATTCTGCACGGGTAACGCGGGCATTGCTGCGTTTTAGAACCGGCACGAGATGATGGTCGACAATCCGGTATTGCTTGTTTGCCAGCGCAATCAATGACGGTCGGTGCGACACCATGACAAGGGTGCAGTGCTTTTTCAGTTCGAGCATCAGACTGGCCATGATGTTGTCACCGGCCATATCAAGCGAACTGTTGGCTTCGTCAAACAGCACGATGCGCGGATAATCAATCAATGCTCGTGCAACCGCGATACGCTGCTTCACGCCACGCGGCAGTGTTTCGGATGCCTGCCCGCCGACTTCGGTGTCATAGCCTTCGGGCATGCGCATGACAATGTCGTCAAGGCCAAGACGACGGGCAATTTCAACCACCCTGTCCACACCGATTTCCTTGCGGAAACCGGTAATGTTTTCAAGAATGGTGCCCTTGAACATCACGCCATGTTGCGGCAGATAGGCGATCTGGCGGCGCGTTGATTCCGCCGTATAGTCAGACGGATTTTTGCCATCGAGCAATATGTCACCACTGTCAGGGCGCAGTGCCCCCATCAAAAGCCACAGCAATGTGGTTTTGCCGGTCCCGTTATCGCCGGTGATCGCCACTGAATCCCCCGGTTCAACCACCAGATCAAGCCGGTCAAAGATCTTCTTTCCGTCGGCATGCGAAAAGCCCAGATTGCGCAATTCGATCTTGCCTTCAAGCAGCGGCATTTCCGCGGTTACCGCGCTGTCTTCGGGTTTGATTTCAAACAGTTCATTGACGCGCTGACGGGCAACACGGATATTCTGGAACTGTGTCCACAGGCTCATGGCGCGCTGCAATGGCTGAATCGAGCGCCCCGACAGCATGGTGCAGGCCGCAAGTCCACCAACGGTCAGATCACCATTGATCACCAGCACACTGCCGATCGCAGCAACCATTACCATGGTCAGCATCGAAAAGGTTGCACTGGCATTGACCGCCGCATGGGCCGAACGCGCCGCAATCAGGTCATCCCCCGAACATTGTTCCTGAAGCTGTTCGTGACGGCGCACCATCAGGTTTTCCATCGCCATCGACTTGATGGTGTGAATGCCCGTTAGGGTCTCGATGATAAAGTTGTACCGGCGTTCGTCAGACTGGCTGCGCTTGTCCAGGGCGGCACGCAACTGATGGCCCAAAATCATCGCGGTCAGAAAGAAGGCAAGCAATATGCCGACAGGCACGGCAACAAGCACCCCGCCAATAACCGCAATCAAGGCCAGAAACAGCACGACAAACGGAAGGTCCACAATCGCGCCGATCGCCTGACCGGAATAGAAATCGCGCAGCAGATTAAGACTGTTCAAACGCTGAAGATGCAGCCCCGGTGCGGTTTTGTCATAGTCGATCAGACTTGCCGACAGCAAATGACCGACGGCCTTTTGCGAACTTTCATGTTCGAATTTCGCCGCCGACAGCGAAGAAATATAGGCCCGGCCAAGTCGCAGCACAGCCTCGATCAAAAGAGCGCCAAGAACGCCAAGGATCAGCAAGGTAAGCGTCGGTATGGAATTATGAGGCAGGACACGGTCATAAACCTGAAGCAGGGTAATCGGCAGCGCAAGCGACAGCAGATTGATCACCAATGCGGCAATCAACAGCGAAAAACGGCCGGTGCGCAGATGCGACAATGTCCCGATATTCAAGCCCGGACGACGTGTCATAAAGCGGGGATGCTCCAGGTTATGCAGAAATACCATCCTAAAGTGGTGATATTATACCATCAGATAGGATACATAGCCGATCACTAATCCCAGTGCAAGAAGTTCGTGCACCAGACACAACCGGATAATTTTGTATTCTTGCCATCCTGGCGTTAAGTCGCAGAGATCGCCTAAATATCAGAAAAAACTTAAAAAGCCCTAGCCGACATCCCTGTCACCCCGCAGCCGGTCAAGTGCCCGGCGTTCTGCCTTGGTCGGGCGTCCGGCACCGGCTTCGCGTTCCGCAACCGGTGCGGTTCGTATATCTGACGCAACTTCCTTTTTCGGTAATCTTGGGGGGGAATGGTCCACATACAAGCCCTGGGCTTCCGGGGCGGGCCCTCGACGTTCGCCAAGGGCGACGACTTCGACCACACGCAAATGAGGCCCCTGAAAGAACTGCAACCGGTCACCGGCGACGACCGTGGCACTTGCCTTGGAGACGGACTGACCATTCAGAACGATATGCCCGGACTGGCAGGCTTTGCTGGCCAATGACCGGGTTTTGTAAAACCGGGCATGCCAAAGCCATTTGTCGACCCTGAGCTTTTCTGACTGTTCGTTCACAACCATCCGATCCTGCATCAAGTGATTATAAAGACATAGAACGCAGAACGGCGACCCGCAAGGATCGCCGTTCAATTCCGATTTCCAGGATGCTATCAGCCTTTGGCTTCGAGCATCTCCTTAAGCTTGGCAAACGGAGAATCTTCGTTGATCTGGTTGCCTTTGTCCGGGGCCGGGCCACGTCCGCCCGGCTTGCCACCGCGACCACCCTTGCCGCCATGGTTCGGACGGTTGCCGCCCTTGCCCTTGGGACCGCCTTTGCCGCGTGCATCCTGACGCGGACCGCGCTGCTGACCACGACCGGCACCGCCACGCTTGCGGCGATCGACACGGACAAAGTATTTGACCTCGACCAGCTCATCGCCATCCGCATCGGTTTCCGCGGCCTCGGCCGGGGTTGCTTCTGCGGTGTCGGTGGATGCGGCGTCATTTGCCGGTGCTGTTTCGGCGCTTTCAGCCGATGCAGCCTCTTCGGTTTTGACTTCGGCATCGGCCTTGGCGGTTTCTTCGGCCTTTTTCTCGGCTTCCTTGGCAAGAAGTTCGGATTTCTTGACCTTGGTTACCTCGGCACGCCAGCCAAGAGCGGTAAATACGCCTTCGGCCTGCTCGACCGTGCAGCCCAGAAGTGACAGCAGATCGGGATCAGGACGTACCTTGCCATCGTTTTCACGGGCCTTCTGACGCAGAAGGGCTGCGAAACGTTCAAGCATGTCCACACGTGCCGCAAGCGGACCAACCGGCATATAGCCAGCAGCAAGGTAAAAGCCCTTGGAATTGGCACGATCGTTCGGAACCGATGTCCGGCCTGCCGGCGGTAATTCCGGAAGCGCATCCAGTTCACGGGCAACCGCCCAAAGAATGCCGCGCAGCTCAACCGGATCGGGTTTGAGCGCATCAAGCACATGGACGGTTTCAACACCCAGACGCACGCCAAGCTTGGCAAGTGCCTTACGGTCCTCGTCCGACAGGTCTTTGACCAGGCTTTCAAGTTCCGAGCGCGGAACACAGCCCAGACCTTCGTTCAGCTGGAACAGAAGACCGCGAATCGGACCGGACAACTGACAATCGCGCAGGCGGGTCAGCATTTTAAGGCGCGCTTCGATATGGGCATTGACGAAATTCTGCAAACGGGTGCGCACACGTTCACGTGTCGGACCGTCAAAGAACTCGCTGTCGATCACCTGAACTTCGGGCGACAGAACTGTGTCACCTTTTTTCAGCACGCCAACCTGCGCACCGTTCCAAAGGACATCAAGCTGCCCATTCACCGCGAACTTGTCGTCTTCGTCGGTTTCAAGTTGTTTGACACGCTGGGCGATTTCGCCGGTCAGCGCGCGACGTGCGGCACTGGCAATAGCCTTGCCTTCGAAAGCAGCATCGGTTTCATCAGGGATGAAACGGAATCCATCAAGACGGCCGACAAATTCACCTTCGACCTGTACTTCACCATTCGCAGTGATGGTAGACATGAGTTCAGACTTGTCCTTGAGACTTTTCAATAAAACCGAGGTCCGTCTGTCAACGAACCTTTGGGTCAGGCGTTCATGTAGCACATCTGAGAGCTTATCCTCAATGGCCCGCGTGCGTTCCTGCCAATGATTGGCATCTTCGAGCCAGTGATGCTTGTGCGATACATATGTCCAGACGCGAATACCTGCCAAACGTGATGACAACTGATCGATATCACCATCATAACGATCCAGACGCAAGACTTGTTCGCCCAACCAGTCGATAGGCAGTTTGCTTCCGGGTTTCGCAAGATAGCGATAGATAGATGTTAGCAGCCTTGGATGGGCATCGGTATGGATATTTCTGAAGTCGGGAATCTGGCAGACTTCCCACAATAACTGCACCCGATCCGGGGCCGAGGCAATGCGTGCGACATCTTCGTTATGCGCCAGATGATCGAGCATGATTTCATCGACCGGCTCGCGCGCCAGAATAAGGGTCGGGTCATCCGACCGACGGCGCAAGGATTTCTGCAACGCATCCACCGACCGGAAATCAAGGCGCGCATTGCGCCAGAAGACTTTGGCAAGCGGTTCGAACTCGTGGGCTTCGATCTGTTCGATGATATCGGGATCAATGCCCGATAGGTTGCCGGTAACACCAAATGTCCCGTCATTCATGTGACGGCCCGCACGCCCGGCAATCTGGGCGATTTCAGCCGCCGTCAAACCGCGGTTGAACTTGCCGTCAAACTTGGTCAGCGCGGCAAAGGCAACATGGTTAAGATCAAGGTTAAGCCCCATGCCGATGGCATCGGTCGCAATCAGGTGTTCGACCTCGCCATTCTGGAACATTTCGACCTGGGCATTGCGGGTGCGCGGGCTCAGCGCGCCAAGAACCACCGCAGCCCCGCCCTTTTGACGGCGCACAAGTTCGGCCACCGCATAGACTTCCTGTGCCGAAAACGTCACCACAGCCGATTGGGCCGGAAGGCGCTGGATCTTCTTCGATCCGTTATAGCTTAGGGTCGAAAACCGTTCGCGCCGGTCAAATTCGACATTATCAACCAGCTTGCGGATCACCGGGCGGATGGTTTCCGCCCCCATGAACATGGTCTCTGAGCGCCCGCGCGCATGCAACAGCCGGTCGGTAAAGACATGCCCGCGTTCGGGATCGGCACACATCTGGATTTCGTCAATTGCCAGGAAATCGACCTGCTTGGCCACAGGCATGGCTTCGACTGTACACAGGAAATAGCGGGCGGTTTTCGGCAAGATACGCTCTTCGCCGGTGATCAGCGCCACCGCCCCCTTGCCGACCTTGGCCACTGCGCGATCATAGTTTTCACGCGCCAAAAGCCGCAACGGGAACCCGATCATCCCGGTCGTATGCGCCAACATCCGTTCCATGGCCAGATGGGTCTTGCCGGTGTTGGTCGGCCCCAATATGGCAAGAATACGAGGACCGGTTCGGGTTGAAATCTGCATCAAACTTTTCCAATCGACAGCCCATTGATCCGGACCATCGCAATCTTTGGGCCTTTCAACACGCGAACCGGCGCAATGTCAAGCTTTCAGCAAAGTTCGTCACATCGTGTTTCCTCCCCCGTCAACACCCCAAACCATTTGCAGGAGGCCCCGATGAGCAACCCCGATTCTGACGACGACAACGAAGGCCAGGCAGGCACATGGCCATCAGTCGCTGCCAAGGCTGTCAAACGTCAAGTCGAGCCAGAGTGGGAAGAAACCAGTCAAACAAAACCAGTCGACCCTCACAATCCAAACGTTGAACCAGAACTTCCTGCGGATAATGAAGATTGGGAATATTGGTGGCGCAAGCTCCTCCAGCCACCGGCAAAACAGCATAAGCCCGGCTTGCCGAATATCGGTCTCGGACCTTTTGACGCCCCGCTAAAGGAATGGCGTCTATTCCGACGTCCCAAGATCTGACACCCCCAGTAAGTACTAGGACCAACACCGAATGATTGTTCTGTTCAAAGTATCGACGCGTGAAAAATTTAGCCCTTTCATCCCCGGCCCTGAAACCGCTGGATACTTCAATGCATGGCGATTTGGCATCGCCAAAGTTCCTGATCAGGATTTCGGGCGCGGCGTAGAAAACTGCTTCAAATGCCCATGCTGTGAGCGCATCTTACCCACCGTATTTGCAGAGGCTGATCATCTGTTTCCCAAATCGGCGCTGCTTCAGGCACTCACTGGTGCCACCTATGCCGGGTGGCGGCGGTTTACAGAACTCGCAAACGAGGCAAACAAAAAGGATAACTATGTCTCGCCGGACGGAAACGTAGCGAACTTGAAGCTTGGTAAATCGGTCTTGCGTCTGCCTGATTACGACAACCTGACCGGGATTCTCACCGACAACTCGGACGAAGGTTACGAACTTATCAAGGCGATCTACACGACCCCAGACGCCATTGAAAAAGACTATGATTCCGACGAGGTAAAGGTTGCCCACTGGTCAATGTCGGGGATTCAAAACGATAGCGGCATCGTACTCGATAACAGCGGAACAGAAATCCTATTTGCCGACCTTGCCGCCTTTGACATTACGAACATCGCGTTCCTTTGTTCCGTTTGCAATCAAGCCAAGAACAAAGACTTCTTCCCTGCTCACAAGGGGTTTCGAACGCGCATCAACCAACAAAAGCAGCTTGTCCACATTACCAAGGGCAGCATCATGCTGAGCAACTCGGGTAACACCTATATCGAGCAACGCAATTAGGTACTAACGCAAACTGAGTGTCACTATTTCCCGTGTTCGAGCAACGGTGCCCCTGGCCCATCCTTTGCCAACTCATCTGCCGGGTTGCGCAGCGGGCAATCTGATATCGACAAACATCCGCAGCCAATACATTGCCCCAACTGATCACGAAGCCGGGTGAGTTGATCGATCCGCTCGTTCAAGTCATCGCGCCATTGCGAAGACAGTTTTTCCCAGTCCTTGGCATTGGGGACCGTGTTATGGGGCAACTTGTCAAAGGCTTCTGCAATTTCAGAAAGCGGTATCCCGGTTTTCTGGGCGACCTTGATGATGGCGAGCTTGCGCAACACGCCGCGGTGAAACCGGCGTTGATTGCCATCGGTGCGGATCGAACTGATCAGACCTTTGCGTTCATAAAAATGCACAGCCGACACCGCAATCCCGCAGCGGCTGGCAACTTCCCCGACGCTCAGATAACGCTGTAACACGCCGCTTCCGGCCATTTCCCCCTCCTGCATCCTGCCTTCTGACAGGTATCGAATTTCATTGTTGACCTTAACATTAGTTGAGGTTCTAGAAGCTTACGCATTGAAGAGAAATTATCAAGGAGTCAAATCCGTGAAAGAAACATTCAATGTCGCCATCATCTATGGCAGTGCAAGAGAGGGGCGGCTTTGTGACATGGTTGCGCGCTGGGTACTGACAACACTTGGATCGGATCGCGATCTTTCACTTGATACGATTGATCCGGCTGTTCTGAACCTTCCGGCGGCACATACGCGCGCACAACATCCGGGCATTGATGAACTGCACACCGCCCTTTCAGAGGCCGATGCCTTTATCGTCGTGACACCGGAATACAATCACAGCTTTACCGGCGAGCTGAAATTGCTGATTGATGCTGCCAAACAGCCATGGCGTCGCAAGCCGGTCGCCTTTGTTTCCTATGGCGGGATGTCAGGGGGATTGCGCGCGGTCGAGCAATTGCGTCTTGTCTTTGCCGAACTTCATGCCGTGACCATGCGCGATGTGGTGAGCTTTGCAAACGTCTGGGACCGTTTTGACGAAGACGGAAACCCAATCGACCTGGAAAGCACAAACCAGGCACTGCATCACATGGTGGGCGACCTGAAATGGTGGGCCGGCGCATTGCGTGATGCCCGGTATCCGAACAGCAGCCAGCAGCTTCGAACCGCTGTTGCATCCTGACCGATAAAAACAGCCAAAACCCGGCAAGCGTAAGCCCGGTACCCGTCCGACTGCGACTTTTATGCTTTGCCCTTCGCGCGCCACCACCGCATTTGTCGGAAAACCGCAAGATCAGGCTCAAACAAATCAGACCCCAAAAGCAAAACGGGGCGACCATAAGGTCGCCCCGCCAATCAATGCCGGTCGGTCATTATCATTCGACCATCACCGGTCGGATCATTAATGGTTACGCATCTTGTCCGCATAATCCTTGAGCTGTCGGCGTGCGGCCTGGAAACTGTTTTTAAGCGCGACATAGACATCTTCATGGGCATGATCAGCACTGTCACGCTTTACCATGATTTCCTTGCCCGGCACATTGATCCCGAAATGTACGGCGAAACGGTTGCCGTGGTTATGGGATGCTTGGGGGCGTTCCACCACAACATGACAACTGGTCATGCGATCGAAGGTTTCTTCCAGTTTTTGCACCTTGAAACGGATACGCTCGTCAAGCGCATCAGACTGATCAACATCACGGTAGGTGATTTGAACGGGAACCTTCATGATACGGCCTCCTGTTTAAAGCCTTGGACGCAAAGCAGGGCGTTGCACCCTGCCGTTTACCCCCGGTCCATTTGCTGTCCCGGGAAATTCAGGAACGCTTGGGTTTTGGTTTCGCGCCCCTTTTGAAAAACCGTCTATATCTATACTTAGGATACAGGACTTGCGCTGCAAGGTGCGTTGACGCATATCAAGCGCGGTCAGTAGCAATAACAGGTCACATTGCTATTTCGTGTAGCCCGTTGAAGTGTTGCAACTTCTGCCGATTGCGGGGAAGTTCAACAGACGCTTGAAACAAAGGAGAATAAAGAGGTCATGACGGAAGAAAAAATGCGGTTCGAGGCCGAGGTCAGCCGACTGCTCGATATCGTTGTCCATTCGCTGTATTCAAACAAGGACATCTTCCTGCGCGAGCTGATCTCCAACGCTTCGGATGCGTGCGACAAACTGCGTTACGAAGCGATTGCCAAACCGGAACTGCTCGCAGGCGACGCTGAATTCAAGGTCCGCCTTCTGACAGACAATGTCCGCAATGTTCTGACGATTGCCGATAACGGGATCGGGATGAACAAGGAAGACCTGATCGACAATCTTGGCACCATTGCCAATTCCGGCACTGCCAAGTTCCTTGATGCGGTCTCCAAATCCGACAATCCGAAGGATGTCGACCTGATTGGTCAGTTCGGTGTCGGTTTCTATTCCGCCTTCATGGTGGCAAACCGGGTTGATGTCGTAAGTCGCAAGGCCGGCGAAGACCAAGCATGGAAATGGTCATCGGACGGCAAGGGTGAATACACCATTTCCGAAGCCGAAATGGAAGGCCGCGGCACCCAGATCACCCTGCATCTGACCGACGAATTCAAGGAATTCACCGAGGAATACAAGCTCCGCCATATCGTCAAAACCTATTCCGATCATATCGGCATTCCGGTGGTTTTGATGAAGGCCGATGGTAACGAGACCCTCAATGAGGCATCCGCCCTTTGGACCCGTCCGAAATCCGAAGTCACCGAGGAACAGTACAAGGAATTCTACAAACACAATTCCCATGCGTTTGATGATCCCTGGAAAACCATCCACTATCAGGCCGAAGGCGCGATTGAATATACCGGCCTTCTTTACCTTCCGACCATGCGGCCGTTCGATCTTTATGATCCGCAGCGCAAAGGCCACCTGAAACTTTATGTCCGCAAGGTCTTCATCACCGAAGGTGCAGACGAATTGCTGCCGCCATGGCTGCGTTTTGTTTCCGGTGTGGTCGACAGCCAGGACCTGCCGCTTAACGTCTCGCGCGAGATGTTGCAGCACAACCCCGTCCTGACCAAGATCAAGAACGGCCTGACCAAAAAGGTCCTGTCCGAACTGGAAACAGCCGCCAAGAAGGACGCCGAAGGGTTTGACACCTTCTGGGAAAACTTTGGTGCCGTGGTCAAGGAAGGGCTTTACGAAGACCAGTCCAACCGTGCGCGCATCCTCAAGATCGCCAAGTTCCGTTCGACCCATGGCGATGGCTGGACCACGCTTTCGGAATATGTCGAACGCATGAAAGAAGGCCAGAAGGCCATCTACTATATCAGCGGCGAAGATATCGAAGCCCTGAAACGCAGCCCGCAGCTTGAAGGCTTTGCCGCCAAGGGGATCGAGGTCCTGCTTCTGACCGATCCGGTCGATGAATTCTGGATGCCGTCAGTTGGCCAGTTTGAAGAAAAGGATTTCAAATCGGTCACCCGTGGCGGTGCCGACCTCAATGACGTCAAATCCGATGACAAGGATGACGCCAAGGACGACAAAAAGGAAGATGCCGCCAATGACGCGTCACTTGATGCATTGATCGCATCGATCAAGATCGCCCTTGGTACCGGTGTTAAGGACGTTCGGGAATCTGATCGTCTGACCAGTTCGGCCTGCTGCTTGATTGCCGATGAAACCGGCATGGATCTGCGGATGGAACGGTTGATGAAGCAACATAACCGCGTTGATGAAATCAGCCCGCGTATCCTTGAAATCAATCCGAAGCACAGTCTGATCAAAAAGCTGTCTGACATTGCCATCAAGGATGCCAAGGCACCGATTCTCAATGATGCGGCCCAGTTGCTGCTTGATCAGGCCCGCATTCTCGAAGGCGAAGCCCTGCCCGATCCGGTCAGCTTTGCCCGTCGTCTGGACCTGATCATGGAAAAGGGTCTGGGTGCATAAACCCGACACACCAACCAATATTGAGAACGGCGCGTCACAAGATGCGCCGTTTTCTTTTGCATATCGGCAAAATTTAAAATGCTTATTTACCAACAACGGGCATAAAGGCCCCACATGTGAAAGAAGCTCAGAACCGACGGGAAGGCCCAAAACACCATGACTGCGATGATGAACTGGCAAAAACTGTTGTCACCCGCACGCCTTGGCACCCGTCATTCAAGTGTCGGCACTTTTGGCCGGTCCGATTTTCACAAGGACTATGACCGCATCATTTTCTCGGCCGCGTTCCGGCGCCTGCAACGCAAGACCCAGGTTCACCCGTTGCCCGAAAATGACAATGTCCATACCCGCCTGACCCACAGTCTCGAAGTTTCCTGTATCGGCCGGTCGCTTGGCCTGATGGTTGGTCATCGCCTTTCGGAAAAGGGCAGCCTGCCTGATACCATCGACCCCGATCACATGGCCGCCATCGTTCAGGCCGCCGCACTGTGTCATGATATCGGCAACCCGCCATTTGGCCATGCCGGTGAATATGCCATCCGCCAATGGTTTATCGATGCCGACCCGGCCTTTACCGGCAGCCTGTCACGTGAACAGTTTGCCGATCTGACGACCTATGAAGGCAACGCGCAAGGGTTCCGGCTTTTGACCAACAAACGGACTGGTCTGTATGATGGGGGGATGCGGCTGACCTATGCGACGCTGGCAAGTTTCCTGAAATATCCGTGGTCGGCATCGGGAAGCCCGTTTCCCCAGAAAAAGAAATTCGGGGCATTCCAGAAGGAATTCGCACTGCTTGAGGAAGTGGCCGATGCCACCGGTCTGATCCGGACAAGCGATCAGGCATTTTGCCGCCATCCGCTGGTTTATCTGGTCGAGGCCGCCGATGATGTTTGCTATGCCCTGATTGATATCGAGGACGGGGTCGAGCTTGAACTGGTGGAATTCGAGACGCTGGAAAAGATGCTGCGCCCCTGTATCGAAGGGGATCTTCCCGCCGAATATCACCGCGAACAGAATATCAGCCGCAAGATATCCTTCCTGCGCGGCAAGATCATGTCGGGTCTTCTTGATGCGCTTGTCGATGCCTTTGTCCGCCACGAAGAAGAACTTCTGGCCGGTGTGTGGAAAGGTGATCTTCTTGCCTGTGCCGATGGCCCCTATAACGAGCTGATCGCCAGTGCCAAGTCATTCTCGGAAAAACAAATCATCCTGAACCGCCGCAAGGTCCAGATCGAGGTCGGCGCCTTTGCCCATCTTGAAACCCTGCTTGAGACATTCTGCAAAACCGCACTTGAAGTCCACAAAGCCCGATCAGAAGCAGACATTCCCTATCGGGCCGGACGTGTTCGGGAACTGATCGGCAATGATGCCATGCCGATCGGTGCGTCGCTTTATGATCTGTATCTGGTGATCCTGGATTATGTATCGGGCATGACCGATGATTTTGCCGCCCGCCTTGCGCGCGACATTGGCGGCGGTCAGCACTGATCAATGTGGATGCTGGGCCCCTTTATTGCGCGCTATCGCAGACGGACCGCCTTTATTGCCGCAAGCGCAATGGCAGCCGTCATTTACGGGCTGGTTGATCAAAGTACCCGTCCGGAAGTTCAGGCATGGTATTGGCCCGCCGCCCTTGCCGTGACGAGCTTTATGATCACCCGGCTGATTGTATCGCGCCTGATCGGGCGTTTTGTCGGCGGGGTCAGACGCCATCTGCGTTGATGCCAGCGCCCCCGATCCACAAGCCCAGACAATCAAAAAGGCAGGCCCGAAGGCCTGCCTTTATTCTTGGGAATGTCTGTTTGGCCCATATGGGACAAACACAGTCAGTTAGTCCTGACCGCCACCCATGGCACTGCTGATTTTCTTGTCAGTATTGTACTGACTAAGCGAATAGACAGCCCAGATCGCCGCCGGTACCCAGCCGATCAGGGTAATCTGCAAAATCAGGCAGATGACGCCTGCGATTGGGCGCCCGATGGTAAAGAACAGTAACCAGGGCAGAAGTAGTGCGATCAAAAGACGCATGGATGAAATCCCCTTGTTGCGTTGACGTGCTTACATGCTGTCTTTGAAGGTGACAACAACGACACGGTTACCCTGTTCGGCCACACCGTCTTCGGTTGCGACCGGAACATTGGCTTCGCCGCTGATGCTGATCGCAAGCTTGCTTGCCGGAACACCACCATCACGAAGCGCCTTTACAACCGCATCGACACGCGATTTTGCAAGAATATCGTTATACATTGCATCGCCGGCACGGTCGGCATAGGCAACCAGACTGATCGCAGCCGGGTCGTATTTGCCATATGCTTCGACAATCCCGTTAATGACCGACATAGCTTTGCCGTCAATTGTGGCACTGTCAAAGCCGAAATAGACATTCATCGGAACCGGCATTGCCATCGCGGCAACCGGGGCCGGTGCGGTGTCGATTTCAGCCTGAACAATTGCCAGCGCCTGATAGAAGGCGGCACGGCAATTGTCGATGTCTTCCTGCTGAATGTTTTCTTCAAGTTCCTGCAACCAGCAATCAAAGCTTGCCTGTGCCCGTGCAGCAGCCGTTGCGGCCTTTTCACGGCCACCGGCATCAAGTGCCGCCAGAAGGTCGCTGCGCGCGACTTCGACTTCACCGGTGCTGCCTTCAGGCAGGGAACGTTCGGAAATCATCTGCGGGCCGGTATCCTGGCTCATCGCAGCCATTTTGGCACGGCTGGTGAAGTACCGCGCATCCGCCCAATCGGCTTCGTCATATTCAGCCTGGGCAAGGTCGGCGTAATTCTGATGGAGGGCTGCGTCAAATGCCGACCCTTCGTCAGCCATCTCACGTACCCCTGGAATGTTCATATTTGCACACGCGCTCAAGAAGGCAGCGGCGGACACAACAGCGAGCAGTTTAGCTTTCATCGGTATTACTCCTTGTCTGACCGACATTTTGATCCCAATCCCAATTTTTTGACGGTGATGTTGGCGTCATCATGTGACGGATTTTTACATGCACCTGACAGGTCGTTTTTGCCTGTCTGTTTTTCCATGTTCTGTTCGCCATCGATCAGATCCCCGGTGCCTCAGATCCCCGGAACCGACCCCGAATAGAAGGATGTGAAACCAGTTCATATCCCGAACGCATCATCACAACATGGACGGGGATATAATTACCCCTATCCAAGGATATATAGAAGTCAATTTCATGAAAAAAAGCAGTGGGATAGAGAAAATTCACAATCTTCATACTTCACGGTCGAACACAGACCGTTGATCCCGCGCGATTTTGTCCCACCCCATTTCCCGAACGGGTCACAAGCTGTTGCAAAACGCATAAAAAAGCCTGACCGGGTATTTCACCCGATCAGGCCATGATTGATTATATATCCCGGAAATCCGGCAGAAAGAAAAGATCAGTCGGACGATCCGCCAAACAATCCTTTGACAGCCCCGCCAAGCGCGTTGGCACCGTCTTTAAGTTTCTCGCCACCTGTTCCGGCAGCACCGCCAACGGCACCAACCGCACCGACAACGCCCTTGCCAAGATCGCCAACGCCTTGCAGCAGGCCATCAACATTAAGGTTGGAAACCGCCTTGAACACCGATGCGTTGATCGCGGTCAGGATTTCACCGGCAACTTCGGCCGGGGTTGCGCCGTTATCTTCCTTGCCAACGTCCTTGAGATGAATTTCCGGAAGATTGGCCGACAGTGACTTGCCCTGAAGCAATGCAGCGGAAACACCGACATTGCCGTTGCGGACATACACATTATCAATGATGATTTTGGGCCCGGAGGCGGCGTCTTCGCCAGCAGCACTGTCATCTTTGCCCTGACCACCGGACGGACCGGAAACGCGATGGACAAAGCTTTCCACGTTGCGCTGAATGGTCGCGATATTGGAACTGCCATTGCCAAGTTCATAGGTCACACTTGGCGCGTCCACCACCACTTCGATGATGCGGATGGTGTCGCTGGTCAGCGTCGATCCATCAAGACGTACCGAAATATTGCCAAGTGAAAAGGCATGGTCGGTTTTGTATCCTTCGGGATTGCCGATCACCAGCCCCTTGATGGCCGCAGTATTTTGCGTTGTCTCGATCGATACGGCATCGACCGTGACATCCGCAAGGGTCACCCGCGTTCCGGCCTTTTCGATCGTCGTTTTCACGATGTCATCAAGATTGACATAGACATAAACAAGCCCGCCCACGACCAGTACGATGATCGCTGCCAAACCAAACAGTATCTTTTTCATTGCCCGTATCCTGCGTAATTAGTCATCGAAACGGTGCGACATTGACCTTATGGGCACCTGTCCTGCTTCATACTCCCCAAAGAGTTGCGCTGATTGGCAGGACAATCAAGTTATTTCAAATGACAAACAGCGGGCCGGATGACCCGGGCCCGCTGTTTGGAAGTGTGATGGTCCAGCCGTGATTACAAATTGAATTCGACAACCACCGGTGCGTGGTCGGACGGCTTTTCCCAATCACGCGCAAGGTCATAGACCGATGCGGTGCGCACCGTTCCGGCCATGTTCGGTGTCATCCAGACATGATCAAGACGGCGTCCCTTGTTGCTTGCACGCCAGTCGCGCGCCCGGTAGCTCCACCAACTGAAAAGCTTTTCTGGTTCGGGCACGACTTCACGGACCGAATCAATGAAGTCGCCGGACTGGCGGAACTTTTCGAGAATTTCGACCTCGATCGGGGTGTGGCTGACGACACGCAGAAGCTGCTTGTGCGACCAGACATCATTTTCCGACGGCGCGATATTGAAATCCCCGACCAGAACCGCCTTGCGGTTCGGATCTGCGGCACGCCGATCGGACCACCAATTGGTCATTTCATCGATGAAGGACAGTTTGTGGGCGAATTTTTCATTGATCGCCGGATCGGGCTCATCACCGCCTGCCGGGATATAGAAATTATGAAGCTCGACACCGTTTTCGAATTTCGCCATGCAGTGGCGGCGATCTTCCTTGCCACAGAAATGAGTGATGTCGGTTTCAACGAAGGGCAATCGCGATACGATCGCCACACCGTTATAGCTTTTCATGCCATGGTTATGGCGATGAACATACCCGGCGGCTTCGAATGCCTCATGCGGGAAATGTTCATCCGGGCATTTCAATTCCTGAAGGCACAATGCATCGGGTTGCTGGTCTTCGAGAAACCGGACCACCTGTTCGATGCGCAGGCGCACGGAATTGATATTCCAACTTACAATCTTCAAAACGGGCTCCGTTCAAGTCTTGTTGGGGAAAGGCCCCTGCCCCACAACCCCGGAAAGTCTATAAAAACCAAAAGGCTTATTTCAGCGTTACCGACAGTTCCGCAACATCGGCAATCACCAGATCCATACGGTCACCGCGCACAACCTGACCGACACCTTCGGGCGTACCGGTGAACAAAAGGTCACCCGGCTTCAATTCGATCAGTGTGGACAAATGCACCAGCGCATCGACAACCGGCCAGATCATTTTCGCAGTGGTGTCATTCTGGCGCACATCACCATTGACCGAAAGTTTCAGATTGGTGGCATGCGGGTTACCGGCATCGGCTTTCGGCTTGATTTCCGAAATGGCAGCACAACCGTCAAAGGATTTTGCCATATCCCACGGCAAACGGCGTTCCTTGAGACCGGCCTGAACATCGCGGCGCGTCATATCAAGTCCGGCCGCATATCCGAAAATCGCATCTTCGACCGCCGCACGGTCAAGATCCTTGCCCCCCTTGGACAGGGCAACCACCAATTCGCCTTCGTAATGCAGATCATCGGTTGCCGACGGATAGGGCAGATCACCATCGCCAACCACAAGGCAATCGGCCGGCTTCATGAAAACACATGGCGGGGTATCAGACGGGTCCGATCCCATTTCGCGCACATGTTCGGCATAGTTCTTACCGATACAGAAAATGCGGTTCACAGGAAAAACCTGATCCGAACCGGTAACCGGAACCGTTATATGCTGAGCTGGTTCAAAGACGCTGCGCATTCGAAATCATCCTCAAAAAATCATGTTTGAGATAGTGATAGTCGCTCTGCGTCTAAAAGAAAATGGTCACGTTTTGCCAATTCGATCCGTAACAACACGGATCACCAGTTTTTCCAGTTCGAGAATGACAAACAGCCCGATCCCGGCCCCAATGATCCCGATGCCCGCCACAATGCTGACCGGTCGGGTTTCAAACAGGAAATGCATCACCGGCGCATAGGTAAAGATCAGTTGCAGGACAAAGACCGACGATATGGCAATCAAAACCGGTCGCGTCCCGACCATGCCGCGCAAGGTCAAGGATGTACCACCAAGATAACGCACACTGAAAAGATAGAAGACTTCCATCGCGACCAGAACGTTGACCGCAACCGTACGCGCAGTTTCAACAGATGCCCCTTGCATCAGTGCCAGTTCGAACGATCCGAAAATACCCGCCATGAATAACAGCGACACAAACACAATACGCCAGACCAGAAAGCCCGACAAAACCGGTTCGGCAACATTGCGCGGCTTGCGTGCCATCAGGTCGGGTTCGGCCTTTTCAAAGGCCAGCGACAATGCCAACCCGATTGAACTGACCATATTGACCCAAAGAATTTGCAACGGCGAAATCGGTAAAACGACGCCCATCATCAGCGCAACCAGAACACCAAGCGTTTCCCCGCCATTGATCGGCAACAGGAACGTGATCGATTTTTTCAGGTTGTCGTAAACCGTGCGTCCTTCGCGTACTGCATTGACGATAGAGGCAAAATTATCATCGACCAGCACCATTTCGGCTGCTTCCTTTGCGGCCTCGGTGCCCGATATGCCCATGGCAATGCCGACATCGGACCGTTTGAGTGCCGGGGCATCATTGACGCCATCCCCGGTCATCGCCACCACCCGTCCTGCGGCCTGCAACGCCATGACCAGCTGCAATTTGTTTTCCGGGCTGGTGCGGGCAAAGATGTCGGTGGTTTCGATGGCCTGTTGAAGGTCGGCCTGGTTCATCGCATCAATTTCGGGCCCGGTCAGGTAGCGTTCGGTATTTTCAAGGCCCAGCTGTGCCCCGATCGCCTGTGCGGTAATGCCGTGATCGCCGGTAATCATTTTGACGCGAATGCCGGCCTGACGACAATTTGCCACCGCGCTGATTGCTTCGGGGCGTGGCGGATCAACAAGCCCCAGCAACCCGATCATCACAAGCCCGCTTTCGACATCATCAAATGTCAGTTCCTGATGGCTTGCGGGCATTTCGCGAATGGCAATCGCAAGAACACGCATGCCCTGTGCGGCAAGTCCGGCAATCCCGGCAGTCCATTTTTCCCGATCAATTTCATGATCATGGCCATCGCTGTTGCGCTGATGGCTTGCCATGGCAACCAGACGATCCGGCGCACCTTTGACAACAATCAGTTTATGCCCCGCATGATCATGATGAAGGGTCGCCATGTATTTGTAGCTGGAATCAAATGGCAGAACATCAAGACGCGGAACGGTTTCATCAAGCCGGTCATGATCAAACCCCGCCTTCATCGCCAGAACCAGAAGCGCACCTTCCATCGGATCGCCAAGAACGTTCCACGCATCGTCCTTGCGGACCAGTTTGGCATCGTTGCACAACATGGCCGCGCGGGTCAGAAGCGCCAAGCCCGGAATGTCATCGGCATCCTGTTCGACCCCGCCAGTTACAAAACCGCCATGCGGGTCATAGCCGATCCCGGAAACATTCACATTGCAATCAGGCATCCAAACCGATTGCACCGTCATTTCATTGCGCGTCAGTGTTCCGGTCTTGTCCGAACAGATTACCGATACCGCGCCCAGGGTTTCCACCGCCGGCAATCGCCGGATGATGGCGTGCTGTCCGGCCATGCGCTGAACACCGATCGCCATCGCGATGGTCAGAATGGCGGGCAAACCTTCGGGGATACCGGCCACGGTCAAACTGACGACCGCGACAAAGGTGGCGTCGATGCTCATGCCCTGCACCACAACGCCAAAGGCAAATACCATCACCGCAACCAGCAAAATGATGCCGGTCAGGATCTTGGCGAACTGGCTCATTTGGCGCAGAAGCGGCGTGGTCAGGGCCGCGACATCGCCCAGAAGACGGTTGATCTTGCCGATTTCTGTCTGGAATCCGGTCGCCACCACCACCCCTTGGGCCTGACCGGTGGTAACCAGTGTTCCGGCATAGGCCATCGATTTGCGATCACCAAGGGCTGCTTCCCGCTCCACCGGGTCGGCATTTTTGGTAACCACCAGGGATTCCCCCGTCAGGGCAGATTCAAGCACCCCGAAATTCTTGACCATGAAAAGTCGAACATCCGCCGGGATGCGGTCCCCTGCTTCGAGGCGCACAACGTCCCCCGGGACGAGTTCGGTGGTCGGAATTGTCTTGCGCTGTCCATCGCGCAGCACCGATGCGCTTGGCGAAAGCATGTTCTTGATGGCGCGCAGCGTTTCTTCGGCTTTGCCTTCCTGAATGAAGCCGATGGTCGCATTCAAAAAGCACACCGCCAGAATAACCACCGTGTCGATCCAGTGCGCCATCATCGCGGTTACCGATGACGCAATCAGCAATACATAGATCAAAAGATTGTTGAATTGCCTGGCAAAACGTACGAGCGCGCTTTTGGGTTTGGCCGTCGGCAGGCTGTTTGGGCCATATTGGCGTTGGCGGGCAATAACGGCGTCATTGGAAAGTCCGGTGCGATCGCATTCAAGCTGATCACAGACCGCATCGATGGCAAGACCATGCCAGGCTGCGGGTGCTGTTTTGTCCTGCGAAGACTGACCGTTGTTGGAACCATTGCGTGACGCCATCAAAGCACCTGCTGCCGAATTCGAACCCGGCATCAATCATAACCATGCTGCACCGCAGCGCAATTACAGACTGTAGCCATGCACGCAATTGGCAACGTCACCACACATTTCAGATGTGGTGACGTGCCGAAATTTGTTGGTCGGATTTTGAAAAACCGGACTGTAACCGGGTCACAGAAGGCCTTCGATCACCCGGTCTGGCGGTGTGTGACCATCAACAAAGGTCTTGATATTGATCAGAACCTTTTCGCCCATATCAACACGGCCTTCGATGGTCGCCGATCCCATATGCGGCAACAGAACCGCATTTTGCAGTTCCAGCAATTTGGGATTAACCGCCGGTTCGTGTTCGAACACATCAAGACCGGCACCGGCGATCTCGCCATCGGCCAGCATCCGCGTCAGGGCCGGTTCATCAACGATTTCCCCGCGTGCCGTGTTGACCAGAATAGCGTGCGGCTGCATCAGCTTAAGACGGCGTGCCGACAACAGATGATAGGTTGCTGGCGTATGCGGGCAGTTGACCGAAACGATATCGACATGTGCCAACATCTGATCCAGGCTTTCCCAATAGGTCGCATCAAGTTCGTCTTCGATCTCTGGATGAACGCGCCGACGGTTATGGTAATGCACAGACAGACCAAATCCCTTGGCACGGCGTGCCAGCGCACGGCCGATACGGCCCATGCCGACAATCCCCAGACGCTTGCCCCAGATACGATGCCCCAGCATCAGGGTCGGGCCCCATCCGGCCCATTCGCCTTTGCGGATAAGACGCTCGCCCTCGGCAAGGCGGCGCGAAACCGACAGGATCAGCGCCATGGTCATGTCGGCGGTGTCTTCGGTCAGAACATCGGGGGTATTGGTAACCGTAATCCCGCGCGACCGCGCTGTTTGCAGGTCCACATGATCAACACCGGTCCCGAAATTGGCAATCAGTCGAAGGTTCGGCCCCGCATGGGCAAGCACGGCCGCATCGATCTTGTCCGTCACGGTCGGCACCAGAACATCGGCCTCTTTGACGGCATCAATGAGTTCCTGTTTGCTCATTGCAGCGTCATCAATATTCAGACGCGCATCGAACAATTCCATCATGCGGGTTTCAATCGCTTCCGGCAGTTTCCGGGTCACGACGACAAGCGGTTTTTTCTTGGTCATCTGCCGATCCTATGCGGTCTTTTAACTCTTTTTCTGACAAAATGTGGCATGACGCGCTTTTGTGCCCTGCCGCATTGCAGTGATGCCACGCTCAAAGGTACAAAAGCAAGGATTTTGACGCAGTTTTTGTAATTTTATTACACAAAGAAGAGCTCTGGCAGGACGCTGTCAGAGAAAATAAACGAAGGAATACCAACACGATGCCGCAGATTTTGCGCAAATTTCTGTATCGCTTCATGGCTTTGGCGATTTTGGGCAGCCTGACCACCCCGATCGTGGCCAGCGCACAAGAATCCGGCTTGCCCATTCCGCGATTTGTCGCACTGCGGTCAGACAAGGTATTTCTGCGTTCGGGCCCGGGTTTGCGATACCCGAAGGTCTGGATCTATCACCGCCGCAACATGCCGATGGAAGTCGTTTCGGAATTTGATACATGGCGCAAGGTCCGCGACTGGGAAGGCAGCGAAGGCTGGGTTCATCAAAGTCTTTTGGTCGGGTCGCGTCATGTCATCGTTACTGATGACAGCATCACGCTTTATTCCGCAGCAGATGAAAACGCCCGGAAAATCGCCATGGTTTCGGCCAGTGTCATCGGACGCATCGAAGATTGTCCCGCCAACCTGAACTGGTGTCAGCTGCGCTTTGGCGATTTTGAAGGCTGGGCGCCCCGTCACGGGTTCTGGGGCGTCTATGAAGATGAAACCGTCGAAGGCTAGGCCGCCACGCCCCGTCCATTTCCAGAGCACGTCCCGTTCAATCGCCTTCGCAGATCCGATGCGCGCGTCATCGCAATTGACCGACTGATTGTAATCAACTGAATGCGGCCAAATGGTTGTGGGCAATTAAGGATGATGACTTCCGATGTCGTCATTACCCTGTGCCCCAAAAAGCTCACCGGTTAAGGGCAATAATCCCGCCATAGCCCGGTACGGCATCAGGCGTCAGGCATCAACGGACACCCGGCTTGGGCGCTGTGTATTGCCACCACCGCCACTTGAGGTTGCCTGACCGCCACTGTCATAGCCGCCAAAGACCGGCGTGCTGGTGGTGCGTGTGCCTGCGGGGCTGTTTGGTGTCGTGCCGCCAAATCCGGTTTCAAAGCCGGTTTCATCATCAGAATTCGGATCAAAGGCCGCCGTGTCATTCTGTTCAAGGAACGGATCAGGTTGCGGTTCCGGCAGGGCAAAGCCACCGACCGTCACGGTCTGGTTGGCAAGCTGACTGGCGATATCCCCCAGATAGGCTTGAAGGTTTTCAGAAATTCTGGCCTGCACATCGTCAGTTGCCGAAGCATCATTTGCCGCCAGCTGCGCCTGGACAATGTTGTCACCGGCAACCTGCGAAATACGGTTCTGATCGCGGGCAATCGATATGCTTCCGCCATCAGCCGCCAGCGAGATTTCGCGATCACGAAGGGCCTGCTGTGCCTCGTCAATGCGGGTGCGCGCATCGGTGACGCCCGCCGCATCCGACAGGTCAATCGATGACAAACCCGCTGCCAGATCATCGGCCGATGACGCATACAGATCGACATTGATCCGGTTGTCCGACGATGTTCCCGATCCGGCCTGAACGGTGATGGTCTGGTCTTCGGCCAAAAGATTGCGACCGTCATAGCTGCTGTTTGCCGCGATATCGTCGATTGAGGTCAGATAATCTTCGATCTGGGCATTAAGCTGGGCGCGTTGTTGTCGTGAAAGGGTCGGGTTTTCTTCGGCGATTTTGATCAGCGCATCTATTTCATCAAGCGCATCGCCGATCCGTGACAGATCATTTGCGACTTGCGACACCAGATCGCTGGCACTGCCAAGTGTGCCACGCAGCTTTTCAGATGTGTAATTTGCGCCGCGCACAGCATCGGTATTGCGCCCGGCGGATCCGGCATTGGTGGCAGACTGGTTCGAATCGCCCGCAATCAACCTGTTCTGCGGTGCGATTGCACGCGCAGTATTGGTATAGATCGTAAGCTGGCTGGCCAGTGGTTCCATCGCTTTTCCGCACAAACAAGCCGGCGAGGCAACTACATGCTGCGCGGACAAAGAATTTGAAATGCTTTCAAACTTTTGCCCGCCTGACCTTCCTGGTGTCCGGCGGAAATACCAGCCATTAGTATAGATTATTCGGCGTTAAACATTAAGCGCAAATGCACAATCAGCGCGCGATATCGGGATTTCCGGCCTGATCGACCCGCATCAATGGTGATACCGGACCCAAACGGACGGTTAATCGGGACCGAATCGATCCCTGATCAAGCCGCCTTTGTGCGTCGCAATACCGCAAACAGTTCAAGATGCGATGACCACAGGAACTGATCGACCGGGACAATTTTCTGGATTTCATAACCGCCATTGCGCAGAACCCGCATGTCACGGGTGAATGTCGCCGGATTGCACGACACGGCCAAAACCCATTCCGGGCCACCAATCGCCAGTTCCTCGCACTGGGCAAGCGCCCCGGCGCGCGGCGGGTCAAACACAACCAGATCAAATCCCGCCAATTCGGTCGCGGTCAGGGGCTGTCGGAAAAGATCCCGTTTGACGACCTTGATCGGGCTTCCTGATTGTCCGACCGCATATTGCAGCAATTCAACTGCACGCGGATCGCTTTCAACCGCGGTGACCGAACGCCTTTTCCCGGAAAGGGCCAAGGCAAAGGTGAAACTGCCAACCCCGCAAAACAGGTCGGCCACCTGTTTGGGGGCAATATCGGCCAGTGCGGCCTTAAGAGCCGTGACGAGTGACTGCTCACCTTCGCGGGTGGCCTGCAAAAAGCCGCCCGGGGCAATCGGCACATCAACATTTTCAAAACCGACCGTTGGCGTATGACGGGCCGCAACCGGTTCATCAGGCCGATCACCGACCTTCCAGCTCAGACGGGCAATATTGAGGCTGTCTGCAAATTCCGCCAGGTCCTGACGCATATCAAGATCAGGATCGGCGGTCGCATGGATCAGAACATCAAGCCCGTTATCGGCATGCGTGACAAAAACTTCCTTGATGTCGCGCGCCTGATCGGGCGGACAGGAGGACAGAAACGTCACGAATGCTTCGCGAAATGCCATCAGTTCAGGGCGCAAAACCACGCAATCCGGAACATTGAGAACAGTATGGCTGAACCGGCCATGGAACCCGACAAACACGCCAGCCGCCCCGACATGTACCGAAAAACCGGCCCGTCGGCGACTTGCCGGCGGGGAGATTTCAACATCGGCGATCAGGTCATCGGCATCTTCGGGGTCAATCCCGGCCCGTACAACCGCCGTTCTGGCCTTATCATGTTTCCAGGCGCGGTAATCATCATCATTCATATGCTGAAGCGCGCAGCCACCGCATTCCTTGAAATGCGAACAGCGCGGCGGATTGAATGCGGGGCTTCTTTTCAGTTCCTCAATGACTTCGGCACCATAGCCATCACCGCGCTTCTGGCGCAGGGCGACACGCACCTCGTCGCCGGGCAAAACACAATCGACATAGACCAGCACGGACTTGCCGTCCGGCGCCTGGACATGGGCGATACCATCACCACGCGCCCCAACCTGTTCGATTGTGACGGGCGCTTCAAAACCAATCAACGGATCGCGCCGCGACGGCTGACGCTTGCGTCCCCCGCGGGCCCGGGGATTGCGATGATGATGTTTCATAAATTCTCTCTCGGGGGTGATCTTTGTCACGCTTTGCCTGACAGATCGACGCCACTGTCAGATGCCCGCCTGAGATACACCAGTTGACGCACCGCGAACAGGGGCGATCAAAGATTTATCTCCCGATCATGTCGCGCAATCGCCTGACAGGCCGGGGCAGCATTACCATGACGCGAAAATTTATCCGCAAATGAACGCGACCAAACCCTTAAAATCGTGTAAGAATAACACCATAAAACATACAGGGAACTGTTAATCGGCCGCGTGACACGACACCATTTGTGCGACATCATGGGTTTGATGATCAGCGCAAATGGCGCGACGGAAACGTTTTCTGCGCGTATTGACGGGTCGGGGGGACCTGTTTGGCGGGTCACGTATGGGGGAGATATGGAAGAAGAAAACAAGCAAGCCGACGAAAACACATCCACGCAAACGACCCGTTTGAAAAAGCGGGCCTTGGTGGCTGGTTTTCTGACGGCTCTTTTCTTTGCCTCAGTGACATTCTTTTTCTGGCAGACGTTTGAAAACAACCGCCGGACCATTTTGCTGTCTGCGGCCCAGATCACCGCCAATGCTGTTGCCCAGCAGGTCAATCAGATCGTCACCAGCAATCTGGCTGTGCTCGAAAGTTTTGCCGATAACTGGCAGGACGGCGCACCGGAAGACGAACGCGCATATCTGTCAATTGCAACGCCGCTGCAAAGCCGCTTCCCCGCACTTCAGGCCATCAACTGGATTTCGCCCAACTACATCATTCTGTATGTCGCCCCGATCAAGGGAAATGTGCCCGCGATCGGTGCCGATCTTAAACGTCATCCGGTTGCCGGTCCCGTGCTTGATATCGCACTTGATCAACGCCGCACCCAGATCACCCCGACACTTGAACTTCTTCAGGGCGGGCGCGGTTTTGCTGCCTATAGCCCGGTCCTCGGGCGGGATGGGGAAATTATCGGCGTGATTAACGGTGCGTTTCGCATCCGGTCCATGCTGGCAGCAGTGATCAATACCGAACAGGTCGAAGATTACACCGTTCGCGTCCGCGAAGGTGACACCGTCCTGTTTGAAATCCGCGGCGAAGGCGACAATGAATTGTTGCAGCGGACCGTACCGGTCGAAATCGTCGGACGCCAATGGCTGGTTGATGTGATTGCCGATCCGAAACTGGCAACACAAAGCACCATCAATCCCGAACTGATTCTTGTGTTCGGGGGAACGGCGACCGTCATATTCACCGTTCTGATCTTCATGCTTTGCAACCGGCAAAGGCCGGCGGGCCGCCGGACCATGCATCACATCAATGCCGGTGATGACATCAATGATCTGGCGCTGTCGATTACCAAGCTTGATGGTCACCTGAAATCGATGTCGCCCGAAACCGCCGAATTCTTTGACCTGCGCGAAGAAGATTACGGCTTTATCCGGTTTTACAATCTGGCCCCCGAATTCCAGTCGGACGGCACCGCATCGCGCCGGTCACAGGAAAAGATGCTGCTTGCGATCAATCGCGGTGACGAAGAATTGCGCCGTGAATGGATTGTGCGCAGCGCCGAGGGCGTTCATGTCGTTTGCAATCTGTCGATGAAGCCATCGACGACCAATGCCGATTGCGTCGATATCACCCTGCATCACAATCCGGCTGCCAATGCATCGGTCAATCGTTTGCGGTATCTGGCAACCCATGATCCGCTGACCGGATTGCCAAACCACGCACTGTTTGAAGACCGCCTTAATCAGGCGGTTGCGCATGCCAAACGCTATGAAAAGCTGTTGTCGGTTCTGGTGGTCGATATCGACAATTTCCGCGCGATCAATGATCGCTTTGGTGCGGATATCGGGGATGAAACCCTTCGGACCATTTCCGGGCGTCTGCGTGCGACCGTACGCGAAAAGGATACCTGTGCGCGGTTTTCCGGCGACATGTTTGCGATCATCGCAACCGACCTGTCAGAAGCCGAGGGCGCCGCACTGGTCGCCGAACGTGTCGTCGAAGCCATGTCGCAACCCATTCAGACGGCAACCGGCGATGAAATCCGCTTGCATGTCAGTGTCGGTGTTGCCCTGTATCCCAATGACGCACGTGCGCCGTCGCAATTGCTGGCCAATGCCGATGCGGCAATGTATCGCGCACAAAAATCGGCAGAATCGTCTTATTGCTTCTTTGTTGAAACAATGAACAACGTCATGCATGCGCGCCTGTCGATGGAAACACAGTTGCGCCGTGCCGTGGATGAAAAACGCTTTGTGCTGGAATATCAGCCGCGCTACCGGACTTCGGATCGCAGCCTGACCGGGTTCGAAGCATTGCTGCGCTGGATCGATGACAGTGGCAAACGCCGCCTGCCACCCGACTTCATCGCGGTTGCCGATCGTACCGGGTTGCTGTCCCCGCTTGGTCAATGGATCATTGAAACAGTGTGCAAGCAACTGTCCGACTGGCGGACACAGGGATATGTCCCGGTTCCGATTGCGCTGAACGTTTCAAGCCGCCAGTTCATTCAGGCCGACCTGATCAAGAACATCATGGATCTGACCACAGAACATGAAATTGATGCGGCCATGATCGAGATCGAGGTGTCCGAAGACATCGCCATGCGCGAACCCGAACGGGCACTTGGCCAGTTCTATCGCTTTGCCGAGGCGGGCATTGGCCTGACACTTGATCATTTTGCGGCTGGCAACACGTCTTTGCGCTATCTGAAACGCTTCCCGGTACAGCGTATCAAGCTGTCAAAATCGCTGTTTAATCTTTCACTTGATGAACAGCCCGAAAACAGCATTTTGCAGCCGGCAATCCGCCTGTGCAAAAGCCTGAACCGCAAAGTCGTTGCTGTGGGTGTTGAGACCGAAGAACAGTTGGCCGTCCTGCAAGCCGCCGATTGCGATGAAATGCAGGGCTTCCTGCTTTCAGCCCCGCTTGATGCGCAGGACACGACCGAACTCCTGACCCGTCAGAAAAGCTCGACGCGGGCTCAACCCAAATCAAAACCCAAACAGGATGAACAGTCCGGCAAGTAAAGCTGTGCTGGCTGCTGGGCCTCTTGCGGTTCCTAAATGCCATAATGTCATGACGAAATGACAAAAGCCCCGCTTGGACTGAGGCCGGGCTTTTTATTTATGCTGTGCGATGTCCGGTCCTAAAGCAGGAATGCCGCGGCCAGTCCGAGAAAGGCAAAGAACCCGACCACATCGGTAATCGTCGTCAGGAACACCGATGACGATACCGCCGGGTCAATGCCTGCGCGTTCAAGTCCAAGCGGGATCAGAGCACCAAACAAGCCGGCAAACAGCAAATTGACAATCATTGCCACACCGATGACAGCGCCAAGCATGACATCACCAAACCAGAACCAGGTCACCGCCCCCGAAAGCACGGCAAAGGCAAGCCCGTTCAGCCCGCACACGGCCACTTCCTTGCGGATGACGCGCCAGGCGTTGGTGCTGGTCAGTTCACGGGTGGCAATCGCACGCACCGCAACGGTCAGGGTCTGGGTGCCGGCATTGCCGCCCATCGATGCAACAATCGGCATCAGAACGGCAAGTGCCACCAGCTGCTGAATCGTTCCTTCGAACATCCCGATCACAAGCGACGCCATGATCGCGGTGCCCAGATTGACCAGAAGCCAGGTAAAGCGCGACCGCGTGGTATCAAGGATGGCACTGGAAAGGTCATCCTCCTCGCCAACACCGGCAAGACGCATCATGTCTTCTTCATATTCCTCATCGATAACGTCAACGACGTCATCGACCGTGATCACACCGACCAGACGGCCGCTGTCATCAACCACCGGGGCGGAAATAAGGTCGCGCTGACGGAACAGATGGGCGACGTTTTCCTGTTCCTCGGTGACCAGAACCGTGCGCATTTCTTCTGATTCCATGACATCGCGCACCAGAACCGGGCGGTTGGTGCGGATCACACGCGACAGCGGCACGATCCCGACCGGGCTATAGCGCGGATCGACAACAATGATGTCATAGAAATCATCCGGAAGGCTTTTGGCCGAACGCAGGAAATCGATCGTCTGGCCGACCGACCAGTAATCCGGGATCGCCACCAGCTCGCGCTGCATGATACGGCCGGCGGTATATTCCGGATAGGACAGCGCTTCTTCAACACGCGCACGTTCGATATCGGACAGTGCACCCAGAAGTTCGCGCTGCTCGTCCTCGTCGAAATCCTCGATGACCTCAACGACGTCATCGGAATCCAGTTCGGTGATGGCCTCGGCCACCACATCGGTACCAAGCAGATTGATGACTTCTTCGCGAAGTTCGTCATCAAGCTCGGTCAGGAATTCCGGATCGAAATCGGGACGGATCAGTTCGACAAGCTGCGCACGCTGGTTGGAACTTGCCCAGCCAAGCAAGTCGGCAATATCGGCAAAGTGCAGTTCCGAGAGCAGTTCGGATGCGGTGTTGCTGTCATCTTCACCAAGCGCGTCGAAAATCTCGCGCGCATATTCAGGTGTCAGATCGACATATTCATCGCCAGTCGACGTTTCCGCCGGACGGTCCAGTTCTTCAACCTGACCTGTCATCTGCCCCTCCCTGAATGATGTGCTGCTTTTTGGTCCCGCACCAGATTTCGACTGCGCCAAGAAAACGCCGCGCCGGGAAGTTGATAATCAAAATCCCGACACGGCTGTTTCTGCGCTATCACATGGCCCCGGTCAAGGGCCCCGATAGAAGATTAAAGTCTGAACCCCGCCGAATAATTCAAGTGGGGTTCAGGCTATTTTTTATTGGCCTTCCTGGCTGCGCGTCACCGCGTCAACAACGGCAATCGCCGTCATGTTGACAATACCGCGCACCGTGATGGACGGGCTGACCACGTGTGCGGATTTTGCCGCACCCACCAGAATCGGACCAACTGGCAAACCGTCGCCCAGCATCTTGACCAGATTGTACGAGATGTTGGCCGCATCAAGGGTCGGCATCACCAAAAGGTTTGCAGAACCCTTAAGCATCGAATGCGGGAAGATACGATCACGGATCGGCTGCGAAATTGCGGCATCGGCATGCATTTCACCTTCGACCTCAAGATCGGGGGCCTGGGTGCGGATCAGCTGCAACGCATCACGCATTTTGCAGGCCGACTTGTTTTCGTGGCTGCCAAAGTTGGAATGCGAAATCAGCGCGGCTTTTGGCGTGATGCCAAACCGCTTGACCACATCGGCGGCCATGATCGTGGTTTCGGCCACATGTTCCGGCGTCGGGTCCACCGACACATAGGTATCGGTCAGGAAGAATGTCCCCTGTTTCATGATCATCATGTTGACGGTCGAGAAATCGGTGACCCCTTTGCGCAGACCGACAAGGTTGCGGACATAACGCAGATGACGCAGGAAACCGCCCTGACAGCCGCACAGCATCGCATCGACTTCGCCACGACGCAGCATCAGGGCCGCAATCACGGTCGGACGGGTACGCACGATGGAACGGGCATATTCCGGGTTGATCCCGCGACGGCCCATGATGTTGTGGAAGTCCTGCCAATCCTGTTCGAAATGCGGATTGTCATCGGGATCGTGAATTTCGATCTGTTCATCAGGAACAAGACGCAGGCCAAGCTCGGCAATCCGGTCAAGGATCACTTCACGACGACCAATCACCACCGGATGGCACACACCGTCATCGACCAGCACCTGGCAGGCCTGAAGCACACGGCGCGATTCGCCTTCGGGATAGACAACGCGTTTCTTGTGCGCACGCGCCATGTCAAAGACCGGCTTCATCACCAGACCGGACCGGAAGACAAAGCCTTCAAGCTGCTGACGGTAATGATCGAAATCCTCGATCGGGCGTTTTGCAACACCGCTATCCATCGCGGCCTTGGCAACACGCGGCGGAATTTCAAGCATCAGGCGCGGGTCAAACGGCTTGGGAATAAGGTATTCCGGACCGAATTTAAGCTCCTCCCCGCCATATGCGGTCGCCACCACGTCCGATACTTCAGCGGTTGCCAGATCGGCAATTGCCTCGACCGCGGCGATTTTCATTTCCTCGTTGATCTCGGTCGCGCCGACATCAAGGGCCCCTCGGAACAGGAACGGGAAGCAAAGAACGTTGTTTACCTGGTTCGGGTAATCGGTACGCCCGGTTGCCATAACGGCATCGGGGCGGATTTCCTTGACCAGTTCCGGCGATACTTCCGGGGTCGGGTTGGCCAGCGCCATGATGATCGGGCGTTCGCCCATCTTGCGCAGCTCGTCCTCGCCCATGACATTTGGTGCAGAAAGGCCAAGGAAGATATCGGCACCTTCGACCACATCGCTCAGGGTGCGGGCGTTGGTTTCAATGGCGTATTCCGCTTTCCACGGATCCATTTCTTCCTGACGGCCCTTATAGACCACACCAAACCGGTCGGTGACCGTGATGTTTTCCTTGGGCAGGCCCATCGACACCAGAAGGTTCAAACATGCCAGTGCCGCGGCACCGGCACCCGATGCCACCAGACGGACCTTGTTGATATCCTTGCCGGTCACACGCAGACCGTTCAGGACGGCTGCGGCCACACAGATTGCCGTGCCGTGCTGGTCATCATGGAAGATCGGAATGTTGCAGCGTTCGCGCAATGCCTTTTCAATGATGAAGCATTCCGGTGCCTTAATGTCTTCGAGGTTAACACCCCCAAAGGTCGGCTCCAGCGCTGCGACAATATCGATAAATTTCTGCGGGTCGGTTTCGGCGACTTCAAGGTCGAAGACATCGATATTGGCGAACTTCTTGAACAGAACCGCCTTGCCTTCCATCACCGGCTTGGATGCCAGCGGGCCGATCGGACCAAGACCAAGCACAGCCGTACCGTTGGAAATCACACCAACCAGATTGCCGCGTGCGGTAAATTCCGCCGCAGTGTCGGGGTTTTTGACGATTTCCTCACATGCGAACGCAACGCCCGGCGAATAGGCCAGCGCAAGGTCACGTTGGTTGGCAAGTGTGGTGGTTGCCGTTACGGACAATTTCCCCGGGGTGGGATACCGGTGATAGTCCAAAGCTGCTTCGCGCAGCTTGTCATTTCTATTTGCCATTATAATACCTTTTAATTTCAGGTATTTACATTAATTAACCACGAAATGGTTAAATCCTGATAATTCACTCTAGCGGGACGCCCAGACTAAAGCAGTTTTCCCTGCGATAGAAGCACTCAGTGTAACGCACGGCCAATGGGCTGCATTGCATAATTCTCAACGCGGCACTGCACAATAAATCAATCAGTTGTATCGCAACTGCGTTGATTACCGGACATCGCCCGACGCCGCCTGACCGGAACATTGTAGGACATATATGGGGAAGGTCCAGAAACGAAAAAACCCGCCATTTCTGGCGGGCTCTTTTTCGTGGCTTTCCCGGTCGCCCGGGTGGGCCAGATAATGGTGCGGTCGAGAAGACTCGAACTTCCACGGTATTTCTACCACAGCGACCTCAACGCTGCGCGTCTACCAATTCCGCCACGACCGCATATTGTCTGCAGCAAGTCCCGTGAGGTTTCGAAGTGGGCTTGCCTTGGCGCGGAAAGGGAGATAGCAAATTGATTACCCCTGATCAAGGGATCTTTTCACTTATTTGACAGGAAAAATGCAAAGCATCGCCCCAACCGCGCAAATCCTAGAGTGGCGCACCACCTCCGAGTTGGTTTCCTACCCCGAAGCCCTTGCCGAAATGGAAGCCCGTGCCGAGGCCATCCATGCTGGCGAAGCCAATGAACTTGTTTGGTTTCTTGAACATCCGCCACTTTATACAGCCGGCACCAGCGCCCATCAGGAGGATTTGGTCGATCCGGATCGTTTTCCTGTCTATGACGCGGGCCGTGGCGGCCAATATACCTATCACGGGCCGGGTCAGCGTACGGTTTACCTGATGCTCGACCTCAAGAATCGTGGTCGTGACGTGCGTGCCTATGTCCATAATCTTGAAGAATGGGTGATTCGCACGCTTGCCCTGCTTGGGGTCAAGGGCGAACGCCGGGACGGCCGTGTCGGCATCTGGGTGGTGCGGGCGGATGGTCGTGAAGACAAGATTGCCGCCATCGGCGTACGTGTGCGCCGCTGGGTGACCTTCCACGGCATTGCCATCAACCTTGCCCCGGATCTTTCGCATTTCGGTGGCATTGTTCCGTGCGGAATTTCCGATCACGGGGTCACAAGCCTTGCCGACCTTGGGGTCGATATTACTATGGATGAACTTGATCGCCTGTTAAAACAGACCTTTACCGAAGTATTTCCCGGGCCAGCTGAATGAATGACACGTCGCAACCAGCATCGAATGCCACCCGATCGGCGAAAGGCAACAGCAAGGGCCACAAAATGCCCGAAAGCGTTGCCGAGGGCGGCATGGCCGATGCTGAACGCGACATCCTGGCCGAGCTCGAAAAGGCACTTGGCGAACATATCGCACTGATATTGCGCTGGAATCGGAAGCTGATGTTTCCCGATTCTCCGCATCCGTCCGAAATGGACGATGACGAACATGACTGCGATTTTGGCGCCTGGTACGAACTTAACCGCAATAATCGCCTGATTGATCAGCCCGCCATGCATGCGTTGGCAGCCACCCATCAACAATTGCACGATTCGGCCAAACGGCTTTTAAGTGCGCGCGCTGTTGATGGCGAAATCGATTCGGCCGAATTCGATATGATGGCCCTGCGCGCCGAATCGTTTTTTGCCCAGTTGCGTCGTCTTGAACGCGCATTTCGCACGGCGCGCTCCGATGTTGACCCGCTGACCGGGACCTATAACCGTCAAACCATGATGGGGGATCTGAATTCCGAACGCGAACGTGCGATTCGAACCCAGGTCCCGACCGCCATCGCCCTTGTTGACCTTGATCACTTCAAATCGGTTAACGATACCTATGGCCATCAGGCCGGCGATCTGGTGCTGCAATCGGTTGCTGGTATCCTGCAATCCCATGTCCGCCCGTTCGACAAGGTTTACCGATATGGCGGCGAGGAATTCCTGATCTGTCTGCCCAATGCAGACATGAAACAATGTGCGCGCGTGCTTGAACGTCTGCGCCGGGTAATCGAAGCATCCCCGGTAACGATATCCGATAGCACCACCCTTCCGGTCACTGCCTCCATCGGGGCGGCACCGATGACCAAAAGCCGCACAATCGAACAAATCATCGAAAAGGCCGACAGGGCCCTATATGCCGCCAAGGAAGGCGGTCGCAACCGAGTGCGGGTCTGGCGCAGCCCCGACACAAAACCGGCCCCAAAACCGTCTAAATAGCGCGCAAGGCGCATTCCCGATCCCTAAACAGTGACCAAGTGGATGCGATTTGCGCATGCAGGCGTGTTTTCATGACGTCATGATCGGGCTTGTATCGGGTTTATAGGGTGATCATCGCCTGATTTGCCGGTCTGCCGATTTTCACGGAAAAACAGATACCTGGTGCGGTGGTGCGATGCATTTCACACACAGGAATAAAAAATTCTTTCGGTCTGCAATCTTGTCTTCACAAGTTGGAAACATATCTGCAAACTATAATAATAAAAGGCAGCATGGCTTCGGCCCCGACGCCGAGGTGAGAGAGAAAAGCTGCCAGCTTGGGAGGGAATTCGGTTCTATCTGAACGGAGGCCCCTGAATGTCCAGTTCTATGGATTTTGCACCTGGCGATCCCGCGCTGATGCTCACGGTGTTGCGCAGTGCCGAAGCAAATCTTGACCGCAACATGCTGTTGCGGCGCGTTTTATCCCTTTTCTGCACAGACGATGATGGCAATCAGGTTGCCATTGAAGATGGCCCGGATTTGCAACGGCGCATCGACACCGCCATTGCCAATCTGCAAATGGCCGGGCTTATTCGTGTGACCACCGGTGACGAACTTTCGATCACATCCCTTGGAACAGCCATGATGATGGCCTATCCGCTGGGTATTGATGATGGTGTGCTGTGTTCGCTGCCGGCATTTCGCAACCGGGTCTATGAAACCAATGCCCCTGTGGTGCATGAACGTCATCTGCCCAATTCGGCATATGGTTCCGGCTTTTCCGCCGGGCTTGATGCGCATCGCCTGACAGAAAATCCCTACCCGTCAGATTCGCGCGATCATGAAGACTGGCTTATGGGCTGGGACGAGGCACTTGATCAAAGCAAACGCGAAGCCGAAACGCTTCTGAACTGATTTCCGGTTCATCCGGAATATCCGCCCAACGGACCTGTGACCGGCACCGGATCAGAAATGGTTTTGGTGCTGTGATTTGAATTCCCGGCATATCGCCGGTACTGCCGTGCTCATCCGATGTAACGGCTCGAATTTGCCCGCGTGTTTTGCAGTGATGGCATCAGGCCCCTGACACTGCATTTCCGACCCGGGTGACGGAATTCTGCCCCCTGCTTCCCAGTTCAATGTCCCTATTCAATGTCCACGTCCAATGACGAAGGCGCGCTCAACCGTTCAAAAGCGCGCCAGTGACGCCTTGCACGTCCGACATCGCCTCCACCACCCAGCAGGCAGAAACTGCTGCTGACTGCCCCCATGAAGAAGCACTGCGGGGCAACCCCATCACACACGAACGCGAACATGAACCACCATCACGCTGTCACACGCGACGACTGGATGGGAAAATTATCTATGACAGGAAGGCTGATCAGGCCGGATCATTCCCCGGTTTGCCGTGACCGAAAATCGACACGACATTATCCCGCGCGGTTTCGTCAGATCGGCTTTTTGTCAGCGCGGTTTCGGACGGTTGCGGGTTTTGATCGGCATCATGGTCTTTGACAACCGTATCCCGGGCATCAGCCGCATCCGCATTGTCCGGTTCATCGGACACTTTGGGCCTATTGGGCGCATTGGACGGATTGGACGCATCGGGATCATTACGGCGATGACCATCAAGATGCTTGCCCGCCGATTGTTTGCGGGCGTCATTCAGATCGCGTTCATGCCGGGTGCGCCCGTGGAGAACACGGTTCTCGTCGGCTTTTTTGGCCTTTTCATTGCGCTGCTTACGTTTGCGCACCTGACGCAAATTGACGAGATCACCCATCACACTCTTCTTTGGAACATTATCAAACCGACAGGGGATCTGTCGGGTCACATTATCCAAAACAAACGGGTGCTTCGATTTCCCGAAGCACCCGCCATAGCCGTTCTTAAAATCCGTATGTCCAGCCGGACTTAGCGCACGAAGACATGCACCTCGTTGGCCGAAACAGATGCGCTGGTGGCATCCGATGCGCGCACGCGCGAACTCGGCATGCCCATATCGGTGAGCGAGCGAAGAACCGCCTGCGCATTACGTTTGGATTTGTTGGAATTCAACGCAACCTGCGCCGGGGTACCACGATTCGGGGTCACGGCAACCACGTCAAAGCTTGCCTGCGGGCGGCGTTCCAGAACACGGTTTACCGCGTTATAAAGCGCCTGCTCGTATTTCACGTTGGCATTGTCAAACCGGATAACCACCAGCGGACGGTCGCTGGTTGCGGCCATGCGCGGGCTGCTCGATGCCGGTGCGGCCTGTGACTGGAAGACACGCTTGGAAAGCGAATCCCCGAAGATTTCACCGTTTTTAACGGCCAGTGCCAGGGCATTCAGGTTCGCACGTTCGGTGCTGACATAGGATGTCTGACGCGACAGGCTTTCGCTGATTTCATTGAGAAGACGGTCAATCAGCACCGTGGTGCGGTTGGTTTCGTCTTCGAGCAGCGCGAGCTGACGGTGATCTTCGTCAACAGCACCCGATACCTGATAAGCCGAACGCACCGACTCAAGCAGGAAGGTCGAAAGCGTGCTGTCGGCGGCAACCTTGTTTGCCAGCGAATTCAGCGCGGCGATATCGTCATTCACACGATCCAGTTCGGACTGCGCGGTGTTCCACTGCTGCACCAGAACCGGGTTACCCGGGGTGGTACCAACCTGCAGACGCGCGCTGATTGCCGCCACAGTGCCGTGATAGGCCTGCGAGTGCGACACAGTCTGTGCCCGAAGCTGTTGCAATTCGTTGTTGTGTTCATTCAGAGCCGCCTTCAGGCGGTTGAGTTCCTGCTGCATGTTCTCGACTTTGGAACCGACAAAGGTCCCGGTCTGAGAAACACCGGTCAGCGGCTGCGTGCTTGCAGCAACATCGTAACTGGTGGTGGCATTGGCACCAACCGGCTCGGATGCGACCACATTGTTCTGGGTCGTATCTTCTTCACCAGCAAGTGTCGGCCAAAGGGCCTCAGAAGAAAAAGAACATCCCCCCAGCATAAGGGCGGTGCCGATTACGGCAAGGTAGGTTTTACGAACGGCCATTTCGATCTATTACCTAAGTAGAAATATGCGAATCTCCCTGGGCTTGCCTTTTTATGTGGTGAAACAAGCCCCTGCTCCCCCGGGATTGAAAGCATCTTAGTCCACGACCACTTATGGAACAAGACGCATTTGCCCCTTTTTTGCCGAGTCTTGTCCATAAGTCCGACAAACCGGACAAAGCCGGGCAAAACAAGTGCGTAGCAGTCCTGTAAACGGTGGCTTGTGAAAAAATACCTTTTTTTGAAATTTACTGCTTGCAATGCCCTGCTCGTTTGCATAAGTTCCGCTCCGCCGACGGGGAGCACACCCAAGCAAACCGCCGGAAATTAAGGCAATGCGCCCGTAGCTCAGCTGGATAGAGCATCTGACTACGAATCAGAAGGCCGGAGGTTCGAATCCTTCCGGGCGCGCCAGTGAAAGGCTCGACGTTACCGCGTCGAGCCTTTACCATTTACATAAGCTTTAAAAAGCGCCCGTAGCTCAGCTGGATAGAGCATCTGACTACGAATCAGAAGGCCGGAGGTTCGAATCCTTCCGGGCGCGCCAGTCAAAGGCCCGACGTTACCCGTCGGGCCTTTGTTCTTTTCGGGCCTTTGTTGTTTTTGCACTTTGCCGCTGCCCTTCGGCCACAATCCCCAAAAGAAAACAGCCCGCCGCAATTGCGCGACGGGCTGCACGGATGCCAATTCTGGCAAGTTGCCATTCCAGCCAATCATAATTCCGGCAAATTACATCGATGGCATGATCACGCTGTCGATCACATGAATGACACCGTTATCGGCTTCGATATCGGCCGTTACGACCGATGCGTCATCGACCATGACGCCACTGGTGGCGTTCACATCAATGGTGTCGCCCTGCACACTGGCAACCGCCATTTCCTTGCCGGCGATGTCACCCGACATCACCTTGCCCGGCACCACGTGATAGGTCAGGATCGCAACAAGTTTGTCCTTGTTTTCGGGCTTCAGCAGATATTCGACCGTGCCTGCCGGCAATTTCGCAAAGGCATCATCAGTCGGTGCAAATACAGTAAACGGTCCGTCGCCCTTAAGGGTATCGACCAGCCCTGCTGCCTGTACCGCAGCAACCAGCGTTTTGAACGAACCGGCCGAAACGGCGGTATCGACGATGTCGGCAGCCTTGGCCGATGCCGCGCCAAGCAAAAGGCCCGCAGCGGCGCTAACAGCAATAAGCGAAGTTCTGAAAGCAGTCATGTTTCAATCTCCTTGGAACGTGATTACGGAATTTTGCATTCCGCATTTCGCTGTCAGAGATCGCTTACGCTCACGGTTTGACGGTTGGTTCAATCATATAAATGTGAACCCGGATGCCTCATCGGATGTCTAATCCCGCGCGTACTGACCTTATTTTTCTTTGTTTCGGACAATCGACAAAAGACCGTGCGAAGCGCATATAGCTATTGATAGGATGGCAATTCAAAACAAAGCCTTAGGGAACTTCCACAATACGGAGCGCGACAGATGAACGCCAACGCACGCATTATGATTTCTTGCGATGACCGCGTCGGTCTTATTTCGGACATTACCGGACGCCTGTTTGACATTGGAGCGAACCTTGGCACGACATCCTTCACCATGAAGGACGCAAAAGCGATCTTTGAAACCGATTGCGAACTGCCTGAAAGCTGTTCCATTGCCGAATGCAAATCCGCTGTCAGCGAACTTCCGATGACCGATGCCGACATTCTTGTTGAACAGATCGCGGCTGCACCGGAACTGACCACCGCCCCCGGCGCAACCCATCTGATTGAATGTTCCGGCATTGATCAGCCGGGTCTGATCGCCCGGCTGTCGGAAATTTTCATCGAATATAATGCCAATATTGTCCGCATGGCGGCATCGGCGACCGATGAAAAGGATGCGCGCATCTATACCACCCGTTTTGCGGTCGAAATCCCGGCCGAACGTGCGGCAAACTGCCTGGCGACCCTTGCCAATACGGCGGGTTCCATGCGGCTTGTGTTCAAATTTGATGAGCTTTGAGCAGCAAGGCAGCCAAGTCTGACACCGGCCCGAACCGATAGTTTTGTTGCCTGATCAGGCAACCACACGGTTCCGGCCTGCCTGCTTGGCCTCATAAAGTTTCTGATCGGCGCGCTTCAAAACGCCCCATGGATCGGTCGCATCATCGTCGCGTTCGCAAACCCCGACCGAAATCGTCACGGAAACGGTTTTGTTCTTTTCAGGGACAGCAATTTTATTTTCAGCAATCCGTTTGCGCAACGCTTCGAGCGGCTCTGTAGCCTTTTGCGCGGTCCGGCCGGCAAACAGTACGGTGAATTCTTCGCCGCCATAACGGAACGCCTTGCCGCCCCCGCCAACACGTGACAATTCACGCGCCACCTTTTTCAGAACAATGTCGCCAACATCATGCCCATAGGTGTCGTTGAATTTCTTGAAGTGATCAACGTCAAGCATCGCAACCGTGTATTGATTGCCAAGTTCGGCCATGGCATGGCCAAGGGCGCGCCGCCCGGGCAGCCCCGTCAGATCATCGACAAATGCCATTCGCCAGGCCTCCTGGGCCAGCCCCGCCAACACCACCCCGGTGGCGGCAAGATATCCATACTGGATAATGCCCGCCCCCATGACAGTTGCGACATCAATGGCAATGATCGCCGCCGCAAAACTGGTTTCAAGCGGCTTGTGACGGATCAGCAACAACACCACCGCCACAAACGAGATAGTCATTGCCGGGTGAGGCATTGCGTCAAGGAAACCGGCACTGACGAAAAACCGGGTATCCAGCAGATGATACAGTGCCGAGCCGACATCGGGCTGCCCGGCAAGCATCAGCATGACAAAAATCTGCAATCCCAGAACCAGCATCCGGGCGATGCCGCGCGGATTCAGAACACCACGTTCCGCGGTAAAGCCAAGGATCAGCAGATTGATCGGGATCAGATACAGCGTCGCAATGCGTAAAAAGGCCAACCCGTCGGGCGAAAACCCCGCCCCGTTACCGACCAGAAGCCAATAACAGATCAGCAGCAATAGCATCACAAACACCGCGCGCCCGCGGTTGAACCACCACGCGATCGCACCGCCCAGAACCGCCAGCAAAAACGGACCATACCGGACAAGCCCGGCCAGTTCGTTCGGTACAAGGTTTGGCGAAATCGCCAGAACCAGACATGCCCCCATGATCAGGACAGGTGCCATACCGGCGGAAACAATGATGGAATAAGCGCGACGCATGGGTCGATTTTTACTACCTGCTGATGTGACCATCGGGAATGGCTGCAGTACGCCGCCCCCGGATATCGGCGGTAATCTAGCGGCTGAGCTGTTAAGGGGCTATTGCTTTATCGGGCTTATCTCCACTTTTTCTTATTAAACACCCGTCTGCGTCGAAAGCACAATGGAACGCACGCTTTTTAAGCTTGCCAGCCTTCGCATATGCACCATAAATTGAGATCAGGACTACCGCGACGCACAATGATCGCGGACCACATAACTGTCACGGCGGCCACGGTACGATCCCGAAAACGGGACGCAAAACACGCCAGCGACATTCACGGGATTGCTTGCCCGTGAAGTCCACTTGAAATGACAGGTTCTGGAGAGACGTTATCATGAGCTTCACCACACCGACCCCGGCGCCAGCACGCCTGAACAGATCGGAACTTGCCGTCCCCGGTAGCCGGATCGAGCTGTTTGAAAAGGCCGCCAAATCCAAAGCCGATGCCATTTTCCTTGATCTGGAAGACGCGGTAGCGCCCAGCGACAAGGAACAGGCCCGCAAAAACATTATCGCGGCAATCAACGACATTGACTGGGGTGACAAGGTTCTGTCGGTCCGGATCAACGGTCTTGATACACATTATATGTATCGCGATGTTGTTGATGTTCTTGAACAGGCCGGCGACCGGCTTGACCTGATCATGATCCCCAAGGTCGGGACCGCGTCCGACGTCTACGCCCTTGATATGCTGACAACCCAGATCGAAACGGCCAAGGGTCGCAAAAAGCGGATCGGGTTTGAATTGATCATTGAAACCGCCCTTGGCATGCAAAACATCCACGAAATTGCCGCCGCCTCCCCGCGCAATGAAAGCCTGCATTTCGGGGTTGCCGATTACGCGGCCTCGACCAAGGCGATGACCACCGGCATTGGTGGCCCGAACCCGCATTATGGTGTTCTGACCGACAAGGATGGCGACAATCCGCGCGACTATCACTGGGGCGATATGTGGCATTATGCCATTGCGCGTATGGTGGTGGCCGCACGCGCCAATGGTCTGCGCCCGATTGATGGGCCGTTTGGTGATTTTTCCGATCCCGATGGCTATCGCGCCCAAGGGGCGCGCGCCATGGTGCTGGGCTGCGAAGGCAAATGGGCCATCCATCCAAGCCAGATCGGCCTTGCCAATGACGTCTATTCACCGTCCGAGGCCGAAGTGACCAAAGCCAAACGCATCCTCGAAGCCATGGCAAAAGCCCAGGCCGAAGGATCCGGTGCTGTCGCCCTTGATGGCCGTTTGATCGATATTGCATCGATCAAACAGGCCGAAGTCATGGTTAAACAGGCCGAAGCCATTGCCGCGCGTGATGCGGGCTAATCCAAAAGCCCGGCGACGTTAAAACGGTAAAAGGGGCGCAGATCACTGCGCCCCTTTTGGCTGTAAAACGCGAATTTTCAGGCGTTCCTAGTCCGGGATCGCATCAAAGGTGATCTTGCCAATCGCCTTGCCGCTTTCAAGAAGCGCATGGGCCTTTTGCAGGCTTTCCGGTGTCAGCGGGCCAAAGCTTTCATTTGCGGTATTGGCAATCACACCGTCATCGACCAGCTGCGCGACAGTTGCCAGCAACTTATGCTGTTCAATCATGTCATCGGTCTGGAACATCGAGCGGGTGAACATGAATTCATAAGAGAAGCTGGCAGATTTTGCTTTCAGAAGGTCGACATTATGATTTTGCGTCGCTTCGGTGATGGTCACGATCCGGCCCTGTGGCGCGATCATGGATGCCATCACATCGAAATACTGATCCGTTTCCGACGTGCAGAAGATGTAATCGACATTCGACGAGCCAAGGGCGGCCAATTCTTCATCAAGCGGATTGCGATGATTGATGACGTTGTCTGCGCCGAGTTTCTTGACCCAGGCAACGGTTTCGGGGCGCGATGCGGTCGTGATCACCTTCAAACCGGCAAGTTTTGCCAACTGGATCGCGATCGAGCCGACACCGCCTGCACCGCCAATGATCAGGATGGTTTTTGCGCCATTCGTTGCCACCGCATCGCGATCAATCAGCAAACGGTCAAACATCGCTTCCCACGCGGTGATGGTGGTCAATGGCAAGGCCGCGGCCGCTGCGAAATCAAGTGATTTCGGTTTTGGGGCGACGATGCGTTCGTCCACCAGTTGCAACTGGGCATTCGATCCGGACCGGGTGACATCGCCCGCATACCAGACTTCATCGCCCGGACGGAACAGGGTCACATCTTCGCCGACCGCTTCGACAATACCGGCCGCGTCCCAACCCAAAACCCTGAACGCGCCGTCATCCTGTTTGCCTTTGCGAACTTTGAAATCAACCGGGTTAACCGCAACCCCCTTGACCCGCACAAGAATGTCGTGACCGGTCGCGACCGGTGCTTCGGTTTCAATCCGGGTGAACAGCCCGTCGGTATCGACCGGGGCGGATTTGTAAACGCCAATGGCTTTCATCGTAAGTCGTCCTTTTCTTCAAAGGTTTGATTTGTGAATGCCAAAGAGTTAGCGCATAAAGACCAAAGTGATAAGTACGCACAATTTTTGCATATAGTGACAATTTGTATACTATTGTGGATTTATGCGGTTTTCGCCAGCAGTGCGCGCGTTATTTCGACCATGAAGGAGTTTCACGATGACCATCTGTCCGCCCAATCGCAGTCCCGGTTGCCCGGTCGAAGGCGCACTTGATGTCATTGGGGGCAAATGGAAAGGTGTGGTGATGTTCCATCTGCTTGATGGAACAAAACGGTTCAACGAATTGCGCCGCATGATGCCCGGCGTGACCCAGCGCATGCTGACCCGCCAACTCCGCGAGTTGGAGGCCGACGGTCTTGTCCATCGCGAAGTCTATGCCGAAGTTCCCCCGCGGGTCGAATACAGCCTGACGGCCAAGGGCGAAACATTGCGCGACATTATCCTGGCCCTTAAGGCATGGGGTGAAACCCATGTGCCCTATTATGCAGTGTCAAAACAGGGTCTTCCGGAAACACAGACCGCCTAGACCAAAAGACGCCGGGCCATTTTCCAGAATGTCGGGCGATCATATCCGTCGTGAATGCCCTCGCCCACAACTTCAAATCCGCGGGCGCGAAAGAACGCGATATTGTCGCGCAGTTCCACACGAACATGCAGGCGCATCACCTCCTTGCCGTTCTTTGCCGCGAACGCACAGGCCGCCTCGACCAGTGCACGGCCGATACCCCCGCCCTTGATCGCGGGGTCCACCGACAGTTTATATAGGTACGCATCCTTGCCGATATCTTCGATCCAGACCTGCCCGACCACGGTGCCGTTTTGATCATGGGCCAGAATCAGGGTATCGCGGGCAAATCGCCACTGAAGTTCGGACACATTCACCGACTTTGCCGAGCTTGGCGGATCGACGATGCCATCCTGAAAGGCGAATGCCGCCAGAAGAATTTCCACAAGCCGATCAAACGGAACTTTTTCAGGTACTTGCGCGACTGTGATCTGGATACTGGACGTCATGGCAACCCGCGTGCAAAATGTCACTGGATGAAGTGCGAACCTTACGCCATAAACGGAAAATATGGATAGCTTATCGGTCAACTCTTGACGTAGCGGGTTGATCAACTATGTTCCGCCCCATTGTTTCCCAGTCGGATATGATGCCCTGATGCATAACTTCCTCGATTTTGAAAAACCGATCGCCGAACTTGAAGGCAAGATCGAAGAGCTCCGTCACCTGACGGGCAATGACGAAGTCAACATCGCAGACGAGGTTGCGCGCCTGCAGGACAAGCTGACCAAGTTGCTGCAAAGCACCTATGGCAAGCTGACCCCGTGGCAGAAGACGCAGGTCGCCCGCCACCCGGATCGTCCGCACTTTACCGACTATATCGCAAACCTGTTTGACGATTTCACCCCACTTGCCGGCGACCGCCAGTTTGGCGAAGACGCTGCAATCATCGGCGGTTTTGGTCGTCTTCAGGGCCGCACCGTAATGGTGATCGGCCATGAAAAAGGCCGTGATACCGAAACCCGTGTGAAACACAATTTCGGTTCGGCCCGCCCAGAAGGGTACCGCAAGGCCATCCGTCTGATGCGTATGGCTGAACGTTTCAACATTCCGGTTGTGACCCTGGTTGATACGGCCGGGGCCTTCCCGGGTGCCGATGCCGAAGCACGCGGCCAGTCCGAAGCCATCGCGCGTTCGATCGAAGCCTGCCTTGATATCAAGGTTCCGCTGGTATCGGTCATCATCGGCGAAGGCGGTTCTGGTGGTGCGATTGCGCTCGCGGTTGCCAACACGGTGCTGATGCTTGAAAACTCGATCTATTCGGTGATTTCGCCAGAAGGCTGTGCCTCCATTCTGTGGCGTTCGGGCGACGAAGCCAAAACCGCGGCCGAGGCCCTTCGCCTTACCGCACAGGATCTTCATCAGCTTGGCGTGATCGATGACATCGTGCCCGAGCCGCTTGGCGGCGCACAGCGCAACGCCAAGGATGCGTGCAAACGTGTCGGTGATGCGATCATCAAGGCCCTTGAAAGCATGGATGATGTCGAAGGTGGTCTTCTCAAGGCACGCCGTCGCGACAAGTTCCTTGAAATGGGCCGCAAAGGCCTGAACTGATTTTAAATTCAGGGCGCGATACTCGTGGTTTGACGTGTCGCGCCCTGTTTTGCTGATCTCCGGCGCAATGTGTCCGTCGGTTACATCCCGGCAAGAACAGGCGCCCATTTTCTCCCCTTTTCGGTGTCATCATACTCATCGAACGGAGCCTAGACCTGAATGGACGCTCTTCGCCGGATCGTAGAATCCAGTCGCTTTAAAAATTTCATCACCATCGTCATTGCTGTGAATGCCGTGATTCTGGGGTTTGAAACCTCTGAAACGGTCATGGCAAAGGCCGGAACGGTTTTGCATGTTCTCGACCAGATTGCCGTTGCGATCTTTGTCGTCGAACTGCTGATGAAACTTGCCGTTTATCGGCTGGCCTTTTTCAAGCGCGCCTGGAACGTCTTTGACTTCACCATTGTCGCGATCACGCTGCTTCCGGCCGGACAGGGCATTTCGGTATTGCGGGCATTGCGAATCCTGCGTGCGTTCCGCCTGATTTCGACCGTGCCCTCGATGCGCAAGGTGGTCGAAGCCCTGATGCGTGCCATTCCGGGCATGGTGTCGGTGCTGACATTGCTGTCGCTTGTTTTCTATGTTTCCGCGGTCATGGCAACCAAACTGTTCGGTCAGGGTTTCCCCGACTGGTTTGGCACAATCGGCGCGTCGCTTTATTCGCTTTTCCAGATCATGACGCTCGAAAGCTGGTCGATGGGGATCGTCCGTCCGGTCATGGAGTCTTACCCGCTGGCATGGCTGTTTTTCGTTCCCTTCATCCTTGTCACGACATTTGCGGTGCTCAACCTGTTCATCGCAATTGTGGTTGATGCAATGTCGACCCATGTCGATGTCGAAGAAAACAAAACCCGCGACGAGATCGAATTTGATCATCAGGAAATCATGCAGGAACTCCGCGCGTTACGTCAGGAAATGAGCAAACTTTCCGCCGCCCAATCAGCGGCAAACACCGGCCCGAATTCCGATCAAAACAGATCATCCGACACCTAAAAGACAGGTGGTCAGAGCACCATCGACAAGAAAAATTCAAGCTTTGCTCATAAAAGGGGGTGGTTAAACGCCCCGAACCTCGTCTAATCTTTCGACAAAATATCGGGAGAACGGGGAATGAAGCTTACGTTTGCGGGGACGGGCTCAGCATTTTGCATGGCAGCCGACAATTTTCAGAGCAACATGGTTCTGGAAACGACCCCGTCGGGTAACGCACAACCGCATCGCCTGTTGATTGACTGTGGTTCAGATGCGCGCCATTCGCTGCGCAATCTTGGCTACATGCCCAACGACTTTGATGCGGTCTATATCAGCCATCTGCATTCGGACCATATTGGTGGTCTGGAATGGATGGCACTTGCCAACTATTTCGTGTTTGACGGGCATCGCGCCACGCTGTTTGCGGTTCAGGAACTGCTGGAACCATTATGGGAACATTCCCTGCGGGGCGGTCTTGAAACCAGCGACCATGGCAACAGCCAGCTGTCATCCTATTTCGATGTTGCCCCGCTCAGCATCAAGGACGGCTTTGACTGGCAGGGATTGCATCTTGATGTCATCCCCGCACCGCATATCGTGACCAATGAAACCACCATGTATTCCTATGCCCTGTTCGGGCATGGAAAAAAGCAGTCCTTTTTCCTGACGACAGATGCGATTTTCAATCCTGACGACCATATGTCGCTGTATCAAAAAGCAGATATCATTTTTCAGGATTGTGAACTTGGCCCCAGACATTCCGGCGTCCATGCCCATTACAAAGAACTGGTCACGTTGCCCGACGCGGTAAAAGCCAAGATGTGGCTTTATCACTATCAGGCCTATGACAAACCCGATGCGATTGCAGACGGATTTTGCGGTTTTATCGAGCCAGGACAAAGTTTCGATCTTGGCTGATCGGTATCCTTGCGCATAATCTGCACTGCACCCAATAAAAACGAGCGACAGGAACAAAAAGTTCCAATGCAACAGACGGGACGTGCGAATGCCCAAATCGGTCTTTGCCTATATCTGGCGCCACAGTCGCCTTCAGCAGATCATCCTGACCGTGGTGACGCTGCTTTCATTTCCCTTCCTGTATTATTCGCTCGACCTGCCAAAGCAAATCGTCAACGAAGCCATCGGTGGTGCCGGCGCGCCCTATGATATTCTTGGCGTGCCGCTGAACCAGATTGAATATCTGTTTGCCCTGTCGGCAATTTTCCTGTCGCTTGTGTTTGTGAATGGCGGGTTCAAATATTTCATCAACGTCTATCAGGGCGTGATGGCAGAACGCATGCTCAGACGGATGCGCTATGAGCTGTTTGACCGTGTCCTGCGTTTTCCCCTGCCGCATTTTCGCAAAACCAGTCAGGGTGAAATCGTTTCAATGATCACCGCCGAAGCCGAACCGCTCGGCGGCTTCTTTGGCGAGGCGTTTGCCCTTCCGCTTTATCAGGGCGGCATCCTGATCACGATTTCGGCCTTTATCTTTATCCAGGACCCGTTGATGGGTCTTGCGGCGGTCGCCTTTTATCCGTTGCAGGGATATCTGATCCCCAAATTGCAGCGCCGGGTGAACCTGCTTGGCAAACAGCGCGTGCAAAACGTGCGGCGCATGTCCGAGCATATCGGCGAAACCGTTGGTGGTGCGACCGATATTCGCGCCCATGAAACCCAGGGGTTTGAACTTACCCATTTCACCCAGCGTCTGGGCCGGATTTTTGAAATCCGCAAGGAAATCTATTACCGCAAATTCTTTATCAAGTTTCTCAATAACTTCATTGCCCAGATCACGCCGTTCTTTTTCTATTCGATTGGCGGTTATCTGGTTATTACCGGTGATCTCAGCTTCGGGGCGCTGGTTGCGGCCCTTGCCGCCTATAAGGACATGTCAGCACCGTGGAAAGAATTGCTGGCCTATTACCAGCGTCTGGCGGATGCCCATATCAAATATGAACAGCTGCATGAACAGTTCGAACTGCCGGATCTTGCACCCGAACATCAGCTTAGTGCGCCTTTGTCGCCTTCGCTTTCCGGCCCGCTTGATGTCAGTGCCCTGTCATGGATCGACGAAGACGGCACGCGCGTTGTTGAAAATGTTTCCTTTAACATGGCGCTTCCGGGCAATGCCCTTCTGACCGGTTCCTCCGACAGCGGCAAGTCCCAGCTTGCCCGTCTTTTGGCGCGCATCCTTGATCCGACCAGCGGACGCATCCAGTTCAATGATCTTGATGCAACCGCATTGCCACCCGCGGTCATCGGCCAGCGTCTGGCCTATGTCGGGGCGGATGCCTATCTGTTTAATGGCAGCATCGCCGATAACCTGTTTTACGGATTGAAGCACCGACCGGTCATCATTGATCAGGATACGGAAAACGATAATCCGGACCCTGAAAAATCCGACGCCAAAAACGCGCTTGCCCGCACCAAACAGGACGCGAAGCACCAAACAGACGATCCTAAATATCCGCTTCCGAAATTCGTCGAGACCATCGAACTGTCAGATCCCGCCGATCTGCCCTGGAAGCTGACCCGCGAGATGTATGACGAAATCAGGATGTCGGGCAACATTCCCTATGATCCGTCTGCCGAATGGATTGATTATATCGGGCCGGGCTATCAGTCGCTTGATGAATTGCGCAGCGAACTTTTGCGCCTGCTTGAAGTTGTGGGTCTGGATCGGGACATCTACCGGATCGGCCTGTCGCGCCGGATCAATGCCGAAGAACGCCCTGACCTTGTCGAGGCCATCCTTGATGTCCGCCCGCGCCTGAAGGCGATCCTTGAAGAACGGCAATTGTCCGATCTTGTCGAACCCTATGACATCGAAAAATACAATGATAACGCCCCGGTCGGCGTGAACCTGATGTTCGGGTCGCCATCGCGTACCGATTTCAAGCGTTATGAATTCCTGTCTCATCCTTACATTCAGGAAAGCCTGCGGGAAAACGGCCTCTATGACAAAATGGTCAAGATGGGTCGTGAAACACTTGATCTGATGATCGAACTGTTTACCGGCTTGCCGCCCGGGCATGAATTTTTCGATCGTTACAGCTTTGTCTCGGCCGATGAGATTGCCGATGTCAAAAACATCCTGAAACGCACAGACGGCGTTGCTGTCGATGACATGCGCGAAGAAGACCAGCTCCGTCTGCTTGACGTTGCCATGCAATTGACCCCGGCCCGCCATCGTTTGCGGGTGATTGATGATGATTTCCGTGATCTGATTCTCAAGGCGCGCCCGAAAATTCGCGCCAACCTGCCAGAAGAACTGTCACAACATATCGACTTCTTCGAAGCAGACGGTTACGCCCCGGCTGCCCCGATCATTGACAACCTTCTGTTTGGTCGCTTTGCCTATGGCCGAGCGCACTCAGAAGAACGCGTTGGCGAAGTCCTGTTCGAAATCGCCCATGAAGGCCGCCTGTATGAAGGGCTGGTTGCACTCGGTCTAGAAAGTCAGGTCGGTGTCGGCGGCAGTCGCATGTCACAGAACCTGCGTCAGAAAATCGCCCTTGTCCGCGCCCTGATCAAAAATCCCGATCTTCTGGTTGTCGACGAAGGATTGTCGGCACTTGACCGTGAAACCCGTGAAAGCGTCATCAATTATCTGACCGGGGAAAACGACAATACCAGCCTAGTCTGGGTTGATGGCGATGATCAGGACAATGACAAGTTCGATACATTACTGCATATGTCGAACGGCAAACTGGTCAAACGCCGCAGCCATACCGACGATGACAGCAGCGACACCACCGAAACCGAAGACGATGCCGCCATTCTTGCCGATGGCAATATCGAACAGGAAGTCCGGCTGCTGCGCACCATTCCGCTGTTTGCCGGCCTTGACCCCAGTGTCGTCAAGCTGCTGGCCTTTACCAGCCCGCGCCTGACCTTCAAACATGGCGAGGTCCTTGTCAAACAGGGCGACCCGGGCGATGCCGCCTTTATCGTGATTTCCGGTCGCGGTGAAATCTGGCTGACCACCGAGGAACAACAAACCCTGAAACTGCGCGATGTCCATCCCAAGGAAGTCATCGGCGAAATCGCCCTTCTGGTCGATGCACCGCGTTCGGCAACCATCCGTGCTGTCGAGGACATGACGGTCCTCAAACTCGACAAAACCGAATTCCTTGGCCTTGTCCGACAGGACCAGGCCGTCGCGGTACAGCTGATCCGTGTCCTTGCAGACAGACTGGATCAAACCACCAAACAACTCAGCAGCCGGACAAGCGACTGATCAGAAATTGATCAAGCCAGGACGCATAAAAAAAATGCAGCCAGTTGAACGGCTGCATTTTTGTTTTTACAGGCGAGTTTATGAGGCCTTGCGAATTGCGGCCGGCTTCCAATTTTCCGGACGTTCCGTGCTGCCATCATCGGTAAAGGCACCAAGGGCAGCATAAACCCGCTGTTCCGGTCTGGATGGTACGATCAGCTTGCTTTCAAGATAGCGCCACAAGTGACCCGACACCGATTTTCCATGATTTCGGCGATCAAAGCGATAGGCGCGCGCAACAGCGCGACGATAAGCTTCTGCCTGATGTTGCCTGGAAATCCCCGGTGGCTCGGTCATCAGAGTATAAAGAGCCAGAACCGATTCATATCTTGAACGACCCTTTTGCGACGACAATCGACCAGGTGCCGCATCTGGCAACAACCCGACCGCCCCTTTAAGGTGAACGCCAGGACCGGTTCTGAATAAACGCAGGAACAACATCTGGTCCGGAGAAACCAGCGCCTTGTTGCACCCTCCTGCCCGCAAATAGAATTCGCGACCAATCAACATAGAGGTCGAGTTCGCCGGACAGTTCCGGATGAAAAAGCTCAAACCATCATCGATGCTTTGATAATCTTCCGGCAGCTCCACAAGGGGACGATCCAGCGGATCCTGATCTCCGCCAAATTCAAAATACTCCAGATCCCCCCAGGCATGTTCCGTCTTGTGCCGGAGACATGCCACCAACAAGTTTCGCGTCGCATCCGGTGCCAAAAGGTCATCACCGTCGCAGAACTTTATCCAGTCACCGGTCGCCGCTGAAACCCCGGCATCATGGGCAACCGATGCCCCCTGATTTATCTGGCTGACAATTTTGACATCGAAGTCCGCATCTTTTGTGCATTCTTTGATGACTTCAACCGATCTGTCTGTCGACCCGTCATCAACAAATACATATTCCTTCTCGAAATCGCCGACCTGCACATCCAGGGACCGGATAACAAGCGGCAGATATTCTTCTTTGTTGAAAACGGTAACGACGAAGGAAACTTTGGTCATGCAGATAAATACTTTGTAAGGTTGGCTGTCTTGCAAAGAAGGTTTCGCACCTGACTGTGCTGCGGTCAACTTTTTGACTTCAATTGAACTCACAAATATGCAAATTGCATCGTCCCCACACCTGTCTGGCGCCCGAATAAAATGAACAAAGTTGCTTCCATATTGCTTGCTGCCGTGATGGCCATTGTCATGCTTGGCGGGTTTATGGCCCTGCTGGGCGGCAGCATCGTCGGGGCGCTGGTTTTCATCCTTGGCATTCCCTTTGCCTTTCCGATGTCGACCAGTGTGGTTGTTCTGTTCTTTTTGGTGATTATCATCCGTACCGTGATCGAAAAGCGCCGTCAGAAACGCGAAATGCAGAAATACCTGACATCGCCTGACGACTGAAAACCGGGCGTTTTGTGCCCGCGCAGAAAAAACATCCGGATTTGAACATCACGGACCAAAAAAAACGCATCATTTGGGTCCGAGTTCGGAAACCTCCTCTGAGAAACTGCTGATAGCTTCCTTGCAGTTCAACAAACAGGCTCGACCGGAAGTGTCGGCTGGTTCTCAAGGAGGTCAAAATGACGGCACAGTCAAAAGAACAGCGTTGTGTGTCGTTAAGCCAGCTTGCCGATTTGCGGCTGCTGCGCGAACACGCCTATATCGATGGACGCTGGTGCTCGGCCGATAATCTTCAGGTTATCGAAGTCACCAACCCGTTCGACGGAAGTTTTATCGGCACAGTCCCGAATATGGGAATCTTTGAAACCCGCAAGGCCATTGCCGCGGCCCGCGCGGCCTTTCCGGCATGGGCCGGGTTGCTGCCCCAGGAACGTGCGTCGGCACTGCGCCGCTGGCATGATCTTCTGATCGAGAACAAGGAAGATCTGGCTTTGCTGATGACCCTTGAACAGGGCAAGCCGATCAACGAAGCGCGTGGCGAAATCGATTACGCGGCAAGCTTTGTCGAATTTTACGCCGAAGAAGCCAAACGCGTGAATGTTGAAAACATCACGTCCCACCTTCCCGGCCGCAATATGAGCGTCAAGCGCGAACCGATCGGTGTTACCGCAGCCGTCACACCATGGAACTTTCCGTGCGCAATGATCACGCGCAAGGCCGCTGCCGCATTGGCAGCCGGTTGCACCATGATCGTCCGCCCGGCAACCGAAACGCCGTTTTCCGCCACCGCCCTTGCCGAACTGGCCGAACGGGCCGGTATCCCGGCGGGCGTGTTCAATATCGTTACCGGTGATCCCAACCCGGTGGTGGGCGAGCTGTGCGGCAATCCGCTGGTGCGGGCATTGTCCTTTACCGGTTCGACCGAGGTTGGACGTTTGTTGCTGTCACAAGGGGCACAGACCATCAAGAAAATGTCGATGGAACTTGGCGGTCATGCCCCGTTCATCGTGTTTGATGATGTTGATATCGACGAGGCAGTTGCACATGCAATCAATGCCAAATTCGCCACCAGCGGACAGGATTGCCTTGCAGCCAACCGCATTTTTGTCCAGCGCGGCATTTATGATGCGTTCCTCGACAAATATGCCAAGGCGATTGCCGCCCTTCGGGTTGGAAACGGCATCGAGGAACATGTCGAAATCGGACCTTTGATGCATGATCGCGCCATTGCCAAATGCGAACAGCATGTCACGGATGCCCGCGCCAAAGGTGCGCGCGTTCTGACCGGCGGCAAAAAGATGGGTGGCCTGTTCTATGCCCCGACACTTCTGGCCGATGTCACAAGCGATATGCAAATCTATCGCGAAGAAACATTTGGCCCGGTCGCACCGGTCATGGCCTTTGACCATGAAGATGATGTCGTCCAACAGGCCAATGACAGCGAATATGGTCTGGCCGCCTATCTGCTGACCAATGATCATGACCGTGCAGCACGGGTTTCCAATGCCCTGGAATACGGCATGGTCGCGCTAAACTGCGTCAAGATCACCGGCGCCCCCATTCCGTTTGGCGGGGTCAAGCAGTCAGGCCTTGGTCGCGAGGGATCGCGTCACGGTCTCGAAGAATTCACCGAACTCAAATATGTCTGCGCCGCCTACAAGGCCTGATGCGCCAGAACGACCACCGCATTCACATGGGAGAAGCAAAATGAATGTCATCAAAAACACCACCGCCGACTTGCAGGAAATGGATCGGGCGCATTTCATGCATCCATCCACCCATATGCGCCAGCACGCCGCCGGGGAAACCCCGAACCGCATCATCAATGGCGGCAAGGGCATCTATATCCATGACACCGAAGGCAAAGAAACCCTTGATGCCTTTGCTGGTCTTTATTGCGTGAATATCGGTTATGGCCGCACTGAAGTCGCCGATGCGATTTACGCCCAGGCCAAGGAACTTGCCTATTATCACACCTATGTCGGACACAGTAACGAGCCGATCATTCGTCTGTCCGATCGTATTGTCAAAAGCGCACCCGAAGGCATGCAGCGCGTCTATTACGGCATGTCGGGGTCGGATGCGAACGAAACCAACATCAAGCTGATCTGGTACTACAACAATATCCGCGGCCTTCCGCAGAAGAAAAAGATCATCTCGCGCTGGCGTGGCTATCATGGTTCCGGGATTATGACCGGCAGCCTGACCGGTCTTGCGGCCTTCCACAATGCGTTTGACCTTCCGCGGGCACCAGTTTTGCACACCACCTGCCCGCACCATTACTGGAACGCCGAGGCCGGCGAGACCGAGGCCGAATTTGCCAAACGTTGTGCCGATGATCTTGAAAAAATGATCCTGCGCGAAGGTCCGGAAACTGTGGCCGCCTTTATCGGCGAACCGGTCATGGGTACGGGCGGCATCATCACCCCGCCCGAAGGCTACTGGGATGCCATTCAGGCGGTTCTGAACAAATATGACGTTCTGCTGGTTGCCGACGAGGTTGTTACCGCGTTTGGTCGTACCGGGTCCTATTTCGGGTCCCAGCATTACGGTATGAAACCCGACCTGATCACGATTGCCAAGGGTGTGTCATCTGGCTATCTGCCGCTTTCGGGTGTGATTATCGGTGAACGCGTCTGGAAGGTCCTGGAACAGGGATCCGATCAGATGGGCCCGATCGGCCATGGCTGGACCTATTCCGCCCATCCGGTATGTGCGGCTGCTGCCAATGCCAACCTTGATATTGTCGATGGTGAAAACCTGACGGGCAATGCGGCCGAGACCGGTGGCTATTTCCAGCATCTGCTGCGTGAAACCTTCAAGGATCATCCGCTGGTGGGCGAAGCCCGCGGTGTTGGCCTGATGGCGGCCCTGGAATTTGTTGCCGACAAAACCAAAAAGGAACGCTTCGATCCGAACGCAAAGATCGGCCCGCGTGTGTCAGCCGCCTGTCTTGAACGCGGCATGATTGCACGCGCAATGCCGCACGGTGACATCCTTGGCTTTGCCCCGCCGCTTTGCATCACCAAGGCGGAAATCGACAAGGTTGTCGATATCGCCAAACAGGCGGTCGATGCCGTTGCCGACGAAGTCGCCGCGGGTAAATAATCCGGCGGAACATAATCCCCGCCGCGTCAAACCTTCTTCCCGACGCGGTGCACGAACAGGGGCCGGGCCCATGACCGGCCCCTGTTTTAATTTTTGTCATTGATGGTCACGTCACCGCTGATCCGGGGATCCGGATTACTGACAAACCGTTTCAAACTTGCCAGACGCCCCTTTTTTTGACGACACAGCGCAACTGCCGGTCATGCTGCCGGATGCATTGATGATTTGAAGTTTGATTTCGGCATTGCCGCCATTTTCCGCCGGCCACCAGATCGAACCGGCACTGTCAGAACCTGACAGGTTCAGATAAGGCGCAGCATTGCTGTTGGTAACCCCTGAAACGACAGTGCTGTTTGCGGAATTGCTAAGCGCATCACGCACAGTCACCGCCGCAGAATCAGGCGACTTCTCCGACCATTCAGCCGGCGACACGGGCACACCATTGGGGTTGAGGACCTCTGCCTTGGGCGAGGTCACAAATGTTCCAAGCGCCATCAACGCAAACATCAGCACCGGGAAAATAGCATCACGGGCACATTGAAGCAGGTTGAACATAATCACGGCCAGTTCCTTTCACGTCAGTTTCAACACCACAGACCGGTTATCGGAATGGGCACGTATTAGACGCCTGACCCCCGTTATTGTGAGGTTTGCAATAACGTCCGCCCCGCCCGTCAAGCCATCGATCCGGCCTTCGATCAAGCACCCGCGCATCGAAAACAGACCGGGCATCCGCGATGCATACGTCATTTGCGGCACAGGTTTGAAATGCACGCCAAGATATCAACTATCAAAGAATACAACTTTTGGTATTAAATCTAAAAATACAAAAAACCCCGCAGCAAGGTGCTGCGGGGTTTTGTCAGATCACCGTTGAAGACGGCGAGACGTTATTACATCTCGGTGCCGAATTCCTTGCGAAGTGAGTCCAGAACTTCTTTGGTGTCACCACCGACTTCCTCGACCAGGCTTGCGCCAATGCCTTTGGAAGCGTCTTTGAACGCTGCGCGCTGTGCATCATCAAGACGGATCACTTGGATGTCCGGCTTGGCTTTCTTGATGCGATCAAGTGCTGCGTCATTGGCTTTTTTCTGGGCTTCATAGATGAAGTCGTCGAGTTCGGATTTCACCTCTGCCAGCATTGCCTTGCGCTCGTCAGACAGACCTGCATAGAAGTCGGCATTCGAGACCACCGTGGTCGTGTATTGCTGCTGACCGGCATAAATCAGATAGTCGGTAACTTCATAGAACTTGGCACTTTCGATGAAGAAGATCGGGTTGACCTGTGCGTCGATCACGCTGGTCTGAAGGCCCGAATAAACTTCACCCCACGGCAGTGCGACCGGATCGGAACCGAACGATTTATAGGTCTCGATCAGGATCGGCGAAGTCATCACACGGAATTTCACACCATCGAAATCAGCCGGTTTTTTGACTTCTTTCTTGGTGGTCCAGACCATTTCGCCTTCCGGGTACATGGTATAAAGCTTAAGCCCCTTGGACTCGAAATCCTTGGAAAGACCTTCATAGATGGTCGGGCTGCTCGACAGGACCTTTTTGTTCACATCGTTGTCCTGCGACAACAGATACGGAACACCAAAGACCTGGATTTCCGGAACAAAGGTACCAAGGTGACCCGGTGACGCGTTCGAGAACTGAACAGCACCTGCCGCCGTCAATTCGGTAATGTCGTTTTCCGTGCCGAGCTGACCATAGGTGTAAATGGTAACCGTCACATCGCCATTGGTCTTTTCTTCAACAAGGCGTTTGAATTCCTTGGCATAAAGATCCTGAACATCACCCGGGCTTTCCTCGTGGGCGAATTTCCATTCTTCGGCATGGACGGCGGTCCCGGCTACTGCGAACAGGGCGGCAGCAGACAGGGTTGCCTTGAAGAGTTTGTTCAAACTCATATCGAAGTCTCCCTTATTGTTACGCGCAACGACCGAGTTTTGACCCGGATTCAGGGGCGTTTGGTTGGCACATCAATGTCATGAACGCGCAAAGTGTTGAAATGTTCCTGCATCAGGTCAATGCTAGTTTTGTTTCATGACAAAATAACATTGACGTCTACACATTAACCCGCAGCTCATGTTAGGGTTCGACAAAACAACGAGGGTGGAAATCGAACAATGTGGCTGCCAGACATCAATCTCAGCGGCGAAACAGGTCCGAAATACAAGGCACTGGTCGAAGCAATCATCACCGATATCGAGTCGGGCAGATTGCGCCACGACGTTCGCATGCCAACCCATCGCGAACTGGCCTATCGCCTGAAAGTCAGCGTGCAAACCGTCAGTGCGGCCTATAAGGAAGTCGAACGTCAGGGCTATCTCAGATCCGAACGCCGCCGCGGCACCTTTGTCCAGGCGCGCCTGACCGACCGGGCTTCGACCTTTATCCTCGACAGTCGGCAACCCGACCTTATCGACCTGTCGATCGTGCGCGCCGCCTATACCGATTTTCACAATGATCTGTCGCGTCAGATCAATACCCGCCTGTCCGAAGAACCGCATCACAGCTGGATGGAAAGCTGCCGTCCGGTCGCCGGGTTTGAATATCACCGTGACATCGGACGCACCTGGCTTGCCGGACATGGTGTTGATGTTGCCATCCCCAATCTTTTGATCACCAATGGCGCGGCACAGGGGGTTTTCACTGCCCTCGCCACCGTTGTTCAGCCCGACGACGTGGTCCTGACCGAAAGCCTGACCGACCACGGGGTCATCGGAACGGCCAGTATTCTGCGCTTTAAACTCGGCGCCCTGCCGACCGATGACGAAGGCATCCTCCCCGATGCCTTCGAACGCGAATGCCGCAACCGGCAGATCCGCGCCCTTGTCGTCACCCCGATTTTCACCAACCCGACCAACTGCCTGATGGGGCTGGAACGGCGCAAGAAGATCGCTGAAATCGCCGAACATTACGGTGTGTATGTCATTGAAGATGACGTCTATCGCCCGCTGCTTGAACAGAACCTGCCCCCGATCACAAGCTTTTTGCCCAAGCTCGGCTTTCATGTTTCAAGCCTGACCAAGATCGTCATGCCGGGCCTGCGCACCGGTTTCCTGACTGTTCCCCAGCACTTGTCGATTCGCGCCAGCAGCGTGTTGCGCGTCACCGGCTGGATGGGGACTCCGATGATGGCAGAGATCGGCGCACGCTGGATTGTTGATGGTACGGTCGAACAGGCCGTCACCGTGCAACGCGCCCTGATGCGCGAACGTCAGGCCCTTGTCGCCGATATTCTGGGCAGTGCGGTCGTGCGCCATCACCCGACATCGCTAAGTGCCTGGGTCCGTATTCCCGCCCATTGGCAGGAAGAATGGTTTGCCTCCGAACTGCGTAAAAACGGCATTGCGGTTACGATTTCCGACCCCTTCATGACCGTAAAGGTCCCGCGCCCCAATGCCATTCGCATCTGCCTTGGCGGGGCCCCCGACACCCCGACATTGCATCACGGGCTGATGCAAATCCGCCATACCATGGAACAGATGCCCGGCGTTCATGCCTTCGACGTTATGTATTGATTTTTGTGCCATGACAAAAATCTGATTGAACCGTCACAAAGCGTTTTTATTCTGACCAGACCGGCGCGAAGCGAACGGCAATACTGTGTGGGAGGGAACCATTCACCGCACATCACGTTCTGCAACAATGTCTCGCACGCGCATCAAGGAGGTCGTATGTCAGGTTCAAACGGGGAGACCCCCGCCCCGAGTGGTGGGGTGTTGGGCATTCTGAAACGTCTTGATGACGGGTTATCCGTGATCGAGCGTCAGCTTCTGGGGTGGAGCATCGTGATCATGGCGGTCAATACCGTCGCCAACGTGATCATGCGTCTTGTCTTCAGTTCGAGCATCTTCTTTTCCGAAGAACTCAATCAGTTTCTGATCATTCTTGTCACATTCGTCGGCATCAGCGAGGCCGCCCGCATGGGGCGCCATATTCGCATGTCCGCCTTTACCGACATGCTCGGCCCGACGACCAGCAAGATCATGATGATCATCATCACCACCGGGACCGCTTGCCTTCTGTTTCTTCTGGCCTGGTATTCCGTTGATTATGTGATGTCCCTGATCAAGTCGAACCGCCTGACCCCGGCCTTGCGCATACCGTATTACTTCACCGTCCTCTGGGTTCCGTTCGGTCTGACCGTTACCGGCATCCAGTTCCTGTTTGCCGCTGCAACGAACATCTTCAAACCGGGGACCCATCTGTCCTATCGGGTCGAAGACACGTTCGAAGCCGAAGATCATCACCTGTAAGGAGGACGGAAAAATGGATCTTGGAACCTCAATCCTTCTGGTGATGCTGGTCCTGCTGGTACTTGGCTTCCCGATGATGGTACCGCTGGCAACCGCCAGCGTCGTTGCATTCGCCTTTTACATGCCGATCCCGGAACGCATCCTGATTCAGCAAATGGTCACCGGCATTTCGCCCGTGGCCCTGATCGCGGTGCCGATGTTTATCTTTGCCGCCGATATTGTGACAAAGGGCCATACAGCCAACCGGCTGATTGACCTTGCCATGACATTTGTCGGTCATGTGCGTGGCGGTCTTGCTGTGACCACCGCCCTTGGCTGTACGCTATTTGGCGCGGTATCGGGCTCGACCCAGGCAACCGTTGTTGCCATGGGGGGACCGTTGCGTCCCAAGATGCTCAAGGCCGGCTACGAAGACAAATTCGCCATGGCCCTGATCATCAATGCCAGTGACATTGCCTTTTTGATCCCGCCATCAATCGGCATGATCGTGTTTGGTGTGGTTGGCAAGGTTTCGATTGGCGAGCTGTTCCTCGCGGGGATTGGTCCGGGCATTCTGATCCTGATCATGTTCTCGCTTTATTGCATGTATTACGCCAAAAAGAACAATATCCCGACCATCCCGCGCATGACCTGGGCGGAACGCGGACGGGCCGTGATCAATGCCGGTCCGGCGATCATGTTCCCGGTTCTGATTGTCGGGGGCATCTATCTGGGTTGGGTCAGCCCGACCGAGGTCGCAGCCGTTGCCGTGGTTTATGCAATCATTCTTGAAGTTCTGATCTTCAAATCGGTCAAATGGTCCGAATTGCTTGAAATTGCGCGCTCCACCGGCCTGATTACCGCAGTTGTGTTTATTCTGGTTGGCGCTGGAACGACATTCTCGTTTGTCATTTCCTTTGCCCAGATCCCGCAGCATGTCATTGGTGCGCTGGGTCTTGAAGGTGCCAACCCCTACATCATTCTGGCCGCCATCTGCATCGCGTTCTTTATCGGTTGCATGTTTGTCGACCCGATTGTCGTCATTCTGGTTCTGACGCCGATCTTCATGCCGCTGGTCAATCAGGCCGGTCTTGATCCGGTTCTGGTCGGCACACTGGTAACACTTCAGGTCGCCATCGGATCGGCAACACCACCATTCGGGTGCGATATCTTTACGGCCATCGCGATCTTCAGGCGACCCTATGCCGAGGTCATTCGCGGGACGCCACCGTTCATTTTCATGCTGCTGCTGGCAGCGGTGATTCTGATTTTCGTTCCGCAGATCGCGTTGTTCCTGCCTGAACTGGCGTTCCGTTAACCGACACCAGTCTGGCAGAAACCGGGCACTGTCCCGGAAACAAATTCGACAGCATGTGAAACCCGGGGCGGTCCCGATCAAAACACAAAGACCGCCCCATCCATGGAGTTCAGGACGATGTCCGTATCCCCAGCGGTCACGCCAGAGCCGGTAGACCTGCCCTATTTTCCTGATCCGGTCGGACCGGCGGGCAAGATCGGGCTGATCACACTGGCGACTGACTTCAACAGCGAGGATGACCTGCGCGGCATCCTGCCGGCCGATATTCGTCTGTTCACCACCCGGATTGAAAATGCCAATCCGGTCACGGTCGAAAACCTGCGTGCGATGGCCGATGACCTGCCGCGCGCGGCGCGCACGTTACTGCCCGGATACGGGGTGGATGTTGCGATATTTGGCTGTACGTCGGGCACGGCTGTCACCGGTTCGGAACGGATCGCATCCCTGATCCATCAGGGGATGCCCGGTGTAAAGGTCACCAACCCGCTTCTTGCCGGTGAATTGGCCCTGCGCGCAGTAAAGGCGCAAAAAATTGCCATCCTGACCCCCTATGTTGCCGATGTTACCCGTTCGGTCGCCGACGGCTTTGCCGCACAGGGTTTCGAGGCCACCCGACTGATGGGATTTGGCCTTGATAGCGATCAGGACATGACCGCATTGCCCCCGGGCATTCTGCTTGAAGCAGCCCTTAAGGCCGACACACCCGATGCAGATGCAGTTTTCATTTCCTGCACGGCCATTCGCTCAGCCGAAATCGCCGCCGAGGCTGAAAAGAAACTCGGCAAGCCGGTGATCACCAGCAATCAGGCCCTGATCTGGCATGCGCTGCATCTGCTTGGCTATGACAAACCGGTCACGGGGTTCGGAACCCTGTTTGACCATGCCCCGCAACCGAAGAATAAGTCGAGGTCGCCATGAAAGCCCCCATCACATTTGCTGATGTTCTTTCTGCCCGCAAAACCATTGCGGGTCATGTGATCCATACGCCATTGCGCCCCTCTACCGCCCTGTCCGAGCGTGTCGGGAGCCCCGTCTGGCTGAAATGCGAACACCAACAATATACCGGAAGCTTCAAGCTGCGCGGTGCTGCCAACGCTGTCTTGCGCCTCAGTGATGATCAGAAGGCCAAAGGCGTCGTTGGCGTTTCGACCGGCAATTACGGTCGTGCCCTTGCCTATGCCGCGCGCAATGCCGGGGTGCGGTCGGTCATCTGCATGTCCGAACTGGTGCCAAAGAACAAGGTCGACGGCATTCGCGCCCAAGGGGCCGAAGTCCGCATTACCGGACAGTCCCAGGATGAAGCCCAGCTTGAAGTCGACCGTCTGGTCAAGGAAGACGGCATGACCATGCTGCCGCCCTTTGACCATGCCAACATCATTGCCGGTCAGGGCACGCTTGGACTTGAAGTCATCGAAGCCCTTCCGGATGTCGATACCCTTCTGGTGCCGTTGTCTGGCGGCGGGCTTCTGGCCGGGGTTGCGCTGGTGGCGAAATCGATCAATCCGGCCATCCGGGTGGTCGGCATTTCGATGGAACGCGGCTGTGCGATGATCACAAGCCTTCAGGAAGGCAAACCAACCGCTGTTCGGGAATTGCCGACATTGGCCGACAGTCTTGGCGGCGGCATTGGCGAAAACAACCAGTACACATTCGATATGTGCGCCGATCTGACCGATGACTTTGTTCTGGTCAACGAAGCCCAGATCGCAGACGGCATTCGTGCGGCCTATCACGATGATCAACAGGTGATCGAAGGATCAGGCGCCGTTGGCATCGCCGCCCTTCGCGCCGGTCTGGTGGATAACCCCGGACGGACGGTTGTCCTGACCACGGGCTGCAACATCGATATGGAATTGCACAAACGCATTGCCGGCGGCGAAGACGTCGACCTGATGGCGGAGTAACCGATATGCCCAAAATCAGAATTCTGACCGAAAGCGATCTTCGCAACGTCATCGATCTTGATCGTGATGCGATCAAATGCGTTGAAGATGCCTTTGACGCACTGGCGACCAAGGATGTGCGCATGCCACCGATCCTGCGTCTTGATATCGAAGATCACAATGGCGAGGTCGATGTCAAAACCGCCTATGTGCCGGGCCTTGACAGCTTTGCCATCAAGATCAGCCCTGGCTTCTTTGACAATCCCAAACTGGGCCTGCCGTCGGTCAATGGCATGATGAACCTGTTTTCATCAAAAACCGGCATGCTTGAGGCCGTCCTGCTTGATAACGGCTATCTGACCGATGTGCGAACAGCAGCAGCGGGGGGCGTTGCCGCGAACCATCTTGCGCGAAAGGATGCCAAACATGCCGCCATCTTTGGGGCCGGTGTGCAGGGCCGCCTGCAACTCAAGGCGCTGACACTGGTGCGTGATATCACCTCTGCCACCATTTGGGCCCGTGACATCGCCAAGGCCGAAGCATGTGCCAAAAAGGCATCGCTTGAACTGGGCATCCCGGTATCGGCCACCGATGATGGCAAGGACGCCGCATCGACCGCCGATATCATCGTCACCACAACCCCGGCCCGTGAACCGGTTTTGATGGCCGACTGGGTTGCACCGGGCACCCATATCACCGCCATGGGATCGGATGCCGAACATAAAAACGAAATTGATCCGGCCCTGATCGGCAGGGCGGATCTTTATGTCTGCGACAGTCAGGCACAGACCAGCATCCTTGGCGAACTTCATCACGCCTTGGCTGCCGGGATTGTTGCCCCTGATGCCGCATTCCCAGAACTCGGTCAGATCATCGCCAAATCGGCAACCGGCAGAACATCTGCCGCGCAGATTACGGTCTGTGACCTGACCGGAACCGGTGTCCAGGACACCGCAATCGCCACCCTCGCCCGTCAACGCTGCGACTTGGTCGCTGCTGGCGTCGAGATTTCGTCTTAATAACACAAGGACAATGGGTCAGGAAAAACTGAAACCCGCCTTTTTTGGAGGCCTGCGATGAGCCAGGTTGAATTGAATTTCACGCGCGAGGAATATGCCGAGCGTCTGGAGAAAACCAAAAACGCCATGGTGGAAAGGGGCATCGATCTTTTGATCGTCACCGATCCGTCAAACATGGCCTGGCTGACCGGCTATGACGGCTGGTCCTTTTATGTCCATCAATGTGTGCTTGTCCCGATCGAAGATGATCCGATCTGGTTCGGGCGATCCCAGGATGCCAACGGGGCAAAGCGCACGGTCTATATGACCCATGATCGCATCATCCCCTATGCCGATTATTATGTGCAATCGACGACCCATCACCCGATGGATTACCTGTCCGAGGTCATCGAACATCGCGGCTGGGCAAGTCGCCGTATCGGCGTGGAAATGGATAACTACTATTTCTCGGCCAAGGCGTTCCTTCAACTTCAGACCCATCTGCCCAATGCCAAGTTTTCCGATGCCACCGCACTGGTAAACTGGCAGCGCGCGGTAAAATCCGAGACCGAAATTTTCTATATGCGTCAGGCTGCCCGCATTGTTGAAAACATGCATGAACGCATTTTCGAAATTGTCGAACCGGGAATGCGCAAGAACGAACTGGTTGCCGAAATCTTCCGTACCGGGATTGCCGGGATTGACGGTATTGGCGGCGATTATCCGGCGATCGTGCCGTTGCTGCCATCCGGGCAGGATGCCAGTGCGCCGCATCTGACCTGGGATGAAAAACCCATCCCCGGCGATGCCGGAACCTTTTTCGAGATCGCGGGCTGCTACAAACGCTATCACGCGCCCTTGTCACGCACGATCTTCCTTGGCGATCCGGATCAACGGTTCCTTGATGCCGAAAGTGCACTGATCGAAGGCCTTCAGGCCGGGCTCGAAGCCGCCAAGCCGGGCAACGTTTGCGAAGACATCGCCCTTGCCTTCTTTGGTGTGCTTCAGAAATTCGGCATCGAAAAAGACAGCCGCTGTGGCTATCCGATCGGGCTGTCCTATCCGCCGGACTGGGGCGAACGCACCATGAGCCTGCGTCCCGGTGATCGCACGGTCCTTGAACCGGGCATGACATTCCACTTCATGCCCGGTCTCTGGTTTGATGACTGGGGGATCGAGATCACCGAAAGCATGATGATCACGGAAACCGGCAGCAAAACACTGACCAGCTATCCGCGTCAGCTGTTTGTAAAGAACTAAGCCAAAAGCCGCACCGGGCCGCGCCATCGACTTACGATGCGGGGCCCGGTTGCCCGATATCAAAGCCCGTACAAGACGGTCGCAAGACCAAGGACACGACCATGACAAAACCATCCCCCATCAGCCCGACGATCCCCCTTGATCAGGATGGCGTGCATCACGGATTTTTAAAACTGCCCTATTCGCGCGACGATTCCGCCTGGGGCGCTGTGATGATCCCGATTACCGTTATCCAGAACGGCGATGGCCCGACCGCCCTTTTGACCGGCGGCAACCATGGTGACGAATATGAAGGGCTGGTTTCGCTGTTCAAACTGGCAGGATCGCTTCAACCATCCGACATTACCGGTCGCGTCATTATCCTGCCGGCCATGAATTATCCGGCCTTTCGCAATGCATCGCGCACGTCGCCCATTGATGCCGGCAACCTCAATCGCAGTTTCCCGGGCAAACCCGACGGAACCGTGACCCAAAAGATCGCCGATTACGTTTTCCGCCATATGGTGCCGATGGCCGATATCGTTCTCGATATCCATTCCGGTGGCAAGACGCTTGATTTCATTCCGTTTGCAGCCGCCCACGTCCTGCCTGACAAGGAACAGGAAGCCCGGTGTGTCGCCGCGATGAAGGCATTTGGCGCCCCCTATGCCATGATGATGCTTGAACTTGATGCTGTTGGCATGTTTGACACTGTGGTCGAGGAAGCCGGTAAAACCTTTGTCACCACCGAACTCGGGGGTGGTGGTTCGACCACGGCTGAACGGGTGGCGATTGCCGATCGCGGGGTGCGTAATCTTCTGATCCATGCCGGGATCATGACCGGTGACATTGAACCGGCGCCGTCGGGGACCACCATGCTCGATATGCCCGATGACAGCTGCTTTGTCGCATCCGAGGCCACCGGGCTTTTCGAACCCTGTGTCGATCTGGGTGCAATGGTCAAAAAGGGCGATCTGATTGCGCGCATTTATGATGTTGAACGCACCGGCACGCCGCCGCGCGAATATCACGCGGCCCGTGACGGCATTCTGTCATGTCGCCATTTCCCCGGACTTATCAAGACTGGCGACTGCCTGGCTGTGATTGCAAAGGTACTCTGACATGATCAGGCTGGATGAGCTGGATCTGAAAATCCTTAAAACCCTGCAACGCGAAGGGCGCATCACCAAGGTCAAACTGGCCGAGGCGGTGAACCTTTCGCCCAGCCCGTGCTGGGAACGTTTGAAACGCCTTGAAGACCTTGGCGTTATTTCGGGGTATCACGCCCATCTCAACCTTGAAAAGCTGGTCAAACCGACACTGGTGATGACCGAAGTCACCCTGCGTCATCATCAGCATGCCGATTTCGAAATTTTCGAAAAAGCCGTGCAGGACATCCCCGAAATCATTGAATGCTATGCGCTGGGTGGCGGGGTTGATTACATGCTCAAGGTGCTTTGTCATGATGTTGATGCCTATCAACGTCTGATCGACCGGTTGCTGGTGTCCGATATCGGGATTGACCGGTATTTCACCTATATCGTGACCAAAAAGGTCAAAACCACCGCCATCATCCCGGTCGAAAATCTGGTCGAGCCCCCCGAACGGCGATAAGTGCGTGAATATTCCTGGTTATGGGCGTTTGAAACGTCTTAACAGTCAGGGATTATGATATCGCGGGCAATCCCCAACCGGATTGCCCGCATACACGCATTTGGCAGGATAAACCGATGAAAGAAGTAATCGACAGCTGGCAACTCTGGGCCGGGCTTGCGGCCTGTTTTGCCGCATTAACAGCAATCTTTGCCAAGGTCGGGGTCGCCAATATCAATTCCGATTTCGCGACCTTCGTCCGCACCATCATCATTTTGATCATGGTTTGGGTGATCATGCTGACCAAGGGGGCATGGGAAAATCCGGCCACCATATCGGCAAAAACCTGGTATTTCCTGATCCTGTCGGGATTGGCGACCGGTGCGTCATGGCTGTGCTATTTCCGCGCTCTTAAAATCGGCGAAGCCGCCAAGGTGGCCCCGATTGACAAGCTCAGCGTCGTTCTGGTTGCGGTATTTGGCGCAATCTTCCTGGGTGAAAAACTGACCATGGTCAGCTGGCTGGGTGTCGCCATGATCGGTAGTGGTGCCGCCCTGATCGCCTGGCGGGGATAGCTCCCGGCCCACCCCAACCAAAAAGCTCCAACCACAAAGCGCTACCCACAAAAAGAGAGGCAGGAACACTTTCCTGCCTCGTCAGTTTGCTCACATCTATCTGTGATCTTCAGGGTGTTGGTATTCCCTGAACAAATCAGTGTTTGTCTTCGGAATGGCCCATGGCGACACGCCAGATGTCCCAACCGGCAAGCCCGATACAGATCGAAACCATGATGGCAAGATCCCAGCGCGGCACATAGGCCACCAGAATGCCGACAAACCCGACCAGAATGACAAATGCCAACAGTGCCATGACACGATTTAAAAGACCGCTTTGCATTACGCGTCCTCCTGATTTTTGAGGAATTTTTTCAACCAGTTTGCCGTGCGCATCAAACGCGCATCATCGCCAACCCGGCCAACAAGCTGAATGCCCATCGGCATGCCGTTCTGTGACCATAACAGCGGAATGGTAACCGCCGGGGTGCCACAAAACGTCCAGAGCCCGTTAAAGATCGGATTACCGGTTGTCTGAAGATTTTTCGGTGCCGGTCCTGTTGCCGCCGGCGTGATGATCACGTCACACCGGTTAAAGACTTCCTCAAGCCCGGCATTAAGCACCGTGCGCCAGTCAAGTGCCGCAAGATAATCGCGCGCCTTGATGTCATTGCCCTTGTCGATCGCCTCAAGGATTTCGGGGGACAATTGCGCGCGACCGCGCTTTTCATAATCGTAGTAATCCTTGGCCATTTCGGCAAAGTTGATGCGTGCGCGCAACGCATTGGCATCATCAAACGCCTTTGGCAGCGGGGCCTCGAAACATTGATCCCCCAGCATCCCGGTGATTTCCTGAAATGCCATGACGGTTTCTTCGTCTGCAACTTCTTCAAATTGCGGCGGACGAACAAACGCAAACATCGGGGTCACCAGCGGATCGCTTTTTGCGATTTCAAGCAATCTTGGTGCCGGGCTTGGCGTCGTTGCAGGATCCTTTGGATCATAGCCAAACAGGCTTTCGGCCACCAGCGCCGCACCATTGACCGAATTGGAAAACACTCCGATCGTATCAAGGGTCGGGCTTTGGCTTAGAACGCCGGTCCGGGCAATGGCCCCGAAGGTCGGCTTGAACCCGACGACACCGCAAAACGATGCCGGACGGATCACCGATCCACCGGTTTGGGTTCCCACGGCAAGCGGCACCATGGCCGCGGCAACTGCGGCGGCCGACCCGGCAGATGACCCGCCCGGGGTATGTTCCGGGTTATGGGGGTTGCGGGTTTTTGACGGATGCATAAAGGCAAGTTCGGTCGAAACCGTTTTGCCCATAATGATCGCACCGGCTGCCTTAAGGCGCGAAACCAGCACGGCATCTTCTTCGGGCACGCGTCCCTCATCAAGAACCGTGCCGTTTGACGTCGGGATTTTAGCCGTATCAATCACATCCTTGAGACCGACCGGAAGCCCGTGCAACGGTCCGATCGGTGCACCGGATTGCCGCCGGATATCAAGCGCCCGCGCCTGGGCAAGGGCATGATCCCCATCCAGCCACGCCCAGGCCTGAACCTGGGGTTCGACCTCGGCGATGCGGGCAAGACAGGCCTCGACATATTCGACTGCACGGACCGCCCCGCTGGCAAGGCGGTCGCGCAGTTCAATAACATCAAGTGTCAGTAACGGGTTGATTTCAGTCATCTGAATACCCCCGTTACCGTGCGCCATAGAACAGGTCAGGCAGATGGAACACGATCTGCGGGAACGCGTACATCAGAACCATGCTGACAATAACCATGAACAGGAACGGCATGATGCCCTTGAAGATATCGGTCAACAGGATGCCGCTTGGCGCAACCCCCTTCAGATAATAGGCCGACATCGCCATTGGCGGGGTCAGGAAGGATGTCTGAAGGTTCAGGGCAACAAGAATTCCAAAGAACAGCGGATCGATATCAAACAGCGGCAGCAGCGGCAGGAAGATCGGCACGAAGATGATGATGATCTCCGACCATTCCAGCGGCCAGCCAAGCAGGAAGATGATCAGCTGTGCCAGCAGCAGGAACTGAAGCGGGGTCAGGTCCAGTCCACCGACAAATTCCGCAATCACATGTTCGCCGCCAAGATAGGAGAACACAGACGAGAAAGTGTAGGAGCCGACAAACAGCCAGCACACCATCGCCGATGTCCGCACCGTCAGATAAACCGACTCACGCAGGCGATCAAAGGTCAGCGCACGATAAGCCGCGGCAAGGATCATGCCGCCAAGTGCACCGATCGATGCAGCTTCGGTCGGGGTTGCCAGACCAAACAGGATCGAGCCCAGAACCGCCAGAATAAGAAACGCCAGCGGGAAGAACGAGGTCGCCAGCATCCACAGAACCTGCGGCAACGGAACTTCCGGGATTTCATCGCTGGTCGGACGCGGTGCGGCTTTGGGCTGCAACATTGCACGGCCCATCACATACAGCAGATACAAACCGACAAGGGTCAGACCCGGCAACAGCGCACCAGCATAAAGGCGCACGATCGACACACCCGATGCGGCGGCATAAACAATCAGCATGATCGAAGGCGGGATCAGAATGCCAAGCGTACCACCGGCACAGATAATGCCCGCAGCAAAGCTTTTGTCATAGCGTGCCTTGAGCATCGCAGGCAGTGCCAGCATCCCCATAAGGGTCACAACCGCACCGACAATACCGGTGGCCGTTGCAAACAATGCACAGGTGATCAGGGCTGCAACACCGAGTGATCCGGGGATATTGCGGGCCGCGATATTCAGGGTCGAGAACAACCGGTTGACGATATTGGCGCGCTCAACGATATAGCCCATGAACAGGAACAGCGGTACTGCGGTCAGCACCTCGTTGGACATCACCGTGTATGTCTGGTTGATAAACAGGTCGAATATTCGGTTATTGAACGCCCCCTCAAACCAGGTCAGCGCAGAAGTAAGGGTATCGCTGTCTTCGGCAAGCCGGTTAAAGGCCCGCCACATACGACCGGCATCAAAATAGGCGTAGTAGCCAAATCCGATCCCCAGCGCCATCAGGGTAAAGGCAACCGGGAAACCCAGAAATACCAGTATAATAAAGATGCCCAACATCATAAGGGCGACATGTGCGTCAATCACTTTGGAAGCTCCGTTCGGGGGCGTGTCTTGCGCGTGTATGACAAAGGCTGATCATCATCAGTCTTCTTTGGTCACACGCTGTTTGATCAGCAGTTCTTCGGTTTCTTCAACATCATCCTCTGCATTGCGCCAGTACCCTTCACGGATACACAGAATGCAGCGCATCACCTGTGCGATGCCCTGAATGAAAAGAAGAATTCCGGCCGCGACCATCACCGCCTTGAATTGGAAAATCGGAACACCCGCCGGGCTGTTCACACTGACTTCGCCATATCCCCACGACCGGATGGCATATTTGCTGCCAACCAGAATGAGCGCCGTCACCCCGGGGAAGAAGAAGAAGATATAAAGTACCAGGTCGACCATGGCCTGTGTTTTGGGTTTCCAGAGACGATACAGGAAATCCCCACGGACATGTCCGCCGCGTGACAGGGTATAAGCCCCACCCATCATAAAGAGCGTGCCATACATGATGAATGAAACATCAAGTGACCAGGTCGTCGGCGCGTTAAAAATATATCGCGCAGCAACCTCATAGCTCATGCCCAGTGTCATCAAAATGATCAGCCAGCCAAAAGCCTTGCCAAACCAGCCCGAAAGCTTGTCCGCGAATTCAATAAATCCAATCATGAAACCCTGTCCGTTAGCATTGACCGCCCCGCCTGATGCACGGGCACCAGACGGGGCAGTCAGATTCATCGCAACACTGAACAACCGTTAATGGTTGATCAGAGTTTCAGCTTGCCCGGGAAGTAGTGATTATAAGCAAGCTGATAATCAGGCGAGTTCATCAGTTCATAATAGGTTACACGCTCGACCCAGGCGCGCTGGCTGTCGAGAACCTTTTTCATGAACGGATCTTCTTCAAGCGTCGGGATCAGTTTGTCCCACGCATCAAGCTGTGCGCTCAGGATTTCCTTGGACGTACGATGTACTTCAACACCTTCGGCCTGCAGTTTCTGCAAGTCAGAGGAATAGTTGTCCATCGCAAGTGCGGTGTTCGAGGTCGAAGCTGCTTCAACCGCGTGACGCAGGATCGCCTGCAGATCTGGTTCCAGATCTTCCATCAGCGACTTGTTGAACAGGAATTCAAAGCTTTCGGAAGCCTGATGGTACGAAGACAGATAGTAGTTCTTCGCAACGTCCTGTGCGCCGAAACGCATATCCGAAGACGGGTTGTTGAATTCGAACGCGTCAATCACGCCACGTTCCATTGCCGGTACGATCTCGCCGCCCGGAAGCTGTGCAACAGACATGCCCATCGACTGCAGAAGGTCTGCGGCCAGACCGACAGTACGGTATTTGAAGCCCTGGATGTCGGCAACGGAGTTTACCTGGCCCTTGAACCAGCCGAACGGCTGTGCAGGCATCGGGAAACCAAGAAGACCGACAATATCAAGACCCATCACGTCCTGGATCAGTTCGCGATAGAATTCTTCACCGCCACCGGCATAGAACCAGCTCAGCATGGTGGTTGCAGAACCGCCAAAGACCGGACCGGTACCGAACAGCGATGCTGCCTTGTTCTTGCCGTACCAGTAAACCGGCACGGAATGGGCGATGTCGATCACGCCATCATTGACACCGTCCAGAACCTGGAAGGCTGCGACAACCGCACCAGCCGGCAGAAGGTCGATTTTAAGACGACCACCCGACATTGCTTCTACGCGGTCAACATATTGCTGGGCAAACGTCATCCAGATATCGGACGACGGCCAGGAAGTCTGCATTTTCAGCACCATCGGTGCCGGCTGCGCATGAACTGCCGGTGCGGCAAACAGCCCTGATGCTGCTGCACCGCCGGCAACCACCCCGGTCGCACCTTTGGTAAGGAACGAACGACGGGATACTTCCTTGGACTTCACGTCTTCAGACTTGGTCTTCATATCCATTATTTCCTCCCAGATTTACCGTCTTTGACCAACAACCATTGCCGGAAAAAGAACGATAACTGTCAGCCTTCAAAAGCCCCTGACTTCAGTATTGAAGATCGTAGATCATGCGCTTATCCCGTTTCGGGACCTGAAAAACGGCACGCATTTTGTTATTATTAGAATTACGAACTAACTGAATTACGACGGTTTTCCCGTCTTGTTATGCCACCCGGTCACCCGGTTCACGGCCTGCAAAATAGGCATCAAGATTATCAAGTGCGCGAAAGCCCATCGCATCGCGCGTTTCTTCGGTGGCGGAGCCTATATGTGGCAACAGAAACACGTTTTTCAACGCGCTAATTCGTTGATTTCCACCGGGTTCGTTCCGAAAAACGTCCAGACCGGCAGCAAACAACTTACCACTTTCAAGCGCATCCACCAATGCGTCCTCATCGACAAGATTACCACGTGCTGTATTGACCAGAATGGCCCGGTCCGGCAGCCAACCGATCGTTTCGGCATTGATGATGCCGGTTGTCTCGGGCGTTGACGGACAATGCAATGACAACACATCGGAATTGGCAAACAGGCCTTCAATCGTGTCGTGATAAATTGTCCCCTTTGCCAGATGTTCGGCAACCGGCTGACGATTATGGTAATGAACAGTCATTCCAAAACCGCGCGCACGTTCGGCGGCAACCTGACCGACACGGCCCATGCCAAGCACACCGAAACGCTTGCCGGTCACCTGACGCCCGACCATAAAGGCCGGCGACCAGAAATCCCAGTTTCCGGCACGGATCATGGCGTCACCCTCGGCCCCGCGACGCGCGGCACCAAGCATGCACAACATGGCGATTTCGGCCGTGGCATCGGACAATACGTCCGGCGTATTGGTCACGACGATGCCGGCCGTCTTGGCAGCCGCCAGATCAACATGATCAACCCCGACCGAATGGTTGGCGATGATTTTGAGACGATCGGGCAATGCCGCAATCACATCGGCAGAAAAATGTTCGGAATGACACGGCAGAACCGCGTCAACCTGCTGACATTTTTCAATAAGCTCATTCCGGGTAAATACCCGGTCTTCGGCATTGGTAAGCACCTGATAGTCGCGCGCCGCGCGTGCCTGTACGGCATCGCGAAGACGTCGGGTAATCAGAAGCTTTGGTTTCTCGGGCATGCGGACGCTCCCGGTTTTCCCTGATAGGTAGATTTATTTATTATGCTTCAAGGAAACACCTATACGAAAAAACCATCAATAGGCGATCAACCAACCGGTAACTCTTTTTCACTTCGTGGAAAACCATCAGTTTGACGCCCATCGCGCCGCATATGCGTAAATTTAACTATCATATTGATTTTAATATATTAAATATGGATTTCAGGTTCCTGTACGGCCAATGTTGAGGTCATCGAAATCCGGACCTCTTCCACCATCCAGAAGTATAAAATCAACAGATCCCTGATCGGGAATCGTTACATCGACATTGGTCATTTACCGCACTGCAAGACTCTGATTCGCGGCAAATCGTTGTCAAAATTGACCAATAAAAAAGCCGCTGCCAGATGGCAGCGGCTATATGCCGACATGGCTGTCGGTCGGGAAGAATCCGCTTCAAGGATGTCTCGACATTGTTTGGCGATCCCCAGAAACACCAAGCAATGTTAACGAATATGAGACATCCTCACATTTTGACCCAAACGGCCCCGTCCCGCCCGGACCGCACGACGGCCTCGACAAATTTCATGCCCTTAAGGCCTTCGACCACACCGGGCACCAGAAGCGCGCCGTCATCGGGCTTGGTGCCATTGATATGGGCCGTCAGTTGATCGGCAAAATCGGTGTAAAGGTTGGCAAAGCCCTCAAGATATCCCTCCGGATGTCCCGGCGGGACACGTACACCACGAAGCCCTTCGGCACCGATGCCCGCACCACCGCGGGTCATCAGTTCCGGGCGCCCTTCAAGTGGCCGGAAATGAAGCTGGTTGGGATGTTCCTGTGCCCATTCGATCCCGCCCTTGTCCCCGTAAACACGAAGACGCAGGCCGTTTTCATGGCCGACCGCCACCTGACTGGCCCAAAGCATCCCGCGCGCACCATTGGCATAGCGCAAAAGAATTTGCACATTGTCATCAAGCTTGCGCCCCGGCACCAGCGCATCGACATCGGCACAAAGTTCACTGATCTCAAGCCCGGTTACGAACTCGGCAAGGTTATGGGCATGGGTTCCGATATCGCCAAGCGCACCGCCCATACCGGCCTTGGCCGGGTCGGCGCGCCAATGGGCCTGTTTGTTATCGGTATCTTCAACCCGGGTCGCCATCCAGCCTTGCGGATATTCGACCTGCACCAGACGAATATCGCCAAGCTTGCCATCCGCCACCATTTTGCGGGCCTCGCGGACCATCGGATAGGCGGTGTAATTATGGGTCAGGGCAAACAGAAGCCCGGTTTCCTTGACCTTGGCGGCGATCTTTTCGGCTTCTTCCACCGTCAGGCAAAGCGGCTTGTCACAGATCACGTGAATTCCAGCATCGAGCATCGCCATGGTGATGGGAAAATGCAGATGGTTCGGCGTGACAATCGCACAGACGTCAATACCGTCCTCGCGGGCGGCCTCGGCCTTTGCCATGGTTTCAAAACTGTCATAACTGCGATCGGCGGCAATGAACAGTTCGGCGGCCGATGCCGCCGCCACATCGGGCTTGGATGACAATGCACCGGCAACCAGTTCATAACGATCATCAAGACGGGCGGCGATGCGATGGACCGCACCGATAAAAGCCCCCTGACCACCGCCAACCATGCCGAGGCGGATGCGACGACCGGGATTGGAAGAATTGCTCATGTCTGTCTCCAGATGTCGTTGACTGTTTTCGAACCGCGAAAGTCTTTTACGACGACCTATCCAAGGCCAAGAATGCGGCGATTGGCCGCCTCGTCGGTGCCGCCATCGGCAAAATCGTCAAAGGCCTTTTCGGTTACGCGAATGATGTGATTCTTGATGAATTCGGCCCCTTCGCGGGCACCGTCTTCGGGATGTTTAAGGGCGCATTCCCATTCCAGCACGGCCCAGCCATCAAAATCAATGGCCGCCAATTTCGAGAAGATCGCACCGAAATCGACCTGCCCGTCGCCAAGCGACCTGAACCGGCCGGCCCGCCCGACCCAGCTTTGATACCCGGAATAAACGCCCTGGCGTCCGGTCGGATTAAACTCGGCATCCTTGACGTGGAACATGCGGATACGATCCGCGTAAATATCGATAAAATCAAGATAATCAAGCTGCTGCAACACAAAGTGGCTTGGATCATAAAGGATGTTGGCACGCGGATGGTTCCTGACGCGCTCAAGGAACATCTCGAATGTCACGCCGTCAAACAAATCCTCGCCCGGATGAATTTCATAGCAGATATCAACCCCGGCATCCTCGGCAGCATCAAGGATCGGGGTCCAGCGTCTGGCAAGTTCATCAAACGCCGTTTCGATCAGACCGGCCGGGCGTTGCGGCCACGGATAAACATAGGGCCAGGCAAGCGCGCCCGAGAATGTCGCATGGGCCGAAATACCCATATGGTTTGATGCCTTGATCGCGGCTTTGACCTGATTGACGGCCCATTCCTGACGGGCCTTTGGATTGCCGCGGACTTCGGGTGCGGCAAAACCGTCAAACATTTCATCATAGGCCGGATGAACGGCAACAAGCTGTCCCTGCAAATGGGTGGAAAGTTCGGTCAGCGCGACACCATGCTGGCCAAGAATTCCGGTGATTTCGTCGCAGTAGTCCTTGCTGGATGCGGCCTTTTCAACATCAAACAGGCGCTTGTCCCAACTGGGAATTTGAACCCCCTTATATCCAAGCGACGCAGCCCAGCGACCAATGGAATCAAGGCTATCGAACGGGGCTTCATCGCCTGCAAACTGTGCAAGAAAGATTGCCGGTCCCTTAAGTGTTTTCATTGCTGGCCTCTTTAACTGCGTCCTGACGGGATATCGGGGAAAGATGGATGTGTCGGGCGGACAGCCGCCCGACACGCAAGTGTGCTCGTCTCAACCAAACCCGATCAGAACGGGCTGTCCGGGAAATAGAAGTTCTCGGCATTGTCCTGGGTGACAACCGTGGCACCAAGGATGTAACGGCCTTCGACCGGCGCATTCGAAGTAAACTTCATCACCGTGATATCAATCGCGGTTGCGATCATTGCCGGCGGATAAAGCACATCAATCGGGGTCAGTTTGTCGCCATCCATCACGCGTTTGATGATGTCTTTCATGCCCGCACCGCCAACGATGAACATTTCATCGGTACGATCGGCCTGTTTGACCGCTTCGATCACGCCAAGCGCAATGTCGTCATCCTGTGCCCAGACCGCATCGATTTTCGGGAAGCGCGACAGGAAGTCCTGCATCACTTCATAGCCGTCATCGCGGTTCCAGTTGGCATGTTTCATATCAAGGATTTCGATCTTTGACCCATCAAGCGTTTCGACAAACGCATCAACACGTTCGGTATCAACCGTGGTCGGAATGCCGCGCAAAACAACGATCTTGCCTTCGTCATTCAGACGTTCACGAATATATTCACCCGATACACGGCCCAGTTCCGGGTTATTGCCCGCAACATAGACATCCTCGATCCCCGGAAGCGAAAGACCACGGTCAACCACCGTGACAAACTTGCCGGCCTGTTTGACCTGCTGGACCGGAACGGTCAGCGGATCGGATTCAAAGGGCAGAACCACAAGCGCGTCGATATTCTGAACCGATACCAGATCTTCAAGATCGTTGGCCTGTTCGGATGCGCCATTCGCGCTGACCACGATGATGTCGATATTCGGATAGGTTGCCTCGATCCGCTTTTCAGCCTGTTCGGCATGCCAGTTCAGGCCACCGGCCCAGCCATGGGTCGCCGCAGGAATGGAAACCCCGATCTTGATTTTATCAGCCGCCAAGGCCGTCGTGGATGCAAGGCCAAGACCCAGCACACAAGCAGCCCCCAGATATTTTGTAAACGTTTTCATCAACGCTTCCTCCTGATCAAAAAATGATGCGTTTTCACATTCTTCCCGGACGTTGATCGCCGGTTATTTGCTCTTTTTGCGTCGCCAGTCCCCGCGTTGCAGGAACACAGCCACGATAATGATCAGCCCCTGAACCGCTCCGTTCAGATAGTTACTGATCGCATCCGTCAAATTCAGGATATTGCCAATGGTGGTCAGCATGATTGCACCAACAACCGTGCCCCAGATCCGGCCATAGCCACCCTTAAGCATCGTGCCGCCAATGATCACCGCGGCAATCGCTTCGAGTTCCCAAAGAACGCCCGTGGAACTGGATGCCGATCCCAAGCGCGGCACATAGATGATGGTGGCAAGCGACACGCAAAGCCCCTGGATCACATAGGTCATGGTCTTGACCCGGTCGACATGGATTGCCGAATACCGCGCGACCTGCTCGTTTGATCCGATGGCAAAGCATTTGCGGCCAAACGGCGTCATGTTCAGCAACACATAGCCGGCAACCGCGACGGCAAAGAATACCAGAACCGGCACAGGAATGCCCAGAACATCGCCGTAATAAACCGGGCGATAGACACCGCGCACCTCGAAATCAAGCGACAGCGTCCCGCCATCAGCCATATAGGTCACAAGCGACCGGTAAATCCCCATGGTGCCAAGGGTGACGATGAAGGCTTCGATCTTGCCCTTGGTGCTGACCAACCCGTTGATCGCACCGGCCCCGACACCCAGAACAATGCTGAGCACAACACCGATCAGAACCGTTTCAATCCCGGCACCAAGGGTTGCGACCAGTGTGTTCATCACAACAATCATCGCACCCGATATAAAGGCCGCCATCGACCCGACCGAAAGATCAATTCCACCAGCGGTAATCACAAAGGTCGCCCCGACCGCGATGATCCCGATAAAGGCCGCACGGGTAAAGATATTGGCAAGGTTGCCACCACTCAGGAACGCTTCGTTGATCGCGGTTCCCAGAATGAACAAGCCGACAAGGGCCAGAAACGGACCCAATGCCTTGAAATCAATAGTGAACCCGCTTGAAGCCGATCTTTCGGTTCGCTCAAGGCTATTCATGAACAGACACTCCCTGCTTGCCTGAAATTCCTGTCGCATGCCGCATGATTTCATGTTCGTTGCGGTCGTTTCCTTCAAGAATGCCGGTAATGCATCCGGCTGCCATGACCGCAATACGGTCAGACAGGCCAAGCATCTCGGGCATTTCAGACGACAGGAGGATGACGGATTTTCCGCGATTGGTCAGATCGCCGATGAAATGATAAATCTGGCTTTTGGTGCCGATATCGATGCCGCGTGTCGGCTCATCGATAATCACGATTTCCGGGTCGGTTTCCATGACCTTGGCCAGCAACAGCTTTTGCTGATTACCGCCGGAAAAATCACCGACCTTGGATTTGCGATCGGCGGCCCGAATGTCGAATGCTTCAATCGCGGTTTCAAGGGCGGCTTCCTCGGCCTTACGGTCAATGATCACGCGCCCGAATTTCTCCAACGCCAAAAGGGTCAGGTTCGGGCGCATTTCCATATTCAAAAGAAGTCCACTGCCCTTTCGGTCCTTGGTCAGATAGGCAATCCCGCATTTTTTGGCGTCCTGAAGACTGTTGATCGCCACCGGATTGCCATTGCGTTCGATTTGGCCTGAGCTGCGTTCGCGAAGCCCAATGATCGCTTCCATAAGGGCGGTACGCCCGGCACCGACGATCCCGGCAAAACCAAGAACCTCGCCGCGTCTAAGATCAAAACTGGCGTCACGGACTTGCCCGTCCACCGACAGATTGCGCACCGAAAGCGCAATATCACCCGCATGTCCAGGCGTGCGATCGGGGAACATCTGTTTGATGTCACGACCGACCATCAGGCGCGCCATATCATCCTTCTCAAGACCAGCGACCGGTTCGGTCGTGATATGGCGGCCATCGCGCAGGACCGTTACCCGGTCGGCAATGGCTTTGATTTCATCAAGCTTGTGGGAAATATAAAGGATCGCGACACCCTGATCGCGCAGACGCCTGATCTGGTCAAACAGGATATCGACCTCGCGCCCGGACAGAACCGCGGTCGGTTCATCGAGGATCAGGATATCGGCCTTTTTCGAAAGCGCCTTGGCGATTTCGACCATCTGGCGATCGGAAACCGACAGATCACGGATACGGGTTTTGGGATCAACATCACATTGCAACTGGCTCAGAAGCTTTGCGGCTTCCTGTCGCATCGTGGCTTTATCCAGGAACCAGCCACGCTTGATCTCGCGACCCAGAAAGATGTTTTCTTCAACGGTCAGTTGTTCGGCAAGATTGAGTTCCTGATGGATCAGGATCACACCGTGATTTTCACCGGCCTCGCTGTCATGAAAGGCGACTGGCGCCCCATCAAGAACAAGTTCTCCGCTGCTGGGCTGATGATAACCGGACAGGATTTTCACAAGTGTCGATTTGCCAGCACCGTTTTCGCCCAACAGCGCATGAACTTCACCGGCCATCAGGTCGATGGAAACATCAAAAAGGACCTGTGCAGATCCGAATGACTTGCAAATCTGCCGACCGGACAGGCGTGTGCGCACCTGTTGATCGGGATTAACGGCGTGAACGGCCGCATCCGTCATGAATGTATCCTCCCTGGCGTCGCATTTTTTGCGATCAGCTTTTAGCACCGCATGCCGCGATAAATGCCCCGGCCGGGCGCATCGGGCGCCAACAGACCGGCCATTCACCTGAACTGACGGTATTTATCACTGTGTAAACGTTTTCATTTTGAATGTAAACCTTTACATTTTCATGATTGTGACCAAAATCACCACCGTCAACGATGTATCGAATGCCGCTGGACAGGTTTTATCGGGCGGAGTAGGAAGAAGCATGAGTGAAAAAATCGCGACGATTGAAGATGTTGCCCGCCATGCAGGGGTATCTATTGCCACTGTCAGCCGGGCTTTGCACAAACCTGATGTGGTTTCCGAAACCACACGTGAAAAAGTGCAAACTGCGATCGCCGCGACCGGCTATACGGCCAATGTCATGGCCAGAAACCTGCGCCTTAACCGTTCGGGCATGATCCTTTTGCTGGTGCCTGACATCGGAAATCCTTTCTTTTCGGCGATTCTGTCCGGGATCGAAAAAGGTGCAAGCCAGGCGGGCTATAACGTTCTGATCGGCGATACACAAAACGATCCCGAACGCGAAGCCACCTATGCCGCCTATCTGCGCAGCAATCAGGCCGACGCCATGATCCTGCTGAACGGGCGTCTTCCGGCATCGCTTGCCAATGCACCGGCCAATGCCACGCCGCCGGTGGTGGTTGCCTGCGAACGGATTCCGGGCTGCGCCTTGCCAACCGTGATCATTGACAATGACGAGGCATCCTTTATCGCCAACCGTCACCTGACAGAACTTGGCCATACCCGCATCGCCCATGTCAGCGGCCCATCCACCAACATCCTGACCACGGACCGCGTTGCCGGATATCGCCGCGCGCTCGAAACCGCCGGCATTGCCCATGACCCGGCCCTGATTTATCGCGGCGATTTCTCGATTGATTCGGGTATTGCAGCAGGTCGGGCGCTTCTGGCCGATCCTGAAACCCTGCCGACCGCCGTTTCCTGTGCCAGTGACGGCATGGCCATCGGCGTGATTGTTGCTGCCAAGGAATATGGCCTTCGTATCCCCGAAGATGTATCGGTGGTCGGCTTTGACGATATTCCCCATGCCGCGGCCTATGATCCGCCCATCACCACCGTTCGTCAGCCGCGCCGCCGCCTTGGCGAACAGGCGATCAGCCTGCTTCTTGACCGTCTGGGATCAAAGGGGATGTTTGAACATCGCGAACCCGGTCCGGTCATTATCCCGACCGAACTGATCATCCGCCAAAGCAGCGGCCCCTGCCCGGCATCCTGACATATCAGAACGGATCACTGCCCGAACCGGTCAGCGATCTTTCATCGGCAGAACGCCCGATCAGTCACCGGAAATCTTTTTCCATTCACCAATGACCGCACGGGCATTGCCTACGTGATCATGTCCGGACTTGGCACTTTCGGATGCAAAAATCTCGAACCGGATGCCATTGGGATCGCGAATGAAAAGACGCCGCGACTGTCCGTCATCTTCGTTGTGATAGACGACCTTGTGCTGGAACAGATGGTTTTGCCAGGCAATCACATCGCGTGGTGCGGCACAGCGCAACCCGATATGAAAAACGTCATCTGGCATATGCGGGTCATCGGGATAAGGTCCGGTATCCGCCGGCCAGTCATAAAAGGACAATCTGGTCCCGTCAGGCAGCGCATAGGTAATCAGCAAATAATCGCTTTTCCAGGACGGGCTGTAACCGCTTTCGGCATGAACAAGCTTGGCCGCCAGCACCTTGGAATAAAAGTGGTCGGTTGCTTCAAGGTCGCGGGTTGGAAACGCAAGATGGTCTACACTGACTGCCGCAGGTTGCATGGTTTCCTCCGTCTTTGTGAGTCCCTACCGCCCCAACGCCCGCGATTGGAAAATGATCCGTCACGGGGTTTGCGTTTTGCCGGTGCCTCGGGTTCGGGTCCGGCGGGGGTGCTGACCCCATCCACGAACATTATTCCACCATCACCTTTACCGGCGTCACATTGCGGGGCCGCTCCGTTGGCGGGCGGGTCATGATCCATCAAACCATGCGCAACGCCCATAACTATCAGATAGGCAATGGCAAACCGAAATCAATGCGACCAAATACCAGATGCCCGCGCGCACGCATGACATATCCCGATGCGCGATACCCCGCGCAAAGCCCGCCCTGCATCGCGAAAGCCCGGTGGGGTCACCAACCAAATGCATATCAAAACAGTAACATCGCCCCCATGACCATCGCATCGCATCACGGCTAAGCACTTGGATATTTTGGCGAATGCACATCGGTCAGGGGTGTTTTGCAAATCCCGGCAGTGCCGTTACAATCATGTTAAACAGTTCGGACTTTGGAATGCGGTATTGACCACCCTGCCCCCCGCTGCTATTGGGTCGCAGCAGATACGCAGTAACACGCGCAGCCCTTATCGGCTGACTTTGGCAACAACTCAAATGACGGGGACGAAGTGATGAATGAATACAGTTTATCTGTCTCTGTCTATTGGATCACGCATCGTCTTGCTGATCACTAGTTGATCCGGTTGTTTTCCACCAGATTGGTGACTGCCCGAAACCCGGAAACTGGCGCAAACCGCCACGTATCGCGTTTCATCCGCATTTTCCCGTGACATAGTTGTAGAGAGCCGCCTATGCCCGCAACGCCCTATTATCTGATCGACAAATCCAAGCTGCTGCGCAACATGGAAAAGATCGCCTACGTGCGCGAACATTCCGGTGCAAAGGCGCTTTTGGCGCTCAAATGCTTTGCGACCTGGTCGGTTTTTGATTTCATGTCTGATTATATGGATGGCACGACGTCTTCGTCGCTTCATGAAGTCAAACTGGGTCGTCAGAAATTCGGCAAGGAAACCCATGCCTATAGCGTGGCCTATTCCGATAGCGAAATCGCCGAAGTCATCGAAAATGCCGACAAGATCATTTTCAATTCGATCAGCCAGCTGACCCGGTTCAGTGCGCAGGCATCGGGCATTGTACGCGGCCTTCGCCTTAATCCGCAGGTATCGACATCAAGCTTTGATCTGGCCGATCCGGCGCGCCCGTTTTCGCGTCTGGGCGAATGGGATGTCACCAAGGTCGAAGCGGTGATGGATCAGATTTCCGGCTTCATGATTCACAATAATTGTGAAAATGCCGACTTTGATCTGTTTGACCGGATGCTTGGCAATATCGAGGAAAAATTCGGATCCCTTCTGTCGCGTGTTGAATGGGTCAGTCTTGGTGGCGGCATTCATTTCACCGGTGATGACTACCCGCTCGATAAATTCTGTGCGCGCCTTAAGGCATTTTCCGAAAAATTCGGCGTGCAGGTCTATCTGGAGCCGGGCGAAGCATCGATCACCAAAAGCACGACCCTTGAAGTCACCGTGCTTGATACCCTGTTTAACGGCAAGAACCTAGCTATCGTTGATAGCTCGATCGAGGCCCACATGCTCGATCTTCTGATCTATCGCGAAAGTGCAAAGGTCCTGCCCAACAAGGGCGACCATCATTACATGATCTGCGGCAAGTCCTGCCTTGCCGGTGATGTCTTTGGCGAATTTGATTTCGAAAACGAGATCAAGGTAGGCGACCGTATCTCCATTCAGGATGCGGCCGGTTACACCATGGTCAAAAAGAACTGGTTCAACGGGGTCGGCATGCCGTCCATCGTGATCCGGGAACTGGACGGAACTGAACGCGTTATTCGCGAGTTCACTTTTGATGACTACGTATCGAGCCTTTCGTAAATCGAAAGCGCACTTTTCATAGCGAACCGGAGCACGGGTGCTCCACCTCTCAAAACAAGGGAGTTTTTGGCCCGACATGAAAAAGAATGTTCTGATTATCGGCGCAGGTGGCGTCGCACAGGTCGTAGCACATAAATGTGCGCAGCATAATGACGTGCTTGGCGATATCCATATCGCTTCGCGTACTTCTGCGAAGTGCCAGGCAATCATCGACAGCATCCATGAAAAGAAAAACCTCAAGAACCCCGGCGTTCTTGAAGGTCATGCACTTGATGCCACGGATGTCGATGCAACCGCCGCCCTGATCGAAAAAACCGGCAGCCAGATCGTCATCAATGTCGGGTCTGCTTTCATCAATATGCCGGTGATGTCGGCCTGCATCAAAACCGGTGTCGCCTATCTCGATACCGCCATCCATGAAGAGCAGGACAAAATCTGCGAAACCCCGCCATGGTATGCCAACTATGAATGGAAGCGCCGCGAAGAATGCGAAAAGGCCGGTACCACCGCGATCCTAGGTGTCGGCTTTGATCCGGGCGTTGTGAATGCCTATGCCAAACTGGCGGTCGAAGACTATTTCGACAAAATTGACTCGATTGACATCATCGACATCAATGCCGGCAGCCACGGCAAATATTTTGCCACCAACTTCGATCCGGAAATCAACTTCCGCGAATTCACCGGCACGGTCTATTCCTGGCAGGATAACGAGTGGAAATCCAACAAGATGTTCGAGATCAAAAAGATCTGGGACATGCCGGTGGTTGGCGAAAGCCAGACCTTCATGACCGGCCATGACGAAGTCCATTCCCTGTCCCAGAATCTTGACGTTCCAAACGTTCGTTTCTGGATGGGCTTTGGCGATCACTACGTCAATGTGTTCACGGTTCTGAAAAACATCGGCCTTCTGTCCGAACAGCCGGTCAAAACCGCCGAGGGCCTTGAAGTTGTGCCGCTTAAGGTCGTAAAGGCCTGCCTGCCGGATCCGAGCTCGCTTGCACCTGATTACACCGGTAAAACCTGCATCGGTGATCTGGTCAAGGGTACGAAGGATGGCAAGGAAACCGAGGTCCTGATCTATAACGTGGCCGATCACAAGGACGCCTATAACGAAGTCGGAAGCCAGGGCATTTCCTATACCGCCGGTGTGCCGCCGGTTGCCGCTGCGATGCTGATTGCAACGGGTGAATGGGATGTGAAGAAAATGGCCAATGTCGAAGAACTTCCGGCCAAGCCGTTCCTCAACCTGCTTAATGGTATGGGTCTTCCGACCCGCATCAAGGACGCCAATGGCGACCGGGCACTCGACTTTTCCTAAGTTCGGGTGACCTCGGAAATACAAAGAAAATGGCGGGTTTTGACCCGCCATTTTTCATTTCAGCGATCCGAGAACCGCAAGACTTTCATATCGCTTGATATAGGGTTCATGAAACACCCGATCGACAAAGGCACTGTATTCTTCCATGTCACCGACCTGAATGCGCAGCACAAAGTCATGGGCACCGGTGACGTGATGGCACTGCACGACTTCGGGCATTTTGGCGAATTCTTCGCGCATCAGCATATACCGGTCCGGGCGATCACGTTCCATGGTCAGCAGCACGATCACGGTCATGCGCTTGCCAAATACCTTGGGCGATACCACCGCAACATCACGTTCAATCACGCCGGTTTCACGCAAACGCTGAACACGGCGCAGGCATGCCGCCGACGAAAGCCCAACTTTCCCCGCCAGTTCATTGCCTGTCATGCGGCTGTTTTCCTGCAACAGCTCCAGCAGGCGATAGTCGAATTTATCGAGTTCCGCCACGTTTCGAATTCCCGGCTCGTGATGATGCCATGTTAACCCATCAATCGGGTTCGGCCCCTAACACCCTGTAACCAAACATGGCGCAGGCCGCAAACGAAAGAAAATCGTTTTTACAGAATTTTTGCGAAAATCTCGCACGAATTTGCGAAGTTTGCGCGCCAATTCACATAAGTCAGGCGTAAATTGTTTTCGGGTTCAGAGGAAACTCTGCCCCTTATTAGCAAACAAACTAGCGAGCCAGCATCATGCCAGCACAGTTTACGAATGACTCCCTCGTCGCCACCACCAATGTAGCGCCGGTTTCGGGCGCATCCATCTGGCGCTGGCTCGTCCTTTTGCCCCGCAAATGGGCCCATGCCCACAAGGTCGCGCGCGACACCGAAATGCTTCGCCATGCCCCGCGTGAACGCCTTGAAGATATCGGCATCGCACGCAGTGACATTGACTTTGCCTGCGAACACGGCCACGCCCCGCGGTAATTCACATCCCCCCAAAAAAGATGGCAGACACGTGCCCCACACAGTCTGACCAACTAAAAAAGCCTGTCCATGCACACTGCATCGACAGGCTTTTTTTTATGATAAAACCGTCGCCATTAAAAAGCGGTCATGCGATTCCGTTTTTCCGGAAAGCATCAATATCCTTGGCACCGGCAAAAACCAGATTGCTTTGCATTTCTTCGATCAGCATCGTCAGGATATCGAAAGCCCCCTGCTCCCCGCCTGCGGCAAGACCATAAAGCGGCAACCGTCCAATCATGACCGCATCTGCCCCAAGCGCCAGATATTTAAGGGCGTCACTGCCGCGACGAATCCCGCTATCGGCCATTACAATCATCTGATCGCCAACCGCCTCAACAATTTCAGGCAAAACCTCTGCCGGAGCCTCTGCGACGTCAAAGTTCCGCCCGCCATGGGCTGAAACAACAATGCCATCAACCCCCAATGCGCGAGCCTTGATGGCATCATCGACAGACAACACACCCTTAATGATGATCCGACCAGTCCAGTGTTTCCGGATTTCCGCAATATCGTCCCAGCTGATGCCACTTTCGATTTTGACATCTTCGGCTATGGCGTCGCGGGTGATTGCGGTTTTGAATTCTGCCGGATAGTGGGCATAGGTCGGCATGCCCGTGGTCATCAGATACCGCAACATCACCGAACACAACCAACCGGGCCGGGACGCGACATCGCAAATCCCGCGCACAGACGGCACGAATGGCACGGAAAATCCGTTGCGCTGATTATAATCACGCTTGGGCGAAAGCGGTGTGTCGGCCGTTATTACCAGTGTCGAAACACCACTGTTCCTGGCACGATCAAGCAACCCCCATGTCAGGTCACGATTACGCCAGACATATAGTTGCAGCCACAATTCGGCATCGGGCGCACCTTTGCGAATGTCGTCAATCGCCGTGACTGACTGGGTTGAAACACAAAACGGTATCCCAAGCCGCCCGGCAATGCGGGCCAGCTTGGTTTCCCCGTCATGGGATACCAGCCCCGCCAATGCGGTCGGGGCAATAATTAATGGTGTCGGATATGTGCGATCAAACAGCGAAACCGTCATGTCACTGCTGGAATGCCCGGTCAGGACCGAGGGACGAAACTTGATCGCGTCGAGCGAACGGCGGATATCATCCATCGCCAGTTCGGCCTCGGTGCCACGATCAATATATTCGAACAACCCTTTTGGCAGACGCCGTTTGGCCGCTGCCCGGTAGTCACTGCTATTAAGCAACGCCATCAGATCAGCTCGTCAAAACCCACAGCACAACGGCTTCTTCCGGCCCTTTGCGCGTCCAGACATGTTCGGCACTCGCATCATAATACATTGAGTCCCCTTCATGCAGTTCAAGCGGCTCATAGATCTTGCTATGAACAACAACTGTGCCGCTGAGGATCGTCATGAAAATCTCGGCGTCGGTTTTCGGCCAGACGTCATATTCTTCGACGTCACGGGCAACCACGCGGGTCTTTATCGGGGTCATCCGCTTGTTTTTTAGCTCTGCGCACAGAAGCTTGTTGTCGCAATTGCCCGACAAATGCGGCTTGCCCTCGTTGGCACGGGTCACACTGCGACGCCCCAAAAGGGTCGGCTGCGCATCCGGATCAGACAACAGACTGACCACATCCATATCAAACCCGCGCGCGATGCGCTGAATGGTCGAGATGGTCGGAGACAGTTCGCCGCGTTCAATCTTTGAAAAGGCAGATGCGGAAATACCTGATGCCTTGCTGGCATCCTGCAAGGTCCAGCCGCGCCCCTTGCGCAGGTGATGCAATCGCGGTCCGATCTCGTCAGACTGGTCGCTTGCGACACTTACCTGTCGTCGGTTGGCCTGAAAGTCTTCCAGATCGACATTCATCCTTGCTCATTCCCTTTCGCAAACATCTTACTTTTATTTCCGTCACTTAGCGGTCTGACAACCACAAATTGCGCACGCCGTGATTCTTTTATGGCCAGTACAATATACCATCCTATGTAATATGCCACATTTGACAGAAAATATACTATAGGAAATTTTTTGTCATATTGTGTTGACTTGCATCATATCGGATATATTTTGAATTTACCGGATGCGATCGGATTCCTTGATGTCCTTCTCGCCCAACCATCATTGTACAACCGTTCGGTCTGCATCCGGTAACAAAGCTGGCGCCAGTGATCGGGCACAAAAAAAAGCCCCACGCTGCCGTCCTAACCTTATCAGGGGAAAACCAGGCAACCTTCGAAGCGCCACTGCTTTGTGCGTCGCCCGGCAAAGGAGTAAAAATGACAATCCTTCGTAAAATTCGGCATGTCACCCTCGCCGCCACCATCGGCCTGAGCACCGTTCTTTCCGTATCCGCCTACGCACAAACTGTTGTCAAATTCGCCCACGTAGATGGCGAAGGCAATCTTCTGGACAACCCGTACTGGACCTTTACCGAGGTCTTCGACAACGTTCTCCAGAACCAGTCCGGCGGCCGCTACAAGCTTGAAGTTTTCCCGAACGGGCAGCTTGGTGACCTTGAATCCCTTGCAGAACAGAATTCCATCGGCCTTGTCGACATGGTTGGCGGCCTGAATGCAGGCCACCTTGCGGCTTACTATCCGCCGGCACAGATTCTTGAAATGCCCTATACCTTCCCGACCACAGAAGTCGCACGCAAGGTTCTCAATGACGGTCCGTTTGGCAAAAAACTGTCTGACATGATCGCCGAGGGCAGTGGTGTTCGCATCCTCAGCTACCTGACCGGTGCATTCCGCAACTTCTCAAACTCGGTCCGTCCGATCCGCACGCCCGAAGATATGAAGGGCCTGAAAATCCGCACCCAGACCGTTCCTTTGCATATGGAAATGGTCAAGGCACTTGGCGCATCTCCGACCCCGATTGCATGGGCAGAGCTATACAGCGCCCTTCAGACCGGTGTTGTTGATGGTCAGGAAAACGCCCCTTACACCATGCTTTTGACCAACCTTCAGGAAGTCCAGAAGTACTACACACTTGATCACCACCTGATCAACATGCCGCTGATCACCATCAACGACAAATTCTATCAGAATTTGAACTCTGAAGATAAAGTGATCTTCGACAATGCAACCCGCGAAGCAACCTTTGCTATGCTGGGTATTATCGCTGCCAAGGAATCGCAGGACCTTAAGGTCATCCGTAATGCCGGCGTCGAGATCTATCAGCCCACCCCGGAGGAATTCCAGAAATTCGTTGATGCAACCAAGGAACCCATCCGTGCCTTCATGGCAGACAAGGTTGGTATCGACTTGATCAACGAACTTGAAGCAGCCGTCCAAGCGGCACAGGAATAATATCCAAGGGCCCGGGCAACATTGTCCGGGCCCGCGTGCTTCCCGCTTTATTTGCGAATTGTACTCGGTCCATTCGCGCGCCGTTCTGCGATTGATGTTTCACCAGCCCGAAACACAATCCGAGAGAGGACCTTCATGCTTCAGACCCTCGATAAACTTTCATTGGCCGTTGCCTATGGCACCTCAGTCGTTGCGCGGCTGATGCTGGCATCCGTCGCCGTTGTCCTGTTCATGCAGGTCGTTTTGCGATTTGGCTTCGGTTTTTCCCTACCCTGGCCGGAAGAAGCATCACGCTTTCTGATGGTGTGGGTAGTGATGCTTGGTGGCAGTCTGCTTGTCCGCGACGAACAACTTGTCTGCGTTGATTTCTTTGACAAGTTCTGGCCGCGCAAATGGCTTGGCTATCGCAATGCCCTGTTCCGCCTACTTCTGGCATTCCTGCTGTCGGTTCTGCTGATCAAGGGCATCGATTCCGCAATCTTTGGAATGCGTCGCACGTCGGCGGCACTCAATCTGTCGTGGTTCTGGATCTATCTCTCTGTTCCGGTCGGAGCAGCTCTGATGTTGTTCCACATGGTTATCCTGGCCATTCGTGACCTGATCAAAGGTCCCGATCTTGAGCAGGAAGCATCTCTTCTTCGCGCCGAGCTCTGAGGGCCATTATGGATTACGCACTTATCACCATGATCGGGTTGTTGCTGTTGCTGATGTTCCTCGGCAGCCCGGTAATCTTTGCGATCGGTTTCGCCGGTCTTTCCTATTTCTTCGTCAAGCCCGGCATGACCGACATGCTGCACATGTATTCCCACAAATTCTTTACCGGGATGGATGTGTTTATCTGGCTATCGATTCCGCTGTTTATCATTGCCGGTGAAATCATGACATCGGTGGGAATGACAGAACGGCTTGTTCAGTTTTCCCGCCTGCTGGTCGGTCGCTGGCGCGGCGGTCTGGCCTATGTCAACGTTGTCGGTTCGATGATGTTTTCCGGCGTTTCCGGTTCCGCCCTTGCCGATATTTCGGCCCTTGGTCCTGTCGAAATCGACATGATGAAAAAGGACGGTTACCGCGCGGACTTTGCCGCGGCCGTTACGGTCAGTTCCGCCATTCAGGGACCGATCATTCCGCCATCTATCCCACTGATCATTTTTTCGAGCCTGACCAACACGTCAGTTGCGGCCCTGTTCCTGGGCGGCGCGGTACCTGGTGCGTTGATGGGGATCGCGCAGATCATCGTGATCTATTTCATCGCACGCAAAAACAACTTCCCGGCCAACCCGATCAAGGCCCTGACCCTTGGTCTTGCCTTCCGCATTTTCTATAATGCGTTCTGGGCTTTGTTCATGCCGCTAATCATCATTGGCGGGATCATTTCGGGCATCTTTACCGCAACCGAGGCCGCATCAATTGCCGTTGCCTATGCCATCGTTGTTGGTATCTGCGCTTACCGCACCCTGTCGCTTAAACAGATTTGGGACATCCTTGATCGTGCTGTGCGGACATCTGCGTCGGTTTATCTGATTGTCGGCTTTGCCAGCGTCATCAGTTGGATCCTTGCTACCGAGCGCGTACCGTCCGAGCTGACCGACCTGATTGCAAACCTTGATATGCAGCCCTGGATGCTGCTGCTGTGCCTCAACATCTTCTTCCTGATCAATGGTCTTTGGATCGGGGATTCTGTTCAGTTGCTGCTGTTTGCACCGCTTTTCACCCCGATCGTCGCCGCAATGGGTGTCGATCCGGTACAATTCGGTGTGATCATGGTTGTTAACGTCATGATCGGGTTGATGACACCACCTTATGGATTGGGACTTTATCTGGGATCGGCCATCAGCGGCCAGCCCCTTGCCGCCATTGTCCGCAAAAGTTTCCCGTTCCTTGTTTCGAATATCGTTGTGTTGCTGATCGTGACTTATGTCCCGGCTGTTTCACTGACATTGCCGCGTTTGCTCGGCTTCCTCGACTAATCGCCACCACCCAAAAGATATGAGACTAAAATGACGCTCACCAAAAACGATATCAGTGGCCTTTATACCGCCATTGTCACGCCCTTCGCCGCAGACAAATCTGTTGATCACAATGCCCTTGCAGCGCTGGTCTCCCGTCAGCTTGCCGCTGGTGCAACCGGTATCGTCCCGATCGGTGGCACCGGTGAATACCCCGCCCTGTCGCGTCAGGAACGCAAGGACATTGTTAAAACCTGTGTTGAAGCCGCGGGCGACGCACCGGTCATTCCGGGTGTTCTTTCGACCGGCTTCCTTGATGCTGTCGAAGCAGGCAAGGATTTCGAAGCTGTCGGTGCGGCCGGTGTCATGACCGTGACCCCGTATTATGCCGCTGGCACCCAGGAAGGCATGCGCGAATATTTCGCCAACTATCGTAACGAAGTCGGCGTTCCCGTTCTTCTTTATGAAATTCCGCGTCGTACCACCATTGCCACCAAGGCCGAAACCATTCAGGCAATGGCAGAAGACGGTTCGATCATCGGCATGAAATGCTCGAACTACGACATGCCGGAATTCATCAAGACCATGAAATTTGCCGGTGAGAAAATGGCGATCCTCAGTGGCGAAGAACCGTTATTCGCGACCCATGTCACCATGGGTGCCAAGGGTGGCGTTCTGGCTTCTGCCAACATCTATCCGGAAATCTGGATCGAGATTTTCAATCTTGCACGTGAAGGCAAACTGAACGAAGCGCTGAAACTTCAGACCAAGCTTGATTGCGCGATTGATGCGATCTATCGCGAAACCAATCCGGGCCCGTTGAAAAAATACATGGAAATGGCAGGTCAGCCGGTCGGCGATGTCCGCCTTCCGCTGCAAAGCCCGTCCCAAGACACGATGGCAGCCCTTAAATCTGCTTTCGATGTTACCTCAGTTGCCAACGTCGCCTGATTTATCTTTTCCAAGGACCTGCCATGATTGATCGTCTCCTCCAAATTCTCGGCGATAAAGGTTTGATCACCGATCCTCAAGAAATGCGCCCCTTCTTGACCGATTGGCGTGATCGCAGGCAAGGCAAGGCGGTTTGCGTTGCGCTTCCAGCCAGCGTCGAGGAGGTCTCCCTGACGATGAAGGTGGCTGCCGAGGAAGGGCAGCCGGTATTTCCCCTCGGGGGAAATACAGGTCTTTGCTATGGCGGTGTGCCCGAAAGCCCGTCCCCCGAAGACAAACCCGGTATCGTCATCAGCCTGCAACGCATGAAGCAAATCCGCGACATTGATGTTGCGGCCAATATTGCCACTGTCGATGCCGGTGTGATCCTGGCCGAGCTGCATGAAAAGGCCAAAGCCCACAAACGCCAGTTCCCGCTGTATCTTGGCAGTGAAGGCAGTGCGCAGATTGGCGGTCTGATTTCGACCAATGCCGGTGGCACCGGCGTTGTGAAATATGGCCCGATGCGTGATCTGGTTTGTGGCATCGAAGTCGTTCTGGCCGATGGCCGAATTCTAAGCGACCTTGAAGGCCTTAAGAAAAACAATACCGGCTATGACCTTAAACACCTGTTCATCGGAGCCGAGGGTACACTTGGCATCGTAACCGGCGCAGCCCTTCGTCTGCATCCCGAAAACACCAATGATGCCCATGCATGGGTATCTGTTGATTCCCCGGAATCTGCGGTGCGTCTGTTCACCGAGTTTCAGGAAAAATGTGGTTCCTATGTCGAGGCATTCGAACTTCTGTCCGGCACCGAGATTGACGCCGTCGTCCGTCATATCGACCGTGTGCATGTGCCCTTTGACAGCGTGCCTGAATGGTCATTGATGATCGAACTGACATCGAATGACAGCTCGGTTGATCTGAATGCCGCGTTCGAGGAAATCCTTGGCGAAAGTCTTGAAAACGGATCGGTCCTTGATGCGTTCATCGCGACCAATTCCCAACAGGCCGAACAAATCTGGCATGTCCGTCATTCGGTGACCGAGGCCAACAAGCTTGAAGGCATGGGCATGGTCCATGACGTTGCCGTGCGCGTGTCCAAGGTCCCGGCATTCATCGCCAAGGCCAAGGAAGTTACTGCTGAAAAATTCCCGATGGCGACCCCGCTTCTGGTCAACCATCTGGGGGACGGCAATGTGCATTACATCCTGATGTTCCCGCATGATTACTGGAAAAGCCTGCCCGATCCCGAAGCAGTTACCCACGATGTTCAGACCTGCGTGCATGATATTGCCGCAAGTTTCGGCGGAACGTTCAGCGCCGAACATGGCGTTGGCCGCAAACTGACGGACGAGCTGAAACGTCTTGCGGACCCGCTGCGGTATGAGCTGATGAAAAACGTCAAACAGGTCTTTGATCCGGAAAACCGCATGAACCCGGGCGTTCTGTTTGAATAGCTGTCGTCTAACAAATATGGTTTCCGATCTGCTTCGTCTCCCAATCATAAGCAGCATCGATAGAAGCGGGCGCAACCTTGTTGCGTCCGTTTTTTGATTTCCCCCCATGCTTCTATCAACTGTCCCCCCGAAACACCCGTCGCGACCAGCCTGTTTTTGGCCATTTGGAAAAGTTGATCACCCTGTTCGCAGCCGACGGTAAATAGGGCAAATACCCGTTTACCGCTTGGTTACCTGTGCCTGCGTGATGATCGCCCATAACAAGCCAAAAGAGAGAGATGAGGCGATCATGCAATATCAGCTTAAAATCAATGGCGAGACCCGCACCGTTGATGCCGAACCCGGCACACCGTTGCTTTGGGTTTTGCGCGATGAACTTCAACTGACCGGGACCAAGTTCGGTTGCGGTGTTGCCTATTGCGGTGCCTGCACCGTGCATGTGGACGGTTACCCGACCCGTTCCTGCCAGACCTTTGTCGAAGACGCGGTTGATAGCGAAATCACCACCATCGAAGGTGCAACCGACAAGGTTGCCCAGGCCGTTCAGGAAGCATGGCGTGAAAAAGACGTCGTGCAATGCGGCTGGTGCCAGTCCGGTCAGATCATGTCGGCCATCGGTCTTTTGACCGAGAACCCGAGACCGACCGATGAAGACATCAAGGATTACATGAATGGCAATGCGTGTCGCTGTGTGACCTATGTCCGCATCAATCAAGCCATCAAGCTCGCATCCCAAAAGCTGGAGGCCTAAGTCATGAACATCAATGTTTCACGTCGCGGTTTCCTTAAGGCATCTGCTGCGGGCACCACCGCACTTCTGGTCGGGATCAATGCCAAGGGTGTTCTGGCCGCCGGTTCAACAGCGGCTGCCGCAACCGATCTGAACCCGTTTGTTAAAATTGATGCCGATGGCACCGTTACCGTCATCATCAAACATTTCGAAATGGGCCAGGGCACGACAACCGGCCTGACCACACTGGTCGCCGAAGAACTCGATGCCAATTGGGATACGGTTGTTCCCGAATTCGCCCCGGCCGATGTTGAACGCTACAAGAACCTGTTCTTTGGTGCGCAGGGCACGGGTGGATCGACCTCGATCGCCAACTCCTTCATGCAGTATCGCGAAGCCGGTGCGGCTGCGCGCGACCTTCTGATGCGTGCTGCCGCCCAAAGCTGGGGGGTTGATGCATCAACCATCACGGTTGAAAACGGCATGCTGTCATCGGGTGGAAAATCCGGTCATTTCGGCGAATTCGTTGCCATCGCCGCAACGCTTTCCCCTGTCGAAAAGCCCGCGGTCAAAACCCCCGATCAGTTCAAACTGATTGGCAGTGACAAACTGCACCGCAAGGACAATACCGGCAAAACCAATGGCACCGCGATGTTTGCCATGGATGTCAATCTGCCTGGCATGATCTATGCCGCCATCATCCGCAGCCCGAAATTCGGCGGCACGGTGGTGTCATTTGATGACAGTGCGGCCAAGGATGTCGGTGGTTTTATCGCGGCACAGGTTCTGCCCAACAAGGCCGGTGTGGTTGCCTTTGGCAAAAATACCTGGGCGGCGTTCCAGGCGCGTGATGCCCTGTCGGTTGAATGGGATTTCAGTGCGGCGGAAACACGAAGCACCGATGCCATGATTGCCGATCATGTGGCATTGCTTGATGCCCCGCAATTTGATGCCAATCACGAAGTGCCGCTGGCCTCGGTTGCGCCGATCCTTGAAGGGGCCGCCAAAACGATTGATGCACAATTCACCTTCCCGTTCCTGGCCCATGCGCCGCTGGAACCGGAAAACTGCACGATTGAGCCGGTTGGGGATGGTGTACGCGTCCATGACGGCTGCCAGTTCCCGACCCTGACCCGTCCGATGGTCGCAGCAACCCTGGGCATTGATCCGTCCAAGGTCGAGATCAGAACGCTTTATGCTGGCGGATCATTTGGCCGTCGTGCCAATGCGGCGTCGGATTACAATGTCGAAGCCGCCATGGCCTTTGCCGTTTCCGGGCGCAAGGTCCCGGTCAAACTGGTCTGGAGCCGCGAAGACGATATCAAGGGCGGCTATTATCGCCCGATGTCGGCCCATCGGGCCAAAATCGGCCTTGATGCCGATGGCAAGATTGTCGGCTGGGATCATCGTCTGGCAACCAAATCGATCGCCAAGGGTGGCCCATTCGAAATGATGGTTCAGAACGGCGTTGACCCGACCTCGGTCGAAGGGGTTGCCGAAAGTCTTTATACCCTTCCCAATATGGGGATCGGTCTAAGTGACTTTACCACCCCGGTTCCGATCAACTGGTGGCGGTCAGTCGGTCATACCCATACCGGCTTTGTCATGGAAAGTCTGATGGATATGGTCGCGACCGAAACCGGTCAGGACCCGATTGAAATGCGTCTTGCCATGCTGGACCCGGCGGGTGCCAATCAGGCCCGCATGATCGAGGCCATCAAACTGGTCCGCGAGATTTCCGGTTGGCAAAAAGGCGACAAGCGCGGCTTTGCTGCCCATTTCTCGTTCAATACCTGTGTGGCAGTGGTTGCCGATGTCACAGTCGAAGACACCACTGTTCACGTCAACAAGCTGTTCATGGCGGTCGAATGCGGGGTTGCCATCAATCCCGATGTCATCCGTGCCCAGATGGAAGGCGGGGCGGGCTATGCCCTTTCGGCCATCTTCCGCAACGAAGTCACCCTGACCGACGGCGAAGTCGATCAGTACAACTTCCCGGACTATGAATTGCTGCGCAATCCGGAAATGCCGGAAATCGAAGTCGCCATTGTTTCATCGAACAATGCACCAACCGGTGTTGGCGAACCGGGCGTCCCCCCGACCGGTCCGGCTGTTGCCAACGCCATCTTTGCCCAAACCGGCAAACGGATCCTTGATCTTCCCATGACCAAGGCCGGTTTCGATTTCGTCTAAGGTATCGTCGGCATTGCCGGCATCGCTGCCCGGGGGACCAAATTTCTTCCCCTTCCCCGGCTCTCCGGGCAGCTCCCCTTTTATTGAAAGGGCGTGTGACTGATGAATAACCAACTTTCCGCCATGCTGTTGGCCTGGCAGGAAAACCGCAACAGCACCGAATGGGTGCTGGGCACGGTTTACCGCACCGAAGGATCGGCCTATCGCAAGGCCGGGGCCATGATGCTGATTAACGGGCACGGACAGCAGTTCGGCCTGCTGAGTGGCGGTTGTCTTGAGGCCGACATTATCCGCAATGCCCGCAAGGCCATGCTGACCGGTCGCCCGGTCATGTTGACCTATGACGGCAATGATGAAGACGACCTTTCCTTCAAGCTTGGTGTTGGATGTGGCGGCACGGTCCATATCATGCTGCAACCGGTCAGTACCGAAAACGACCTTGGCCTGTCGGATTTGCACAGCGCGCTGGCCAGACGCCAAAGCGGCCTTTATTTTCAGAAAATCAACGCGGTCGAAGGCTATTTCCAGACCGGTGAAATTCACGCCAACCCGCCCGCCCATATCGAAAATCGTATCGATGGCGACTGGCTGGTTACGCCGATTTCCCCCGAACCCCACATCCTTGTGGTGGGGGGTGGCATTGATGCCCGTCCGGTGATCGGGATTGCCCATACCATGGGCTGGAAAACCACACTGGTCGACCCGCGCCCCGCCAATGCGCGGCCCGAACATTTCCCGCAGGCCGATATGATCCTGCGCAAAATTGACCGGGACCTTGCCGTCTATGTCCGCGATCAGCGGGTCGATGCCGTGATCCTGATGGCGCACAGTGTCGGCATTGATGCCAATGCACTTGGCGTTTTATGCGACACCCCGATCCGGCATCTTTCGGCCCTTGGCCCGCGCCATCGTTTTGACGATGTGCTTGAACGGGCCGGACTTGAACGCCGCGATCTGGGTTTTGACATTTCAAGCCCGGCGGGCCTTGATATTGGTGGCCAATTGCCCGAAAGCATTGCGCTTTCGATGTTGTCGGGCATCCATCACGCCCTGTTCAAACAGCGCGCCGCACCGGCCATGGCGCAGGCTGCGGAATAAGACTGATGCATTCATGACCCCGCAGACAAATCATCCCGTGCCCAAATGCGCAGCCCTTATTCTGGCTGCGGGTGAAAGTACGCGTTTTGGCGGCCGCAAACAGTTGGTCGACATCCATGGCGTTCCGATGATCCGCCACACAATCGATGCGCTTGCCAGTTTGCCGGGGCTTGATCGCTTTGTCGTGCTGGGTGCTTTTGCCGATGAAGTTCGCCCGGTCATTGGTACCGATTGCCATATCGTTGACAATCCGGACTGGGCATCGGGGATGGGAAGCTCGATCGCTGCTGGCATCGGGGCCATTGCGAAAAACGGGGATTATGACGCCGTTCTGATCGCGCTGTGTGATCAGGTCAGGCTAGGCCGTGGCGAATATCAAAAACTGATCGGATCCTTTGACGGCGAACACATCATTGCCACGCGCTATTCCGGCGGCTTTGGTGTTCCGGCCCTGTTTCCGGCAAGCCTGTTTTCCGAACTTGCCACCCTGTCCGGGCCATCGGGGGCGCGCGCAATCCTGAACGGGGCGGATCATGACGTGATCGGTCTTGAACTTGAAGCCGCGCGTTTTGATATCGATACCCGTGACGATCTGAATGCCGTTCTGAGCATGCCCGCTGGCTCGACTGTTCCCGGCAAGCCGGGTATTTCCGGCTGACCTGCGGGTGGAAATGCGCCATGGTAACCCTGCGCGCTGTTAACGAGATGACGTGAATGAAAGCAACCGCCAACATCATGGTCCTTCTGGTCGAGGACAATATGGATATCGCCGCAACCGTCAGTGACTATCTGACGATTGAGGGGGTCGAATGCGACCATGCCTATGACGGCGAAACCGCGTTCAAAATGGCCCTGACCGGGGAATATGACGTTATCTTGCTTGATCTGATGTTGCCATTTCGCGACGGCATTAGCATTTGCAAGGCGCTGCGCGATGAAGGGATCGATATCCCGGTCTTGATGCTGACCGCGCGCGATACCCTTGATGACAAGATCGAAGGTTTCCATGCCGGTGCCGATGACTATCTGGTCAAACCTTTTGCGCTTGAAGAACTTTTGCTGCGGACCCGCGTTTTGTCACGCCGGCGCAGTGGGGAAGTAAAACGGTTCTCGCTTGGGGACCTTCGGATTGATTTTGAAAACCGTTCGGTCGTGCGGGCCGGGCAAAATATCAACGTATCGCCAACCGGTTGGACGATATTGGAAGTTCTTGCGCAAAACAGCCCGCGCGTTGTCACCCGGTCGCGTCTTTCAATGGCATTGTGGCAGGGGGACCCGCCTGATACCAATGCGCTGAAAACGCATCTTTACAAATTGCGCCATCGGATCGACAAACCGTTCGAGCAAAATCTTATTCACACCATTCCGGGCCAGGGCGTGGCCCTGCGCGAGTAACTGTTATGTCGTCACCCTGCTGTGCCCCCAAGACCCGCTCCTTTTCGCGCTTCGTGCGCAATTACGTGTTGCTGGGTCTGATCATCACGCTGGTTCTTTATACCGCCGTGCTTAATTTCTACATGCTTTATGGCAAGTGGATGGTCGCAGCCTTTCAGCTTCAGCTGATTGCCGAACAATATGACGATCAACTTCTTCGTGACCCGAATGCGCCCCTGCCCAAGGGGTTCAATATTGAATCCTTTGAAAATTTTGATCAGTTGCCCGCCGAATTGCGCGCCCATGTCACACCCGATGATCTGGAAACCGGCGAGCTTTTCTACATCAATACCGATCAATATACCGCTCAGAGAACCCCGGAAAATCCGATCTTTCTGGTCTTTCCCCATCAGCTTGCCGATGGGCGCAACATCCTGATCTTGCAGACCTATCACGTTGGTGACGGCGACAGTGTGTTTTTCGAACGCCTGCATAATCTGGCGTGGCTGTCTGTTCCCTTTGCCCTGATCGTGATCTGCATCTTTGCGTGGTTCCTGTGGATCATTGGCAAACGCCTGACCAAACCGTCCGAAGATTTGCAAAGCTGGGCCAATAACCTGACCGCCGACAACCTTGGTGCGCCGATCCCCGATTTCGGGTTCGAGGAACTGAATGACGTCGCACACGAACTGCATCGGTCCGTTGACCAGATTGACAAATTCGTTGCCCGCGAACGCGAATTCCTGCGTCAGGCCAGCCACGAATTACGCACGCCTGTCACCATCGTTTCTGGCAATGTCGAATTACTGGAAAAAAGCCCGCTCAATGAAACCCAGTCACGGGTGATGGCACGCATCAAACGTGCAAACCGCAACATGCAGCAATTGCTTGAAACGCTTTTGTGGCTGGGTCGGGAAAACGCGCCGCTGGGCGAAACCGAGCACATCCATTTTTCAAGCTTTATCGAACAGGAAATCAGCGATCTTTCCTACCTGACCGAGGGCAAACACGTCACATGTCACTTTGTCCCTGATAGCCGGGAAACCGAAATTGCGACATCACGTGCGGCCCTGATGATTGTGGTCTCCAACCTGATCCGCAATGCGTTCCAGCATACGCCCAAAGGCCAGGTTACCATCACCCTGACCGGCACCGAACTGACCGTTGAAAACACCATTTCGACCTGTAACGGCCAATGCACCACGCCGCAGGGCGAAGGCATCGGCTTGCAGCTTGTCCGGCGCATTTGCCAACGGCTGGACTGGCATTGCACATCGACACATTTGCCCAATGGCGGCATGTCGGTCGGCTTCGATCCCGGCGCCAGAACACTGGTCAAACCGGCCCCGGAATTGGTGGAAAGCTAAGTTCATCTACCTTCCTTGTCGCGGTATCGAAAAAACCGCGACAAGGCAACTGCCATCGCCTATCGTGATGGCATCATGGCATTTACCATTCGACAGCTTCAATATTTCGTCGCCGTTGCCGAACAGGGAACTGTATCGGGGGCGGCGCATATTCTGTCGATTTCACAATCTGCCGTGACCGAGGCAATCAAGGAACTTGAAGCCGATCTTGGCGTCACCCTGTTTGACCGGCATTCGCGGGGCCTTAACATTACCCATAACGGGCATCAGTTCCTGCGCCATGCCACCACGATCCTGGCCAGCGTATCGGACGCCAAACAGGCATTCGAAGACACCGCCAAGGCCGAACAGGGCGAATTGCATCTGGGTGTGACGTCGCTTGTTGCCGGTTATGTTCTGTCTGACATTCTGGCCCGTTATCGCCGCGCCTATCCGCATGTGACGGTCAGTGCGATTGAAGATAACGGTGATTATCTGGAACATCTTTTGATCGGTGGGGAAATTGATGCTGCGGTCATGGTGATTTCCAACCTGCGCGACCGGCTTGCCCTGCAATCGGAAATTCTTGAAGTTTCCCCCTATCGTCTGTGGCTGCCACTTGGCCATCGGCTTGCGACCGCGCAAAGCATCACCCTTGATGATGTGACATCCGAACCCCTGATCATGTTGACCGTCGATGAAATCGAAGAAGCCACCGGCAAGCTTCTTGGTGCGCTGGGCACCCGTCCGCGTGTGGCGTTTCGCACCAGATCGGTCGAGGCAGTACGCAGTCTGGTCGCCACCGGGGCTGGATTGTCGTTGCTGCCCGATCTGGTTTATCGGCCCTGGTCGCTGGAAGGTGACCGGATTGAAAGCCGCGATGTATCGGGCACCCTTCCGATGGTTCAGGTCGGTGTGGTCTGGCGCAAAGGGTCACCGCTTTCACAAGCCGCGCGCGATTTCATCGGATTGGCCCAGGCCCACCGCGCGACACGTCTGCGTTAAATCTACCAATCGCTTTGCTACCATACGCTTCAGTATGATATCGGAAAAACCGATAACGTATTTCTGATAAATGAAATTGTGAATGCTCAGGATCGGCGTACCCTTGGCTGCGGGAAATAAAAGTCACACGAATTGACGCCCTGCAACTGGGAGACATCACAATGAAATCGTTACTGAAATCGGGCACGTCCGTCATGGTCGTGCTTGCCTTTGCGGCCAGCCAGGCTGCAGCCGCCGACATGATGACCGAACTTGGAACCCCCGAAGGCAATGTAAATATCGTTGCATGGCCGGGCTATATCGAACGCGGTGAAACCGATGCCAATTTTGACTGGGTGACATCGTTTGAAAAAGAAACCGGATGCAAGGTGAATGTCAAAACCGCCAACACATCCGATGAAATGGTCGCCCTGATGAACGAGGGCGGCTTTGATCTTGTCACCGCATCGGGCGATGCATCGCTTCGCATGATTGCCGGCAAACGCGTTCAGCCAATCAATACCGACCTTATTCCAAGCTGGAACACGGTTGATGACCGTCTGAAAAGTGCCCCCTGGCACACGGTTGACGGCAAACATTACGGCACGCCCTATCAGTGGGGGCCGAACGTTTTGATGTATAATACCGAAGCCTTCAAGGAAGCGCCGAAAAGCTGGGATGTTGTTTTCAAGGAAATGACGCTGGCCGACGGCAAATCCAACAAGGGCCGCGTTCAGGCCTATGACGGTCCGATCCATATTGCCGATGCGGCGCAATATCTGATGGCGCATAACCCGGAACTCGGCATCAAAAGCCCCTATGAGCTCAATGCCGATCAATATGCCGCCGCCCTTGATCTTTTGCGCGGACAGCGCGAACTGGTTTCGCGGTACTGGCATGATGCCTTCATCCAGATGGATGACTTCAAAAACGAAGGCGTTGTTGCATCGGGTTCATGGCCGTTCCAGGTCAACCTTCTGAAATCCGAAGGCCTTCCGATTGCATCGACGATCCCCGAAGAAGGTGTGACCGGCTGGGCCGATACCACCATGCTTCATGCCGATGCCGAAAACCCGACCTGTGCCTATTTGTGGATGGAACATTCCCTGTCGCCAAAAGTTCAGGGCGACCTTGCCGCATGGTTCGGTTCAAACCCGGCAGTTCCGGCTGCTTGTAAGGGCAATGCCCTTTTGGGTGACGAGGGTTGTGCAACCAACGGCTTTGATGATTTCGACCGTGTCAGCTTCTGGCAGACCCCGGTTTCGAAATGTGAAAGTCAGGGTGAATGCGTCCCCTATTACCGTTGGGTATCTGACTATATCGGTGTGATTGGCGGTCGCTAAGACCTCCTTGTGACCAGACATGGTGGGCGTCAGGTGTCTCGTACACCCGGCATCTGATGCCTGCCTGCTGAAATGCGCAATCGCTGCCAATCCGGGGGGCTTGGCCGTGCGATGGGCATCAGCCACGGTCACGCATCATCCGATTGGGCGCCACCCGCCACCTCCCTTGCGACCCGAAGCCCGCCCTGCGCGGGCGGGCTTCAAACAACTGGTTTACCAATGACGACTGCAGTTTCCTTTTCCAGAGTTTCACGCCATTTCGGCGCGGTTCGCGCCGTTGATGACGTGGATCTGTCAATTGCCGAGGGCGAGTTTTTCGCCATGCTCGGCCCGTCAGGATCGGGCAAAACCACCTGCCTGCGCCTGATTGCCGGCTTTGAGCAACCGACAAGCGGCCATATCGAAATCTTCGGCACCAAGGTCGAAAACGTGCCGCCCTATCGGCGCAACGTGAATACCGTGTTTCAGGATTATGCCCTGTTCCCGCATATGAACATCATCGACAATGTGGCCTATGGCCTGATGATCCACGGAATGGGCAAGGCCGAACGTCACAAGGCCGCCAATGAGGCCCTCGAACTTGTCGCCCTGCCCGGCTATGGCGACCGTCGCCCGGGGCAGCTTTCCGGTGGGCAGCGCCAGCGCGTTGCCCTTGCCCGTGCCTTGGTCAACAAACCCAGGGTCTTGCTGCTGGATGAACCGCTGGGCGCGCTTGATCTGAAATTGCGTGAACAGATGCAGGATGAACTTAAAACCCTGCAACGCAAACTTGGCATCACGTTCGTCTTTGTCACCCATGATCAGGGCGAAGCCCTATCGATGGCTGATCGGGTTGCTGTTTTCAATGACGGTAAAATCCAGCAGATCGGAAGTCCGCAGGATATCTATCAACGTCCGCAAAGCCGCTTTGTCGCCGATTTTGTCGGATCATCAAACGTTCTTGAACCCGATTTTGTCAAACAGCTGACCGGCAAGGCCGCCTATGCCAGCCTGCGCCCCGAAGCCATCCGCTTTGTTCAGTCTGATGGCCACGCAGCAACCGTGACCGGAAGCAGCTATTTGGGCGGCACCACCCGGGTCGGGTTGGCGCTTGGCGATATGCGGATCAATGCCCTGATCGCTGCCGATCAGGTCGTGCCGCAAAATGGCGCCGCTGTTCAAATCAGTTGGCAGGAAAGCGAATTGCATTTGATGGAGGATGCCCAATGACGGCCGCATCCCCCGTCACGGAACCCGCGCAAGGTACGGCCATTCTGCCCGGTCAGGGCGGATGGACCGGATCGCTGTCAGACCGGTTCTGGCGCAATCCCAAACTGCTTTTGATCCTGATGCTGACCCCGCCGGTTCTGTGGCTTGGCATCATCTATCTTGGATCTCTGTTTGCGTTGCTGGCGCAAAGCTTCTTTTCCATCGATGAATTTTCGGGGATGGTTCAGTACGAACTGACGCTTAAAACCTATGGCGAACTGTTCCGTCCGGCCAATCTTGATATCATCATCCGCACCGTTTCCATGGCGGCCATCGTCACGGTTGCCGCGGCCTGTGTGGCCTTTCCGATTGCCTATTTCGCCGCGCGCTATGCCCGCGGTAAATGGAAGGCACTGTTTTACATCGGTGTGATGCTGCCGCTTTGGTCAAGTTATCTGGTCAAGGTCTATGCATGGAAACTGATCCTTGCCAAGGAAGGCATCCTGACATGGATTTTTGCCAAGCTGCATCTGACCTGGCTGCTTGAAGCATGGCTGGCGATCCCGATCATTGGCGGCTATTCCCTGTCGGTCAGCTATACCGGGACCTTCCTTGTGTTCCTGTATGTCTGGTTGCCCTTCATGGTTCTGCCGGTTCAGGCCGCCCTTGAACGTGTCCCGGGAAGCTATATCGAGGCATCCGGTGATCTTGGCGCTACGCCGGGTCAGACATTCCGCCATGTGATTTTCCCGCTGGCCTTGCCCGGTATTGTCGCTGGGTCGATCTTTACCTTCTCGCTGACCCTTGGCGATTACATCATTCCGCAAATTGTCGGGTCATCACGCCTGTTTATCGGTCAGGCCGTTTATGCACAGCAGGGCACGGCGGGCAACATTCCGCTGGCCGCGGCCTTTACGGTCGTGCCGATTGTCATCATGGGCTTCTATCTTTGGGGTGCCAAACGCATGGGGGCTTTCGATGCGATCTGATGGAAAGCAACGCGCACCCTTTGCGCTTAAGGCAGCTGCCGGGCTTGGACTTGCCTTCATGCATCTGCCCATTGCCCTGATTTTTGTCTATGCCTTCACGACCGAAGACAAATCATATCAGTGGCCGCCCCCCGGTTTCACCCTGAAATGGCTGGAAGTTACCTGGAACCGCCCGGACGTCTGGGATGCCCTTAAACTGTCGCTTCAGGTCGCGACCATTTCGACCGTGATTGCCATGGTTTTGGGAACGCTTTGTGCTGCGGCGGTATCACGTACCAAATTCTTTGGCCGCGAAACCATATCGCTTCTGGTGATCCTGCCGATTGCCTTGCCGGGCATCATCACCGGTATTGCGCTTCGATCCGCCTTCAGCATTGCTGACATCCCGTTCTCGATCTGGACGATCATTCTGGGTCACGCAACGTTTTGTGTTGTCGTGGTCTATAACAACGCCGTCGCACGGTTCCGGCGGACATCGGGGTCGCTTGTCGAAGCATCGATGGATCTGGGCGCCAACAGTTTCCAGACATTCCGCCATGTCATTCTGCCCAATATCGGCACTGCCCTTTTGGCGGGGGGGATGCTGGCCTTTGCCCTGTCCTTTGACGAGGTGATTGTCACGACCTTTACCGCCGGTCAGCAATCAACATTGCCGATCTGGATGCTCGAAGAACTTGTTCGACCGCGCCAGCGACCTGTCACCAATGTGGTGGCGATGGTTGTGGTTCTGGTCACGGTCCTGCCGATCCTTGCGGCCTATTACCTGACCCGTGATGGCGATCAGGTGGCCGGATCCGGGAAGTAACAACGTAATAACGATAGAAACGGGAGAGCTTATCATGGACACAAAGATGCTGATCGGCAGCAGCCTTGAAACGGGCGTCGAAGCCGAAGAAAACATCATCAATCCCAAAACCGGCGAAACCATCATGATGCTGCCCGAAGCATCGATGGAACAGATCGACCGGGCCGTAAATGCCGCCGAACATGCATTCCAGTCGTGGTCGCGCACCACCCCGGCAGAACGGTCGAATTACCTTCTGAAAATTGCCGACCGGATCGAGGCCGAGGCCGAAGAATTCGTCAAACTGGAATCGCTGAATTGCGGCAAACCGATCAATGCGGTGCGCGATGACGAAATCCCCGCCATTGTCGATTGCTATCGTTTCTTTGCCGGTGCCGTGCGCTGCATGCAGGGGTCGCTTGCCGGTGAATATATGGAAGGCCACACATCAATGATCCGTCGCGATCCCATCGGGGTTGTGGGTTCCATCGCGCCGTGGAACTATCCGATGATGATGATGGCCTGGAAACTGGCCCCCGCCATTGCCGGGGGCAACACGGTTGTTTTCAAGCCGTCTGAACAAACTCCGCTGACCGCGCTTAAGCTTGCGACCATTCTGGCCGATATCCTGCCCGAAGGTGTCGTCAACATCGTTCTGGGCCGTGGGGCCACGGTTGGCAATGCCCTGATCAACCATCCCAAGGTCGATATGGTTTCGATCACCGGCGATGTCGCGACCGGCAAAAAGGTCCTTCAGGCCGCCGCCAAATCGGTCAAGCGCACCCATCTTGAACTCGGTGGCAAGGCGCCGGTGATTGTATTTGATGACGCGGATGTCGATGCCGTGGTCGAAGGCCTTCGCGCCTTCAGCTACTATAACGCCGGGCAGGATTGCACAGCGGCATGTCGTATCTATGCCGGTCCGAAAATCCATGACAAGCTGGTGGCGGATCTTTCATCGGCGGTTTCAAGCATTGCTTATGCCCGCCCCGATGATGCTGAAAACGAAATCGGCCCGCTGATTTCCGAACGTCAGCGCGACCGGGTGGCAAGCTTTGTCGCCCGTGCATCCGAACAAAAGCACATCGAAATCACCACCGGTGGCAAACTGCATGACGGGCCGGGCTTCTTCTATCAGCCGACCGTGATTGCCGGTGCCCTGCAAAGTGACGAGATCGTCCGCCGCGAGGTCTTTGGCCCGGTGGCCTCCATCACCCGCTTTACCGATGTCGACGAGGCCGTCGCATGGGCCAATGATTCCGATTACGGTCTGGCATCATCGATCTGGACCAAGGATATCTCGCGCGCCATGCAAACCAGTGCACGGCTGCGTTATGGCTGTACCTGGATCAACACCCACTTCATGCTGGTCAATGAAATGCCCCATGGTGGTTTGAAACAGTCCGGCTATGGCAAGGACATGTCGCATTACGCACTCGAAGATTACACCGCTGCCCGTCACATCATGATCGCGCACGGCTAAGCTAAAAAAAACAATCATCAGACAAAAGGGCAGCCCGGAAAGCTGCCCTTTTTTCATTTGTATGACTTATGGGTGAAACAGCCTGGCGGCGGGATGTTCGAACGTTACCCGCCCGTCTTTCATGCCCCACACGGGGCGGCTGATTTCGGAAACCACCTGTGCGCGGCTTTGGGCCGGCAGGATGATGAAGCTTGCAGCTTCGCCCACCGCAATCCGGTTTGATTTGCCCAGAAGCTTGGCCGGGGCATCGGCGATCATGGCAAAGCAGTTTTCAAGTTCGGCTTCTGTCGAAAGCTGACTGACATTGGCATAAAGGTTGGCCATGCGTGACAGTGAACAATCGCCATAAGGCGTAAACGGATTAAGCACATTGTTGGTCGCAATCGTGCAGCAAACCCCATGCGCGGCAAGCTTGTGCGCCGGGGCCACACCCCGCGGGACCGAATGATCATGATCGCGCCCGGTCAGAAAAAGATCGGTTGCGGGCAACACGGTCAATCCGATCCCGGCATCGCGCATGATGGCTATCGTGTCTTCAAGTTGCGGTTTGGGCAGGACCGATAGTTTGGTGACATGGCCAATCATCACCCGGCCCTGCCAGCCAAAGGCAATGGATTGGCGGGCCACTTCATCAAGATGACGCCATGAACCGTCCAGATCAAAATCCAGATGGAAATCAAGATCGACATCATATTCCCGCGCCATTTCAAACAGGCGCAGGATCTGACCATCGGGATCGGTATCCATATAGGGGCAGCCCCCCAAAAGATCCGCCCCGTTTTCAAGGGCCTCGCGCAGCAATTCCTCGGTCCCCGGATAATTCAGCAACCCTTCCTGCGGGAAGACGCAAATTTCGATATCCATCGCCCATGCGTAATCGGCCTTAAGCCGCTTGATGGCGTCAAAGCCCGCAAGCCCGATGCCCGGATCAATTTCCACATGGGTGCGAATGGCATTGGTGCCCTGGGTGATTGCCTTTTCAATTACCTTGGCCCCGCGGGCATAAACGTCATCTTCGGTAAAGCCGCTTTTGGCATTGGCAACCGCACTGATCGCACCGGCAAGCGTGCCGGTTTCATTCTTGGCACGATCAAGAATGCAGGCCTTATCCAGATGCAGATGGCTTTCAACAAAGCCCGCCGTCACCAATTGCCCGGCCGCATCAAAAACCGGTCCATCCCCGGTGATCGATTGACCGATTTCAACGATTTTTCCATTGGCGATCGCAAGATCAAGAAGGGTGTTTTCGCCATGCAGACAGGCATTCTTTACCAGATAATCAAACATCTCCTACCGCCACCTTTTCTTGATTTTTATCGCCCTGTTCGCTGCCGCCAAGATAGGCGGCAATCAGGCGTTCATCCTGACGCAAATCCGATGCGGGGCCCTCGGCAACCACCTGTCCCTGTTCAAGGACATAGGCATAATCCGCCACCGAAAGCGCCATGGTCGCCATCTGATCGACCAAAAGGATGGTCACGCCATCATCGCGAAGCTCGCCCAGAATGGCATAAAGTTCTTCGACCATCGCCGGTGCCAGACCAAGGGACGGTTCATCAAGCAAAAGCGCCTTTGGCTTGGCGACCAGACCGCGTGCAATCGCCATCATTTGCTGTTCACCACCTGACAGAAGACCTGCCGGACTGTTGATGCGGTCACGCAACCGCGGGAAGCGTTTCAGGATGGCTTCAAGTTCCTCGGCACTGACCGGCTTGGGTTGTTTATAGGCCCCAAGTTCGATGTTTTCGCGCACCGTCAGTTCGGGGAAAACCTGACGCCCTTCGGGTACAAGGATCAATCCCTGTTCAACGATCTGATGCGGGGCAAGGGCATGGATATATTCGTTATTAAGAACAATCTGCCCCTTTACCGGACGCAACAGACCCGCAAGGGCTATCAGGAAGGTCGACTTGCCCGCGCCATTGGCGCCAAGCAGTGCGACCATCTCGCCCTGACGGACCTTGATATCAACCGATTGCAGAACCGGGGCCGCCCCGTATCCTGCGGTCAGACGCAGGGTTTCAATCACCGGGGAGTCCCCGGCTTCGAACGGAATGGGTCTTGGACGCGCCTTCATCTTGCCATCGCCAAGGTAGGCCGCAATGACTTGCGGGTTGCTTTGAACTGCCTGCGGGCTTCCGAAAATGATCGGGGTTCCGGCATCAACCGCCAAAATCTGATCGGAAATGCCCATGACCATTTCCATGTCATGTTCGACCAGAACAACCGCGATCCCGGCATCAGCCAGTTGGCGCAACAGTTTGGAAAGTGCAACCTTATCGGCATGCATCAATCCGGCAGCCGGTTCATCAAGCAGAAGAACACCGGGCCTGGTCGCAAGGGACCGGGCAATTTCGACAAGACGGCGATCCACATGCGGCAAATCACCCGCACGGGCATCGATATCGCCCTGATAACCGCAAAATGCCAAAAGTCCGGCGGCGTGATTGCGGTTGGCGTCTGATGCAATCGCGCTGAACGGCTTGCCAAAACGGCCAACCGGAAGACCGGCAATAACGTTATCGACAACCGACATGTTTTCAAAAAGCCGGGTTGCCTGATAGGTGCGCGCGATCCCGTTGCGGGCTGCAAAGTCGGTCGGTTTTCCGGCAATGTCCTGATCACCGATGCGAACCGCACCCTCGGTCGGTTTGTAAAACCCGCTGATGATGTTCAAAAGCGTGGTCTTGCCCGCCCCGTTCGGACCAATGATCGACGTCACCTGTCCCGGCTTGGCGGTGAAGGATACGGAATTGACCGCCTTCACCCCGCCAAAGGCAATCGAGATATCATCAACCACCAACCCGTCCGACTTGGCATAGGCTTTAAGCCCTGCCTCGATCTCGGCCGCCGGGGTGGCATTGACCATACGTTTTTTAAGCGGCATGAACCGTTCGATCACCCCGACAATACCGCGCGGCGCGATCAACAGAACGACGATCAGAAGTGCGCCAAAAATCAACAACCGATATTCGGCAAAATCGGCCAGCATTTCGGGCAGCATCACCGAAACCGTGGCGCCAACCAGCGGCCCCAGAACCGTACCGGCCCCGCCCAGAATGACCGCAAACAGATACAGGATCGATTGACTAAGCGGGAAGTTGCTGGGCGCGATAAACATCATAAGCGGCGCAAACAGCGCCCCGGCAAGCCCCGCCATCGCCGCCGCAATGGCAAAGCCGGCCGCCTTGACGACAAAGGCATTATAGCCCAGCGAACTGGCCGCAATTTCGGCATCGCGCATCGATGTCATCGCCATGCCCCAACCACTTGTCGCCAGACGACGGAATGCCAGCAACGCGACCCCGCCCAGAATAACGCACAGCATCACAAGATCGGTTTCGCTTAGCATATAGCCAAACAGTTCGGGCATCGGGAAGCCCATCAAACCGTTCTGCCCGCCGGTCAGGGCACGCCATTCAATCGCGCCATGTTCGACAATAAAGGCAAAGGCAATGGTCACCATGGCAAGGAACGGCCCCGCCATCCGCACCGCCGAAAGGGCCAGCAAACACCCGGCAAGCCCGGCAATCACCGATGATGCCACAAGCGACAGCCAAAAGTTCAAGCCAGCCAACGTCAGGATCGCACTGGCATAGGCCCCGACGGCAAAGAACCCGACCTGCCCCAGTGACACCAGACCAGTCAAACCATAAAGAACGTTCAGCCCGACACAGAGAATCGTTGTGATCGCGACAAGACCAATGATGAACTGGGTATAGCCGCCGGTGATTGAAACACCGATCAACCCGCCAAGCACGGCAAGGATGATTGCAGCATCAAGGGCGACAGGTTTGTTCAGTTTGGGCATCGGATTTTTAAATTTCATATCGCGTTTCATCATCAGACCTTCTTGATCGCTGCACGACCAAACAGGCCGCTTGGTTTGATGGTCAGAACCGCGATCACAAGGGCGAACACGACGATGAAGGTATAAGACGATCCGAGATAGGTGGTCACAGCGGCCTCGACCAGACCATAGATAAAGCCTGCCAACATGACGCTATAGGCCGAAGTCATGCCGCCGAGAATGGCGACGGCAAATGCCTTAAGCCCGAACAAAGTGCCCATATCCGAATGCACCGAAAATAGCGGCGCGATCAGAAGTCCAGCACAACCGGCAAGCATCGATGAAATGGCAAAGGAACCCGTGACCATCACGGTCGTATTGATCCCCATCAGCTTGGCGGCCTGAAGGTTTTGCACAACCGCCAGAAGTGCCCGGCCCTGACGGGTATGTCGGAATAGGGCATGAAGGGCCAGGGCCACACCGATGGCCGCAATCGGGATCAGGATCTGTTGCGGATAAACACCGGTGCCAAAGATATTCCAGCTTTCACCAACAAGGGCGGATGGCAAAGTGCGCGGTTCATTGCCAAAGGTAAAAAGTACTGCGTTATCAAGCAAAATACCGCCGGCGACCGTCGCCATCAGCCAGGCTTCGGAATTGCGAATGGCAAAGGGACGGACAAGGAAAAACTCGACCAGAATTCCGCCAAGCCCGCAGCACAGAATGGCAAGCGGATAGCCGACAATGACAGGCAAGCCATATTGTTCACAGAAAACAAAGCCCAATACCGCACCCAGCATCACCATCGATCCTTGGGCGAAGTTGACCTTTGAGGACACCGAATAGGTGATCTGAAAACCAAGTGCGATCAGTCCGTACATACTGCCCAGACCGATCCCGGTAATCAGGGCTGCGATTAATAATGTCATTGCCAGTCGCCTGTTATGTCGCGCACCAGAAGTGCATCATTCAAAAAGGAATAAAGCCCTGTGCGATGCAGGGTGGGTCCGCCGCGCACAGGGGTAAAAAGCGGCTTATTTAATCGGAATGATTTCGCCTTCGACGAAATGCGCGAAGGTGTAATCTTCCGGACCAAGCGCGTCCTGATCATCTGGGGTGAACGGCTTGTCATAGGTTTTGATCATGCCTTCGACGCCCGAAATCTCGTACATCGCTTCGCGGATGGCCGGACCGTCGGTCGAACCGGCCTTTTCGATGGCCGCTGCAATCAGAAGGGTCGCGTCATAGGCATTGGCAATACCGGTCGCCGGGGTCACATCGGCAAGGGTTTTGATTTCCGGGAATTTTTCCTGAAGCTTGACGAACATCGGGCTGGTTGCATCGGTAAACAGATAGGTCTGGATGAAATGGACCTTCTCGCCGGATTTGCCTGCCAGTTCGGTGAAGCGACCGCCCGCCGGGCCCCAATGCGAGGAAATCGGAACGTCCCAACCCATACGATCAAGCGACTTGATCACCTGTGCGGTCGGGGCAACGTTGGCAACCACGAACAGGGAGTCAGCACCATTCTCCTTAAGACGGGTCAGCTGCGGGACAACATCGACGTCGTTTGATTCAAACTTTTCGATCCCGGCATGGGTCATGCCGCGTTTTTCCAGCGCCTTGAGCAAGCCCTTCTCGTTGGACTCCCCCCACGGGTTGTTGATCAGGATCATGCCCGGCTTTTTGGCACCGTAATTTGCAATCAGATATTCGGTGATTGCTTCGTCGACATATTCATCAACGGCCGAAACGCGGAACACATAGTTTTCTTCGGCACCGTTTTTGGTGATGCCGGTACCAGCAGCCCACGGGCCAATGAACGGAATTTTCTGCTGATTGGCATACGGGACAATGGCAAAGGATACCGGCGTATCAAGACCGCCAATGATCGCAGCAACGCCTTCGCGCTGTGCCAGTTCACGGGCCGCGACCAGACCTTTGCCCGGGTTGCTTTCGTCGTCGCGCGATACAAGTTCAAGCGGCTTGCCAAGAACGCCGCCCTCGGCATTGATCTTGTCAATCGCAAGGGTAATGCCGCGCGTGATTGCTTCGCCGGATTTGGCTGACTGGCCACTCAGCGCAGCAACAAGGCCAAGCTTCACGGTGTCTTCGGCACGGGCGTTATGGATGGGCAAGGTGGCAGCGAACATCATCGCAGCAGCGGCCCCCAAAAGGGCGGCACGGCGCGTCAGTTTCGGAATAGGCGAAGAAATAGGCATGTGAGACTCCCTGATTATGTGACTTTCGTATTCCGGTCGCATTCGGTCGTCGCAGTTTCACGATACGCGCCGAACAACCACCGCACTGCAGCAAGGCCCGTGCCAAGAATCAGAATTCATAAATTTCAGATACTTACTGGAATTCAGGTCAACTAACGAAGCGCATTTGCCTCATGTATACGCAAATTGCATGCAATTATTGCATAAAATTAGTGCATGCAAATTTTCTGCCTGCGTATTATGCTGATCACAGATCAATTGCAGTGAATGAGGAATTCCAGATGACCGATCAGACTGCGGTAAATGTGCTTGATACACTGCCGCCCGAAGCCCGGACCGTGCGCGATTTTCTTGATGCATCCATGAAGCCCGACCCCGAACTGGCGGCGACTTTCATGTCTGATGATGTTGTCATCACCTTTACCGATGGTCAGAAATACGACCATCCGTCGGGCACCACGGCCTTTAACGCTGCGCGCTATAAATGGGTGAAAAAGAAGTTCGGTCAGTTTGATGTCGCCAATACCAACGGCCAGACCGTGGTTTACAGCACCGGCTGGCTTTATGGAGAATGGCCGGACGGAACGCCGTTTGAAGGCAACCGTTATGTGGACCGTTTCGTGATTGAAAACGGCAAGATCGTCAAAATGGATGTCTGGAATGAAAGTGCCGAACGCATTCTGGTGCGCAAAGGCATCAAGGCCTGATTCCCGATGCATATCAGGCGATGCGGCGTACCGATCCTTGACCACGTTTGCGGAACTGACCGCCTGCTTTTGCGGGCGGGCGGTTATATCCGCGAACGTACTGTTGCATCAGGCCCCGCCGTCACGCACCTTTCTGGCATAGGGTTCAAGCGCATCCAGATACAAAAGCGGCCCGCCTTCTTCGGTCGTGAACAATGCACGGTCGGCCACGGCGGTCAGGTGATGACGCATCAATTTGCGCGCGGTTTCCTCATCCCCGGTTTTCAGGGCTTCGATGATTTGCCGATGTTCCTGAATGCCGCAATCGGTCGAATGGGGCCTTGCATACAGCGACAGCGTCAAACCACAGCGATATCCGATTTCCTCGACATAGCGCAGCAAAACCGGGCTTCCCGAAAGCTTGGCCAGCAGGATATGGAACTCGGTCGCCAGCCGGATCGAAATTGGCTCGGACGCATGTTCGGCGGCGACTTCCTTGGCCAGATGGGCTTCGAGTTCGGCCAGAAGTTCCGGGCTCATATTCTTGATCACCCGGCTGATCACAAGGTCTTCGATCTGGGTGCGCAATTCAAACAGATCGCGCGCTTCTTCAAGGCTGGGCTTGGCGACCATGGCACCCTTGTTGCGGCGAAGTTCAACCAGACCTTCGGCGGCAAGTCGTTCAAGGGATTGACGAATAAGCGTGCGACTGACACCGAAACGTTCGCCAAGGGAATCTTCGGGCAATTTCATACCGGGCATCAAAACGCGTTCAAGGATTGCCGAACGCAATGCCGAACTGATCATGTCCGTGCGGTGTTTAACCTTGTCAGATGCCTTCATGCCTGCCCGCCACGTTTCCCGATGCATACAATAAACTGTTTGCGTTTGTATAATTGATTGCATGCAATTTCGCCACAGCTGATCCGACCTTTGCCAGATCCCGCCCCATCATTTGAAATCGCAGAAAGAAATCCGACCATGTCCGATACCCCATCCATCCACCGCCATCGCGCCATGATCACAAGCCCAAGTACCGCTGCCAGCGAGGCCGGTGCAGAAGTCCTGCGCGATGGGGGCACCGCGATCGAGGCCGTGGTCGCAACAGCGGCAATGTTAGCGGTAACATACCCGCATTTCTGCGGCATTGGCGGGGACGCGGTCTGGATGGTGTCGGACGGATCGGGCAAGGTACAATCCTTTTTGGGCATCGGACAGGCCGTTCAAAATCTGGGCAGCTTTGCCGATGCGGGTAAACCGATCCCCCTGCGCGGTCCGGGTTCAACCCTGACCACTGCCTGCACGGTTGATTCCTGGCAACATGCGCTGGATCATTCGGCGCGTCATTGGGACGGCAAAAAGACGCTTTCCGATCTGATTGCGCCCGCCATTGATCTTGCCGAAAACGGCTTTCCGGTCAGTGCATCACAATGCTTCTGGCTTGATTTCCGCAAAGATGACATCGCCAACTGGCCGGGCTTTATCGATATCTTTGCCCCCAACGGCAAAATGCCGGTAGCGGGCGAGATGTTTTATCAGCCGCAACTGGCCGAGAGCCTGAAACTGATCGCGCAAAACGGCGCGCGCGATTTTTACGAAGGCACCCTGTCGGATCGCATTATTGCCGGGCTTTCAGCGGCCGGATCACCAATCACCAAGGCGGATCTTGCCAAAACCCGCACCCGCACGGTTGATGCGGTTTCCCTTGATTATGGTGATGTCACCCTGTTTGCCCCGCCTGCCCCGACACAGGGACTGGCAACGCTGATGACCATGGGGGTTTTGCGCGAACTCGGCCCCAAAAACTGGGCCGAAGGCAATAGCGATCATTTCCATCTGGTGGTTGAGGCCATCAAGCAGGCCTTTCTTGAACGCGATCAGATCGGTGATCCCGATTTCGCCCAAACCGACTTCGCCGCAATGCTAGATCCCGCAAATCTGGCACGCGCAGCCAGGTCCGTTTCGACTGAAACCGCGATGAACTGGCCCCATCCGTTCCGACATGGCGATACGGTGTTCCTTGCGGCCAGGGACGCGCAGGGCAATTGCGCCAGTGTTCTGCAAAGTACGTATTTCGATTGGGGCAGCGGGGTGGTTGCCGGTGATACCGGCATTGTCTGGCAGAACCGGGGGGCGGCATTTACCACCAACCCGGACCACCCGAACTGCTTCAAACCCGGCAAACGTCCGTTCTATACACTTAATCCCGGTTTGGCCCTTAGGAACGGCAAACCGCATCTGCTGTATGGGACCCAGGGGGCGGATGGACAGCCGCAAACATTGGCGATGTTGCTGACCCGTGTTCTTGATTTCGGCCTGTCACCAGCCGACGCCCTTGCCAAGCCGCGTTTCCTTCTGGGCAAGACATTTTCCGACAGCAATGACAGCCTGAAGCTTGAAGTCGATGCCGGCGATGACGTGTTTGATACGCTGTCAAAGCGTGGTCACATCCTGCGCGCGATTGAAGCCCAAAGCGCGCTTGCCGGTCAGGCCGGGATCATTCGCATCGACGATGACGGCTTTGTTGACGGCGCCCATGATCCGCGAAGCGACGGCATGGCAATCGGGGTTTAAGCCCAGAACCGACAGGATTTAAGCACCCGCGTCATTAGCGCGGGCACCTGTCAGGATGGGCATTGGCAAAGGCGTCAATGGCGAGACAGCTTTGTTCGATCGCCCTGATTCGCGGAAAGTGAGAAAGGCTCACATTCCAGCGGCGTGCGTTGTATAGCTGCGGGATCAGGCAGATATCGGCCATGGACGGGCGATTGCCATGGCAAAATTTGCCACCGTCCGTCTTGTTGCCATCGCCGCCTTCATCCGTGCGCGTTGCCAGCATGGCCTCGAACGCGGCCAGGCCACCGCCGATATATTTCTCCATCCAGTTATGCCGGAACGTGTCCGCGTCTTCGCCACTGGCGGATGCCAAATCCATGACATGACGCACCACACCCAGATTGCAGATGGGATGAATATCCATGGCAATAACATGTGTCAGGGCGCGCACGTGTTGCCGGGCAAGGGTTTCGGATGGAAGCAATCCCTGCCCCGGCCTTGTTTCATCAAGATATTCGATGATTGATACCGACTGGGTCATCATGATTCCGTCAATCTCAAGCGCGGGCACCAGCCCCTGGGGATTGCGTTTGAGATAGTCCGGGACCTTGTGAATCCCGGCCAGAAGATCAATCGGCACCGTCCGATAGGGAATATTCATCAGCCCCAACGCAATCCGCACCCGGTAACTTGCCGATGATCGCCAGTAATCATACAGGACGACTTCGCCCATATTTGGTCCTTATGGCTTGTATTGACGAACGGCCTGATCAATCGCACCAAAGATTGACCGGCCATGATCATCAAGCATTTCAATTTTGACCCGGTCGCCAAATTGCAGGAACGGGGTTATCGCCGCGCCGGTTTCAATCGTTTCGATCATGCGGATTTCAGCAATGCATGAATACCCTGCCCCGCCTTGATCGACCGGCTTGCCTGGTCCGCCATCAAGTTTGTTTGATACCGTCCCCGACCCGATAACAGTGCCTGCCGCCAGCGGGCGTGTGCGTGCAGCATGGGCAATAAGCTGGGCAAAATCAAATGTCATGTCGATCCCGGCATTGGCCCGTCCAAACGGCTTGCCATTCAGATCAACATGAAGCGGCAGATGAAGCTTCGCCCCATCCCAGGCATCCCCCAGTTCATCTGGCGTTACCGCAACCGGCGAAAATGCCGAAGACGGTTTGGACTGGAAAAACCCGAACCCCTTGGCCAGTTCGCCGGGAATAAGACCGCGCAGCGATACGTCATTGACCAGCATGATCAGCCGAATGGCAGACCGGGCCTGATCAAGGCTAGCACCCATCGGAACATCATCGGTGATGACCGCAATCTCGCCTTCCATATCGATGCCCCAGGCGGTATCGGCCATCAGGATATCATCACGCGGACCAAGGAAACTGTCAGACCCACCCTGATACATCAGCGGATCGGTCCAGAAGCTTTGCGGCATTTCGGCCCCGCGGGCCTTGCGCACCAGTTCCACGTGATTGACATAGGCCGATCCGTCCGCCCACTGATAGGCGCGCGGCAACGGGGAATGAAGGTCGGCCATATCAAGTGTGACGCGCCTGGCAATCGTGGAACCGGCTTCGATTTCATCGGACAGTTCGCGCAAACGCGGTGCGATCACCGCCCAGTTATCAAGGGCGGCCTGAAGGGTTGGCGCGATCGCGCTGGCATCGACATAGGATTCCAGATCGCGGGTTACCAGAACCAGCTGACCATCACGGGTGCCGTTTTTAAGGGATGCAAGTTTCATCTTATCGTTTTGCCTTTATTTCCGGCCTTCGGGGGTGCCATCAAATTTGCGTTCAAGCCCGGACCAGCAATCAAGATAATCATCCTGAAGGGTTTCAAGTTCGGCGGCGAATTTGGTCAATTGCTGCGGAAAGCGGGTTTCGAACATAAACGCCATGGTGCCATCAAGTTTCTGCGGGCCAAGTTCGGCATTTGATGCCTTCTCAAAGCCGAATGCATCGGGACCATGGGCCAGCATCATGTTGTGCAAACTCATGCCGCCCGGAACAAATCCCTTTTCCTTGGCATCATATTGCCCGCAAATCAGGCCCATGAATTCCGACATGATGTTGCGGTGATACCATGGCGGGCGGAATGTATGTTCGGCCACCATCCAGCGTGGCGGGAAAATCACGAAATCGACATTTGCCGTGCCTTCCTCGCCCGAGGGGGCGGTCAGAACCGTAAAGATCGACGGATCAGGATGATCAAACAGGATCGCGCCAACCGGCGAGAATGTCCGAAGATCATATTTGAAAGGTGTGTAATTGCCGTGCCATGCCACCACGTCGAGTGGCGAATGACCAATCGACGTTTCGTGAAACTGCCCACACCATTTTACCCTTACCCGACACGGGGTTTCCTTATCCTCATAGGCGGCAACGGGTGTTTTGAAATCACGCGGATTGGCCAAACAGTTCGCCCCGATCGGCCCACGGTCGGGCAGCGTGAATTTCGCACCGTAATTTTCACAGACATATCCTCGCGCCCCGCCATCAATCCCGGCATCAAGGATGCTGACCTTGAACATCATGCCGCGCGGGATCAGGGCGATTTCAAGCGGGCCTACATCCATGATGCCAAGTTCGGTAAATATCCGAAGCGTGCCGGATTCCGGCACGATCAGAAGTTCACCATCAGCATCAAAGAAATAGTCATCAACCATATCGGCGTTGCAGACATAGACATGGCTTGCCATGCCCGATTGCGACATCGCATCGCCCGCCGTCGTGATGGTGCGCATGCCCGAAATGAAATCGGCTGCGTCTTTTGGCATCGGCACCGGATCCCAGCGCAATTGACCAAGGGCAAGACTGTGATCATTCAGGCACGGGGCGGTTTTCCAATGCGGGTGATCAAGGACGGTAAATCGCCCGTTATGTTTGACACTGGGCCGGATACGATACAGCCAGGACCGTTCATTGGTGCCGCGTGGCGCGGTAAAGGGCGAACCGGAAAGCTGTTCCGCATAAAGCCCATAGGCGCATTTTTGCGGGCTGTTTTGCCCCTGTGGCAGGGCACCGGGCAGGCTTTCGGTTTCGAAATCATTGCCGAAACCGGGCATATATTTCAGATCGGCTTGATCCACGGCCGGATTGGCCGGATCACGGGTCGGTTTATCAAGCATGGCGGTCAATCCAACTGCGATAACAACAAACCGTCAGGGCCGCGTAACACACGGCCCTGAACTGGATATGGGGTTGGCGGACCTATTCCGCAGCATCAACTTTCAAAACACCACGGCGGATCTGGTCTTCTTCGATGCTTTCAAACAGGGCGCGGAAATTGCCCTCGCCAAAGCCTTCGTCGCCTTTGCGCTGGATAAATTCAAAGAAGATCGGTCCGATCACGGTTTTTGAGAAAATCTGAAGCAGGATTTTGGTCATGCCGCCATCAACGACCCCTTCGCCGTCGATCAGGATGCCATGCTTTTTCATCCGTTCGATCGGTTCGTCATGCCCATTCACACGGTCATGGGATTTCTCGTAATAGGTTTCCGGCGGACCGGGCATGAATTTCAGATCATTGGCCGCAAGCTTGTCGGTGGCGTCATAGATACCATCCGTACCGACCGCGATATGCTGAATGCCTTCGCCTTTGTATTTGCGAAGATATTCTTCGATCTGGCTTTTATCGTCAGTCGATTCATTCAGCGGAATGCGGATTTTGCCGCAGGGCGATGTGATCGCACGGCTGACCAGGCCGGTGATTTTACCGGCAATGTCAAAGAAGTGGATTTGCTTGAACCCGAACAGATCGCGATAGAAGTCCCACCATTTATCCATATTGCCGCGATAGACGTTATGGGTCAGATGGTCGAGATAATAGAAGCCGACACCTTCGGGCTTGGGATCGCGTTCGCCCAGCCAGTCAAATTCCGCGTCATAGGCCGATCCGGTATCGCCATATTTATCGATGAAATACAAAAGCGATCCGCCAATCCCGACAATCGCCGGGACATCAATGGCTTTGTCATCACCCAGATACGGTTCCGCCCCCTTGGACACCGCATGATCAAAGGCATGTTTGGCATCAACCACACGCCATGCCATCGACGGTGCGCAGGGGCCGTGTTTTTCAACGAACGTCATCCCATGCGAGCCTGGTTCGGCATTAAGGATGTAATTGATATCGCCCTGACGCCAGACGGTGATGTTTTTGGTCTTGTGTTTGGCCACCGGGCTATAGCCCATGCGGGCAAACAGGGTTTCGAGTTTTTCGGCATCCTCATGGGCGAATTCGACAAATTCGAACCCGTCGGTTCCGGCAGGGTTATCATCACTGATGGTGGCACGGGGGGCATCATGCGGGAACGGACCCATCGGAAGTCTCCTTTGATTGAAACATTCGAATTTCTGGAACTGTTCGAATTCTTGTTATGTCCCAATCGTGCGCCAAACCGCATGCAACGTGCATGCATTTTGGGTTGATTTCCGCCGCTGAATGCACACATCATGCATAATTACCGAAATAGGCGCGAATACCATGCAACTTGATCGACTTGACCTTAAACTGCTTGCGGAATTGCAGCGCGACGGGCGTCTGACCAACAACGATCTGTCAGAACGGATCGGGCTGTCGCCGTCGCAATGTTCGCGCCGACGTGCCCGACTTGAAGAAGACAAGGTCATTCGCGGATATCGTGCCGATATCGACCGTCAGAAGATGGGTCTGGGGTTGCTGGTGGTGATTTCGGTGACCCTTGCCACCCATAACCGCGACAATGCAAAACGGTTTGCCCGCCTTCTGGCCGACTTACCCGAAGTCCTTGAAGCATTTTCCCTGACCGGGGAAATGGACTATCACCTGAAAGTCGCGACCAAAGACCTGGCAGCACTGTCGCATTTCGTCAACGAGGTGCTGCTGCCCCATGATTCCGTGCAACATGTCAAAACATCGATTGTTTTAAACGTGTTAAAGGATTTCGAAGGACTGGCCGTCAGCCCCGGTCTTTAGGGTGAAAATGGCAAAGGCCGCACCTGCTGGCGCGGCCTTACCTGTCCCGAAGCCCCCCTTACAACAAAGCCTCGGCGACACCCCCCTATTTTTCGGAAATCAGATGGCCAGATACTGGTCACGCAATTCCGCATCATCAAGAACAGCCTGGGCTGTCCCGTCAAAGACGATTTCGCCGCTATCCATGATGATGGCGCGATCGGCAAGTTTCAGGGCCGCGATCGCATTCTGTTCAACGATGATGGTGGTGATGCCCAGTTTCTTGACGTTTTGAAGCGTCTTTTCGATTTCCTGAACAATCACCGGTGCCAGACCTTCGTACGGTTCATCAAGCAGCAATATCTTGATATCGCGTGCCAAAGCCCGCCCGATCGCCAGCATCTGCTGTTCACCACCCGAAAGCGTGATGGCTTCCTGTTCCGCCCTTTCGCCAAGGCGCGGGAACAGCTCATAGATGCGTTCGACCGACCAGCCGATCGGTTCGGCAATCTGGGCCAGCTCAAGATTTTGCTGAACCGTCATGCCCGGAATGATCCGGCGGTCTTCGGGGACAAGCTGCAATCCGAGACGGGCGGCCTGCCACGCCTTCATGGTGTGCAATGGCTGATGATCAAGCCAGATTTCCCCATGTTTGACTTCCGGGTCGGACATGCGGGCCAACGCACGCAGGGTCGATGTTTTCCCCGCCCCGTTTCGGCCAAGAAGAGCCAGAATTTCGCCTTCGCGGATGTCAAAGGACACCCCCTGAACGATATAGCTTTCACCATAATAGGCGTGCAGGTCATAGACCGAGAAAAAGGCCGGGTCGCCGCCCTGTTTGCGGACAGGTTCCTGTTTTGGCAGCGCGTTCATACTGCTTCCCCTCCGAGATAGGCTTCTTTTACTCTGGGATCATTGCGGACTTCTTCGGGCGTGCCTTCGCAAATGATCGCCCCCTGTGCCAGCACGCTGATGCGATCAGCCAGACTGAAGACAACATGCATGTCATGTTCAATGATCACTTTGGTCATGCCGCGTTCCTTGATCCGTTTGAGCAGATCAATCGTGCGGTTGGTATCATGACGCGACATGCCCGCCGTCGGTTCATCAAGCAGGAACAGCTTGGGATGCTGTCCCAGACACATGGCCAGTTCGAGACGCCGTTTGTCACCGCGCGACATCGATCCCGCGACATTGTCCTTTTGCGAAATCAGCCCGACATCCTCCAGCAGATGTTCGGCATGTTCGCGGATCTCGTTTTCGGCAAACAGGCTTTTGAGGAAGCCCAGCTTGAACTCGCCATCGCGCTTGGCAAAGGCGGGAACCATCACATTTTGCAAAAGCGAGAGTTCCGGGAAAATTTCCGGGGTCTGGAACACACGCGCTACACCAAGCTGGTTGATTTCGTGGGGCTGCTTGCCGGTCAGAACCTGATCGCCAAGCAGAACCCGCCCGCGATTGGGGGCGAGACGCCCGACAATCACGTTCAGCAAGGTCGATTTCCCGGCACCGTTCGGTCCGATAATGGCGTGAACCGTGCCTTCCTTGACCCGAAGATTGATGTCGGAAAGCGCACGCAAACCGCCAAAATTCTTGTCTACATCGGTTACATCAAGAATGTATTCAGACATTGATCAGACCTCCCCCGCCGATGCTTGTTCTTTTTCTTTGTTTTCATGTGCGCCGGATTTCGGTTCGGCCTTGTTGCGGTTGGTGACCAGTCGTGCAAGACGGCTGATGCCTTCCATGATGCCACCGGGCAGGAAGATCACGATCAGCATGAAGACAAGACCAAGGGTCAGGTGCCAGCCTTCGCCAACGAACAACCCGACCACAGCCGCAACCGGATGCGCCAGCCAGTCCGGCAGGAACGAAAAGGCATTCAGAAGCACCGTCTCGTTAAAGGCCGAAAAGATGTTTTCGAAATACTTGATGATACCCGCACCAAGCAGCGGACCGATCAGGGTGCCGACACCGCCAAGAATGGTGATCAGAACCACCTCGCCCGAGGCCGTCCACTGCATGCGTTCCGCACCGGCAAGCGGATCGGTCACCGCCAGAAGCGACCCCGCAAGCCCGGCATACATCCCCGAAATGACAAAGGCTGTCATCAGATAGGGTCGGGTATTATACCCGGTATAACCCATGCGGTTCTGGTTGGACTTAATCGCGCGCAGTTTAAGCCCGAAGGGCGAACGGAAAATGCGCAGATAGATAAAGAACGAAATCAGCATCAGGGCCGCACAGATATAAAAGCCCGAATAGCCGATCCCTTCGATCCCGAACAGGTTCGGGGTCGGAAGCGACGCGTCGGCTTCGATCCCGGCCATCCGGTCGAGAACGCGCGCATCACCCTGGGTCAATTGCAGACCGGTTTCACCATTGGTGATCGGGGTCAGCACCGAATAGGCCAGGTTATAGGACATCTGCGCAAAGGCCAGCGTCAGGATCGAGAAGTAAATCCCCGACCGGCGCAAGCTGACAAACCCGATGGCAAGGGCAAACAGACCCGACAGGATGGTGCCAAAGATCAAAGCCGGAATGACATTCATCGACAGCAGCTTGAACGACCAGACAGCGGTGTAGGACCCCACCCCGAGAAAGGCCGCATGCCCGAATGACAGATAACCGGTCAACCCGAACAGAATGTTATAGCCGATGGCAAAAATGCCAAAGATCATGAATTTCTGCATCAGATCGGGATAGGCCGCGCCAAATGGCTGCAACCAGATCGGCATGGTCAGGACCACCACCGACAGGATCGCCATGTAAAGAAGGTCCTGCTTGGGGGAGACGATTTTTGTGTTTGTCATTTTAGCTCTCCATCACGCCCCGACGACCCATCAGACCACGCGGGCGGGTCAGCAGAATGACGACGGCAACAAGGTAAATGATGATCTGGTCAATGCCCGGGAAGATGTCTTTCACTTCGGTCATGGACGAGAAGGATTGCAGAATGCCAAGCAGGAAGCCTGCAAGCACCGCACCGGGCAAGGAGCCCATACCCCCGACAACCACCACAACAAATGACAGCACAAGGAAGTCCATGCCCAGATGATAATCCGGTGGCAGGACAGGCGTGTACATCACCCCGGCAAGACCGGCGACCACCGCGGCGATGCCAAACACAATCGTAAATCGCCGTTCGATATTGATGCCAAGAAGTTCGACCGTTTCACGGTCTGCCATGCCCGCACGCACCACCATCCCATAGGTGGTGAAATGCAGGAACGAAAAGACAAGCCCGATGGTCAGAAGCGAGAAGGCCAGATAAATCAGACGCCACCACGGATAGACAACCGACTCACCCAATCCGAAAACCGCACCGATTGCCGCAGAACCCGCCACAATATCCGGGGCACCTTGCGGGATCGGGTTGGCCCCGAAGAAGGATTTGACCAGTTCCTGCAACACAATGGCCAGACCAAAGGTCACAAGGATCTGTTCGGCGTGCGGACGCTTGTAGAAATACCGGATCAGACTGCGTTCCATCACAATACCGATCAACAGCATCACGGGTATCGCCAGTATGATCGAAAGCGGCACGGACCAGTCAATGATCGCCTTGCCGGTTTCACCGAACCAGACTTCGAGATAAGGGGTTTCCTTATAGGCATCAAAGAAGGTCACGGACTCATCCTTGACCCGCACAGACAAGGTCAGGATTTTTTCGAGCGTAACAGCACAAAAGGCGCCCATCATGAAAATGGCGCCATGGGCAAAGTTCACCACGCCAAGCGTGCCGAACACCAAGGTCAGGCCAAGTGCAATCAGCGCATAGGCCCCGCCCTTGTCCAGACCGTTGAGAATTTGAAGAAATATAGCGTCCATCAGTTATCCGCCGCGTATTCGTAAAGGACTTAATGAAAAGACCGTTGGGACATCTTGAGGGGCAAAATGGGCCGACCACTGGGAAATGGCCGGCCCTGCTTGCATCACTTGGGCTGTATCAGACCTGATACGGGCCAAGCTCCCCACCGAACATGTCGGCCGGATACTCAACCTGCGAACGCGGTACCTGTTTGACGACTTCAAGAAGGTCAAAGTTGGACTGCGGTTCCTGTTTACCACGCACGACAAGAACATCCTTGAAGCACTGGTGATCTTCCGCACGGTACAGGGTCGGGCCATTGCCCGCGCCATCGAACTCGAACCCTTCGAGTTGTTTGATGACTTCCCAAGGTGCGAACGTGCCGGCCATTTCACAGGCGTTTGCATAAAGCAGCGTCTGGACATAGCAGGTGTGTGCAGCCTGGGACGGCGGGAAGCCGTATTCCTGACCGAAGGATTTGACAAAGGCCTGCGAACCCGGATCGGTCAGCGACCAGTGCCAGTTGGTGGTCCCCAGAATGCCCTTGGCGGCATCGCCGGCACCCTGTGCCATCAGGCGTGAATACAGCGGAACAACGATTTCGAAGTTCTTGCCATTGACCTGTTTGTCACGCAGACCGAACTGAACCGCCTGGGTCAGGGAATTGACCATATCCTTGCCATAGTGGTTCAGGATCAGAACATCCGCACCCGAGTTCAGAACCGGCGTGATATACTGCGAGAAGTCACCCGCACCAACCGGGGTCCGGACGGTGTTGACGGTTTCCCAACCGATATTCTCGGTCGCGGCCTTGATCGATTCTTCCTGGGTCCAGCCCCAGGTATAATCCGCCGTCAGGTGATAGGCGCGGCGATCGGTGCCATATTCATCCTTGAGCACCGGCGCAATTGCCTGACCGGACATATAAGCGTTGAAGAAGTGGCGGAAGCCATAACGCTTTCTGTCCTTGCCCGTGGTGTCGTTGGAGTGGGTAAGACCCGCCATGAAGATGACGCCCATTTCCTGGCAAAGACCCTGAACGGCAATCGCAACACCCGATGACGAACCACCGGTAACCATTGCGACATTGTCTTTTTCGATCATGCGCTTGGCAGATGCACGTGCGGCATCGGACTTGGTCTGGGTATCGCCGGTCACGAACTCGACCTTCTTGCCGAGAATACCGTTTCCTTTGAGTTCAAGCGGCTTGATGGTGTTGAGCATGCCGCCGTCACCTTCACCATTCAGGTGCTTGACCGCAAGCTGATAGGCACGCAATTCGTCAGCGCCTTCGTCGGCATACGGACCGGTCTGCGGTACGTTGAAGCCGAGTTTCACACTGCCTGAACTACCCGGATCGCCACGGAAAGTCTGGGCGTGGGCATTCTTGATGAAATGCATCGGGAACGCGCCACCGATCAGCGCCGCACCGGTCGTCGCAGCTGTCCCCTTCAGGATCGTACGACGAGTTACATTTCGGGTATTTTTAGTCTCCGACATGGTTTTCCTCCCCAATGTCTTGGGATCTGTTTCAGAGAAATCTGAGGTCTGTTTTCTGGTTGGTTTTTTTCACGACCTGTCAAAACAATGGGCACGTTCTGAAAATGAATCAACACTGAGTTGATATATAACGATTTTTTTGTAAATATATTGGCGAGAGAGATGAAAATTTGTAAATTTTGTCAAGATTGAGGTCGCCACATGTCCCGCCAGGCCCCCATCGGACACCGCATTCGCGGCCGCCGCAAAGATATCGGCATGACGCAAAATGCCCTGGCAAAAGCCGCCGGGATTTCGCCGAGCTATCTGAACCTGATTGAACATAACCGCCGGTCAATCGGCGGCGGGTTGCTGATGCGGATCGCAGCCATTCTCGACATCCATCCCCACACCTTGTCGGGATCGGAAGAAGGCCGCCTGCTTGCAGATCTGAGCGAAGCCGCATCCGATCCGGTTTTTTACAATACCCCGATCGAAAGCCGCGAATTCCCCGCGATGATTGCGGCAGCACCGGGAATGATCAGCGCGTTTCTTGCCCTGTACCGCGCCTATCGCAGCGGCCTTGACGAGGTCGACGCCCTGTCGGAACGCCTGAGCCACGATCCGTTCCTGACCGAGGCCAGCCATTCAATCCTGACGCGCATCACATCGATCCGCACGGTTGCCGAGATTTTTGATGATTATGACAACCTGTCACCGCAACAGCGTGCCCGGTTCAACGCGACACTGGTCAAGGAATCCCATCGGCTGGCGGAATCCGCGACCGAGATTTTCAACTTTCTTGAACGCGGAAATGCCGGACGCCCGGCCAACAACCCGGCCGAAGAAGTCGATGATCTGCTTTATGACAATGCCAACTACTTTCCCGCCCTCGAAGACAGTGCCGCCAGGCTGCGCCCCGAGATCGATCCCGATGGCGGGCTTTATCTGACCGATCTGATCAATTACCTTGAAAGTGCGCATAATATCCGGGTCGAACGCCTGCCATCCGAAGACTTCGCCACCAACGGATATCACTGGGACACAGAACAAAAAACGCTGCGCATTTCGCGCGCGCTTCCGATCACATCGGCCCGGTTTCAGGCCGCCCGAACCATCTGCAAACTTGAAGCTGGCGATACGGTCAATGCGGTTCTTGCCACCGCCAATATCAGCAGCGATGCCGGACGCATGCGCGCCTATGAGGCGTTGATATCCTATTGCGCGGCGGCACTTATCCTGCCCTATGATGCGTTTCTGGCCGATGCGCACGATCTGCGCCACGATATCGAATTGCTTCAGCAACGCTATGCGGCAAGCTGGGAGCAAATCTGTCACCGGCTGACCACATTGCGTCGCCCCGGCGCGGAAGGCGTTCCTTTTCACCTGATCCGCACCGACATTGCCGGCAATATTTCCAAACGGTTTTCGGCGTCCGGCCTGCAATTGCCGCGATATGGCGGCGCCTGCCCGCGATGGGCCGTGCATGAGGCATATCTGGCGCCGGAACGGGTGATTTCGCAATTCGTGCGCCTGCCTGACAACAGCGAATATCTGTTTGTGGCCCGGGCCTTGCGCACCGGGGCTGGCGGCTATGGCACGCCGCAATCGGTTCATTCGGTCATGATCGGCTGCGACACGGCATTTGCCAATGAAGTGATCTATGCCGATGCCTTGCCGCTTGAACGTCCGGAATCCGCCGTTCCGGTTGGTATTGCCTGTCGCCAGTGCCCGCGTGAGGATTGCGCACAACGCGCCTATGAAATGTCAGACACCGCCGATGGCCGGCCCAGTCGGGCGTAATGCCATGCACGGTCAGTACCGCGGGTTGTTTTCACCGGCACTTTGCCGGCTGGAAACCGCACAAACCCGCCAGATTTGCCCCCACCCAAAGTAGCATTATAATTCCTTAAATTAACAGATAGGATTACCAACATAAGAATCAGAAAAATCGGGGAGAATGTCCTTGAATGAGAGACCAAAGGTCCTGATTGCTGAAGATGAGGAAACCATTGTCGAATCCCTAAGCTTTCTTATGGAAAAGGAAGGCTATGACGTGCGTGTGGCCACCGACGGCCAGACCGCGATTTCCATGATCGCCCGCGATGCGCCAGACATGGTTTTGCTTGATGTCATGATGCCCGGCTGTGACGGGTTCGAAGTCGTGCGCGCGGTGCGCAGCGATGCCAATACCAAACTGATCCCGATCATGATGCTGACGGCCAAGACCCGCGAAGTCGACCGACGCAAGGGACTGGAACTTGGCGTTGACGATTTTGTCACCAAGCCGTTTTCGACCCGCGATGTGGTGTCGCGGGTGCGCGCCCTTCTTGAACGGGCAGATAACTGAAAACACCGCATAAAGACCGTTTTCCGACCGACAATCAGGAGACATTCCCATCACGCCACCCCGCAGACTGACAGAACGTGCGCTTGCTCTGATGCTGGTCGCCCTGTTTCTCTGGATACCGCCACTTGTCGGGATGTTTTCCCTTGATGGCATGGTATTCGGGTTGCCGATCCTGTTTGTCTATTTCTTTGCCGGCTGGGGAATTCTGATCATATTTTGCGCGCTGTTGACGCGCGCCTTGCGCAACGCGGCACAATCCGAGGGGCGATAAAAAATGCTGTCCTCGGAACTGGTGATTTTCGTTTCGCTGTTTTATGTCGGGCTGCTTTACACCATTGCCTGGTGGGGCGACAAACGGGCCCGTGATGGCCATTCCTGGGTCCGGAACCCGACGGTCTATACCCTGTCGATTGCGGTTTACTGCACATCCTGGACATTCTATGGCGCGGTCGGAACGGCGGCGCGCAACGGGTTGGAATATCTGACGATCTATCTTGGTCCGACGGTGATTTTCCTGGGTTGGTGGTTTTTGTTGCGCAAGATGTTGCGCATTTCCAAGGCCCATCGCATCACCTCCATCGCCGACTTCATTTCATCGCGTTACGGCAAAAGCACCCAGCTTTCCGTGCTTGTCACCCTGATCGCGGTTGTCGGCACCACGCCCTATATCGCGCTTCAGCTCAAGGCGATTGCAACCAGCTATACGGTTTTGACCGTCTGGGACCATGGTATGGTCGAAACCGCGCAGCACAGTCTTTCGATCTTTTCCGATAGCGGTTTCTGGGCGGCTCTTGGCCTGGCGCTGTTTGGCATTCTGTTTGGCACGCGTTTTATTGATGCCGATGAACATCATGAAGGCATGGTTGCCGCCATCGCCTTTGAAAGCCTGGTCAAGATGTTCGCCCTTCTGGCGGTCGGCATTTTTGTCTGCTTTGTGATGTATGGCGGGATCGGTGATCTGTTTGCGCAGGCCGCGGCCAATCCCGATACGGCGCAATTGCTGCTTTTGCGCGAAGACAGCGCGCCGCGCTGGCTGACGCTTATGATGCTGTCGATGGCGGCAATCCTGTGCCTGCCTCGCCAGTTTCAGGTGATCATTGTTGAAAATGTCGATGAACGCCATCTTGCCACGGCCAGCTGGGCCTTTCCGCTTTATCTGTTGTTGATGAACCTGTTTGTGTTGCCCATCGCCCTTGCCGGGCTTGGCGCCCTGCCCGCCTGGGCGGACCCGGACTTTTTCGTCATTTCCGTGCCACTGTTTGAAAACCAGTCGATGCTGGCATTGTTGGCCTATGTCGGCGGACTTTCGGCCAGCACAAGCATGGTGATTGTTGCCACCATCGCATTGTCGACCATGGTTTGTAATGACCTGATTGTCCCCGCACTTTTGCGCATCAAGCCGCTGCGTCTGACCGAACGCGATGATCTGACCGGACTTTTGATTTTCATCCGCCGCGCATCGATTGTTGTCGTGGTGTTTTTGGGCTTTGCCTATTACCGGTCGGCGGGCGCCACCGATGCACTGGCCGAAATCGGACTGATTTCCTTTGCCGCCACCGCGCAATTCATTCCGATCATGATTGGCGGTCTTTACTGGAAAGGCGGCACCAAAACCGGCGCGCAGGTCGGGCTTGTCGTCGGCTTTGCGCTTTGGGGATATACCCTGTTGCTGCCATCCCTTGCCGATAGTGGCTGGATGGACCCGGCCCTGATCCAGAACGGCGCATTCGGGCATCCATGGTTGCGCCCCGAAAACCTGCTGGGCCTGACCGGATTCGCCCCGCTGACCCATGCGCTGATCTGGTCGATTTCACTTAATACCGCCTTTTACGTGCTGATCAGCCTGTTCACCCAGCCAAGCGCGCTTGAACGTATTCAGGCGACTTTGTTTGTCGATGCCTTTTCGCGCAAAGGACAGGACACGGTGATCTGGCGGTCATCGGCATCGATTGATGATCTGTATGAACTGGTTGAACGGTTTCTGGGACGCGAACGCGCCTTTCATTCCTTCCGCGAATTCGGCTGGGAAAAAGACACATCCTGGCGCGGCAAGGGCGAAGCAGATGCCGATATGATTGCCTTTACCGAACGATTGCTTGCCGGGTCCATCGGGGCGGCATCGGCCCGCGTGATGGTGTCATCGGTTGCCAAGGGCGAAATGGTCAGTCTTGAAGAAGTCCTTGAGATCCTTGAAGAAACATCACATGTGATCGAATATTCCCAGCGGCTTGAACAAAAATCCCATGAACTGGAAAAAGCCGCCGCCGAATTGCGGGCCGCCAATGACCGGCTCAAGGAGCTTGACCGGCTTAAGGATGAATTCCTGACCATGGTCAGCCATGAATTCCGAACACCTTTGACATCGATCCGGTCATTTTCGGAAATTCTGGTCGATACCCCCAACCTTGAACATGACAAGGTCGAACATTTCCTGTCGATCATTGTCCGCGAAAGCGAACGCCTGACCCGTCTGATTGATGACCATCTTGATCTGGCCCGGCTTGAAGCCGGACATTCAGACTGGCGCGCGGTTGATGTCGATCCGCGTACCGTGCTTGATGAAAGTGTCGAAGCGGTCAAGGGACTGTTTGACAGTCGCGCCGTGCAGCTGACGACCGAGTTTTCACGTCAGTCGGTATTACTGCATGTTGATCGCGACCGCCTGACACAGGTGTTTATCAATCTTCTGTCCAATGCCGCCAAATTTGCCGATCCCGACCATCCCAGCGTCACGGTACGCGGCGAGGCCATGGATGGCGGATACCTGGTATCGATTACCGATAATGGCCGCGGGGTTGCCCAGACCGAACTTGAAACCATCTTCGACAAGTTTTCACGCAGCGGCAAATATGCCGATGATCAGCCCAAACCATCCGGATCGGGCCTTGGACTGGCGATTGCCCGCCATGTTGTCGAACATTGCCAGGGCAAAATATGGGCTGAAAGCCCGCCAGGTCAGGGCGCAACATTCCGGGTATTCATTCCCGGCCAGATCATGGAGGCCATCGATGCGGTCCGCCCGGGCGTTTTCCGCACGGACAGCTTTGGCACCTGATCCCGCGCCCGTCTTCCCGATAGCGCCAATCAGCTGACCTTTTCCGGATCAAAAACCGTATTATCAAGGAAACTGTCCGGCCCGACAAAGGACCGGTCATCGGCATCATTTGCGCCTTCGACCCGCCAGTCATGTTTGGGCACTGCGACATCAAGATCAGCCACCGCCGCGCGATACAGATCAGGACGATAAACCTGGCGCACCACGGAATTAAGATCGGAATCCGCAGGTACCTGCCCCCAGCGTTTCATCTGTGTCCCCACCCAGCTTCCCTGTGACAACCACGGGAAAGTGGCGGTATAGCGATAAAACACATGGCGATCGGGGATATCGGTCGGGGCTTCGCCCGGGCGCAGAACCGGCCGCCCGCCCAGCGACGCCTTAAGAATTTCATAGGGCGCACCGACATTGGATTCTTCGGACAACATTTGCGCCAGCTCGGAACGATTGCCCGGCTGATCGGCCCATTCGGCGGCACGCACAAGGGCCCGGACAAGACCCGATACCGTTTCCGGGCTGGAATTCACCCAGTCTTCGCGAATGCCCAGAACCTTTTCCGGGCTGCGCGGCCAGATATCATCCTTAAGCGCGACAATCACACCATCGCCGTGAAATACCGCGCGCTGGTTCCAGGGCTCACCCACGCAATAACCATCGACCCAGCCATTGCGCAGACTGTCAAACATGCGCGGCGGGGCAATCACACCGATATTCACATCCCGGTCCGGATCGATCCCGGCCGCCGCCATCCAGTAGCGCAGCTCGTAATTATGACTGGAGAACGGAAATACCGTCGCAAAGGACATGACCGGCCGACCCGCAGCCCGATCTTCATCAATCACCTTTTTAAGGGCGCGGCCCGAAAGTCCGCGCGGGCCATGCATTGCCGCCGGGTCGGCTTCAAGCATGCGCTGATACAGTCTGGTTGAAACCGTGATCGCATTTCCCCCGCGCCCCAATGCCATCGGCACGACAATATGTTGAACCGGGACCCCGCCAAGGCCAAGACGGGCCGCAATCGGGATGCCGGCCAGAAGATGGGCTGCTTCGAACACGCCATAGGACAGCTTGTCGCGAATGGCCGCCCATGACATTTCACGGACCAGTTCCAGATCAATATTTTCCTGCTCGGCAAAGCCCATCGCGCGCGCGACAACCGGTATGGCGCAATCAACAAGCGGGACAAAACCAAGACGAACCTTTTCAGCCATTCCTCAAAACTCCAACTGAAACGCCGTGATGACGCTTTGGGCGATCTCGTAAATCTTGCGATTCTGTTTCATGGCGTTCTTGCGCAACAGCGCATAAGAATCTTCTTCGGACAGGCCTTTTTCCTTCATCAGGATGCCTTTGGCCCGTTCGATCAGTTTGCGTTCATTGAGTTTTGCCTGCGCCTCGTCGCGTTCGCGTCTGAGCTGATCAAAAACATTGAAGCGCGATATCGCCATTTCGACGATGGGACGAATGCGGTCTTGTCGCAGACCGTCCACCACATAGGCACTGACCCCGGCCGATACGGCTTCCTGGATCATTGAGGCGTCGCTTTGATCAACAAACATCGCGATCGGGCGTGCAATAGCGCGCGACACCTGAAACATCTGTTCAAGCGTGTCACGGTCCGGGTTTTCCAGATCAATAATGATGATATCAGGCGCCAGCGCCTGAATGCGTTCGACCAGATTATGTGACGTCCCGATACGGGCGACGCGGGCATATCCGCTTTCGACCAGGCCACGTTCGACAATGGCTGCGCGATCGGGATTCTCGTCAATTACCAGAATGTTATATTCTTCCAGCTTTACCAAAATTAACTCTAACTCCCTGACAACCCGGGTGGTCGCGTCTCTCTTTTGTTTTTAATTTCCGTCCCGTTTTCGGATCCGGATTGATGTCCGGGATGCGATATTCACCGCATCCCGAAAAGATCTGATTGGCGGAAACCTTATTCCGCCGGTACTGCCTGCGCCGGTGATGACGCGGCCAGGCGTTCGGCCTGTGCGCTTTCAAACCGTGCTTTTTCCTCGGCCTGGGTCGCCGCAGAGAACCGCACCGCCAGGGCCGCAAACGAACAAACGATCACGGCACAGCCCAGATACAGAAGCCCTTCCTGATAGGTAAGTTCTTCGGACTTGAACAGGAAGCCCGCTGCAACCGCACCGGCATTGCCACCGGCACCAACGATACCGGCAACCGAACCCAGTGCCTTGCGATTGACAAACGGTACGATGCCGAAAGTCGCACCTTCGGACATCTGCACAAACAGCGAGAAGACGATCATCACGGCAACCGCAACAGCCAGTGCTTCCATCTGGGAGAAGGCAACAAGTGCGACACCTTCGATGAACAGCGCCATAAACAGAAATTTGACGCGCCCCGAAAGGCCACCCTTGGCGGCAAATTTATCGGAAAACACACCGCCCAGCGTGCGGGCAAAGATGTTCATCAGACCGAACAGACCGGCAATCATGCCCGCCGTTGCCAGCGACAGTTCAAACTTGTCGAAGAAATAGATCGCCGCAATGTTGTTGATGGTCAGCTCAACGCCAAAGCAGGCAGCATAGACCAGGAACAATGCCCAGACGCGGTAATCGGAAACCGCGGCCATCATGCCCTTGGCAGCACCGGCTGTATCGTCTTCGGGTTTGAGTGCGCCGCTTTTGCGCATCTCGTCATAGTTGCCTTCCGGGCAATCCGTGGTGAAGACCCAGTAAAGAACGGCAACCACCAGCATGATCGCACCCGGGAACACCATCGCCAGACGCCAGCCCATGGTTTCCGCAACACCGAAACCGAGCACCATGGCAAGGATCAGCGGCATGACCATTTGGGTGACACCACCGCCAAGGTTACCCCAGCCGGCCGTCGTGGCATTTGCCGTACCGACGACATTGGGGGCAAACATCATGGATGTATGATACTGGGTAATCACAAAGGATGCCCCGATCGCCCCGATGGCAAGGCGTGCCAAAAGGAAGGTTTCATAGCTGTCGGCAAGACCGATCAGCATGACCGGAAGCGATCCCAGAACCAGAAGACCGGTATAGGTCTTGCGCGGGCCGATCTTGTCGCAAAGCGGTCCGATCAGAAGCCGTACCAGAACCGTGATGGCAACCGATGCAATGATGGTGCTGCCGATTTCGCTTTTGGTAAGTCCAAGGTCATCGCGTACCAGCGGCATCAACGGCGCGATCCCGAACCAGCCAAAGAAGCACAGGAAGAATGAAAGCCAGGTCAGGTGAAAAGTCCGCATCTGAACAGTCTTGAGACTGAAAAGATTTATGCGTGTAGCCTTGTTCTTGATTTCCATAATGTGAAGCCCTTCGTTTAGGTCGCGCAGAGCTTGCGAGATGCTGTGTACGACCGACGGTTTTTCCCCATGGGCCTCTTGCTTCATCTGATGGATTCCGCAGGCGACCCGTCATTCGTATCGGAAAGGCTGCGCGTCCATCGCGCTGCTGTTCCAAACGTCTGATCGTCCGCCGTTGGACGAAGAACTGTGAGCCACCCGTCGTTGGGCCTGCTTTCGTCAAAGCTGCTCACACGGGATGACATGCTGCAAACAGCGCGCCAGTTTTTTCGCGATGCGGGATAAAATTTGCAAATTGCTGGAATCCAATGGTTTTGGACGAACGCGCCTGCAAACAGTGATTTTGGATTTTGGCAAACTCTGCGATTCTGCACATTTTTTGATCTTGTCGATTTTGCGCTGTTTATTTTTTAATCAAATTCGATCATTCCCTCCATAACAACTCAACCATCCGGATTGAAATCCCCGTTAAATTACAGGTTGTTGCAAGATAATTTGTCCCGTTTTCCATTCTGGCACGGGACTTGAATATATCGGGGTATGAGCGCGGGCAGTGTCGCCTGCGGCTCCGGCCGAAAAGCCGATTGCATATATAAAGAATCCAAAGACGGGTTCACCGGATAACGACGTCCGTTGCGAAATGCCTTTTAAAAGAGCAGGCCGCATCGGGCGTTTTTTTGTGCCAACTTCGCATCCCGCGACGAGGAGCCAGAGACAAATGAACCACGTCCCTGCAAACATAAAAGCCGCAAAATCCCGCCTGGTTGTCATTGGCAACGGCATGGCCGGCATGAGAACGGTCGAAGAAATCCTGAACCGCGCACCGGACAAATACGACATCACGGTTTTCGGTGCCGAACCGCGCGTGAACTATAACCGCATCATGCTTTCGCCCCTGCTGTCGGGTGAAAAGAATTTTGACGAAATCGTCATCAACACCCCGGAATGGTATCGCGAAAACAACATCCATCTTTATTCCGGCGACCCGGTTGTTGAAATTGACCGCATCCGGAAGGTCGTCATTTCCAAAAGCGGCACGGAAACCGAATATGACCGTCTGTTGCTGGCCACCGGTTCGGACCCGATCATCATTCCGGTTCCCGGCCACAAACTTTCTGGCGTTGTTACCTTCCGCGATGTCGATGATGTTGACGTCATGCTGGGTGCTGCAGCCAAGGGCGGCCCGGCCGTTGTGATTGGCGGCGGGCTTTTGGGTCTTGAAGCCGCGGTCGGACTTCAGGCACGCGGCATGGATGTGACGGTTTTGCATCTGGCAGGGCACGTCATGGAACGCCAGCTTGATCCGTCTGCGGGTTACCTTTTGGCACAGGAACTTGAACGGCGCGGCATCACGGTAATTACCGAGGCCGACACCGCCGAAATCGTCGGAACGGAAACCGTAACCGGCGTGCGTCTTAAGGACGGACGCATGATCCCGGCTGATCTGGTGGTCATGGCTGTTGGTATTCGCCCCAACGGGCGCCTTGCCGCAGACACCGGCATCGCAGTCGAACGTGGCATTGTCGTTGACGATGTCATGACCACCAGTGATCCGGCGATCTTTGCGGTTGGCGAATGCGTACAGCATCGCGGCCAGTGTTATGGCCTTGTCGCACCGCTGTTTGAAATGGCGAAATCCTGTGCCGATCATTTGACCGAGATTGCGACCGATGGCTACGCCGGGTCGGTCACCTCGACCAAACTTAAGGTCACGGGTGTTGATGTCTTTTCCGCCGGTGATTTTTCGGGCGGCGGCAATACAGAAGAAATCGTGTTCCGCGATGCCGGACGCGGTGTTTACAAACGCATCGTCCTTGAAGACGGCAAGATCAAGGGCGCGGTTCTTTATGGCGATACCACCGATGGCGGCTGGTATTTCCAGCTGATGAAGGACGGACAGGATGTTTCGGAACTGCGTGACACCCTTGCCTTTGGTCAGGCGTTTGCCGGGGGATCTGCCGGAAACCCTCTTGACGCCGTTGCAGCCCTGCCAGATGACGCAGAAATTTGTGGCTGTAACGGCGTTTGCAAAGGTTCCATCGTTTCTGCCATCACCGAAAAGGGCCTGACGACCCTTGATGAAGTCAAAGGCCACACCAAGGCGTCGGCGTCCTGCGGATCATGCGCAGGACTGGTTGAAAACCTGCTTGCGGCGACCCTTGGCGGTGATTATCAGGCCGCAACGGTCAAGCCGATCTGCACCTGTACAGATCATGATCATGACAGCGTGCGCCGCCTAATCATTGCCAAGGGCCTTAAATCGATGCCCGCCATCATGCAGGAACTGGAATGGAAATCATCCGATGGGTGCCATGTTTGCCGCCCGGCATTGAACTATTACCTGTTGGCTGCATGGCCGGGGGAATATGTCGATCATGGCGCATCACGGTTTATCAATGAACGCGTACACGCCAACATCCAGAAAGACGGCACCTATTCCGTGGTGCCGCGCATGTGGGGCGGCCTGACCAACCCGCGCGAATTGCGCGCGATTGCCGATGTCGCCGATAAATTCGACATCCCGACAGTCAAGGTTACCGGCGGTCAGCGTATTGATCTTTTGGGTGTGAAGAAGGAAGACCTTCCGGCGGTTTGGGCCGACCTTAATGCCGCAGGCATGGTATCGGGTCATGCCTATGGCAAATCGCTTCGGACCGTCAAAACATGCGTCGGACAGGAATGGTGTCGCTTCGGCACCCAGATGTCGATGAGCATGGGGGTCGAACTTGAAAAAATGACCTGGGGGTCCTGGATGCCCCACAAGTTCAAAATGGCCGTATCGGGCTGTCCGCGTAACTGTGCCGAAGCCACCATCAAGGATTTCGGCGTGGTGGCAACCGATGGCGGCTGGGATTTGCATGTTGGCGGCAATGGCGGCATCCATGTCCGCGCGACCGAACTTCTGTGCAAGGTCACAACCGATGAAGAGGTCAAGGAATATTGCGGTGCCTTCATCCAGCTTTACCGCGAAGAGGCCCGTTATCTTGAACGCACCGCACCGTGGATCGAGCGCGTTGGCCTGAAACATGTTCAGGAACGGGTTGTGGATGATGCCGAAAATCGCAAGGCCCTGTTTGATCGCTTCATGATCAGTCAGCAAACCGCCCAGAAAGACCCATGGGCCGAACGCGCATCCGAGGGCGTCGACGCCCACGAATTCAAACCCCTTTCGATGGTCGCAGCGGAGTAAGACAGATGACGAACAATCTGACATGGGTAGAAGTCGGACCCGCTGCCAATATCCCGCAGCAAGGCGCGCGTACCCTGCAAACCCAAACCGATCGCATCGCGATTTTCAGAACCCTTGATGATCAGATCTTTGCCCTGCTTGATCGCTGCCCGCACAAGCAAGGCCCCCTGGCACAAGGCATCGTGCATGGCCATTTCGTCACCTGCCCGCTTCATAACATGGTGTTTTCGCTTGAAACCGGCGAGGCACAAGGCCCCGATGATGGCTGTGCCGCCAAGGTCGAATGCAAGGTCATTGACGGCATGGTGCGGGTTGGCCTGACCGAACTGCAAGCTGGATTGCGCCATGCGGGATGAGGTCAAAACAACCTGCCCCTATTGCGGTGTTGGCTGTGGCCTGATCATTTCGCCAACCCGTGACGGATGGGCTGTCGGCGGCGATCCCGACCACCCCGCAAACCTTGGGCGCATCTGCTCCAAGGGGGCGGCGTTGATCGATACCATCATGGCCGAGACTAGGCGCGATTTTCGCCTGCTTGAACCCGAAGTCGATGGCAAACAGGTCGGCTGGAAAACCGCCATTGCCGAGACCGCCAATCGCCTGCGCGATACCATTGAAAAATATGGTCCGAAATCGGTGGCCTTTTACGTCTCGGGGCAGCTCCTGACCGAGGATTATTATGTCGCCAACAAACTGATCAAAGGCTTCATCGGGTCACCCCATATCGATACCAATTCAAGGCTTTGCATGGCATCGACCGTGGTTGGGCACAAGCGTGCCTTTGGCGCCGATGTGGTGCCCGGATGTTACGAAGATCTTGAAATCGCCGATCTGGTCATTCTGACCGGGTCAAATCTGGCATGGTGCCACCCGGTACTTAATCAGCGCCTGCGTGCGGCCAGGGAAAAGCACGGCACCAAGATTGTCGTGATTGATCCGCGCAAGACGGCAAGTTGCGATATTGCCGATCTGCACCTTGCCATCAAACCGGGCAGCGACGTTGCCCTGTTTAACGGTTTGCTGGCCTGGCTTGACCAGACGGGCAATACCGATCTTCGGTACGTCGCCCGCCATGTCAGCGGCTATGAACAGGCCGTGGCAGAGGCCCGGGCCGACTGCCCGGATATCGAGACAACCGCACAAAAATGCGGGCTCGACCAACAAGACAGCGCCGATGAAACCGGCTCAGGTCTGGGAAAACTGGAAACGTTGTTTAACTGGTTCGCGGCCTTTGATCGTACCGTCACGGTATTTTCACAAGGCGTGAACCAGTCATCTAGCGGGTCGGACAAGGTCAATGCGATCCTTAATTGCCATCTGGCAACCGGCCGGGTCGGAAAACCGGGTTCAAGCCCGTTTTCCGTCACCGGCCAACCCAACGCCATGGGCGGACGCGAAGTTGGCGGCCTTGCCAATCAGCTTGCCGCCCATATGAACCCCAATGATCCGGTCGATATTGATCGTGTCAGACGGTTCTGGAAATCCGATGCCCTTGAACCGGGCGAAGGATACAAGGCGGTCGACATGTTCCGCGCCATTGAAACCGGTGAAATCAAAGCCGTCTGGATCATGGCAACCAACCCGGCAGTCAGCCTTCCGGATGCGGATCGCGTGCGTCTTGCCCTGTCGCGTTGTCCGCTTGTGATTGCATCCGATGTCGTCAATGACACCGACACATTGCGCCACGCCCATATCAAACTGCCCGCCACCGGCTGGGCAGAAAAATCGGGCACCGTCACCAATTCCGAACGGCGCATATCGCGCCAACGCCCGTTCCGCGAGGCCCAGGGCAATGCCAAGCCCGACTGGTGGATCATGACCAAAGTCGCACGTGCCATGGGATATGGCAAGGCTTTCAAATACAAGGATCCCGCCGATATCTTTGCCGAACATGCCGCCCTTTCGAAATTTGAAAATGACGGCATGCGGGCCTTTGATATCGGCATCTGGCACAAGGCCAGGAAATCGGCCTATGACGCGATGGAACCGTTTCAATGGCCGGCTTCTCGCAAACATCAACCGGCCAGCGGTTCCCAACGGCTTTATGGTGATGGCATATTCACCACGTCAAGCGGTCGGGCCAAAATGCTGGCTGTTGCGCATATTCCACCGCAATCCCGAACCAGTCGCGACTTCCCGCTGATTGCCAATAGCGGCCGGTACCGCGATCAATGGCACACCATGACGCGCACCGGAACAGCGGCACGTCTTTCGGCCCATCGCCCGGAACCACTGCTTGAAATCCACCCAAAAGATGCCGCCAAATTTGGGCTTTCGGATGGTGGCATTGCCCGGATCAAAAGCAGCCATGGTGCGTCCCTGATGCGGGTTCTGGTCACAGATGCGCAAATGCCCGGACAGGTTTTCATTCCCATGCACTGGAACGATATCTTTTCGGCAGCAGGCGGGATCGGTCGGCTTTTGCCCCCCAATGTTGATCCCCATTCCGGCCAGCCCGAAAGCAAGCATATCCCCGTTGCCCTCGAACCATTTGTCCCGAAATGGCAGGGATTGCTGTTTACAAGTACCCCGGTTGATCTTGGCAGCCTGCCCTATTGGGTGGCGGCGACCGGGCCGGGCAGCATGATTTATGAAATCGCCGGGTCCGAACCGATGATGTTCAAGTCCCTTTTGCCGATTGCGGCCAATGAGGATGACGAACAGGTCATTGAATATAGCGACAGCAAAAAGGGCGTTCATCGTTATGCCCGATTGAACGGCGATCGCGTTACCGGCGCCCTTTTCATCGGCCCGGACCGCCCGGCCCTTGGCCGGGATTGGGTTTCAAACCTGCTGGCAACCGATCAGGTCGCCCCCCTGGAACGCAATGCCCTTCTGGCCGGGCGGATGCCCGATGCGGGCGCAATCAATGATCGCCTGATCTGTTCATGCTTCTCGGTCGGGCTGGCGGCCATCAGCCGTGCCATTTCTGATCAGAATGCCGTAACCGCCGCCGATATTGGCCGTTTGCTTCAGGCCGGGACCGGGTGCGGTTCCTGCCTGCCGGAAATAAAGGAGATTCTCGATGACGCATTACCGCGCGCCGCAGAATAATCGCGGGCTTACGCCAGATGTTGCTGCCCATGCTGCGACATCTGAAAACTTCGCCTATTTTCCGGCCTTCATACATGTGACCGGCAGAAAGGTATTGGTACTGGGCGGCGGCGAAGTCGCACTTGGCAAGCTGCGCCTGCTTGTGCGCAGTCAGGCAAAGATCACGGTCGTCGCACCCGAAATCTGCGACGACATTGCCGTGATGGTGGACGAAGGGCGGATCGTTTGGGAAAGCGCGCCCTTCGTCGACACCATGATCAACCGGGCGGTCATGGTATTTGATGCCGCCGATGATCCGTATTTGACCGCACGGGTGCAGGCCGCGACCAGACGGCGCAACATCCTTTTGAATGTGGTCGACAAGACCCCGCATTGCGATTTCATCGTGCCGGCAATCCTTGATCGCGCACCGGTAATGATCACGATATCAACGGGTGCCTGCGCCCCAGCGCTTGCGCGCATCATCCGGCAGCGCCTTGAAACCGTCCTTCCGGCATCCATGGCACAACTGGCCCGCATTGCCCGCGATGCCCGACAAAAGGTCGCCGAACACCTTCATGACAATGTGTCACGCCAGCGGTTCTGGACCCATTTTTTCCAGCGCGGATTGCAAGAAACCCCGACCGGCACCGCACGCGATAGCGATATTGACCATGCCCTGCGCCAGTTCGTTCCCGATGGCAGCAGCGCGACCGTCCCCGGCGGGCAGATCATGAATGCCGAAATCCATGCCGATACTGCCTTTGATCTTCCGCACGGCATCGCGCGCGCGATTGAAACCGCCGATATCGTCTTTCACGAAGACCACATTGCCGAAGATATCCTGACGCTTGCCCGGCGCGATGCCACCCTGATCCCGATTGGTTGCATCAGCCTTGATCACGACCCCGACGCCAAACGTGACAGCATCGAACAGCAAACCAGAATTTTCGCCCGACAGGGTTTCAATATCGTCACCCTGACCCAGGCGATCACGCATTAGATCATCCTGACGTCCATCCGGTTCACCCTGTGGATTATGGCTCCCCGTATTCCACACAAACTGAAGGCGCGCAAAGTACCCCCTGCGCGCCTTTCTTTTTGCCAGAAGGGCAAAAGTTATTTCATCGTCGGCATGACGAATTCCGCACCTTTGCGAATACCGGTCGGCCAACGCGAGGTGATGGTTTTCAGCTTGGTGTAGAAACGCACACCTTCCGGGCCATGCATGTGATGATCGCCAAACAGCGATGCTTTCCAGCCGCCAAACGAATGGAACGCCATCGGAACCGGGATCGGAACGTTAATGCCGACCATGCCGGTCTGGGTACGTGCGGCAAATTCACGCGCCGTATCGCCATCACGGGTAAAGATCGCAGTACCGTTGCCATATTCGTGGCTATCGACAAGGTTGGCAGCGGTTTCGTAATCATCGGCGCGAACAACCGACAGAACCGGGCCAAAGATTTCTTCCTTGTAGATGCTCATATCCGGGGTGACGTCATCAAACAGGGTGCCCCCGACAAAGTAGCCTTCTTCATAGCCCTGAAGCTTGATATCGCGGCCATCAACAACAAGCTTGGCACCTTCTTCGACACCCTTGTTGATATAGCCGACCACCTTGTCACGATGGGCTGCCGTTACCAGCGGCCCCATTTCAGCCGCCGGATCGGTCCCCGGTGCAACGCGCAGTTCATTGATACGCGGTACCAGCTTTTCAATCAGGGTATCTGCCGTTGCCTTGCCAACCGGCACGGCCACCGAAATTGCCATGCAACGTTCGCCAGCCGACCCGTATGCAGCCCCCATCAGGGCATCGACCGCCTGATCCATGTCGGCATCCGGCATAATGATCATGTGGTTTTTCGCACCACCAAGGGCCTGACAACGTTTGCCCTGCGCGGTTGCGGTTTCATAGATGTATTTGGCAATCGGGGTCGATCCGACAAAGCTGATCGCGGTGACGTCCGGATCAAACAGAAGCGCATCAACCGCTTCCTTGTCGCCCTGAACAACGTTGAATACGCCATCAGGAAGACCGGCCTCGGTCAGCCATTCCGCCAGCAGAAGGGATGCGGACGGATCACGTTCGGACGGTTTGAGGATAAAGCAGTTGCCGCATGCAAGTGCCACCGGGAACATCCACATCGGCACCATGGCCGGGAAGTTGAACGGCGTGATACCGGCAACGATCCCCAAGGGCTGACGCACCGAATGGCTGTCGACCTTGGTACCGACATTTTCGGTGAACTCACCCTTGAGCAACTGCGGCGCGCCGGTTGCAAATTCGACAACTTCGATCCCGCGGGTGACTTCGCCCAGCGCATCGGAAAGAACCTTGCCATGTTCGGCGGTGATTGCCGCGGCCAGTTCTTCGGAACGGTCTTCAAGAATGCCAAGAAACTTGTTGAGGATACGCGAACGGCGAAGTGGTGTGGTATTGGCCCATTCATCACGAACAGCCGCAGCCGATTCAACTGCCGCACGCACTTCGGCCTTGGATGCAAGATCAACCGTGCCGCTTTGTGCGCCGGTTGCCGGATTAAAGACAGCAGCAGAACGACCGGATTTACCGGCGACGCGCTTGCCATTGATGTAATGGGTGATCTGGGTCGACATGGGGTTCCTCCCGACTAAACCTGATTTCGGATTGCCTGATTTCATCACCGGCAAACTAGGTCCATTATGACTATGCACTGCAATGCACATCAATTATCATTCCTGCAAATTCGATGTGCAAAATTTAAAGTCATGAGAGGTCAGTCACCGTAATGGATTGGGATCGCTTCCGCATTTTCCTTGCCGTCGCCAGGCAGGGTCAAATCCTGGCCGCCGCACGCCAGCTTGGCCTGAACCATGCCACGGTCGGACGGCAACTGACCGCCCTTGAACAGGAACTTGGCACCAAACTGATTGACCGGCGCACCACCGGATCGGAATTGACCACCGCAGGGCGCGAATTGATGGCCGCGGCGGAGGCCGCTGAATCTGCGTTTCTGCGGGCCGGGACCGCTGTTTCGAACCAGTCCGAAGTCATCAGCGGCACGGTCCGGGTTGGTGTACCCGATGGATTGGGGAACTATTTTCTGGCAAGTGAGTTAGCTCACTTTGCAGCGAATCATCCTGATCTGGTTATTCAGATTGTGCCGCTGCCACGCACATTTTCCCTGTCACAGCGCGAAGCCGACATCGCCATCACCCTTGATCGCCCCAAGCAGGGACGGCTGGTGATCAAGAAGCTGACCGACTATACGCTCAGCGTCTATGCCAGCCGGGATTACATTGAACGTTACGGGGATGTGCGGACAGAGGCCGACCTGTCAGACCGGCTGTTTGTCACCCATATCGAAGACCTGATTTACAGCCGTGCGCTTGATTATGCTGCCCGGCTTGGCAAATTGATGAAACGTCGCTTTGAATGCGGCAGCGTGGTCGCCCAGATGGAAGCTGTGCGCAACGGACATGGCATCGGCATTCTGCATGATTATGCCACCGATGGCGTGCCTGATCTTGTGCGTTTGCTGCCTGAAATCCGCTTTACCCGCAATTACTGGATGCTTCAGCACCCTGACACCAAGGATACGCGCAGCGTTGCGTCGGTCGCGGAATATATCACGCGTGTTGTCCGCGCAGCGCGCGACCGGTTCGTCATGAGCTAACCCACCAAACCCGAGGCCATAAACCCGTCCCCGAAACGACATCAGGCACAAAGACAGGATCTGTCCTTGTGCCTGGATGGGGTCCGCTTTTGCGGGCGGATCTGACGGTCAAAGACCGGTCAGATCAAATATTAATGACCAGTGGTCAATGTTTGCGCCAGTCAAATTCGATCACTTGCTGATCGGACAGGCTCCGCAATTTTTCTTCGAAATAACCGCGGATCTGATCAAGGCCCTTACCGTCGGAAGCCGACATCGCGACAGTCAGGAAAGATGAGCTGGCAGAGATTTCACAAACCCCGTCCTCAAAGGCCAGAAGACCCTTGTTTGCATCGCGCAGTTCACCATGAACCGGTTCCTGCACAGAACCAAGAAAGCCTTCAAGATAGCGGGGGGCGTTGCGTAGATAGATATCCGCAAAACAATAATTGGCGTCCATATCCTGATCCAATTCCATATCCGGATGGTTTGTCATTTCCGATGATTCCGCCGGGGCATCATCATCCTTATCTTGGCCGGTACCCTGTGCCTTGATTATCCGGTCAGACATGCACAAACCCATTTCTTCCAATGGCGCATAAAATGCACCAAACGAATCCCCATTACCCCTATCACCTGCATAGCACAGAATACATGCACGCGACAATAGTGACCAGTGGTCACTAAAATGTGAGCTTTAATGTAAAGACCACATTTTCTAAAGCGGAAAATGTCTCAAAATCGTCGAAGCGCAACCCGTCATGGCGATTTTTTTCATAAAAATCTTATTTTCTGCCAATTCGATGCCGATCAAAAATCGAAAATGTCATAAAAATCCCATGAAACCAGCGACCTGCACCTTGGGACGCAGCCGTAAAAATTTCACGAAATGGCGACTCCATGCACGAAACTTACGGCTCTTGGGACCTGCTTTCACCACATCGGAACAGGGCCAAACCAGATATTTCCACGACGGCGCGACACCCCGGCATGACACCCCGGTTTGTCATACCGTTATGACACCCCGGTATGACAAACCAAACCGTTGGCATCGCCAAGCAGTTGCACAGATACATCCGCAATCATGGTTTGGACATACCCAAAGCACGCCATTTCGCCATGAAGGACAACCGACCTGTGCTGAATACGTGACCATGTAAGACAGCGCGCCAACTGATGTGTTTCTGGATGGTTAGCCGCGCGATATCGCGATCCTTCAGGACGCCGTCACAACAAGGTGGCCTGCAAAATCCGCTGGCAGTTTCGGTACATGTTCCACGATTGGCGACACCCTTTTCTGTGCCTGCGGGTCGATAATTCCCGTGGCCTTGAAAACCGCTTCATAGCGGCACCAAGCCTGATAGAAATCATCAAGGCTGGCTGATCGCGGCAGCAACAATTGTTCTGCCATGTCGGCAACCGGCCGGCGGGCGTCCTTATATTCAATGTCGATACCGACCGAAATACCCGGTCGTGTCGCCAGCGCGACCGCAATCAGGTGCCGGGAATGGCTGATTGAGGCCGATAGATTTGCCCCATCCCGACCTGTCCCCCGCACCCAGGGCCGCCCATCGGCATCCTTGAAAACAAGTCCCTGTCCGTCGCCGAGATCATGACCAACGTCATTATGCGGACCCGCATCCTGTATCCCGGCACGGGGCAAATCAGCACTTTCGGAAACGACTTTTCTGGCAAGAAGCCCCAGCAATTCATGTGCGAGCGCGGACATTTCCCGGCGTGATGACCGGTCCGTCGGCAGCTCGGCCCCATGGGTGCGGATCGCGTAAACAACCCCTTCATCCAAAGCTGAACAATGCTTCATTCCCGTCAAATTGCCGATCCCAAAAGTGGTACTTGTCGCCACCAGCACAATCCATTATTGCTGAACTCTGGTCACACGAGCACGGTCAGAAGCAATGAAAAATCATGTTTTCCGGCCAATCATGACTGCGATCAATTGAATTCGTTTTCACCAAAGAATCAAGGCAGATCAAAATGCGTAGCTTGAAACTTGCAGCAGTTGCCATCGTTTTTGCGGCACTCAGTGCCTGTACGGCAACTGTTCAGAACTTTTCGAACCAGCCCTTCCCGAGCGATGTCGAAAAGCTCAGCATGGAAGAAATTGAAGCAACCATCATCGAAGCCGCATCTGCACGCGACTGGATTGTTCAGCGCGAAGGCGAAGGACATCTCAAGGCAACCTACGCACCGCGTTCACACAGCGCAGAAGTTGCCATCTCCTTTGATAAAAAGAACTATTCGATCATTTATGTCGACAGCACCAATCTGAACTATAATGGCACCCAGATTCACCGGAACTATAACCGTTGGGTCAACAACCTGAGACAGGATATCCTGCGTGCGGTCTCTGCCCGCGCCGCACTTGCCAACTAGGACTTCAGATGACGCTGCTTTGCGCCTGCCTGCCCTGCTGGGCTTTTTGGGAAAATACCGATGGTCAGGCCACCCTGACCACAAAGCGTGACGGGGATACCCGGATCACAACCGAACCATCGGATCCCGGCCAACTGGCGCGTAGCATCAAACCAGCCTGGCGGCGGCGACTGGACCTGTTTGGTCGCGCCGCCGCCGAGGTGCTGTCCCACACACTCCAAACCACCGAAAATCCGCGCATCGTTTTCTGTTCACGCCACGGCAATATCGACCGCACGGTCAAACTCCTTCATCAGGTTGCCACCGATGATGCCGTTTCCCCCGCCGATTTCAGCATGTCGGTCCATAATGCCTTTATCGGGGTGGCATCCATCAACTGGTCGATCACCGAAAGCCATACGGCCATTTCCGCCGGGGATGACAGCCTGATTGCCGCACTGACCGAAACACTTGCGCAACTTGCATCAGATGCACGGCCGGTCATTCTGTGTTTTGTCGATCTTCCCCTGCCGGAAATCTATAATGATCAAACCGAACAGTCCGATCAGGGCATGGCACTTGCCATCCGTTTTGATCCGCAAAATGGCGATCATGATGGCGAACTGCACCGTTTCAAATGCCTGACCACAGACGAACGCAGCATGCTTTCGCCCGCAAGCGCCATTGACCATGGCAAGGCACTGGTTGATCTTTTATCGTCACGTCAGAACGATATTTGCATTGCCGGAAAATCAAGCGCCTGGACCATCACACGCCATGACTAAACCCGCCCTGGCCCAGCGCCCCGACGCCCCGGATCATCCCCGCACGCAAGCGCCCGAACAAACGGTGGCAGGCGCCAGACCCGCGCGCGACACACACGCGGACAAGCCCCGCAATACCAGCAAACCCCGCAAAACCCCGCCCCGTCAGGCCCGTGGCCTTAACTGGTACTGGCGGTTATTTGCCACCGGATTTGCCTTTTGCAGTTTCGGGCTTGGCGGGCTGTTGATGGCACTTACGATTTTTCCGGCCATGATGGTGGTTCTGCAAAACCGCGCCAGACGCCGCAAATACGCGCAATTTGTCATTTGCCGCGGATTTCGGCTGTTTACCTGGATGCTCGATATCACCGGGGTCGCCGGTGTAGAAGCACACAATGTTGACCGTTTGCGCACTGCGCGCGGCGCACTGATCATTGCCAATCACCCGACCCTGCTTGATGTGGTGATGATCCTGTCACGGATGGACAGATGCCAGTGCGTGGTCAAGCACGAGCTGTTTCGCAACCCGTTCCTGTTCGGGGTGGTGCGCGCGGCAGGTTTCATCCGCAATGACGACAATCCGGAAAACCTGATTTTTCAGGCCCGTCATCATCTGGCCGCCGGGGCGAATATCATGATCTTTCCCGAAGGCACCCGGACCCCGCCGAAATGCAAGCTCGGCAAGCTTCAGCGCGGGGCTGCAAACATCGCGATAGAGACACAAGCCGACTTGATTCCCGTGGTTGTACACTGTAATCACGATACGTTGAAAAAAGGGGTCCCGTGGTATCGTATTCCGCCGTCCAAAATCCAATTCCGGCTGGAAGTTGATCCCCCCATCTTATTTAACGACATACATGATCCCGGGTTGCCGCGGGCGAAACAATCGCGCGCGCTGACACGGTTCATCAAAGAATATATCTTGAGCAGATTGAAACATGACTTCGCTGGAAACAGAACTTAAAGCCTTCATCATCGAGACCCTTAATCTTGAAGATGTGCAGGTCGACGATATCGACAGCACCGAAGCCCTGTTTGTTGATGGGCTGGGCCTTGATTCCATCGATGCCCTGGAACTTGGCGTCGCGCTTCAGAAAAAATACGATGTGCGCATTGATGCCAAAGACGAAAACGTCAAAACGCATTTTGCCTCTGTACGCAATCTGGCGACCTTCATTCAGTCAGAGAAAGGGGCGTAAACATGCATAGTCGCGACGAAATCTATAACCAGTTGCACGCCTATCTGGTCGAGTTGTTTGAAGTTCCGGCCGAAGACATTTCCCCGGATGCCCATTTGATGGATGACCTTGATCTCGACAGCATCGATGCGGTTGATCTGATTGTGAAATTCCAGGAACTGACCGGCAAGAAAATCCCGGCAACTGAATTCAAATCGGTCCGAACCGTCGATGACGTGGTCGAGAAAATTCATGACCTGGTCAGTTCCTAATCGCATTGGTGCCATACTGCTTGCGATACTGGGTATTGCCTATCCGGTACTGGTCTATTTCGGATTATCGGTCTTTTCACCGCGCCTGATCCTGATTGTGCTGATTGTGGCTGTGTTGCTGCGTGCGGCGCTGTTTCTTGGCAGTGGCAAACGCGTGCAGGCAATCACTTTTCTGTTGGTTGCAGCGATCCTTGCCTGTGCGGGGATCGCCAGCGAACTGGTGGCGATCCGGTTTTATCCGGTCATTGTTTCTGCAACGCTTGCGGCGTTGTTCGGGATGTCTCTTTTTGTCGGGCGTCCAATGATTGAACGCTTTGCGCGGTTGCGCACCCCCGAACTTGACGATTATGCCATCGGCTATACCCGCATACTGACAGCAGTCTGGGTCGGCTTTTTTATTGCAAATGGCAGTATTGCGGCCTGGACGGCCCTTTCTGCCAGTATCAAGACATGGACCCTTTATAACGGGCTGATATCCTATGTGCTGATTGCGGTCCTGTTCGTCGGCGAATGGCCGGTACGCCGCATCCTGCGTGCCCGTCATGATCGCAAAACACAAGACAGCACCGGTCAGGAGAACGCATGAGCGTTTTTTTCACGAATCTCGGCAATCCGCAAAATGCCCATACCGGACTGTGTTTTGAAAATGACACCACGCTTTCGGTTGGGGCGATCAATGCAGATATTGACCGCCTGACCACACAGCTTGATGCGGGCAAACGCATTTCAATTTATTGCCAGTCGACACGTCTGTTCATGATCGCGCTGGCCGCTGTCTGGCGGGCCGGTTCAACCGCGATCCTGCCGGCAACCGACAAAAGCGGGTATCTTGATGAAATCGGCCAACAGTTCGATACCCACCTTGATGATGCCAGAATACAGCAGTTGCTGATCGCCGCGAACACCAAGCCCGTCCCGGCAACACCCGGCATTCCGCCGGCAACATCATGCCAGGCGATCTTCTTTACATCCGGATCCAGCGGCACACCGAAACCGGTCATCAAAACCCTGGCCCAGATCGAAGACGAAATCACAATCCAGTCGCCCCTTTGGCGGCCGCTTATGGGCGATGATGCCCGCATCATCGGTCTTGTGTCCCATCAACATATTTACGGTCTGATCTTTCGGGTGATCTGGCCGGTCATAACCAAACAGATTACCTGCGCCCAGCAGGCCCAGTTCTGGGACATGGTCCTTGGCGAAATGCAGACCGGGGATATGCTGGTCGCAAGCCCGGCACAGCTTAAAAACCTGCATCCTGATCTGGCCACCGCCCCGCGCCCGGCACTGGTCCTGAGTTCCGGTGGACCGCTTGATTTCGCAGCAGCACAGTCGGCCACGGCCATGCTTGGCGTCTGCCCGACCGAGATTTATGGCAGCACGGAAACCGGCGGCATTGCCTGGCGTCAACAGCATCAAGAAAATGCCCCCTGGCACCCATTGCCGCAGCTTGAAACCGGGCTGAACGATGCCGGATGTTTGCGGGTCCGCGCCCTCCATATTGCCGGAACCAACTGGTATCAGACCGAAGACCGCGCGATGCTTGACCGGGAAAAGAACAGCTTTGTCCTTAAAGGGCGCGCGGATCGTGTCGTCAAGATCGGTGGCAAACGGGTGTCGCTTGGCGCGGTCGAAGAACATCTGCGCCGTAATGAACTGATCGAGGATGCAGTTGCCTTGCTGGTACGCGAAGATGATCCGCGGCTTGCCGTTGTTGCCGTCCTGACACCGGATGGAAAGGCCGAACTGGAAAAGCGCGGCCGCTTTCGCATGGGGCGGCTGTTGCGCCGCGAACTTTCAAAATTCGAAGAAGACGCCGCCTTGCCGCAACGCTGGCGGTTTGTCGATCGCCTGCCCACAGACAGCCAGGGCAAAAAGCCGCTTCATCTGTTGCGTGCCCTGTTTGATGACAATGGCAATGCCTTGCCCGAGGTTACCGAACATGTGCGTAATCAAGAACGCGATGCCGTATCGCTGACGCTTAAACTTGACGGTGACATGACCTGTTTCAAGGGGCATTTTCCCGGGCAGCCGATCTTACCCGGCGTCATTCAGCTGCACTGGGCCGCTCTGTTCGGGGCATCGGTTTTTGGATCGTCGCGCAATGTTGCCGAAGTCAGCCAATTGAAATTCCGCAAACCCATCACGCCATCCGACGTGATCCGGCTTGAACTTGATTTCGATGCGTCTGCCCATCGCCTTAAATTCAGCTACCGTTCCGATCAGGACGATCTGCACAGTTCGGGTACGCTGAAATTACGGATGCCGCAAGATGACGGGGCAAAGGACGAAGGGGAAAAGATCGCGTGAAAATCTGTGCGCTGATCCCGACCTATAATCACCATACCGTTCTGGCCGATGTGGTCGCCAAGGCGCGATCCTTTGATCTGTGTGTTTTCATCATTGATGACGGATCGAACGCGCAAACCCGTCAAGCGGTCGCAAACCTTCACGATCCCGATCATGGCGTATTTTGCCATCGTCTTCCGCGCAATGGCGGCAAGGGTGTTGCTGTCATGACCGGCATGGAACTGGCCCATCAGGCCGGCTTCACCCACGCCATTCAGATCGATGCCGATGGTCAGCATGATCTTGATCGTATTCCCGAAATGCTGCGCGCTGCGCGAAATGCACCGGATGCACTTGTCACCGGGCTTCCGGTTTATGATGACAGCATCCCGACCGGCCGCAAAATCGGGCGCTGGGTCACCCATTTCTGGGTCTGGATCGAAACATTGTCCTTTGCCATCCGCGACAGCATGTGCGGCTTTCGCGTTTATCCACTTGCGCAAAGTCTTGCCGTCTGGCGCAGCGAAGGTCTTGGCAAAAAGATGGATTTCGACACCGAACTGATGGTGCGGCTTTACTGGCGGGGTGTTCCGGTGATCCACATCCCGACAAAGGTGACCTATCCCGACGGCAACATATCGAATTTCCGGATGTGGAAAGACAATGTCCTGATCAGTGCGATGCATACGCGTCTGGTCTTTGGCATGATCTGGCGACTGCCCGGTTATCTCCGGCGCGGGGCGACCTTTGCCCCGCGACAGCGCGATATTGCGTTTGACAGCCCGCCCGTCTCGTCCGAACACTGGTCGGAAATCGACGAACGCGGCATGTATTTGGGCATGCGTTTTCTGGGGGCCGTGTACCGTTATTTCGGTCGCCGGTTCTGTCTGGCTGTGATGATGCCCATCATCTTCTATTTCTATCTGACCGGAAAAAATGCGCGCCGGGCATCGCATGATTTTCTGATCCGCGCCCAAAAGGCCGGTGCCAATATCACCCCGACCAGAATGAATGTTTTCCGGCATTTCTTGCGGTTCGGGGAAAGTGCACTCGACAAGATTGCGGCATGGTGCGGCAAGCTGGGCGAAGGCAATCTTGACCTTCCTGATGATGCCGAAAGCCTGTTTGACTATCTTCCGCGCGATCAGGCAGTTGTGCTGCTGGTGTCGCATTTCGGCAATATGGAACTGGTCCGCGCAATTGCCAGCCGCGACCGCGACTTTCGCGTCAATGTTTTGCTTCATCAAAAAAACGCGGCCCGGTTTGGCCGGGTTCTTCGGAAATTTGCACCTGAAAGCCAGGTCGACCTGATCGAGGTAACCGACATCGGCCCGGACACCGCCATCATGTTGCGCGAACGGGTTGATCGCGGCGAATGGGTGGTGATTGCGGCTGATCGCATTGCGATTGGCGCGCGCGACAAGACTGTGCTGACGCCATTTCTGGGCGAAGATGCCCAATTCCCGCAAGGCCCGTTCATTCTGGCCTATTTGCTGCAATGTCCGGTTTATGCGGCAGCGGCATGGCGATCGGGCAAGACATTCCGGATTGCCTGGCACAAACTGGCCGATCAGATGATCCTGCCACGCGTCAACCGGCAGGCCGCGATCACGAAATATGCCAGTGCCTATGCGCAATGGCTTGAAAAGATTGTTGTTAACGAACCGCTGCAATGGTTCAATTTCTATGACTTCTGGGCGAAGAAAAAGGCTGATAATGACCAATAATCACATCAACATCATTTTTGGCGAAAACGATCTGACGATCGAAGATGTGATTGCCCTGTCCGAGCAACGCGCCCGCCCCGTCCTGTCCGGAAGCAGCGAATTTCGCGCCCGCATCCAGAAGGGGGCCGATTTCCTTGATCAGGAACTGCGCGAACATGGTCATATCTATGGGGTGACAACCGGATATGGCGATTCCGTTTCACGCCGTGTGCCCCCCGAACTGGTGGCCGAGCTTCCCCTGCATCTTAGCCGTTTTCACGGTTGCGGACTGGGCAATATCCTGCCCGCTGATCAGGCACGCGCCGTTCTTGCCGTCCGGCTGGCATCACTTTGCAGCGGCTATTCCGCGGTAAGTGTCGATCTGCTTGATCAACTGACCGGGCTTCTGGCCCATGATATCACGCCGCTGATCCCCGAAGAAGGATCGGTCGGTGCATCTGGCGATCTGACCCCGCTTTCCTATGTCGCCGCCGCCCTGATCGGGGAACGTGACGTGCTTTATCGCGGTACCAGAACCACTGCGCGCGACGCCCTTGAACAGGCGGGGCTTCCCCCGCTTGTCCTGCGCCCGAAAGAAGCCCTGGCGATCATGAACGGTACGGCAGTGATGACCGCTTTGATGTGTCAGGCCTTTGTCCGGGCGCAATATCTTTGCAAACTGACCAGCCGCATTACCGCAATGGCCAGCATCGGCTTGCTTGGCAATCCGGCGCATTTTGACAAACGGCTTTTTGCCGCCAAACCCCACCCGGGACAGGCGCAAATTGCGGCATGGATCGAAGGGGACCTTTGCCATCTTGGCGATGATTTCGAACCGGCCCGCTTGCAGGACCGGTATTCATTGCGCTGTGCGCCCCATGTGATTGGTGTGCTGGCCGATATGATGCCTACATTCCGCAAAACACTGGAAATCGAACTCAATAGCGCCAATGACAATCCGCTTCTTGATGTCGGGGAAAACATCATCCTGCATGGCGGACATTTTTATGGCGGGCATGTTGCCTTTGTGGCCGATGGCATGAAAACGCTGGTTGCCAATCTTGCCGATCTGATGGATCGCCAGATGGCGCTTCTGGTTGATACCAAATTCAATCATGGTTTGCCGTCCAACCTGTCGGGATCGAATGCGGAGCGCGCGTCAATCAATCACGGTCTTAAGGCTGTTCAAATCGGTGCATCTGCCTGGACGGCCGAAGCATTGAAACAAACCATGCCCGCCAGCGTCTTTTCGCGTTCCACCGAATGCCATAACCAGGACAAGGTCAGCATGGGCACGATTGCCGCGCGCGATTGTCTGCGCGTGATGCAATTGACAGAACAGGTGGTCGCCGCCAACCTGATCGCCGCCCTTCAGGCCATCCGACTGCGCGAAAAATCGGGCGAAATCACGCAAAAGCAGCTTGGCCCGGATCTGGTGGCGTTCCTTGATCACCTGAAACAGGACATCGATTTCATCGACGAGGACAAGCCGCTTGAAGCCACCTTGCGTCTGGTGATTTCGCGCATCCAGAACCGCGACTGGACGCTTTATGACGGGGATATCGCATGATCAGTGCATCCGTCACCGAAACCATCCAGTTCTATCATCTTGATCCGATGAATGTGGTCTGGCACGGCAATTACGTGCAGTTTTTCGAAAATGCCCGCTGCGCGCTTCTTGACCGGATTGACTATAATTATCCGCAAATGGATGAAAGCGGCTATCTGTGGCCGATCGTCGACATGCGGGTGAAATATGTCCGTCCCTGCCGGTTCGGACAAAAAATCAAAATCACCGCCACGCTTAAGGAATATGAAAACCGCCTCAAGATCGACTATCTGATCAGCGATGCCGATAGCGGTGAAAAACTGACCAAGGGCTTTACCATTCAGGTTGCCGTTGAAAAGGCCACGGGCGAAATGCTGTTTGCCAGCCCGCAATGTCTGATCGACAAGCTGGAAGCCCGAAAATGACGAAGTCCCTGCAAGCAACAAAGCAGATCATTTTGCACATTGCCCTGATCGTGTTTTTGGCGATGACAGGCCATGTGGCATCGGCCCGTGCGGATGCGATGCCCGCCGCCAAACTGCAACAGATCGGTGATGGTCAGTATCTTGCCGGTGTATTTCGCCTTGATCGGTATCTTGCCGGGTTTGAACAGCCACTGGTCTCAAAGGGGGCCTTTACCCTGTCGCCAGGCGACGGGCTGGTCTGGCAAAACCGTGAACCGTTTCCCGACGTGACTGTCATGACCGATCGCGGCATCACCCGTATCGGGGATGACGGCAGTCGTGAAACCATCGCCAATGGTGCGCAATTCAATCAGTTCATCACCCTGATTTCAGCCGTTCTTTCCGGTAACTGGGATGCACTTTCCCAACATTTCACAGTTACTGAACGGTCTGTTGAAATGGATGTCGAGAAGGGCGTCGAAAATAACGCTGAAACCGATGATGCAACCGACGGCGACAGTGCCAGCACCTGGCAGATCGAACTGACCCCGATTGCCGGGCGCCCGATTGCCGATCAGATCGCGCACATTACCGCATCAGGCCGTGATTTTGTCGATCATGTCCGGATTGACAAACCCACCGGCGATCATGACGAAATCACCCTGTCAAACCAGACGGCTGCGTCCCTGCCACTTCCTGATGACATCGTAGCCCTTTTGGCCGGGCAGGTACAATAATGAATGTACGCGCCGTCATATGGTTTTTGTGCCTGATCGTTATGGGGGTTCTGACCTTCTGGCAGATCAATGCCCAAAACGCCAAGATAGACGGTGATATCCTGTCCCTTATCGGGCGCGAACATCATGACGGGGATGCCGACCAAAAGGATCGGTTAAGCGACATCAATATTGTACGGGATCTTCTGCTGAGTGATGCCAATCAGGTCATCATCATGATGTCCCATCCCGACCGCGACCAGCTTGAAAAAGCAAGCCGCACCCTTGCTCAACACTTCCGCGACATGGACGGCACCGCATCGGTCAGTGTCCCCGGGTTTGAAACCGGCGATGCAAGATCCCTTTATGGGTTTTATCTTGATCATGCCGGGGGGCTGTTATCGCAAAAAGACCGTGACCTGCTGATTAATGGTGACGGGCAACGCATATACAAGCGTGCGGTCCAATCGCTCTATGCGCCGTCATCCATGATCTCTGCGCAATCGCTTGCCAGTGATCCGTTTTCATTGCTGCCAGGCTTTTTGGCTGAACTCGGTGACAAGATCGGGCAAAGCGGCCTTGTGCACAAAGATGACCATTATGGGACGCCAATCATCATCACCCTTGCCCCGCATGTCAGGACAAGCGGATTTGAAGCCGACTGGGTCAAACATGCCGATGACCTGATTGCCACCGCGACGGCATCGGATGACGCGCTTTTGATTGCCAAAACCGGACAGATTTTCTTCGCCGTGTCCGAAGCCAGCCACGCAAAATCAGACGTCCAGCGCATAGCCGTGATTGCAACATTCGGGGTGATTGCGATGGTGGTTTGGGTGTTCATGTCGCCACTTCCGATCCTGGCAGCCTTGTTGACCGTCGGAAGCGGTCTTCTTGCCGGTATCACCGCCCTTGTTCTGGTCTTTGACAGCATCCATGCCATTGCGCTGGTTTTTGGTGCCAGCCTGATCGGGATTTCCATCGACTATGCACTGCATTATCTGGTGTTGCCCGGATCAAGCGGAACCGATGACACGCGGCTTTCGCATGTTCGACCGGGGCTTCGGCTCGGTCTTTTGACCACGGTTTGCGGATTTTCCGCATTGGCCTTCACACCGACGATCCTGCTTGCGCAAATATCGGTTTATTCGATTGCCGGTCTGATTGCCGCCTATGTCACTGTGGCGACCATTTTGCCTTGTCTGCCGGCCCGCAATATCCGCGACCGCGCCGCCATCAGACTGATCTATCAGAAAATCGATACTGTTCTTTTGGCTGTCCGGCCATCGAACGGACTGCGTCATGTCATGCTGGTTCTGGCGACTGTTGCGTTGATTGGGGCGGCATTTTATCTGCCGGCCAATGATGATATCGCCGCCCTTGGCCATGGGGATGACGCCCTGATTGCAGATGCACGGATCATTGCTGAGACCCTTGGCATGGGCGGGAACCCGCAATTCATCCGGGTGGATGGCGATAACATTCAGGACCGTCTTGAAACCGGCGAAGCCGTCCGCGATGCATTGCGTCCGCTGATCACCGATCGACGTATCGGCAGTCTGTTTGGCCTGTCCGATGTCATACCGTCCATCAGCCGCCAGAACACCAACCGCGCCCTGATCACATCGCAATTGATTGAACCATTCGGCCCGCAATTGCAGGCCGTCATCCCGGTGGACATTTCCAGCACACAAGACACCAAAACCCCGCTTGAACCTGCCCCGAAAATTCTTGCAGCCATTCCCGGATTATCCGGCCTGCAACGCGGTGAAACCGATATCATCCGCCTTAATGCGGTAAAGGACGTCGATGCCGTGCGCGATGCGATATCGCATATCGGACAGGCCAGCCTGATCAATCCGCGCGAAACCATTACCGGTCAGTTTGCCCGATACCGTGTCTGGGCCAGCATCGCGCTTGGTGTGTCCCTGCTTGTTGCGGGACTGGTTGCGGTTTTGCGATACGGGTTTCCTGACGGACTGCATGTCGTGGCCGCACCGCTGATCGCCATCCTTTGTGCTGTAAGCGGGGCCTTTGTGCTTGGTGTGACGATCAATTTCTTTGCCATCATGTCGCTGTTTCTGGTGTTTGCCATTGGCGCGGATTACGCGATCTTTACATCCGAAAGCCGCCAGCACGGCACACAGGATGCAACCCGGTTTGCCGTGTTCCTGTCACTGATCAGCAGCGTTCTGGCATTCGGGCTTCTGGCGACAAGTTCGGTTCCAGTGGTCAATGCCATCGGAACCATCATTTCGATCGGGCTGATATCGGCGTGGGTGCTGTCATACTGGATGTGCGCCGGGCATAAAGGCAACGATCAGCGCACCACCCACCCGCAATCCAGGGGACACCAATAATGCACGATTGCGACATTGCGATCATCGGCGCCGGACCGGCCGGGGCCGTGGCGGCAAAATTGCTTCATGATGCGAGCATGCATGTCACCGTGCTTGAGGCACAGACATTTCCGCGCTTTGTCATTGGCGAAAGCCTGTTGCCCAACTGCATGAACATCCTTGAACGTGCGGGTCTTCTTGATGCGGTTCAAAAGGCCGGGTTTCAGTTCAAGAATGGTGCGGTTTTCGAACGCGGTCCGCTGTATCAGTCCATCGATTTTCGCAAGAATTTCGAACCGTCGGGCTGGGGCACCACATTCCAGGTCCAGCGCGCGCGATTTGACAAGATCCTGACCGATACCGCCATTGCCGCGGGCATTGATATCCGGTTCGCGCACAAGGTGACCGAAACCAGCCTGACCGATGGCGACTGCCAGCTGACATTTCAGAATGACCGTGGCGAAACCGGCAAACTGCGCGCGTCATTTGTCCTTGATGCCAGCGGATATGGCCGCGTTCTGCCCCGGATGCTCGGCATTGCGCGGTCCGGCCAATCCAGCGAACGGCGGGCACTGTTTACCCATGTTCAAGACAACATGTCGCCAACCGATCACGACCGGAACAAGATCCTGATTACGGTTCACCCGACCCATCAGGAAGTCTGGTACTGGCTGATTCCGTTTTCGGACGGCACATCATCCGTCGGCGTAATTTTCCCCGACCAAGATCCCCGATGGTCATCAATGGATGAACAGGCGATCTTTGATCAACTGATTGCCGATACCCGCCTTGGAACCATCCTTGCCGATGCCAGACCGATCCGTCCGCTTAATGCGATTGCCGGATACAGCGCCCAGTCCGATCAGCTGTTCGGCGACGGATATGCGCTGCTTGGCAATTCGGCGGGGTTCCTTGATCCGGTATTTTCATCGGGTGTCACCATCGCCATGCAGTCGGCCGAAATGGCGGCCAACGTTCTGATCAATCGTCAAAATGCCGAAAATGTCGATTGGCAAAACGATTATGCCATTCCGCTTGAACGCGGTGTTGAGACCTTTCGTTCCTATGTCGACGCGTGGTATGACGGGCGGCTTCAGACCATCATTTTCAATCAGCCGACCGAAGACACCAAGGTCAAGCGCATGGTTGTTTCGATCCTTGCCGGATACGCCTGGAATCTCGACAATCCGCTTGTAAGCAAAACCGATCATTACCTTAAGATGTTGCACGACCTATGCGATCCGTCCTGACCATCATGGTTACCGCAATGCTCGGTGCCTGCAGCCCGCAATTTGCCGATCGCCCGGATGGCGATCCGGTGAATGCGTCTGTTCGTGATCTGGTGGTGCCCGATGGTGAAAACGATGTTTTCCTGACACTGCCTGCCAATCCATGGAAGGCTGCCGACCCGATCAATATCGCCCAACAGGTCAGCGCAACCTGGACCGACCCGGCAGCGGCAGAAACCAGGGAACGCACAACCTTTATCGCCCGTATTGCCATCACCACCAACCACGTGATGGTCGCAGTGCTTGACGGCCTGGGACGGCGTGCCCTTGATATCGACTGGACGGAAAACGCACTGAATGTCACACGCGCTGACTGGTTGCCCGACCGGATCGATGCGCGCCGTCTGCTGGCTGACATGTTTGTCACCTATTGGCCGCTTGACGATGTCAAAAATGCACTTGGGCACGGCATGACGATCCAACAGACCCCGTCAGGCAGGATCATCCATTCCGATCATACCCAAAATGCCCTGATCACGGTCACCCGTCCCGCGACCGATCCCTGGCAGGGAACGGCAACGTTGCATAACACGCGCCATGGATACACACTGACCATCAATTCACAGCGGATGGCACCATGACAGCGACCGGAAAACCCGCCTTTCTGTCGGCCCTTGGTGTTGTATCGGCACTGGGATCGGGCAAGGCACAATCATCAGAAACCCTGTTTGGCGATCGCCCTGCCGACATGATCCTGCATGACGATTATCTGGTCGATGCCAGCACCATCCTTGGCACGGTCACAAGCCCGCCCGACGCCCTGCCCGACCATCTTGGCCACTATGATACGCGCAACAATCGCCTGTTATGGACGGCGGCCAACCAGATCGCCGATGAAATTTCCGATGTCATCGCAACATTCGGCAAGGATCGGGTGGCGATCATTCTGGGCACCAGCACATCGGGGATCGAAGAAGGCACATCGGGATATCGTGAAAAACTTGCGACCGGGAAATGGTCGGACACCTTCCGTTATGAACATCAGGAAATCGGATCACCGGCAGATTTCCTGCGCGATGCCCTTGGCTTGCAAAATCAGGCGTATGTGATTTCAACAGCCTGTTCTTCAAGTGCCAAGGCCTTTGCCGCGGCAAGACGCCTGATCCATGCCGGTTTTTGCGATGCCGTACTGGTCGGGGGTGTGGACAGCCTGTGCCGTCTGACCGTTCGGGGTTTTCATTCGCTAAGCTCGGTTGCAACGGGCATTTGCAATCCACTGAGCATCAATCGTGACGGCATCAATATCGGCGAAGGTGCGGCCCTGTTTGTCATGCGCCCGGACCGGGGGGATATTTCGGTGCTCGGTGTTGGGGAAACATCCGATGCCCATCATCCCAACGCCCCCCATCCCGATGGCATCGGTGCGACCGCGGCCATGCGGGCCGCCCTTGATCAGGCGGGTCTGTCCCCGGCGGCGGTGTCCTATGTCAATATGCATGGCACAGCGACCCCGCTTAATGACAGCATGGAAGCACGCGCCATTCATCAGGTTTTTGATCATGACATTGCCGTCAGTTCGACCAAACCCATGACCGGTCATACACTTGGTGCCGCTGGCGCGATTGAGGCCGCCATTCTTTGGCTGTCCCTGACCGAAATGGAAAACGGCACCCCGCTGCCCCGTCATATCTGGGACGGCGTAGCCGACCCGGACATCCCGGAAATCAATCTTGTCAAAACTGTCGGCCAACGACTTGCACCGGCTGAACAATCTGCAATGATGAGCAACTCCTTCGCCTTTGGCGGCAGCAATGTATCCGTCATTCTGGGGCGGGGATTTAACCGTATTGGTCCGTCATCATGACTGCACATAACACCCCGTCCTTGATGCCACCGGTTGACGAGCTTGTCCTGCACGCAGCCCCGATGTTGCTGATTGATGAAGTATGTTCTGCCGACCCTGACCGGCTGCATGCCCGTGTTCGCATTCATAAAAACAGCATGTTCTTCGAAGACGGCATCGGGGTTCCGGCCTATGTCGGCATTGAATATATTGCCCAGGCCGTCGCCGCCTATAGTGGCTGGCGCGGCAAACAGGCAGACCCGGCCACGCCGCCGCGCATCGGCTATTTGTTGGGGACACGCAAAATGACCCTGGCCTGCGACGGCTTTGCGGCGGGCAGTTGCCTTGATGTCTTTGTTAAAAACATTTTCGAAGATGACCAGATGGGCGTCTTCGAAGGCGAGGTCAGAAACGGTGAAACCGTTCTGGTCAAAGCCCAGATCAATGTCTTCCAGCCGGCATCGGCCCCGGATCAGCCCGAAGACACCATGACGACCACCAACCAAGAAACGACACAGCCATGACACAGACCATTCTGGTAACCGGTGCCAGCAAGGGCATTGGTGCCGCCACTGCAAGACGCCTTGCCCGTGACGGATTTGACATCATCGTGCATTACAATTCGGACCGCGATGGTGCGCAATCGGTTCTTGATGATGTCATGGCCGCGGGACGCAGCGGGCGTCTGATCAGTTTTGATATCGCCAATCGTGATGCAACACGCACCGCCATCGAAGACGATATCGCGCAACATGGCGCACCATACGGGGTTGTTCTGAATGCGGGACTGACGCGCGATGCCGCATTTCCGGCCCTTGAAGATGATGATTGGGACAGTGTGTTGCACACCAATCTGGACGGGTTTTACAATGTGATCAAACCCGTGATCATGCCAATCATCCAGCGCCGCAAAGGCGGGCGCATTGTCGCATTGACGTCAATTGCCGGACTGGCGGGCAATCGCGGGCAGGTCAATTATGCCGCCTCCAAGGCCGGGATTATCGGCGCGGTGAAATCATTGGCGCTGGAACTGGCCAAACGCAAGATCACGGTCAATGCCGTGGCACCGGGCGTCATCGAAACCCGGATGACCGAAGACCTGCCGGAAGACGAGGTCAAGGCAATGATCCCGATGCGCCGTTATGGTACGGCAGACGAAATCGCCGCCGCTGTGGCGTTCCTGTGCAGTGACGATGCATCCTATATCACCCGCCAGGTCATCAGTGTGAACGGGGGGATGCTATGACAAGACGGGTTGTTGTTACCGGCATGGCCGGGATCACTGCACTTGGTGATGACTGGCAAACCATTTCCGCACGCATGAATGCCGGGGAAACCGGGATCCGGCGCATGGATGAATGGGACGGGAAATATGATCTTCGTACCCGGCTTGCCGGCCCGGTAGAAGGCTTTAACCTGAAAGGCAAATTCACCCGCAAACAGTTGCGCAGCATGGGCCGCGTTGCCCAGATGTCGGTTGCGGCCACGGACAAGGCGCTTGAAATCGCCGGTCTTCGCGATGAAAAGTCGATTTTGCAGGGCGGACGCCTTGGAATTGCCTATGGATCGTCATTTGGCAGCACCCCGCCGGTGCTGGGTTTCACCCGGTTGATGGAAACCGGTGACAGCAACGCCATCACCGCCACGAGCTATATCCAGATGATGAGCCACACATCAGCGGTCAATATCGGGGTTCTGTATGGCATTTGCGGGCGCATCATCCCGACATCGACCGCCTGCACATCTGGCAGCATGGGCATCGGTTACGCCTATGAGGCCATCAAATACGGCATGCAGGATGTCATGATTGCCGGCGGGGCAGAAGAACTCTGTCCAACCATGGTTGCGGTGTTCGACACCCTGTTTGCCACCAGCGACAATAATGATCAGCCCGATGTTACCCCGCGCCCCTATGACCAAAACCGCGATGGTCTGGTGATTGGCGAAGGTGCCGGAACCCTGATCCTTGAAGAATACGAACATGCGGTTGCCCGTGGTGCGACCATCTTTGGCGAAATTGTCGGATTTGCCTCAAACTCCGATGGCGCACATATCACCCAGCCACAAGCCGACAAGATGGAAATTGCCCTGCGCAAATCACTTGAAGATGCGCGACTGTCGCCGGCCGATATCGATATCGTCAATGGTCACGGCACCGCGACCGATCATGGTGACCTTGCCGAAAGCAAGGCAACCCGTGCCGTATTCGACCGCGCCATTCCGATCCACACCCTTAAGGGGCATTTCGGGCATACGCTGGGGGCGTGCGGTGCGATCGAAGCATGGCTTGGTCTTGAAATGATGCGGGACGAAACCTTTGTGCCGACCGCAAATCTTGTTTCGCCCGACCCGGAATGTGCCGATCTTGATTATATCCGGTCCGAACCGCGTACCATTTCCGCCGAATATCTGATGAGCAACAATTTCGCCTTTGGCGGCATCAATACATCGCTGATTTTCGCCAGAATATAAATGATTTGACCTTATCCCACACAGGACACCCGACCATGCGTATTGCCATTCTTGACGACTACCAAAAACTTGCCCTGCAATCGGCTGACTGGTCTGCTGTCAAGGCACATGGCGAGATTACGGTCTTTCATGACACCATCACTGACAAGAATGCGTTGCGTGACCGGTTGATGCCGTTTGACATCCTGTGTGTCATGCGCGAACGCACACCGATTTCCGGCGACCTGATCCGCAGCCTGCCCAATCTGAAACTGATCGTCACGTCGGGCAAACGCAATGCGGCAATTGATGTGGCAACCGCCCATGAATGCGGGATTACGGTCTGCGGGACGGAATCACCATCAACCGCGACACCGGAACTGGCATTTGCCCTGATGCTGGGACTTGCACGCAATATTGTGGGTGAAAACGCCTCGATGCGCAGTGGCGGCTGGCAGATCGGGCTCGGTCAGGATCTTGCCGGATCGACATTGGGTATTATCGGCCTTGGCCGGCTTGGGGCGCAAATCGCCAAAATCGCCCAGGCCTTTGACATGCACATCACCGCATGGAGTACCAACCTGACACCGGAACGCTGTCAGGAAGTCGGTGTCGAATACAAACCCAGCAAGGAAGCCCTGTTGCGCGATGCCGATTTCGTCACCATCCATCAGCGTCTTTCGGACCGCACACGCGGCCTGATCGGCAGCGAAGAATTCCGGCAGATGAAGAAAACCGCATTTCTGATCAATACATCACGCGGGCCGATTGTCGATGACGCGGCCCTGATTGATGCCGTCAACCAGGGCGAAATCGCCGGCGCGGGTATTGATGTCTATGATCAGGAACCGCTACCGCCTGCCCATCCGTTGCGCAAATGCGACAAGCTGTTGCTGACCCCGCATCTGGGCTATGTCACCCGCCATACCTGGGATGTGTTTTATGGCCAGACGGTTGAGGCGGTGCTGGCCTGGATCAATGGTGATCCGATCCGGGTTCTTCCATCATAGCATCATCGCAAACGATATCTGCCGTCGCTTGTCCGGACGGACCGGGATTTTGATGTGACCACGGTTACTTTTTGGCCGTGATAGCGCGTTTGTGACTTGTGAAAAAATCAGGATAGATGACAATCATTCGCACGCAGGGGCCAGGACGCAAAACAGCGCCCCCTGCTGCAACGTGCGTTGATCTGATTTGTCTTTGTTACCGTCACCACCAGCCCCCCAATCCCCGTGTCACTCAGGACAGGAGCGCATGATGGAACGTCTGACTGCCAAGGATTTTTCGCCCGAACTGCTTGAACTATATGATTTTTACGCGCATGGGATGATTGACCGGCGCGAATTTCTTGATCGTGCGGGCCGCTATGCGGTTGGCGGCATGACGGCACTGGCCATCCTTAATGCCATGAGCCCGAATTACGCAATGGCCCATCAGGTTGATTTCACCGATCCCGACATTGTTGCGGAATATATCACCTATCCGTCCCCCAATGGCCATGGCGAGGTACGCGCCTATCTGGTCAAACCGGCCAATGTCACGGGCAAGGTTCCCGGTGTGGTGGTTGTTCACGAAAACCGCGGGCTTAACCCCTATATCGAAGATGTCGCACGCCGGGTCGCCAAGGCGGGCTTTATCGCCCTTGCCCCGGACGGTTTGACATCGGTTGGCGGTTATCCCGGCAATGATGACAAGGGTCGCGAATTGCAACGTACCGTCGATCCGACCAAACTGATGAATGACTTCTTTGCGGCCATTGAATTCCTGGCCGCCCACGAAGCCACCACCGGTAAAACCGGCATTACCGGGTTTTGCTATGGTGGCGGGGTCGCCAATGCGGCTGCGGTTGCCTATCCCGATCTTGGGGCTGCTGTCCCGTTCTATGGCCGCCAGGCCGATGCCGCCGATGTTCCGCGCATTCAGGCACCGATCCTTTTGCAATATGGCGAACTTGATGAACGGATCAATGCCGGCTGGCCAGCCTATGAAGAAGCCCTGAAAGCCAATAACAAGGTGTATGAGGCCTATATCTATCCCGGCGCCAATCATGGTTTCCACAACGATTCCACACCGCGCTATGACAAGGAAGCCGCCGAACTGGCATGGCAACGTACCATCGACTGGTTCAACAAATACCTGAAATAGGCCGTTCCATTTGACGGACCCACCAGCCCGACACAGACAAAAAAACACCGTGACCGATATCAACCGGTCACGGTGTTTCATCATGTGCGCATTGGGAAATTCGGTGCGGCTTAGTCGCCTGCCCGGTTATGCAGGGCCCAGTCGCCGTTGCTGAATCTGTCGCGGGCAAACTGGCCCTGATGCCAATAGGGATAGATCAAAGGCGGCTGGCTGACCTTGTCCAGACGGGTCAGGTCATCTTCATCAAGTTTAAGGTCAATCGCGCGGAAATTGTTGATGAATTGCTGTTCGGAACTGCCACCGACAACCAGCGAAGATACCGCCGGGCGCGTCAGCAACCAGGCAAGTGCGACCTGGGCAGCTTCAACGCCGCGTTTTTCACCCACCGAGATCAGGACGTCAACTATATCCCACAAACGTCCTTGATCCCGGATGGGTGGTTCGGTCCAGCCCGCCTCTTGCCTTGACCCTTTTGCAACAGGATTTTGGCGGGTGTGTTTACCGCTCAGCAAACCGGCCGCCAACGGGCTCCAGACCAGAACACCTAACCCCTGATCGACCGAAACCGGAAGCAATTCATATTCCGCTTCGCGGGCTTCAAGGGTGTAATGGATTTGCTGCGTGACGAACCGGACACGACGGTCGCGTTCGGATGCCTGCAACGATTTCATGATGTGCCAACCCGAATAGTTCGAACAGCCGACATAGCGCACCTTGCCCTGTGTCACGAGGGTATCAAGGGCCGCCATCTTTTCTTCGACCGGTGTGACACCATCCCATTCATGCATGTAATAGATGTCGATATGATCGGTTCTGAGATTGCGCAGCGACTTTTCGCATTCACGGATCAGGTGATAACGGCTGACACCTACGTCATTTGGGCCGTCGCCAATGCGCATGCGCGCCTTTGACGTCACCAGAACCTGATCACGCCGCCCGTAAAGAACTTCACCAAGAATCTGTTCGGACAGGCCGGTCGAATACATGTTGGCGGTATCAAAAACATTCACGCCGTGATCAATGCAGCAATCGACAAGACGTCGTGCTTCGGGCACGCCCTGCTTGCCGACCATGGCAAACGGCCCCTGCCCGCCAAAGGTGAATGTGCCCATTGAAATGGCTGAGACTTTCAAGCCGGATCGGCCAAGGGTTCTGTATTCCATGGTGGGTTCCTGCATTTATCAAAGACGAAAACTTTTGATGGCACGGCATGCGACCAGATCAGAGGGAGAGGCCAATCTGAACCGCATGCCGCCGCATCAGCGGTTACAAAATTCTGCAACCGTTTCGATCAAAAGGGCCGCGACCGTGCTGCCGGCATCCTGAAGACCTTTGCTTTTTTCGGCAAAGGCGGCTGCCTTGCCATGTTGCGCAACAAGGTTCTTGGTCGCCTCAAGCGCGGCCTTGGCATCGCTGGATGCCTTGCTTGTGGACTCTGCCAGTGACAATCCCGCTGCAACCGATGCTTCGAGGCTTTCGGCAATCGGTACCAGAACATCGAGAACCGTCTTGTCCCCCAGCTTGGCTTTGCCGCGTTCGGCAATACCATCGGCATAGGCCCGCCAGAATGCGGCCATCTCGGTCGCACCGATTGCATCGGCATCGCCAAGTGCCTTGCCACCGCGCATGAACCCGGTCGCGGTCAGCGTCCCCATGGTTGACGGGGCGGCCTTTGCCATTGCTGCACCGGCCAGCATGAACTGTTTGCCCATCGGGGTATCGGTCTGGGCGGCGACTGTCGCCGCCGCGGCTTCGAAGGCAGCATTCATCGTAATGCCCAGATCGCTGTCACCGACCTTGGCATCAAGGGCGATCAGTTCATCGCGTTTGTCACGGAACGTCGCGTGCAGGGCTTCGAACAATGCGGTGATGTCACCACTGGTAATCTTGTCCATCTTGGCCTCGGCTTACTTGGCAAAATGTTTGAAGAACGGGGTGTCGGCCTTGGCCGCCATCAGACGATCAAGTTCGTCATCAAGATGCAGCACCGAAACAGATGCCCCGGCCATTTCCATTGAAGTCGCGAACTCGCCGATCCAGACATGCTTGACGTTGACCTTGCGTTCGCTCATCAGCTGATGGACGCGACGGAACAGGATATAAAGTTCTTCAAGCGGGGTGCCGCCAAGGCCGTTGACCAGGATGGCAACGCCGTCACCGGCCTTGTAATCCTGTTCGGCAAAGATCTTGTCCATCATCTCGTCAACCAGCGGGTCGGCAGCGGTCAGTTTTTTGCGGCTGATGCCGTTTTCGCCGTGGATACCCATGCCGATTTCCATTTCATCGGCACCGATTTCAAAGGACGGCTTGCCGATTTCCGGGATCACGCAACTGCTTAGCGCGACACCGATGGTGCGCGTGCGGTCCTTTGCCTTTTCGGCAACGCGGGCGACTTCTTCAAGTGACATGCCTTCTTCGGAGGCAGCACCGGCGGCCTTATACAGGAAGAAAATCCCGGCAACGCCACGGCGCTTGTGTTCTTCGCCAACCACGGACGATGCAACATCGTCATTGCCGACCACCGAAAGAACCTTGATGTCTTCCATGTCGGCCAGTTCGGTCGCCATATCGAAATTGATGATGTCGCCGGTATAGTTGCCATAGATATAAAGAACACCCGCACCCTGATCGATATATTTGGTGACTTCGAGCATCTGCTCGGCACTGGGCGACTGGAACACGCCGCCTACGGCCGCACCATCAAGCATGCCTTCGCCAACATAACCCAGAAACAGCGGAAGGTGACCCGAACCGCCACCGGTCGCAATGCCGACCTTGCCCGGTTTCGGGGATGCTTTCACATAGCATCGTTTGTCATCATTGACATAGGTGACATCGCTGTTGGCGAGATAGATACCCTCAAGCATCTCATCGACGAAATTCTTGGGATCATTCAGAAACTTTTTCATGATTTTCTCTTTTATTTCGCAGGTTTGAATTTGCGCTGTCGGGTGACAAAGAAGGCCGCGGCAAGCAGGATGAACGCGCCGACAAACACACGCTGCCAGGTGCTGGGAATGCCGACCATCACCAGAACGTTGTCGACAACAACCACCAGCAAAACACCCAGCATGGTGCCGATAACCGACCCGGTTCCCCCGGTGATCCGCGCCCCGCCAAGTACCACGGCTGCGATCACGGAAATCTCGGTTCCGACAAGATCAAACGGGTTGGCAAGCCGGTTCGCGGTGATATGGACAATCCCCGCCAGACCGGCCAATGCACCGGCATATCCAAAAACAAACAGGTGAACGATTTTGACGTTGTAACCCAGGCGTGCGGTGACTTCCGGATTGCCGCCCAGCGAAAAGATCGCCCGCCCCATCAGGGTACGTCGCATGATCCACCAGGTCAGAACCGCAACCACCGGCAGGATCAGGAAATAGACCGGAAGACTGACAATCGCGCCATTCGCGGTTTCAAATTCCAGAAGCGACAAACGACCGAATGTCGCCATCTCGCCGGGCAGTTCCATGATCCAGGTTGTCCCGATAAAGGCCAACAACCCGCCCCGGAAGAAATATTGCGTCCCGATGGTCACAATCAGCGATGGCACGCGCAGCGTATAAACCAGAAAACCGTTCACAACGCCCAGAAACACACCGCCGGCAATCGCGATGGCAAACACCACAACAATCGACAGATCCGGCGCATATTTCTGAACCAGAAGCGTGATCGAATACATCGTCAATGCGGCAATGGCGGTAAAGGAAACATCAATCCCGCCCGCCGCAAGAATGACAAACACGCCCAGCGCAAACAGCCCGGTCACGACACTTGCCCGACCGATATCAATCAGGGTGGAGGGTTGCAAAAATGCCGGATTGGCAATCGTCACGGCGATACAGATCGCCATCAGCAAAACAAGGGTGACAAATTCCGGTCGTTTGGCGATCAGACCGCTCAATCCGCCGCCCGGCCCGGCATTTGCCGCGGCCTGATTATGCGAGGTTCCAGCCGCACTCATGCTGCACCTTCCTGTACTGAACCAAGCATCGCCTGGTAGATCTCGTCTTCATTTGCGCCCGCGCCATTCAGATCGGCGACGATTTCACCGGCACTCATCACAAGAATGCGGTCGCAATTCTGCAAAAGTTCGGGAAGGTCATCACTGACGATGACAAGTCCGATGCCCTGTTCGGCCATTTTCTGGATGGTCTGGTAAATCGCATCCTTTGATCCGACATCAACACCGACCGTCGGCCCGTGCAGCACCAGAATTTCCGGATCGATGCTCAGCCAGCGGCCAATCAGAACGCGCTGCTGGTTACCGCCCGAAAGCGCCGATACCGGCAATTCGATATCTGCCGTATTCAGGCGCATCTTCTCGGAAATGTCGCGGGCAATTTCCTTGCCCTTTTTCATGTCGAGAATGCCGAACTTGCTGGCAAGTTTGCGCAGGATCAGCGCGATTTCATTCTGATAGATCGACTTGTCCAGAAACAGGCCTTCCGACAGGCGGTCTTCGGGGACATAGCCGATCCCCGCATCAATTGATTCCGACGCACTGTGGATGCGCACCGGCTTGCCATTGACCGAAATCGAACCGCCGGCCGCCGGTTTGATCCCGGCAATCGCCAGTGCCAGTTCGTTCCTGCCGGAATCCGAAAGCCCGGTAATGCCAAGAACCTCGCCCTTATGCAGTTTGAAGCTGACATCGCGAAAACGCCCGGGCACTTCAAGACGATCCAGCACCATCAGGGTTTCAGCCGATGGCGCCCCGGTGCGATAGCGTTTTTCGCTGATCTTGCGTCCGGTCATCAGTTCGGCAAGATCCGTGCGGCTGTAATTATTGATCGGCCCCTGGGCAACACATTGGCCGTCACGGAAGACGATGGCATGGCCACCAATCCGGTAACATTCTTCGAGTTTGTGGGTAACGAACAGCACGGCCACATTTCGCGACCGCAGTTTTGAAACCACATCAATCAGGTTTTCGACCTCGCGCCGGGTCAGCGACGTGGTCGGTTCATCCATGATCACAAGGCGCGCCTCGCACGCAATGGCGCGCGCAATCGCCACAAGCTGACGAATGGCAAGCGGAAGCTCAGACACAATGGTCGATAACAATTCCGCCGTAACTTTCAGCCCGACCTGCGACAGGGCCTTGGTTGCGGTTTCTTTCAAACGTGCGCGGTCAAGCGTGCGCAAAAGGCGACCATGGCCTTCGACAAGCTGCTCGCCAAGCGCAACATTTTCCATCACGGTCAGATTGGGGATCAGCGACAGGTCCTGATAAACCGTCTCGATCCCGAAATCGAGTGACTGGATCGGCGTCAGTTCATCATGAACCTCGCCATCAAGAATGATCTGTCCGTCGCTGGGCGGATGCGCACCAGCCATGATCTTGATTACGGTACTTTTGCCACATCCGTTTTCACCAAGCAGGTGATAGACCTCACCAGCCTGAAGCGACATGTCCACCCCTCTGAGGGCATGCACACCGCCAAACCGTTTGTGGATGTTTCGCAGCTCAAGGAAGCAGCGATTTTGCGGATCTTGCTTGGTCACCAGTTATTCCCTTTCTGCTGACGGTCCTGTCAGGCATAGCCATGCAGTCCGGCGCATTGTGCGTTGCGCCGGACCACTGGCATCAGGTGATCTTAGAAAAGGTAGTCCTTGTAGGTGTCCTTGTCGGCCAGCACCATGCCGTTACCAACAATCAGAAGACCCTTGCCGGCACCCGGTTTGACGGTGACGCTTTCATAGCCTTCAACACCAAGATCCATACCGTCGGTGATTTCCTTGCCTTCGAGCATGAATTTCGCGACCGCATTCATCGCCATGCCGGCTTTCTGCGGGTCCCAGAAACCGATCGCGGTGATGGCACCGGAATCCAGATACGCTGCCGACGGGTTCGGAAGACCGGTACCGACCAGGCAAACCTTGCCAGCCAGACCTGCTTCTTCGATCGCACGGCCTACACCCAGAACATCGTTACCAGCCGAGGTCTGGAACCCTTTGATATCGGGATGTTTGCGCAGGATTTCCTTGGCCTTTTCATAGGTGCCGTTGGCGTCATCGAACGATTCATTGTTCGGATCGACCAGTTCCATGCCCGGATATTTCTTGGCATTTTCTTCACCGGCACCAACCCACTGCATGTGGGTACGGCTGCCCAGTGAACCGACAAAGGTGGTCCATTTGCCTTCGCCACCCATGCACTGGGCCAGCCGTTCGTTCAGTGCCGCACCGTAATCGGCATTGTCAAATGCCTCGATATCGGCGTGGGTGTTCGCCTGGTTGTCGGCCTCGTGGGTGACGATGATCGTGCCACGATCCATCGCACGGCCCAGAATACCTTCAAGAATATCCGGATCCATCGGCACAACCGCCAGCGCATCCACACCGGTTGCCACCAGATCCTGAACGATCTGAAGCTGCTGTGCGGAATCCGCAGTTGCCGGACCGACCTGGCGAATGTCCATTTCCGGGTTCTGTTCGGCGAATTTGTTCACGCCGGTTTCCATACGGTCAAACCACGGAATACCGCTGATTTTAACAACCGTGGTGATGGCCTTGCCATCCTGTGCCGATGCCGGTGCGGCAGCACCGACCATGGACAGGGCAGCAACCGCAAAGGCAGAGCTTTTCAAAAGTGTCGAAATTTTCATTGTTTTCCTCCCGAATTGGAAAATTCTGTTAGGCAGACAGTGCCCTCGTTCCTTGTTTTTATTTCCGTGCTTGAGGGCGTTGCACAGATGCCGTGACCGCGCGAAATTGCGGACTGAAGAAGTCCGTCAGACGGAACCGTCCGATGGCCAGGAAGCCAAGAAGCAAGGCACCCCAGGCAAAATCGCGGACAAAGTTGGAAAGCCCCATGAAGTTGAGCATGCTCGACATCATCTGAAGGGCGATGGCAGACAGGACCACACAGACAACACGTCCATATCCGCCTTCCGGACGCACCCCGGCCATGACGGCAATCAGGATGGCCACCAGAAGATAGGATGTGCCGTAGTCCCATTTCACATTGATGGTTCGTGCTGCGATGATGATACCGGCCAGCGATGACAGAACGCCGCTGACGGTATAGGTCGCGATAATCACCTTGCTCTGCGGGAAACCTGCATATTCGGACGCCTTGGGGTTCGATCCGTTAAGCATCAGCCACAGACCAAACGGCGTATAGCGCAGAACAAAACCGATCAGACAGGCAACCGCGATAAACAGAAGAAAGCTGATCGGGATTTCAAACAGGAACCCGTTGCCGATTTCATAAAGCGGGCCCGGCGCACCAACACGCACCGACCGCCCGTCGGACAGAACCACCGCCAGTCCGATAAAGAACATCTGCGTACCAAGGGTGCAAAGGATCGCCGTGATTTTCAGATAGGCGATCAGCAATCCATTCAGCAAACCGCCCAGCAGCCCGACCGCCAGCGCAACCAGAATGAAGAACAGCGAAAACATGCCCGGGTCGCTTGATGCCGAAAAGTGACCGGCAACAAGCGTTGCCGCAGCAACGCCGGACAGATTGGCAAGCGCAATACCCGAAAGTTCGATACCGCCATTGCCCACCGACATCGCCAGCATGACACCGATCGCCAGCAACCCGATTTCCGGCACCTGACCGGCCATCGACTGCAAGTTAAACAATGAGAGATAGTTCCCACCAGATACAATGGCGCCAGCTGTCATGAGCACCACAATAAGTGCCACCAGGACAGTGAAATGCCCGTCTTTGGTACGCATAAATCCTCCCTTATGCGTTTAGTAAATTTTTTGTTTTGTTGACTAAAACTACCAACTCATTTTTATGTTGGCAAGCAGGCACTTTCACTAAAATACTCAGTGCAAGGTTGCATTGCGCCGTGCAGAATGTTTATTAAACAAACTAAACAAGAAAAATTCAGGGACGGGACCCCGGGGACAACCATATGAAAAAAAACAATAAAACCACGATCAAAGAGATTGCCGAACGTGCAGGCGTTTCGCCGTCTACCGTGTCGCTCGTGCTGAATGGAAAAGGCGAAATTTCCGGAACCACCCGTTCGCGGGTTCTCGAGGTCGTGTCATCCCTGAACTACACACCGCGCACGCCGAAAAAACGCGCAACAACCCAGAAAACCATCAAGTTTCTCAAGATTGCCAAGCACGGTCATACGGTTAACCGCGACCACAGCCACTTCATTTCCGATTACATTGATGGCATGTCGCAAGAAGCGACGAGTCGGGGCTACAAATTACAGGTCCTGAGCTACGAGAATGTCACCGCAGACGACATTACCGACATTCTCGCGACCTCGGATGCGACCGCTGTCATCGTCCTTGGCACGGAATTAAGCCGCGAAGACATTCAGAAAATCCAGGATCTGCACTTACCGATTGTTTTTATTGATACTTTCTATGATCTGGTCGAAGCCAATTTTGTCGATATGAACAATGGCGACGCGGTTTATACCGTTCTTGAGCACCTAAAAAGTCTTGGTTTTACTAAAATTGGCTATGTCGGCAGTGAAACCCAGACCCGGAACTTTGCCCTGCGCAAAGACGCGTTTATCAGCAACATGGCGACCCTTGGCCTGCCGGTGGCCCCTGAACATGTGCTGTCGATCGGATCGACCCTGTCATCGGCCTATGAGGACAGCGTTGATGCCCTGGGCAATGACATCGCCGAGGCCTATTTTTGCGCCAACGACATCATGGCCTATGGCTTTACCAAGGCGCTGAAGGAAAAAGGCTACAAGGTGCCCGAAGATGTATCAGTGATCGGTTTTGACAACCTTCCCATGAGCATCACACTCGACCCGCCATTGACCACCATTGATGTGTCCAAACGCAAAATCGGCAGCATGGCGATCACCGTACTTGATGAGCTGATCAATGCCGACACCATGCCCCCTGCGGTCAAGGTGCTGGTTGGTGCGCAACTGATCAAACGCGCCAGCACCCGCCCCCAAAAGGGATAGCAGCACCCCCAAACCTGTTTGGGCCATCGGCACGGATACAGCATCCTGCGTGACCGGATGATCGGGCGTACTGGCCCCTTCCGGCGCCGGCGTCTCCGGCGCAGAACCCTCTGTCCTGCATGCACCCGCCACTACCCGCCATCCAAACCCGTTTGGCCCGGTTTGGTTAATTTTCCCGCATGTCCGTTCCCCCAACAAAATGGATCAGGAACTTTCACGCATCCGGGTTCTGAACTGACGCGGTGTTTCCCCGGCCTGGGCGGAAAAGAACCGGGTGAAATAGGACGGGCTTGAAAATTCAAGCATATAGGCGATCTCGGAAATCGGCAGATCGGAAAAAACCAGCTTGCGCTTGGCAGCCAGCAACAGGCGGTCACTGATCATTTCCCCGGCTGTTTTGCCGGTAACCGTCTTGACCGTGCGGCTAAGATGGGTGGTGGTGACCGACAACATGCCGGCATAGTCCGCCACCGAAAACTTGTCGGTTTCGTGCTGTTCAAGCAGGGTCTGAAACCGGTTGACCAGTTGCTGCTGGCGGCCCGATGACTGATCATTGAAATCGGGGTTGGCCGACAGTCCGCGATTAAGCGAAATCAGCAACAACATGAACAGGGATTCGAGTGCGACATTGCGCTCCTCGCCCAGTTTTTTATGTTCCTTTTCAACCTGCTGAACCAGTCCGAGCGTCTCGGTCAAAAGATCGCGATGCAACGCCCCGACAACCAGTTGCGGCCGCCCGATCCAGTTCTGGCACCAGCCGTTATGTTTGCCAATCCGCATTACATCAATGGTCGGAACCGTGATCACCCAGCCATTCATGCCAACCTGATAGTCAAAGGAATGACTGCAAAGTGCGGGCAACCACACGATGGCCGGCCCGACGATATCGCGTGACAGGTAATCGATTTGCCCCTTCACCCGTCCGTCGCCAAACACAAACATCTGGGCCAGACCTTCGTGATAATGCGGCTCGACCGACCAGCCGTGAATATGGCTGCGCTCGACAATACGTTCACAATTCAAAAAGCCGATATGATCGGACGGATCCCCCAAAACATAGCGTTCCCGATCAAGATGCGTCTGGGTCATCAGCCATCCAAATGTTGAAATATTGAAATTTTAAATCCGTTGCGTGGCTTGTTCGAAAACCCGTGTCGCGGAACAATCACCGCAACATGGCGCACGGAAGACTTTGCACTCTTTCGTCAGAAAAACAAGGCATACCAAGCTAAATCGGGAGAACATCCATGACAACCATTGCAATTGCGGGCGCTGGCATTGGCGGCCTGACGGCAGCACTTTATCTACATCGCAAAGGCTTCGATGTGAAAGTTTTCGAAGCGGTAAAGGAAATCAAACCGCTGGGGGTCGGCATCAATGTCATGCCCCATTCGTCGAAATTGCTGCATGACCTTGGCTTGGGTGACAAACTTGACTTCACCGGCATTCGCACCCGCTGCATCGAATATCGCACCAAATTCGGGCATGTGATCCAGTCCGACCCGCGTTGCGTCGAAGCAGGCTTCCCAGCCCCGCAATATTCAATCCATCGCGGTGCCTTGCAGTTTCTGTTGCTGTCCGAAGTCCATAACCGTGTCGGCCCCGGATCGGTTCAGACCGGCAACCCGGTGACCGGTTATCATCAGAATGACGACGGGGTGACCGTCCTGTTTCAGGACGGGTCGGAATTCGCCGCCAATTTCCTGATAGGCGCAGAAGGACTGCGTTCCCAAATCCGCCGGCAAATGCATCCCGACGAAGGCCCGCTGAAATATGAAGGCACCATGATGTTCCGCGGTGCTGTTGAAATGGACATGATCGGCGATGGCAAAACCATGGTGATTGCCGGGGATCACGATGTGAAATTCGTCACCTACCCGATCAGTGAAAAACTGCGCAAACAGGGCAAGGCACTGACAAACTGGGTGGCAGAACTGCGCCACAGCAGCCCGCGCCACATTGACGATGCCGACTGGACCCGCGGCGCAACGATTGATTACATCACGCCGTTTCGCGAATTCCAGATGGGCGACATGAATTGCGCCGCCATCATGGAAGCAACCGACATCGTCACCGAATTCCCGATGGTTGATCGCGACCCGCTGGATTTCTGGACCGATGGGCGGGTGACTCTTTTGGGGGATGCGGCCCATCCGATGTATCCGATCGGCGCCAATGGGGCCAGCCAAGCCATTCTTGATGCCCATATGCTGGCCGAATGTCTGGGGCAACAAAACAGTCCCGACGGGCTTATCGCCTATGAAAACAACCGTCGTCCCGCCACGGCCAATGTCGTTCTCAGCAACCGTCAGGGCGGCCCCGAACGGGTTCTTGATATCGCGGCATCACGTATCACCGGCCCCGATGACCGGATCGAAGACCTGATCACGCCCGAAGAACTCGAACAGGTCGCAGCCGGGTATCGCAATGTCGCCGGTTTCCAGAAAAAGGCGGTGTGATCCATGTCGATTTTCAATGTGGGCTTTGACCGCCAAGACACCGCCGTCCAGGTTCGTTTCCAAAAGGGCGGGCGTTCCGACCTTGGCCCCGAACTTGATGCGATCAAGGCAAAACGGCCACTGGTTCTGACCACTCCGGAACAGGTTGATCAGGGCAAAGACCTTCTGGACACGCTTGCCGGTCGCGCAGCCGGTCTTTATACCCGCGCCACCATGCACACGCCGGTTGATATCACCCGGGATGCGCTGGAAACGGTCAAGAAATCCAAAGCAGATTGCGTGATTGCCATTGGCGGCGGATCGACGATCGGACTGGGCAAGGCGATTGCCTATCACACCGATCTGCCGCAAATCGTGTTGCCCACCACCTATGCCGGGTCCGAAGCAACCCCGGTTCTGGGGCAGACCGAAAACGGGGTCAAATCGACGCTGAAATCCGAACGCGTCCAGCCCGAAGCCATCCTTTATGACGCGGAACTTGTGCGCAGCCTGCCGGTTCCGATGTCGGTCACAAGCGGTCTGAACGCCATGGCGCATGCGGTCGAAGCCCTTTACGCCCGCGATGACAATCGCCTTTCAAGTGAACTTGCACTTTCGGGTTTGCGGGCCTTTGTCACCGGTCTTCCGGTGGTGGTGTCATCGCCAAATGATCTGGATGCCCGTGAAGACACCCTGTTCGGCGCCTGGACATGCGGGGCGGTGCTGGCACAGGTTGGCATGGCCTTGCATCACAAACTTTGTCACACTCTTGGCGGTACCCTGAACTTACCGCACGCGGCGACCCATGCGATCATACTTCCGCATGCCACCGCCTATAACGAAGCCGCTGCACCTGAAAAACTCGCCCCGCTTGCTGCCATTCTTGGCAGCGATACCGCTGGCGGCGGGCTTTTTGATTTTGCCGGAAAACTTGGCGCACCGACGGATTTGAAGTCCCTTGGCGTTACCGAGCGTGATCTGGACCGGGTTGCTGATCTGGCTGTGCAAAATCCCTACTGGAATCCTGTCGCAATCGAACGCCGGGCCATTCGGGCCCTGCTGCAAAATGCCTATGACGGGGTTCGTCCAGAAACGGGAGTCACATCATGACCGGCTTTTTCACCGAAGAAAATTCAGCCCAGACCGTCAATGCCCGGATGGGCGATGACATTGACCCGCGTCTGAAAACCATCATGACCGCACTGGTCAAACATTTGCACGCCTTCGTCAAGGAAGTCGAACTGACCGAAGACGAATGGAACAGCGCCATCGCGTTTCTGACCAGAACCGGTCAGATCTGTAGCAATGAACGCCAGGAATACATTCTACTAAGCGACGTTCTGGGTGTCTCGATGCTGGTCGATGCGATCAATAACCGGCGCCCGGACGGTGCCACCGAAAACACTGTTTTCGGTCCCTTCCACGTCAAGGACGCACCGGTCCGCCAGATGGGCGACAGCATCTCGCTTGATGGCAAAGGCGAACCTTGCCTGTTTACCGGGCGGGTTCTTGATCTGGATGGCAATCCGGTCAAAGGGGCTAAAATTGATGTCTGGTCGGACAATGCCGATGGCTATTACGACGTCCAGCAACCTGACAGTCAGCCCAAATGGAACAATCGCGGCATCTTCGTCACCGGTTCGGACGGCGCATACAGTTTCGTCGGTATCAAACCGGTCAGCTACCCGATCCCCGATGACGGCCCGGTCGGCAAGATGCTGGCTGCCCTTGGACGCCATCCGTTTCGCCCGGCCCATACCCATTTTCTGGTTACCGCACCGGGATATCAGAAACTGGTGACCCACACCTTTGTCGGGGACGACCCGTATCTGGCATCCGACACGGTATTTGGCGTCAAGGAAACCCTTGTTGCCCCGTTCGAACCCAACCCGGATGGCGTCACAAAATGGGTATCGAAATTTGACTTCATTCTGGTGCCCGAAACCTGATCGGGATGGCGCACCGCACGAAACACCCGGCACAACAACCATCATAAAACGCTGCAACACCGAATTTGCGCAGCACAGGGAAGGAAATCGCAATGAATATCGACATGCTTATCGGGGGCACCCCGACCCAATCGATCAGCAATGAAATGTTTGATCGCAAGAACCCCGTCACCGGCGAGGTCGTGACAACCGCACCGGCAGCCAAAAGTGGCGATGTCGACCTTGCAGTCAAGGCCGCGGCCGATGCGTTCAAAACCTGGTCGAAAACCGGCCCGTCGGAACGGCGCGCCATCCTGCTTAAGGTTGCCGAAGAATTTCAGGCCGCCGTTGCCGACTTCATGCAAATCGCCGCACAGGAAACCGGTGCGACCAAGGTCTGGCTTGGCTTCAATGTCAAAGTTGCATCGGGCATGATCCGCGAAGCTGCCGCCATGACCACCCAGCTCAAGGGTGAAGTCATTCCAACCGACAAGCCGGGATCGCTTGCCATGTCGGTGCGCCGCCCGGTTGGCGTACTGGTGGGCATGGCGCCCTGGAACGCGCCGATTATTCTGGCAGTGCGTGCGGTTGTCATGGCGATTGCCTGTGGCAATACCGTGGTACTCAAGGCATCCGAACGCTGCCCGCATACCCACCGCCTGATTGCCGAGGTTTTCCAGCGCGGCGGCCTGCCCAAGGGGGTGCTTAATGTCATTACCCATTCCGCCGATGACGCGCCCGAGGTTGTCTCGGCCCTGATTGCCCATCCCGATGTTAAACGGATCAATTTCACCGGATCGACCCGGGTCGGGCGCATCATTGCCGAACAGGCCGGCAAGCATCTTAAACCCGTGTTGCTTGAACTGGGTGGCAAGGCACCGCTGATTGTTCTTGAAGATGCCGATCTTCATGCCGCGGTTAATGCCGCCGCATTCGGGGCCTTCCTTAATCAGGGGCAAATCTGCATGTCGACCGAACGCATCATTGTCGATGACAGCATTGCAGATGAATTTGTTCGCCGCTTCGCCCAAAAGGCCAAATCCCTGACCTGCGGGGATGCCACCAAGCAGGATGTCATTCTGGGATCAGTCGTTGATCACGACATCATCGATCGGGTGCGTCATCTGGTTGATGATGCGACGGGCAAGGGGGCTGTCATTGCATCGGGCGGCGTTCCTGATAACAGCACCATCATGCCGGCAACCATTGTCGACAAGGTCACACCGGATATGGACATCTACCGGGATGAAAGTTTCGGTCCGGTTGTCGCGGTGCTGCGTGCCCGCGATGCCGATCACGCCATCGAACTGGCCAATGACAATGCGTATGGTTTGTCGGCATCGGTGTTCGGATCCGATATCACCCGGGCGATGCGTGTCGCCGATGCCATTGAATCGGGTATCTGCCATATCAATGGTCCGACGGTTGCGGACGAAGCCCAGATGCCATTTGGCGGGGTGAAGGCATCGGGCTATGGCAAGTTCGGCAGCTTGCAGGGCATGGAACAGTTCACCGAACTGCGCTGGATCACCATCGAAGATCCCCACCAGCATTATCCGTTCTGACCTGACCGGGCCTTATCACCATGCTTCTGATCGGGTCAGACACGTCTTGATCTGACCTGATCGATCCAGTTTGCCGGTTGCCGATCCGTATGGGCAACCGGCCCCTTTTCGCCACCTCATCGCAGCCAAGGATGCCAACGCATGCCATCTTCACTTAACGCCCGAAAATCCGGTGACTGGACAACCGTTCGCGAAGCAACCTTCGATTTCTTCCGTTCTGTCGGGGTCGATACGTTTTTTGGCAATCCGGGATCAACCGAACTGGCCATGCTCGATCGCTGGCCTGAGGATATTCGCTATGTGCTGGGCCTGCATGAAGCATCGGTTGTTGGCATGGCTGACGGCTATGCGCGCGCCACCGGCAAGGCGGCCTTTGTCAATGTCCATTCGGCCGCCGGTCTCGGGCATGCACTTGGCAATGTCTATACGGCCTATCGCAACCGGGCGCCGATGGTCATCATTGCCGGTCAGCAATCGCGTGAACTGCTTCCCAATCAGCCGTTTCTTGGTGCCAGCAATGCCGCCGATTTTCCAAAACCCTATGTGAAATACAGCATCGAACCCGCCCGAGCCGAAGACGTGCCCGCTGCCATTGCCCATGCTTACCGGATTGCGATGCAGCGCCCCTATGGTCCGACCTTTGTTTCGGTTCCTGCCGATGACTGGAACGTGCGGTGCAAACCGCTTGTCCCGCGCCAGATATCGTCGGTGACCGCCCCTGATCCGCGCATGATTTCCGATGCGGCCAATGCCATTTCATCTGCAAAGTCGATTGCCTTTGTGGTTGGTGCTGAAGTTGACGAAGAAGGTGCGGGTGATGCGCTGGTCCGTCTGGTCGAACGTCTTCAGGCCCCGGTTTATGCCGCCCCCTTTGCTGCACGGGTTACATTCCCCGAACATCACGATCTGTTTGCCGGGTTCCTGCCCGCCGCCCCGGCCAAGGTTTCGGACACCCTGACCAAATATGATCTGGTGATTGCTGTCGGGGCACCGGTCTTTACCTATCATGTGCCCGGCCCGTCCGATCTGCTCGACAGTGACACCACGATCATTCATCTGACCACCGATCCCGATGCCGCATCTTCGGCCCCGCTTGGTACCAGCATCGTCGGAAGTCTTGCATTCGGGTTGCCGATGCTGGCTGATCTGATTGATGTCCGCCCGGCACGCAGCGAACCTTTTGCCCGCCCGAAACCGGTTGTTCCGGATCGCGGCACGCATATTTCACCTGATTATTTCCTGCATCGCCTTGGCCAGGAAATGACCGACGATACGGTTCTGTTTGAAGAAACCCCATCCGTGCGCCCTGCCTTGCAGGATCATGTCCGAATTGCGACCTGGAACCGCTTCTTTACCATGGCCAGCGGCGGGCTTGGTTATGGCCTGCCCGGTGCGGTCGGCTTCGGGCTTGCCCAACCCGATCAAAAGGTCGTCTGCCTGATCGGTGACGGATCATTCATGTATTCACCCCAGGCCCTTTGGACTGCGGTTCAGCATGATCAGGATCTTGCGGTGATTATCCTTAATAACGGGGGCTATGGCGCGATGCGATCCTTTAGCAAGGTCTTGCAGGTGCGCGATGTGCCGGGGATCGAACTTCGGGGACTTGATTTTGTCGAACTTGCACGCGGCATGGGGTGCCCCGCCGACCGCGTAACGTCATCTGATGAGTTTGATGCCCGGTTTGCGTCCTTCATGGCGCAAAGCGGTCCACGGCTTCTTGAAGTCGTCATCGATCCGGAAATCCAGATTTTGTATTAGCCCCGCATCTCAAAGGCGCCCAAACCGTTCAACCATTCCCCATGTTCAAACCGCCGGTAACCCCATGCCCAATGCCAAACTTTATGTCGATCACAGCGTCTGGAGCGAAAATCAGGCCGAATTGCACGGATCATTACCCGAATTTCGCGAAATCCTGTGCCAGCGGCTCAATGTTGCCCCGAACGCCTGTCAATTGGCGCTGATCCCGGTTTACGGTCTTGCCGATCAGCCCGCCATCAATATCGAACTGCATATCATGCCCCATCCCGCGCGTACCCGGGATCTGCTTGAAACCCTTGGCGGGGATCTTCAAGCCATGATCGGGGATCTGGCCGATTGCCCGTGTGCTGTGCGCATCGCGACCCTTGATCGGCAAACCTATGTTGCGTTGAAATAGCACCAAACCCGCCGTAAAGCACATCTGATAACCGCCTGCTGTCCCGGTGATGGCAGACGGTTATTTCATGAATCCCGGCCATTGCACGATCATCAAGGTTTCGCACAGTTTAACTATGAAAATGCGAAGCATTCCTATATGAAGAAGGGGCCACTTTTTCCTTGGAATCCCCTTGATGATCAAAGAATTCTTTTCCTATTACCTGCCCCACAAACGCCTGTTCATACTTGATTTCGGCTGCGCGGTTCTGTCGGGCGTCCTTGCGCTTGGTTTTCCGGTCGCGGTTGCCGGTTTCGTCGATGTGTTGCTGCCCAAACAGGACTGGTTTCTGATTGTTCTTGCCGCAATCGGCTTGCTGATTGTCTATGTCATCAATACCGGTCTGATGGCGGTTGTCACCTATTGGGGGCATGTGCTGGGCATTACCATTGAAACGGAAATGCGCCGGCGTGCCTTTGATCATCTGCAAAAGCTGTCTTTCCGGTTCTATGACAACCAGAAAACCGGCCATCTGGTCGCCCGCGTGACCAAGGATCTCGAAGAAATCGGCGAAGTCGCCCATCACGGTCCCGAGGACCTGTTTGTCGCGGTAATGACCTTTGTCGGTGCGCTGATCCTGATGTTCATGGTGCATGTACCACTTGCACTGATTGCCATGACCATTGCCCCGTTGATCATGTGGCTGGTGGTGCGGTTTGGCGGCGATATGACCCGCAACTGGCAAAGCCAGTTTGGCCGGGTGCGCGCCTTCAACGCCCGGATCGAGGAAAATGTTGGCGGTGTTCGCGTTGTGCGTGCCTTTGCCAACGAAGAACATGAACGCGCCCTGTTCCACAAGGACAACGAACAATATCGCACCGTCAAACTTCAGGCCTATGCCATCATGGCGATCAGTCTTGCCATCAATTATCTGGGCATGCGCATTGTCCAGGTGGTGATCCTGCTGGCCGGGACCTATTACGTCGTGACCGGCGGGCTGAGCATCGGCGGTTTTGTCGGGTTCCTGCTGCTGGTCAATGTGTTTTATCAGCCGCTTGAAAAGATCGCAGCCGTTGTTGAAACCTATCCCAAGGGCATTGCCGGTTTCCGCAATTATCAGGAATTGATGGCGACCGAGCCCGACATTATCGACCGGCCGACCGCACGTGATGATATCGTTTTGCGGGGCAATCTGGTGTTTGAAAATGTCGATTTCGGCTATAGCCCCGATCGCACCATCCTCAACAATATCAATATCGCGATCGAAGCCGGTGAAACCGTGGCCTTTGTCGGCCCGTCCGGGGCGGGGAAAACCACCCTGTGTTCGCTGGTGCCGCGCTTTTACGATGTCACTGGTGGCCGCATCATGATTGATGGCTGCGATATCCGTGACATCACCATGAAATCCCTGCGTCAACAGATCGGCATCGTGCAACAGGACGTCTTCCTGTTTGCCGGAACCCTGCGCGAAAATATCGCCTATGGCCGCCTGACAGCCAGCGATGATGAAATCGTCGATGCGGCACGCCGGGCGCGACTGGATGATCTGATTGCGACCCTGCCCGACGGGATTGATACCGTGATTGGTGAACGCGGGGTCAAGCTTTCCGGCGGTCAGAAACAGCGCGTCGCGATTGCGCGGATTTTCCTTAAAAACCCGCCGATCCTGATCCTGGACGAAGCAACTTCGGCCCTTGATACCGAAACAGAACGCGCCATCCAGCAATCGCTTGATGAACTGGCACAGGGGCGCACGACCCTGGTCATTGCCCATCGCCTTGCCACCATTCGCAATGCCAACCGCATCGTTGTCATCACCCAAGACGGCATCGCCGAACAGGGTAGCCACGATGCCCTTCTGGCCAAAGACGGGGCATATCGCCGCCTGCATGATGCACAGTCCCTGACGACCGGCGGCGACAGCACCCTTAAACGGGCATAAAACCCGAAAAAGCCAATCCGATCAGGCCGCTTCACCATCCCGAAGCGGCCTGATGACCTGCACCAGCGGTCGTCCGTCGCAATCAAGGGTCACACGTGTTTCCACCCGGTAAACCCGTGCCAGGTTCGCAGGCGTCAGGACATGTTGCGGACCGCCAGATGCAATGATCTTTCCGCCATGCAACAGCACGATCTGGTCGCAATAGCGCGCCGCAAGATCAAGATCATGCAACGCCGCAACAACCACGCCGCCCCGATCCGAAAGCCGCTCACGCACCAGATCAAGCACCACCATCCGCCAGTGCAGATCAAGTGCCGATGTCGGTTCATCAAGCAACAAGACATCCGGATCGCGCATCAGCGCAAGCGCCAATCCAACCAGCTGCCGCTTGCCGCCGGACAAGGTATGCAAAGGCGACAACGCAAATTCCGAAAGCCCGAGCCGGGCAAAAATGCCTTCGATCTGATCGGCCAGTTCGCGGTCCGAAACATCAAGATCAAGCGCACGTGCCGTGCTCCACATCAGTTCGGTTGGCAAAAGCGCCGACGGGTTCGGCGGCGACTGCGGCATGCTTGCCAACCGGTGATGCCATCCGTCATGGCCCATGTCGGCACGGGTTCGGCCATCGATCGTGATGTGCCCGGTCGTGCTTTTTTCCCCGGAAAGACAACGCATCAGGGTCGATTTCCCCGACGCGTTCGGCCCCAGAAGACCAAGAACCTCGTTATCATTCAGGGTCGGAAGATCAACCTGGTCAAGAACCGTGACCTGACCATATTTTGCCGTGATACCGGTTGCGCCAAATACCGTCATGCCCGATGCCTCCGCCCGGATAAAAGACCAAGAAACACCGGCACCCCGACAACCGCTGTCAGAATACCGACCGGAATGATCACACCAGGGATCAGCGCCTTTGACAGGAATGACGCACATGACAGGATCAAGGCCCCGCACAATGCCGAACCGGGCACCAGCATCCGGTGATCTTCGCCCAGCAACAGCCGCGCAATATGGGGCCCGACCAAGCCGATAAAACCGATTGCGCCGACAAAGCAAACCGCGAATGCCGCCAGTACCGACACGCGCAAAATCACCCACATGCGCAATCGACCGACATTGATCCCCATGCTGCGTGCGTGCGCCTCACCACCGCGCAACAATGTCATCACCCAGACATGGCGCAATGAAAATGGCAGGACACACACAAAACACGCACTGACAAGGCCGACCTCAATCCAGCCCGCCCGCGTAAGGTTGCCGATGGTCCAGAAAACGATCTGTGCAATCGCTTCTGCACTGGCCAGATATTGCAAACCCGCGGTCAGCGCATTGCACAGAAACACCAGCGCAATCCCGAACAGAACCACCGTTTCGCGTGCCCCGTTCGCCCATCGCACAATCATCAGGATCAAGGCCCCCGATCCAAGCGCAAAGACCATCGCCATCACTGGAAGAACCGCCGTCTCGCCCACCAATGGCACGACCGGAACCACAACAATCGCAAGACTTGCGCCCAATACCGCGGCAGATGACACGCCAAGCGTGAACGGACTGGCCAGCGGGTTATCGAGAATGGTCTGGGTTTCAATCCCCGCCAGTCCAAGGGCCGCCCCGACCGCAAGCGCAATCAACGCATCGGGCAGGCGCACATCCCACAAAATGATACGCGGCCTCAGATCAAGCTGATCGGGCCAGAAAAGCCCGGTCACAATATCGCCAAAGCCAAGCCCCGCCGGGCCCGCCCAAAGATCCAGTGCAAGCATGGCCACAAGCCCGATTGCAAGCCCCGCCACCGTCAGAACCCGCCGTTGCTGGATGGTTCCGAAACGCTGATAAAGCGACGTTTCCCCGACACTCATTTCTGATGATCAACCGTTGCGCTGTAAACGCCGTTCAATTCGAATGGCAACCACTTTTCATAGATTTCGGTCAAGGTATCGACCGGATCGAGATCGGCAAAAAGATCGGGATGGATCCATTTGGCAAAGGCTTCGAGTGCGACGATATTGAACGGAGAATTATAGAAATTGTGCCATATGCTGTGTGCCCGGCCGTTTCGAACCGCATCAAGGGCGGCAAATTCCGGTGCGGACAAATAGCGCGTCAAACTTTCAGACGCCGTTTCGCGCGTCATGCCCGGGCCAAGTGCGACCGGTTCTGCACCGGCAATGAATTCCTCATAGATGCCCGACGCCGTCCCGATCCACACATCGGGGTTTTCAACCAGAAGAAACTCGGCTGTATGTTGTGCTGTGGGTCCGGGGGCAACCGCATCGGCAATATTAAGCCCGCCTGCAATCCCGACAAACGGACCAAGCATCCCGTCAGCCATCCCCCAGCAGCATTCATACCGCCCCGGATGGGCTTGCAAAAATACGGTCGGCCGGGTTTTGGCCGTCGCGACACGCTGTTTGATCAGGTCAAAGCGTTGCTGATAGAATGCGCTATATTCCGCGGCCCGCTTTTCCGCGCCCAAAAGCTGCCCCAGCAATTTGACCGACGGCAACGTGTTATGCAGCGGGTCGGCCCGAAAATCGATGAAAACGATCTTCGTTCCCGCTGCGGTCAGTTGGTCAATCAATTCGGCATTCTTTGCACCGGGCCCATGATCATTCAGGCCGAAAATCGCAAGTTCCGGGGCAAGATCAATGATCTTCTCCACCGAAATGCTGTCTTCATTGCGCCCCCCGAACAACGGAATGTCCGCAGCCCGCGGAAAGCGTTCATAAAGCTGTGTTTCAAGTCCGGGATGGGTCCAGCTCAGCGGTGTCATCATACCGACAATCCCGGCAACCGGATCATCGGGGCGCAACAATGCCAGCAACGGGATATAGCGCCCCTCGCTGATTACCAGGCGCGTGACCGGCAATTCGATACTGACCTTGCGCCCGGCAAGATCGGTGACCTCGATCGTTTCGGCGCGCGCTGTCGTCATCGCCACGATCAAGAAGAACAGAACAGATAAGGATTTCAGAACAACTGTCATGACCCACCCTTGAAATAGCAAAATCCGGGGCAGCAAACGCTGCCCCGGCAAGACCGGTTATCTTTTGGCAAGATCAGAACTGTGCTTTTGCCATCAGCAGGAACGAACGACCCGGCTCATAAAGCGGGACCACATTGGTGAAGTCCTGCCCATAGCTTCCGCGATCGGCATATTCTTCATCAAAGATGTTGTTGGCTTCGATCCGGAGTGTCAGGTAATCGGCAGCCTCGGGCTTGTATTCGGCATAAAGCCCGACAACTTCATAGGCTTCCTGGGCTGTGCCACCGGCATCGGCGGTATCGGTGTTTTTCAACGCCGCATCAATCGTGCCCCCGATGGTCAGGTTAATGCCTTCGATCATATGGGCTGCTTCAAGGGCAATGACCCGACCCAGCGGCGCCCCAAGATACTGTGTGCCATCTGAATCCGCCGGGCTGCCATTCAGGGTGATTTCACTGTCGGTATAGGTTACCCGCGCAAAGCCCGGACCCCAGTTATATCCGGCACCAAGGTTATAGCCCCGGGTTTCGAAATCAACGACGACCGACGGTCCGGTGCTCCAGCCCGGATCACGCGCATTGTCAAATGTGCTGCGGAAAATACCGGCATTGAACGAAAACCCTTCGTGCTGAACTTCAAAGCCGGTGGTGTAGTTTTCCGCACGGACCGGTTTGACGCCCTTGCTGTAATCCCAGGCCGGGTTCATCACATAGTTTTCCGCCAGTGCAATACCGCCCCAGACATTGGAATAACCGGCATTGATGGTCAGGAACTCGGTGACATCAACCGCGGCGGCGACATTGCCGCTCAGCCCTTCATTTTCAATTTCGGTGCCGTCAAGACCGACAAATTTCTGGCTGTCGCCGCGCAAGCCAAAGGACAGACGCAACGGATCAAGCGGCTGAAGACGTGCCTGGGCATATCCGCCGAAATTGGTTGCCTCTTCCTCGCGGTCTGACGTCGGGCCGTCATATTCGGCCGTGTCGTGATAGAAATCGACACCGGCCGTAATCGTATCGCGTTCCGACAGGTTGAAATCATTTTCAAACTTGCCGGAAAAACTGCCGGTGGTTCCACGACCCTGTTCGGTCAGCGGCGCGTAAAGATAGGTCTCGCTATAGGCAAGAACCGCCTTGGGATCCCAAAGACCATCTGCACCGTTTTGCCCGTAATTGAAGGTAAAGTTGCGCCGGCGCATATCATAGCCAAGCTCGTCTGGCTGATTGCGGTTGGTCAGATCCGTCATGTTCGCACGGTACGGACGACGTGCACGGTCACGTACCTGTTCGCCGGAAAATTCAAACCGGTGACCGCTTTGTGCTTCATAGGCCGACTTGATCAGCCCGGATCGCATATCGGCTTCGGTACCGGGAACCTGATCGCCGTTACCTGCCTCGTAATCATCGCCCTTGGCCCATTTGAAATAGCCAAGAAGTTCAAAACCACCGGCACGGCCATAGGACGCCAGATCGTTGGTAAAGGTTTCACCATTGGTGTCGTAGCTGGCCTTTGCAAACCCGCCAAGCGAACGGCCCGGTTCCAGTACATCGGCAACATCGACAGTCTCATAGACAATCGCACCGCCAAGTGCCGCCGGTCCGGCATCTGCCGGGGCAACGCCGGGATCAACACGTGCGGCCTTAAGAAGACTTGGGTCAATCAGGTTGGTACCGCTGTGGTGGAAAACCTTGTTGTTCTGACGCGCACCATCAATGCTGATGGCAAGATTGGTTTCCTCGATCGCGTTGACATAAAGTTTCTGGTTCAACGGCACCGATCCACCAACCGACACGGCGGACTGGCCGGCAAACACGTCCTTGACGTCTTGGGGATTGCGGCGTTCGAAATCCTCGGGCGTGACATAGATCGACTGTGCCCGGTCTGCCGCACCAATGTGATCATCGGTATGGGTATTTGCCTCAACCAGGATCGGGCTGAGCGATGTCGCACCATCCGCATCACCTTGTGCGGTACTGACGATTGTGATCGCCCCGTTCGACCCGATCCGATAGGAAAGCCCGGTTCCGGCCAGAAGACGCTGCAACGCATCTTCGGTACGCAGATCCCCCGAAACACCCGGCGTTTGCACGCCACGCACCAGATCACCATTTGCTGAAACCTGGACACCGGCCTGCTGGCCGAACAGTGCCAGCGCATCGGCAAGCAATTGACGTTCGATGTCAAAGCTGCGAACGGCGTCGGCCTGTGCAATTTCCTGGTTTGAAATTTCCTGATTTTTCTCCGTCGCTGGCAGACCGGATGCTTTTGCCTCGGTGGCCATCCCCTGAAGTGCCAGCATTGACAGCGCGGTCGTCACCGCAAGGCGATTTCGCCAGTTCCCCTTAACGACCGACAACTGAACCCCCATCATCAATATTCTCCGCTTGGTATGTTTTACATTCCGGTGAAATGCAAATGCGACTTAAATTCACCATCTAACCAAGCAACGATGCGGGCGTTCTCGATTTTCAAATTTATTTTCGTCTTTTTACGAAAAAAACGCGCAGGCCCCTGTTTTATCGGCGGGAAATCACCATCAGCCACGGCGAAATTTCGCGAATTTCCGCCCCCTGGGCATCGGCCATGACCTGCAGGGCGGCCTTCGGATTTTGCAGATCATAAATCCCGGTCAGCGGCTTTTGCGCCAAATCGGCATCCGAAATCACCACCCATCCATCATAATAGCGATCAACAGTTTCAACCATTTCGGCAAAGGCGCGATCCTTGGCGATCAACTGACCGTTTCGCCATGCCCCGACCAGTGCCGGCGACAGTGATTGCCGCGTGACATCGCCGTCAGGACCAATATGGGCAACATCCCCGGCCAGCAATTCAGCCCCGTCCCCCAGCGCATCGCCATCAACGCGCACACGTCCATGTTCGACGGCAACATCAACACCATAATCGCTGCTGCGCACATTGAACGCGGTTCCCAGAACCGTGGTCCTAATACCTTGTGCCTGCACCGTAAACGGGCGTTCTGTCATCGGGACAACCTCAAAGAACGCCTCGCCGTCAAGCAAGGTCACCTGACGATCTGTTGAAAAATCAAATGCCACCGCACTTTCCGGCCCAAGATGCAGCCTTGATCCATCGGGCAGGGTATAAATCCCGGTTTCGTGGGTTGCGGTCGCATAATCCGCTTCAAACTGTGTCAGCCAGCCGGGCATCACTACCACCAGCAAACAGGCCGCCAATGCCGCAACCGACATGCCGATGAAAGTGCGCGGCCGCGCAAATGACCGCCGCGCGCGCTCCGGTGATGCTGGGCTGATCCGGTCCACCCTATCCCTGCTGACGGCACCGGCGTGATCTGCCGGGCGCAACTGGCGCGCGGGTGAAATTCTGTCCTGTTGCGGGGTTTTGTCCTGCTGATGCAGTTCCCATTCCGCGCTATGGACCGGTACTGTCATTTCAAGCATCTGCCAGACGCGCAGGGTCTCATCCCAGTCGGCACGGTTTTGCGCACTGGCTTTTAGCCATTCATCATGTTCACGGCGCAAGGTCGCGTTGTCCGGGTCCTCGGACAGGCGGGCGATCCATTCACTTGCAGAACCGGGATGGGTCAATTCCGTCATGGCGTTGTGTCTCTCCATGTGTCAACAGGACACAAGGCACCTTTTTGGTGCTGTTTGCGGGTATCTTTCATGTCCTGGCACATTTTTATTTCTCTCCTGTCCAATAAACGAATGGCACCTGTCGGATTTTCAAATTTTCCGACAGATTTTCCTCGTCTATCTCCCTTTTGCCAGAAACAGTTTGCAGTGTTCGATTGCATCAACAACAAGCGAATGCGCAGTTCCGATAGAAACATCAAGGCGTTGGGCGATTTCCGCATATTTGCAGCCGCCAAAACGATGCATCTCAAGTGCGATGCGCGATTTTTCCGGCAACTCGGCCAATGCCTTTTCCAGAAGACGCAATTCACCGCGTGCAATTGCCTTTTCTTCGGGATCGGGGGTGTCTTCGGCGACCATTTCTGCAGATGCTGTGCCATCCCCGTGGATCAGGGCATTTTCACGACCGATCCGGCGACGGCCATCAATGGCAAGATTGCGAACAATACGGAAAATATAACCAACCGGCTCGTCCAGCTTGGCATCGAGTTTGACCTGCTGGGCGCGTTCGAGCCGAAAATAGGCATCCTGCACAATGTCTTCGGCCAAGGCCTGATCACCGACGATTGCGCGCGCATACTTCACCAGTTCATGCCGACGGGCAATGAACACGGTCAGAAGTTCGTTATCGCACAGGGTCGCAACCATTCCACAAACCAGTCAAACATCGCGATCAAAAGCGATTGCGAATTGTTTGCATTTACGCGGAATATGCAGGGCTGTCAAATCGCCAATATCGTGCAATGCTGATTAATCGATCCGGATTTTCAGATTTTCTGTCTGCTGAACGGGCCCTGCATCACCCGCCAACCGGGCGCGCAAAGCCACAGCCAAGCCAAGGAAACCGCCAATGATCCGGCATTTTACGGACCGATGGCATCACGATCCGCACACCCGCCCCATGGCGACTGCCGCGCACCCGACCTGCAACGCTTTGCCATTGTCGGAAATCAAACGGGCCGTCGCACCACCCCCAACGAGCAAAGAAACTGATACCGGCATTTGCAGTAAATCAGATGGCCGAATGCATCCGGTAGCCCGGCGCAAAAAGCAATCTGGCCGACGTGATCCCGGCGTCATTTTCCCAGGTGGTCCGTTCCATCAGAAACAGGGGCGCGCCGGCATGGGTGCGTAAAATCTTTGCTTCCAGTTCGGATGCCAGCACGGCGGAAAATGATATATCCCCCTTGGTGTACGGGGCATGCAGGACCAACCATTCATTGGCACTGATCTTTGACAGATCGGCATCGACGATTTCCGGAACGGTGTCGATCGATACCCAGCGTTCTTCAAACATATAGGGTTTGCCATCGGCCAGATGCAGCGACGAAATATGGAGCATGTCGCTTTTGGCACTGACGCCAAGATTGGCGCAGATTTCCGGTGTCGGCGTACGGCGTTCACTCAGCAACAGGCCATATCCGTATTTCTGTCCACGGCCTTCGATTTCAAGACGGATGACCGGAATATCAAGCTTTGCACGGCGGACCGGATGGGTGGCAACCCGTGTGCCTGCCTTGCGCCTGCGATCAAGGAATCCTTCGGCGGCCAGTTCGCGCAATGCCCGGTTCACCGTGGCACGCGCGCAACCCAGCTGTTCGGCAAGTTCGACTTCCTTGGGGATCTGATCGCCGGGCTTCCATTCGCGTGTATGGATGCGGCGCAAAACCTCATCATGGACCGATTGCCAGTTTGTCTGTTCCGAAGCGCTCACACCACTTCCTTGAGTTGTTCCATCACCTTGCGATACCGGTTGGTGATCGTGTCATGGGCGATGTGGCGGCCTTCGGTCACGACATGGCGACCGGCCGACCAGACATCACGCACCATGCGATCATCTCCGGCAAAGATATATGTATCGAGGATCGTATCGCCTTTCCGGCCGATCAGGTCAACAGCCGAGCCATCCAGCGCCATCAGATCGGCCAGTGCACCAATCTCGATCCGTCCGCAATCGCGCCCGGCGGCACGTGCGCCGCCCTGTGCCACCGCATCATACAAACGCCGCCCGGTGGATTTTTCCGGTGTTGCCAGGGCCGCACGGGATTTGTCGCGCAGGCGCTGACTGTAATCGAGTGTCCGCAATTCTTCCGAAAGCGAAATCCGGATATTGGAATCCGATCCGACCCCAATCACCCCGCCGGCCCCCAGATAACGCACACCGTCAAAGATACCGTCGCCAAGGCTGCTTTCAGTGATCGGGCAAAGCCCTGCCACAGCACCGGTCTTTGCCAGACCAAGGGTTTCATGTTCCTGCATCTGGGTGCAATGGATCAGGCACCAGTTTTCATTCACATCGGCATTTTCCAGAAGCCACTCGACCGGGCGCTTGCCCCAGGATGCTTCGACTTCTTCGACCTCGGCCACCTGTTCGGCCAGATGCATATGGATTGGGCCATCCTTGGACAGCTTGGTCGTCGCAATCAGGTCTTCACGCCCGACCGCGCGCAGGGAATGGGGGGCAACGCCAATGCGGGTATCGGCGGGCAGGTTTGCGACCGCGCGAACCGATTCCTCATACAATTTGGCGAACCGTTCGGGATCGTTGCCAAACCGGATCTGTCCCGGTCCCAGCGGGCGCTTGTCACAGCCCCCGAATTGATAGTGAACCGGCAAAAGCGTCAGACCGATACCAGTAATATTTGCAGCAGCGGCAATGCGTTCGGCCATCTCGCCGATATTGTCATACAAATATCCGCCCGGACGGTGATGCAGATAATGGAATTCAGTATTATTGGCGTAACCGGCTTCCAGCATCTCCATCTGCACGAAAGCTGCGATCGCTTCGACATGATCAGGCGTCAGCTGATCAAGGAAGCGGAACATCAATTGTCGCCACGTCCAGAAGGTATCGCGCGGGTCCGGCCCGCGTTTTTCGGTCAGACCCGCCATCGAGCGTTGAAAGGCATGGCTATGAAGGTTGGCGACAGCGGGCAACAAAACCCCGACGCGATGATCGGCGGTCGATGCCAGTTCGGGTGAATCGGCTTTAATATTGCTAATTTTTCCCGATTGATCGACCTCTACCGCGACGTCCTGCGCCCAACCATTACTGGTAAGTGCCTGATTTGCCCAAAGAAGTGTCATAATCCATACCCGTCTTGACAGAAATATTATGTGCAGACATATTATCGTTAATAACGGACTTATCAAGGGGTGATCCTTCGCATGCTGCTTAGAAATGCAAAAGTCGTCACAATCACGGATGATAATCGCTACGGACTGATTGAATGTGGTGCGATTGCCATTCAGGACGGCTTGATCGACTGGGTCGGCAGCAATGATGAAGTTCCCGCCAAATATCTTGAGCAAGCATCCCGCGACCTTGAAGGCCGCCTGATGACCCCGGCCCTGATTGATTGCCATACCCATGTGGTTTATGGCGGCAACCGCGCGGTTGAATTTGAAATGCGCCTTGAAGGGGCAAGCTACGAAGAAATCGCGCGCGCTGGCGGCGGCATTGTTTCAACCGTCACCGCCACCCGCCAGGCCGATGTGGACCAGCTTGTAAAAACCGCGCTGCCACGCGTTGATGCACTGCTGGCCGAGGGTGTGTCGGTTATCGAAGTCAAATCGGGCTATGGCCTTGATCGTGACACCGAACTCAACATGCTGCGTGCGGCCCGCAAAATCGCGACATTGCGTCCGGTCCGGATCAAAACCACCTTCCTTGGCGCCCATGCGACCCCGGCCGAATTCAAGGGCGAACCCGATCGCTATATTGACGAGGTCTGCATCCCCACCCTGCGCGCCGCCCACGCAGAAGGACTGGTTGATGCGGTTGACGGGTTCTGTGAAGGCATTGCCTTTAACACCGATCAGATCAAACGCGTATTTGACGTTGCCCGCGAACTTGGCATTCCGGTCAAGCTCCATGCCGAACAGCTTTCCAACATCGGAGGCACCAGACTGGCCGCCGAATATGGTGCGATTTCAATCGACCATGTTGAATATGCCAACGAAGACGACGCCAGGGCGATGGCAAAGTCGGGATCGGTTGCCGTCCTGTTGCCCGGCGCATTTTACACCCTGCATGAAACCCGGTTGCCGCCGATTGCCGATTTTCGCAAGCACGGCGTGCCGATGGCAGTTGCCACCGACTGCAATCCGGGCACATCGCCATTGATGTCGATCCTTCTGACCATGAACATGACCTGCACCCTGTTCCGCCTGACCCCGGAAGAGGCACTTTGTGGTGCGACCAAACATGCCGCAACCGCACTTGGCCTTTCCGATACCGGACAGATCAAGGCGGGTCTTCGTGCCGATCTTGCCATCTGGGATATCGAACACCCGGCCGAGCTTTCCTATCGCATCGGGTTCAACCCGCTGTTTGAACGAATTTTCGGCGGCGAGACCGTCGCCCGCAAAGCAGAATAAGACAACGAAACGCCCCACAACCTGTATTCGACAAGGATGCAAAATGACCGTAACCCTGACGCCCGCCGCAGCAACGCTTGCCGATCTTGAAAATATCTGGCGCAACCAGATTGCCGTCAAACTTGATCCGTCGGCAAAGGCCGGTGTCGAGGCCGCCAGCGACATGGTCCGTGCCGCTGCCGAAGGCGAGGATGCGGTTTACGGGGTCAATACCGGGTTTGGCAAACTGGCATCGGTCAAGATTGCCGCCAAAGATACCGAAACCCTTCAGCGCAACCTGATCCTGAGCCATTGCTGCGGCGTGGGTGAACCGCTTGATATCGCCACGACGCGCTTGATGATGGCGTTGAAATTGCTGTCACTTGGGCGTGGTGCATCGGGGGTGCGCTGGGACCTGATCGAACTGATCGAAGGCATGCTGGCAAGCGGCGTGACCCCGGTTGTCCCGTCGCAAGGATCGGTCGGCGCATCGGGCGATCTGGCACCACTGGCCCATATGGCCGCCGTCATGATCGGTGCGGGCGAAGCGGTCTATGATGGCCAAACCATGCCCGGTGCCGAAGCCCTTGCCAAGGCTGGTCTGAACCCGGTTGTTCTGGGTGCTAAAGAAGGCCTTGCCCTGATCAACGGGACACAATTTTCAACCGCCTGTGCATTGGTCGGGCTGTTTTCGGCATGGCGCAATGCCGCAAGCTCCATCGTCACCGCGTCACTTTCGACTGATGCAATCATGGGCTCGACCGCCCCGCTGGTTGATGAAATCCATACTCTTCGCGGCCACCCCGGTCAGATCAATGTGGCGCGTGCGATGCGCGATCTGATGGAAGGTTCGGAAATCCGCGAAAGCCACCGCGAAGGCGATACCCGCGTTCAGGACCCTTATTGTATCCGTTGCCAGCCACAAGTCACCGGCGCCGCGATGGATTTGCTGCGCTTTGCCGGGCAGACGCTTGAGATCGAAGCCAATGCGGTTACCGATAATCCGCTGGTCCTCAAAGAAGACGGGCGCATTGTTTCGGGCGGTAATTTCCACGCCGAACCGGTGGCGTTTGCCGCCGACCAGATCGCCCTTGCCGTTGCCGAGATCGGCGCAATTGCCCAGCGTCGCGTGGCCCTGATGGTTGATCCGACGCTTTCGCACGATCTGCCGCCGTTTCTGACCCCGGAGCCGGGCCTGAATTCCGGTCTGATGATTGCCGAGGTCACAACGGCTGCCCTGATGAGTGAAAACAAACATCTTGCCAATCCGTGCTCGACCGACAGCACACCGACCAGCGCCAATCAGGAAGACCATGTATCGATGGCCGCCCACGGCGCACGCCGTCTGGCAAAGATGAATGCCAATCTATCCTATATCCTTGGCGTCGAGCTGATCTGTGCCGCACAGGGCGTTGAATTCAGAGCCCCCCTTAAAACCAGTGCCGGGCTTCAGAACGTCCTTAAAACCGTGCGCAAGGACATTCCGACCGTCAAGGAAGACCGCTATATGGCGCCTGATCTTGCCAAGGCGGCCGACCTTGTGACCGGGGGCGCGCTGGTTGCGGCGGCCAAACTGTCCGGTTTCGTAGTCGGGGAAGGTGCATAACATGACCAATCCCGTTGAAATCAAACGCGGCGATGGCCCCATTGTTCTGGGACTGCCCCATACCGGCACCCATGTTCCCGATGATATTGCCGCCAAACTGAATGATCGCGGGCGCGCGCTTGCCGATACCGACTGGCATATCCACACGCTGTATGACGGGCTGATCGATAATGTCACGACGGTTCGCGCAACCTTTCACCGTTATGTGATTGATGCCAACCGCGATCCCGAAGGCGTCAGTCTTTATCCCGGTCAGAACACCACAACCCTGGTGCCGCTGACCGATTTTGACGGGGAAAACATCTGGGATATTGCCCCGACCGAGGCCGATATTGCCGCCCGTGCGGCCAATTTCCACGCCCCCTATCACGCGGCACTGGCAGCCGAACTTGAACGGGTGCGCGCCAAACATGGTGTGGCGATCCTGTATGATTGCCATTCGATCCGGTCAAACATCCCGTTCCTGTTTGAGGGCACCCTGCCCGATTTCAATATCGGCACCAATCTGGGCACAACCTGTGATCCGATGATTGAGACCCTGACGTCCGAAATCTGTTCGCAGGCCGAGGGATATAGCACCGTTTTGAACGGGCGTTTCAAAGGTGGCTGGACCACCCGCCATTACGGTCGTCCCGACATCAATCAGCACGCCATCCAGATGGAACTGGCACAGTCGACATACCTTTCGGCCGAGGAAGCACCCTGGGCCTATGACCAAAGCCGCGCGGCAAAACTGCGCACGCATCTTACCGACATTCTGAAGACACTGGCCGATTTGGCCCCATCACTAAGAGGCAAGTCATGACCAACAATCCGCGTCACAACCAGCGTGATATCTATCCGGCAACCGGAACCGACATCACCGCCAAAAGCTGGCTGACCGAAGCGCCGATGCGCATGCTGATGAACAATCTGCATCCCGACGTTGCCGAAAATCCGCACGAACTGGTGGTGTATGGCGGTATTGGCCGTGCGGCGCGTACCTGGAAAGATTTCGACCAGATTGTTGCCAGCCTCAAGGAACTTGAAGACGACCAGACCCTTCTGGTGCAGTCGGGCAAACCGGTTGGCGTTTTTCGCACCCACAAGGATGCGCCGCGCGTTCTGATTGCCAACTCCAACCTTGTGCCGCATTGGGCCAATTGGGATCATTTCAACGAACTCGATAAAAAAGGTCTGGCAATGTACGGCCAGATGACGGCCGGTTCGTGGATCTATATCGGATCGCAGGGCATCGTTCAGGGCACCTATGAAACCTTTGTCGAGGCCGGTCGTCAGCATTATGGCGGCAACCTTAAGGGCAAATGGATCCTGACCGGCGGTCTTGGCGGCATGGGGGGCGCACAGCCGCTGGCAGCCGTGATGGCCGGTGCGTGCTGTCTTGCGGTTGAATGCGATGAAACGCGTGCGGATTTCCGTCTGCGTACCCGGTATGTCGATGAAAAAACTCATTCCCTTGACGAAGCACTTGAAATGATCGACCGCTGGACCAAGGCGGGCGAGGCAAAATCGGTTGCCCTGATCGGCAATGCGGCCGACGTCTTCCCGGAACTGGTCAAACGCGGCGTTCGCCCCGATATCGTCACCGACCAGACATCGGCCCATGACCCGGTTCATGGGTATCTGCCGCAAGGCTGGACCGTTGCCGAATGGCGCGAAAAACAGGAATCCGATCCCAAGGCCGTTGCCAAGGCCGCCCGCGCATCGATGCGCGTTCAGGTCGAAGCCATGGTTGCCTTCCACGAAGCCGGTATTCCGACCGTGGATTACGGCAACAATATCCGCCAGATGGCGCTTGAAGAAGGCTTGGAAAACGCATTTGCCTTCCCGGGCTTTGTTCCGGCCTATATCCGCCCGCTATTCTGCAAGGGCATCGGCCCGTTCCGCTGGGCGGCCCTTTCGGGTGATCCGGAAGACATTTACAAGACCGACCAGAAGGTCAAGGAACTGATCCCCGACGACAAACACCTTCATAACTGGCTGGATATGGCGCGTGATCGCATTTCCTTCCAGGGCCTTCCGGCACGTATCTGCTGGGTCGGGCTGGGTCAGCGCCATCGTCTGGGTCTGGCATTTAACGAGATGGTCAAGAATGGTGAACTGAAAGCCCCCGTGGTGATCGGTCGCGACCATCTTGACAGCGGATCGGTCGCAAGCCCGAACCGCGAAACCGAAGCCATGAAAGATGGCTCGGATGCGGTCAGTGACTGGCCGTTGCTTAATGCGCTGCTTAATACCGCATCGGGGGCCACCTGGGTCTCGTTGCATCATGGCGGCGGTGTCGGAATGGGCTTTTCGCAGCATTCCGGCATGGTGATTTGCTGTGACGGCACGGAAGATGCCGCACGCAGGGTTGAACGCGTCCTTTGGAACGATCCGGCAACCGGTGTGATGCGTCACGCCGATGCGGGATATGACATTGCACTGGATTGCGCACGGGAACACGGGCTGAACCTGCCCGGTATTCTCGGCAAGTAATCAGAAACCTTAATGCAGGGGCAATGACGATTGCCCCTTCAAAACCTTTCAGGGTTCAATCAAGGAGGCTCCTTAACATGAAAAGACGTGAATTTCTTACGGCCGGTGTTGCCGGCATGGGTGCAGCGGCGGCGGCAACCTTTGCCACCCCGGCAATCGCACAGGACAAGCGCCAGTGGAACATGGTTACCGCATGGCCGAAAAACCTGCCTGGGCCGGGTGTTGCGGCCCAGAAACTGGCCGATCGTATCACCACCCTTTCGGGCGGCCGGATCGAGGTCAAACTGCATGCTGCCGGTGAACTTGTACCGGGCAATGGCGTATTTGATGCAGTTGCCGAAGGCACGGCTGATATCTATCACGCGGTTCCGGCCTATTGGGGTTCGAAATCCAAAGGCATCCTTCTGTTCGGTTCGCAGCCCTTTGGTCTGCGCGCAGACGAACAGGTTGGCTGGCTGACCCATGGTGGCGGTCAGGAACTCTATGATGAAATCTATGGCCAGTTCGGTCTGAAGCCGTTCCTGTGCGGCAACTCCGGTCCGCAATGGGCTGGCTGGTTCCGTAATGAAATCAAATCGGTTGACGACCTTAAGGGTCTCAAATTCCGGACCACCGGTCTGGCGTCTGAAATGTGCTCGAAACTGGGCATGGCCGTTCAGGCCATGGGGGGTCGCGACATGTTCCAGGCGCTGCAAAGCGGTGCGCTTGATGCCGGTGAATTCATCGGCCCGTGGAGCGACAGCGCCCTCGGCTTCTATCAGGTGGCCAAGAACTATTACTGGCCGGGTGTCGGCGAGCCGTCCTCGGCCGAGGAATGCGCGGTCAATGCCAAGGCATATGCCGACCTTCCGGACGATCTGAAGGCCGTGGTCAAGTTTGCCTGTGACAGTCTTTATAACGAAGTCTGGACCGAGTACGAGACCAAGCACGCCATGGCGTTGCAGAAACTGGTGGCGGAACAGGACGTCAAGGTCCGTATGCTTCCCGATGATGTGGTTGAAGCCATGGGCAAGGCCGGTGCGGAAGTCATCGCCGAACTGCGCGAAAGCGACGATGCCCTGACCCGCAAGGTCACCGAAAGCTTTGTCGCATATCGTGATCTGATCGGTGGTTATATGACCTATGCCGATAACGGTCAGATGAATGCACGCGCCAAGGTGCTCGGCTTCTGATAAACATGATACCCGGCGCAAGGATACAGATCCTTGCGCCGGTTCTTTTCGTATCCGGGGGGATGTGATGCAACGCCTTGCTGATCGGCTTGATCTGATCAATCACTGGACCGGGATGACAGTGCGCTGGTTTGCGCTGATCATGGTTCTTTTGCAATTTGCCGTGGTTTTGCTGCGCTATGTTTTCGGTTTCAGTTCAATTGCACTGAATGAAAGTGTTCTGTACCTGCATGCCGGGCTTTTCATGCTTGGCGCGGGATACACGCTTTTGGTCGACGGGCATGTGCGGGTCGATATTTTCTATGCCGGCGCCGAAAACCGCACCAAGGCCCGCATTGACGCATTCGGCTATACCATTCTTGCCATTCCGTCGATGATGGCGCTGCTATACTGGACATGGCCATCCGTGATCAATTCGATCTCGATGATGGAAGGGGCGATTTCGGTGGGCGGCATTCCCGCCGTGTGGCTTTTGAAATCCCTGATCCCCGCATTTTGTATTCTTTTGATTATTCAGTCGGTTGCCTGTTTGCTCAGGCAGATCATTGCCCTGCGCGATGATGTTGACGATCAGGGTGCGCAAAGCTGATGGAATATCTTGATCTTTTGATGTTCGCCGCCCTGATGGGCTGCATCCTTCTGGGTTTCCCCGTTTCGTTTTCGATCGCCGGGGTGGCGATCATTTTCGGTTATATCGGCTGGGCCACCGATGCGATGAATATCGGGCTGATGGGCGCATTCGGGCAGCGGGTATTCGGGACGCTGACCAATGATGTTCTGATCGCCATTCCGCTTTTTGTCGTGATGGGTGTGATCCTTGAACGGTCACGCATTGCCGAAGATCTGCTTCATACCATGGGCCGTCTGTTTGGTCAGCTGCGCGGCGGGCTTGGCATTTCGGTCGTTCTGGTTGGCGCGTTGCTTGCGGCATCGACCGGGATTGTCGGCGCGACAGTGATTGCCATGGGCATGATCGCGCTTCCGACCATGTTGCGCACGGGATACAACCCGAAACTGGCATCGGGGCTTGTCTGTACGGCCGGGACGCTGGGCCAGATTATCCCGCCCTCGACGCTTTTGATCATTCTGTCTGACGTCATGTCATCGGCCTATCAGCAGGCCCAGTATGAACAGGGCAAATTCACCATCGAAACCATTTCTGTTGGTCAGATTTTTGCCGGTGCGCTGGTGCCGGGCCTGACGCTAGTCGCGATTTACATCCTTTATATCCTGCTGCGCGGGGTGTTTCGCCCCGATGACATGCCGCCGGTGCAAAGCGATGATGGCCGCCCCGATATCGGCGAGGTTTTCCGCGCTGTTTTGCCGCCGATCCTTTTGATCATTGCGGTTCTGGGCGCGATCCTTGGCGGGGTTGCCACCCCGACCGAGGCCGCATCGGTGGGCGCAATTGGCGCGATCCTGATGGCCGGTGCCCGTCAGGGGGCCAATCGCACACTGGTGCTTGCCGGGACGATATCGCTTCTGGTTCTTGCCGTGATGGCGGGGATTGCCCCGGTGCGTTTCCAGCGCAGTGATCTTACCGGTGTCGATTATATGCTAGGCGGGGTTTATGTGTTGCTGGCAATCATTGGCATTGCTGCGATCTTTGCCTGCCTGCGTCAGGCGTGGAAGGCAGATATCCTGAAATCGGCCCTGACATCGACCATGACGGTAACATCGATGATCTTTGCCACCATTCTGACCGCCAGCATGTTCTCGCTGGTGTTTATCGGACTGGGGGGCGAGGACCATGTGGCCGAAATCCTTGAAGCCATGCCAGGTGGACCGACAGGAGCGCTCCTGTTTTGCATGGCACTGATCTTTATCCTTGGCTTCTTCCTTGATTTCGTTGAAATCACGGTGATCCTGTTGCCGCTGATTGCGCCGGGCTTGATCATTATGGGCCATGATCCGGTGTGGCTGGCGATCCTGATTGCCATCAACCTTCAGACATCATTCCTGACCCCGCCATTTGGCTTCTCGCTCTTTTACCTGCGCAGTGCCGCCCCGCCGGAAATCACCACCGGTCAGATTTACAAGGGTGTCGTGCCATTTATCGCACTTCAGGTCTTTGGCATCTTCGTCATCTGGCTGTGGCCATCACTGGCGCGCTGGCTGCCAAGCGTCGTGTTCTGATCACGCACACATCCAAGCAAAAACGCCCCGGCACGCCGCGGGCGTTTTTTTATGAACGTTCGGGGGGAGAAAGCCCGACAAGCAAAAGAACACATGCGCAGGAACAAGGAACCTGACAGCACGGCAGTAAAACGACGAATTTTTCAGAAGAAGAAAAGCGATGGTGCCCCCGGGGAGAATCGAACTCCCACTCACTAGGTGAAACAGATTTTGAGTCTGCCGCGTCTACCAATTCCGCCACAGGGGCAGGCAATACAGGTGCTGTTGCGCACCGTCCATCGACGGGCGGGATAATAGCTGTAAATTTCGCGGGGTCAATGGGGCTTTGTGCAAAAATGTTACTGATTTTGCGATCCCGAACTGCGTCATTGCGATCATCGGGAAAATGCGCTTTGATCGCGCCAAGTTTCAAGGCCAAGCGCCACCCGTCAAACGATCGTCAAACAAGATAAGGCGCATTTGCCGTGATCCGCAGTCTTTATGATTGGACCATGAATCTGGCCAGCCATCGCCATGCCGGATGGGCATTGTTTTTTATTGCCGTCATTGAAAGTTCGGTTTTTCCGATCCCGCCTGACATCCTTTTGATCCCAATGATCATTGCCGCCCCGACCCGGGCGTGGCGCTATGCGCTGATTTGCCTTGTCGGATCCGTCCTTGGTGGCGTGATCGGTTATGGCATCGGGTATTTTCTGTTTGAAACGGTCGGGCGTCCGGTGCTTGAGCTTTATGGCTATGGTGCCAAGTTTGACCAGTTCCGGGACTATTATAATGACTGGGGGGCCTGGGCTGTATTTATCGCCGGGGTCACACCATTCCCCTATAAGGTGATTACGATCCTGTCTGGCGTAACCGCCCTTGATCCGCTGGTCTTTACCGTGGCATCGATTGCCGCGCGCGGTTTGCGGTTCTTTGTCATTGCGGCATTGATCTGGAAATTCGGCCCGGCGATCCGCGATTTCATCGAAAAGCGTCTGGGCCTCGTTTTCACCATATTTATCGTGGTTCTTGTTGGTGGATTTGCCGCAATCAAACTGATTCCGCACGGCTAGTTCGATGAAGACATTTCAAGGAAGACGGGATTCGGATCTACTGATGTTAAAATTGCTTCGCCCGCACTACATGCCGGCCTTTGCGCCGATTGTTCTGTTTCTGGTGTCCGTCGGAAGCATCGGCTTTGCGCTATATGCCCAATATGTGCAGAAATTGCTGCCCTGCATCCTGTGCCTTTATCAGCGCAAGCCGTTCTATATCGTGATCGGGCTGTCTGTTCTGGCGCTCCTTCTGATCCGCTTTCCCAAGGCTGCACGTGCCATCGTCTATCTTTGCGGGCTGACCTTTGCGGTCGGTACCGGCATTGCGATTTACCATGTCGGGGTACAGGAACTGTGGTGGCAGGGCCCGGCCATGTGTGGTGGCGTGCAAAGTGGTGCAAGCTCCCTTGCCGAGCTCAAGGCGCAGCTTCTCGCCCAGCCGATCATTCGCTGTGACAAGATCGACTGGACCCTGTTTGGCATCACCATGCCGACGGTTAATGTGTTCTTTTCAGCAGCCCTGACAGCATTTTGCCTGATCGCACCATCGCGCTGGATGAAAAAGTAACCACACAACTTAGGCCGAAGTCACATCAGACCGCCTGCATTGGAACTGGCGGTATTGAACCTCCCTCATAAACACCGCTTGAACCCGCCCACATCCTGGGCGGGTTTGTTTTTGATCGCAAACCCGCATAACGCGATCATTTGACCACAAAATGAACGATTCTTTATTTGATAATGAGAATTGTTATTGTTTGCACGAAATTCCCGGTTATATTTGCGCAGCGATTCCCTGCGCGGAATGGCCATCAAACATCATAGACCACTCGCAGATCAAAGGACCAACCCAGGATTGCCCGACATGACGTTCCATCCGCAAATGACCAGCAGGATCGAAGGTATTTCACTTCTTGATGATTTGCGTTTCCGTCGCTGGAACGCTGCCATCACGGATTTGTGGCATGTCGAATGCGAACAGGAAGCGGGTGGCACCTATGTTTCGCGCGCGCCGTTGCTCGTCGCGATCCTCGACTGTATCGGGGACAGTCAGGTCAATGTCCGAACATCAAGAGACAACACATGCACCACCGACCGAAAACAGGGATGCCTTTATTACGTCCCAGCCGGGATGGAAATTTCGTCGGAAATTCTCGGCAAATGCCGGTTACGCCATCTTGATATTCATCTTGATGTCGATGCGCTTGAAAACAGCATGGGCAATACAATTGACCTGAGCGTTCTTGAAACACCCCGCATGGGTTTCTGCGATCCGCGCATCAATACACTGGTCCGACTTCTGGCCAACGACCTGGAAAACGGCATGACCGGCCCCCAGATTTATGGTGAAGGACTGGTCACCGCCTTGACCGCGGCCCTTCTCACACCAAGCCAGACTGAGGAACCCCAACGCAAACGCGGCAAACTTGCCCCTTATCAGTTGCGCAAGACTGTTGACTATATTGAACAGAATTGCGGTCGCACGATCCGCCTTGATGAATTGGCGCAACTGACCGGGTTGTCACAATCCTATTTCTGCTCGGCCTTCCGGGAATCCACCGGCATGCCCCCCCAGCAATGGCAGATGAAAGCCCGGGTCGAGCGGGCAAAAAACCTATTGAAAAAGGGCGACACACCGTTGGCGTCGGTTGCCGTTGGTCTTGGTTTCGCTGATCAGGCACACCTGACCAGGGTATTTCGCAAAATCGTCGGAACCACGCCTGGCGCCTGGCGCAAGGAACAGCTTGCCTAATTTTAGCCAAAATCTGTTCAATCCACCAAAATCCGGTTCAATATTTTCCCGTCGCGCGCGTGATAACCAAGGGCCCATCATGAAGATGGCCCGCAGGTTCCCGCCCAGCAGGTCGTCGCCAAAGACAACCGAGACAGGGAATTCAGATGCGTTTTACAGGACATAAATTGTCTAAGACACTTTTGCTTAGCACTGCCTTTGCCTTGAGCTTTGCTGCGCCGCAATTTGCGCGCGCGCAATCGGGTGAAGATGCCACAAATCAGACCGAAGCAACCGATGCGACCGAAACACCGGCGATCATGATTGAAGCCGAGGCACAGGCCGAGACTTCAACCTCGCCAGTAGAAGGTTTTGTTGCCCCCCAAAGCGGAACCGCAACCAAGACCAGCACCCCGATTGTCGAAACTCCGCGTTCGATTTCGGTGATCGGCACGGATGAAATCGAAGCCCGTCAGGCCGAAACCGTTATGGACGCGCTGAAATATTCCCCGGGCATTCAGGCCGATCAGTCGGGTTTTGACACCCGCTATGACTGGTTCAAGGTCCGTGGCTTCTCCCAGCAGGATGCCGGTCTGTATCGTGACGGTATGCAGCTTCGTTCGTCGGGCTATGCATCCTTCCGTCAGGAAGCCTATGGTGCGGAGCGCATTGAATTGCTGCGCGGGCCGACCTCTGTCATGTATGGGCAAAACGCCCCGGGTGGCCTCGTGAACGTTGTTACCAAACGCCCGCATGAAGATATGGTCAATGAAGTCGCCCTGCAGCTTGGCAACTTCGACCACAAACAGGGCGCTTTTGATGTCGGAGGCAAGGCGATTGAAGATGGCAGCGTTCTGTATCGCCTGACGGGTCTGGTTCAGGATTCAGGAACCCAAACCAACATGGTCGATGACGATCGCGTTTACATCGCACCATCCCTTAAGTGGCAAAATGACGACACGTCGCTTACCCTTCTTAGCCATTACCAGCATGATGAAACCGGGTCAGCCAACAACTGGCTGCCAACGGTCGGCACCATCTATGCCGGCCCGAATGGTGCCATTCCGGTCGATGTCTTCACCGGCGAGCCCGGCTTTGAAGGATATGAGCGTATCCAGACATCTGTCGGTTACGAACTCAGCCATGACTTCACCAATGACGTCACCTTCCGCCAGAATGCCCGCTATGCCTTTGTCGATGTCGACTACAAAACCGCCTATGGCACGGGTTGGCGTGATGTGAATGCCGGTACCCTGAAACGCAGCACATTGCGCAGCGATCAGAATGCACATGCCATCACGATTGATAACCAGCTTGAAACCCGTTTCGATACGGGCAGCGTAGACCATACGCTTCTGACTGGTGTTGATTATCAGCATTACATCTATGACCGTTATGCGGCCTATGGTTCGGCGGCGGACCTGAATGTCTATAATCCGAGTTATGGCGGCGCAATCGGTGCTCTGACCACCTGGTATGACGATGACGTGACGCTGCGTCAGCTCGGCCTTTATGCACAGGACCAGATCGATTTTGACGAGAACTGGACCCTGACCCTTGGCGGTCGTCAGGACTGGTCGGACGAGAAGAAATACGACAACACCAATAACGGTGCAGAAAGCAGCAAAAACGATCATGCTTTCTCTGGTCAGGCCGGACTTGTCTATAAGACCGAGTTTGGACTTGTCCCCTATCTCAGCTACTCGGAATCCTTTAATCCGGTCGCAAGCCAGGGCAGCCAGAACTTCGAACCCGAAACCGGCCAGCAGGTCGAATTCGGCGCCAAGTACGAACCGCAATCCTTCAAGGGTATGCTCAGTGCCGCTATCTATGACCTGCGCCGTCAGAATGTCGTGACAACCGACCCCAACGACAGCGCACGCAAAGTTCAGACCGGCGAAGTACGCTCACGCGGGTTGGAACTTGAAGGCACAATTGAACCGATTGCGGGTCTCGTTGCCAAGGCAGCTTACAGCTACAACGATTCCGAAATTACCAAGGACAATGACGGCAACCAGGGCAACACCCCGGATGGCGTCGCAGAGCACACGGCTTCGCTTTGGGCTGACTATACCCTGCAGACCGGTGCCCTGAAAGGCTTCGGCTTTAACGGCGGTGTTCGCTACCTTGGTGAGCAGTACGGCAACAAGAGCAACACTTTCCAGGTACCGGCAACCACCCTGTTTGATGCCGGGATCCATTATGAGCTTGATGGGTACCTGTTTGCGCTTAATGCAACCAACCTGACCGACGAACGCTGGGTTGCTTCGTGCGCCGGCTCGGATACCACCTGCTATTACGGACAGGGTCGTACGGTCCTGGCGACGGTTAAATACCGCTGGTAGGACACGGTCTTCACCGAACATTAATGACCAAACGGTCCAGACAAAAAGCCGGCGGAATTTCCGTCGGCTTTTTTGTTGAGCGTATCGCAAAACCCACGATCAGAAGTCGTATTCCAGTTCGGTATCCCAGTACAAAAAATCCCGCCAACTTTCGTGAAGATAGTTTGGCGGGAAGCGGCGTCCTGTTGACTGGAGTTCGTGCATGGTGGGCTGTCCCGGCGTCCTGCGCAGTCGCAGGCCCGCCTCGCGGACCGATCGGCTGCCCTTGAACAGGTTGCAGTCAGAACAGGCCGTGACGATGTTTTCCCAGTTTGTACGCCCGCCCCGCGCCCGCGGGATCACGTGATCAAAGGTCAGCTCGTTTGTCGGCAAACGATCACCGCAATACTGGCACGAAAATTCATCGCGCAGGAACACGTTGAACCGGGTGAAAGCCGGGCTGCTTTTAAGCGGGACATATTCCTTGAGCGATATGACGCTGGGCAGCTTCATTTTAAAGGATGGGGAACGTACTTCGCGATCATATTCGGAAAGAACATCGACGCGTTCAAGAAAGACCGCCTTGAGCGTATCCTGCCAGGACCAAAGAGACAGCGGGAAGTAGCTCAACGGCCGGAAGTCGGCGTTAAGAACAAGTGCCGGACACGCATTGGGCGATAAATGCATATCATCCGCTCCACCGTGTTTACCGAGTCGCTTGCCTTATTTAGCAGGTTCGGGAATCGCTGGTGATGAACATATCATGACGTTTCACCAAACCGGGCGACGCGGCGACGTAAACCACTGATAGAGCAAAGTATAGACCAATTTAGCAAAAGCGCAAAGCTCGTGTTCCGCCGAGTCGCGTTTTATCGATGTCATGCCGCACCATCGCCCCAGAACAGCGCGGGAACCATGCTTGTGCGCGGCACAAAAAAAGCTGCACCATCGGTGATGGTACAGCTTGTTCCGTGGCCGTTTGACAAGCCAGCGATCAGAAAAACGAAAGGCCCGCCAGAAGCGAGCCCTCGTAAAATCTGTCTGTAAAGCAGAAGCCTGAATTAGGCAGCTTTTGCTTCAACAGCTTTGGCGACCTGGCGTTTGATTTTCACCAAATCTGCCGGCAGCTTTGCATTTGCAGTGCTGAGCAGATATGCATCCAGACCACCACGTTTTTCGATGGTGCGGACAGCATTGGTGGTCAGACGCAGACGCACCGAACGACCGAGCGACTCACTAAGCAGCGAGGTCGGCTGCAGGTTCGGGAGGAAACGACGTTTGGTACGATTGTGGGCGTGGCTCACATTCATGCCGACCAAAACGCCTTTGCCGGATACCGGGCAGCGACGTGCCATGACCTGATCTCCTGGTCTATAAATTCGCAAAAGGACGCTTGGCCTGAACACGCAGGCCCGCGCTTGGAAGCGGGTTAATACTGCCTATGACCAATGTCGTCAAGCCTTCATCAACCGAAAACCGCGACAAAAACGCTTATCCGAGCTGATTTGACGATAATCCGTGGTTTGGGTCGGTTTTTACCCAACTCAACCGCACGGAATCTGCGTCTTTTCAAACCGGCGCGACAATATCAAAGGCCACAAAAAGCAGCAATCCCCCCATATTCCAGGCACAAATCAACCGATTCCCCCATGACCCGCAACCGATACCCGCCAGAATCGTGTTTTCAACGCCCCTACACAGTTTCGATTCCACATTCCGTCCACAGACGGCACCAAATCACCCCATATGGCACCACTGGCGGATCAATGGTCGATATGGACAGCTGATTGACACGGATCAAAACGCAAAGCTGCAAAGAATGCTAGCTTCAGCACCATGAGTTAAGAAATCCGTTTGGGGAGCATGACGGAACATGAAAACAGATAGCAAAGTATCACTGCCCCTGCTGGGCATTCTGCTGGTCGCGGTCGCAGGCCTGGTTCTTTATCTTGCCGGGTACGTTCTGGCGCATTTCGGCGTGCCTGTCGCTTCCTTCTGGATTTATGTCGCCTTGGCACTTGTTCCGGTTTGCTTCCTTGTACTGATTGATTTCAGTCGCTGATCTGCCCCCAAGACAGAACAGCACAAAAACGGCCGATCACATGATGTGACAGGCCGTTTTTTATGCGCACAGAGACTTTATGCCCGCACTCAGGATACCCGTGATATCAGCCGCCCCTAACGGTCGGAAAGGGATTTCAGCGGCGGGGTATCTTCGACCTGCCAATGGCAATCCAGACAGGGAAGCGCGCCCGGACGGGCAAAGAAATACCCCTGATAGGCATCAACCCCCAATGATTGCAGAAGGTTTCGCTGCTGGTCGGTTTCCACACCTTCGGCAATCACCTGCAAACCGAAACGATGCGCAATCAGGATCGCGCCTTCGATCACCACACGGGCATTCTCGTCCATTTCAAGGATAAAGGATTTGTCGATCTTGACCGCATCGATCTGAATTTGATGCAGACGCGACAGGGATGAATATCCGGTCCCGAAATCGTCAATGTGAATGCCGATCCCCATATCGAACAGATCATCAATTACCCGGGAAATCATCGATCGCTGGCGTTCTTCAAAGATTGATTCGGTAACTTCTAGAATAAGCCGTGTTGGTACCAATCCGGTTTCACTCAGGATTTGCGCCACCATTTCGGTAAATCCGGGTGCCACAAGCTGACGGATCGAGACATTGACAGCGATCTTTGTTTCGTCATCCCCGCCCGTTGCAGCACAGATTTCCCGACAGGCTGTCCGCATGCACCATTCGCCAATTTCAACGATCAAGGCACTTTCTTCGGCAATCGGGATGAATTCGTCAGGCGGCACGAGGCCAAGCTCATTGCTGTTCCAGCGCAGCAGGGCCTCGTAAGAGACGATCTGGCCATCATCGGCATCAATGACCGGCTGATATTCAAGATAGAACTCACCAACGCCAAGGGCACGACGAAGGGCCTGATTGATGGCAAGGCGGCGTTCCTGTTCGGTCAGAAGCGTTTTGTCATAGTTGCGCACACTGCCACGCCCGGATCGTTTGACCTCGGCCGCAGCAAGGTCGGCCCAATGGATCAGTTCGGAAATTCCCGGGTTTTTGGCCGCAGCAAACGCCACACCGGTGCTGAACCCGACATGAAGCGAATGCCCGCAGATCATGATGGGCTGACTGATTGAAGCACGCGCCTTTTCAATCGTATTTTCAACCAGCCCATGCAGCTCGTCATGCGGAGCTGCAAGCACCATCAGGAATTCATCCCCGCCCCAGCGTCCTACCGCGTGCTGATCATCGACATAAGCCTTCAGACGGTCACTGACAATGCGCAGGACCTCGTCGCCGATGGCATGACTAAGCCCGTCATTGATCTGTTTGAAGCGATCAAGATCGATGAACAGCACCGCGTAATCAAGGTCGTCGGATGATTGGCGTTTCTGATTGAACCAGGCCGCAATGCCATCGCGGTTCAGAATGCCGGTCAGAGCGTCATGTTCGACCAGATTTCTGAGTTCCTCGGTCCGTTCTTCGACCCGCGCTTCAAGCGTCGCATTCCAGTTTTCCATGATGCGGTTTTTCTGGCGCAAATCTTCGACCAGACCGTCATTTCGGTGTTTCAGCACCAGTGACCGGAACAGGACAACGTGATTGTTCCGATGCGTAACCAGCATCACCATCAAAAAGATGATGGTCATGGTGGCAAGAACATAGTTGGCATCGGCCATGACCGTAAAAATGATCACCGGCGGAAACAGAAGCGCCGTCAGATAGAGCCGCCCGACCAGGAATATCGGCGCAAGAATCCCCGTGGCACCGCCCGCCAGACCGGCAAACATGATCAATGTCATGAACTGGCTTTCGCCGCGGACGATCGGAATTTCAATAATACCGATCACAGCCCACAAGATGGCAGCTGACAGGACACCAAGCGCATATCGCCGCTGCCAGATATAAAAGGCATCGGCATCAAGTTCCGCGACCTTTGCGCGTTCACGATGATAAAGATACCCGCCCCACAGACGAACAGCGCATAAAACAGCAAGGATTACAGACCACCAAACGGTGATCGCAACCAGATCTCCCAGCAACCCCAGAATGATCACAAGGCCGCCTGCCGCAGCAAGATTGACAAGGATATTTGCCCAGTTGTTGCGATAGGCAAGATCCAGCAGGTCACGGCGGACCTTGCCGGTGATCTCGTCACCGGCTTGTAGTGCAATTTGGGGATCAACAAATCGGCTTGCGATCTTTTTGACCAAACCGGCACATTTTTCCATCTGGTCTGGTTGCCTCTGACATCGTCGCTTGAACTTACAATCCTATAGATAGGTACTATTCAACGACAACGAGAATATCGACAACAACAAAGATCGGATAAATCCGGCCTTCTGATTTGGCCATCGAAAGAACGGGATCAGGGGTTTCAGCCGCCGATCCCGTTCGATCAGATCAGAAAATCAAAATATTTCAAATACCTGACCGGTCTGAAGACCTTCGACCGATTTCGCATAGCCAAGCGCCGCACGGGCAGCAGGCACCGGATCATGGCCGCGGAAATAGGGGGCGTAGCCTTCCATCGCCTCGGTAATGACGCCGGGGCTGACCGCGTTGATTCGATGTCCCGGCTTCATTTCGATGGCCGCCGACTTCACAAACCCTTCGATTGCACCATTCACCATGGAGGCCGAACTGCCAAACTCGATAGGATCCTTGGCCAGAATGCCGGTGGTCAGCGTAAAGGATGCCCGGTCCGCAACATAGTCCCGCCCGATCAGGACCAGATTGATCTGCCCGAACAGTTTATCGTCAATCCCGATGCGGTATTTGTCTTCGTCCATGTCAGCGAAATCGCCAAAATGGACCTTGCCGGTGGTTGAAACCACCGCATCCACCGTTCCGACCTTTTCAAACATCGCGCGAATGGAAGCCTTGTCTTTCAGGTCGACATTCACATCACCGCTGTTGCGTGATGCCCGGATGATTTCGTGACGCGGCGACAATTCGGCATCAACACCTTTGCCGATAATGCCCGATGCGCCGATCAAAAGAACCTTCATGTCATCCTCCTTAGATGAAAACTGCAATGACCGGATGATTTCACAGAACAGTTGGTGCGATAATCTGGATAATCCCGAACCATTCGTTTAATATTTTAAACAATGAAAGATTATCTCAGCGAAATGCGCAGCTTTGCTGCGGTTATCAAACAGGGCAGTTTCACCAATGCTGCCCGTGCCACCGGCGTGTCCAAGGGCCTGATCAGCCAACATGTCAAACGGCTTGAAGATGTTCTTGGCGCGCAATTGCTGTTTCGGTCGACCCGGAAACTCGAACTGACCGAAATCGGTGCGACCTTTCTGGAATATTGCGAAACGATCACGCAAAGCGCCGATGCCGCGTTCGAGGCGGTCGAAGCCCTGCGTGGGGAGCCGGTCGGCACCGTGCGCATCACGGTTCCCGTGTCGTTTGGCGAGATGTTTTTGCAAGACATCATCGTGGCCTTTCAACAGACCCACCCACGCATTCAGATCGAAATGGAACTGGAAAACACGTTCCGCGACCTGCAATCAGCCCATATCGATATCGCCATCCGCGCGGGGTTGACCGATGACCCCGATCAGGTCGCCATTCCGCTTGGTCAACTTTCCGAATTGATCTGTGCCAGCCCCGAATACTGGAAAGCCCATCCCAAACCGCAAACGCCGGCCGATCTTGCCCATCACAACTGTCTGGTCAATTTCCAGTATTACAAGGACCGCAAATGGGTGTTCTTTTCCGATGACGGACCAACATCCATCACGGCCGAAGGCAATTTGCGCCTGAACCACTATCCGCTGATCCGCAATGCCACGGTTCAGGGACTGGGCGTTGCGCGTTTGCCGCGATATGTCGCCATGCCTGAAATTCGCGCCGGTCGGATTGAAACAGCCCTTGAAAATTATCGGTCACCTTTGCGACCGATCTATCTTGTTTATCCCTATCAGGGAAATCTGCCGATCAAGAACCGGCTGATGATCGATTTCATCCGCAACTGGTTTGCCGATCGCCCGGACTTGCTTGAAACCACATCGGCATCGCAAAGCGATCAGAACTGATCCGCCAACAGCCGGACATCATCCGGGCTCATGCCATCTTCGCGCATTGATCGCAGGGTCTTTGACTTGTCGCGTTTGGCAAACCGTTTGCCATCAGGACCGGTCAGAAGCCCGTGGTGGTGATATTCCGGAACGTCATAGCCCAGAAGTTCCTGTAACAAGCGGTGCAGATGGCTGGCAAAGAACAAATCCTGCCCGCGGGTGACAAGACTGATCCCCTGAAGATGATCATCATGGGTCACCGAAACATGATAGCTGGTTGGTGTATCCTTACGCGCCAGAACCACATCACCAAAGATTTCCGGGGTCGCGATCTGTCGCCCGGCGGCGCGGTCAAACCACACCAGTTCGCGCCCGACATGTTTGATCGCGCCATCCATATCCAGTCGCAGGGCAAAGCTTTCCCCGGCCGCAATCCTGTCTGAACGTTCCTGGGCGGAACAATGGCGACATGTCCCGGGATAAAGCGCCCCATCGGGCCCGTGCGGCGCATTGCCGATCCGTTCGATTTCGGCCTGAATGTCCTTGCGGGTACAGAAACAAGGATACAGCAACCCCATTTCCGTCAGGCGATCAAGCACCGCCTGGTAATCGGCGAAATGTTCTGACTGAACACGCACCGGTTCTTCCCATCGCAGGCCAAGCCAGGCCAGGTCTTCAAAAATCGCATGCAGATATTCCGGGCGACAGCGGGTTTGATCGATATCTTCGATCCGCAAAAGAAAACGGCCATGCGGCCCGGCCTGTTTCATTGAAAACAGCGCGGATGCCGCATGGCCAAGATGCAGATATCCGGTCGGGCTTGGTGCAAATCGGGTGATCGCCGTCATCCTTTGCGCACCCTGCCCTTACCAGCGGTCGCGGTCACCCGCAGCGCGGTCGCGTGCCTGCCCGCCATCGGCGGGGACATGGCGCATCGGGCGTTTGGGTTGCCGCGCACCCTGTTCATCAAACAGGTCCGAAAGTTCGGCAAGCATCGTACCGCCAAGCTCTTCGGGATCATTGATCGTCACGGCACGCCGGTAATAGCGTGTCACGTCATGGCCGATACCAATCGCCAGAAGTTCGACCGGTGATCTGGTTTCGATCCATTCGATCACTTCGCGCAAATGCCGTTCCAGATAATTTCCGGAATTGACCGAAAGCGTCGAATCATCGACCGGCGCACCATCGGAAATCACCATCAAAATCCGGCGTTGTTCGGAACGACCAAGCAAACGTTCATGGGCCCAAAGCAGTGCTTCGCCGTCGATATTTTCCTTAAGCAGCCCTTCACGCAGCATCAAACCAAGGTTTTTGCGTGCCCGACGCCACGGCGTATCGGCCGCCTTGTAGATGATGTGCCGCAGATCGTTCAGGCGACCCGGTTTGGGGGGCTTGCCACTATCGACCCAGCGTTCGCGTGACTGACCACCTTTCCACTGACGGGTGGTGAAACCGAGAATTTCGACTTTCACACCGCACCGCTCAAGCGTACGCGCCAGAATATCTGCCGACAGGGCGGCAATCGTGATCGGACGCCCCCGCATGGAGCCGGAATTGTCGATCAAAAGGGTCACGACCGTATCGCGGAAATCGGTATCCTGTTCCTGCTTGAACGACAGAGACGTCGACGGTGTTGCGACGATACGGGCAAGCTTGGCCGCATCAAGAATGCCTTCTTCCAGATCGAAGTCCCAGCCACGGTTCTGCTGCGCCATCAGGCGACGCTGCAACCGGTTGGCAAGACGCGAAACCACGTTCTGAAGGTTGGCAAGCTGCTTATCAAGCATTGCGCGCAACCGCGACAATTCAAGGTTTTCGCACAGGTCATCGGCGGTTACGACTTCGTCATATTCGCGCGTGAAGGGTTCATAGCCACGTTCGACCGGTTCGTTCCGACCATCAAATTCCGGCTGCTCACCCGGTCCGGCAGGCTTTTCTTCCTGCGACATGGCTTCAAGCTGCTGGTCGTCGATATCGCCTTCGCCGGCTTCGGCATCTTCGGACCCGGCTTCCTGTTGCTGGTCACTGCCATCGGGTTCGGAATCGTCATTCTGGCCCTGCTGGCCGCCCTGACTTTCCATCTCTTCCTGTTCCGGGTCGTTTTCGCCTTCCTTGTTTTCGTCGTCCTCGCCTTCCTGTTCGGGCGGGGCGTCATCAAGGTCGTCTTCCAGCGACAAATGATCAAGCAAACGGCGCATGCCGCGCGCGAAAGCTTCCTGATCATCAAGAACATCACGCAGGTCCGAAAGATCAGCCCCGGCGTTTTCTTCGATATGGGTCCGCCACAGATCAATCAGCGGACGGGCGCTTTCCGGTGCGCGTTCGCCGGTAAAAATCTCGCGGGCCAGCATGCCGATCGCATCGGCAAATGGTGCATCGTCCCGCGATGTCAGGCGATGAAAGTTCTTGGCGTGGCAATCCTGTTCGGCATGGTCACGCAGGTTCTTGCGCACGCCGGGGAAATAGCGTGATCCCACGGCCTCGACCCGTGCTGTTTCAAGCGCATCGTAAACAGCCTGAGCCTCGGCTGTTTCGGGCATGCGTTTGGCATGCAGGGCAACATCATGGTGGCGCATTTTAAGCGCCCAGCCATCGGCAATGCCGCGCAGGTCTGCGACTTCGTCCTTGGGCAATGCCTGTTTGGGCATGGGCAAACGGACATGTTCGCCATATCCGCCCGGACGCCCGCCTTTGACAAAGCCGACTTCCAGATCATTGCGCCCGGCAAGCGCGCGAAATGTCGCCGCCGTGCCGCGCAAGAACCCGGAAAGAGCCTCATCATTCTTCATCTTACTACTCGCTTGTGGGACCAGCTCGCCAATCTGCTTTAAGGACACGCCTTAGCGCACCATCACATTGATGGCTTCTTCAGGCAGCTCTTCGCCAAAGCAACGCTGATAATATTCCGCCAGGATCGGGCGTTCGACCTCGTCACAACGATTAAGGAACGTCACCCGGAACGCATAGGAAATATCACCGAAAATCTTGGCGTTTTCGGCCAGCGTAATCACGGTACGCGGGCTCATGACGGTCGAAATATCGCCAGACACAAATCCCTGACGGGTCAGGTTGGCAAGAGCCACCATTGCTTCGATCTTCTGGCGGCCTTCGGCAGTGTCGAACGCCGGAACCTTGGCGGCAACGATGTTGGTTTCATCGGCAACCGACAGATAGTTCAGTGTGGCGACAATCGACCAACGGTCCATTTGGGCCTGGTTGATCTGCTGGGTGCCGTGATACAGGCCGGTGGTATCGCCAAGACCAACCGTGTTTGACGTTGCAAACAGGCGGAAATGCGAATGCGGATGGATGACCTTGTTCTGATCAAGAAGGGTCAGCTTGCCGTCGACTTCCAGAACGCGCTGGATCACGAACATGACGTCCGGGCGACCGGCATCATATTCATCAAACACCATCGCGACCGGGCGTTTGAGCGCCCAGGGCAGAATGCCTTCGCGGAATTCGGTGATCTGTTTGCCATCCCGCAGAACGATTGCGTCCTTGCCGATCAGGTCGATACGGCTGATGTGACTGTCAAGGTTGACGCGCACACACGGCCAGTTCAGACGCGATGCCACCTGTTCGATATGGGTCGATTTGCCCGTACCGTGATACCCCTGGATCATCACACGGCGGTTGTGGGCAAAGCCCGCAAGAATGGCCAGCGTGGTGTCGCGGTCAAAACGATAGGTCGGATCAGCGACCGGCACATGTTCGCTGCCCTGGCTGAATGCCGGGACTTCCATATCAACATCAATCCCGAACGTTTCGCGCACGGAAATGGTGGTATCTGGGGCATCAAGCGGATGTTCTGCCGCCGCACCCGTCGCTTCGTAACCTTGGCTCATAAGTACTCGCGCATTTCTCGGACCGACGCTGGTGACGCGGTCGTTTCGTTAAACTTGCTCATTAATAGCGGTTTAGGCGCATCACTCAAAGGGAAGATGCGCAAAAAATCTCTATTACCGCAAAAGGTTTGCTCGATAAGACATCCCCGATACGCAAACCGCAACCAGATTGACCAGATTTTTTGGAATTATTGCAGCGGAACCGGCCCGCTTACAGGGTCACGCGGGCCTCAAGATCGCGGATATAGCTCATAAGCGAACTGTAGGCCGCGCTGATCTTTTTAAAGCGTTCCTCGGCAACCTTGTCACCGCCATTGGCGTCGGGATGGTATTTTTTGGACAGTGCCTTGTATTTGGCCTTGAGCTCGTCCCGGGTGAACGGCCAGCCAAGATCAAGGGTCGCCATCGCCTGTTGCTGTTCGCTGGGCATGCCAAGGGCACCGGCACGGCGCTGGGCATCTTCGCTTTTGCGGCGCTGTTCGGCGCGGGCATCGCCGCCCGGACCATGATGGGTCTGGTCACCATCTTCGTTAAAGAAGCCGAACCCGTCCTTGAATTTGAAATTGAACGGCTTTTTGGAACCGCGAATATGTCCGAACTTCCAGGTCGGGCGCTGCCAGTGGGTATCGCGACGCACGTCGTTTTCGATATCCTCGGCTTTCATGCCTTCATAATAGTTCCAGGATTTGTTGTATTCACGCACGTGATCAAGGCAGAACTTGTAATAGTCACGCAGCTTGCGATCCTTGGGCGCGCGGAATTCACCATGGCCGTCACAGCCCGGCCAATCACAATCGGGCAGGATCGGTTCATTGTGATACAGCGTCTTGCGCTTGTTGCGGTGTCCTCGGTTCATCTGGGTCTATATGTTCTGAAAATCGATGCACGCAATATCATACGGATCGATTAAATGCGATAAAAGGCTTGAAAAACTGCCATTGCGTGCCAGAACCTGTCACACAGTTCAAATTTTGCACCCGATTGCAAACATCCGCAGAAAACAGAGGCCCTTATCATGCAGGTAGCCAATCAGATCCGTGACATTCTGACCGAACATTTCAGCCCGGCCGAGTTACAGATCATCGACGACTCCTCCAAACATGCCGGTCATTCCGGTGCCGATCCGCGCGGCGAGTCCCATTTTTCGGTCCTGGTGGTGTCTGAAAAATTCGAAGGTCAGAACCGTGTCAATCGTCAACGCCTGGTTTATGGCGCGCTTGACACCCTGCTTAAGGAGCGCGTGCATGCGCTGGCCCTGAAAACCATGACACCCGATGAATACAAGGCGGCGCTTGCCAATAGAACCAATTAAATACAATTCCATATCGTGAAATCAACCTAGACGTTCACCCCGATTAGGCGCAATGCTTGTGACACAAGCCGGTCCGCAAGCATTGCCGGACCGGCACGGATGCCCGCCAATGGCATCTGTTTCAATCGGGAGGACTACGTAATGACTAAACGCCTGCTGATGGCGAGTATTGCGCTTGCCATTTCCGGATCTGCATATGCCCAGGCACCTGCACCGGACAATCTCGAAAAACTTTCAAACTTCCAATCCACCGGCACCACCGAATTCACCGTCATCGAACAGGGCGGCGATTACGCAGAAGGCATCAAAAGGACACTTGAACGCATCAAGCTGCCAGCCGGTTTCAAAATCGGCCTTTATGCCATCGTACCAGATGCGCGCCATATTGCCGTTGGCCCGCAAGGTGTCGTGACATTCGTCGGCACACGCAAGGACAAGGTCTGGTCCGTCACTGACCGCAACAAGGACAGGGTCGCCGACGAGGTCAAGGACTTTGCCCCGTCGCTTCGTTTCAGCATTCCGAACGGTCCGTGCTTCTCGCCCGACGGGATGCTTTATATCGCCGAACAGAACCGCGTGCTGACCTTCCCGGCGGCCGAGTTCTTTTATGAAAGCCCGGATGTCGCGGCCTTTAATGTCGTCAAACAGGGCGACCTGATCCCGCCATCGGAGGAAAGCTATAACCACACGGCACGCGTCTGCAAGATCGGCCCGGATGGCAAGCTTTACATCTCGTTGGGGCAGCCCTTCAACGTTGCGCCCGCCGACAAGCTTGATCTGTATCGCGAAGTCGGGATTGGCGGCATCATCCGCATCAATACCGATGGATCAGGGCGCGAAGTTTATACCTATGGGGTGCGGAACTCTGTCGGTCATGACTTCCACCCGGAAACCGGTGAACTTTGGTGGACCGATAACCAGGTTGACGGCATGGGTGATGATATCCCGCCCGGTGAAATCAACCGTCAGACGGCCGCCGGCCAGCATTTCGGTCATCCGTGGTATGGCGGTGGCGATGTTCGCACCAATGAATATGCCGGTCAGGAAGTCCCCTATGACGTGGTGATGCCCGCGGTTGAAACCGTGGCCCATGCCGCTGATCTTGGCATGACTTTCTATACGGGCAAGATGTTCCCGGCCAAATACAAGAATGCGATTTTCTCGGCCCAGCACGGGTCCTGGAACCGCACGACACCTGTCGGTGCACGCGTGATGGTGACCTTCATTGATGCCGAAGGAAACGCCAGCACCGAACCATTCGCCGAAGGCTGGATCGACGAGAATGAAGAATATCTTGGTCGTCCGGTCGATGTTGCCCAGTTGCGTGACGGATCGATCATTGTTTCCGATGATCTGGCCGGTGCGCTGTATCGCATCTGGTATGAGGGCAATTGATGCGTATTGTGATGATCGCGCTTCTCGGCGGGCTTTTGCCCGCCGGGACCTTGATGGCCCAGGACGCATCCACAGACCTTCAGGACGGGCGCAAGGTTGCGGGCATGTGTCGCACCTGTCACGGACTGGATGGCAAGGCCCGTATTCCGATTGCCCCGCATATTGGCGGCGAACCGGTCGATTATCTGATCAGTCAGCTTCAGGCATTCAAAACCGGCAGCCGCGAACATGAAATGATGACAGTGGTCGCACGCGGATTATCCGATGATCAAATCGGCAAGGTCGCCCTGTGGTTCAATCATTTCACGATCAATGCCACCCTGCCCGCTGGCACGTCCGAAGACGACGCGCCGGAACTGTGTGTCGGGTGTCATGGTGTAAACGGTATTTCCGAGCTTGATGATGCGCCCAATCTGGCCGGGGAAACCAACATCTATATCGAAACGCAGCTTAAGGCATTCCGGACCGGCAAACGGACGCATGATGTCATGACCCCGATTGCCCAGGATCTTGACGAAACCGAAATGCAGGAAGCCGCCGACTGGTATAGCAAGATCACCATCGACATCACCGACCCGGCGCCAAAGTAAGGCCCCAGTACCCCGGTAAATGGGATCAGCTTTCCGGACGCAAGGCCGCCGAAACATCCAATCCAACGGTCAGCACCGCCAGTGTCTGACCGTTTTCCGGATCCAGAACAGGCACGGTGATCTGCGACAGGAAAGTACGGGTCGATGCATCAAAGCGGATATCATCAATCAGGGCATGTTCGCGATTGATGCTTTGCGCCATTTGATATTGCGGTTCATCGGACTGATCATAGTCCGACGTCAACCGGTTCATGCCGATCGTCTGGCCATAGATATCAAAAACAAAGGCCTCGGCGACCTGTTCCCCGCTTGCCAACTGAAAGGCGCGCAGGAATTCCGACAAACTGTTGCCCAATATTTCGCGCGCCCTGTTACTTGGCTGACCAAGCCTTCCCATGGTTGACCATTCTTCGTCAATCAGACGTCGCTGATCAGCAGGCAAACGCCCGGGACCAAGCGCCCCGCGCACATTGCGGATCAGATCCGGGGATTTTGCCAATTGTCGAACCATCGGCAACTGAACCCGTTCAATCGCATCGCGTTCCCAGGGTTCAAGATGCATCGGACTGGTTTCGCAAAATTCCAGCACCGTATTCAGACGGTTCACAAGGTCGGGGAATTCCGCCACATACCGTTTCGAGAAATAGACAACCAGCGGCGCATAGCGTTCAAACTGAACCTGAAACTGTTCTGCACCGATGCCAAGTTCATTGCGCGCAATTTCAAAACTGTGCTTGTCGACAAGCGCGTAATCAACCCGTCCGGCTGCGACCTGTCCAACCAGGGATGCAATCGATGGCACACGGACAAGGTCGCCATATCCCTGCTCGGCCAGCCATTCGGCTTCGTTTGATCCAAGAATGGCACCAATTGTTTCGAACCCGCCGGGTTTGGGCACATTGGCACTGACCGGTTCGGCCGTGCGGCGCGATGGCGATACCCACACCCACTTTTCCAATGCCAGCGGGTTTGACGCCACCGCATATTCATCCATGAATTCACTGATACGCGCCAAAAAGAAGCCATCGGCCTGCCCGTTGCGTACCATTTCCCGGTTGCGCTGGCGCGGTGCGACAGCCAGACCATAACCGACACCGATATGATCAAAGGCGCAATCAAGCACCGAAACGGAATAACCGCCAAGCGTCCCGTTACGAAGTTCCTGATACGGGGGATGAAGGTTGGTTTGCAGGATCAGGAAATTGTCCTGACTGTCATTGTCAGGTTGGGCGACCTCGACCGGGCGTGACACGATATCGTTGGCCAAAACCGCCGGGGCAGCAACACCAAGAGCCGCCATCGCGACCAGACCAGCGCCCAGCGCGTGGCGGGCCGCATCGCGCAGCAGACCGTTTCTTCCCTTATTGTTGTTTTTGGTTATTCCAGCACGCCGTAGGATTGTCATGAGTAACCCGCAAAAACACGTGACGGACCGATTTTGTTGATATTGGGCCCGTCAACGGAACTTGCAAGATCGGGCCATTTCCCGGGACGAGGTCGATGCTTGTTACCACCAGTTCCCGGTAGTTATTTGTCGCCCGTATAGAATTCCGGGGCGATGCGTTTGACCGCGGCGCCGTCACTTCGCCATCCATGACAGGTATTGATCAACGGCATCCGGCGGGCCGGTTTTGATGCGCCGCCATCTGACGGGTCGTCCTGTTTTTTGGCTTCAAGTGACTCCCGGGCCAGAATCGGAAACACGGTCTGAAAGGCGGTGGTTGCCACCGGCCCCATCAATTCATTGAGATGGGTACAGCCGTGCACGCCGCCGACCCGGTCGCGGATCTGTTTGCGCAACCCCGGACCAAGTTTCAAACCAACCAGATTTTCGTAATTCGGGGTGATTGCGTCGCAGCCATGGAACGGCGCGTAATCAGTGACGGCTTCGACAGCACGGATCACCAGATCATCACCAATTGTCACGCGGATCCACATGCCATGCACCGGTTCGCCGGGCGGAATTTCGCCGCGATCATCATTGGTAAAGGCATAGGTTTTGATATCGGTAATGTGACCTTCGATATCCCACAGGCCATCCTTGCGGCGAAACCCCTGACAGGTGACGGTGCGGGTATGAATATGGTCTCGATCTGCGGGGCGGGACAATGGCATGGGAACTCTCTCCTTTACGTAAACGTAAAGACATTCCCCTATGCGCTGTCAAGCAACAAAGCGTGTCGCAGTGCGACATCCGCGCGGTTTCGGGGCAATGCGCACCCCGAAATCTGCCATGCCGGATCGGCGAATTACGGCGCGATCCGATGCAACTGTGATGGGAAATAATCGTCAGGCGACGCCGTAATCGGACCCGAAAATGAACTTTTCGCGTTCACGAACATCTTCTTCGAGCTGGGCCTTCACCACGTTAAACAGATCGCGGATCGACACCATGCCAATGACCTTGTCCCCGTCAACAACGGGCAAGTGACGATATCGCCGCGCACTCATCAGATCCAGTGCGTTCATCGCTGTATCGTTGGGACCAAGGGTATCGGGATCGGCTGTCATGACCTTGGAAAGTGGCACATTGGCCGCATCAAGCCCCTTGCCCACCACACGGTTCACCAGATCGCGTTCTGTGAAAATTCCGGCAAGTTTGGCCTGATTATCAACAATGATCACGGCCCCGATCTTGCGTTCGGTCATAAGGTTCACGGCATCCATCACGGAATCGGCGGGATTGAGTGTCGCGAGCGATTGCTCCTTGACCACACCTGGAACGATTTTCGTATCCATTCATCTCTCTCTGCAGATTGCTGTTGCCACATGCCCAAACCCGATCGGATCATCTGGTTCTGCATCGCAAGTCATTGCAATGCAACGGGGCCCCTCATTTGCAAGTGGCCCTGCAATCCTTTGGGTCAAGACCTTGAACCAAGATTTTAACCCATAAGTGGAGAAACTTAAAACATTTTGCGCGACAATGGATCAAACGGCATCACCGGTTGGCGATGCCGTTTTGGCGGTTTTATTCCTGATCCTCGGCGGCCAGATCAGTGACTTCGTTCATGCGAACGCGGGTGATCTGGTTACGGATACGGCGCAGAACTTCGAATTCGAACCCGTGGAACCGGAACTGCTGACCGACATCGGGAATGCGCCGGGTTTCATAGAGCAAAAGACCGGCAACCGTTGCGGCTTCTTCGTCTGGCAAACGCCAGCCAAACCGTCGGTTCAGGTCGCGGATCGTCACATCACCGCGCACAATCACCGACCCGTCTGCCTGCGGCAGGACACCGACAACCTCGACATCGGTTTCATCGGCGATGTCGCCGACGATTTCTTCAAGAATATCTTCAAGCGACACAACCCCTTCGAACGCACCGTATTCGTCAACGACGATGGCAAAATGTTCGTGCCGCTCCTTGAAGGCTTTGAGCTGGTCGGCAAGAGTTGTTGAATCCGGAATGAACCATGGTTCGGCACTTAGTGCGCGCACATCTGATGCATTGGCGGGCTTTGCACCGCGGACAATCGCCTTAAGAACCTCGCGGGCATGAAGAACACCGACGATATTGTCGGGGTCTTCTTCATAGATCGGAATACGGGTGTGCGGACTTGCCAGAACCGTATCCAGAATTTCTTCCATCGGGCGGGTGATATCGATCATCTGCACCTTGCGACGATGAACCATGATTTCCCAGACACCGACATCTTCCAGATCAAGCACACCATGCAACATGGTGCGTTCGGCATGGTGGTTTCCGACCACAACGTCATCGGCATGCAGTTCGATCGCGCCACGCAATTCGCGTTCGCTGTCCAGTCCCGGACCTTCGCCACTGCCAAACAGGCGCAAGGTTGCCTGCACGATCACCTGAATGCTTTGGGTGACCGGGGCAAAGATCACGACAAGGATGCTCATCGGGCGCGCAACCCGCAAGGCCATGGTATCGGCATGTTGCAGGGCATAGGTCTTTGGCAGGATTTCCGAAAAGATCAGAACAAGGGCGGTCATCACAGCGGTCGCATAAACAACGCCGTTTTCCCCGAACAGCTCGATCATCACCGACGTCGCCAGGGCCGAGGCCAGAATATTGACCATATTGTTGCCCAGCAGGATCGCCCCGATCAGACGTTCCTGATACTGGCGCAGTCTGTTAACGATCCCTGCACGCTGATCACCATCCTGTTCCTTGTGATGCATCACAGGACGTGACGCAGCCGTCAGCGCGGTTTCCGAGCCAGAAAAGAATGCCGATAACATCAGCAGGAAAAAAATCACGATAATCGTGATTGTCATTCAGGGTCGTCTCCAAAGGGTGATCTCAGCCGGACTACTTTGTCCTGTGTTCACCTATAAGGTCAATTGTCGTTAAACAAGTTAACGACATCACAAATTACAAAAAAGCAATCCCGACGTCCTTTCGCCCGAAAAAGGCGACAAGCCGTCGGGATCATTATTGTTAGCGGCGGCAGGAACGGGTAATCGCGGCACGCATTTTCTCGACATCCATTGCCTTGGATGTGAATGCCTTGCCGATACCGCGGGTCATGACAAAGGTGATTTCTCCATCGCGGACCTTTTTGTCACGCGACATGTGACTGATCACCTTGTCGATATCCCAATGCATGCCGGTAACTTCGGACGCTGCAACCGGAAGCCCGACCGATTTCAGATGGGAAACGATCCGGTCCTTTTCACCCGCCGGGGCCAAGCCCATTGCACCGCACACGTCATGGGCAATCACCATGCCCATGGCAACGGCTTCGCCATGCAGAAGCTTTTCGCCATAGCCGGTTTCGGCTTCGAAGGCATGACCGAATGTGTGGCCAAGGTTCAAAAGCGCGCGTTTGCCGCCTTCGCGTTCGTCTTCGGAAACGATCCGTGCTTTTGCCGCACAGCTTTTGATCACGGCCTGACGGCGTTCGGGGCCGTCCGTCGACAGAACCGCCTGACCGTTTTCTTCAAGCCAGGCGAAAAATTCCGGATCATCAATCAGACCGTATTTGACCACCTCGGCATAGCCCGAACGAAGTTCGCGTGCCGGAAGGCTGTCAAGCACCGCCGTATCAGCCAGCACCAGACGCGGCTGATGAAACGCCCCAACAAGGTTCTTGCCCGATTTCGAATTGATCCCGGTTTTGCCGCCAACCGAACTGTCGACCTGCGACAGAAGGGTCGTCGGGATCTGGACGAAATCAAGCCCGCGCAGCAGTGATGCGGCAACATAACCGGCAAGATCACCGACAACACCGCCACCAAGGGCGATAATCAGGGTCGATCGTTCAATCCCCATAGCCAGGATCTGTTCGACGACGTCTTCGAACACGGCAAAGCTTTTGGATTTTTCACCCGACGGCACGATGACTTCGCGATGCGCAATCCCTGCCCCGTCAAGCGATGTCAGAACCGTTGCCAGATGATGTTTGGCCACCACAGCATCACTGATCACGACGACACCGGCCTTTTTGACGAACGGTGCGATATATTTGGCGGTATCGGCCAAAAGGTTGCTACCAACAAGGATGTCATAGCTGCGCGCGCCAAGTTCGACGCGAAGGGTGTCGTGATTGCTCACTCTCAGGTTCCTGTCTTGATAAGTTGACCGTCATCGTCAAAGGATTTTGCCAACAGTTCGAGAACGGCGTCCCGGGTGGCTTCCTTTGAAGATTCATCACAGTCAAAAACAATGTCTGCCCCGGCATAGACCGGATAACGCGTTTCGATCAGGTTCGCCAGAATCTCGCGCGGGTCGCCGCTATTAAGCAACGGACGGTGGGTCCGGCCACTTGTTCGATGCAGCAGCAATTCAAGATCGGCACGCAGCCAGACAGATATGGATTTTTCAAGAATAAGGTCGCGGGTGCGTTCGCGAATAAACGCGCCGCCACCGGTTGCCAACACAATCGGTTCGCCATCAAGCAAACGGGCTATTACACGTTCCTCACCATCGCGAAATGCCTCTTCGCCATACAGCTTGAAGATATCGGCAATCGAGCAGCCGGCGGCTTCTTCGATTTCGCGGTCGGCATCGACAAAATCCAGTTTCAGTTCCTTGGCAACCATCCGGCCGATGCAGCTTTTTCCAGCCCCCATAAGCCCGATGAAAACCAGTGTCCGGCCCTTAAGGCCGTTACGGATTTTGGCGATCACGTCTTCGTGCAAACCCGACTCGGCAATGTTGCTGTCCATGTTCGGTTTGCAGTCCTGTAGTTCAATCGGTTGATATACAAATTACCCAATTCTTTAGGGCAGCTGAACCCCGAACGCAAGCAAACCGCACATGATCGACGACAAAAAACATCCGTCGATTTTGCATTCTTCGTCACATCGAAGATGTTGACCGCGCATTTTGGCTAATGATGTTGCGGGGCGTTTATTAACCCTCTGTGAGGAACAGCGCCCTATACTGCCTTGAAGTTGCCGGATTGAAATGCCATCCACGCGGTTTGATAACGCCACGGCGCGAAGAAAACCGGTGGGAAAATATCTTTGATGCATGCTGGTCAGGCGGTCATGAGAACAAATGATCGGCCCTTACTTTCCGTTTCTTGCATCTTTGATTTTCGTGGCCATACTGGTAGCTGCGTCATTTGCTTAAACGCTTCGAAGTCTGGATTAAAATGAGAATCTTATCGCGCATCATCCTGTTGCTGGTCATCGCTGTGATTGTTGGCGGTGCGACGTTCCTTGTTACCTGGGACATTCCGGCACCGACCACCCAAATCGAAGAAACCATCCCGAATTCGAGGTTCAATTAAGATGACGTTGCGTTCCCGCCTGCTGATACAGACCTGTTTACTGGCCATGATGACGGGAACGGGTGTTATCGCCTCTTCTGCGCATGCCCAGACATCGGCCCCTGTGCCGCTGTTTCTCAAACAGGAAGCAGAACGGGACGCAGAACAACGATCTTCTGATCCGGTATCCTCCCCGGACAGTGGCACGGTATCCCAGGGCGGTTTTGGTGCCCCGGCAACCGGAACGCAACCATCGCCCTTCCCGTCCGATCCGAACGCGGTTCAATCACTGTCACTTGGTGCTGTTGATGCCGAGGCGGTCGGGACCCTTGACCGTTCGCACGGCGGACTGGGCATCGACATGTGGAACGGGGCGACCCGCAAATCGGCGGCCAAGCTGATTTCCGACCTGCCTGCCACACCGGCAACTCATGCCGCACGCGACCTTCAGGTCCGTCTGTTGCTGTCTGCGGCGGCCCTGCCACAAGATTCCAGGGATATCAGCCTGCTTGATGCCCGCGTCGCCAAGCTGATCAATATGGGCGCACTTGACGAGGCAATTGAACTTGTTCGCGCCACTCCACAAGGGGCGCGCGGTGAATTGCTTGCCGAGGCCGAGGTCAATGCTCTGATGATCGGGGCACGCCTTGATGAAGCCTGCGCTGCGATTGAAAGTTATAGCGCAAGCTATGACCAGATGTTCTGGCTCAAGGCGGCGGCGATGTGCGCATTTTATGCCAATGATCCGACCGCTGCTGCGTTTTCGGTCGATCTTGTTCGTGAAATGGACGGGGAAAAGGACGCGACCTTCTTTGGGCTGGTTGCGGCCATTCGAAGCGGCACGGCTGTCAAACCCGACCTTCTTGAAGAATTGCGCCCGATCGATCTGGCCCTTCTGGCAATTGCCAAACAGGCCATCCCGACCAGCCAGCTTGAATCAGGTAATCCGACGGCCATCATCGGCATTGCCAATGCCGATGCCACCCCGACCGATGTTCGCCTTGAAGCCGCGCGCAAGGCCGAAAGCCTCGGTTTGATTGATGCTGCCAAACTTGGCGAAATCTATGGGTCGGTCAGTTTCGATGCCGGTGCGCTTGGAAATGCCCTTGATGATGCCGCCGAGGGCATCCAGGCACGGCAATATGCCAAACTCTATCAGGCAGCGGCCCAAAGTGACGTGCCTGCGGCACGCGCCGAAATTCTTGCCGCCCTTTATGACACCGCCCAGATCGAAGGCGATTTCATGCAGGCCGCCCGACTGAGCGCACCATTGCTGGCAGATATTCCGGTCAATGGTGATTTTTCATGGTTTGCGGTCGCCGCACTTAAGGCATCCTTGGCGGCAAACAGTCTGGAACGCGCTGCCAACTGGCTTTCAGTGGCGAAAAATGGTGCCAATCCGGGCAATGACATCGCATCGCGGCTTAGCATGCTTTATCCGGTTCTGGCCATTTCCGGCCTTGAAGAAACCGGGGCCATCCCCGCATCGGAACAGGTTTCCCAAACGGAACCCAATGCGCCATTCGGCCTTGACGCCACCGGGTCCAACCCGCAGATGACCACCCAAAGCTTTGGTCTGGGCGGGGCGGTTGCACCGGTCAGCTCGATGGCATCGGCAACCGTGATGCCCAATTCGACGTCCCCCGAAGACATTCAGAAGGCAACCGATCGGGCTGCTGCCCTTGCCCGTCACCGGGCGCGAATGGTCGAATGGCAGGAAATGCAGGCCGCGCGCGGTGATCAGGCCGCGGCAAAACGCTATGCCGAACTGGTTTACACCCTGTTTGAAGGCTTCGGGATCGAAGTTCCCGCCGGGCTTTGGGACAGTCTTCTGAGCGCGCCCTATGCCGAGGACCGCCTGACGATCAGCAGTGCGGTTGCCCATAATCTGGCGGCCTCAGCAAGCGCACAGCACAAGGCAAAAACCGTCGCCATGGCCATTCAGGCACAGCAAATTGCCAATGCCCCGAATGCCGATCCCAAGGTTCTGGCAGATACGGTTGCCGCCCTTGAAATGGTCGGACTGCATAGTGATGCCCAGCATCTTGCGACTGAACTGTTGCTGTCATTTGATCAGTAATGGAAACCGGCCATGGCCAAGGCACCGACAAGTTCGCTGATATCGGCCTTTCTTGAAATGATGGCAGCAGAGCGTGGCGCCAGTGCGCACACGCTTGATGCCTATCGCCGTGATCTTGAAGATTACGCAGCATCACTGTCGGCGGGAAAATCCGATCCGGTGCGTGCAGGTGATGCGGATGTGCGGCGCTATATGTCGCAACTGGGCGCGGCCGGGCTTGCCCCGCGGACACAGGCACGGCGTCTGTCGGCCGTGCGCCAGTTTCACAAGTTCCTGTATTCGGACGGGTATCGCAATGACGACCCGTCATCAAATATCGAAAGCCCGCAACAGGGCCAGACATTGCCCAAATTCCTGTCGATTGACGAAATCGACCGCCTGATTGCCACCGCATCTGATCATCCGGGCATCAAGGGCAAGCGTCTTCTGGTGATGGTGGAACTGATGTATGCGACAGGCATGCGTGTTTCCGAACTGGTCGAACTGCCCTATGCCGCTGCGGCCCGCGATCCCCGGATGCTGATTGTCCGGGGCAAGGGCAGCAAGGAACGGCTGGTACCGCTGTCTGATCCGGCGCGTGATGCGCTGCGCGATTATCTTGATGTCCGCGATGCCTTCATTCCATCAGACAAATCAACCGGCCATGCCGACCGGCCGGGGCAATCCTCATACTTATTTCCGTCGCGCGGTAAAACCGGGCATCTTACCCGTCAGATGTTTCTGAAAATGATCAAGGATCTGGCGATTGAAGCCGGAATTGCGCCGTCACGTGTATCGCCGCACGTACTGCGCCATTCCTTTGCCAGCCATCTTCTGGCCAACGGAGCAGACTTGCGGTCCCTGCAAAAGATGCTGGGCCATTCCGATATTTCGACCACACAGATTTACACCCATGTTCTCGAGTCCCGGCTTCGCGGGCTGGTGCAGGAACATCATCCGCTTGCGCGCGTCAATGCGACCTGATCCGGGTTCGGGATCACCTGATTTGTCTAATACCTTTGCATAGGCAAAAGTCGATTATTTGACAAAAAAACGGACGTTTTCTGCGGATGTCACATATTCGTAATCTAACTGTCATCAAGTTGTTGTCGAACCTGAGCTACGAGCATGATCAAATATAAATGTGACTCCTTACAATCCGGGAATTCAGGCCATTTTTGAAGATCGGGGAACTGCATTGGCGTTTGATGCAGAAGATGAATTGATATCGGATCGACCCAAGACCAAACCGGTCATGCTGCGCAACTGGCAGCAGGTCGTTGAAAAAGTCGACTTTGCGTTCCAGCCCATTGTCAGCCCGCATACGGGTCATGTTTTCGGATATGAGGCATTGTTGCGCCGCTGGGAGGATGCCGGTTTTCCATCCATTCAGGCCCTGTTTGATACCGCGTGGGATACCGGAAACCTGCACAGTGTCGATATGTTGCTGCGCGCCAAGGCCATTCAGAAATTCGCGCGCATGCCTGACGCAAAACGTCTGAAGCTGTTTTACAATTTCGACAATCGCGTCGTAAAAACCGAAGATTACCAGCCCGGTCAGACGGCCGCACTTCTGTCCGACGCCGGTCTTGAACGCGATACGATCTTTCTTGAGATTTCCGAACGTCACGAAATCAGCAATGCCGCCTATCTCAAGGATATTCTGGTGCGCTATCGCAGTCAGGGGTTCAAGATCGCCATTGACGATTACGGCAGCGGCTTTGCCCAGTTGCGCGCGCTCTATGAATGCGAACCGGATATCATCAAGATCGACCGATTCTTTATTGACGGCATTGATCGCGACCGGCGCAAGGAACTGTTTGTCACCCAGATCACGGCCTTTGCCCATATGATCGCAGCCCAGGTCGTTGCCGAAGGCGTTGAAACCCGCGAAGAATTCCTGTGCTGCCGGCGGCTTGGCTGTGATCTGGTGCAGGGTTTCTTTATCGCCCGCCCGTCGACCGATCTTCCCGAACGCACCGATCTGGTTCAGGTCGCAGCCGACATCGCGGCCGATACCCGCCGCCAATCCGATCGCGACGATGATGTTGTGCGATCCTATCTTCTTGATACGCCAGCCATCCCCAGTGACATCAACCCGGTCGATATCCTGACCTATTTTCAGCAGAACCCCGACATCACCCTGGTTCCGGTGGTCAATCAGGATGGCGAACCGATGGGGGTTGTGCGCGATTCCGAATTCAAGGCTTTCATTTATACGCCCTTCGGGCGCGAGTTGCTGCAAAACCCGGCCAATCGCGCCAATATCAAACGGTTTCTGCGCCGCTGTCCGGTTGCCGACATTCGCACCAGCCTGTCAGAACTTCTGGAAACCTTCGTTGCGACCAATGCGCTTGATGGTGTGATCCTGACGGAAAATGGCCGCTATCTCGGTGTGCTGGATCAAAGTGCGCTGTTGCGCGCGGTCAATGAACGCAACACCCTGAATGCGCGCGATGAAAACCCGCTTACCCGTTTGCCCGGCAACAGTGCGATTTACCGCTATGCCGCCCATGCCCTGTCGCAGCCGCGCAAACGGCGATTTGCCGTCTATTTCGATTTTGACAATTTCAAACCGTTCAATGACCGCTATGGATTCCGCCAAGGGGATCGCGCGATCCTTTTGTTCAAGGATATCCTGGGCAAGGTGCTTAGTCAGAATGACTGGTTTGTCGGCCATATTGGCGGCGATGATTTCTTTGCCTATGTCCAGTCGATCGATTTCGAAGTCGCGGTCGAAGCCGTCCAGCGCGCCCAGGCCATGTTCGATGCCCAGATCAAAAGTTTCTATGACCAGGAAACCCGGGATCGCGGATATCTGATCGGCAAGGGGCGCGACAATAATGTCACCCGGTTTGATCTTATGAGTGTCAGTGCCGCCCTTGTGCGCATTCCCCCCGAACGCACAGACATCACCCTTGATCACATTTCGGTCGAGGCCGCCAAGCTTAAGGCGATTGCAAAAAACAGCGAAAACCGCTTTGCCAGCGGCATTTATGACGCCCCCTGCGCCCCCATTCCGGTCAGCGGGAAATAAGCCGCAATCCCCAACCGGCCACGTTCCCGGTTGGCATTACAATCCAACTACAAATTAACGCTTCAATTTATCGGATTGATGGGTAATATTCCGGTCAAAGAAGACAACATCAACGATACTGAACGAGCATTCCGCATCAATGGTCAGCGTTTCCTCATCCTCTGATCTGCAAACGGCAATTCCGGTCCGTCCGACCAGTCCGATTGCACAACGCCAGCAGTCCGAACAGGAACTTCAGCAACAGAATCAGGCTGTTGAACGCACAAGCCGTGCGGCTTTGACATCGGATCAGGAAATCGACCGTGCCGTTCAGGCCTATGAACGCGACCGCAACGAACAGCAACGCTTTGTCAAGGAAGGCGCACAGGACACCGTCCTTGAAAACTATATCGACCAGTTCGATCCGTCGGGTTACGGCAAAAGCGGTTCGGCAAATTCCACCAGCGCCAACAACGCGGCCGGACGTGGTCAATATATCAATATTCTTGCCTGACCGGCTTGGCTCATCGGGCCCTATTCGATCAGTCCGACGGCCCGTTTCCAGCCATCCCAATCCCAGATCATTTCAGCAAGCCGGTCATAACCGGCCTTGTCCGGGTGATAGCCATCCCCGCGACGCAGGGCACGCTGCCAGGTTTCGTCTTCAAGTGTTCGTTGGAACAGATCAAGATAGGGCACATCAAACCCGCGTGCGGTTTCCAGATAAATCTGGTTCAGACCTTCAAGCCGTTCATTGATTTCCTGGCTTGATTTGCTGCCATTGATCACGGCCTGCGGACCGATCCACAAAGTCGGGGCAAGATCGGCTGCGGCACCGATGATTTCGGAAGCATTCCCCGCAGATTTCGCCGGTGAAACCCGCATCGTGGTTTCTTCGCCGCGATCTTCGGCATGGTTGGCATCATTGACACCAAAGCTGAACATCAGAACTGATGGGAATTCCGGCACCATGCGAAGCTCGGCCTCGAACTTCCAGCGCGCCTTAAGGCCATCGGTGGTTTCCGCACGAATGCCAAGATTATAGATCGTGACTTCGCGTTTGGCCTCGTCAAGCAACCGACGGCCAAGACGCATCGGCCAGCCGCCCTTTTCTCCGTCGCGCACACCATTGACCAGACTGTCTCCAAAACAGCAAATGCGATGTCCGATTGCGCCAGTGCTCATTGCGTCTCCTGTTCGCCAGCTTTGGAAAGACTGGCAAGATATGCCATCAAGTCGTCCGGGCCGGGCGCAAAACCATGATCAAGCCAGTAATTTTCGGCCTGTTTCAAAAGTTCGCCGATCCGGGGTCCCGCCGGGGCAAGCCCGGCGGCTAGAATGTCGCGCCCTTGTATCGGCAATTTGACCGGCTGCCAATTTGTTGCCGCATCAATCAGGCTTTTCCATTCTTCGTTTTCCTGACGCGAACAGCGTGGCGGCACGGATGCCCGCGTACTCCAAGCCAGCAACACCGCATCCCGAAATGCATCCGCCCCGATGCGATAAAGATCGCGGCGAATGTCATCAACCGACATGTTCGGATCAATCAACGGCGCATGGGAAACCATCGCGGCAAACCGTTCCGTTTGTTCATTGGACAGACGCAAGGCGCGGGCAAGCTGTTCGGCGGCTTCAAGATTGTCATCCGCACCATTGTCACCCGTGACAAACAGGGACGCCAAGCGGCGCAACGGATCGGGACGAATGGACGGTACAGCAAGTGCCGTACTATCAAGCCATTGCATGATCCGCAAACAGTCGGTGCGGGCAAGTTGCGGCAAGATCGTCGGCAAGATGCCAAAACCGATCATGTCGCCAACCGTTCCAGCCGGGCTTTTGGCGCGCAAAAGTTTGAACAATTCGTCGCGGATGCGCTCCGCCGAAATATCAAGCAGCCCCTGCGCGCCCTTGCGACAGGCTTCTGCCCCGACCGGATCGATCGGGGGCCGCCCGAACCATGCCTGAAACCGGAAGAACCGCAAAATACGCAGATAATCCTCGGCGATGCGGTTTTCGGCAACGCCGATAAAGCGTACCCGCCCTTCGCGCAGATCGGTTTCCCCGTCAAACGGGTCATAAACCGTGCCGTCCGGGTCACAGTAGATGGCGTTAAAGGTAAAATCGCGCCGCTTGGCATCGGCAAACCAGCTGTCGGTAAAGGCGACCTCGGCGTGGCGGCCATTGGTTTCGACATCGACCCGCAATGTGGTGATTTCATAGGAACCGGCATCGGTGATCGCGGTGATTGTCCCATGTTTGAGCCCGGTCGGAACAACCCGGATGCCGACCTTTTCAAGGGCGATCACGGTTTCTTCGGGTTTAAGGTCACAGGCAATATCAACGTCATGCAAATCACGTTTGAGCAACGCATCGCGGACAATTCCGCCAACATAGCGCGCCTGACCGCCATGCTGGGCGATGGCGTCAAAAACGCGGGCAGTATCATCGGCAACCATGATCCCGTATGGCTGCAATCTTCCGGTTGGTTCAAGTGCCGTCATCGCACGTTTGGGCTTTCACCGTTTACGGAGTGTAATCTGAAACAGGAGCAGACGGTTGTCTGTCAGACAGGTGTTATTTTTTCGGCTCGAAATAGCCGGGTTCGACAACACCGTCGCGCAATACCGGGGCATGATAAATGGAATCGGGTGGCGCACCAGTCCCCAATGCGGTGAAAATCAAAATCGCCGCCGTCAAGGCAACCCCGGCCCCGAACAGCAAAAGCCACGGGCCCTTGTTCCAGGGGGGAATGATATCGTGGCCTTCACGGATGGCCTTTGCGCGCGCCCATTTCAGCCACAGCCCGTAAATCACAAAGGGCAGGATCAATGGCAGGCCGATCTGGATGATTTGTCGCAACATGTTATTTCGTCCCGAACACTTGGCGTTGGTAGCTTGGCTTATAATTGCACGCTTGGTGCGTTGGCACGGATCACTTCACTGAAATTCACCAGCATCCCGGCGGTCGCCCCCCAGATGTAATATTCCCGATACGGGATTGCAAAATACCGTCGGCGCGTGCCTTCAAAAGTGACGGTCTGCAATTTCTGATTTCTGGGATTGAGGATGAATTCAAGGGGTACTTCGAACACTTCGGCCACTTCGTGATCATCCGGCGTCAGATCAAAAGGCGGCGTCACCAGCCCGATCACCGGGGTCACCTGATAGCCGGTCACCGTATAATAATCGTCAATACGACCGATCAGATCGATATGGCGGCGTGCCAGACCAATTTCTTCTTCGGTTTCGCGAAGGGCCGTTTCTTCAAGAGTTGCGTCTTCCTGTTCCTGCCGTCCGCCGGGAAAACTGATCTGGCCTGCATGATCACTAAGATGGTCGGTGCGTCTGGTCAGGATTACCTGCAAACCGGCATCGCGTTTGACCAGCGGCACCAAAACAGCAGCCGGGCGCGACACCAGTTCGCCTTCGGCAAAGGCACGCGCACGTGATTTCGATCCGGGATAATCCACGGCATGATCACCGCGCCGTTGCAGAATGTCGGTCTGTGGGGCCCTGAGGGCAGCTATGATATCATCCGGGTTCATTCAACCGTCTCCATCCGGCCAATTTCGAAGAACTGACCATGACTGTAAACACCGATACGTACCATATTACTGTCGGGATCTTTAATTTCATCAGCCAGTTCAACCAGTTGATAAAATACCGCGCGGTTCAGGCGCGCTTCAAGTCCGCGTTCCAGCCCGATATAGGGCGACGGTTCACCGGTTTCAGGATCATGTTCAACGCGTAACGGATGATCCGCGTCCAGATCGACCCACTGGTCGATATTGGTGCGAAAACGGATGACCTGATCGGTGCCGTTGCCGTCATTTTGCAACTCGACCGCGATAAAGGCGACATCTTCGACGTCGATCCGGGCCATTTCGGCCGGGGTGACCAGCCAATGGCCGCCTTCATCATCACGTTGCAACACAGATGAAAAAAGTTTCACCAGTTCAATTCGACCAATCGGACCACCTTGATAGAACCAGGTTCCATCCCGACCTATAGACATAGGAATATCGCCGCAGATTTGCGGATGTCGGCCGTTACCGGGTTTACCCCCGCGCAGGCGCGACCACAATTTTTCGGCGAGATCGATGGTTTGTTGGTTATCAGTCATGCTGTACAGTTGATCCCGAGCCAGACGTGTTCCCGTAAGGTTTATGTGATCCCATCTGCGTTCTTCGATCTGCTGACATCCACGCTGCAACAAAGGAAGCAAAGTTTCGCATCATGACAAACGCGCCACGTTTCCCCGAAGAAATGGGTTTTTCCCAAGATAGCAGTCTGGAACGCGACGCCGCTCGCCTGGACGAATGCGTCGCGCGGCTGGCCGAAGCCCGCAAAATGGTTTCATCCATTATATTTGGGCAGAATGACGCCGTAGAGCAAACACTTATCGGCATTTTATCAGGTGGCCATGTCCTGATGGTCGGTGCGCCGGGGCTTGGCAAATCATTGCTGGCCCACACATTGGGCAAAGTTCTGGGGCTTCTCGACAAACGTGTTCAGTTCACCCCGGATTTGATGCCGGCCGATATTCTGGGTTCTGAAGTCCTTGAAGAAGGGGCCGACGGCAAACGTGCCTTCCGCTTTATCAAGGGACCGGTATTTTGCCAATTGCTCCTGGCCGATGAAATCAACCGTGCCAGCCCGCGCACCCAGTCCGCCCTGTTGCAGGCGATGCAGGAACGCGAAGTATCGGTTGCCGGATACAGTCACAAGCTTCCCGAACCGTTCCACGTGGTCGCAACCCAGAACCCGCTTGAACAGGAAGGCACATATCCGCTGCCCGAAGCACAACTTGACCGTTTCCTGCTTGAAGTGCGGCTGGGATATCCGAATGCGGATGAAGAACGCAAAATCGTGACCGAAACCACCGGACGCTATCCCACCCGCCCGCGGCAGGTTCTTCAGGCCGACGATCTGGTCGAGGCACAGGATTTTGTCCGCCGCCTGCCGATGCCCGACCGGGTACTTGATACCATCATCGCGCTGTGTCGCGAATGCCGCCCCGAAAGCACATCAATTGCCGATATTCGCGACAATGTCGCCTGGGGTCCGGGCACACGCGCGGCACAGGCGCTTTCGCTGGCATGTCGGGCACGTGCGATGCTGTTTGGCCGGTTTGCACCGTCACTTGAAGATATCGAAGAACTGGCCGTCCCGGTCCTGCGTCATCGATTTGGCCTGACCTATGGGGCCCGTGCCGAAGGCTTCACCGCCAAGGGCCTGATTACCGATGCGCTTGCCCACTTGCAGGAGAAACCATAATTGGCCGTCACTGCCGTGCATGATCATGTTGCTGCCGCACGTGCACTTGCCGCCCGGCTGCCCCAGCTGATTGATGAGTCGCGTCGCACTGCCATCAGTTTGCGCAGCGGCCTGCACGGCAATCGCAAAGTCGGCCCGGGCAGTGATTTCTGGCAATTCCGGCCCTATGTCCCCGGTGACCCGACCAACCAGATCGACTGGCGGCGATCCGCACGCAGCGATCATACCTTTATCCGCCAGACCGAATGGCAGGCCAGCCACAATTACTGGATCTGGCCGGTTTTATCGCCATCCATGTACTGGTCATCAAGTGACAAGATCCCCAGCAAAGCCGAACGCACCCTGATCATTTCGATCGCACTGGCAGACCTTCTGATTCGCAATGGCGAAACCGTTGGCACATTTGATGGCGAACGCACCCGCATCACATCGGCCGAACATCTTGAAAAACTTGCCCATGCGATGCTGGCAACCCCGCACAGTATTGCCGAACAGGGCGGAAGCATTCATGCCGGTCGCAAACATTCAATCCTGTTGCTTGGTGATTTTCTGGAATTTTCCGATCAGGGGGAAAAAACCGGCAATGTGATCCGCCGACTGGGCCAATACCAGAATGACGGTGCCTTGGTCCAAATTCTTGATCCTGCCGAAATATCCCCGCCATTTCGCGGGCGGATCAATCTGTTTGATACCGAAGATCAGATGATCTATCGCAGCGAACGTTTCGAAGACATCGCCGATGGATTCAGACAGCGGGCGCAAAAATGGCGGGCCTCGGTACGCGATGCGGCACGCCACAATGACTGGCTTTATGACCGGCATGTCACATCGGAAAGTGCAAGCCCGACATTGCTTGCGCTGTATCAGCATCTCAGCGAACGGCAAAATCAAAGCGGGCCAAACGGCCGGGGACGCCCGACCCTGCATCGCCATAACCAGCAGGAGACGTCATGAGCCTTGCGGCCATCACATTCCTGCATCCGGCGATGCTGGCGGGCCTTATGGTTTTGCCGATTGTCTGGCTTTTGATCCGGTCGGCCCCGCGCGCACCCAAAAATGTGATCTTCCCGGCCGCACGTCTGTTGCGCGGCCTTAAAAGCCAGCGCCGCGACATTCAGCGCGCACCGATCTGGCAGACCATTTTACGCTGTATCATTCTGACCTTGCTGATTGTTGCAGCCGCCCGCCCGGTCATAAACCGCAATGACTTTGCCGCCAATGACGGGGCCATTCTGATCATTGCCGATAACGGCTGGGAAAGTGCCGCGAACTGGACGCAATACCGCACCGCCCTGCAACAGATTGCCAATCAGGCCCGGTTTGATTTGCAGACCGTCTATCTGGCGCAAACCGCCCCCGAGGCCGCCGGGGCATCCACCTGGAAATTGCCGGAAATTGTCGGACCGATATCGTCACAAGGAACGGAAAACCTGATTGACCGGCTGCATCCGCGCCCTTGGAATTCCGACTATGCCGCCCTGTCGGATCTGATTTCCGAAAATCCTGAAATGACTAATGCCATCGGCAGTATTTTGTGGCTGACCGATAATATGAACAGCCCGGGCAAAGCCGACATTGCCAGGGAACTTCTTGATGTTGCACCAATAACCGTCATTTCACCGCCGCGCACTGACAGGATCGCCATTCGGGCTTTGACCCGGTCGCGCACCGGAATGGTTGCAGCCATCGCCCATGATCGCAGCGATACCCCGCGTGTGGTCAATCTTCTGGCGCGCGGGGATCGGGGAACGATTCTGTTGCGCCACAGTGCGGAACTTGCCGCGAATACCGATCAAAGCGACATTGCGATCTTTTTGCCAAGCGACATCGCCAATGCCATTCAGGCGGTCGGCATCGAAGGCATTGAAAGTGCCGCGACCATGTATCAGACCGGGGCACGATGGCAACAACGGCGGGTTGGTGTGATTGTCAGTTCGGGCGACAGTCCCGGCGTATTGTCCGATCAGTATTTCTTCCTTGATCGGGCCTTGTCGCCCTATGCCGATGTTACTTATGCCCCGCTTGGCCAGTTGCTTGAACAGAAGGTCGATATTCTGGTGGCAACCGGGCCGATTTCGGGACTTGGCAGCCAGTTTGAAACCCTTGAACGCTGGGTCAATGACGGGGGGATGCTGGTGCGCTTTGCCGGTGACAGTTCGACTGAAATCGGCAATGAATTCCTTCCGGTGACCTTGCGGCTGGGCAACCGTGATTTTGGCGGGTCGATGTCGTGGGAAAAACCCAAACGGCTGCTTGATTTCCCCGATAACAGCCCGTTTTACGGCATCACCATTCCAAGCGACATCACGGTCAACCGTCAGCTTCTTGCCGAACCGGACCCCGATATCCTTGGCAAAACATGGGCCCGCCTGACAGATGGAACCCCGTTGATCACCAGTGCGGCACGCAATTCGGGCCGGGTGGTTCTGTTTCATGTAACGCCATGGGCGGACTGGTCGAACCTTCCAATGTCGGGGCTGTTTGTTGAACTTTGGCAAAAGATCCTGCCCCTTGCCAGTCCGAGCAACCGGAACGATGCGGAACTGAGCACAAGCCTTCCGCCCCAGTCGGTTCTGGACGGGTTCGGGCAAACCCATCAGCCTGATGCGCTGGTTTTGCCGGTGCGTTCGCCACTGCCAGTGCCAAATCCCCGTCATCCACCGGGCATCTATGGGGAAAACGGACAGGCCGTTGCGCTTAACCTTGGTCCGTCACTGACCAATATCGCCGATACCGTGGTTTGGCCATCCGGGGTCACCACGCGCAAGATCAAAAGTCAGGATCAGGTCGACCTTGCGGCATTGTGCCTGTTGGGGGCACTTTTGCTGTTGCTGGTTGATGCCTTGATCCTCCTTGCCCTTCATCATCTAAGCTTGCGCCGGAACAGCAAACGCAATGCATTTACCACCATCTTGCTGGTCGTCGGGATTTCCGGTGTTGCAACCGCCATGCTTTTGGCAACAAACGGAACCGGTCATGCGGCATCGGTTCAGGAAGCCGCCCTGCAACCGCGGCTTGCCTATCTCAAGACCGGTGTTGCCCCGGTCGATCGGCTTAGCCATGCGGGGATGACCGGCCTTACGGAATATTTGCGCCGGCGCAGTGCCGCGGACCTTAACACGGTGGACGGGGTTGATCCGGAAACCGACGAGCTCAGTTTCTATCCGCTGATCTATTGGCCGCTTGTTGACGGACAGGCCGCATTTTCCGAACGCGCGCGCGAACGGTTGAACCGCTATCTGAATAATGGTGGCATGATCCTGATCGACAGCCGCGACCGCGAAGTTCAGCCGGCCCGGCTGCGGCGTTTGCTGGCCGGGTTGGAAGTTCCGCTTCTTGATCGGGCGCCGGGCGACCATATCCTGTTTCGCAGTTTCTATTTGCTTGATCATGCCTATGGCCGGTTTTCAGCCCCGTTATGGCTTGATGCGCGGCCCAATCAGCGCCTGGACGGGGTGGCGTCGGTATTGTTTGGCGGCAATGACTGGGCATCGGCCTGGATGATCCCGGAAGGCCGCGATGAAATCCGCACCGAAGACATCGCCCCGCGCCAGCGCGAACTGGCCGTGCGTTTTGGCATCAATCTTGTGATGTATGCGCTGACGGGCAGCTACAAGGGCGATCAGGTCCACCTGCCCGCCATCCTTGAAAGGCTTGGTCGATGAAACAGGGATGGCAGAATTTCCAGATTGCACCGTTACTTGACGTCACACTGCTGCAAGGTCTGGCCTTGCTGTGTCTGGCGGCAATCATTTTGTTTACCCTGTTGCGGTTGCGCGGCACGGTTTGGCGGGCCATTGTGATGGTTCTGGTGTTGCTGGCATTGCTTGCACCGCAATTTACCGACCGCGAAAGCGAAAAGCTTAGCGACATTATCCTGGTTCTGGTCGACAGAACCGCCAGTCAGCGCATCGCAAACCGGGCGGTACAAACCGATGCCGCCATCGCCGAAATCAGGAACCGTTTCGCCGATGACCCGTCGGTCGAACTGCGCATCGAAGAAATCAGCGGTGAAACCGACACCCGGATGTTTGCCGTGCTCGACCGGCTTTTGGGCGGCATTCCGCGTGAACGTCTTGGCGGGGTGATGATGATCACCGACGGCCAGGTCCATGATGTCCCGACCCGTCTTGACCTTGGCGCGCCGTTGCATGTCCTGATCAGCGGGGCGCGCGATGAACGTGACCGGCGTCTGGTCATTCGCCAAAGTGCCGATTACGGCATTGTCGGCAAACAGGCCGAATTCATGATTGAGGCCATTGATCATGATCTTCCGCCGGGAACGGCAATTCCGGTTCGGATGCTTCTGGAAGACGGCACCGAAGACGAAATTCTTCTTCCGGCGAATGAACAAAGCCGGGTCAGCATTCCGGTACCGCATGCCGGTTCGGTTCTGGCAGAATTGCGCATGGAAGATGCCCCCGAAGAAACCGACAAAAGCAACAATCGCCTGATCCTTGAAACCACGGGCGTGCGTGACCGGTTGCGGGTGTTGTTGCTCTCAGGCGAACCCCATCCGGGAGAACGCGCATGGCGCAATTTGTTGCGGGCCGATCCCGGTGTTGATCTTGTGCATTTCACCATATTGCGCCCCCCCGAAAAGGGCGATGACACCCCGATCAATGAACTTGCCCTGATCCCGTTTCCGATCCGTGACCTGTTTGAAGTCCGTCTGCGGCAATTTGATCTGATCATTTTTGACCGCTATCAGATGCGTGGTGTTTTACCGCCCCACTATCTTGAAAAGGTGGTGGATTACGTCCGTTGGGGCGGGGCGGCACTGGTTGTTGCCGGCCCCGAATATATCGGCCCGGATGGCCTTTCAAGCACAGCACTCGACAAGCTGATGCCTGCCGAGGCAACCGGGCGGATCGTTGAACAACCCTTTGTCCCGCGCGTCAATGCGGCGGGCCGGTTGCATCCGGTAACTGCCGCGATTGCCGGGTCGCCAACCACGCCCCCCAAATGGGGCCGCTGGTATCGTCAGATCGAAACCCGGGTCTCGGACCCCGACGCCATGACCCTTTTGACCGGGGCCGATGAAATGCCGCTTTTGACCTTGCAACGGGTCGAAGAAGGCCGGGTCGCGATGCTGAGTACCGATCAGATGTGGTTATGGCAGCGCGGGCATGACGGGGGCGGACCGGTGGCCGAACTTTTGCGCCGCCTGTCCCACTGGCTGATGAAGGAACCGGCCCTTGATGAAAACACCGTCACCACAACGCGCAGCCCGGATGGCGAAAGCCTTATTCTGAACTGGCGTAAAATCGGTGCGGCACCGGAAATGGCCAATGTCATCAATCCGGAAACCGGCGAACAGATCAATGCCCGGTTCGAACAGCTTCCCGATCAGTCATGGCAGGCAACGGTTCCGATTGCCGAACGCGGCCTGATCCGGGTGGGGGTACGTGACCGCAATGACCGGCGGCAAACCGCGTTGCATGTTGACCGCGATGTTCTGACACCTGAAACCCAGAACACCAATTCAACACCAGAACTTCTGGCCGATCTTGTCGCGGCGAATGACGGCTTTATCGGCCGGATCGAAGACGGCCTTCCGGATTTCCGCCAGGTGCCTGATGACCGTGTCTGGCATGGCAGCAACTGGGCCGGATTTGTTGAAACCGACAGCTACAAAACCGTCATTGGCGGCATCACCAATCTGTTGCCGCTGCCTGTGATTGCGCTTCTGATCGGGGGGATTTGTCTGTTGGGATGGCGGGCCGAAAGCAACTAGGCCGCCGGTCGCCATATCTGATCACACGATCACCTATCGCAATGTGACCAGTCAATCTGTGCCTTCCGGCCCCGGTCACGGACCGTACTGATTGCAATGCTCTGCCCCCGACGCACAGATGATTGGCCAGGTTGCCCGGTTTCTGATCCGTTGCTTACCCGTGTTTACAGGCCAGCTTCGTTACGGTGCGGGACGTTGACGGCCGCGGCCCTGTTTATATTCGTGACAGGCGGCCTGATGGAAATTGCACAAGCCGCCGCGGAATTTCTCGACCAGAAAATCGATAAAGACACGGACCTTGCTGGGGAGATGGCGACGTTCCGGATAAACGGCATAGATCCCGCCATTGTTAAGCGGGTCGTAATCCTTGAGAATTCGGACAAGGCGGCCTTCGCTTAGTGCTTCGGCGACAATGAATTCCGGTTCGCGCGCAATGCCAAGCCCGCGAATGGCCGCGATCGAGGTGAATTCACCATTATTGCACGACATGACCGGATTGACCCGCACCGTAACCGGGCCGTCCGGCCCTTCGAAATCCCAGATATTCGGGCTGGCAACGTTGGTATAGGCCAGGGTCTTGTGATCAGCCAGTTCCTGGGGCGTTTTGGGTTCACCAAACTGTTCAAGATAGGCCGGTGCTGCAACCACATGCCCGGTATAATCGGCGAGCTTGCGCGCGATCATGCTGGAATCCTTAAGCCGGGTGATACGGATCGCCATATCGAACCCTTCGGCCACCAGATCGACCATATGGTCCGCCAGATGAATATCCACATGCAGCCCCGGATACATTTCCATGAATTCGGTCACCAGTTGCGGCAAATACATCTGGCCAAATGTCAGCGGCGCAGAAATGCGAAGGGTGCCGCGCGGCGTACCGCGCAAATCAGTCAGCGCATGTTCGGCCGTTTCGATTTCTTCGACGACGCGTGCACAATGCTGATAGAAAGTTGATCCGGCATCGGTCAGGCTAAGACGACGGGTGGTACGATTAAGCAACCGGATACCAAGACTGTCTTCAAGCTTGGTAACATGCTTGCTGACAGCAGATTTCGACATGCCAAGCTTGCGCGCCGCACCGGAAAAACTGCTTTCTTCGACGACGCGGGCGAAAACGGTCATTCCGTCCAGATTACCGATCAACATGATGATACTCCTGATCGTATCGCAACCCGACTGTTGCGTATTGGGAAACAAATAAATCTCACAACAGCGGATTGTCTTCAACGCGGAAATGGCAACAATAGCTGAAACAGCAAAATTTCCGGTCTGCCTGATATGACCCGATCGGTCACCGGCAGACCAAAAAATCGGAGAGAGAAATGGGCCAACTGGTAGACGGCGTCTGGCAAACGGAGTCCCTGCTTGCCAAGAACCGCAACGGTAAATTCAACCGGCAGGATTCAGCATTTCGCAATTGGCTGTCGGCCGATCCCGATGCAGAATTCCCGGCCGAGCCCGGGCGCTATCATCTCTATGTTTCCTATGCCTGCCCGTGGGCACATCGCACCCTGATCTTTCGTGCGATCAAGGGCCTTGAAGACATGATTTCGGTCTCGGTCGTGCATTGGCATATGGGCGATGACGGCTGGCAGTTTTCACCAGAAGACGGTTACATCGATGATCTGGGCAACCATGCGCTGCTTCATCAGGTCTATACCGCAGCCAAGCCCGACTACACTGGCAAGGTCACCGTGCCGGTCCTGTGGGATAAGAAATCGGGCCGTATTGTCAGCAATGAGTCATCGGAAATCATCCGCATGCTCAATACCGCCTTTGATTGCCATGGCGCCAAGGAAGGCGATTATTATCCCGAAGATCTGCGCAGTGAAATTGATGCGGTCAATGACCGGGTGTATCACGATGTAAATAACGGGGTTTACAAATCGGGCTTCGCCACCAGTCAGTCGGCCTATGAAGAGGCCGTCACCACCCTTTTTGACACGCTGGACTGGCTTGAAGACCGGTTGGGTCAACAGCCTTACCTTGCGGGCGAGAAGCTGACAGAAGCCGATTGGCGGCTGTTCCCGACCCTGTTGCGGTTTGATGCGGTCTATCACGGGCATTTCAAATGCAATCGCAAGATGCTGCACGAATATCCCAATCTCTGGAATTACACCAAGGCGCTTTATCAGCATCCGGGTGTCCGCCAGACGGTACATTTCGACCATATTAAGAACCACTATTACCAAAGCCACCCGTCCGTTAACCCATCCGGGGTGGTGCCGGTCGGTCCTGATCTTGATTTTGATGGTCCCCATGATCGCGACCGCTTTTAGGGTCACGGTCACCTGAACGTTTAACCCCGCCTCCCTGACAGCCCGGACGCAACGATACCGTGCCGCGATCTGATCAGCCACCGGCATCCGGACAAACAAAAACCCCGCAAGCAATGCTTGCGGGGTTTTCAATTTCCGAAAACGGAAATTCTTAGTTCAGGCGACCTTTGATTTCCGCAATCGCGTTGTTCACCAACTCGTCTGCCTTGGCACCGGAAACCTTGTCAGTAACAAGGGCGGTGGTTGCCTTTGCTGCGATTTCGGCGACATGCGCACGAACTTCGGCAATGGCCTGGCTTTCAAGGTTGGAGATACGTTCCAGAGCCTGCTGTTCACGGCGTTTGAGTGCCGCTTTGAGCTCAGCCTGGGCGCTTTCAAGCATACGGTCGGCTTCTGCCTTGGCATGCGCGCGGATCTCGTCAGCTTCCTTCAGGGCTTCGCGCTGTTTGGCCTGATAATTGGCCAGAAGCTCCTGGGCTTCTTCGCGAAGACGCTGAGCTTCGTCCAGCTCGTCAGAGATCTTCTGGGCACGTTTATCAAGTGCGCTCGAGATACCCTTAACAGCCTTGAAACCGCCAAAACCGGCGACCAGGACGAAAGAAAGCGTAGTCCAGGTGTATGGATCGGTAAGGAAAGTAACCTCTTGGGTTGCCATTGTCTTACTCTCCTACAATCGCCGAAACAGCCTTGTCGGCAGTTTTGGCCTGAACCTTGACACCGATAAGTTTTTCGGTTGCTTCGCGGGCGATTTCCGAAGCTGCTTCTGCAACACCGGTCAGCGCGTCCGTTTTGGCATCCGCAATTGCCTTTTCGGCATCAGATGTCTTTTTAGACAGCTTCTTGACCAGTGCTTCGGTTTTTTTGGCTTGCTCTGCAGCAGCCTTTTCCGACGCTTCGCGAATGTCTGCCTGGGCGGCATCACGAGCTTCTGCCAAAGCAGCCTCGTATTTCGCGATGGCGGCATCGGTTTCGTCTTTCAACGCCCGTGCCTTGCCAAGGTTGTCTTCGATGGTTTTCTGACGGCGCTCAAGCACTTCACCAACTTTCGGCAGCGCGATTTTCGACATCAGGAAATACAAGACGGCGAAAATGACGAACAGCCAGAAGATCTGTGCAGAGAACGTCGCAATATCAAACTGCGGCATAGCCTACTCCCGAATTCAACGACACCGGCGAGGGGGTCCCTCGCCGGGCCGTGTATTCGCTCAAAAGGCGCCGATTAGACGAACAGAACGATCAGCGCAACGACGAGTGCGAACAGTGCAATAGCTTCGGTAACAGCAAAGCCGATCCAGCCATACAGTTCAACGTCGCCTTTTGCAGCCGGGTTACGGCCAACAGTCGCAATCAGGCTCGACCAGATGTTACCAACACCAATACCGGCACCAATCATGCCAATAGCAGCCAGGCCAGCACCGATCATCTTAGCAGCATCGAGTTCCATAACTTCACCCTTTCGAATTTCTTAAAGGCAATCAGAAGAGATCACACCAAACCACACACATCAGTGCATGTGGATTGCATCATGGAGATAGATGCAGGTGAGAATTGTGAACACATAAGCCTGAAGCGCAGCAATGCCGAACTCCAGAACAGTAATCCCCGTCAGCAGAGCAAACGGAAGCACGCCGAGAATGCCAATCAGGCCGACGAACCCACCGATAACTTTCAGCATGATGTGGCCGACGGTCATGTTTGCAAACAGTCGGATAGCCAGGCTGAACGGACGAGAGAAATAGGAGATGATTTCAATCGGGACCAGAATGATCGCGGTCGCAATCGGCGCACCTTCAGGGAAGAACATCCGAAGGTAATGCGTGCCATGACGCATGAAGCCGATGACCGTCACACCGATGAAGATCACCAGAGCCAGCGCGAAGTTAACCGCGATGTGGCTCGTGAAAGTAAAGCTGTGCGGGATCATGCCAAGCAGGTTCCCGAACATGACAAACATGAACAACGTGAAAATGAACGGGAAGTACTTGCGACCCGCGCTTCCGACGTTATCTTTGAGCATATTGGCGACGAATTCGTACATCACCTCGGCAGCACCCTGCCAGCGACCCGGGACCAATGCACCGCGACGCATGGACAGCGTCATAAAGCACGTTACGAGAACGGCTGCGAATACCATCCAAAGTGCGGAGTTGGTGAAGGAAATATCAATGCCGCCAAGCGAAAGCTCGGCCAAGGGCTTGATTTCAAACTGCTCTAGCGGTCCAGCCACCGTAATCCTCGCTCAATATTATAAGGCTTCGGGATTATTTCCCGTCCCCCTGCTTGTGCTCCCTCATCGCACGACCAAGTCCGACAGCACTGTCATAGCCCTTGGCAACACGATAAGCGTTCAAGCCTCCGGCACCTGCCCCGAGAAAGACAAACAGAACAAGCAGCCAAGGCGTCGTATCAAGCACCCGATCCAGCGCCCAGCCAATCAACAAGCCAACAAGAACAGCAGCGATCATTTCCGCCGAAATTCTCATGCCAAGTGCCATCCCTTGGGATGGTTTGCCAGTCGCCCGGTTCGGGCCGTGCTTCTCTTCGCGTTTGCCTGCTACAGCTGCCAGCTTGCTTTCAAGCTCTTCTAATGAAGCGCGATCTTTGTCATCGCTCATTGTCGTGAACCCCGCTTTGGCAACCTTGCAAACGTCGCAAGGAAATGCGCGGGCAACATACTTAGCACCCCATGGGCTGTCAAGCTGTAAAACCCCGCCTGTGAAGGAGGGTCAAAACGCCAATAATTCTTTTTATTACAACAAGTTATATTGAATTATGTGAAGGAAAACACTTTTGCACTTAGGCAATAGTCGCAGACGAATTTGCCCGGGCTTTGGCAATCACGCCAGCTACAACCGGCAGTTTCCCTTGGTTATCATGTGTTTGGCCTGAAACTGCACAACCGGTTGCAATGTGATCTAATTTCACACAGGCCGGTGATTTTCACCTTTTTTGGTCGATATTTTACGACCTTGGCGTCTGTTTTGACGACCAATTGCACCGCAGGTTGGTCGATTCACGCCGCCAACATATCGCAATCGGGAATCAGTACCGGCGTGCCTATTGCTTGCGAACCGTCAGCTGGCGTTCACTTTCGGCTTTTTGCCAACCATCCGGCCTGCTGGCCAGCATCCAGTCGAACTTGTGAAACAGTGCCCACACAGCGCCAAGCGTGTTGATGGCAATCGAATTCATATCGATCGGCTGTTTATCAAGGATGTCATCGCGCAAGATCCGGACAAGATCGGCGACCGTGTTCTTGCCGTCAAAGACCGCCAAAAGCCGCGCCAGATCAGGTCCCCCTGTCAGGTCGACGGCATTGCCGCTGCCATCTTCGATCAGAACGGGCTGCCCTGCCAGGGCAACAAGATCATCAAAGAAGGACGGGGTCGGTTTGACAAAGAAATAGGGTGCAATATCCCCATCGGGCAGCATTTCGGCCGCCTGGGCGCGATCATCCCGGGTCAGGTAAAAAGCATGAAGCGGCATCGCACCGCTATATCGTTCGCAAAATGCCTGCTGATCACGAAGCGGCATCGCCGACAGTTCGCGCAACAAAGCCGGATCACGCACCAGATTGCCGATCGCATAATGCGCCTTTCCCGTGCCACCAAAACCGAAAAATCCGGTAAAGGCCGCAACATGCAAATCAGCCGATGCGGCAAAGTCATAAACCCCGTGCACGTCATAGGCACATTCAACGGGATGCAACAACAAATCGACAATTTCGGGATCGTTTTCAAGCAGTCCTTTGATAAAGCCCGGACCGCCCCCCATCTTGAGCAACATGTTGTCTTCGGGCAAATTGCCAAGCAGCTTGCGGGTCATGGCAAGCTGTTCGGACAGGTCCTTGTTGCTCAGAAGCGGTTCGATCATTTTGCGCCATTCGGTGACGGCAAGACGCCCATGTTCGCCATAGACCATCACCCCCATCGCACCATCTGGCTTAAGAACCGACGCCAGATCACGAAGCCCTTCCTGCGGGTCTTCAAGATGATGGAGAACCCCGGCGCAATTGATGTAGTCAAACCGGTCGGGTTTTGAGGCGGCAAATTCGGAAATGGTCGCGTTGACATAGATAACATTTTCAAGACCGCGGGCCTCGGCACGGGCGCGTGCGACCCGGGTGCTTGCCTCGGACGGCTCAAGATAGGTCACCGATCCACCAACGTCGCGCAGCTGTTCGGCAAGCCAGATCATTGCATCGCCCGTTCCGCCCCCGGCAACAAGGGCGCGGAACGATGCATCAATCACCTTTGTCCCGCCAAAGCAGTAATGATTGACGCGCGACAGGGTATCAAGCGGCGGCATCAACAAACGGTCTTTTTCCTCCTGCGGGTCGCGCAGCGGATAGGGAAACTGTTCGTAAAGTTCGCGCACTTTCTGGGACATCAATCTATTCACCGTCATTGAATTTCAATGCCGGTGTAACATTGACGGTCCTATCAGTTCATTAATTTCCGATAATCTAATCACCGCATCGGGTTCACGGGCACGATCATCAACTCGTGAAATCAAGCTCGGTCTGTTCTTTTTTCGAATAGACTTCGGCCTGATGCAGGTCGACCGATACCAGTGATGACACCCCGCGTTCGGCCATCGTCACCCCGAACAGACGGTTCATGCGGGCCATGGTCATACGGTGGTGCGTGATGACCAGGAAGCGGGTATTGGCGTGACGGCCAATTGCTTCGAGCAGTTTACAGAAACGGTCAACGTTGGCGTCATCAAGCGGTGCGTCAACTTCGTCAAGCACGCAGATCGGCGCCGGGTTGGTCAGGAACACTGCAAACAGCAAGGCAACCGCGGTCAGGGCCTGTTCACCACCAGACAACAGCGACAGATGCTGAAGCTTCTTGCCCGGCGGGGATGCCATGATTTCAAGCCCGGCTTCAAGCGGATCGTCGGCCTCGGTCAGCATCAGATGCGCACCACCGCCACCAAACAGGCGGACAAACAATTGCTGGAAATGTTTGTCGACTTCGTCAAACGCCGTCTTGAGACGTGCACGTGCTTCGCGATTGAGCTGGTTGATGCCATTGCGCAACTTTTCAATGGCAGCAATCAAATCATCGCGTTCCGACACCATGGTGTCTTTCTGTTCCTGCAATTCTGCCAGTTCGACTTCGGCACGCAGGTTCACCGCCCCAAGATTTTCGCGTTCGCGCGACTGGCGTTGCAGGCGGGCTTCGATATCGGCCTCGGCCGGGAGTTCCTTGGTCAGATCAATCTGGCCAAGTTCAACCAGTTGGTCTGGCGTTGCATTGACGCGTTCGCGGATACGCTCGATCAAATCGCGGCGATGTTGTTCGGCCTGTTCAAGCAAGGCCTCGCAGCGCACGCGACCCTCGCGGGCTTCGGCCAGTTTCTGTTCAGCTTCCTTAAGATTATGGTCGGCTTCGCGCTGGGCATTTTCGGCCTTTTGCAATTCGTCGGCCGCGTCCTTGCGGGTCTGATCGGCCAGTTCGATCCGGTCCGACAGGATCGCACGGCGTTCTTCGATCTCTTCGGGCTTGAGTTCAAGCTCCTCGATCTCCATGCGGGCTTCTTCCTGACGGTCGCGCAATTCGGCAACACGTTCCCCCGCCCCTGACGCACGTTCGTTCCAGGTCGCAATTTCGTTTTCAACAAATTCAAGACGCTTGCGCCGGCCCGACATTGCACTTTGCATGCGTTCCAGCATGCTTCTCGCTTCCATCTGATCGGCACGGGCATCGGAAAGATTGGCACGCTGTTCGATCAGCTCGGCCTTGATTTCCATCAGACCTTCGCTGCTTTCTTCAGGCAGTGCTGACAGTTCTTCCTGTTCGGCGATAACTTCATCAAGGTCCTGCTTGGCGCGTTTTTCGGCTTCTTCGGCGTTTTGCAGGCGGCTTTCAATGGCGCTGGCGTCGCGTTTGATATTGGCGATTTCTTCACGGGCGCGCGAAAGCGTTCCTTCGGCTTCGCGCACTGCACGATGGGCTTCCTGTTCGGCGGTGCGGGCGGCTTCGATTTCTTCATCAAGCCGTTCGACATTTTCAGTCGCAATTTCCGAACGCTCAAGTGCGGCTTCGACCACCGCATCGGCTTCTTCAAGTTCGCCGCGCAATTCTTCAAGCCGGTTGCGTTGGCGCAAACGCACTGCTGCGGGCAATTCGGCCCCGGCCAGAATGCGATACCCGTCCCAACGCCAAAGTGCCCCTTCGCGCGACACCAGCCGCTGCCCGACTTTCAAATTCTTGGACAGGAAGTTGCCCGTGGCATCATCGTCAACAATCCCGATCTGCCACAAACGGCGGTTCAAAAGTGCCGGGGCTTCGACAAATTTGGCAAGTGCCGTCACACCATCGGGCAAGGCCGGATCATCGGTTGCCGGATCAATCGCCGACCAATGCATCGGCGCATCGGCGGCATCGGGCGCATCAAGATCTTCGCCAAGGGCCGCTGCCATCGCCAGTTCAAGACCGCTTTGCACGGTGATGTCTTCGATCACGCCAGAATATTTGTCGTCATCGCCGCCCTTAAGCAGACTTTCCAGCGCCTCGATTTCCGCCATCAGGCGGGCCTTGCGGCTTTCGGCATCGCGCAGGGCATCACGTGCATCGCTTTCGGCCGTTTTAAGACTGTCTTCGCGGTCGCGCATTTCCGCCAGCCGCATTTCGGCTTCTTCGACTGCCATCTTGCGCTGTTCGCAAAGCTCTTCGCATTCTTCAAGATGCATGTTTGCTTCTTCAAGGGCCTCGGTAAAGTCGGCCTCGATGCGGATATCATCAAGCTTTGCCACTGCCTCGTCATGGCGTTCGGTCAAACGGTTGCGGCGCGCATTAAGTTCACTCAGGCGTTGCTGAACGGATTTAAGACGGGCTTCTTCCTCGGCGACCTTGCTGGTCAATGCTTCGACCGCACCTTCGAGTTCTTCGACACGGATGGCCTTTTCAGCGGCAATTTCACGGGCTTCGTCAAGCTCGTCATCCTCACCACCCTGGGCTTCGCTCAGTTCTTCGCGTTCACGTTTAAGCTTTTCAAGCGCGCCCTGGGCATCACTTGCCAGTTCGGCTTCGCGGGCCAGGTCGGCGTCAATTTGCTGAATGCGCGCACGAAGCTGGCTCATTTGGGTTTCGATCTGTGCCTTGTCTTTATCAAGGCCTTCGCGTTCGATCAAAAGTCGTTGCAGGGCGGCGGCCGCATCGGCTTCCTTTTTGCGCAAATCGGGAAGACTTGCGGCAATATGGGCCTGCACCGTTGTCGCCTCGGTCACTGACGATGTCAGATCACGGACCGCACTTTCGCCCGCGACGAGCAATTCACGTGCATCATTCTGACGTTTCTGTGCATCGGTCCAGCGGATATGGAACAGCAATGCCTCGGTCTGGCGAATGCTTTCGGACAGTTTGCGATATCGTTCGGCCTGACGGGCCTGCTTTTGCAAACTGGCAATCTGGCCATCAAGCTGCACCAGAACGTCTTCAAGACGTTCCATATTCTGTTCGGCGTTCTTAAGGCGCAATTCGGCTTCGTGACGGCGTGAATGAAGGCCGGTGATACCGGCTGCTTCTTCAAGGATCAGGCGCCGCTGGATCGGTTTGGCCCCGATAAGCGCGCCGATCTTGCCCTGGGACACCATGGCATTTGATCGCGCGCCGGTCGCGGCATCGGCAAACAGCAACTGCACGTCGCGTGCACGGACATCCTTGCCATTGACCTTGTAATTCGATCCGCCGCCGCGTTCGATGCGCCGGGTCACTTCAAGAAGATCGAAATCATTGAACATGGCCGGGGCTTTGCGTTCGCTATTATCGAGCGTCACGGAAACTTCGGCCACATTGCGCGCAGGACGGGACGATGTCCCGCCAAAGATAACGTCGGACATGTCGGAGCCGCGCATCTGCTTGGCCGATGTTTCACCCATCACCCAGCGCAGCGCTTCAACAAGATTGGATTTGCCACAGCCATTCGGGCCGACAACACCTGTCAGCCCGTCTTCAACCAGCAAGTCTGTTGAATCGACGAAGGATTTGAACCCCGTCAGCCGTAGCGATTTAAACTGGACCAATCATGTCCCCCGGTCCGACCTCTGCCCCTGTTGCCGGACACCGCAATACGGTATCCGGCGAAATTGTTTTGCTTAGTCGATAAGATCTTCGACTTTTTCGATGAAGAATTCTGCTTCACGGGCACCGGCAATGGTTTCACCATCAAGGATGAAGCTCGGTGTCGAGGAAACGTTGAATTCCTGTTCGCCTTTCATGCGCGATGCAACGATGGCATCGATCATTGCCTGATCGGCAAGGCAGGCATCGACCGCGTCGCTGTTCATGCCCCCGAAACGCACGACCTGTTTGATGCCTTCGATCGGGTCTTCCGAACGCGCCCAGCTCAGCTGCGATTTGAACAGCATGCTCAGAACACCGAAATAACGATCATCACCGGCACACTGGGCAACGGCGGCTGCGCGCAATGCAACAGCATCAAGCGGATAGTCGCGGAAAACCAGCTTCAGCTTGCCGGTATCAATCAGCTTTTCCTTGATCTCGGGCAGAACCTCATTGTGGAAGGCTGCACAATGCGGGCAGGTCAAAGACGCATATTCAATCATGGTTACCGGGGCATTTTCATCACCCAGTACATGTTCTTTCCATTCTGTTGCATGTGCCTGCTGGGTCCCAACGACACCAAGTGCAATCAGAAATGCACCTGCAAGAAACTTAACCGCCTTTAGCAAGGAAACCTCCGTTAAAACAAAGTTTTGTGATTACAAGCCTGTTGCAGCGCGGGAGTCAACACACGCCACAAAACGGCTATTGCACCAACGAGTCGCCAAGGTCGCGTGAAAATGCGGCAAGACCGTGTTCGTTCATTTCAGGAAACTGATTCGATATTTGCAACACGCCAGCCCCGCCATCCAGCACACCGCACAACAATGTCGGCATGCACGCAAAGCATCCCGCGCTCATCATGGAAATATACAATCCGGGTTGATTACTTTTTGCCGGTTTTGGGTTTGAGCCCGCCCGTCGCACCGGCGATATGACGCCCAAGCCGGGTCAGAACTTCGCGCAGATGCGGGTCTTCGATCTTGTCGATGCTGGCCTGGTTGTTTTTTGCAATATTGCCTTCGGGAACACTGGTTGGCACATGAACCGTGCGTTCGGGACGGGAAATGTCGCCCTGCATCATCTTGATGCGGTCCACCGCCCGATACCCGAAATAGGTATTCACCCGGTCAATGATCTGGGGCATGCGATGTTGCAGTTCGATGGCGACCGGGCCGGTGACACGGATCACCAGCGTTCCGCCACCGGCATTTTCGCCACGCGGCGGGGAATATTTCACCGGCATGGTGAATTGTTCAAGGTCCCGCCCGACGATTTCGGCCCAATGCAGGATGATTTCCGTCTGGAAAAAACCGCGTTTCCGAACCAGCGGCCGGGTCAGGTTCCCGACCAGCGGCGCAACATTGCGCAAGCCCATCCGGCGTTCGGAACTGCCCATCGGGGTGATGTTCTGACGTTTCTTGACCGCGTTTTTTGCAGCAACCGACGCGGATGTCTGATCCGCACCGGCAGACGTTTTCGTATCAGCCATATCTTTTTGCTTGCTCAAGCCCGGTTCTTTCGTAGGGTCACTCGCAGATTCCAATCACAACATAACACGGGACCGCCGTGCATTTCACCACTGACGATATATCCCGCCTCGGTCAGACCATGCTGGAATGGTATGATCGCCATCACCGCACCTTGCCCTGGCGTGCCGAGACGGGCGAAACACCCAACCCGTATCACGTCTGGCTTAGCGAAATCATGTTGCAGCAAACCACGGTCCAGACCGTCGGACCATATTTTGCTGCGTTTCTGAAACGCTGGCCGACCGTGACCGATCTGGCCAATGCCGAACTTGATGATGTTCTTCATGCCTGGCAAGGGCTTGGATATTATGCACGGGCGCGCAATCTGCACAAATGCGCCAAGGTGGTCGCAACCGAATATGACGGTATTTTCCCCGATACCGAGGAAGGGTTGCTGAAACTGCCCGGTATTGGTCCCTATACCGCCTGTGCGGTTGCCGCCATTGCCTTTGACCGCCATGCAAGTCCCGTGGATGGCAATATCGAACGGGTAATTTCGCGACTGTTTGCCCTTGAAACACCACTTCCGGACGTCAAACCGGAAATCAAGGAAAAGTCCGCTGCCCTGACCCCGTCAAACCGCCCCGGCGATTATGCCCAGGCACTGATGGATCTGGGTGCCACAGTTTGCACCCCGCGCAATCCGGCCTGCGGCATCTGCCCCTGGCAGGCCGATTGCGAAGGTCGCAAGGCAGGTATTGCAGCCGATCTTCCCAAAAAGCGCAAGAAGGAGCCGAAACCAACCCGGGTTGGCTATGCATTCTGGATCCGGCGCGAAGATGATGGTCGCATCCTGATCCGCCGCCGCCCGGAAAAGGGATTACTTGGCGGGCTTTACGAAGTCCCGGGCAGTGACTGGCGCGCGATTGACGCCCCCGATGATGTCATGCTGTCAGAGGCACCGGTTAAGGCCGCCTGGTCGGAACTTGATGGCACAGTCGGGCATACATTTACCCATTTCCATCTCAATGTCAGTGTTCTGGCCACCACCATTCCCGCCGGTCTGGCCGATGAAATGGAGGGCAGCTGGACAACGATTGACGGCCTGTCCGACTTTGCCCTGCCGACAATCATGAAAAAGATTGTCCGCCATGCCCTGAAATACCGATAGAGGTTCTGGCATTCACAAGAACGGACAGACCACGATCACAATTGAAAAGGCCCGTGATTTTCATCACGGGCCTTTTTCTTTTTATAACCTTGCACGGCGCGATCAGGCGTAAATATCGATCACCTGTCCACGTCCCCCGGTCGGGGCCGGTGCGGCCTGCTGCGAGGTCTGCGTTTCTGCTGTTTGCTCGATCCGCTGTGTCTGCGGCGAATTCAGGTCATTGCTGCCCGTTTCAGAAATCGGGGCGGCTGCCTGCTGAATCTGGATCGGGTTGGGTGCATATCCTGCACCACCTACGGCACCTGCCTGCATTGCGGTCTCCATCTATCCTTACGGATAATATCTGATCGTCATTTCATAGCAAGTTTTCGCGTAAAAAGCAAAAACCGGTGCAATTTTTCAATCGCACCGGCCTTAGGGCATCAAAGATTTAATCGGAAAATCCGATCAGGATCAGGCGGGGACCTGTCCCATTTCCTTGCGCAGCTGACTGCGCAGATTGTCGATCGACACCAGACGTCCGTCACATTTGTAATGCCAATAAGTCCAGCCATTACAAGCCTGTGCGCCCTGAACATGTGCGCCGATCTGATGGATCGAGCCGGCATTGTCCTTATGGCTGATCGAGCCATCCGCACGTACCAGTGCCGCAACATTTCCACGGTTGTCATAGATTTTGTCGCCCGGCGACAACAGACCGCGTTCGATGACCGCACCGAACGGAATCCGCGGCAAGGCGCGTTTCGATTCGGTCAGTTCCAGACTGTCACCATCAAGCATCTGGACCTTGGCGATGCGATCACGCGCGGCTTCCGCATAGGTTTCTTCGCGCTCAAGCCCGATGAAGTGACGGCCCAGACGGCGCGCAGCGGCACCGGTCGTTCCCGTGCCAAAGAACGGGTCAAGAACCACATCCCCCTGACGGGTAGTTGCCATCAGAACGCGCTGAAGCAGGGCTTCGGGTTTCTGGGTCGGATGGACCTTTTTGCCCTTTTCATCCTTGAGACGTTCCGAGCCGGAGCAAATCGGCATCAACCAGTCAGAGCGCATCTGCAAGCCTTCATTAAGCTGCTTCATCGCTTCGTAGTTAAAGGTGATGGCTTTTTGCTCTTCGCTTTTGGAACACCACAGAAGCGTTTCATGCGCATTGCAGAAACGTTTGCCGCGGAAATTCGGCATCGGGTTGGTCTTGCGCCAGACAATGTCATTGAGGATCCAGTACCCGATATCCTGAAGCATGTTACCGACGCGGTAAATGTTGTGATACGAGCCGATCACCCAGATCGCACCGGTATCTTTCAACACCCGGCGTGCGGCGGTCAGCCAGTCACGGGTGAATTCGTCATAATGACGGAAACTGTCGAACTGATCCCAATGGTCGTCAACTGCATCGACCTTGGAATTGTTCGGGCGCAGCAGATCCCCCCCAAGCTGCAAGTTATAGGGCGGATCGGCAAAAATCAGATCAACGGATTTTTCCGGCAGGCTGTTCATCAGTTCGATGCAATCGCCGACCAGAACCTGATCAAGTGGTAAAGTTGTTTTTTTAGTCATGATGCCTTCTAGGTTCCCCTCGAAATCTTGAGGAAAGCATCAACCGAAATAGTTAATGAAAGAGTTAACCGACTCCGAAATTTTTCAAGGATTCGCATTGTGTTAGAAAGTGCGTCACCTGTTTAGACAATCTTAACCGGTCTGCTCCAAAAACCGGAAGATTTCAGTCCGGCAATCCCCGTCAGCGCGCCAGGGTCAAATCCCCGGTCAGACCGGGCGGACTCCGCAGATCCAAAACAGTCTGCTTATCCTGAAATGCCGGCCCGGAAAGTTCCCCATCGCCTTTCAGGTGAAGAAACAATCACTTATACACGCGTCAAGCCGTATTTCCCCGCCCGGACGCGCTAAATGGCCGGTTTAAATCACAAAAACTGACCGTTCGGACAGAACACGCTTTGCCTCATTTCTGATCGTGTATACAATCTGCCCACAATCTATGCATAAAAGTTGAACTTCGCATAACGGCAATAACCTTCAGGGGGACAAAATGAAGTCTGGCACATTCAGCCTTTCCCGTCGTGCACTGCTTTCGGCCGTGGCCGCAGCAGCAGCGGTGGTTTCCTTTGGCTTTGGCACACCGGCACAGGCCGACCCGCTTAAAGTTTCGGCAATCTATACGGTTCCGGTCGAACAGCAGTGGGTTTCGCGCATTCACAAGGCGCTGAACGCCGCCAAGGAACGTGGCGATATTTCCTATGAATTTTCCGAAAACGTCGCCAATACCGACTATGAGCGCGTCATGCGCGAATATGCCGAAAATGGTTCTGACCTGATCGTTGGCGAAGTCTTTGGCGTTGAACGCGCAGCACGCAAGGTTGCCGCACAATATCCCGACACCGCCTTCCTGATGGGGTCAAGCTTTGCCCCGGATGGCGACAATTTCTCGGTGTTTGACAACTTCATCCACGAGCCGAGCTATCTGGTTGGTATGGCTGCCGGTGCGGCAACCAAATCGAACAAAATCGGCATGGTTGGCGGTTTCGCCATCCCGGAAGTCAACCGTCTGATGCATGCCTTCATGGAAGGTGCAAAATCGGTCAATCCGGATGTCGAATTCATGGTGACCTTCATCAACAGCTGGTATGACCCGCCCAAGGCAAAAGAAGCATCCTTTGCCATGATCGATAAGGGTGCCGATGTCATGTATGCAGAACGTTTCGGCGTTTCGGATGCGGCCAAAGAACGCGGCATTCTTGCCGTTGGCAACGTGATCGACACTGCGGCTGATTATCCGGGCACGATCCTTGGTTCGGCACTGTGGCACATGGAAGCAACCATTGACCACGCCATCGAAGCCGTCAAAGCCGGTGAATTCAAAGCCGAAGATTACGGCAAGTTCAGCTACATGGAATATGGTGGCGGCAGTGTCGTTCTTGACGCAAGCCTCCTTCCCGAAGGCACGGTCGCCAAGGTCGAAGCCAAACAGGCAGAAATCCTTGACGGGTCATTCACCGTTAACGTGAATGACGAAGAACCGAAATCTTCGATGTAAGATTTCCTTAAATTTCAGGGGCAGTTCGGTGTAGAAGCCGGACTGCCCCTTATCTGTTTGATCCCGATTTCGGGATTGCGACAATTTGGGAACGTCACCGCATCTTTTCAGGCGCATGAAGCATGCCCGGCACGGTCGGCAGGTTTGATCAACTTGCGCTTTGTGTTGCGGTCACGCACCATCGTCCTTTCGCCCCACAGCGTGACGCAAAAACAAAACGGAATGCCCGGATGTCATCTGCTGCGCAAACATCACAACAAACGTCCCAAGACCTGCTGCTTGCGCTGGCAGGCATTACCAAACGATTTGGCCCGCTGATTGCCAATGACGCGATCGACCTGACGGTCCACAAAGGCGAAATTGTTGCCCTGCTTGGCGAAAATGGCGCGGGCAAAACCACATTGATGAATATTCTGTTCGGTCACTATGTCGCGGATGAAGGCACGGTTACGGTTGCCGCGCGCGACGGTAACCTTGAACAGCTTGAACCGGGTGCCCCGCAGGCGGCCCTGGATGCCGGGATCGGCATGGTTCATCAGCATTTCACACTGGCCGAAAACCTGACCGGCCTTGATAACATCGTGCTGGGAACCGAACCGATTTTCCGCCTGCGCCGCGACCGCACCAAGGCACGCGCCAAACTGGCGGAATTGATGGCTGGATCGGGGTTGAATGTCGATCTGGATCAACCGGTTCACAAACTGACCGTTGGCGAAAAACAACGCGTTGAAATCCTGAAAGCCCTTTATCGCGATGCCAGGCTTCTGGTTCTGGATGAACCGACTGCGGTCCTGACCCCGCAGGAAGCCGACAGCCTGTTTGCCGTTCTTCGCAAACTGGCGCAGAACGGCTTGGCGGTCATCATCATCGCCCACAAACTGGCCGAAGTTCTGGCTGTATCGCACCGGATTGCGGTTTTGCGTGGCGGCAAGAAAGTCGGTGAAATGCTGACAAGTGACGCCGATCATCGCTCCATCGCCGAATTGATGGTCGGGCGCGAAGTTCCGGTCAGTCGCCGTATCGCCCGCGAACCGGGCCAACCGGTCCTTACCCTTTCCGACGTCACGATTGATCGCGGTGACTCAAGACGGTCCCTGCATGGCGTTTCCATCACGGCCCATGAAGGCGAAATTCTCGGCATTGCCGGTGTGTCTGGCAATGGTCAGGCGGCCCTTGCGCAATTGATCGCGGGCCTTGATAAACCCGATCACGGTTCGGTCGAGATTTTTGGCCAAAAGGTCGAAAAATTCGACGCCCATCAATTTGCGCAAAACGGCATCGCCCGCATCCCCGAAGACCGCCATCATGATGGCATGGTCGGATCCATGACGGTGGCGGAAAATATCGCCATCGAAGATGTCCGCAATGCCGGTTATCAGAAATTCGGCTTCCTTGATTTTGAGGCGATCCGCAAACGCGCCGAACATGCCATCACCGATTATGATGTGCGTTGCCCCGGCCCGGATGCCCCGGCGCGACTGTTGTCGGGCGGTAATATCCAGAAACTTATTCTCGCACGCGTTCTGGAAAAATCGCCGAAACTGATTTTGGCCAATCAGCCGTCCCGCGGCCTTGATGTCGGCGCACAATCCGAGGTCCACCGTCGTTTGCTTGAAGCCCGTCAAAACGGTGCGGCCGTGATCCTGATTTCAGAAGACCTTGATGAACTTTTGACCATTTCCGATCAGATCGCCGTCATCCATGCCGGTCACATCACACCGGCAATGGCGACCGATACCATTGATCGATCCGAACTTGGATTGATGATGGCCGGCCAGAAGAAAGCCCATCATGCCCCGACCAACCAAAAGACCACCACGCATTCGGGAGAAACGGCATGATCCGCTTTGAACCCCGCGCCAATCCCGGCCCTGTTCTGACCTATGGCGTTCCGGTCATTGCCGCTGCCATTGCCATTTTGCTGGCCGCCATTCCCCTTGCACTGGCCGACGCCCCGATCATCAAGGCATACGGCCTTATGATCAGTGGTGCATTCGGGTCGGTCTTTTCGATTTCCGAAATGCTGACCCGCGCGACACCCCTGATCCTGACCGGTCTGGCAGCAGCCATCGCATTCCGGGCGAAACTTTGGAATATCGGTGCCGAGGGGCAGCTTTATATGGGGGCCATGGCCGCTGTGGCCATCGGATCGGGTGTGATTGATGGTCCCAGCTGGATCATGATCCCGGTTGTAATGATTGCCGGTATGGTTGCCGGTGCCCTGATGCTGATCGGCCCGACTTTGATGAAAACCCGATTGGGTGTTGATGAGGTCGTTACCACGCTTCTTTTGAACTTCATCGTACTTCTGTTTGTTCAGATGATGCTTGAAGGGGCGCTTAAAGACCCGATGTCGATGGGCTGGCCGCAATCCGAGCCGATTATCGACAGTGCGGTTTTCCCGCCACTGATCGAACGGATGCGTGTTCATTTCGGCCTGATCATCGCGCTGGTGTCGGCCATTGCCCTGGCCGTCTTTGTCAAACGGACTGTTTGGGGCTTTGAAATTCGTGCAGTCGGCGAAAATGCCGCGGCCGCCAAATTCGCCGGTATTTCGGTCACCAAAACCATGATCCTTGTTGCCGCACTTTCGGGTGGTCTGGCCGGTTTGGCCGGGGTTGCCGAAGTTGCCGGAACGCGCGGATATCTCGCAACCGACCTGTCACCGGGATATGGTTATGCCGGAATTGTGGTTGCCATGCTGGCGCGTTTGTCGCCGGTCGGGGTGATCGCATCGGCCCTGTTTGTGGCATCGGTATTTGTCGGTGCAGATTCCATGAGCCGCGCGATTGGCGTTTCAAGCTATCTGGCCGATCTGATTGTGGCGATGGCGTTGCTTTGTGTTTTGATTGGCGGCTTCTTGACCCGGTTTACGGTTCATTTTGATCGCAAGACAGCCGGGTAAGGAGAACAGACATGGAAATCATCGACATTCTTCTTGCCGCCAGCTTCTGGGAAGCCGCCATTCGCATCGCAACCCCGCTGATTTTCGGGGTTCTGGGCGCACTTGTTTGCGAACGCGCCGGGGTGCTTAACCTTGGTATCGAGGGCATCTTTACCGCCGGTGCCATGGCCGGATGGATGGCTGTCTGGCTTGGCGCCGGGCTTTGGGGTGGTGTGCTTGTTGCCGCACTGGCCGGGGCGTTCTTTGGCCTGATCCATGCGATCCTGACAGTGCCGCTTGGCCTTAGTCAGCATGTATCTGGTATTGGCGTCACACTTCTTGCCACCAGCCTTTCCTATTTCACCTATCGTACGGCCCTTCCCGATGTGTCGTCACCGCCGCGCATCGAACCGTTCCGTCCGCTTGATATTCCGTTCCTGTCAGACTTGCCATTCATCGGTCAGGCGCTGTTTTCACAAACCGCGATGACGATGCTGGCGCTTGTTCTGGTGTTTGTTACCGGCTGGGTTCTGTATCGCACGCCACTTGGCCTTGCGATCCGTGCGGTCGGTGATAACCCGTCCTCGGTCGAGGCACAGGGACTTTCGGTTTATGGCCTGCGTATCGGTGCGGTTGTTGTCGGCTCGTCCCTGATGGCACTGGGCGGGGCGTTTCTGACCATGTCGGCCTTTGATGCGTTCTTCTTTGGCATGATCAATGGCCGTGGCTGGGTTTGCATTGCACTAACCGTGTTTGCAAGCTGGCGACCGGGCAAGGCATTGATCGGTGCCCTGTTATTCGGGGCCTTTGATGCGTTTCAGGTCCGCCTGCAAACCGAAGTGGGCGCATTCCTGCCATCGCAGGTCTTCCTGATGATGCCCTATATCCTGTCGATCATTGCCCTGATTGTTGTTGCCCGTAAGGCCGATTATCCCAAGGCGCTTCTGGTCCCCTGGTTTAAAGGCCAGCGCTAATCACAACAATCCGTTTCTGACCGCCACCACAAGACCAAGGATGACGCCATGCAAGCCGATCTGATTTTGAAAAATGCCAATATCGCCAATGGACAGGCGGGCGTTGATATCGCTTGTAGCAATGGAAAGATTGTCGAGATTGGCCAGAACCTGAACATCCCCGCGACCGAAGAAATCGATTGCGGCGGCATGCTGGTCAGTCCGCCTTTTGTCGACAGTCACTTCCACATGGATGCCACCCTGTCGCTTGGTCTGCCGCGCATGAATGAGTCTGGCACCCTGCTGGAAGGCATCGCACTGTGGGGCGAACTTAAACCGCTTTTGACACCCGAAGCGGTGATTGAACGCGCCCTTAAATATTGCGACCTTGCGGTATCCAAGGGCCTGCTTGCCATTCGCAGCCACGTTGATGTTTGTGATGACCGGTTGCTTGCGGTTGATGCGTTGCTTGAAGTTAAAAAACAGGTCGCACCCTATATCGACCTGCAACTGGTTGCCTTCCCGCAGGATGGCTATCTGCGCAGCAAAACAGCCAAGGAAAATACCATCCGTGCGCTGGACAAGGGCGTTGATGTTGTCGGCGGCATTCCGCATTTCGAACGGACGATGGCCGACGGTGCACAAAGCATTGCGGAACTTTGCGAAATGGCGGCCGATCGCGGCCTGATGGTTGATATGCATTGCGATGAATCTGATGATCCCTTGTCGCGTCATATCGAAATGCTAGCGTACGAAACCCAGCGCGTTGGGCTTCAGGGGCGCGTTGCCGGATCGCACCTGACATCGATGCATTCGATGGATAATTACTATGTGTCCAAACTGATTGCCCTGATGGCCGAGGCCGAAGTTTCCGCCATTGCCAACCCGTTGATCAACATCACCCTTCAGGGCCGCCATGATACCTATCCGAAACGCCGTGGCATGACCCGTGTGCCGGAACTGCGCAAGGCGGGCCTGACCGTGGCGTTCGGCCATGATTGCGTGATGGATCCCTGGTATTCGATGGGGTCAGGTGACATGCTTGAAGTCGCATCCATGGGACTTCATGTTGCCCAGATGACATCACGTGATGATATCCGGGCCTGCTTTGATGCCGTGACCAAGGAACCGGCCAAGATTTTGGGCCTTGAAGGTTATGGCATCGAGGTTGGCAACAATGCCGATTTCGTTATCCTGCAAGCCCGCGATACGATTGAAGCCATCCGGATGCGGGCCAACCGCCTGTTTGTCATTCGGCGCGGCAAAATCATTGCCGAAACGCCGATGGCCCAGACCCGCCTGCATCTGGCCGACCGTCCGGATCATGTGCGTGAACATGAATATGCGCCGGGCCAGTAATTGGTCCGGTTCGGATTTGAAGACAACCTGCTACTGAACGGATGCCGCCATGTTCTATGAACCGGGAAAAACGCCACATAACCTGCCCCATGATCCGTTCAAGGCCTGTGTGGCGCCGCGTCCTATCGGCTGGGTTTCGACCCTTGATAAGAACGGGCGTCCCAACCTGGCACCCTATTCGTTTTTCAATGCGGTGCTTGGCACCCCGCCGATGGTGATGTTTTCGTCAGGTGGTTCGATTGACAGTCTGCAAAATGCCCGTGATACCGGCGAATTTGTTGTCGGTGTTGCCCCGCGTGCGATGCTTAAGGAACTGAATTTTTCCTCGTCCCCACTGCCGCCGGGTGAAGACGAATTTGAACATGCCGGGCTTGAAAAGCTTCCGGCCAAATGCGTCAAGCCGCATCTGATCAAGGGTGTTCCGATCCATATGGAATGCACGGTCTATCAGATTGTCGATCTGCCCAGTGCCTTTCCCGATAAACGGCCCTGTGCGATGGTGATCGGCACTGTGGTCGGCTTGCACATTGATGATGACATCATTCGCGATGGCATGGTCGATATCACGCTGTTTGAACCACTGGCCCGGCTTGGCTATCAGGAATATGCCAGCGTGTCGGAAACCTTTACGGTCCGCCGCGAGGATTTCTGGAAATAGAAAATCCGTTAACCGGTTGATTGGTTTCATCAAAACGACGCGCAAGCGCAAACAAACTGTCACAGAGAATCTCTAATGTGAACAAGAACACAGTTCGCTCGAACATTTACGGGCTTGAGCTGTGGGTTCTTGCACTTTTTTCAGATTTTTCTGTGGGGGATTTATTCCATGAAACGGACGTTTGCAGCGGGCGTTACCGGCTTTGCAGCCTTGCTTCTTGCCAGCTCGGCCATGGCAGGGGACGCCAGGGTTTTTGAAACCAAAAGCGCGATCAACAATCTTTCGACCGTGATGGTTGATGGCGGCAAGGCCCGTGACCTGACCGTTGGTCTGGGCTCCGGTGCATATCGTCGTCCGGGTGATCCGGCCAACATGTTCTATGCGGTTTCCGACCGTGGTCCGAACTTTGTTTGCGGTGACGTTCAGGACGTTCTTGGTGTTGCCGAAGACGTCGTATGCAAAGGCAAGAAAGTCCGTATCTATCCGACCCCGGATTATTCCCCGTCAATCTACACCATTTTCCTTAATGACGATGGCAGCTTTGACATCAAGGATGTCATCACCATCAAGGATCAGAATGGTGTTCCGCTGACCGGCCTTACCAACAAGCTGACCGTTGCCAAAACCGAAAAGCCGGTTGATGCAAACGGCAATCCGCTTGAACAGTCCGTATCGTCAATCGATGCCGAAGGCATCATTCGCCTGTCTGATGGCACTTACTGGATTGGGGAAGAAAACGGCCCGTCCGTTTTGCATGTTGCAGCTGACGGCACCGTGATCGAACGCTTCGTTCCGGCCGGATCGGAAAAAGATTTCGATGGTGCCGCCTATAAGGTATCGGGCGGACTTCCGGCCATTCTGGTGACGCGCCAGACCAACCGCGGCATCGAATCCATGGCCGTATCGCCAGACGAAACCAAGCTGTATTTCATGGTTCAGAACCCGCTGGCCAATCCGAATGCAGATGCCTACAAGGCGGCCAAGAACACCCGTCTGTTCGTTTATGACCGTGTCGCACAGAAGCTGACTGGCGAATATATCTATCAGCTTGATGATCCGCAGACCTTCCGCAACGATCCGTCCAAGAAACAGAATGCCCCGCGCATTTCCGAAGTCCTTGCCCTTGGCAATGACCGTCTTCTGGTTCTCGAACGGACCGACAAGACCACCAAACTGCATGAAATCAAGCTTGATGGCGCGACCAACATTCTTGCAACCCGCTGGGATGACATGTCCACCAGCCCGTCGCTTGAACAGCAAAATGACCTGTCGACCATTGATCTGGTTGCGGTGAACAAGACCCTTCGCTTTGACAGTGCCGATTACCCGGAAGCACCGAACAAGCTTGAAGGCCTTGCCATCATGGGCGACGGCGCACTTGCCATGATCAATGACAATGATTTCGGCATCAAGGGCGACCCGACCAAGGTGATCCTGATTGACGGTCTGGTTCAGGCCGACAAATTCTGATTTGATCTGTTGCCACCTTGGCAACCATCACATCGCGGCAGGAAAGCTGTTATGCAGCTTTCCTGCTTTTTTATTGGCTGAAATGGGCGTAAAAGCAGGCCCATGATGACAAACACACAGACATTCGACACCCCGGACGGCATTGATGCCGTTATTGAACCCATGGATGCAACCGGCTACCTCGCCCCTGTCGGGTTTGAGGATCAGCTGTTCAATGAACTGGGCGATGTCATTGAACGCCATGACCGGTTGATGTTCGCACCCGGCCCGGAACGCCGCGTTTTCTGGGCGCAGAATGTCTGGCGCAATCCGGTCCGGATTGCCATCCCGTCGATCAAGGGTGCAGCCAAAATCCTGAAATTCAATCAGCGCAACTGGGCCCTGTTCAAGTTTGATCATTTTTCCCGCGCCAAGCTGATCGAAGGGCACCTGCCCCATGTTTCGGCAAAGCGTCAGATATTTGGCGAACCGGCCCCGACCGCGCCGCTTGGTTCATGGACGCTGATTGATCCCGATACGATCATCGCATCGGCGGATTGTTCCAGCCCCTGGAAAAACGGCGATGTCGAATTTGAAGAAGACAAGGTCACACCGCCAAACCGCGCGTACCTGAAACTGTGGGAAGCCTTCACACGGCTTGGTGCCTATCCGAAGCCCGGGCAACGCACGATGGATCTGGGCGGAAGCCCGGGTGGATGGACCTGGGTTCTGCATGAATTTGGCACCGATGTCATTTCCATCGACAAGGCGCGGCTGGACAGCAAAATTGCCAACTTGCCGCGCGTTGATTTCCGTCAGGAAAGTGCCTTTGGCCTCAATCCACAGGAAATCGGCCATATCGACTGGCTGTGCTCGGACGTGATTTGTTATCCGGATCGCCTGTTCACACTGGTCAATCAGTGGATGGAAACCGGCATGGCGACCAACTTTATCTGCACCATCAAATTGCAGGGCGATACGGATTATTCCGCCATCACCCAGTTTGCCGATATTCCCGGATCAAAGGTCGTGCATTTGTATAACAACAAGCACGAACTGACCTGGATGAAGGTGCCCGGCGTTACCGATCAGGATTGATCAAGCTGTTTGATCGCCGGATCAAGCGGGTAATAGTCACCTTTGTCGGCACAGAAAATCTGACCGGCTGTCGTCATGTTAGCGCTATCATCAAGGGTCCCTGGCATCACCGCCATATGATCGGTGCGCACCGGTCGCCAGAACAAACCGGTGCCGCATTCCTTGCAAAAACCGCGATCGGTTTTTTCCGACAAACGATACCAGCGCAACCCGTCATCGCGGATCAGATCAAGATGATGGCGATCAAACCGGGCATAGGAACTGACATGGCCGTGCAGTTTGCGACACAGATTGCAATGGCACATGACCGTATCATCGACCGGTCCATTGATTTGATAGCGCACGGCGCCGCAATGGCATCCGCCGTGATAGCCGGTTTTTTCGGCTGAGTGTTTGTTCACCGCGACCTCCCCCGATCGGTGATGAATGGTTCCTTTTTTATCTGTCATGGTGTGCCGATAATGCAAGCACTGTGACACAGACTTTCCGTTCAACCCGTATTCATCACACCATTTCAGACAAATATGTTTGAGATTGATGAAAAGCAGTCCTATTCTGCGGCTTCTGTTCGGAGCCAGATGATGACGCCACCGCGCCATTCCCTGCCATCTGACCCCGCCCGAAAGTGATGGGATAAAATGTCCGAAAATTCTCTCCATTATGATGTGCTTGTCATCGGTAGTGGTGCTGCCGGTCTGTCCACTGCACTTAAACTCGCCCCGCATGTAAAGGTCGCTGTCCTGTCCAAGGGCAAGATCGATGACGGATCGACAAACTGGGCCCAGGGCGGGATCGCAGCGGTTCTTGATGCGACTGACAGCATCGAAAACCATGTTCGCGATACCCTGATTGCCGGTGCCGATCTGTGCAAACGTGAAACCGTTGAATTCGTTGCCGCCAATGCGCCGCGTGCGATTGCCTGGCTTGACGAACTTGGCATTCAGTTGACCCGTGATCCTGATGGCGACAACAGTCAGCCATTCCATCTGACCCGCGAAGGCGGACACAGCCACCGGCGCATCGTCCATGCCGCCGACGCCACCGGCCGTGCGGTTCAGACCACCCTGCAAAGCCAGGCGGTCAATCATCCGAACATCAAGATTTTTGAAAATTATCTGGCGATTGATCTGGTCACTGATCGCAAATTCGGCGGCGAAGGCCGGCGTTGCATCGGTGCCTATGCGCTTGATCTTGAAACCGGCAAGGTAAAATCATTCAATGCCCGCACGGTTGTTCTGGCGACCGGTGGTGCCAGCAAGGTTTACCGTTTCACATCCAACCCGGACGGATCGACCGGGGATGGTATCGCCATGGCATGGCGTGCGGGTTGCCGTGTGATGAACATGGAATTCAGCCAGTTCCACCCGACCTGTCTTTATCACCCGCAAGCCAAATCATTCCTGATCACCGAGGCCGTGCGCGGCGAAGGCGGCAAGTTGCTGTTGCCAGACGGCACACGGTTCATGGACCGGTTTGACGACCGTGGTGAACTGGCCCCGCGTGATATTGTCGCACGCGCCATTGACCATGAAATGAAGCGTCTGGGTGCTGATTGCGTCTATCTCGACATCACGCACAAGGGCAAGGATTTCATCAAGGAACACTTCCCGACGATTTATGAAACCTGCCTTGGTTATGGCATCGACATGACCAAACAGCCGATCCCGGTTGTTCCGGCAGCCCATTACACCTGTGGCGGGGTTCTGACCGATCTGCGCGGGCGCACCGACTTGACCGGGCTTTATGCGATTGGTGAATGTGCTGGCACCGGCCTTCATGGTGCGAACCGTCTGGCATCCAACTCGCTTCTGGAATGTCTGGTCTTTGGCGAGGCCGCGGCCAATGACATTATCGAAGCGCTTCCGGTCGAAGATCATTTCAAACCGATCCCCGATTGGGATGAAACCGGCATCACCGATTCCGACGAGGAAGTCATTGTTGCCCATAACTGGGAACAGTTGCGCAACGTGATGTGGGATTTTGTCGGCATCGTGCGCACCACCAAACGTGTGCAGCGCGCCCAGCACCGTGTTGATTTGCTATTGTCGGAAATTGACGAATATTACGGCAATTTCCGTGTCACCAATGACCTTCTGGAACTGCGCAACCTGTCAGTGGTGGCCAAGCTGATCATTCAATCAGCCCTGTGGCGTCGCGAAAGCCGCGGGCTTCATTACACCACCGATTATCCCGACCTTGATCAAAGCGGATCACCGCGCCAGACCATTCTGGTGCCTGAAAACTTTGCAGGGCGCTGGGTGGTTGCCGGTCAGTGGAAAACCTGACCGGCAACCTGACGACACCAATCCATTCATACCAAAACATACCCTGATGCCCGCAACGGAACCCCGCCATGACCGCGCACGCCACACTGATCGGAATTGCCCGCAAATCAAAGTCCCATGCGCCAATGGAGACACTGGATCAGGTTCAGGTCAGCACCGAACTTGGCGTTGATGGCGATTATCGCGGCAAGTTGCGCCGTCGGCAGGTCACGATCCTGGCCGAGGAAGGCTGGGACGCCGCCATCAACGAAATCGGCAAACCTGATCTGCCCTGGACGACAAGGCGGGCAAACCTGTTTGTGCGCGGGATCGATCTGCCCCGTGAAAAGGGCCGCAAACTTGTCATCGGCAGCGTAACATTTGAAATTACCGGGGAAACCGATCCCTGCCACCGCATGGATGATGCCGCACCGGGGCTAAAGGACGCCATGACGCCCGACTGGCGCGGCGGGGTAACGTGCCGGGTAATTGAAAGCGGCGAACTGGCGATCGGGGACCAGGTCACGATACCGGTGGCCTGACCGTCGCAACCGCACAGGAATTGAATTCGGGCATCGGGTATCGGGCAAACAGAATTTACATCAAAGGTTATTGATCAACCGGGGGGAAGATCAGATGAAAAAAGCTGAATTACCAGACAATGAAGCTGCCCGTCAGAAGTCGCTTGAAAGCATGGGCATTCTGACCAGTGATGCCGACCCCGAACTTGATCGTATTACCCGTGTTGCCCAACGCATTTTCGGATCGGAAATCGTGGCGATATCGCTCCTTGATAATGATCGCCAGTTTTTCAAATCCAACATCAATCAGCCGACATCGGAAACCCCGCGCGATATTTCGTTCTGTGGTCATGCCATTCTGGGTGACAAGACATTTGTCGTCGAGGATGCCGAACATGACGAACGGTTCCATGACAGCCCGCTTGTCACCGGCATTCCCAATGTACGTGCCTATGCCGGTGTGCCGCTGACCAATCCGGATGGCTTCAAGATCGGCGCATTGTGCGTGGTCGATACCCAAACCCGCCATTTCAGCGAGGAAGACCTTCAGATTCTTGAAGATCTGGGCCATTGGGCGGAAACCGCGATTGCCCTGCGCTATGGCGCAAGAACCCCGCAACAGGTTCTTGATGATCTTGATCCGGCCAAACATGAATTGCTGATCGATCCGATGACGCGGACCTGGAATGACGTCGGGATGAAGGAATTCCTGCACCGCGAATTGATCAATGCCCGTCTCAAGCATGACAGTCTTGCGATCTATCGGTTTGAAATTGATGACCACGAAAGACTGCTTCAAACATATGGCAAAGACACCGTCAACCGGATCGTTCAGGCGATTGCGTCGGTTATCACATCATCATTGCGTGACCGCGACGTTGTCGGGCGGGTTGATGAATGCGGCTTTGCCTGTCTGATGCCGGGTGTCCGTCAGGAACAGACAAGTTTCCTTGGCTTCAAGCTGTGCGATACGGTGCGTGAACAATGCCGCTTTACTGACATGGAAGGCGATCCTGTGCGCATCACCATCAGTGTTGGCGCCACCTGGGCCGATCCAGACACCAAACTGCATTTCAAGGCCAACCGGATCCTTGAACATGCGGCAAATGCCATGGATCAGGCGAAGGCCGACGGGTTTGAAAACGTTGTTTATCGCGCCCTTCCTGCACCAGACCAACCGGTTTGATGCAGTTTGTACCGGGCATCATTTCCCAACCGTTGGTATCAACCGGTTGTGCATGTCACCCGGTGTCATATCCGCCATTTCCGCCAGCAAGATATAGGGATCGCCGTCCAGTCCCAACAATTGGGCAAAGGCAGGTTCGGTTTTGACCCCGGCCATCTTCAGGGCCAGTACGCCTTTTGCAAAATCCGGACCCATCAAATGCAATATCCGGGCTTCGACCAGCATATGAAGAAATCCGAATTGCGACATGACCGGGCAGCTTGTTGCAAATATCTCGACAGGAAAGCCGCCACAGACAAACCGGACAACCACCGCCGCCCCGACATTTGCCGTTGCCGCGCGATCATGGCAGGAAAACTGCGCGAAAGTATTCAGTCGCGACATGGCAAATTTCCTGAACCGGTCCAAATCGGATGCATGACACAGAATATCGATATCGGAACTGGCAGTATCGATCCCGATCGGCAAAGTCCCGGCAACAACCGGATCAAAATCCGAAAGGATGTCCATGACCCCGAATTTTTGCAGAATTTCTGCGGCCTGACGCCCGCGCGAAGATGCCGACATCAACCGATCCAGCCCGCGAAAGTCATCACGACGACACCCGCAAGGCCAATCCATTACTGTTTGGTTCATTGACAAAACCATTCCGTTTCTTGACCCGATCGACCAATGCGGAGATACCTGATAATCGCAGCCATTCCAATCAGATGGCGCTGCGCCAGCCATTTGCGCATGTTCCTGTGCGCAGCCAACCAGAAAGCCCGTAAGTCACATGCTTGATATTCTGGCGATCACGTCACCGATCTTCATGATCATCGCGATCGGCTATTTTGCAGTCTATCGCAATATCGTGCCGCAAAACATTGTGCGCGGAATGGGGGCATTTGTAATGAATTTCGCGTTGCCATGCCTGTTGATCCGGGCACTGGGGCAGCGTGGTCTGACCGAAATTATCGAACCGGTATATCTTCTGGCGTACGGGATCGGTTCGCTTCTGGTATTTGCATTTGGCTATTTCTATGCCTTGAAGGTTGCCGGCAAAAGTCAGGCCAATGCCACCTTGCAAGGCCTTGGCATGTCGATGTGCAATAGCGGCTTTGTCGGATATCCGGTCGTATCCCAGATCCTTGGTCCGACTGCGGCAATCGGACTTGCGCTGTGTGTCATGATTGAAAACCTTGTTATGATGCCGCTGGTTCTGGTGCTGGGTGACAGTGCACAAAATAACGGGCAAAGCCGCGTACAGGTACTTGGCAAGGCGTTTGTCAATCTGGGGCGCAACCCGATCATTATCGGTATTGCCATCGGACTTGTGATTTCGTTATCCGGCGTCACATTGCCCGGCCCGATTGTCCGGGTGATTGACATGCTTGCATCGGCGTCGGGGCCGGTTGCATTGTTTGTCATTGGCGGGGGCCTTGTCGGGCTGAAGCTTAAGGGGCTTCGCGTCGATATGGCACGCATCGTCAGCGCAAAGCTGTTGCTGCACCCGATTCTGGTTTTTGTTCTGGTTTATCTTCTGCCGGATATGGATCCGACCTTGCGGATCGCCTGCGTTGCCTTTGCCTGTTCCCCGATGCTCAGCATCTATCCGATTTTCGGCCAACGTTATGGCCACGAAGGATTGTGTGCAGCGTCACTGATGATGGCGACATCCCTGTCATTCATCACCATCAGCACCGCATTGTGGCTTCTCGATACCACCCACGTTTTTGGTCCGCTGCCCTGACATCCAAAACAGCATCATCCGCCGCCACTTAACGGTCTATCTCTACATGTCACCGGCGAAAGATTTCACCTTGGTGGCTGGCCGAACTTTGGACGCTGTCCGGGGAAACCGCCACCCGGCGGGGGACCACGGCGACCTTCCGGGCCCGCACCACCTGGGCCACCACCTGGTCCATTTCCACCGGGTCCACCAGGCGGCATGCCACCCGGCCCCTTGTTGAAGCTGGGATCGCCAATACCGGCCAACAGACGCGGGATGAAGGGGAAACTCTCTGTCACGAAATAGGCATAGGTTCCTTGCGGATATTCCGGTGTCACGGTTTCGCGGCCATTGGCCTCGTCAAGGTCACCAAGACCGGGCACATATTCGAAATCCTCGCCATATGTTCCGTCATATGGCCCGCCCGGACCACCGGGACGCGTGCCGGTTTTGACCCGCCATGAACTGCGCAACGCGACCACCGGTGATCCCGGATCATTGGGGTCGGCATAGCCAAACATCGCATAGATCGGGAAACCGTCGGCCGCAAAACCGATGCGAATGGAATGCTGATCGGGTGACCAGCTTTTTATCAGCCCCTTGGGCACGCCATGATAATGATAGGTGCCATCGGGCTGCACATGGGCATTGTTTTGATCAAGCCCCAGATCAAGGGTTGGTGAAATTGCTTCGTATCGCCAGCCGGACTGGCGATTGCGTTGCCAGAATTCCGCAGTATAGGGATCAAACGGAACCCCGTTTACTGCAATACCGAATGACAATCGATCAATCGGGGCGAACCGCCCTGTGCGAACCGGGTTTAAAGGCAAACGGAACTCAAGAGACTGCGCCTTGATCGCATTGGGGTTGCGCCGGTTCGGGAAACTGCCAGTAGCATGATCGGGAATGGCGTTTGATGTGATGTATCGATACCGACCATCTTCACGCATGCGGACTTCGTTTGACAGTGCCCAAGCCTGCCGGGTCGGGTTCAAGACCATACCGGCCAGGGGCAACATGCCAAGCCCGACCAGAAGATTGCGCCGCATTCGGTCGACTTCTTTGCGTGTGTCGCCGGTATATCTGCCCTCGTCCATCGGCGCGTGATCATGCTGATGATGGTGATGGTGATGGTGATGAGCGGATTGCTGATCCTGCTGCGCGTGAAGTTCGCTTCGTGTCAGTTTCGGCACCGGACTTTCCCCCAAAAGCAGATGTGGCGTCATCCTGATAGTTGGGGATAACGCCACACTGTTCCAGAGAAAAATCTGATATATCCGCCCTAGCCCGGGATTTCACCCGCATGCGCAAGGATTTCCTCGGCCTCGCGGATTTCCTGTTGCTGGGCCCACATTTCCGAATACAACCCGTCCTGTGCCAGCAAATCCTGATGGCGGCCTCGTTCGGCCACCTGCCCATCGCGCAGGACAATGATTTCATCGGCATCGATCACGGTGGAAAGCCTGTGCGCAATCACAAGGGTCGTGTGACCGCGCGATACATCACGCAGGGCCTGCTGAATGTCCTTTTCCGTTCTGGTATCAAGGGCCGATGTTGCCTCGTCAAAGATCATGATTTTCGGACGTTTGAGCAACATGCGCGCAATCGACACGCGTTGCTTTTCCCCGCCCGAGAGTTTCAGACCGCGTTCACCCACCATGGTTTTGAACCCGTCGGGAAGACCGGCGACAAAACCATCAATGCTGGCAAGTTTGGCAGCATTTTCGATTTCTTCCTGCGCGGCACCGGGGCGGCCATAGGAAATGTTATAGGCGATGGTATCGTTAAACAGCACGGTGTCCTGGGGCACGATGCCGATTTCCTGACGCAGTGAATTTTGCGTCACATCGCGGATATCCTGACCGTCAACCGTGATCCGTCCGCCCGATACGTCATAGAACCGGAACATCAGACGCGTCAGCGTCGATTTCCCTGCCCCGCTTGGCCCGACCACGGCAACGGTTTTACCCGCTGGCACCTCAAAGCTGACACCCTTAAGAATTTTTCGATCCGGGTTATAGGAAAAATGAACATCCTCGAACCGGATCGCTGCATCCTTGCAGGCAAGTGCATTTGCGCCCGGCTTGTCTTCGACTTCCTTGTCGACATCAAGCAACGAGAACATGCGTTCCATATCGGTCAGCGACTGTTTGATCTGGCGATAGACAAAGCCAAGGAAGTTCAGCGGCATGTAAAGTTGCAGCAAATAGGTATTCACCAGCACAAAGTCGCCCACCGTCATGGTGCCGTCTTTGACCCCCTGGGCTGCCAGCAACATATTCAGAACAAGACCGACCGCAATGATCGCACCCTGCCCGACATTAAGCTTGGAAAGCGAAACCTGTGACTGGACTGCTGCAATCTCATAGCCCCGCAATGCGGCGTCATACCGCTTTGATTCGTGGGCTTCGTTGTTGAAATATTTGACCGTTTCGTAATTGATCAGACTGTCAATCGCCTTGGTATTGGCTTCGTCATCGCGCTTGTTCATTTCACGGCGGAACTTCATCCGCCATTCGGTCACCACCAGCGTAAAGACGATATAGATAACGATGGTGACAAAGGTAATCAGCGCAAACCAGACATCATAAAGCGCCCACAGGATCACCGAGACCATAACGATTTCAAGCAGTGTCGGCAGGATATTGAACAGCATGAAGGACAACAGGAATTCGATGCCCTTGACCCCGCGTTCAATCGCGCGTGACAGCCCGCCCATCTGACGGTCCAGATGAAAGCGCAGCGACAATCCATGAAGATGTTCAAAAACACCAAGGGCCGATGTGCGAATGGCCCGCTGGGCCACCTTGGCAAAGATCGCATCGCGCATTTCGCCAAACGCCGCCACCAGAATACGCACAAGGCCATAACCGACAATCAGCGCAACCGGCACAACGATCAGTGATGTACCATCCGTCCCGCCCGACTGCGCTGCTGATTGTGCGGCATTACCGGCCTTTTCCCCGCCGCCCAGCGCATCGACCGCGTATTTGTATAATACCGGAATGTAAACGTTTGCGACCTTGGCCCCGACAAGAAACAGCAAGGCCAGAACAACCCGCGCCTTAAGTTCGACTTCGCCGCGTGGCCACAAATAGGGCAGAAATGTTTTGATAACGCCAAACTCCGCGCGCGCGGTCGGCTGATCGGAACCCATATTTTTCAATTTCTTATCCCCAAACAGGTACCGGACAGCATGGCGGGATGCGCACGGTATGTCTTTTCATTCTGTCCCAAACAGATGGACCGGAATGCCCGCTTTGGCAAGCACGCATGGACGTTTATCCACTTAAGATCATTGCGAACTGCGGGTTTGATGTCTATTTTGCCAATTTGTTGATAAAATCTCAAAACGGCGGGTTTGACGCAGATGCGATCAAACCGCTTTCTAGGAACGGAACCAGGACCATGACGGCGCTTGCCAGTATCGAAAGTCAGGACATCGCGACGCTTATGCGCGAAATGGGCATCAATGCCCGCACCGCTGCACTCGAACTTGCACAGGTCCCGTCAGAACCAAAAGTAGCCGCCCTGAAAACCGCCGCCGCAAAGCTGCGCGAAAATGCCGCTGTCATTCTTGAAGCCAATGCCAAGGATATGGAAGCCGGCCGTGCAAAGGGCCTTACGGCTGCTCTTCTGGACCGTCTTGCCCTTGACGAAGCCCGGATCGAAGGCATTGCATCGGGTGTCGAAGCGGTCGCGGATCTTCCTGATCCCGTCGGTCGTGAACTGGCCCGCTGGAGCCCGGAACATAACGGACTTGATATCGCACGCGTTTCGGTACCGCTTGGCGTGATTGGCATCATTTATGAAAGCCGCCCGAACGTTACCGCCGATGCCGGTGCGATGTGCATCAAATCAGGCAATGCCGCGATCCTGCGCGGCGGGTCGGAAAGCTTCAACTCGTCGCGCGCGATCTTTGATTGCATGAAAGCCGGCATCATCGAGGCTGGCCTGCCCGAACATGCAATCCAGATGATCCCGGTGACCGATCGTGCCGCGGTTGGCGAAATGCTGAAACTGTCGGACTATATCGATGTCATCGTTCCGCGCGGGGGCAAGTCGCTTATTTCGCGCATTACCGATGAAAGCCGCATTCCGCTGTTCAAACATCTTGAAGGTCTGTGCCATACCTATGTCCATGCCAGTGCCGACCCGCAAAAGGCCGTGGATATCGTGGTCAATGCCAAGATGCGCCGTGTGGGTATCTGTGGTGCAACCGAAACCGTCCTGATTGACAGTTCGGTTGCCGGGCGTCTGTTGCCCCGTATTGCAGAGGCACTGGTTGCCAAGGGCTGCGAGCTGCGCGGTGATGAAACCGCACAGGCGATTGATGGCCGCATCAAACCGGCGACGGCGGATGACTGGGTCACCGAATATCTCGATGCGATTGTCTCGATCAAGGTTGTCTCGGGCGTCGATGAAGCCGTCAATCACATCAACACATACGGTTCGCACCATACCGATGCGATCATTGCCGAAAACGCCACCGCCACCGCGACCTTCCTCAACGGGGTTGATTCGGGGATCGTGATTGTCAATGCATCGACCCAGTTTGCCGATGGCGGCGAATTTGGCATGGGGGCAGAAATCGGCATTTCGACCGGCAAGCTTCATGCACGCGGTCCGGTCGGAGTCGAACAGCTGACCAGCTATAAATACATCGTGCGCGGTCAGGGTCAGACCCGTCCATGAGCGTCCCTGCGCCAAGATCGCATGTCGCACCAAAACGCGTCGGATTGCTGGGCGGGTCGTTCAACCCCGCCCATGAAGGGCACCTTCATATATCGCTCGAAGCGTTGAAATGCCTGCAATTGGACGCGGTTTGGTGGCTGGTATCCCCGCAGAACCCGCTCAAGTCCAGAACCGGTATGGCCGACCTTGCCGATCGCTTTGATTCTGCACTGATGATGGCAAAGCATCCCCGCATTGTTGTTTCTGCAATTGAAACCGAGCTTGGAACCCGCTATACGGCCGACACTCTTGCAGCCTTGCAACGTCGTTTTACCCAAACACGGTTCGTTTGGCTGATGGGAGCAGACAACCTGGCCCAGTTCCATAAATGGAAATGGTGGGACAGGTTGATTTTACGTGCTCCCATTGCGGTTATCGACCGTGAGGGGTATTCTAACAAGGCATTGTCCGGAACCGCCGCGCGCCGTATGGAACGCTGGCGTATTCCCATGGACAGGGCGGGTTTGCTGGCCGATCTTGATGTTCCGGCCTGGGTATACCTGCCGATCAAGCGCCATCCGGCCTCTTCGACCGCAATTCGCGCCGAAGGCAGATGGCAGGTGTAAGCAACACGGAGAGGTGCGTTTCGGGTTATCCGACCATCCCGTGGAAAGTTAAGGTGGCGACCATAGGTACCGCAAAACAAACTCTGAAGCCTGGCGAAATGCTTGCGCTGATCCAGAGATCGCTCGAAGACGACAAGGCAGAAGACCTTGTCACCATTGATCTGACCGATAAAACCTCCCTTGCCGATCATATGATCATTGCAACCGGCTCGTCATCACGTCGTGTGGCAGCCATGGCAGAACATATTGTCGAAGCTATCAAGGATGCCGGTCAGGGCCGTGCCCAGGCAGAGGGCAAGGAACAGGGTGACTGGGTTCTGGTTGATACCGGCGATGTCATCGTTCATCTGTTCCGTCCGGAAGTTCGCGCCTTCTACAACATCGAAGAGATGTGGGGCGTTGAAAACCCGGCTCTGAAACAGCAGGCAGCGCGGCTGTATTAACAGCCCGCGCTGTTTGGCGCCTGCCGGTTGCGGGCGTCACTGAACAGATATCTGCATAACGGTCTGGATCTGAGACATGCAAATTACCCTTGCTGCGGTCGGGCGGATGAAAGCCGGCCCCGAAAAAGATCTGTTTGACCATTATGCAGCCCGGCTGCGCTGGCCCTTTGCCGTACGCGAAGTCGAAGAAAAGAAAAAGCTCCCCCCCAATCAGCTCAAAGACCGCGAAGCAGAATTGCTGCTTGGCGCCATACCCGACAACGCGTTCCTGATTGCCCTTGATGAACGCGGCAAGGAATATGGTTCGATCGAGTTTGCCCAAAAACTCGAAGGCTGGATGGATCAGTATGCCGGCAATATCGCCTTTGCCATTGGCGGGGCAGACGGGCATGGCGCGGCCCTTAAATCCCGCGCCAATACGTTGTGGTCACTGGGCAAGGCCACCTGGCCGCATATGCTGGTGCGCGCACTGATCGCTGAACAGCTGTTCCGCGCACATGCCATCCAGACCAATCATCCCTATCACCGCGAATAAAATATCGGGTGCACTGCCCCCTGTCCTGACGACCTTTTCGTTCAGATCGCAACGGATGACCGAGTGAAGAAATCGCTTCTCTCGTTTTTCGTGCATGCTGCCTTGCAACATATCGCCATTCCCGCTAACATTTTCATTACAAGAAAAAAACATTCCCAATATCAAAAATACTCTTGGGTAGTGGCGAGGCTTTGAAAATGGAACAAACCGTCTTTTCGGCAGATCAGGCCGCCGATGGCGCGCGCAATGGTGGTGCATCCGAAGCACAGATCAGGGATCTGATGCGCGGCATTTCAGCTGCCCTTGATTACATTCAGCATCTTCTGGAATTTGCCAATACGGCCGGCGAAAGCCAGGACAGCCTGATGCGCGAGATTGATGTCCGATCAAACAATTTGCGGGCCGGGCTTGATGAAACCCGCCGTGAAATTGCCAACAGCACCGACGTTGCCCACGAAGTTCAAAACACCACCCGATCAACCGTTGCCAGCAAGACCGACGCCATCCGCACCGATCTTGAACGCATCAGCGCGGAACTTGAAACCAAGGCCGAAGGCGCCAACAAGGTTCTGGGCGCGATCGAGGATATCGGCAAGGGCATCAAACTTCTGGCACTCAATGCTGCCATCGAAGCAGCCCGGGCCGGGGATCACGGGCGGGGCTTTGCCGTTGTCGCCAAGGAAGTCGGCAATCTGGCCCAAAGCACCATGCAACGCACCAACGAGGCGGTCGATCTGATTGACCTGTCGGAAGTCACACAGGCGTTGCGCAAAAGCATGGCCAATATCGGCAGCGACCTTGACAGTCTGGGCCGCGAGATCGAAGCATCCCTTGCCACGCTTCAGGAACGGTTTGCCAATATGTCCGAACGGCTTTCGGACATTTCCGAACATAACCAGGTGGTGTTTGAATTGCTGTCCGGCAGCAAGGATGCATCGGCCCGCACCCGCAACAAAGTGACCTGGGCGCGGACCGATACCAGAACACTGGCCACCACATTGGCCGATACCCGGACAGCCCAGCAAAAACTTGCAGGCTTTTTGAAAACCAACCACCTGCATGATGACCCGACCTTTGACCGGCTGGCTGATATCAAGGCGCGCGGTAAAATCCGCATTGCCATCGAACCGGCCTTTGTCGGGTTGTCATTCCGCCTTAGGCCCGGGGATCCGTTGCGCGGACTGGATGCGGACTATGCGCGCGCATTGGCAAAATGGCTTGGTGTGGAATGTGAATTTGTTGAACATCCTTGGGATTTGCTGACCGAACTTCTGTTTGTCGGCACCAAACCGGGCAGCCCCACCGCCGATGTGGTCTGGAGCGCCCTGCCACCGAGTGATTTTTACAAAGGTGTCGCCTATTCGGATACTTATACCTATCTGAATTTTGCGCTATGTCGTCGGGCTGGCAATACAACCATCAACCGCCTTGCCGATCTTGATGGCAAGGTTCTTGGCATCATCAATGATCCGGTGGCCTTTACCGTCCTTGAAGAACAGGGGCTTCGCTGGGCGGGAAATGAAAACAAGCCCGGCGGTATCGCCAGATTGTCCAACCTGATCGCCTATAGCGACCAGACCCGCCTGCATGATGCCCTGGCCGACGGGGCCGTTGATGCCTTTGCGGTGGATCAGCCGATTTTCCACTGGGCGGCCAACAACCCCGAAAGCCCCTGGCACGGTCGGATCGAAGTTCTGCCGGGCAGTATCCTGCCCTTGCCTTACTATTATACCGCGGCGGTCGCGGCCGATCCTTCATCATATAACCTGCTTGCCGCGATCAATGAATTCATCGCCGGGTTCCGCACCACCCCGGAACGGGCCGCCATTGAAAAGCTGTGGCAGGGACAGGCCATCAACCATCATCTGACCTACAAGGATGAAACCGGCAATCTGATCGGCGCAGACGAACTCGAAACCCTTTATCACGCCCATTGCCGCAAACACAGCATCCGGATTGACGCATAAGGCAACATGATCACGGCATCGTCGGGCGTTCAGTCCGGACGATGCCGTGATCAACCCGCAAAAGCCCCAAACAGATCATCACCGTCACAGATCCTGTTTCGCAAATTCATAATATGCTGCCTTGCAACATAACTCGCCCGACGGTAGTGTTTCCCTAAAAGAAATAATTATTCCCAATTCAACGGGTAGTGGTGAGGCTTGAAGTATGGAAGAGACCATTCTGGCACCGCGTGATGACAGCATCATTCAAGATGATCACGTTTCGACACCCCAGCAACATGATGCATCCGACCCGGCAAAGGATGCAGAAACCGAAGAAAAATCCACGGCAAGTTCGGATGATCTCGCCCCGCTGATGCGCGGGATATCTTCGGCACTGGATTATATCGAACATCTTTTGACATTCGCCAATACGGCGGGCGAAAGCCAGGACAGCCTGATGCGCGAAATTGATGTCCGGTCCAATAACCTGCGTACCGGCCTTGATCAGACCAAACGCGAAATTGACGAAAGTACCGCGACCGCCAGCACGGTTCAGGATGCCACCCGCACCACCGTTTCATCCAAGACCGATGCCATTCGAAACGACCTTGAAAAGATCAGCCAGGACCTTGAAACCAAGGCCGAAGGTGCAACCAAGGTGCTGAGTGCGATCGAAGATATCGGCAAGGGCATCAAGCTTCTGGCGCTCAATGCCACGATCGAGGCGGCACGCGCTGGCGAACACGGGCGCGGTTTTGCCGTCGTCGCCAAGGAAGTCGGCAATCTGGCCCAAAGCACCATGCAGCGCACCAACGAGGCGGTCGATCTGATTGACCTGTCTGACGTAACCCGGTCCTTGCGCGAAAGCATGGCAAATATCGGAAGCGACCTTGACAGTCTTGGCAGCGAAATCGAAGAAGCCCTTGGCGGGCTTAAGGATCGTTTTGCTGCGATGTCGGGGCGCCTTGACCATATCAGCGGCCACAATCAGGTTGTTTTTGAACTGCTTGATGCCAGCAAGGAATCATCGGCACGCACCCGCAGCAAGGTTTCCTGGGCCACCGGCGAAATTGGCAACCTGTCGGCCTGCACCACCGATGAAACCGCGATCAGCGCCAAGCTTTCGCAGTTTTTGCGCAGCAATCATATCCATGATGACCCGGCCTATGACCGGCTGGCAGATATCAAGTCACGCGGCAAAATCCGGATTGCGATTGATCCGGCATTGGTCGGCGCATCATTCCGCCCCCAAAAGAACGGCCCGCTTCACGGCATTGATATCGACTATGCCCACGCCTTTGCCAAATCGATTGGCGTTGCCTGCGAATTTGTCGAACATCCCTGGGATTTGCTGACCGAATTGCTGTTTGCCGGCAAAAAGGCCGGGCAGCCGCCCGCCGATGTTGTCTGGTGTGCATTGCCACCGAGCGACTTTTACAAGGGTGTCGCCTTTTCAGATACCTACACCTATCTGAACTTTTCGCTGATCCGGCGACCGGAAAACACATCGATCAATACGATCGCCGATCTCGAAGGCAAGGTTCTTGGAACGGTCAATGACCCGGCTGCACTTGCGGTTCTTGAAGATGTCGGATTGCGCTGGGCCGATAATGAAAACAAGCCCGGCGGCATTGCCAAACTGTCGAACATGATTGCCTATGGCGATATTTCGCGGGTTCATGATGCGGTTGCCACCGGTGCGATTGATGCCTTTGCCGGCGACCATCCGGTCTTTCACTGGGCATCAAGCAACCCGCAAAGCCCGTGGCACGGGCGGCTTGAAGTCCTGCCCAAGCCGATCCTGCCCCATCCGTTTTTCTATGTCGCGGCCGTCGCGGCCGCCCCGGCTTCCTATACGCTGTTATGCGCGATCAATGATTTCATTGCCCGGTTCCGCACCACCCCGGAACGGGCCGCGATTGAAAAGCTGTGGCAGGGTGAGGCCATCAATCATCACCTGACCTACAAGGACGAAGCCGGCAATCTGATCGGGGCCGACGAACTTGCCAGCAGCTATCAGGCCCATTGTCGGAAATTCAACATCGATCCGGCGAAATAAGGCGGGCCCCCATATAACACGCTGGCGCGATGATGGTATCGGCACTATCATCGCGCCATGGCAACAAACAAAAAATCCCTGCGACAACAACGCATTCTGCGTGAACTTGACCATGAACCGTCCCTGCGGATCATTGATCTGGCAGACCGTCTTTCCGTGTCGACAGAAACCATCCGGCGCGACTTTGACGAACTGACCCAACAGGGATTGATCAACCGCACCTATGGCGGGGCGGTCCGTCGCCAGTCAAGCGAACCGGGACTTAATGAGCGCCACAAACTTCACATCGCCGAACGTGAACTGATTGCCCGCCACGCCATGCCTGTATTGGCCGGGACCCGCCATATCATGATCGGATCGGGTGCGACCACGGTTCATGTCGCCAAACGGTTGGCCGTAACCATGAATGACCTGACGGTCATCACCCATTCATTCGGGGTGGCAACGGTTCTTGCCATCAATCCGACCATCCGGGTCATCATGGCACCGGGCCTTTATCACGCTCAGGAAGGCGCGATGCATGGTGCGCAAACCATTCGTTTTCTTGAAAACTATCGGGTGGAATGGGCGATCCTTGGCGCCAGCGGCCTTGATGAAGATGGCGCAAGCGACGCCCTGATCGAAGCATCCGAAGTCTATGCCGTCATGATGGAACGGGCGACACGGTCCATGATCGTTGCCGATCATACCAAATTCAATCAGGCCTTCCCGGCACGCTATTGCGACTGGGGAAATGTCGATATCCTGATCAGTGATCAGACACCGCCCGGATCCCTTGGCGATACCATCCGCGATACCGGTTGCCTGATCAAGGCCGGCTGACTGCCAAGTGCTGATTGCTGATTGCTGAGGGCCGATCACCCCAACCGACTAACCACAAGCACGCAGGGATTTTCCAAGCGCCTCGATAAAGAAATCGACTTCTGATCGTTTCAGGCACAGGGGTGGGCGAATTTTCAAGGTTTGCCCGTATTTTCCCGCCGCCCCGATCAGAACACGGTGACGGCGCATGGCATTGATGACATCGCCCACCAGTTGACCGCTTGGTCTGGTCGGGTCACCGTCTTCTGACAGATCCACCCCCAAAAACAGCCCCGCCCCGCGTATGTCATTGATCCGGCCATCCAGTTCGGCCAGATGCTGCAACCCTTCGCGCAAATAGGCCCCGCAAACCGCGGCATTGTTCTGAAGATTTTCATCACGGATGACATCAAGCACCGCAAGCCCCGTGGCCGCGGCAACCGGGCTTGCGGCAAAGGTATTGAAATAGCCGACATCCTCGCAAAATGCGGCCAGCATTTCGGGCCGTACCGCGATCCCGGCCATCGGAAAACCATTGCCCATCGGTTTGCCCATGCTGACGATATCAGGGGCGACGTCATGACGTGCAAATCCCCAAAACGCGTCCCCGGTCCGGGCAAATCCGGGCTGGACCTCATCGGCGATGAACACACCGCCTGCACGGTGAATAACCGCAACAGCCAGTCGCAAGAACCCCTTGGGATTGGAAAAGACCCCGTCACTTGAAAAGATGCTGTCGACAATCAGGGCCGCAACCCCGTGCCCGCGCTCCTTCAGGGTGATCGCAGCCGAATGCACTGCATCGGCAAACCCGGCGGCAATATTGTCGCCATAGGCATGCTTGCCCGGTGGTGCGATGGCGATCACGTGATCGGGCAAACCGCCGCGCTTGATTGCCGATGGCGATATATCGGTCACAGCCGCCGTATTCCCGTGATAGGCGCTTTCCGTCACGATGATGCCACGCGCCTTGGCCGCACGTTGCGCAATCCGGATGGCAAGATCATTGGCCTCGCTACCGCTACAGGTCAGGACAATGTTTTCCAGATGGTCGGGAAATGTCGCCTTAAGGCGATCAAGATAGGTTTCAACTGTCTGATGCAGATAACGACTGTTGATATTCAGCCGGGCGGCCTGATTGGCCATGGCACTGACCACTTTTGGATGGCAATGCCCGACCGACGGCACATTGTTATAAAAATCCAGATAGTTGGTGCCATCGGCCGCTGTCATCCAGCACCCCGACGCCGACACCATTTCGATCGGATCGCGATAAAACAATACTGAGGCCGCCCCGACATTGCGCAACCGGCGCGCCAAAAGATCGCTTTGGGGGCTGTCTTTTTTCTGTGGCCCATGATTGTCAAAGGCATTCATATCCAGAATGGGGCGCGCCTTGGTCATTACGCCCCCTCTGCCACAAGATAGCTTCGCGCCATGGCAATGGTGCCGTCGGTAAAACCGGTTCCCATTTCCCGGGCTGTCGGCGTTTCGGGATGGCTGGCAATCCAGGCCGTCAGCAACAACCGTCTGAGCATCACGAAACTGTCGAGCATCGCACAATCGGCATCGGAAAACGGTGCAATCGTGCGATATCCCTCTATCCAGGCTTCCTTAAGGGCCGGAACAATCGGGTCCAGCTCGATAAAACTGATGGCCGCGGCAAAGTCATAACCAAACCAGCCAAACCCGCAGTCATCAAAATCAATAACGCCAAGCCGATCCCCATCGACCAGAAGATTGGCCAGTCGCAGATCGGCATGGATCAGACCAAACCGGTCATTGCCCATGCCAAACGTCATAAGCTTCTGATCCAGATGCTGGCAAACGCGCGTCAGCACCGCCAGACCGGCCCCATCAAGACCCGGTGCAGCACGCCAGTCCCCCCAATGCGGGGTCGCGCCAAGGGTCGTATCAAAGGTCCAGCTTTTGCGCACAAAATTGACCGACCGTGCCCATTGCCGCGCATGCCCGTGCAGGCGCGCACTGATCGCGCCCAGCTTGAAAAAACCATCCACCAGCGCATCATCCGCAGATGGTTCATCGCCTTGCATGAAATCAAAAGCAACAACATGGCGACCAACCCCGTCCTGATCGAACTCGGCGACCAGTGATCCGTCACTGCGCAAGCGCGGCTTGGGTGTGTCGACCACCTCGGCAGCGCGAAGCGCATTGATCCAGGCCAGCTCAGACTCGATTTCAGACCGTGTGTGATATCCAGGGCGATGAACCCGCAAAATCAGCCGTGCGCGCGTTTTCGGGTCTGTCGCCAGAAACGTTGCATTCTCTGACACGGTCAAAAGCCTGACATCGGCATCAGCCCCCATGCCCCACCCCGGCAGAACCGAAATCGCACCGTCACGCAGGCGGCCAATCAGTTCGTCATCATATATTCCGCCCAATGCAGCCTCCCCTTTTGCCCTGTTCCGGTCCCCGGCTCACCTGTTGGCCTGTACCCGATCCAACAATCTTTAACGCACCATCATCCGCGACCACCGGCATCACCGGCGTTCGCCGCATCGTTGCGCTTCGGCATGTCCCAGCATGCCCCTTCATGTCACCGCCCTGCCTTTGACGCCCTGCCTTTGACGCCCCCAGGCCTTTGGTCGTCCCTTGTCGGTCATGGCAGCAGGCTCTCCTCGAACTGACGGGCTTTAACTGACGGGCTTTCTGATAAGCCGTCCGAAACAGTGTTCTGTGAATAGTGCGCCTTAAAATGTGTAACTTGCAACATTTTTTGTTGCATCACGGAAAAAATCGCCCAATCATCAGGAAAACACATCGCAACGCACAATCAGGGTAGCGCCACACCATCCCCGCCGGGGTATCGGACATTGGCACCTTCACGAAAGGATCCACCATGCTGACTTCAATTTCGGGAAAAACTGTCATCGTCACGGGTGGCTCCAAAGGGATCGGCAAGGGCATCGCCAACGTCTTTGCCAAACAGGGGGCCAAAGTCATGATTGCGGCCCGCACAGAAAAAGATGCGGCCATCGCAGTTAGCGAAATCACGGGTGCTGGCGGGACGGCCGATATGGTTTTGTGTGATGTGTCGGACTGGGATCAGGTCGCCGGGATGGCGGAATATACTGCCAAGACGTTTGGCGGTATTGATATCCTGTGCGCCAATGCCGGAATTTTCCCGCAAGTCAAAATGATCGATATGACGGCAGATGACTGGGACCAGGTCATGGCCACCAACCTTAAAAGCAGCTTTCTGTGCGTTAAGGCCTGCATCCCCTATTTCGAAAAAGCCGGCAAGGGACGGGTTGTGATTACCTCATCGATCACAGGCCCCGTAACCGGTTATCCCGGCTGGTCGCATTATGGTGCGTCCAAGGCCGGACAACTTGGCTTTATCCGCACCGCGGCAATGGAACTGTCTCGCTATAACACGACGATCAATGCCGTCATGCCCGGCAATATCATGACCGAAGGCCTTGCCGACCTTGGTCAGGACTATCTGGACTCAATGGCCAGTTCAATCCCGCTCAAACGTCTGGGCAGCGTCGAAGACATCGCCAATGCGGCCCTGTTCTTTGCATCGGACGAAGCGGCCTATATCACCGGGCAATCCATCGTCGTTGACGGCGGCCAAATCCTTCCGGAATCGCTTGATGCCTTGGGCGAGATTTAATCACCTGCCTGTACCCAGCCAGAAGTCAAAAACGCGCTGACCAATGCCAGCGCGTTTTCATTTTCGGTTCAGATATCATGCAATCCATACTGGCTGCGCACCACGCCGGAATTATAGCGTTCTGATGCCAGCAACCGTGGCTTGATGCCCCCGGCGTCACGCCCGAACAATGATATGCCGTCCCCCAGAACCTCCGGGATCGTAAAGATATCCAGCTGATCGGCAAAACCGCCAAACAGGAACTGTGTGACCACACTTCCGCCGCCAACAACCCAGATGTCGCCATCGCCATTGCGGCTGTCGCGAAGCTGATCGACAAGTTCGATGATGCTGCCGCCATAGGCCTCGGTATTGGCCGGACGGTCTTGCGGAAGATCGCGTGATGTCAGAACGATGGTGCGGCGGGCCTCATAGGGCCAATCGCCAAATTCCATCACCTGATCAAAGGTGTTTCTGCCAATGATCAGCGTGCCTACGGAGTCCAGAAAATCATCAAAGCCGAATTCGGCCGGATCATATTCATCCAGCCAATCCACCGCACCATTGGTGCGCGCAATGAAGCCATCCAGACTGACCGCGATGTAAATGCGGAACAGCTTTTTGCTCATGTCTAGGTCCAACCTTTGGTGGGGTCTTTGCCCCTTGTTTGCTCGCGCAGATCATAACAGATCCCCAACCAAAGGTCGCAAGAAACACATTTCACCAACCGCCGGTGAAATGGCTGTATCACCCAAGACTTTGATTTAAATCGCATTTCATCAATGTTGTAACATCAACATTCAACCACGTTGACATTGACGGCAAGGCCACCCTGACTGGTTTCCTTGTACTTGCTTTGCATGTCGAGTCCCGTCTGGCGCATGGTTTCGATCACACGATCGAGCGACACGGTATGCTGCCCGTCGCCGCGCATTGCCAGACGCGCGGCATTGATTGCCTTGACCGCGCCCATTGTGTTGCGTTCGATGCATGGCACCTGCACCAGACCGCCAATCGGATCGCATGTCAGGCCAAGATTATGCTCCATGCCGATTTCGGCGGCATTTTCAACCTGTTCGGGCGTGCCGCCCAGAACCGCACAAAGCGCGCCTGCGGCCATTGAACAGGCAACACCGACCTCGCCCTGGCAACCGACTTCGGCCGCCGAGATGGATGCGCGTTTTTTATAGATCGACCCAATCGCCGCCGCGGTCAGAAGAAATTCGCGAATTTTGGTCTGACTGACATTCGATCCGAACCGTTCGTAATACCGAAGCACGGCCGGAATGACGCCAGCTGCACCATTGGTCGGTGCGGTCACGACACGTCCGCCGGCGGCATTTTCCTCGTTCACGGCAAGGGCATAAAGATTGACCCAGTCAATCACGGTTAGCGGGTCGCGAAGGCCCGCTTCGGGTTTTTCGGTCAATTCATGATAAAGCTTTGATGCCCGGCGTTTGACATTCAGCCCGCCGGGCAAAATGCCATCGGTTTTGCATCCGCGATCAATGCAATCCATCATTGCCCGATGAACACGATCGACAAATTCGTATGTTTCGTCCGGGCTGCGCCAGCTTTGTTCATTGGCCATCATGATTTCGGCAATCGATGCACCTTCGCGTTTGCAAATGGCCATCAATTCATCGGCCGATGAAAACGGATGGTGCAGCGTGATATTGTCGCCGGAATATTCCGCCCCGCGATCATCGCCAGACACGATGAACCCGCCACCGACCGAGAAATATTCCTGTTCGTGGATTTTCACGCCATCGCGGTCAAATGCGGTGATCCGCATGCCATTGGGATGCTGTGGCAGGGTTTCGGTAAAGTGAAACACCAGATTGGTTTCGCGATTGAAATCAACCGGATGCTTGCCATAAAGCTGCAATTGCGCGGCGCTGTCGATGGCCTGCACGGTTGGCGCGACATCATCGGGGTCCACACTGCGCGGCCGATGGCCCGCAAGCCCCATAATCACGGCCGTATCGGTGGCGTGTCCCTTGCCGGTCAGGGCAAGCGATCCGTAAAGATCGACCACAACGCTTCCCGCCTTGGTCAAAAGGTTACGGGCATCAAGTTCAAGACAAAACCGGTATCCGGCGCGCATTGGGCCGACGGTATGCGAACTCGATGGTCCGATCCCGATGGTATAAAGATCAACAACAGAAAGGTTTACGTCTTGCACAGAACCGTCCTGCGATCCCGAACGGGGACCGGTGGCGGGATTGGTGGTCATAAGGGCCTCCTTCACGGCTCTTGAACGCGCGAAAATCGCGCCGTTTACGAACCGGTGTCTTGCCCCCTCTGTCCCTTGACCTGAGATTGTGCGCCCATGGGTCGAAAACAACATCAACCCACAGGTTTTCATCCTTCGGTGGAAGCCGGTTGTCATACATGTTTGATCTGTATGCGTGCCGAATTCTCTCTCCAGAGCCTCTATCCGCGACGGTCCATCTGCCTGAGAGTTTTATGGGGCTATTGCTCCTTCGGCGCCGGTTATGCGGGTAACCGGGCTCTCCCGTCGTGGTGCGAGACGCCATTTCTGCCGTCTCTGAGGATCACCGTTGGGGCAGATTATCTGTGTCTGATACCCCTGTCAAAAAGCAGCTTTGCACCTGCAAAAAATTCCAGGTCGGGGTACTGTTTCGCGACCACATTCGTGCTAAATTGCCGAAATTACGCATTTGCCTGTTGTGAGTAACGGTTGACCCACCCTGCCCGCGCAACAGGATTGATGGCGAATTACCCGGTAAGTCACCATATTTACGGGTAATTCAGCCTTTATCTCTATCAGTGGGGTTTATGAACGTGACTGTATCGAATTCCGTAAAGCGCCCGCGCCCTGTGGTGCTGTGTATTCTGGATGGCTGGGGGTATCGCGAAGAAACCAAGGACAACGCCGTTGCCTTGGCCAATACGCCTGTCTGGGATGCGCTTTATGCCAATTATCCGACCGGTTTCCTCAAGGCTTGTGGTCTGGATGTCGGCCTGCCCGAAGGTCAGATGGGCAATTCGGAAGTCGGTCACATGAACCTGGGTGCCGGTCGTGTCGTCATGCAGGAACTGCCCAAAATTGACGAGGCCGTCAAAACCGGAAGCATCGCCGATACAGATGCGGTCAAGAAAATCATCACAACGCTGCGCGATAGCAAGGGTGTCTGCCACATTGCCGGTCTTCTGTCCGAAGGTGGTGTGCATTCCCATCAGGCCCATATGGCTGCCCTTGCCAAAATCATTGCGGGCGCCGGTGTGCCGGTCAAAATTCACGCCTATCTTGATGGCCGTGATACCGCCCCGAAAAGTGCTGCCAAATTCCTTGAGAAATTCCGCGCCCTGATCGACGATGCCAATGTCGAGATTGTCACCGTGACCGGGCGTTATTACGCCATGGACCGTGACAACCGTTGGGAACGCGTCAGCCAGGCATATTTCACCATGGTTCAGGGCAAAAACTATGCCGATGGTCGCACTGCCGAAAGTGCGGAGGTCGCAATTGCCAATGCCTATGCAAATGACACCACCGACGAGTTTGTCCTGCCAACCGTGATTGGCGATTTTGACGGGATCAAGGATGGCGACGGCATTCTGATGACCAATTTCCGTGCCGACCGTGCGCGTGAAATCCTTGCTGCCCTGTGTGCGCCGGAGTTTGACGGGTTTGATCGCGGTACCGCGCCGAAATTTGCCGTGCAGGCCGGTATGGTCGAATATTCGTCCGAACACGCCAAATACATGGATGCGATCTATCCGCCGCAAACCCTTCCCAACATCTTTGGCGAAGTGGTTTCCAAGGCCGGGCTGAAGCAGCTTCGCATTGCCGAAACCGAAAAATATCCGCATGTGTCGTTCTTCTTTAACGGCGGCGAAGAACAGGTTTTCGAAGGCGAAGACCGCATTCTGGTCGCATCACCCAAAGTCGCGACCTATGACCTTCAGCCGGAAATGTCGGCACCCGAAGTCACCGAAAAACTGGTCGCTGCCATCAAATCGGAAAAATATGACGCGATCATCCTGAATTTCGCCAACCCCGACATGGTCGGGCATAGCGGCATTCTGTCGGCTGCTATGAAAGCAGCCGAGGCCGTTGATACCTGCCTTGGCAAGGTGATTGAGGCGATCAAGTCGGTTGGCGGCGTTGCCTTTGTCACCGCCGATCACGGCAATTGCGAGGTCATGGTCGATCCGGAAACCGGTGAACCCCATACTGCACATACCCTTAATCTGGTGCCGACCATTCTTGTTAACGGTCCGGAAGGGGTAACATTGGAGAATGGGCGCCTTGCCGATGTTGCACCGACTTTGCTGCAACTCCTTGGCGTGCCACAGCCAGCCGAGATGACTGGCAAACCGTTGCTTAAGGGCCTGAAACAGAATGATGCGCTTCTTGCGAGCTAAGTCAGCTTATGAGATCGCCCTGCCTGCCGTGACCGCGCTTGCGCTGTGTCTGGCAGGCGGGGCAGCGCCTTCTTTTGCCCAGTCGCTTCAAAAAGTTGACAAGAAACTTGATCAGCTTGAAAGCCAGCTGTCCGAACAGCAAAAACAGGAAGAATTCCTGTCGCGCAAATCGCGGGAACTCTGGACCGAGGAACAGGCCCTGCAATCCGAAGCCATTTCGGTTGCCCGCCGTACCCAGCGTCTGGAAACAACACTGACCGAACTTGAAGATCAGCTGCAATCGCTTGAAACCCGCGAAAAGGTCGCGGCCACCAGCCTTGAGGACAAGGCCGGTCAATATGCCCGCATCCTGATGGCCTTGCAGCGCCTTTCGACCACCCCGCCCGAAGCGGTCATTGCCCTTCCGACATCGCCGCAGGATACCTTGCGTTCGGCGGTATTGCTCAAGGCTGCCCTGCCCGGCGTTGAACAGCATGCCCGCGACCTGCGTAAGGAACTCGATGAAATTGCACGTTTGCGCGAAGATATCCGCACCCAACGCGCGGACGTCGCCGAGGCCACCCGTGCGTTGCAACAGGAACGCACATCGCTTGCCGCATTGCTGAGCGAAAAGCGCCGCCTGCGCACCGAAACCGAGGCCGAAGCCCACGAAGCCGCCAAGGCCGTAAATGCGCTGGCTGACGAGGCCAAATCACTTGGCGAGTTGCTGAGCACCTTGCGCAAACGGGCCGAAGGTCTGCCCACACCGCGGTCACGCCCGGAAATTGATGTCGCCACCCGGACCGAACCCGATGCCGATACGCTGGGCGCAACCACGATTGCCCGCAATACGCCGCCCGAACCGCCAGCCCGCAAGGAAGAACCAGCCGCAGCCACCCCGAAACAGGATGGCACAAGCGACGAAGAATTCGCGGTTGGCAGTTCGATCACCCTGGCACATGGGCATTTGCGCATGCCTGCCAGTGGCAAAGTCGTCACACTGTTCGGGGAAAAATCGCGTGGTCCGGACGGATTGACCGTCACAAGATCCAAAGGAATTGAGATCAGCACCCGCGCAAATGCGCAGGTTGTCTCGCCCTTTGATGGCAAAGTTGTCTTTGCCGGCCCCTTCCGCGGGTACGGCCGACTCTTGATTATCGAACACGGCGAAGGATACCATAGTCTTATCGCCGGTTTTGATCGGCTCGACAGTGTGGTAGGACAATATCTGTTGGCGGGCGAACCTGTTGGTATTATGGGTGAAACAGCGCCTAAACTCTATCTGGAGATGCGCCAGGACGGAGAAGCGATCAATCCGCTTCCGTGGCTGGCCTCGAAAAACGGCAAGGTAAGTGGATGAAAACCTCTCGATTGGCAGTACTCGCACTCGCGACCGGCATGACTTTCGGCCTTGCGTCCCCAAGTCTGGCGCAATCTTCAACCTCCTCGGCTGAGACATATCGTCTTTTGAACCTGTTTGGTGACGTGTTTGAACAGGTCAAAGCCAAATATGTCGAAGAAGTCGATGACAAGCAGCTGATCGAAGCCGCCATCAACGGCATGCTGACGTCACTTGATCCCCATTCCTCTTATCTGAACATGGATAATTTCGAGGAAATGCAGGTCGATACCCGTGGCGAATTCGGCGGTCTTGGCATCGAAGTCACGATGGAAGACGGGTTTGTCAAAGTCATCGCACCGATCTATGACACGCCCGCCGAAAAGGCTGGCCTGCAACCGGGCGACTTCATCACCCATATCGACGGCACCGCCATTCGCGGCATGACGCTTAACGATGCGGTCGAAATGATGCGTGGCAAGGTCAATACCGACATTGTCCTGACCATCATCCGCAAGGGCGAACAGGCTCCGTTTGATGTCACCCTGACCCGTGCGGTCATCAAGATCCAGTCGGTCCGCGCCGAAGCCAAGGATGATATCGGCTATATCCGCATCACCAAATTCAACGAACAGACCTTTAGCGGCCTGCAACGTGCGATTGGCGACATGCGCAATCAGATCGGCCCGGAAATCAAGGGTCTGGTGATTGACCTGCGCAACAACCCGGGCGGCCTGCTTGATCAGGCGATTTCGGTATCCGATGCCTTCCTGGACAAGGGCGAAATCGTATCGACCCGCCCGCGCGACACCCAGAATACCGAACGCTATAACGCGCGGTCCGGTGATCTGGCCGAAGGACTGCCGATTGTTGTTCTGATCAATGACGGTTCGGCATCGGCATCCGAAATTGTTGCCGGCGCCCTTCAGGATCACCGCCGTGCGGTCATCATGGGCACGCGCAGCTTTGGCAAGGGATCGGTTCAGACAATCCTTCCGATGCCGGGCAATGTTGCACTGCGCCTGACCACGGCGCGTTATTACACGCCATCAGGCAAATCCATTCAGGAAGTCGGCATCGTTCCGGACATCATCGTGCCCCAGGCCCGTGTTGAAAGTATCGAAAGCGATACCCGCCGGTCCGAGGCATCCCTGAACGGTGCGCTTCGCAACGAGGACGCCGCGACCACAGACGCAGAAAAGGATGCAAATTCCCGCCGGGATGAAGCCGAGCAACTTGCGATCGACGATTATCAGCTTTCGCGGGCGCTTGACATGATCCGGGGCATTTCGCTGTTTGGTCCGCGCCCGAAAGGGTAAGGACCATCCGGACATCGTGAGAGACTAGCTGTTCGTGTTCAGGAAAATCCTAAATTCCTTGCCATTCCGAAAGAAGAAGGATGGCGATCTCGACGAGGACATGGCCGGCGCGCTGGCCGACGACCTTGGCGACGGCATGACTGACGCTGAAGAAGTCAATCTTGATGACCTGCCTTTTAACGAACTTCCGATCGAAGTTCAGATCAAGCGTCTGCCCAAGCGGCCGAAATCACGGCGCAGCTGGCTGTCGAAAATTCTGATTATTCTGATCTTCCTGTCGCCCTTCGGGGCGACAGCGGTTGCCCTGATCCCGATCCTTGATCCGGAAACCGGCTGGCGGCTGTTTCATCTTGGCAGTCCCGAGGCCCTGGTGGCTGTCCCGGGCTCCGAGCGCGAACTCCAGGAAGAAATCGCGCGCGGTGTGCGCGACATGCAGGAACGCGAACGCGCCCAGCATAATGGCGATGTCGGCCCCGATGGCACCCCACAATCCGCCGAAGACATCACCAATCAGCTTTCCGGTGTCTCCGATCTGGTCGGCCCGGCCGATCAGGCTGACGGTGTTGCCCCCGATACCGAACTAAGCCCCGAAGAACTGGCCGCCATCATCGCCGAAGAAGGATCGATTGACGATCCGATCGAACCCGACCCCTTGCGCAAGGCCCCGCTGCCCGGTCTGGATGAAGAAGGCAGTTTCGGCCGTGTCCCGCGCATTGCCGATGATGGCACCACACCGTTTGATGCCTATAAGCGGCCCTTTGAAAAAACCGACGGGCAACCCTATGTCGCGATCATTCTGACCGGGGTTGGCCTGAATGAAGCCCGCACCGAAACCGCGATCAATGATCTGCCGCTTAATATTTCGTTGGGCATTTCACCTTATAGCCGCGACATCAAAACCGTTGCCGAACAGGCCCGCGAAATGGGCCATGAAGTCTTTCTTGAATTGCCGATGGAACCGGCCGATTTCCCGCTTTCCGATCCGGGGCCGCGCGCGCTTTTGACGTCCCTGTCAGAGGGTGAAAACCTTGTGCGGCTTGAATGGTTGCTCGCACAGTTCCCCGGCTATGCCGGACTGGTCAGCCACGAAGGATCAAAATTCGGAAGCCTTGATAGCGCCATCCGCCCGATCATTGAATTCGTATCGCGTTCGGGTCTGATGTATCTCGAAGGTACGCGCAGCGGCATGGCAAGCTATGGCGCGCAACTGGCATCAAATGCCGGAACGCCAAACGCGGTTGGCAACATTCTGATCGATCAGGTTCCCAGCCGCCGCCAGATTGATGCAAGACTTGCCGATCTGGTCCAGCTTGCCAAACGCAATGGCGTTGCTGTCGGCTTTGCCCAATCCTATCCGGTCACCATTCAGCGCCTGCGCAACTGGGCTTTGCGCCTGAAACGACAGGGCGTCGAACTGGCCCCGGTCAGTGCGATTGCCAATATGCAGGTCACCCCGCAATCCGCCGCCGAAGCAGAAGCCGCACGCCGCGAAGCCGAACAGCGCGAAAGCGAAATCATGGCACAGGAAGCCGAAAACAATCCGGCTGAAAATACCGCAGACGAACCCGCCGCCACCATCGAAAGTCAGTGACCGGACGCCATACGCACCCGGCCCCGATCACCCAGGAGAAATCATGGCTGACAAATCCGCATCCCCGTCCGATACGAACTCAACCGAAGCCACAAGGGTAAAGGCCGAAGACCTGCCCTATCGCCCCTGTGTCGGTATTGCGCTTTTCAACAAGGATGGCCTGGTCTGGGTCGGCAACCGTTTCGGATTTGAAGGTGCATGGCAATTGCCCCAGGGCGGCATTGACGATGGCGAAACCCCGATTGACGCCGCCCTGCGCGAGCTCAAGGAAGAAATCGGCACCGACAAGGCTGAAATCATCGCCGAAACGCCCGACTGGCTGACCTATGATCTGCCAGACCATCTGATTGGCAAGGCGTTCAAGGGCAAGTATCGCGGCCAAAAGCAGAAATGGTTTGCCATGCAGTTCACCGGCAAGGACAAGCATATCAATATTGATGTGCCCAACCCGGAATTTGATGCCTGGCGCTGGAACGACCTGGCAACGCTGCCCGACATGATCGTACCGTTCAAACGGCCCGTTTATTTGCAACTTGCCGAGGCATTTCGTGATGTACCGCAAAGAATTCGTAAAATGAAAAAGGCATAAAGGACCAGAACGCGGCTTGATCGCTGCTTTCTTTTCGCTAAATTTTACGAATTATCAGACACCTACGACTTAGAGGAGCTCCAATATGGGTACGGATCGGTTTATCTTTGGTGTTCTGACCATTGTGGTCGGTCTTTTCGGACTGTTTTATGCGTCCGGCTCGCATGACGGTTATTCCTATTTTGTCGGCTTGGCCCTGTTTGTCGGTGCTGTGCTGTTCATGTTCCACCTGATCAAGGGGTATTATGATCAGCTTGATGCAGCCGATCACTGATCACGCGCTGTGCCTGATACAGCCGTAACCGGCATCAATGCTTTTAAATTCCCCCAAAAGGCTCTAGGAATTAACCATGAGCAATACACATTGGGACCCTGCCCGTTACGGTCTGTTTGGCAATGAACGCCTGCGACCTGCCATTGATCTGATTGGCCGCCTGCCAAAAGCAGCCAGCGGCTTTTCCCCACGCCATATCGTTGATCTGGGATGCGGTCCCGGTTCGGTGACCGCAATTCTTGCCGATGCCTTTGCAACGGACAATGATGACAGTCCGCGTATTGTCGGCGTTGATTCATCTGACGAGATGTTGGACACCGCGCGCAAACGATCCGAAAACATTGACTGGCAAAAGGCCGATATCGCCACCTGGCAACCTGACGAGCAGGTCGATCTTCTGTTTTCCAATGCAGCCTTGCATTGGGTGCCCGATCACTCGACCCTGTTTCCGCGCCTTCTGGACTTTGTCCGTCCGGGTGGCATGATTGCGATTCAGGTTCCCAACAATTTCCTGGCGCCAAGTCATCAGCTGATCGGCGAAGCCGGCATGGACTGGCGCAAGGAAGTGGCACAGGCCATGCACGCAGCCCGTATCATGCGTCCGGGTGATTATTTCGATGTTCTCGCACCGTCATGCGATGAGATCGATCTGTGGCAGACGCAATATTGTCATGTCCTGAACGGGCCGGATGCGGTTTATAACTGGACCAGTTCGACCATCCTGCGCCCGGTGATGGCTGCCCTTCCTGATGACGCGGCACGCGCAACCTTTACCGCGAAATACAAGGAACGCCTTAATCAGGTTTATCCGATCCGCGATGATGGCCGCACACTGTTTCCGTTCAACCGTCTTTTCATGGTTGCGCGCAAACGCCCGAGCTAACCCCACCGAACCATTCCCTGACAAGGAGCCGCACCATGGCAGAATTTCGCGAACATTTCGTCAAATGCTGCGGGTACGAGGTCCATGTCCGGGCGTGGGGCAACCCGTCCCGACGGCCATTGATCATGATGCATGGTCTGGCCAGGCTGGCTGATGATTTTGATCATGTCGCCCCCCATTTCACCGATCAATATTATGTTCTGTGTCCGACCATGATCGGGCGCGGCTTTTCCGGATGGGCCAAGGATCCGGACCGTGAATATACCGTGCCCTTTTATGTCGCGCAGATGTTCGAACTTCTCGACCATTTCGGCATAGAAACCTGTGACTGGATCGGAACATCCATGGGGGGCCTGATCGGGCTTTATGCCACCGCCGAAGTTGCCGGACGGATTGAAAAACTGGTTCTTAACGATATTGGACCCGAACTTGATCCGGACGCGGTGGCGCGTATCAAATCCTATGTCGGCGCATCACCCGAATTTGAAACCATTGATGACGTCGAAAAACTGGTTCGGCTGGTTTATGCCCCGTTCGGGGTGGCCGACGATGCAATATGGGCGTTTTTGGCGTCCCGTTCCGTACGGCGCCTGCCAAACGGCAATTTCATGATGCATTACGATCCCGAAGTCATGCGCATCTTTGCCGAACATATTGATTCCTTTGATGCCTGGGACGTTTTTGACGCCCTGCCTTGCCCGGTCATGCTGATCAGCGGCGAACAATCCGACCTCATCCCCAAGGCGATTGTCGAGAAAATGAAAAATAAAAAACCCGAAATGCCGGTTTTTGCAGTGGCGAACTGCGGACATGCACCCCATTTGAATGACAAAGCACAAATCAACGCTATCAGGGACTTTTTGGGGCGCTAAAGCCAGTGGTGCGCGTAACACACGCGAACCGTCTGTTGACGCCATCTTAAAAAAAATCCCCTGATGAAGTTCACGCCGTGACAATGCCGCAGTCAATGTGGAGACACGGACACGACATGGTTGGTATGGGACCGACACCGAAACTTGCCTGACTTCCAGTAATGGGGGTCCCCTGACCAGTGCGCTGATTGCTGTGACCGTTAGATCACCTGTGGGAACAGGCGGCATGATGATGAAACCGCATTTGGCTAAAACCTCGATCTGTACTGCATTTCTGGCCACCGCGATGACTGCGGGTTCGGGTCTGTTTTCGGCTGTTTTCGCCCAGTCGACAGACAGCACACAGGTCCCGGCATCCTCACGCCTGACCTTTGGCTCGGATCTTGGCGCGGGCATTCTGCCACCGGCCGGATCAAACGGGATCGGCCGCTATTTTTCCAGCCGCACACAAAACAGCATCGTGATCGGACCTGCATTACAGGATGCGCAAGATCCCGAAAATGCCAGTCAGTTCTGGCTTGAAATCGACAGCAACCGAAATACCCGCACCAACGCACTTAGCGCGCAAATCGGCCTGGGCTATGCGCCGGTGCCGGAACTTGGCATTGCTGTCGGGCCGTTTGTCGAACTTGGTTCAACCCGATCGGAAAATATCGGCAACTATCAGACCGGCGGCTATGCGCCCGATCAACGGCGCAGCCAGGTTTTGTTCTCTGACAGTGACAATGCCTTTCACGATGCCGGTCTTGCCGCGTCTCTGTCCTATATGCCGCTTGAAGATATCTGGATCGGGTTGCATGGCAGTGTGTCGCGCAATATGGCACCACCCCATCCGGAACAAAGCATCCTTGACGGTATTGACGCCATGCTGGGATTGACCGCCAGCTACCGGATCGAATTCTGATCATTTGGTGTATACCCGGTGTGATCATTTCCGGGCTGTCACGGGAAATCCCTGTTGCACAGGACGGGCAGTCCTGTATGACTCTTGGAAAGATAATCCACCGGGATATTCAGGGACATTTAGACACGCATGAGCCATTCGCTCCCATCAAAGGCCGTACTTGGCGCCCCGTTTGAGGCATGCAATGCACTTGCTGCGGCCAAAAATGCCAATCTTTACCGTGCGGCCATGCGTCTGTCCCCGGAACGCCAGCGCTTCTTTCTTGCAAGCTATGCCTCGATGCGGGTCATTGACGACATTGTTGATGACGGCTTTCTTGAACTGCCCGATGCCGAACGTCATGCACAGCGTGAAACCGTTCTGGAAACCATCAATCAGTGGCAGGCCCAGATCATTTCCGCCAAAGCCGGCGCTGACAACCCGTTGCCGGAAACCGGCCCGCTCAGCGGTGATGTCTATGACGCATTGCGCCTGACCCTTGGACGCAGCGACCTTTCGCCCGAACCATGGGTTGCCCTTGCCGATGCGCTGCATCGCGATGTTGCCGAAGAACCGATGGATGAATGGGATGATTTCATCGCCTATTGCGAAGGGGCAACCGCCGCGCCGGCATCGATCTTTGTCTATCTTCTTTCGGCCAGATACGATCCGGAAATCGGCTATACGTCGCCCTTGACCAACCCGCCGATCTATCACGCGCGCGATATGGCAATTTTCTGCTATATCATTCACATCCTGCGTGATCTTCCCGAAGATATCAAAGGCCCGGACCGCCTTGTCACCATTCCGTCCGAAATGCTGATTGCTGCCGACATCACGCTTGGCGAAATCCGCAACGCCATCGGTCAGGCCAAGTTCGAAAATCTTGATTACCTTGGGCGTATCCTGCTTGAACATGCCTGGGAGTATTTCGAAACAGGTCAGGCGCGCTCGGGCGAGCTTCTTTCGATTCTTGATACCGACGAGGCCGATACTTTATCGCGCCTGTTCACGGTCTATATCGAACTGGGCGGTGCCATGATGGAAAACGGTTATGCCAGCTTCCTGAAAGATCGCGATGCGATCATGAAAAGCACGGCACAAAACAGCCTGCCTGACGTCAATCAGCAATAAGTCCCCGGATCGTGCAAACATGCTCGACCTTACGGCCAGGGTCGCGCATCATATTTCATGCCCCGACAAGACAAGAACCATCGGCCGCATCGAACCGGACTGTGCAAACAGGCCCGCTGCGAAATATTCGGACATTTTGCACCGGCTTGCCAAAGCCAATTGTTTGCGGCCTCACTCAACGACGTCAAAGAGGTCAAGTGATGTTTCCGCTGCTTAAAGAGGTCGAAACCTGGGTGCGCAATCAGTGGGTTGATGCGACGGTCGGATTTATCCTGTTATTCACCGCCTTAAACGATACGGGCGATACCCTGGTTGATGATGTCATGACCGGCAATGTCGGCACATCCCACGGGGTTCTGGTTCTCGGACTGGCCCATGTGGTCCGGTCAATCCCGCCCGTGATCAAAAGCATCGGCATCATTTTCTATCCCGAAAAGACCTAAAGCCGTTTCAGGCTGCCCAAAAGAAAACCCCGCCAGATGGCGGGGTTTGTCGTGAATTCTTGACCGGCAATCTTACTTGGCACGAAGGGCCGCAACACCCGGAAGGGTTTTGCCTTCCAGCCATTCCAGAAACGCACCGCCCGCGGTGGAGACATAGGAAAAGTCCTGATCGGAATCCGCATGGCGAAGGGCAGCAACCGTGTCACCACCACCGGCAACCGACAGAAGTTTGCCAGCCTTGGTCAGTTTTGCCGCATGCTGGGCAACCGAAACCGTCGCCGTATCAAACGGGGTGATTTCAAATGCACCAAGCGGGCCGTTCCAGACCAGCGTTTCACACGATTCCAGACGCTTGTTCAGATCGACGATGGTTTCCGGACCGGCATCCAGGATCATGCCGTCGCTGGCAACGTCGTTGATGTCAGACACATCATGCGGTGCGTTTGCGGCAAATTCCTTGGCGACCAGACCATCAACCGGCAGAACGATTTCACAATTGGCAGCGTCGGCCTTTTTGAAAATCTCGCGCGCGGTTTCAAGAAGATCATGCTCGCACAGCGATTTGCCAACATTGACACCCTTGGCCGCCAAAAATGTATTGGCCATGCCGCCACCGATCACCAGTTGGTCAACCTTGGCAACAAGGTTACCCAGCAGATCAAGCTTGGTCGAAATCTTGGCACCGCCAACAATTGCCATCACCGGATGTTTCGGAGCTTCAAGCGCATTGCCCAATGCTTCGAGTTCCGCCTGCATCAAACGACCGGCATAAGCAGGAAGTGCGCGCGCCAGACCTTCGGTCGAGGCATGGGCACGGTGCGCACAGGAAAACGCGTCATTGACGTAAACATCGCCAAGCTTGGCCAGTTCGGCCACGAATGCCGGGTCGTTCTTTTCTTCTTCTGCATGGTAACGCAGGTTTTCCAAAAGCGCGATTTCACCGTTTTCAAGGCTGTTGACCACGCTCGCTGCTGCATCACCGATGCAATCATCGGCAAATTTCACCGGGCGGCCCAACTGTTTGGCAAGGGCTTCGGCAACCGGTTTGAGCGACATTTCCGCAACGCGCTGACCCTTCGGGCGGCCAAAATGGGTGATGACCACCAGTTTGGCACCGGCATCAACCAGTTCGATCAGGCCCGGAACGGTACGGTCGATGCGGGTCGTATCACCAACAACACCATCCTTCATCGGAACGTTAAGATCAGCGCGCAGCAATACGCGCTTGCCAGCGACATTGACACCGTCAAGCGTATTAAAGTCAGCCATTATCTGAACCTGCTTTTGAGTTTCACAAAAGACGGGAGGCGGGCGTCCCGACATGGATCGGACCCGATCCTGTTGGGCCCTGTTTTGCCCGATCACGACAATCGACGCAAGGCCCGAAGGGGTCCGTAAAAGTACCTGTAAAAAATAACCGGCCAACATCACCATGCGGGCCGGTTACATATTTCTGATCAGTGCGCACCCAACAGGGATGAATGCAGGAAGCCCTGGAAACTGGTCGCGACCGGTCCGGTCATCAGGACATGGTCATCGGGCAACCATTCAATCGTAAGCTTGCCCCCGTCAAGAATGACATCGGTTTTGCGCCCGGTCAGTCCGCGACGGGCCGCCGCAATGCCGACCGCACAGGCACCGGTGCCACATGCACGCGTCACGCCGACACCACGTTCCCACACACGCATCCGGATCTGGTTTTCGCCGATGATGCTGCACACTTCGATATTGGCGCGTTCGGGAAACATTTCGTGATGTTCAAGGATCGGTCCGAATTTTTCGATATCGACGGCTTCGGCGTCATCGACAAAAAAGACCGCATGCGGATTGCCGACATTGACCCCGACTGCATCCGAAAGCGGACCAAGCGACAAGGGAATGTGATTGGTATCAACCGCTTCTGACAGCGGGATATCACGCCAGTCCAGCCGGACCTGCCCCATATCCACGGTTACCTGGCCATCGGCCAAACCATTGGCATCAAGAAGGCCAACCACGGTTTCAATGATCGCATCATTGCGGCCAAGCTCGCCCATGACGATGCTGGCAACACAGCGCGTGGCATTGCCACATGCCTCGACCTCGCCGCCATCATTGTTGCGGATGCGCATGAAGGCATCGGCAAGATCATCGCGGGCCGGTTCGATCACGATCAACTGATCGCAGCCCACACCGGTTTTGCGATCTGCAATCCGGGCAGCGGTTGCGTTATCAAGATCAAGCACAGCGGGATCGCGTCGTCCGTCAAAGACAACGAAATCATTTCCCAGACCATGCATTTTGACAAAAGGAATACCGTTCATACCCGCCTTATAGTCCTGTTTCCGGGGCCCGTCCACATATCGCTTACCCGGATGCAGCACGAATATGCCCCGGCGCAAGCAGGCGTTTTTACGGATTTGGAAATGCTGTCAGGCTGACAGTTTCGGGGTTGCCGGTGCGCAATAGCGGACCTTGCTTGGCACGAAACCGGCCTTGGCAAAATAATCGCGTAAACGCCCGTCACATTCACCAAGCGAAACATACACATTGGCGCATTTATGATCGCGCGCCAGCCGGTTCATCGCATCGCGCATGGCATCAAACACATAAGCACCCGCGACGATTTCCACCGCCATGACATTATCGACATGCAGGACAAGCCCGTCGGTCATGTCATCACGCACATAATAGGAAAACAGACCGTGGATATAGCCGCGCTCGTTGGACAGAACGATGATGCCGCGCTGGCGTTGCCATAAAAGCTGGTCGGCATCGGTTGCCCCCGCCAGGCCAGAGTCCGCCCCCGTATCGCCAACCGGCAGACAATACCGGTCGACAAACGCACGCCATCGATCAAAAGACATATCGACCTGCATCATCTGCACCAGCGGATACGTCATATCCGCAGTGTGAGATGTAAGGGGATGTGCCTGATAGGCTTCTGACATGATTACCGTCCTCTGGAATTTACCCGATCATGCCGCAAATAAATCCGGTCAACCTTGATGTGCATCAACACGTTTGGATGCGTTGGGGCGCATAAACAGCCACAACACTTGAGGTCCCCGTCCGGCGACAACATGGAATCCCATGATTGAATTTCCAGCGGGTATTGCGCGCCTGTATTGACGTACATCAATGGCTTTTGGGTCATGTACCCGCATACTCGCCGCACTGAATGGGAAACCTCGCCAGATTCAATGCGTCCCTGTTTCAAACGGGATGCATTGTGGGTGGGGCTTCAAGTGCAGGTGAATAACCCTTCCTCGGATCGGGTTATTCACGGGGACGGATGAAACTGTCCGAGAGGGTCTGGACAGTTGCCCCGAACACCTTGAACGGGAGTCAAGCATGGGCCAAGGGAGCATGGCACAGACAGCATCGCCTGCGGTTGCTGTTAATTATAATATGGACGTTGTGCGCTGGGCCGCACTCGCGACCGTATTTTGGGGAGTCGTCGGATTTCTGGTGGGTGATGTCATCGCCTGGCAGCTCGCATTTCCGGCGCTCAATTTCGACAATGAATTTCTGAACTTTGGGCGTCTGCGCCCATTGCACACCTCGGCAGTTATCTTTGCCTTTGGTGGTAACGCTTTGCTGGCGACTTCCTTCTATGTGGTTCAACGCACCTGCCGCACCCCGCTTTATGGCGGCACGGCGTTGCCTGCATTTGTATTCTGGGGGTATCAGCTTTTCATCGTGATGGCCGCGATCGGTTACGTGACCGGCACCACCCAGGGCCGCGAATATGCCGAACCGGAATGGTTTGTTGATCTGTGGCTTACCCTGGTTTGGGTCTGCTATCTGGCGATGTTTGTCGGTACCCTGCTGAAACGTCAGGAACCGCACATCTATGTGGCAAACTGGTTCTATCTGGCGTTTATCGTCACGATCGCGATGCTCCATCTTGGCAACAACCTTGCCATTCCGGTATCGCTGACCGGCACCAAGTCCTATTCGATGTTCTCTGGTGTTCAGGATGCCCTGACCCAGTGGTGGTACGGCCATAACGCGGTTGGCTTCTTCCTGACGGCCGGCTTCCTTGGCATGATGTATTACTTCATCCCGAAACGGGCCGAACGTCCGGTTTATTCCTATCGCCTGTCGATCATTCACTTCTGGGCGCTGATCTTCCTCTATATCTGGGCTGGTCCGCACCATCTGCACTACACAGCCCTTCCTGATTGGGCGCAGACCCTTGGCATGACCTTCTCGATCATGTTGTGGATGCCGTCCTGGGGCGGGATGATCAACGGTCTGATGACGCTTTCGGGTGCCTGGGACAAACTGCGTACCGACCCGGTCCTGCGTTTCATGGTTGCTGCTGTCGGTTTCTATGGCATGTCGACCTTCGAAGGTCCGGTCATGTCGATCAAGGCGGTTAACGGACTTTCGCACTATACCGACTGGACCATTGGTCACGTGCATTCCGGTGCGCTTGGCTGGGTTGCCTTCGTATCGTTCGGTGCGATCTACTTCCTGATCCCGGTTCTGTGGAATCGCGAACGCCTGTATTCGATGCGTCTGGTGTCGCATCACTTCTGGTTGGCGACCATCGGGATTGTTCTTTACATCACCTCGATGTGGGTTTCGGGGATCATGCAGGGCCTGATGTGGCGTGCCTATGACGAACTGGGCTTCCTGCAATATTCCTTCATCGAAACCGTTGAGGCGATGCATCCCTACTACATCATTCGCGCAACCGGCGGCCTGCTGTTTGTTCTTGGTTCGCTGCTGATGGTCTGGAACGTCTACAAGACGATCAAGGGCGATCTGCGTAACGAAGCTCCGATCGGCACACCTGCCACTGTTGCAGCCGAATAAGGGGGGAACGAGATATGCTTCTTAAAAAACACCATATCGTTGAAAAGAACGTCTTCGTTCTGATCCTTGGCATTTTCCTGACCATCATCATTGGTGGCATCGTGGAAATCGTGCCGCTGTTCACGATGGAACAGACCATCGAAAAGGTCGAAGGGGTACGTCCCTATTCGCCGCTCGAACAGGCTGGTCGCAACATCTATATCCGTGAAGGCTGCTATAACTGCCATTCCCAGCAGATTCGTCCGTTCCGTGACGAGGTCGAACGGTATGGCCATTACAGCCTTGCCGCGGAATCGATGTATGACCACCCGTTCCAGTGGGGATCGAAACGTACCGGTCCGGATCTGGCACGTGTCGGCGGGAAATATTCCAATGACTGGCATGTGGCCCACATGAAGGATCCGCGCTCTGTCGTGCCGGAATCAATCATGCCGGGTTATCCGTTCCTTGCTGAACGCAAACTGAACTTCGATGACGCACAGGCCCATCTCGAAACGCTTCGTATGGTCGGGGTTCCCTATACCGACGAAATGATCGAGACGGCCAAGGCAGACCTTTACCTGCAGGCCAGCGAGGATGCGGCCTATGACGATGATTTCCTTGCTCGTTACCCGAATGCGGCAACAGGTGATTTTGACGGCAAACCGGAAGAACTGACCGAAATGGATGCGCTGATTGCGTATCTGCAGGTCCTGGGCCGGATGGTCGACTTCACCACCTATAACCCGCAGATGAACCTGCGCTAGGGCAAAGGGGAACGTCATGGAATTCTTTACGCAACTCGCTGACTTTTTCCGCCCCCTGTGGGGACTGTGGCTGATGCTTCTGTTCAGCGCGATCATTGCCTGGGTCATGTGGCCAAGCAAAAAGCGCAATCGGGACATGGAAGCACACGCCCGGATTCCGCTGCGGGATCAGGATTAAGGGGAGAACAGAGTAATGCCGACACATGTCGAAAAAGACCAGGTATCCGGGCGCGAGACCACCGGCCATGAATGGGACGGTATCAAGGAGCTCAACACACCGCTTCCGTCCTGGTGGGTCTATGTTTTTTGGGTGACCGTAATCTGGTCAATCGGTTACTGGGTGGTTTATCCGTCCTGGCCGACCGCCAATGACTATCTCAAGGGGATGTTCGGGACGACCAACCGTACCCAGCTGCATGAAACCCTGAACAATGTTGCTGCCGAACGCGCTCCGTTCATGGAACGCCTTGCGGCACTCGATGTAACGGAAATCACCAGCGATCCGGAACTTCTGAACTTCTCGATGGCCGGTGGCAAGGCGATCTTTGCCGACAATTGCGCACCGTGTCACGGAACGGGCGGATCGGGCAATCCGGGCTTCCCGTCGCTTCAGGATGACGCATGGCTTTGGGGTGGGACACTTGAAACCATCAACGAAACCCTGCATGTCGGGATCCGCTGGGATGCCAATGAAGACACCCGCATGAATGACATGCCGGCCTTTGGCCGTGACGAATTGCTTGAACGCGATCAGATCGACGATGTTGTGCAATATGTCCTGCACTTCACCGACCGGGCAACCGACAAGGCCGCGGCTGATCGTGGTGCGATCGTGTTCGAAGAAAACTGTGCATCCTGCCATGGTGACAATGCCAAAGGCATTCAGGAACTCGGTGCGCCGAACCTGACAGACGCCATCTGGCTGTATGGGGGCGACAAAGCCACCATCACCGAAACCGTGACCAATTCGCGCCGTGGCGTGATGCCGGCATGGGAAGGCCGTCTTGACGAAGAAACCATCAAGATGCTGACGGTCTATGTCCACTCTTTGGGTGGCGGCCAGTAAAACAGACTGCCAGGGCCGGTGATATCTATCATCGGCCCTTTTTATTCCGGGCACTTTGTCCGAAACGAGATGTCCGTCGCAGTTTTCCCATGATCTTCACGTCGTAAATTGACATGTATCATGGTTACTGAGGCGGACCTTTCGTATTTTCAGGCTCAGATTTGAATAATGAAAGCCTGCCCCGAAAAGCTGCTGACAAATTGAACTTTCTGTCTGACAGCTTGGCCGTTTGCTCCGACTGGCGGTTTCCCGCAAAACCACCGCCATCAGCACGGTAGGGAGCACTAACCAGGTAGCGAAAATGGCCATGTCCAGCTTGCCGCATCCCGATGCCGAACACACCGCCAGCCCGCTTGTCAGTGATGGCAGCGACTATGACGATCAACCGCTTTATAAAACGCGTGACAAGGTCTATCCCAAACGGGTTTCCGGCCGGTTCCGTAACCTCAAATGGTTCGCACTGATCGCGTTATTGTCGATTTACTGGCTGGTGCCATGGATCCGCTGGGATCGTGGACCAAGCGCCCCCGATCAGGCAGTGCTGATCGACATGGACCTTGGCCGCGCCTATTTCTTCTTCATCGAAATCTGGCCCCAGGAAGTCTATTACATCACCGGCATCCTGATCATGGCGGCAATCGGTCTGTTTCTGGCAACCTCGCTGTTTGGACGTATCTGGTGCGGTTATGGCTGCCCGCAAACGGTCTGGACCGATCTTTTCATGCTGGTCGAACGTTATATCCAGGGCGATCGCAACGCGCGTGTCCGCCTTGATCAGTCGAAATGGACGTTCGAGAAATTCTGGAAAATCGGTGCAACCCATCTGGCCTGGATTGCCATTGCCATGGCAACCGGCGGCGCGTTTGTTCTGTATTTCAACGATGCCCCGACCGTGATTGTCGATGTCTTTACCGGCAATGCGACGCTGGCTGTTTATGTCACCATCGCGTTTTTGACTTTCTCGACCTATCTTCTGGCTGGCTGGGCTCGCGAACAGGTTTGCACCTATATGTGTCCCTGGCCGCGTTTTCAGTCGGCAATGCTGGATGATGAAAGTCTGATCGTCACCTATGAAGGATGGCGAGGAGAAGCCCGCGGGCCGCTTAAACGCAAAAACCTGACCCGTGGCGAAGTGCCCGAAACCGGCCACTGCATTGATTGCCGTGCCTGTGTGAATGTCTGCCCGACCGGCATTGATATCCGTGACGGCCTGCAGATGGAATGCATTGGCTGTGGCCTGTGTATTGATGCCTGCAACGACATCATGGACAAGGTCGGCTTTCCGCGTGATCTGGTCCGGTTTGATTCAGTCCAGAACACCCAGCTTCGCGCCCAAGGCAAGGCAACCCGCGTGCGCATCATTCGCCCGCGCACCATTTTCTATGCAGCCATCCTGACCGTGGTGGCATCGGTGATGATGTTCGGTCTTTTGAACCGTTCGGTCCTTGAACTCAATGTGCTGCGTGACCGCAACCCGCTATTTGTGACCCTGTCTGATGGCGATGTCCGCAATGGCTATACGGTCAAGCTGCTCAACAAGGAACAGTCGCTGAAAACCTATGAACTGACGGTTTCCGGCCTGACGATTTCGGATTTCCAGATCATCGGTCAGACCCCGAACCAGAAAGGCACCTTTGATCTTGAAGTGGCGCCGGACCGGGTTGGCAGTTTCCGTGTGTTCATTGCCGCCAATCCGTCGGCACTTGATGGCGATGCAACACCGTTCGAATTCACGGTGACCGATACGGAAACCGGAAACACCGAAACATATGATACAGTATTTGCCGGTCCCAAGACCGACCGCTGATCGTGAAAACGCTTTGGCACAGGAAAGACAAGCAATGGCAACGCATATGACGTCTCCTTCTTCTGATCAAACCGGCCCGCGCAAATCGGATCGCTGGATCCCTTGGTACTTTGTTGGCGGTTTTGCCATCATGCTGATTGCCAATATTTCGCTGATCACTTTTTCCATGACCAGTTGGAACGGCCTTGTCACCAAGCACGCCTTTGAAGAAGGCAACAACTACAATGCTGCAATTTCCGGTGCGGCCCGTCAGGCCGAACTTGGCTGGCGCAGCAAACTGACGGTCGGGGGTGTCATCAATCAGTCGGGCACTGTCACTGTTCTGTTCCGTGACAAGGACAGCAACCCGATCAGTGGTGCAAAAATGTCGGTCGTCCTGACCCGTTCGGACCGCGACGACATGGACCAGACCATCCCGATGGCCGAAGTTGCACCGGGCGAATATCGCGCAAGTGCATCTTTCCCGGTATATGGTCGCTGGCAGGTCCGCACCATCGCCCATGCCATGGGTGATGATTACCAGACACTTGAAAACGTCGTCATCAATCCATGACCCAGCCCGCCCTTTGCCGTCACTGCCAGGAACCGGTCACTGCCTCGTCACCGGCGGGGCCTGACTTTTGCTGTGCGGGATGCGCCGGGGCGTATGAGCTGCTCGGCGAATTGGGGCTTTCATCCTATTACAAACGCCGCGCGGTCGATCCCAAAATCCGTGCCCTGCGCCCGGATGAAGAAACGCTTGGCAGTCTTGATTTCACCGAACTGGCCAGCACCGATGACAGCGGCACCCATCATCTTAATCTGATGGTGGATGGCATTCATTGTGCGGCCTGTGTCTGGTTGATCGAAACTCTTTTGCAACGCAACGATGCCGTGACGCGTGCCCGGGTCAATATGACGACCCGCCGCCTGCGTCTAAGTTGGCAGGGTGCCACATCCGATATCGGTGCCATCCTGTCACCGGTTTTGCAGATGGGCTATCGCCTGATCCCGTTTGATCCCGCCGCCCTTGAACAGGCAACCGTGTCGCGCAACAAGGAATTGCTGCGCTGTCTGGCCGTGGCCGGATTTGCGGCCGGTAATGTGATGTTGTTATCAGTTTCTGTGTGGGCCGGGTATTTTCAGGGCATGGGCGGGGCAACCCGCGATCTGTTTCACTGGTTATCGGCATTGATTGCATTGCCTGCCGCGGCCTATGCCGGGATGCCGTTTTATCGCTCCGCACTGGGTGCCATCCGCAACCGGCGGGTCAATATGGATGTCCCGATCAGCCTTGGCGTGATCCTTGCCCTTGGCATGAGCCTTGCCCAAACCATTCGCAGCGAACCGCATGCCTATTTCGACAGTGCGATCACGCTTTTGTTTTTCCTGCTGATCGGTCGTTATCTGGACGGGCGGGCCCGTGGGCAGGCACGGTCGGCGGCCGAACATCTTTTGTCGCTGAATGCCCGATCAATCACCGTCATTGACGATGACGGAACCCGTCGCCTGATCGCCCCGCACAAGGCAGAACCGGGCATGGTCGTTCTGACGGCGGCGGGGGAACGGATCGGCATTGACGGTGAAGTCATCGACGGCCAGTCCGACATTGATACCAGCGTCATCACCGGCGAAAGCATCCCGGTCCTGACCCGCCCGGGCAAAACAGTCTTTGCCGGCACGACCAATATATCCGCGCCTTTGCGCATTCGTGTGACGGCAACCGGCGGCAATACCCTGTTATCGGAAATTGTCCGGCTGATGGAAAATGCCGAACAGGGTCGGGCCAAATATGTCGCCATTGCCGACCGGGTGGCCAAATCCTATGCCCCGGTTGTTCATTTCCTGTCGCTGGCCACTTTTGTCGGCTGGTGGCTGATTGGTGGTCTTGCCTGGCAGGATGCGCTGATGAATGCGATTGCGGTTCTGATCATTACCTGCCCCTGTGCGCTGGCGCTGGCGGTTCCGGTCGTTCAGGTCATTGCCACCGGCCGGTTGTTGCGTGCCGGAATTCTTGTCAAATCGGCAACCGCACTTGAACGGCTGACCAAAATTACCGGTATCGTCTTTGACAAAACCGGAACACTGACCACCGGCAAACCCGAACTGGTCAGCCAGACCGACGCCGAAACGCTTGAACTTGCCGCGCGCATTGCCGCCAACAGCAACCATCCATTGTCCCGCGCCCTGGTACGTGCGACAGGCAATGTTGCGGCCATGGCCAATGTCACCGAACAGCCGGGTCTTGGCCTGACGGCGCATACACCGTTTGGCACCATTTTGCTTGGCAGTCGCACATTTTGCGATATCGCGGAAAACGCCGATTTGCCGTCTGATGTCACCGGGCCGGAATTGTGGTTGGCAGAACCGGGAAAATCACCGACCCGGTTTGTGTTCCGCGACACACCGCGCAGTGACGCGGTCACGGTGGTTGATACCCTGCGTGCGCGTGGATTTGATATGACATTGCTGTCGGGGGACCGCAGCAGCACGGTCCGCCAGCTTGCCGAAACAATCGGCTTGCGTGACTGGCATGCGCGCATGTCCCCGACCGACAAGGCCGGTTTTGTCCAGAAACGTGCCGATGACGGCAAGTTTGATCTGATGGTCGGCGATGGCATCAATGATGCGCCGGCTCTTGCCTGTGCCCATGCATCAATGTCACCGGCAACTGCTGCCGAAATTTCGCAAAACGCGGCTGATATCGTATTTCAGGGCGACAGGCTGGGTGCCGTCATCGAAGCCATCGACGTCGCCCGCAAGGCCGACCGGCTGGTGCGTCAGAACTTCGCCCTGTCCTTTGCCTATAACCTGATTACGATTCCCCTTGCGGTATCAGGCTTTGTCACCCCCCTGATTGCGGCCATCGCCATGTCATCGTCATCGCTGATTGTTATTGCCAATGCCTTGCGCCTGCATGCCAAGACATCCGGACAATCGCCAAACCTTGATATCGCGCCCCTGCGCCCCACATCCCAACAGGCAGGAGCCTAATGGCATGAGCAACCTTCTTCTCCTGATCCCGATCGCGCTGTTTCTGGGTCTTTTGGGGCTTGGTGCCTTTTTGTGGTCACTGCGTTCCGGGCAATTCGACGACATGGAAGGGGCCGCCAATCGCATCCTGTTTGACGATGATGACGACCAGTTTGCGCCTAAATCCAAGAAATTCCACCACAATGACAGTTAGAATAACTTGAAACGCTCCTGTCTGTTCGCATAAATTAACGCTACTCAATGTATCGGGTCACCAGTATCGGAGTCTGCGATGGCAGTCCGCCCCCAACTTTGCGAAGCCTGTTCTATCAAGGACTTGACCTTCTGCTCGTCTTTGCACGGGGCTGAACATGATCAGCTGCGCCAACTGCTGACTCACGTCCAGTTTGATTCGCACAGCACCATCTTCCACGAAGCCGAAGAAGCAGACTATGTCTTCAACGTCACTTCGGGCTCGGTCAAACTGTACAAATTGCTGGGTGATGGTCGCCGTCAGATCACCGGTTTCCTGTTTGCAGGCGACTTTCTGGGACTGGCCCTGAACGCCAATTACAGCTACACCGCCGAGGCAATCGAACCGGTCACGGCCTGTCGCTTCCCGCGTCAGAAGCTCGAAAAGCTGTTTGATCAGTTCCCGCATCTTGAAAAACGCATGCTGGGCATGGCGGTGGACGAACTGGCCGCCGCACAGGACCAGATGCTGTTGCTCGGCCGCAAGACCGCCAAGGAAAAGGTCGCATCCTTCCTGCTGATGCTGGCACGACGCCAGGAACATCGCGGTGAAAATACCGATACCATCAATGTCCCGATGAGCCGGTCCGACATTGCCGATTATCTGGGTCTGACCATTGAAACCGTGTCGCGTACCCTGACGCAACTGCGTAAGGAAGCAACGATTTCGCTCAAGGATAACCGCCATATCGAAGCGGTCGGGCTTGAGATGCTCGAAGACCTTGCCGAAGGCCTCTGAATTCTTTTGTGCAACTGCACAGTAATGCTGACTGCGTCTTTGAAATGATGCGAGGAAAAAGCGTAAATTCGGTCAATTGATAACCTGTTGGCCGAATTGCCTATTTCGCGATTGCGAAAAAATATTTCCCGAATACCGTCATCATATTGTAAACATGACGGCACGCCCGACACAGATCGGGCAGCCAAATCCGGTCGAACCGGGGGAGAAACGTCATGAGTGCCACCACAAAAAAGATGGGCCGGGTTTCCGTCCCACAGCTTCGCGCCCGCAAGGGGGGCGAACCGATTGTCTGCCTGACTGCTTACACAACGCCAATGGCCCAGCGCCTTGATGAACATTGCGACCTTCTGCTGGTCGGCGATTCACTGGGCATGGTTGTCTATGGCATGGAAAGCACGCTTGCCGTGACCGTCGACATGATGGTCAATCACGGCAAGGCGGTCATGCGCGGCTCGAAAAATGCCTGTGTCGTAATCGATCTGCCATTTGGCAGCTATCAGGAATCCAAGGAACAGGCTTTCCGGACCGCCTCGCATATTCTTGCCGAAACCGGCTGTGCCGCAGTCAAGCTCGAAGGCGGGGCAGAACTGGCCGAAACCATCGCATTTCTGACCCAGCGCGGTGTGCCCGTCATGGGCCATATCGGCCTGATGCCCCAACAGGTCAACACCATGGGCGGTTTCAAAAGTCAGGGTCGCGGCGAAGCTGCTGCTGAAAAAGTCCTGGCCGATGCCCGCGCAGTCGCCGACGCCGGTGCCTTTTCCGTCGTGGTCGAAGGAACGGTTGAACCGGTCGCCCGCCACATCACCGAAACCATCGATATTCCGACCATCGGGATCGGTGCATCGGTGGCCTGTGACGGTCAGGTTCTCGTCACCGAGGACATCCTTGGCCTGTTTTCGGATTTCACGCCAAAATTCGTCAAACGCTATGCCAATCTGGGCGATGCAGTCTCCGAGGCGGTCGGCCAGTATGCAAGCGAAGTGCGCAACCGTCAGTTCCCGGCGGATGAACATTGCTTTGGCGTTACCAAAAAAGGTAACTTGCGCGCGGTCTGATACCTGATGGTTCTGACCGCCGCGATTTCTTGAAATTTCGATACGACGATTACGATGCCTCTTACGACTGTTCACACCGTCGCAGATTTGCGCGCGACTGTTGCCGACTGGCGCGCGCAGGGCCTGCGTGTTGCCCTGGTGCCGACCATGGGTGCGCTTCATGACGGCCATATCAGCCTGACCCGTCTTGCCCGTGAACATGCCGACCGCGTGATCGTATCGATCTTTGTCAATCCGACCCAGTTCGGCCCGAACGAGGATTTCGGCGCCTATCCCCGCACCCTGCCCGATGATCAGAAACTTCTGGATGCGGCCGGGGTGGAACTGTGTTTTGCCCCCTCGGTCGAGGAAATGTATCCCGACGGCTTTGCCACCAAGGTCAGTGTCGACGGCGCGATGACCAATGTTTTGTGCGGGGCGGCCCGCCCGGGTCATTTCGATGGCGTCGCCCAGATCGTCACCAAATTGCTGCTGCAAGCACTGCCCGATTGCGCGATTTTCGGCCAAAAGGACTATCAGCAGCTGATGGTCATTCACCGTTTCAGTGCCGATCTCAACATTCCGGTCGACATTATCGGGGCCAAGATCCTGCGCGAAGAAGACGGTCTGGCCATGTCGTCACGCAATCGGTATCTGTCGCCACAGGAACGCGAAACCGCGCCGGTTCTGAACCGGGTTCTGGCCGATATCACCGCCAGGGCCGCCAAGGGTGCCGAACTTGGACCACTTTTGGCCAAGGGGCGCGAAGACATTCTGGCCGCCGGGTTCAATCCGATCGACTATCTTGAAGTTCGCGACGCCCAAACGCTTGAACTGGTCAGCCAAACCGTCACCAGACCCGCGCGAATCTTTGTTGCTGCGCGTCTTGGCAAGGCCCGCCTGATTGACAATCACGCGATTGATCCGGTCAGCCCGGCGGTTTGAACATCCGGTTGGAAGCCCCCGGGCACCATCAGAATCGGGGATTGGGTTCGAAATGACTCGAAAAGCGCAGAACATCGCGCTTTTGCGCCCGATTGCGCTTGACTCCCCACCCCCGATCCAATAAACCCTCCTCACCAAAGGTCGCCCAAGGGGTGACTCCCCCAGTCCTCGAGTTTTCGAGCACTGGGTTTTAGTTTTTTGTGCGTACGCGGTGGAAACACCGGCAACACAGACGGGATTTGGAATGTTTGAAGGACTAAGCGATCGCCTTGGCGGAGTTCTCGATAAGCTGCGCAAACGTGGCGCGCTGAAGGAATCCGACGTCAAGGAAGCCATGCGCGAAGTACGCGTTGCCCTGCTTGAGGCTGACGTTGCGCTGCCGGTCGTCAAAACCTTTATCACCAACGCCACCGAACGTGCGGTTGGTCAGGACGTTCTGCGCTCGGTCACCCCGGGCCAGATGGTCGTCAAGATCGTCCATGACGAACTGAAAAACATGCTGGGCGAAGGCGAAGACATCAATCTTGCCTCGACCCCGCCGGTGCCGATCCTGATGGTTGGTCTTCAGGGTTCGGGTAAGACCACCAGTTCTGCCAAGATCGCGCTGCATCTGACCAAGAAGCGTAACAAGAAGGTTCTTCTGGCATCGCTCGATATCTATCGTCCGGCCGCCCAGCAGCAGCTGAAGGTCCTTGCCGACGATAATGGTCTGGGTGTTCTGCCGATCGTTCTTGGCGAAAAGCCGGTTTCGATTGCAAAACGCGCCATGGATACCGGCCGCAAGGAAGGCTATGACGCCGTCATCCTTGATACCGCCGGCCGCCTGCATATCGACATGGAACTGATGAGCGAAGTCGCCCAGGTCCGTGATGCGGTCAACCCGGTCGAAACCTTGCTGGTCACCGATGCAATGACCGGTCAGGACTCGGTCAATGTAGCCAAGGAATTTGCCGAAAAGGTCGGCATTACCGGTATCGTTCTGACCCGTGTTGACGGTGATGCGCGCGGCGGTGCGGCCCTTTCGATGCGTCAGATTACCGGCTGCCCGATCAAGATGATCGGTGTCGGCGAAAAGATCGACGAGATGGAAGCCTTCCACCCCGATCGTATCGCCAACCGTATTCTTGGCATGGGCGACGTTGTCAGCCTGGTTGAAAAAGCCGCTGAAACGATCAAGGCCGAAGACGCCGAGAAAATGGCGAAGAAGCTGCGCAAGGGTCAGTTTGACCTGAACGACCTTCTCGCACAGCTCAAGCAGCTTCAGAAGATGGGTGATCTTTCCGGCATCATGGGGATGCTGCCGGGCATGGGCGCGCTGAAAAAACAGATGTCGCAGACCAAGCTTGATCCGAAACTTCTGACCCATCAGGAAGCGATCATCCTGTCGATGACGCCCAAAGAACGTGAAAACCCGGCCCTGATCAAGGCATCGCGCAAAAAGCGTATTGCCGCGGGCTGTGGCCTGACGGTTCAGGACGTGAACAAGCTGCTCAAGCAATATCAGACCATGTCCACCATGATCAAAAAGATGGGCAAGATGGGCAAAAAGGGTCTGTTTGGCGGCATGCCGAAAATGGATCCGGCAATGCTTGAGGGCGGCGAAATGCCCGACCTCGGCAATCTGCCAAAAGGTTTCCCCGGTGCCGGGGGCGGTTTGCCGCCCGGCCTGCCGGGATTGGGGGGCGGCGGTGGCCTTCCTCCGGGATTCCCGGGATTTGGCAAAAAGAAATAGCCAGACCCCAGGTTCTTAAACAGGTTCTCAAGAATGCCTCTTAGGAACCGAAACGGTCGCAAGACCGCAGACTACAAGACTAGCGAATAGGCCCCTCGGGGCCCTGATTTAGAAGACTACAAACCCAAGCTGAAAGGAACTTATCCGAATGGCTGTCAAGATTCGTCTTTCCCGTGGCGGTGCCAAGAAGCGTCCGTACTACCGTATCGTAGTTGCTGACGTTCGTGCTCCGCGTGACGGCAGCTTCATCGAGAAAGTCGGTACCTATGATCCGATGCTCCCGAAGGATGCTGACAACCGCGTGACCTTCAAAGAAGAGCGCATCAAATACTGGCTGTCTGTTGGTGCACAGCCGACCGATCGTGTTGCACGTTTCCTTGGCAAGGCTGGCCTTGCTGACGCGTTCAAGCCGACCGAACAGCCGCAGAAGTCGGCTCCGAAAGCGAAAGCCCAGGAACGTCTTCGTGAGAAAGCTGAAAAAGCTGAAGCTGCTGCTGCCGCTGCTGCGGAAGCCGCTGCCGAAGCAGCAGCACCTGCTGAAGAAGCTGCAGGCGAGTAATCGCTGAACGCACGCTTTGATCAGATACCGGAAACTTGTGAACCGAAATGGCTGATACCCGCAAATCCAAGAACGACGAAGCTTATGTCTGCGTCGGCATGATCACCGCCCCGCACGGGGTGCGTGGTGCCGTGCGCGTCAAAAGCTATACCGTCGACCCGGATAACCTTGTCGGTTACGGCCCGTTGTTCGACGCCAAGGGACGCGTGAAATACAAGCTGTCTCCTGTCGGACATGTCCGCGACCAGCTGATCGCCAAGATCGAAGGTGTGGACGACCGGGACGCCGCCGAACGGCTGCGGGGTACCAAGCTTCATGTACCACGGGCAGCACTGCCCGAGACGGAAGATGAAGACGAATTCTATCTTGCCGACCTTGTCGGTCTGAAGGCCTTCCACATTGATGGATCGCTGTTCGGGACCGTACGGGGCGTGGCTGATTTTGGCGCTGGCGACGTAATCGAAGTCGCGCTTGAAGAAGTCCGTGGCAAGGTTGTCGTTCTTCCGTTTACCAAGGAAGTTGTTCCCGATGTGGTGCTTTCGGAACGCAAGCTGGTGGTAAATCCGCCCGAGGGGCTCCTGCAGGATGAAGACGGACCCGGCAATCGCAGCCGCCGTCCCAACAAATCCCGCAAGGACTCTCAGGCCGACCGCGATTCTGATGTCGTCACTGCCGATGCAGTAGGCGCGGAAACCGCGACCGGCAGCGGAAAGGAGGCCTGATCGATGTCTGTGTGGCAGGCAAAAGTTGCAACCCTGTTCCCGGAAATGTTCCCGGGTGTGCTTGGTCAGTCTTTGGCTGGCAAGGCGCTTGAGAACGGGATCTGGTCGCTTGATGTCAAAGACATCCGCGATCATGCAACCGACCGCCACCGCACTGTTGACGACAATCCTTTCGGGGGCGGGGCCGGCATGGTCATGCGCCCGGATATTGTCGACGCTGCCCTGCGTGAATTGCGTGCCGACGCACCGCAATTACCGCTGATTTATCTCAGCCCGCGGGGAAAAGTGCTGAACCAGAAACGTTGCCGCGAACTGGCAGCGGGCCCGGGTGCCATCCTGTTGTGCGGTCGTTACGAAGGTATCGACCAGCGCGTACTTGATGAACACCAGGCCGAAGAGGTCAGCATCGGCGATTACATCCTCATGGGCGGCGAACTGCCGGCCATGGTCCTGATTGAATCGTGCATTCGCCTCATCGAAGGAACGGTCAACAAGACCGAGTCCGTCGACGAGGAAAGCTTTGAAACCGGGTTGCTTGAATATCCGCATTACACGCGCCCGGCCAATTGGAACGGGCGTGACGTGCCGGAGATCTTGCTTTCCGGACATCATGCCAAGGTACAAGCCTGGCGGCATGCACAGGCAGAAGAAATTACTCGTGAGCGACGCCCGGACCTTTGGGACCAGTATGTCGCAAACGGGAACATCAAAGAGGGTTAAACCATGACCAACATCATCCAGCAGCTCGAGAATGAGCAGCTCGACAAAATCGTTGCGCAGCGCGAAGTTCCGGAATTCGACGCAGGTGATACCGTTCGTGTACACCTGAAAGTCGTTGAAGGTACCCGTGAGCGTATCCAGCAGTTCGAAGGCGTTTGCATCGCCAAGAAGAACCGCGGCCTCAACTCTTCCTTCACCGTGCGTAAAATCGCATCGGGCGAAGGCGTTGAGCGTATCTTCCAGTCGTACTCCCCGGCCATCGACAAAATCGAAGTCGTTCGCCGCGGTGACGTTCGTCGCGCGAAACTGTACTACCTGCGTGGTCGTACCGGTAAATCTGCACGTATCGCCGAGCAGACCACCGGCCACAAAGGCAAACTGACCGCAGCAGAACGCGCGAAGAAGTAATTCTCCGCCGTTTGGCTATGTCAGACGAAAAGACGGGCTCACCTTCGGGTGGGCCCGTTTTCTTTTGCACCTTCGTTGACGCCAACATTACACCTTCGCGCCAACCGGGGGCGAAATTAATGCGCAAATGCATCTTAAAGTTGCATTATAGCGAATCGCCCGATTTCTGCCTGATATGACCAGACCCGCAGAAACCATACCATTATTTGATCAGCTTTTTTTATATCAGATATCCCTAACCTATATCGATTTCACGGGATTTGGCTACTCTGGGGTGCTGTAATTTTCGCGATTCAATTTCCGGGTGTAAATGACGGTAAAACACGCGCACCGCACCTTGCGATTTAAAGGCCGCGGTGTATAAAGGCACTCCCGCGGCAAAAACAATCAAACCCGCGTGGTTCTGGATAATAAAATTTCGCAAACCGGATTAAGCCGGTTGCGCCGGAGAAAACGCCATAACCGATCTGCTGCCTTGGGCAGGATCACCATGCGTATTTTTCGAGACATTCCGGGCCACACAGACGGGGCGGTTGTTGCTGCTCAAAAGATCGATGTTTTATGAGGAGGTCGAGATGGGTCAACCTAAAACCCTTTTTGACAAGATTTGGGAAAGTCATGTGGTCGATACGCAGGATGATGGCACCTGCCTGCTGTATATTGACCGTCATCTCGTCCACGAAGTTACCAGCCCGCAGGCATTCGAAGGTCTTCGCAATTCCGGCCGCAAAGTGCGCCATCCCGAATTGACCCTTGCCGTGCCCGACCACAACGTTCCGACGTCTGACCGGTCCCAGGGCATCAAGGAAGAAGACAGCCGCATTCAGGTCGAAACCCTTGATCAGAACGCGCGCGAAACCGGCATTCATTATTTCCCGATGAACGACCTGCGTCAGGGTATCGTTCACATTGTCGGCCCGGAAGAAGGCTTTACCCTTCCTGGCGTGACCATGGTTTGTGGTGACAGCCACACCTCGACCCACGGCGCATTCGGTGCCTTGGCATTCGGTATCGGCACGTCCGAAGTCGAACATGTTCTGGCAACCCAGACCCTGGTTCAGAAACCGGCCAAAAACATGCTGGTCAAGGTTGAAGGCGACCTGCATCCGGGCGTTACCGCCAAGGACATCACCCTTGCGATCATCGGTCGCATCGGTACGGCTGGCGGTACCGGCTATGTCATCGAATATGCCGGTTCGGCGATCCGTTCGCTGTCGGTTGAAGGCCGCATGACCGTCTGTAACATGTCGATCGAAGGTGGCGCACGTGCCGGCCTGATCGCACCGGACGAGAAAACCTTTGAATATATCAAAGGCCGTCCGATGGCCCCCAAAGGTGCCGCATTCGAACAGGCTGTTGAATACTGGAAAACCCTGCCGTCTGACGAAGGTGCCCATTACGACAAGATTGTCGAAATTGATGCAGCCGACATCGTCCCGCAGGTTACCTGGGGCACCAGCCCGGAAGACGTCGTACCGGTTACCGGTGTTGTTCCGTCGCCAAGCGACGGCAAGGACGCCGGCAAGCAAAAGGCAATCGCCCGTTCCCTCGAATATATGGGTCTGACGGCTGGCACCCCGATCGAAGAAATCAAGATCGACCGCGTGTTCATCGGTTCGTGCACCAACGGTCGTATCGAAGATCTGCGTGCCGTTGCCGAAGTCGCCAAGGGTCGCAAGGTTTCGCCGTCGGTCAATGCCATGATCGTTCCGGGTTCCGGTCTGGTCAAGGAACAGGCCGAAGCAGAAGGCCTGCATGAAATCTTCATCGAAGCAGGCTTTGACTGGCGCGAGCCGGGCTGCTCGATGTGTCTGGCAATGAACCCGGACCGTCTGGCCCCGGGCGAGCGTTGCGCTTCGACTTCGAACCGTAACTTCGAAGGCCGTCAGGGTCGTGGTGGTCGTACCCACCTCGTCAGCCCGGCCATGGCAGCAGCAGCTGCAATCACCGGTCACCTGACTGACATTCGTAAACTCGGTTAAAGAAGGTTCCCATGGCCGATACCGCATTCATCAATTTTCGCGAAAACGCCCCCCGTATGGGACGTGCTGCCGTGCTGGAGCAACTTCTGCCCCAGCTGACCGGCATCAACCTGCCCGACTTTGTCGCACAGGAACTCGACGCGACCGAAGAATTGATCGAAGCACTGGGCCTGGCCTGGGAAACCGGAAGCAAGGGATAAGACGATGGAAAAATTTACCAAGCTCACCGGTGTTGCTGCACCGCTGCCGATGATCAATGTCGATACCGACATGATCATCCCCAAACAGTTCCTTAAAACCATCAAACGTTCTGGCCTTGGCAAGAACCTGTTTGATGAAATGCGTTACGACGACAATGGCAACGAGATCCCTGATTTCGTTCTGAACAAGCCGGCCTATCGCAATGCGCAGATCCTGGTATCTGGCGACAATTTCGGCTGTGGTTCGTCGCGTGAACACGCGCCTTGGTCGCTGCTTGATTTCGGCATTCGTTGCGTGATCGCACCGAGCTTTGCCGACATTTTCTATAACAACTGCTTCAAGAACGGCATCCTTCCGATCCGTCTGCCGCAGGAAGATGTCGACAAGCTGATGGCCGATGCCGAACGCGGTGCCAATGCCACGGTCACCGTTGATCTGGAAAATCAGGAAATCACCGGTCCGGATGGCGGCTGCATCAAGTTCGAAGTCGAAGAATTCCGCAAGCATTGCCTGCTGAACGGTCTTGATGACATCGGTCTGACCTTGCAGAAATCCGATGCCATCAACGCATTCGAAGCCAAGCGTGCTGCGTCGCAGCCCTGGTTGTCGCTCTAATTCAAAAAGGGGTGGCGAACGGTTTCGTTTGCCGCCCCTTTTCTATCGCTACGGGGTGAGCGGCCCCGAAAATATCTGGGAAGGATTCTTTTATGACCACCACCAAAAAAGTATTGATGCTGCCGGGCGACGGAATTGGTCCCGAAGTCATGCGTCAGGTCCAGCGCGTCATGGACTGGATGGCGAAAAAGCGCAATGTGAACTTTGAAATCACCGAAGGCCTGATTGGCGGTGCGTCGATCGATGCGCATAACAACCCGCTGACCGACGAAACCCTTGCCGATGCAATGGCAGCGGACGCGGTGCTGCTTGGTGCTGTTGGTGGTCCGAAATGGGACGATCTTCCGTTTGACATCAAACCGGAACGCGGTCTTCTGAAAATCCGCAAGGAAATGGGCCTGTTTGCCAACCTGCGTCCGGCACTGGTGTTTGACGCCCTTGTTGGTGCATCGACCCTGAAAGAAGAAGTCGTCAAGGGTCTCGATATCATGATCCTGCGCGAACTGACCGGCGGCATCTATTTCGGCCAGCCGCGCGGCATCGAAGAACGCGACGGTGTTCGCACCGGCTTTAACACCCTTGTCTATTCCGAACCGGAAGTCGAACGCATCGCGCGCGTTGCTTTTGACATGGCCATGAAACGTGACAAGCGTCTGTGCTCGGTCGACAAGGCCAACGTTCTGGAATCCACCGTTCTGTGGCGCGAAGTTGTTGAACGCGTTGCCAAGGAGTTCCCGGAAGTCGAAGTCAGCCACATGTATGTCGATAACGCATCCATGCAGCTGGTTCGTAACCCGAAACAGTTCGACGTGATGGTCACCACCAACATGTTTGGCGACATTCTGTCGGATTGCGCTGCCATGCTGACCGGATCGCTCGGCATGCTGCCATCCGCATCGCTTGGTGCGGCCGACGCTGACGGCAAACGCAAAGCACTTTATGAGCCGGTACACGGTTCCGCACCGGACATTGCCGGTCAGGACATCGCCAACCCGCTGGCAACCATTCTGTCCTTTGCCATGATGCTGCGTTACTCGTTCGACATGGGCGACGATGCAACCCTGATCGAAAATGCGGTTCAGAACGTCCTTAAGGGCGGCCTTCGCACCGGCGACATCATGCAGCCGGGCATGGCAAAAGTTTCGACCACCGTCATGGGTGAGTCGCTGATCAACGAACTCGACAAACTTGTCTGATCCTTCGTTCTGATCACAAATTCAAAAGGCCGGGTTTATTGCCCGGCCTTTTTGCTATCCGGGTCGATTTCAACGGCATTGCCGACGACCGCCTCAAACAGCGCAAGCTTGTCGGGATTGCGATGCACGAACAAATCCACAATCCGACCATCCTTTTCCGTTGCGCATAGTGCGGTTTCAACCACACCATCCACCATCATCAGAAGCCAGCATTCCCCGTCCAGCACCACATAGAACGCCCGTTCGCGCGGATTGCGTTTGCGCCAGATACCGACAAAGAACCGTGCAACATGATCCGGACCATATAGCGGATTGGCAGTAGCCAGCGCCTTGCCACCGCCATCGGAATGCAAAATGACATCCGGGGCAAGCTGGGTCAGAAGCTGACCGACATCACCAAGACTAAGCGCCGTGACAAAGGCCTGCATGCGTGTCTGATCACATGGCTGCCCGGTGATTTCCGGTGTCGCATCGCGGTCATTTTCACGCTTCATTTTGCGCCGGGCTCGAAACAGGATCTGACGGGTATTGTTCGGGGTGCGTTCGATCACCGGGGCAATATCATCATGTGCCCAGTCAAACACCTCATACAGGACAAGTGCCACCCGTTCGACCGGCGCAAGACGTTCAAGCATCAAAAGATATGCCTGCCCCAGACCTTCCTGTTCAATCAGGTTGGTTTCGGCTTTGGGCGGTTCGGGCGGCATCCACGGTTCGGGCAACCAGTTGCCGACATAGTTTTCACGCTGACGCCGGGCCGATTTCAGAACATCCAGACAAATATTGCTGCACACCCGGACCAGCCAGCCGGTTGCATCCTTGATCTCTGCGTGATCCTGCTTGCGCCATCTGAGCCACACGTCCTGCACCGCGTCTTCGGCGTCGGCATGACTGCCCAGCATCCGATAGGCCAGCGCCGTCAGACGTGCGCGATGCTGTTCAAAAATCGTATCTGACATCCTGTAACCATCAAACGGGTGAAGCGGCACGGGATTACCCCGTACCGCCTGATCTTGTTGCTTGCGTTGCTTCATCCTGCCCGATGGACCTTCCTGTTGCAAAGAGACGATATCATCTGTCTCCCTGACAACGGGCGCGGAAAGCCCGGTCATGCAAATTCGTGCTGGGCAATGCCAAGACGGTTCCAGGCATTCATGGTTGAAATCACACAGGTCAGTTCGGAAATCGCATCGGCTTCAAAATGTGCCAAAAGCGCACGGTGGCTTTGTGCAATGCGTTCCTGGCTTTCGATCCGGGTCAGGCATTCCGCCCAGTCAAGTGCGGCCCGTTCGGCATCGTCAAACCCTTCTGCGGCGCGCCAGACCGGCAACATCGTCAGTTTGGCTGCATCGCCACCATGTTCGGCAAAACTTTTGGCATGCATACGCAGGCAAAACGAACACTGATTGATCTGTGACACGCGGCATTCGATCAAATCACGCAGGACGGCTGGCACCTTGCCATTTTCAACAATGGCCGTGGCCAGACCATACATCGATTTGAACAGGGCCGGGCTGGTATCGGGGAATGAAAAACGGCTCATCATAGTTCTCCTTGCTCGGTAACGGGATCACGTCCCTTCTGCCCACAAGGACGAAACACAAACGGGCCGCGTTACACGGCCCGTCCGTCTTTTTTGTCTTTTTCCGCGTTCACCCGGTAAACGCGCCCGAAAAACCTAGGCCATGCCAAGCTTTTTCAATGCATCGGCCAGGGGCGCATGCATCACCCATTGCCAATCCTCCCCCGCCGACTGTTTGCCATCGGCCAGGGTAAAGATCGCCGCAAGATAGTCACTGACATCGGATTTGCAGACCGGCAGCCCCGCTGCGGTTGCGATTTTCCCGGCCAGTCGGCCATATTTCTTGTGCCCGATCCGGCATCCGAAATGCCCGACCGTTTCAGCCAGCTTAAGACCGGTAATTTCGCGCCCGGGTGCCCGTGCGTGGGCACGCAACATGTCCCGTTCGCAACTCGACAGTTCGATCGCACCCAGTGCCTTGACGTAATCTTCCACCTGCCCGATATGCGGGGCCCGGCTTGTTATCGATGTCTCGCTGCCCTGATGATCAGTGTCATCCCAGTTCATCACTTTCAGCATGTCGTTTCCTCCCGACAAAAGACCGGTTGATCGCTTTTTCACATCTGTCGTGCCGGTCGATCACGCGATGTGTCTTGGAAGCCTTAAACAAGTCAGGGCGGGAAACCATCGTTCCCCGCCCTGTATCCTCAGGCATAGTCAAAGCCCGGCTTGGTAAAGACAAACTGGCCAACCCGCATGCCGCCACCGCCTTCTGACTCGTCAAAGGCATTGATGCAGCCCGCCAGATAGAATTCCCACATTCTGCGGAATTCCTCGTCATATTTGACCGGGTCAAGTTCATCACGCACCGCCCGGAACCGGTCACGCCAGGCCCGCAATGTCCGGGCATAGTTGCGCCCGGCATGGAAATGCGATGCCTCGACCATCAGATTGGCGTGCTCGGCGGCTTCGATCACTTCATGAACCGCAGGAATATAGCCGCCTGGGAAGATATATTTGTCGATCCAGGGGGATGTAAATTCGGCTCGCGGCTTGATGATGGTGTGAATGACGGCCCGCCCACCGGCCTTAAGCAGTTGGCCAACCTTTTCGAAATAGGTTTTGAACTGATGGCGACCGACATGTTCGAACATGCCCACCGATACCACCCGGTCATATTTTCCGGCATTGGCATCGGCAAAGACCCGGTAATCAAGCAAATGATAATCCAGTCCGCTTTTGGCATTGTCGCCCATCTCGGCCCGCTTTTGCTGCGCCCAGTTATATTGTTCGGTCGACAATGTGATACCGTGGACCTCGGCCCCGGTTTCACGGCGGATAAACCGACTTAACCCGCCCCAGCCGCAACCGATATCGACCACCCGCAACCCCGGCTCGTTGATCTTGAGCCGCTGGGTGGTCAGGCTCATTTTGCGGTGTTGCGCTTCTTCAAGGGTTTGCGCCCCGTCATCCCAGAAGGCACATGAATATTGCATCTCCGGATCAAGGAAGCGGGTATAAAGATCATTGCCGATATCATAGTGATGGCGGACGCGTTTTGATGCTGCCTTAACGGTGGTAAACTGGGCAATCTGGAATTTGAGCGCCTGCAACTTTTCGATAAAGGTGCCAAAGCCGCTCGACGAATGTCCACCTTCGAAATTAAGGCGCAACACGCGGATCAGATCTTCCATTTCACCGCTGACAAGGTCAAAGCCGCCATGCATATAGGCTTCGCCAAATCCCGGATCGGGACTAAGCGCCATTTTAAGGGTGTTGGTCCAGTCGGGCACGGTCATGCCCGCACGCGGTTCCGAACCATCACCCAGAACGATTTCATGTTTGTCATCCACGCGGAAAACCAGCGTTCCGCGCGTTACATGTTCCCGAAAGAAATCGAGAACCTTTTTCTGTGTCCAATCCAAACTCATCGGGTACGTCATCGGCCGTCCTTTTTGCAAAAGTCGGAAAACTGATCGCCCCATATGCAGCATTGCCGCATATCTGCATCTAACCCTTTGTCAGGATCGTTTTATCTTGCCATTTGGAAGGTCGTCAGATGGTGGCAGCGGTTTCGCAATGCGATCCGAGCCGAAAGCAGAAATCAACCAAGCAGGATGCGAAACGATTCTGATTTCGGGTTCGACACATGAACCCCGTATACGATTTTGCCAGATTTTTCTGCGATCTCAAGTAGTAATCATAGGTGGAATGACAAGGATGCGCTTGCGCAATTGTCGTGAAAGCCTTACATCTCGCGCCAGATTATCAGACATTATCCACAGGCATGCGCCTGCGCCGTCCGAACCGCCATGCGGCTTATTGCCTGCGTTGGCCCGGGTCCGGCCTCCATGCCGACCAGACTGAAAAGAGGCACCTGATGGGCTATAAAATCGCCGTTGTCGGCGCGACCGGAAATGTCGGGCGCGAAATGCTCAACACTCTTGCCGAACGCAAATTTCCCGCCGATGAAGTCTTTGCACTGGCATCCTCGAAATCAATCGGTCGTACCGTCTCCTATGGCGAAGACGATGATCTGAGCGTATCGGACGCGGCCAATTTCGATTTCTCGCGCGTTGATATTGCCCTGTTCTCGGCCGGCGGGGAAACCGCCAAGAAACTGGCCCCCAAGGCCGCAGAGGCCGGCTGTGTTGTCATCGACAATTCCAGCTATTGGCGCATGGAACCGGGCGTTCCGCTGATCGTGCCCGAAGTCAATGGCGATGCCCTTGCCGGTTACGCCAAAAAGAACATCATCGCCAACCCGAACTGCTCGACCATTCAGATGGTGCTGGCCCTTAAGCCGCTTCATGACATGGCATCGATCAAGCGTATCGTGGTTGCGACCTATCAGTCGGTATCCGGGGCCGGCCGTGCCGCCATGGACGAGCTGTTTAACCAGACGCGCGGCATCTATGTGAATGATCCTCCGCAAAAGGAAGAATTCACCAAACAGATCGCCTTTAACGTCATTCCGCATATCGACAGCTTCATGGATGATGGCGCGACCCGTGAAGAATGGAAAATGACGGTCGAAACCCGCAAAATCCTGGATCCGGAAATTGCCGTTCACGCAACCTGTGTGCGTGTTCCGGTCTTTGTCGGTCACGGCGAAGCGGTCAATATCGAGTTCGAAAAGCCGATCACCGTCGAAGACGCCCGCAAGGCAATGAAAGATTTCCCGGGTGTGTCGGTTGTCGATTACCGCCAGGACGAAGGCTATGTCACCCCGCAGGAAGTCCAGGGCGAGGACAATGTCTTTGTCTCGCGCGTGCGCAAGGATCCGACGGTCGAAAACGGCCTGTCGCTGTGGTGTGTCGGCGATAACCTGCGCAAGGGGGCGGCCCTTAACGCGGTTCAGATTGCCGAAAAACTGGTTGCGGATTTCCTGCCCAAGAAATAAGGAAAACCAACAGCTTCCTTTGCAAAACCCGCCCTTTTTGGGGCGGGTTTTGTCGTTGATAGACGCATGGACGCTGGTAACAATTCCAAAAAGACGGTAGGGAAAAAGACAAGACTTCAGCGATAAAAGCGTTCATCACCCAATTGGCGCATGATGAACAAGAAGATATGTCGGGGGGAATCGGATGGTCAAAAGAACGCGCAAGGAAGCAGCCCGTCTGGATGAAGCAGCCCGCGCGGGCTGGCTTTACTATTGTGCCGGGAATACCCAGGACGAAATCGCCCAGAAGCTTGGCGTTTCACGTCCGACCGCCCAACGTCTGGTCTCGGCCGCCGTCAGCGAAGGACTTGTCAAAGTCCGCCTTGATCATCCCATCACCCATTGCATGGAACTGGGCAAGGCGATCTGCGAAAAATACGGGCTGGCCAATTGCGATGTCGTGCCCACCGACCCTTCCGCCCCCGAGGCAATGTTTGGCATGGCACAGGCCGCCGCAACCTATCTTGAGCGCGCCTTGCAGTCTTCTGATCCCAAAATCATCGCCCTTGGCACCGGGCGTGCCATGCGCGCCATGGTCGATGAAATCGGCCGCATTGACGGCAGTCACCACAAGATCGTCTCACTGGTCGGCACCATCGCCCATGACGGGGCGGCAAGTTTTTATGATGCGGTCACCGATCTGGCCGACCGCACGCGCGCCCCGCATTATCCGTTGCCGATCCCGGTGATCATCGAAGATCCGAAAATGCGCGAACGCATGCAAAAGCAACCACCGATGGACAATATCCTGAAGCTCGCCCGCGAAGCCGATATCCGCTTTATCGGTGTCGGGCATCTGGGCGATGACGCACCGCTTCATATTGACGGATTTATCACCAGGGATGAACTGACATCCCTGCGTCAAAGCGGTGCAATCGGCGAAGTGATCAGCTGGTCCTTTGACGAAGACGGCAATATCCTTGATCACCCGGTCAATCATTGCGTCACCAGCGCCCCGGCGGTTCAGCCGGCCACCAACACCATCGCCGTCGCCAAAGGGGCCAAAAAGGTCGCAGCGATTCGCGGAGCCATGCGCGGAAAACTGATTTCGACCCTGATCACCGACGAAGCCACCGCCGAAGCTTTGCTGCGCTAGCACCGCGCGCCAGGCTGCGACAATATAACGCATAGCCACCCTGTCAGGCCGCCTGACAGGGTTTTGTTTTGTGCGCCGCAAAAACGAATTCGTTTGACAATATGCCGCGAAATTGAGTGAATGCTCATTACCTGAACAAATGATCAAGACGGACAGCCAAAGTTGTCCAACGGGTAGACAGTCCTTTTGGGAGGAAATATGAAACGCGTAATGGGAGCAGCGCTGTGCGCGCTGTTGGCAGGCGGTATCGCACACGCCAATGCCGAAACGAAACTGACCATCGCAACCGTGAACAACGGTGACATGATCCGCATGCAGAAGCTGACGGATGATTTCACCTCCAAGAACCCGGACATCACGCTTGAGTGGGTAACCCTCGAAGAAAACACCCTGCGTCAGCGCGTCACCACTGATATCGCCACCAAGGGCGGTCAGTATGACGTCATGACCATTGGCACCTACGAAGTGCCGATCTGGGCCGAAAAGGGCTGGCTCGCACCGCTCGACAATCTGGGTGCCGACTATGATGTCGATGACATCATGCCCGCCATCCGTTCGGCCGTTTCCAAGGATGACGCGCTTTATGCTGCACCGTTCTACGGTGAAAGCTCGATGATGATGTACCGCAAGGACCTGTTCGATGCGGCCGGCATTACCATCGATGGTCGCCTGACCTGGGACCAGACCCTTGAAATCGCCAAGAAACTCCACAAACCGGACGAAGGCGTCTATGGCATCTGCCTGCGCGGCAAGGCCGGCTGGGGTGAAAACATGGCGCTGATCACCACCATGGGCAATGCCTATGGCGCGCGTCTGTTTGATGAAAACTGGAACCCGACCTTTGACAGTGCCGAGTGGAAAGCAGCACTGGACATGTATACCAACATCCTTGGTAACTATGGTCCTCCGGGTGCAACGTCGAACGGCTTTAACGAAAACCTGTCGCTGTTCAACTCGGGCAAATGCGGCATGTGGATCGATGCAACCGTTGCCGCATCCTTCGTAACCAACCCCAAAGAATCCAAAGTTGCAGACAAGGTCGGCTTCACCGAAGCACCGTGCGCTGCGACCTGCACCGGTGCCAACTGGCTCTGGGCATGGAACCTTGGCATCCCGATGGGTTCCCAGAAAGTCGAAGCCGCCCAGAAATTCATCGCTTGGGCGACCTCGAAAAACTATCTCGAACTGGTAGCGTCGAAAGAAGGCTGGGCAAACGTACCGCCGGGCACCCGCATGTCGCTTTATCAGAACCCGAAATACCTCGAAGCCGCACCGTTTGCTGACGAGACCCTTCTTGCCATCGACAGTGCAGACCCGATCAATTCGACCATGAAACCGAAACCCTATGTTGGTGTCCAGTTCGCTGCGATCCCGGAATTCCAGGGTATCGGCACCACGGTCGGTCAGCAGTTCTCCGCAGCTCTTGCCGGTCAGATGTCTGTCGATCAGGCCCTTTCGGCCGCACAGTCAAGCACTGACCGCACCATGCGCAAGGCTGGGTACTACTGATACACCACAGGCCGGAAGTCATCTCATCGCACATCTGAAATGATTTCTGGCCTGCGCCTCCTTGACCTGATGAACTTGGGGCGGTGGTTGCAAAACGCACCGCCCTCTTTCCATCCGGAAAAGGATCCGCAACATCAATCTCGGGGAGCACATCATGTCGACACGGGCCTCGACCCTGACCGGGCGTATCATGTCCGCACCGTCGATCATTGTCCTGTTCTTGTGGATGGCCGTCCCGCTGGGCATGACGATTTACTTCTCCTTCCTGCGCTACAACCTGTTGTCGCCGGGAATGGAAGAATGGATCGGTACACTTAATTACGAATTTTTCCTGACCGATCCGGCATTCTTTGCATCACTTGCAAATACACTTTTGCTGGTGGGATCTGTTCTTGTCATCACCGTGGTTGGCGGCGTCCTTTTGGGACTGATGCTTGATCAACCGATTTTCGGGCGCGGTATTCTGCGTCTTCTGGTGATTGCCCCCTTCTTTATTATGCCGACCGTGAATGCACTGGTCTGGAAAAACCTTTTGATGGACCCGGTTTCGGGGATGTTTGCGTGGATTGCCAGCCTGTTTGGCCTGCCCGCGATTGACTGGTTTACCAATGCACCGCTGACCTCGATCATCATCATGGTGTCCTGGCAATGGTTGCCCTTTGCCGTTCTGATCCTGCTGACCGCACTTCAATCGCTGGACCGCGATCAGAAAGAAGCCGCCCAGATGGATGGCGCCGGTCCGGTCGCGATCTTTTTCTACATCACGCTTCCCCATCTCAGCCGTGCGATCACGGTGGTGGTGCTGATCGAAACCATCTTCCTGCTGACCGTCTTTGCCGAAATCTTTGTCACCACCGGTGGTGGCCCGGGTCTGGCAACGACCAATATCGCCTTCCTCGTCTATACCCAGGCGTTGTTGCAGTTCGATGTTGGTGGTGCATCTGCCGGCGGCATTGTCGCGGTCATTCTGGCCAATATCGTGGCGATCTTCCTGATCCGCCTTATCGGCAAAAACCTGGACAAATAAGGGGCGCGACATGGAAAACAAACAAACACCCCTTGGCTATATCAGTTTCTCGGTCTTTGCCTGGATCGTCGGTCTTCTGATCTTCTTCCCGATTTTCTGGATGGTTCTGACCAGCTTCAAGACCGAGCTTGAAGCCGTTTCGATCCCGCCCAGCTTCATCTCCTTTGACTGGACGCTTGAAAACTATGCCGAAGTCCAGGAACGGTCGAACTATTTCAAGTTCGCCATGAACTCGGTGATCCTTGCGGTCGGGTCAACACTGGTCGGGCTGGTCTTTGCCGTGACCTGTGCCTGGGCCATGGCCTTTAACCCGACCAAACGCACCAAGGATGCGCTTCTCTGGATGCTGTCGACCAAGATGATGCCACCGGTCGGCGTGCTGGTGCCGATCTATCTGGTGTTCCGCGACTGGGGACTGCTTGATACGCGCTTTGGTCTGATCATGGTTCTGTTCCTGATGAACCTGCCGATCATGGTCTGGATGCTTTACACCTATTTCAAGGAAATCCCGACCGACATTCTCGAAGCCGCACGCATGGACGGCGCAACCCTGCCCAAGGAAATCATCTTTGTGCTGTTGCCCATGGCCGTGCCCGGCATTGCCTCGACCATGCTGCTCAATGTGATCCTGGCCTGGAACGAAGCGTTCTGGACGCTCAACCTCACCACGTCCGATGCCGCACCGCTGACCGCTTTCATTGCCTCCTATTCCAGCCCCGAAGGGTTGTTCTGGGCAAAGCTTTCAGCTGCATCGACGCTCGCGGTTGCGCCCATTCTGGTCATTGGCTGGTTCTCTCAGAAACAGCTTGTTCGTGGTTTGACATTCGGCGCGGTCAAGTAACCGCAGGCCCAATCGAAATAGAGAAAGAAGGAACACCAAAATGGGTGCTATCCGACTGGAAAAAGTCAAGAAAAGCTTCGGAACGCTGGATGTTATTCCCGGTGTCGATCTTGATATCAATGATGGTGAATTCGTGGTCTTTGTCGGTCCGTCGGGCTGCGGGAAATCAACCCTGCTGCGTCTGATTGCCGGTCTCGAAGATGTCACCGATGGCAAAATCCTGATTGACGGCACCGACGTTGCCAACGAAGCCCCGGCCAAACGCGGCCTGTCGATGGTCTTTCAGTCCTATGCGCTGTATCCGCATATGACAGTCTATAACAACATTGCCTTTGGCCTGAAAATGGCGGGCGAAAGTAAGGATGTTATTGATCAGAAAGTCCAGTCTGCGGCCAAAATCCTCAACCTGACCGATTACCTTGACCGTCGCCCCGGCGCGCTTTCGGGCGGGCAGCGTCAGCGTGTTGCCATCGGACGTGCGATCGTGCGCAACCCGGCGGCCTTCCTGTTTGACGAACCGCTTTCAAACCTTGATGCGGCCCTTCGCGTCAATATGCGTCTTGAAATCACCGGTCTTCATCAGGAACTCAAAACCACGATGATCTATGTGACCCATGATCAGGTCGAAGCCATGACCATGGCCGACAAGATCGTGGTTCTTCAGGCCGGCCGCGTCGAACAGGTCGGCAAGCCGATGGAACTTTATAACAGCCCGGCCAACAAATTTGTCGCCGGTTTCATCGGCTCACCGAAAATGAACTTCCTGGGCGGGGAGCTTGCAGCAAAACATAACTGCCATGAAATTGGCATCCGTCCCGAACATCTGACGGTCAGCACTGATCGCGGCGATATCGCCGCAACAGTCAAGATCGCCGAACATCTGGGGGCCGAGACATATCTTCATGTCGAAGCCGACGGCCTTGGCCCGATGACGGTCCGCGCCACCGGCGAAATGCCCCTTGGTGAACATGACAAAATCTTCCTGACACCTGAACAGGATCGCATCCACCGCTTTGACGCCCATGGTCTTGCGCTTGGACCTTCCTGATACGTGCACAATCCGGGCCGCAATGCCCCACACCAGCATTGCGGTCCCGCCTTACCAATCAAGCTAACTGTGAGTCCAAAATGTATCTTAAAAAGTTCGATCTTTCCGGGCGTCGTGCCTATGTCACCGGTGGCGGTCGCGCCATTGGTCTGTCCTGCTGCGAAGCACTGGCCGAAGCCGGTGCCCATGTTGTCATCGGCGATATCAGCGAAGCTGTCGCCGAAGAAGGCCGTGATTACCTGAAGTCCAAAGGTTACACCGCCGATATCGACATCATGGATGTCACCAACACCGATCAGGTCCGCGCCAGTGCTGAAAAAATGGCCAAGCAGGGCGGGATCGACATTCTGGTCAACAATGCCGGGATTGCCCGGTCGGAAACCCCGGCCGAAACCGTCACTGACGAACATTGGCTCAATGTCATTGACGTCAATCTGAACGGCACTTTCTGGTGCTGCCGTGAATTTGGCAAACAGATGCTGGCCAAAAAGAACGGTGTGATCGTCAATGTCGGTTCCATGTCGGGCTTTATCGTCAACAAGCCCCAGGAACAGGCCTATTACAACGCATCCAAAGCAGCCGTTCATCACCTGACCAAGTCGCTGGCGGCGGAATGGGGCGGTCGTGGTGTGCGCGTCAATGCGGTCGCACCGACCTATATTGCGACCCCGCTGAATGAATTCGTCAAATCCAAGCCGGAAATGTATGACGCCTGGATCAATGGCACCCCGATGGCCCGCCTTGGCCTGACCGAGGAAATCGGATCGGTTGTGCTGTTCCTGGCATCTGACGCATCCAGCCTGATGACCGGATCCATTGTTCTGGCTGATGGGGGTTACACCTGCTGGTAAGGCCAGGTGCAACTAATGGCTACAATGTCCTGAAGCTATTTGTAGCCAGGTCGGAACAATGGTGAAACGGGGCGCAGATGTGGGACCTGCGCCCCGTTTACCTGTTTATCCCCTGACCTTTCATAAGGTCGGCACACTGCCCAAATAGCGTGAAAACGCATTGTCGCCCGCGATCTCGACCCCGTTTTCAAGACCAAGGAAGCTGGCCAGACGGCGCAATTCCGTCATCAATGGCCCGGCCACATCCCCCTGATTGCATCCGTCTTCCAGATGCGCACTTTGCACCAGCAGAACACCCTTTTTGCGCTCCGACTTCAAATCGACACGCGCAACAAACTCGCCATTCAACATGAATGGCAGAACGTAATAACCGTATTGGCGTTTTTCGGCCGGCACATAAATCTCGATCCGGTAATTGAAGCCGAATATGCGTTCCACCCGGTCGCGTTCCCACATCACCGGATCAAACGGCACCATCAGACAGGTCGGCTTGGCGCGCGCACGCGGATTGACATGCGGGCACAAATACCCCGCCTGTTTCCATCCTTCGACATCAGCACACAGCAACCGCCCCTCTTCGATCAGCTTGATCAGGCACTCTTTCACATCGGCTGTCGGCAGGCGGAAATATTTGCGCAAATCGGCCTCGGTCGCGATGCCCATTGCCGCAATCCCCTTGCAGATCAGGTCTGATTGCGCCTCGATCCTGATCGGTGCCGGGTCATGGGCAGCATCCCCGATGATCCGGTGCGGCAAATCATAAATCCGCTCGAAACTTGACCGGCGTTTTTGCGCCATGACCTGCCCGCTCCAGAACAGATATTCCATCGCGGTCTTGGTTTCCGACCATCCCCACCATTGGGAACTGCTGGCGCCTTTTGCCTCAAGATCACTGGAGCCGACCGGGCCGTTGCGCTCGATATGATCAAGAATTCCCTGGATCAGTTCGGGCTTTTCACGCTGGATACGGGCAACCCGACCCCAGGTACCAACACCCTGTTTTGCATCCTCCATCCGCCAGCGATACAGCGGATAATCCTCGACCGGGATCATCGATGCCTCATGGCCCCAATATTCGAACAATTTGCGTTCGCGCGATTTGCCCCAGACAATGTCATCAAGCATCGCCGGGTCATACGCGCCCAACCGGCTGAAAACCGGCATGTAATGGGCGCGGGTCAAAACATTGACACTATCGACCTGCAGCATATTGGTTTTGCGGATGGCCTTCATGATCCGGCGTTTGGTCACCGGCCGGTTGTCATCCTGTTCGAACCCCTGCCCGCACAGTGCAAGATTACGGGCCTGTTTGACCGAAACGGCAACGCTGGCAGTGGGCATTGGGGCAGTGTCAACTGGCATGATACAACATTCAAATTGGCAAATAAAAACAGGATGATGCTACGGTCATGTGCATGGGTCCGAACCCTAACATATTCTCCTGACAAATATGGCAGTAGCAACCAAAACGTAAATTATCCTGCCCCCTTTCGACACCACTTGACCACCCGAACCACCGCACCCTAGCATTCAACATCCCCATACCGGGCACAACAAGATCGGACGGCATAAATGGATAGCGCACAAATCATGATCCTGACTGTCCTTGTCGGCACAGTTGCCCTGTTTTTATGGGGGCGCTGGCGCCATGACATGGTGGCCATGGCATCGCTTTTGATGTGTGTGGTGCTTGGGCTTGTCCCGACTGGCGAAGCCTTCAACGGTTTTGGCCATCCGGCGGTGATTACCGTGGCCTGTATCCTGATCCTGTCATCCGCCCTTCAGCAATCCGGCGCGGTTGATGCCCTGACCCGGACGGTATTGCCGCAATCGGCCGGGCCGTTTGTGACGCTTGCCGCACTCAGTCTTCTGGCCGCCATTCTGTCGGCCTTTATGAACAATGTCGGGGCGCTTGCGCTTTTGATGCCGGTTGCCCTTCAGATTGCCAATAAACAGGGCGTACCACCGGGCAAGATTTTGATGCCGCTTGCTTTCGGCTCGATCCTGGGCGGCATGACCACCCTGATCGGGACGCCGCCAAACCTGATTGTTTCGGGCTTCCGTGCCGGTTTGAACGGCAGCGGATTTTCAATGTTTGATTACAGCCCGGTCGGCATTGCCATCGCCTTGGCCGGTTTGGCCTTTGTCATTCTTGTCGGGCGTTTCCTTGTTCCGACGCGCGAACGTGCCGGTGCCGAAGGATTTGAAACCGGCTCCTACCTGACCGAGGCGCGCATCACCGAAGGCAGCAAAGCCGCCGGTATGTTGCTCCGTGACATCAATGACGAGCTGGAAAAATCCGACGCCCAGGTTATCGGCCTGATCCGCAATGAAAAACGCATTCCGGCCCCGAACCCGTATCGGGAACTTCATGACAATGACATCCTTCTGATCGAAGCAGAGCCCGAAGGATTGGCAAGCGCCCTTTCCGGTCTTGAGCTGACCCTCGAAGCCGAATGGCGCAGCATTCAGGCCGAAGCCAAGGCCAAAGCTGCCGAGAAAGAGAAGGAAAAAGACAAGGACAAGGACAAGGACAAGGATAAAGACGACGCCGGCACAGATGCCAAGGAAGCCGCAACTGAAAAGGTCAAGCAAACGACCAAGGCACAAAATGCCCGAAAACCCGACGAAAAGGTAATCTCGACCAACGCAAAACCCGGCGATGAAAAATCATCCGACGCCGAACAAACGGCCGAGCTTCATAAAAAGGCCCTGCAATCGGATGACATTTCCCTGATCGAAGTCGTGATCCTGCCAAATGCCGCCTTTATCGGGCGGTCGGCGGCCGATATTCGCATCCGCAGCCATTATGGCATCAACCTGCTGGCAATTTCACGCCAGGGACAACGCTCCATGTCGCGCCTGCGCACCATGAAAATGCAGGCCGGCGACGTTCTGTTGATGCAAGGATCGCCCGCCGCCATCAGCGAATTTGGCAATCGCATGGGCTGTGCGCCGCTGGCCGAACGCGCGCTTCATCTTGGCGACAAGTCACAAGCCTTCAAGGCCAGCGCGATCATGGCCATTGCCATCGCCCTTGCGGCCTTTGGCATCGTGCCGGCTGCCATTTCCTTTGCGCTTGGTGTGTTGGCAAGCCTGCTGTTTGGCGTTGTCGCCCCGCGCACCCTTTATGATGCGGTCGACTGGCCGGTCGTGGTCCTTCTGGCGGCCCTGATCCCGGTTGCCACCGCGATGGAAACCACCGGCAGTGCCGACCTGATTGCGCGCTTCCTGCTTGAAACCATCGCCCAGGGCAATGCCGTGATCGCCGTCGGGCTGATCCTGATCGTGACCATGACCCTGTCAGATTTCATGAACAATGCCGCCACCGCGGCCGTCATGTGCCCGATCGCCATTGGTAGTGCTGCCCAACTCGATGCCAGCTCCGACCCGTTCCTGATGGCGGTCGCCATCGGTGCATCCTGCGCCTTCCTGACCCCGATCGGCCACCAGAACAACACCCTCATCCTCGGCCCCGGCGGCTTCCGCTTCGGCGACTACTGGAAACTCGGCCTGCCGATTGAGATCATCGTTGTGGCGGTTGGTGTGCCGATGTTGTTGTGGGTGTGGCCGCTATAATTTCCGGCGATTGACCTCCAGCAGCTTCCTGGAGAACTCGTTGTACTTACACGAGACGCATCAAAAGCAGATTGTTTCCGCGCTTAAGCTCCCTGAAATAGCCAACCGTGCACATTAACACCAAGAAGAAAATCAAATCCTATTTACACCAGGAAATAAATTACATCACAAAAAAAATCAATAAAATCAGATAAATACACAACTATAATCATCCTGGGATATTTTTTAGTTTGACAACAACACTCCAGGATGATAATTAATTGAATTACGAACTGATTTTACCTGCCGGAAAAAAGGAACACCACTATGCATCCCTCAATTGATGGCCTACCTCAACCACTCACTGATCGCGAAAACTTGGACGACCTCGATGCGCTCTCAGCAGAGGGCGATATCAACGAAACACCATTCAATGTTTTTATCGGCCATAACCTTGGACACCGTGTTTTTACAATGTCGGTGCCTTTCCGACAGTTTTACGAAATTTCAGATGTAGCAAATGATAGGGACGCCGGCCCTGTAGCCCAGAGGCCTTTAGATAAAAATCATGCGCGAAACCTCGCGAAGTACATGCTTCGCGGCTTAGTCTCCGCAGCAAAGTTGCGTCGTCAAATTAAAGACCAAGAACCACTGCCTGCTTTTGACGATGTATTGGATGCATTAGGCAACCAGCCTTATTTCTCACTACAACCTATTGTTTGCAACATTCGCAATATTCCATATGGCGGCAATGGAGCAGGTGGTATTCGAGGCATGCGCCTGCAGACAGATCGTGGAGAAACAGCTGCCTTCCGCGTTTTCCTCTCCGAGCGCCATATCCTCTGGGTGATTGACGGCCAGCATCGTAGAGCCGGAGCAGAAATGGTAATGACTTTCTTGCAAGATGTGCGTCAGAGCGGAAAGTATCCAGGCAAAGCCCCTGTGCTGTTCCCAGAAAAGGGGAAGGTTGTTTCCGTTGAGGAAATGAAAGTTTGGAATGAGGCCTATGACGCGGCAAGATCGTACGCCACACTTACTGTTGAGGTCCATCTTGGACTGGGCGTGGATCAAGAACGTCAGCTTTTCCATGACTTAAACAAGCTCGGAAAACGAGTTAATCCAAGTATGGCGCTTGAGTTTGACAGCTCAAACCCAATTACTCAGTTCATCAAGAATTCAATTGTCGCTAACGGGCTGGTTAACGTGAGCAATGCTGACGTAAAAGATTGGTCGCAAGACGAAGGTGAACTGGCGATGAAGGACCTTGTTGCGGTTACTTCGCTTGCATTCCTAAACAAATCTAATGCATCCGGCGCCACACCCGCCATTGTAGAACCAAGACAACCTATCGTCGAACGCTTGTGGCATCAAATCGGGCAAATTAGTGGTTTTGGTGAAAAGGGAGCAAAAGAGCAAACGATTGCAGCACAGCCTGTAACTTTAAAGGCTCTAGCGAAGCTAACCTATGACTTAAACTTCAGTAATCGACGACCAGAAAATGCAGAAGATCTGTTCGATCAATTAATGTCTGCTCTTGATGAGATTGATTTTTCCCACTCTAATCCGGTATGGCGATACTATGAACTAAGCGAGGAAGAAATCGACCGATACGGCCTCCAAGAGCTTACAAAATGGCTGCCCGAGAGTATTAGTACTGCAAACCGGGATATTGGATCGTTTCAAAATGGGTTGATGCGCTTTGGAGCAAAACACAACGATATCTTCCCAATTATTGCTGATATGATCCGTTGGCAAGCGAAACTTCCAAGTCGCCACAGATGATTGCCATTGATTAGATTCGATCAAGGAAAGTTAACGTCCTGGTGGCAAATAGAGCCGAATTACTGTAGTCGAACTGATCACGATTATTTCAAGAAGCAGAAGGGCGCTGAACAGGAGCGCCCTTCTGACATTTGTTTTAATGTTTTGTCTTAGCCATCAAAACCAAGGTTTGGCACTTCAAGGCCGTTGGCACGGCAGGCCGAGATCAGGGTGTTGTTGAGCAAACACGCAATGGTCATCGGGCCGACACCACCCGGAACCGGGGTGATGGCACCGGCGACTTTGGATGCGGTTTCAAACTCGACATCACCGACCAGTTTCATTTTGCCCTCGGCCCCTTCAACGCGGTTGATGCCGACATCAATCACCGTGGCACCCGGTGCGATCCAGTCGCCCTTGACCATGTTCGGGCGGCCTACCGCGGCAACGACGATATCGGCGCGGCGGACTTCTTCGGGCAAATCGCGGGTGCGCGAATGCGCAATGGTCACCGTGCAGCTTTCCTTAAGCAGAAGCTGCGCCATCGGCTTGCCAACGATGTTGGAACGGCCAACCACAACCGCCCGTTTGCCCGACAGATCGCCAAGGGTGTCCTTAAGCAGCATCAGGCAGCCATAAGGCGTGCAGGGGGCAAAGCCCTCGCCGCCGGTGGCCAGTGCGCCGGCATTGACGACATGGAAGCCATCCACATCCTTGGCCGGGTCGATGGCCGCCAGGATCGCCTGTTCGTCGATATGTTTGGGAACTGGCAACTGACACAGGATGCCATGAACGTTTTCATCGGCATTGAGCTTGGCGATCAGGGCCAAAAGATCTTCCTGACTGGTCTCGGCCGACAGTTTGTGTTCATAGGAATTCATGCCGCATTCAAGGGTCTGCTTGCCCTTGTTGCGGACATAGACCTGACTGGCCGGGTCTTCGCCGACCAGAATGACGGCAAGACCGGGGGTCACACCGTGGTCCGCTTTCAGCTTGGAGACTTCTGCTGCGATGTCTTCGCGCAGTTTGGCTGCGAATGCCTTGCCATCGATGATTTTTGCGTCACTCATGTGTCTGTCCGCCCGTAAGTTCGGTAATTTGCGCCATCAGCTCTGTGGGGATGCCGGAAATCACCAGCACCTTGTTGCGGTCTGTATGCCCGCTAACGATCCCGACCGAGGATTTAGGCCATTTGGCCGCTTTTGCCAAAAGTTTTATCAGGGCCTGATTGGCTTTGCCGTTTTCCGGCACTGCTGTTACCGATGCCCTAAGCTGCACACGCCCGCTGGCATCTTCAATCAGACCGTTGATCGCATTACGCGAAGCCTTTGGCGTCAAGCGCACAAACAGACGGATCCCGGTTTGATCAGAGAGTATCTCGCAAACAGGATCAGTCATTGTCTGATTGAGACATCTAGTAGCCTAAAAGAGCCATCCGGACATCGGTCTGGATCAGCATATTGGCAAATTGCAGCACCAGAATCAGAATGATCGGCGAAATGTCGATGCCGCCAAGGTCCGGCATGATCCGCCGGATCGGGCGCAGGGCCGGTTCGGTCACACGATACAGGAAATCACCGACCATATAGACGAATCGGTTGCTGGTATTGATCACGTTGAATGCCACAAGCCATGACAGGATTGCAGATGCAATCAGCATGAAAATGTAGATCCCAACCACAGTATCAATCAGCCAAAAAATCGCCAGCATCGCCGCTCCTTACGATCGCCGGGCATATTCGGTTTTTGCCCGGTAAGATGTTTGCACGCAGCAAAACCTAGTCGGCAATGACCGGCAACGCAAGCGCAGAGCGTTGATTTTACCCCGTCAAAGCACAAGTTTTCATCGCTTTGTGATCCCCGTCACCCGACAGGTGGCTTCTGCGCCGCTTTGCGTGCCGCAGTTGATTGTTTTGCACTGGATGATGTTCCACCGGATCGTGTTGCGCCCGATTGTGTTGCATCGGATTGTGTTACCCCGGATTGTGTTGCGCCCGGTTGTGCTGCATCGGAATATGTCACACTGGACCAGTTTGGGATGCTGAAGCCTGAAACGCCGAAACCGCACACGCCGGAGCCTCGCATTCCGGAGCCTCGCATTCCGGGGCCCGGCATTGCGATGCCCCTGCCAGAAACTGTCAGGAGATGTCAGGGCACAGCCGATCTGTGCTTGCAGCAGGGCGGCCTTGGGCCAAGAATGCGCCAAACCATCAAAGGATGAAACACATGCCAGATCAGGATCACCGGCGTTGCGGCTGGGCGGAAACCCATCACGACAAACCGTTTTATGTCGATTATCACGACACCGAATGGGGTGTTCCGGTCCATGATGACCGGCTTTTCTTTGAAATGCTGATTCTTGAGGGCGCGCAGGCCGGATTGAGCTGGCTTACGATTCTGGCACGGCGTGATACCTATCGCGCGGCATTTGATGATTTCGATGTGCATAAGGTCGCGGCCTATGACGCCGCCAAGCAGGAAGCCCTTCTGGCCGATCCGGGGATTATTAGGAATAAACTAAAAGTCGCGGCGACTATTAAAAATGCCCAAACATTCATTGCCATCCAGAAAGAGTTCGGAAGCTTTGATGCCTATATCTGGAAATTCGTCGATGGCCGCCCGGTGATAAATCACTGGAACACCATGTCCGAAGTTCCGGTATCAACCGAACTTTCCGACCGGATTTCCAAGGATCTGAAAAAACGCGGCATGAAATTTGTCGGCACCACCATCATCTATTCGTTCCTGCAGGCCACCGGCCTTGTGATGGATCACACGAAGGAATGTTACCGCTACCATCAGTTGGCAAAATAGCCATCTGTTCGGAAACGCCAAGGCCTGCTATAGGCTTGGTATGGCAACGGTAATGCATATCATCAACGAACTGGACGCTGGCGGGGCGGAACGTGTCCTGACCCGAATTGCGTGCCATAATGCCCGAAATTCCGATCCCGATGCCCCGCGCCAGATTGTCGTATCGCTGATGGACGAAGGTGTTTATGGCCCGGATTTGATAGAGGCCGGCGTTGAGCTGCATTGTCTTGGCATGACATCGGGCATACGCGATTTACCGGCGGCGATTTTCAGGCTGTCGCGTCTGATGCGACGTAAAAAGCCCGATGCCATCATGTCGTGGCTTTATCATTCCGATTTTATCGCCACCCTTGCTGCATTGCTGTCGGGACGTGGTACCAGACGGCTGGCATGGAATATCCGTTGCGCGGAAATGGACCTTGCGCAATATGGGCGATCAACCCGGATCGTGCTTGGATTGCTGGCAAAATTATCGAGACGACCAGCAATCGTTGCCGCCAATTCACATGCCGGGCAGCGTCACCATATCAGTTGCGGATACCATCCCCGAAAATGGGCCTATCTGCCCAACGGGTTTGATACAGACGAATGGCATCCCGATCCGGGCGCGAAATACCGGCTGTGCAAGCAGATCGGCATCACGCCGGACAAATATCTGATCGGGATGGTCGCCCGCAAAGATCCGGCAAAAGACCACGCCACCCTGTTTGAGGCCATCAGACTTGTCCGCGCCCAGGGCCATCACGCCCATCTGGTCTTGATCGGTCACGAAACCGATACACTGATCATTCCCGACGAGCTTGACGGACATGTTTCAGCCCTTGGTCTGCGCCGTGATGTGGCTGCGCTAGTGCCGGGTTTTGATATTGCGGTCCTGTCATCAAGCTTTGGCGAAGGGTTCCCGAACGTGATCGGTGAAGCCATGGCATGCGGTGTCCCGGCAATTGGCAATGATGTCGGCGATGTTGCAGATATTCTGGGCGGCACAGGGAAGACGGTGCCGCTGCACGCTCCCGACAAATTGGCCAATGCCATCGTCGAATTGCTGACAGAGGATGTGGATAGCCGCAATTATCGCAAAACCGCGGCCCGCATGCGCATCATCGATCATTACAGCCTGCGGGCGATGAATGACCGCTATCTAGCACTTTGGGATGGGCTGGCTGGCAAGCGTGATCTGCCGGATTTCGATTTTCCCGGTACCGACAGCAGCAAATAGCCCGCCCGATCAGATCCCCTTATCCCGAAACGCGGTCAGAGCGGTTTGCTTGATCCGCGGAGCAGTAATGTGGTTTCGAGGGTGATGGTTTTGCCCGGGGATTCCGACAGGGCCATTTCGGCGGCAAGGCGGCCTTTTTCAACGGAATCCTGATACATGGTGGTCAGGGGCGGGTCGGTACGTTCGCCAGCGGCAATACCGTCAATTCCGATCACCTTGAGATCGTCCGGCACCTTGCGCCCCGACATGCGGGCGGCATCAATTGCGCCAATGGCAATCACATCAGACATGCCCAGAATGCCATCGATTTCGGGATGGGACGCCAGCAATTCGGCGGTCATTTTCGCACTGTGATCGGACTGATTGTCGCATTCGACATGCAGCACATCGGACGGCGCAATGCCCGCACCGGCCAGTGCGGCGTGATACCCGGCAAGACGTTCGCGCACCACCCGGTGACTGGCAGCACCGACACGGTTGGCATTCATGGGGCCGAAATGATCATGGTCGGTTGCCTGAAGCGACAGAATGGCAAAGCGTTTTGCCCCGCAATCAAGCAAATGCTGCGCAGCATTTTTCCCGGCAGAAAAATCATCCAGTGCGACCGTGCCAGCGGCACCGGCAATATCGGTATCAATGCTGATCAGCGGCTGGTTGCGGCGCTGAATGGCGGCGATGATGTCGTTATTGTCGGAATAGCAATGCACCAGAAAGGCATCAACCGCCGCATTATTGACCGCGGCAATTGCCTGTTGCTGGTTCTGGGCCGAAATGATCATGACATTGACGCCCTGCTGGGCACATTCGCGCCCGATCCCGCGCAGCAATTCGATCGCCACCGGATCGGTAAAGGCATATTCAAGATTATCGGGAAATACCACGCCAAGTGCCCCGGCCTTGCCGGTACGCAACATGCGCGCCATGACATGCGGCCCACGATAGCCAAGTTCCTTGGCCGCGGCGAAAATCCGTTCGCGGACTTCGGGGCGGACCAGATCGGGTTTGCCAAACGCGTTGGACGCCGTTCCTTGCGAAACCCCGGCCGCCTTTGCGACATCCAGAAGTTTTACGCGTTTCGCCATGCGACTGTTTCCCCGAACCCGTGTGTTTCACACTGATATTGATCTGATTTGCCTACACTATAGCCAAAAGCAGCGCATTACTTCCAGAACACATTGTCCGGGTCTTGGACTATCTGGTTTCGGGTTGGGTATTGCGAAATGTCAGATTGATGCGCCCATTGACCTGACGGGCGGTTTTGGGAATTTGATGCAGCCAGCAATGCTGGGTTTCACCTGCCATGATCAGGGCCGAGTTATGGGGCAAATCGATGCTGATCCGGTCCCCGGTCTTTTTGTGGCGAAAATGAAAGCGGCGTTCTTCGCCAAAGGACAGGCTGGCGATTACCGGATTTTCGCCCAGAACATCTTCATCATCGGCATGCCATGACACACTGTCACGCCCGTCACGATAATAGTTCAAAAGCACCGTATTGAATGGCGCACCAGACAGGTCTTCGGCCAGTTTGCGCAGCGGCGCGACAACCGATGGAAACGGTGCGGCCGGGTGATAGACCCCGCTATAGCGATAGGCGACCTCGCCAAACCATGCCGTCAGACGCGGCACCGGGATTTCCTTGCCATGGATTTTGGCGATTTCCTGTTGCCAGACAATCCCGGTTTTAAGGCGGGCAAAGGCGCGGTCGGCATCATCGGGGGTCATGATTTCACGCAGCAGCAATACTTCGCCGTCAAAGGGCAGAAGATTACGTGGTGGTTCATTGGCAAACAGATCGCCGGTCATGATTATCCCCGGAAGTCACACTGCCAAAGACCTATGCCGAACGATTGAGAAACTCAAGCCACAGTTCGCTGATATATCTGTTTTCACAGGAAGTTGAGGCGCACAATTCCGCAATCCGCGCCGGTTTCCGTGCCATTGCAGATATTGCCGGTGTCAGCCGTTGATCAGGGTCACGCCATGTTGCGCAGCATAACGTTCGACATCCTCAACACTTAAACCCGCCGCACTGTAAAGATTGATGGTTTCAAGTTCGAGATCGGTTTCGGCATCGGCCAGCGATTGCAGCGCAGATGTCAGGCTGCGCTGGGAATCAAGGACATCCAGAAAATCAGACAGCCCCTGAACATAGCGGACCCGCGATTGTTCGAAGGCATCGCGGTGATGCTGAACAGATGCAATCAGGGAATCACGTTGCTGCATGGCACCGACATAGCCATAGATCGCACTTTCAACATCATCAATCGCATTCAAAAGCGTCTGCCGATAGGTCAGAAACGCCTGCTCGGCTTCTTCTTCGGCGACCGTGATATTGGCACGGCGTTCGCCGCCATCATAAAGGGTCGCGTCAAGAAGTGCGCCAATCGCCGCCATGGCCGTTCGGACAATCGGCCCGGTGCCATACCCCGTTACCCCGAGTGCGAGCGAGCCACTTAGCGTCAATTCCGGATAAAGGGTGGCGGTTTCAACACCGATCTGCGACGTGGCACCGATCAAAGCCAGTTCGGCAGCACGAACATCGGGTCGGCGGCGCAACAGATCGGCCGGAATGCCGATTGGCGGGCTGCTTTGAAATTCGGGCAATGGCGATGCATCAAGAAGCAAATCACGATGGGTGCCCGGCTGGGCGCCAACCAGAATTGAAATGGCATTGATCGACCGGTCAATGCTGATCTGCAAGGTCGGTACGGTTGCTTCGAGGTCCGAAACTTCGGCACGCGCACGCGACAGATCAAGCTCGGAGCCAAGACCGGTTTGCAAACGGACCTGAACAATGTTGCTGGTCTGGCGTTGCAGATCGAGCGAATCCTGCAAAAGCGCCAGACGTTTCTGAGCACCGCGCAATTCGATATAGTTGGTGATGATATCGGCGATCATGGTGCGATAGACATCTTCGCGCAGATAAACCTGACGGAGATAGTCGGCCTCGGCGACCTGTTCTTCGCGGGCCTGACCACCCCAGATATCCGCCGTCCAGGAAAAATCAATTCCCGCGCCATAGCCCAGTTCATCGACCTGATCGCCACTGGCCCGGCTTGATGTTGACCGTTCGGCCGAACCGTCAAGGGACGCACCAACAGTCGGACCATTGGCCGCGCCGACCCCGCGTGCGGCCGCCGCGGCAGCACGGATACGGCTAATTGCGATTTTAAGGTCGATATTGTTGGCCACACCTTCGTCAATCAGGCTTTGCAGCACCGGATCGGTGGTGCTTTCCCACCAGCGGCCATGATCGGCCTGCGAGGCGGCAATCACCGGAACTTCCGGCGTATAGGCCCCGACCAGATCAAAGTTCGGTGCGGTATAATCCGGCCCGACGGACTGACACCCGGCAAGTGCGGTCAGAAGTGCGATGCCCGAAACAGCAAACAGACGATTTTTGGTCATGTTATTTTGCACTTCCTTCAATGCCGCCGCGTCCATCCGGACCATGCGGGAATTCGTCGGGAATTTCACCCGTATCAGGAATGGATTCCGCAGCCCGCAACTGTGTTTGCAGTTTAAGACCACCATCGGCACGTGCGGAAACAAGCGGTGCCAGCAACAGATACAGAACAGGTGTCAGGAACAATGTAAAGACGGTGGCAAAGCCAAGCCCGCCAAACACCACCCAACCGATTGCCGCACGGGCTTCTGCCCCGGCACCGGACCCCAGAACCAGCGGCAGCCCGCCCAGAACCGTTGAAATCATCGTCATCATGATCGGGCGCAGACGCACCATTGCCGCGTCATGGACGGCCTCGCGAACGGAGCGTCCGGAATCACGCAGCTGATCTGCAAATTCAACCACCAGAATGCCGTTCTTGGCCATCAGCCCGACCAGCATCACGAGCCCGATCTGGCTATAGATATTGATCGAAGTGCCACTGAGACTGAGCGCAAAGATCGCCGCAGCCAGCCCGAATGGCACGGTCAAAACAACCACAAGTGCGGACATGAAACTTTCGAACTGGGCAGCCAGAACCAAAAGCACCACCAGAACCGCAATCAGGAAGGTGATCTGGACGTCACTTGATGTTTCACCAAGGGCCGCGGCATCCCCGAGGAACAGAACACCAATCCCGGGCGGCAGCACCTTGTCAGCAGCCGCATTGACGTCATTGACCGCCTGATCAAGGGTGTAGCCCGGTGCCAGGTTGGCCGACACACCAACCGCGCGTTGCTGACCTTCGCGTTCAAGTTCGGATGCAACGGCTTCCTCACTAAGCGTGATAACAGACGATAGCGGCAAGATGCGACCATTGGTGCCGGTGACAAACAGATTTTCCAGATCAGACGGATCATTGATGCTGCCCACAGCACTGCGCAATTTGACCGGGATGCTTTGGTCATCAACATTGATGTCGGTGACTTCGTATCCTTCGATCATCGCGCGCAAGGTCGTATCAAGTTCATCGATTTCGATGCCCAGATCAAAGGCGCGTTTGCGATCAATATTGACCAGAAGCTGTGGCTGGGTGGTCTGATAGGATACCCGGATACCGGTCAGATTGGGATTGTTTGCTTCGATCTCGGCCTGAAGGGCACGGGCATTGGCAGCAAGATTGCGATAGTTCGTCCCGGTCAGGGCAAACTGCAATCCTTCGCCGGTGCCCCCGCGCAGACCAAGACTGTTGGGTTGCCAAACGAATGCCTGCACACCGGGCAGCGCATTAAGCTTGCCGCGGATGCTGTTGGTGATGTCCTGCTGGCTTCTGGCGCGTTCATCCCATGGCACCAGCGGCGCAATCACCAGCGCACGGTTGGGGTCCCAAAGACCGACAATCGTGTAGATATTCTGGGCTTCGCCCGCATCGACGATCGGGCGAAGAATGTTTTCGACTGCTTCGACCTGACGATCCATGTAATCAATGCCGACACCATCAGGCCCGCGCAGGGACACCAGGATACGACCGCGATCCTCGTTGGGCAGCAATTCCTTGGTCACGACGTTATAGGCACCAAAGGCCATCCCGCCGGCAATGATACAAATGATCAGGGTGATCACCGGATTGCGCAGCACCCATTCAAGGATCACGCGATAAATCCCGGCAAAAAATATCCCGACCCGTTCGAGCAGGTTGGGTTCGGCCTTTGTATCACCGTCATGCGGATCGATATGTTTCAGGCGCGATGCCAGCATCGGACACAATGTCAGCGCGACAAAGGAAGATACCGCCACCGAAAAGGCCAGAACGAAACCGAATTCCCGGAACAGACGGCCTGCTGTACTGGGCAGGAACGAAATCGGCACGAAAACCGAAATCAGGGTCAGCGTGGTGGCAATGACCGCAAAGAAGACCTGACGGGTGCCAAGCACCGCAGCCGCCATGGACCCAAGTCCCTGATGACGGCGGCGCTGAATGTTTTCAAGCACGACAATCGCGTCATCGACAATCATCCCGGTTGCCAGAACAAGTGCCAGCAAGGTCAGGATGTTGATCGAAAAGCCCATCGCCCAGATCGCGGCGACCGTACCAACCAGCGCGATCGGAATGGTCACCGTCGGGATCAGTGTGGCAGAAAAAGAGCGCAGGAACAGATACAGCACGCCGATCACGATAATGATGGCAAGCGCCAGACTGGTGATCACTTCCCAAAGGGCCCCTTCGATGAAGACCGCATCGTCGGAGTTCACGAAGATTTCGATATCGTCATACTGATTGTTAAGCCGTTCGACCGCATCGCGAATGCCATTGGAAATCGCAATGGTGTTTGATTGCGCCTGGCGCACCACACCAAGGCCGATCACAGCACGCCCGTCGAGACGCACATAGGACGACGCATCATCAGGGCCGTAATAGATATCGGCAACATCGCCAAGCAGGATGCTGTCACGGACCAGCATCTGATTGAGTTTGTCGACTTCCCAGACCGACGCATCGGCACGGACAAAAAGCTTCTGATCGGTGGATTCAAAACTGCCGGCCGGAATATCGAACTGGGCCGTGCGCAACACATCGGCGATGTCTTTGACCGACAGGCCGTAACTTGCAATGCGCAGCGGATCGACACGCACATGCAGGACCTTTTCGCGGTCGCCATTGACCGTGATTTCGGCAACACCGGGCACCGCCAGCAATGCCGGGGAAATCTGGTCATCAACGATATTGGCAAGTTCTTCTTCGGTCAGGCGGTTACTGACCACGGCCATGCGCATGATGGCACTGGCATCGGCGTCGGCCTTGACCACGCGGACTTCCTCAACCTCGTCGGGCAGGCTTCTGGTGGCGCGGCTGACGGCTTCGCGGATGTCACTTGCGGCATCATTGATTTCGACATCGGGAAAGAATTCGATGCGAACCCGTGAACTGCCTTCTTCGCTTTGGGAATTGATGTCCTTGACGCCGCTAACGCGTGAGGCAGCGCTTTCAAGGACCGATGTGACTTCGGCATCGACGGTTTCCGGCGATGCGCCGCTATAGGTTGCGGTAATGGTTACGGTCGGCCGGTCAACGTTGGGCAGTTCGCGGATTTCCACACCGAGCATCGCCGCCAGACCGGCAAGGATGATCAGCAGGGAAACAACACAGACCAGCACCGGACGGCGGATACTGAGCGAGGCAAGATCATTCTGATCCTGATTGCCGGAATGATCGGTCATGATCAGGATCCCTCACCGTCACCCTCGCGGGTGGCAACACCGTTGCGGGTGTCATTGCGAACATCATTGCGGATACTGGCCGAAACCGTGCGGCCCGGACGCAGGCGCAGCACGCCTTCGACCACGATCAGATCACCATCGGCAATCGGCCCATCAAGCAGGATGCGGCCATTGGTACGTTTGACAACCCGGACCGGAATGCGGGCGACCTTGTCATCATCAATGCGCCAGACATAAGTCCCGCCATCGCCCCACAACACAGAGATTTCAGGAACAGACGGATATCGTTTGCCTTCGATATCGACATAAACCGCAAAGGACATCCCGGCAAGCAGGCGGCCATTGGGATTGGGCACACGGGCCCGAACGGCGAATGTGCGGCTTTCGGGGTCGATACGGCTGCCGATGGAATCAACAACACCGGTAAAGAGTTCGCCGGGCAGGCTCCAGGTTTCGACACGGACGGACTGACCGGGCTTTACATTGTCAAACCGGGTTTCGGCGACTTCGAAATCGACCAGAATGCTTTCGATATTATCAAGGGTTACAAGAACGGTTGAGCTGTCGACACGGTCACCGGCCTCGATTTGCGGGATGCCGACAATGCCGTCAAACGGGGCCAGAATGGTGCGGTCGGCAAGATCGACTTCGGCCTGATCAAGCTGAATGCGGGCTTCGGCAAGGGCTGTCCGCGCAGAATCGACTTCGCTTGCGGCAACAGCACCCAGCGGGCGGGCTTGTTCATAGCGTGCAAGGAGCTGTTCGGCGTCCTTGACCTGAACCGCGGCAAGGTTGCGGGCAAGCCGTTCGCGTTCTGAATTTAGGATAACAAGAACCTGGCCCTTGGTGACCTTGTCACCGGCGCGGACCAAAACGTCTGATACTTCGCCCGAAACAGCCGGATAGATCGAAACCCCGAGTGCGGATTTACCGGTCCCGACCGATTCAACAACGGTCTTTTCATCCATCAAAGTGGCATATTCGGCAATGACCGGAAGACTGCGTTCACCACCGGCATCACCGCCGCGTTGCTGCGCCTGCTGGGACGGCGCGCCGGGCGACACAAGTGCCGTGATTTCGTCTTTGGCAAAAATATAGGCAGACGCCGCGACTGCAACCAGTGCGACACCTGCGATCAGAAGCGTTGATTTACGCGCCATCGCATTGATACTTCCAAGTCGGGCAGATCACATGATCTTCCCCAAGAGAGCCCTGTTCCCGTCCGGGAAAGTTTCCGTATTTCAATTCATTACCCGTGACGGGTGCTTGTTCTTTTTATGAAACACTTGTACCGGGAAAGATATTGCAACCGGTTGGGCAGAACCACAGAAAAAGTGTATCAGAAACGTCGCAGTTTGTATCTTTCTGCACGATCTGGTCGCTGTTTTGATCCATGGTGACATCAAAATACAATTGGCCCGCACAGTCAAAGTGACGTGCGGGCCAATCGTTTGAAAACAAAGGCGTGATCAGGCAGCGCCCAGCATCCCCGATTTCGGAAATGCCACCAGATTGTCCTGTTGCCAGATGTCAGAACCGTCATCAAGGGCCGGATCATCGTCGCCCGATACATCATCGTCGCTTGCGGCCGAGGCCACAGCACGATCAAGCGATGCGGTCAGTTCGGTCACATTGCGTTCGACCTCGTCCGCACGACGGTTAAGATCAAGGCTGAGCTTGCGGGTGACTTCGATGTCGTTGGAGACTTCGACAATGGCAGCACCGACATTGCGCACCGCATCCCCGGCCAGTGCGATGGCACCGGTAATTTCCTCGGTCTCGCGACGCTGATGTTCGACGTCGCCGGCGACTTCATCGGAAATCGACATCATCGAGCGCACGGTCACGCCGACATCTTCCATCGATGCAACACACCGGTCGGTCACAGCCCCCATGGCATTGACATGTTCGGTGATTTGCTCGGTGGCACGTTCGGTCTGACCGGCAAGGTTTTTGACCTCGGCCGCGACAACGGCAAAGCCTTTGCCTGCTTCGCCGGCACGCGCAGCCTCGATCGTGGCGTTCAGGGCCAGAAGGTTGGTCTGGCCGGCGATACCACGGATCAGATCGACAATCTGTTCGATACTGAGTGCGACTTCGCGCAGGTCATCGACCGCCTTGGCCGATTGTTCGGTGGAGCCAACCGCATTCTGGGCAATTTCGCGCTGACGTTCGACGCGGTTTGCGATGGACCCGATGGCTTCGGTCAGGCGGATGGCCGCATCGCCAATTGCGTTGGAATGCGACTGGCTGTCCTGTGCGGCATCGGTGGCATTCTGGGTCTGGGTGGTGACACGTTCGGCAGCCGCAGCAACCTCGGTCACGGCTTCGCGCATGCGGGTGACCTGATGGTTGACCGATTTGACCAGACCGGTGGTTTCGCCTTCGATGGTTTCGGCCATGGCACCAAGGGATGCGCGACGTTTTTCTTCCTCGATCCGTTGCAGGGTGATGCGTTCTTCGGCCATCTGTTCGATCTTGAGCGCATTTTCGCGGAAGATCGCAACGGTACGCGACATGGCACCGAATTCATCACGACGGTCGATATCGACCAGATCAATGTCGGTGTCATTTTCACTCAGGCGTGTCATGTCGCCATTCACACGTTTGAGCGGGCGCAGGATGCTCATGGCGATGCCAAGCGCCAAGGCCAGGGCCAGCGCAACGCCGATTGCCGCAACAATGATGTTGGTCAGTGCGGATTTTTCAGATTGCGCGTGGGCCGCATCAACCAGAATGGTCTGATGTTCCATGGCTTCGGCTCGGATATTCTGGGTGATGGTCTGAACTTCGCGGACGGCGGATTTGAAATCATCCATCGACTGACGGAACCCGCCGATTGAGCCTTCAAGCTGGTTTGCACCCTGTTTGAGAAGGTCATTGTCACGCACGGCATAGGAGAAAAGCTTTTTGTCATTGCGGGACAATTTGCCGACCGCGTTTTTGATTTCATCCTGAAGATCGGTCAGTGCCGATGTGTTCGCGCGCGCCTGATCAAGGGATTCCGGCGTGCGCAGGATGGAATATTGCAGGCTGTTGACGATGGCGGCCAGATTGGCCTCGCCCAGCTTGTCACCGAACTTGTCGGCGATTTCGGGATCGCGCTTGGCGATGAATTCTTCGAGTTTGGCGGCCGATTTGCCAAGCTGATTGGCGCCCAGCAGCATGGTGTCGGATGCGGCTGTCAGGTTTTCGGCCCGCAGCACCAATGGCTCAAGGGTCGCGATGTAATCGGCACTCAAACTTTCGAGTGTGTCGGCACGGACAACATCACCCGATGCCCGCAGGGCTTCGACCAGGGTCGCGCCGCTTTGTTCGGCATTCTGGCGGATGGTCGCGATGCCTTCGCGATCAAGCGGATCGACGGTTTGGGCAAACAGAAGAACCTGGTTTGACAGGCGTTCAAGTTTCAGGGCGTAGTCATTGGCAAGACCAACAAGGCTTGTGCTTTTGGCGATGCGGTCGGCGTGGGCCCCGAAGCCAAGCAGATATGTCGAAGACAGTGCACTGAGGCCGACAAGCAGGACAACCAGAACAAAGAAGCCTGCAAAGATGCGTGATCCAATGCGAATTCGATCAAGGAACATGTAAGATCCAAACAGAAAATGGGACGTTTGGCGCGATCCTTACAACGGTGCATCGCTTCGTTTTGTAACACTTAGATGAAATCCGCATTTGTCGCGCCATTCCTGACCGTTCCGATCACTTCGCAGGTGCAAAACAACAGGAATCACGCATCAAAATGTTCATATGAACATCGCCCTATACATCTGTTGAGGGCGACCGATACCCTGTCAAAGGCGCTGTTTCTGGAACTTTTCAAGGATCGGCGGCGACTCGCAGCTATTCGCGGCGGCGAACATGGGTGACCCCCTGCCCGGCCATCGCCGGACACATGATGGCGGATTGGCAAAAGCAGCCGATAGCCAGCAGCAAGACAGCCCGGACAGGGCAAGAACGGGGCCTGGCCGAAAATGTCACGGTGACAATATTGTTCAAGCCGGGGGATTTTTTGGCGCTATACTTGGCGCATGGGAACAGGTTTGCCGCATAATGGTGCCGCGCGACCGCATCCGACTGCGGCCCGGCGCCCCCGCGAGATTGCCCGTCACTGGCGGGCAGCCGACGGCATTGATTTGTTCGAAGCCGATTACAAGAATTTCACCTTTCCCAAGCACAGCCATGACTATTACGCGTTCGGCACCATCCTGAACGGGGCGGAACAGTTCATGACGCGCGGGACCAATTATGTCGCATCGCGCGGGCAACTTTTGATGATGAACCCGATGCAGGTCCATGATGGCGGCCCGGCATCCGATGACGGGTATCAGTATCAGATCATGTTCATCGCACCCGAGATTTTCGGCGATCTGGTGCGTGAATTATCCCCGACCAATACCGGGCTTCCGTTTTTTGGAAATTGTGTGGTCGATGATCGGGAACTGCATCTGCAATTGCAGCAGCTTCATCGCATGTTCCGCCCGGATTTGCCGGCCACGACAAGCTTGCTCGAACGCGACAGCCAGCTTCTTTACAGTGCGGCACGCCTGGCCCTGCGCCATGCGGATGCGCCGCCCTTTGTCTATCGTCCGGGATCGGAAGACAAGCGCGTGCAGACCGTGATCGACTATATGGCGGCCCATCTTGATGAAAATATCGCGCTTGAAGATCTGGCAACCATCACCGGGCTGAGCCGGTTTCATCTGTTGCGGGTATTTCGCGAGGCAACCGGGCTTCCGCCCCATGCCTATTTCAATCACATGCGCCTGCGCCGGGCCAAACGCATGCTGTTTGACGGCGCCACAATCGCCGATGCGGCCGCGGCCACCGGCTTTGCCGACCAAAGTCACCTGAACCGGCATTTCAAAACCATGTGGGGCGTCAGTCCGGGTGCCTTTATCGCAAGCCTTGACCGCAAGGCCTGATCATCACGCGTGATCACAGATCATTTCAAGATGCCTTGATCACCCATCGCGGTTGATCGCGATCCCTGCCCCGATCAGCTTTCGTCGAGCAATCCCGCATAGCTTTCCGGGCGACGATCCGCGAGATAGGGGAATTCCGTGCGCGATTTTTTCAAGGCGTCAAAATCAAGCTCGGCAAGGATCAGGCAATCTTCCCCACCGGCGCGCGCAAGGTCGGACCAGGGGCTGCAAATCACGCTTTTGCCGACATAATCAAGATCGCCTTCCTGATCACAGCGATTGGCATAGGCCAGAAACATCTGACTTTCCATCGCACGGATCGGCACCATCATTTCGGCGACCCGGTCAAAGGGTGCCATCTGGGCGGTCGGCACCAGCAAAAGATCACATCCTTTAAGTGCGATGCTGCGCACCAGTTCGGGAAATTCGACGTCATAGCAAATCAGCATCGATACCTTGATGCCGTTCCAGTCCACCACCAGCGGCAGGTTGTTACCCGGCGCAAAGCAACTGCGATCAAGATCGCCAAACAGCTGGATTTTCCGATGCAGCAACCGGCGTTTGCCGGTCTTGTCAAACAGCGCACAGGCATTGTAATTGCGCCCGTCATCGCCCAGTTCGCCAAAGCCGACAACAATGGCAATTCCGGTTTCGCGTGCCATCCGGCTTACCGCAGTAAGGCTGTCACCCGACAGTTTTTCAGATTCCGCAAGAATGGCGGCGCGCCCGATATTATAGCCGGTCAGATACATCTCGGGTGCGATGATCAGATCAGCACCGGCATCGCGAGCCTCACGCGCGCGGCGCGCAAGGTTCGCGATCCGGGTCGGTTTATCAATGACTGCGTCCTGGCCGGACTGATAAACCGCGATTTTCATGACTTATCCCTCACCCTTGCGGCGTTTGATTGCATCGGTCACCAGACACAGTTCTTCAAACAGCACCTGGGCACCGACATGGGCGGTATTGGTGGTGGCATCATATTGCGGGGCAACCTCGACAATATCGGCACCAACAAAATCAAGCCCCTTGAGCCCGCGCAAAATCGCCAGTGCCTCGCGCGAGGTCAGACCACCGATTTCAGGCGTGCCTGTCCCCGGCGCAAAGGACGGATCCAGACAATCCACATCGAATGAAAGATAGACCGGGCCATCGCCAATCACTTCGCGTGCCTTGGCAATCACCGCATCGACACCCATTTTCGGGACTTCTTCGGCATGGATGACGGTCATGCCGCTGTCATAGGAAAATTCCCAAAGATATTCCGCCCCCCCGCGAATGCCGATCTGGATGGTGCGTTCCGGATCAAGAACCCCGTCCATCACCGACTGGCGGAACGGGCCGCCATGATGGAACTTGGCCCCTTCATATTCGCCGCTGGTATCGCAATGGGCATCAAGATGGATCATGCCGACCGGGCGGTCCTTGCCAACAGCGCGCTGGATCGAATAGCTGATCGAATGATCACCACCAATGGCAATCGGGATCACCCCGGCATCAACGATTTTGGTGAAATAATCGACGATGTCTTCGTGACAGCTTTCAAGCGAGAAGCGGCTGCGGAACGGCACATCGCCGATATCGGCAACATTGCAATGGGCACCGGGCACCATGCGCAACACATGTTCATACGGGCCAATGCGTTCGATGTTGCGTACTGCACGCGGGCCAAGACGTGCGCCGGCCCGGTTCGTCACGCCCAAATCCATCGGCACCCCGACAAGGGCAACATCCAGACCATCAAAGTTGTTTTTTGCCGCATCGGGGGCAAAAGGCGCATCAAGGAAAGTCGGCACCCCGGCAAACGGCCATTTGCGTTCGCCGCTTGCGGAAAACTGGGTTTCGGCCACTTCCTTGAAGTGCGGATCGAACATGTCGCCGCCTTTGGCGTTGCCATATTTCTCGCGCAGTTTTGCGAGTTTTTCACTGTTCATGATGGTGGCCTCCTAGGGTCGGGTGGGACGTTTATTGTTGGGGATATGGCCGATCAAAATTTGCATCAGCCATCCTCGTCATGGCGCCAGGCGCCAAGCAATCGTGGCAAATCGCCAAACCGTGCAATCAGGCCGAACACAATCACCGCCACAGCCACAAACAGGACCGTCACGGACGCCATGGTCGGCGTATAGCCATATCGCAGGGAATTGAAGATCTTGATCGGCAGGGTCTCGACCGTGAAGCCGACCGCCATATAGGCAACGATATATTCATTGAGCGACAGCACGAACGCAAAGGCCATGCCCGAAATGATATAGGGCAGGATCAAAGGCAGGATCACGGTGCGCAGAATGGTCTTGTCATCAGCGCCCATGGTGGCGGCTGCTTCGACCAGACTGTCATCAACCGCATCAAACCCGAGTGTGAGTGTGACAAGCGGCAAGGTGACAAAGAAAATGCCGTGACTGATCACCACCGTCCATGGCTGCCCATAGGCCCCGGCCGTGGTCCAGAAACTCAGGAACCCAAGCGCGGTTATGACCGGGGGCAAAATAAACGGTGCCAGTCCGAGCACCTGGACAATCCGCGCCCAGGGCGCATGAAACCGCCACAGGAACCATGCCAGCGGAAAGGCGACAATCACCGAAAGACAGGATGCCCCGATCGCCACACCGACACTGTTAAACAGGGCCTGACGCCAACCGTCATCGGTGAAAATCTGGGCATACCAGTCCAGCGAGAAACCCTGTGGCGGGAAGGACAGCGATTTCTTTTCGTTGAATGACACCCCGGCAACCACGACAAGTGGCGCCGACAGAAACAGCACAAGCGATCCAAGAAACAGACGCAGGACAAATTTGTTGATCATGCCGCGTGCTCCTTTTTGCCATAGAGCAACGAAATCGCGACAAGCGACAGACTGACCAGCACCAGAAATACCGCCATTGCCGCTGCAAATGGCATGTTGGATTGATAGATCGCCTGATCCGTGATCAGAACCGACAATGTCCAGTGGGACGGTTTGCCCAGCAATTGCGGCAACAGATAACAGCCCAGCGCAAAGACAAACACCATGATCAGAGTGGAAACGATGCTGTTGCGAAGGGCTGGCACCACAACATTGGCAAAGCTGCGAACCGGTCCGGATCCGAGAGTCCGGGCGGCTTCGACCAGGGACGGGTCAAGACGCGACAAAGCGGGATACAGCACCAGAACGGTATAGGGGAATGTCTGATAGACCATACCGGTCATGACCGCGCCAAAGCTGGGCGACAAGGACATCGGTTTGTCCATGATCCCCAGCGACACCAGAAGATTGGTGATCCCGGCCGTCCGTGACAGCAAGGTCGACCAGCCAAAGCCGATCAGGACTTCTGACAGCGACAACACCGAGAGAAGAAACACCAGCCAGACAACCTGTGCCTGACGGCTCATACGGGTCAGGATATAGGTAAACGGGAAGGCCAGAACGACCGAAACCACCGCCACCAGTGCCGCCAAACCAATCGAAAAGCCCAGAATTCCGCCAAAGAACCCGGTCAGAAAGCGTGCATAGTTTTCAAAAACAAAGGCCGGTTCGTAAAACGCCCCCTGCACGCGCTGAAAGAATGAAACGGCAATCATGATCCCGAACGGGATCACAAAGAAAACCGTCAGCATTCCGGCCGGGAATGCGATGGTGGCGTAATCGGCATATTTTTGCGGTTTAAGCTTCATGCGTCCCCCAACACCACACAGGCTTCCCGCGGGAAGGACACAGAAACCCGGTCACCTGCCGTAACGTCGGGGCGGTCTGACGGGGTGGTTATCGCGGTAATCTGTTGACCGGACACATCAAGATAGAATTCGATACTGGCACCAAGATCACGGATATAGGACACCGTTCCTGTCAAAATGCCCGGGGCATTTGCCCCGTCATCTTTTGCAAGGCGGATATTTTCCGGCCTGACTGAAATGGTCACATCCCCCGATGCCGGGACATCATCGGCCAGCAACACGCCACCGGCAACGGCGATCTGGTCCGCCCCGTTGACCCGCCCGGTAATCAGATTGGTCATGCCGATAAAGTCAGCAACAAAGGCATCCTTGGGTTTGCGATAAATTTCGACCGGCGGGGCAACCTGATGAACCTTGCCCTGGGACATCACCACCACCAGATCGGCCATGGTCATGGCTTCGCGCTGGTCATGGGTCACGACAATGGTGGTAATTCCCAGCTTTTGCTGAAGCTGTTTGAGTTCGATCTGCATGCTTTCGCGCAATTTGGCATCCAGTGCCGAAAGCGGTTCATCAAGCAGGAAAAGTTTGGGTTCAAGTGCAAGCGCACGGGCAATCGCCACGCGCTGGCGCTGTCCACCCGACAGTTTGGCGACCGGACGGTCAGCCATATCTGGCAATTGTACCAGTTCGAGAAGACGTTTGACCGCCTTGAAACAATCGGCCTTTGATCCGCCGCGAATACGCAACGGATAGGCGATATTTTCGCCCACCGTCAGATGCGGGAAAAGCGCCAGGTTCTGAAACACCATGCCGAAATCACGCTGATGGGTGGGAATGCGCGTAACATCGTTTCCTTCAAGTAAGATCCGGCCATGGGTCGGATCTTCGAGCCCGGCAATCATCCGCAGCAAGGTCGTCTTTCCACAGCCCGACGGCCCCAGAAGACACACAAATTTCCCGTTGGGGATCGTAAGGCTGGTTTCATGAACGGCGGTAAAGTCACCGAACTTCTTTTCGATGGAATCAAAGACCAGACCAGACATTGGGCATCCTGTTTATGACATTGGACAAGGCAACCAGGCAGCAAGCCGTGGCCATGGTCGATGACCGGCAGGGTGATTTGCACCCCGGGCATGCTGCCTGTCTGCAAGATCAGCTGTTAAAAGCCGGACCCTGATTGGCAATTAGCCAACAATCAGTTCGGTCCATTTCTGCGACAGCCAGTCGGCGCGCTGCTGATACATGTCATAACGCGGAATGATCGGTTCGATTTCCGAGGAAACCGACGCGAATTCGGCATCGGTCAGACCGGTTTTGGCCCGCGGAATGGTCGGGGATGTGCCGACCTTGCGCGACAGCAATGCCTGGATTTCCGGCTGGCTCATGAAATCGATAAAGACATGGGCCAGATCGAGCTTTTCAGAAGCCTTGGAAACCGCCCAGCTGCCGGAATCGTTAATGCCGCCTTCTTTGGGGAAGGTCGAGCGCACCGGATAACCATCGGCCGCCGCAAGACCGGCAACATCGTGGTAATACTGGCCCATCGGGATTTCACCCGATTTGAGTGCCTGTTCGAACTGGGCCTCGTCACGATACCAAAGCTGCACGTTGTCTTTAAGTTCGGCCAGCTTGTCCATGACCTTGAGAATGCCTTCTTCGGTATCAAGGATTTCCTGACCACCGAAATAGGTCTTGGCCGTGACATCCAGCAGGAAGGAGTTGGTGACAAGCGCAAGAAGACCAAGCTGACCTTCACGTTCGGGTTTCCAAAGTTCGGCCCAGCTGGTCGGTGCTTCGCCAATCACGTCAGAGTTGGAAACAAGGGTGATGTACCAGGTAACCGCACCAACCCCGCAAACACTGCCATCATCATATTTGTTGATAAAGGCCGGGATGACATTTGCAACATTGGGCATTTTGGCCGGATCAAGTTTCGCCCAGATGCCAGCCGCCGAACCACGCAGCATGCTGACCTGTGAAATCATCGATACGTCGGCAGGTGCCTGACCGGCGCGCGCTGCCTGTTCAAGCTGCACCAGCCATGCTTCGCCCGTCGGCTGGGCAATCGATTCGACTGCAATGCCGGTCGCCTTGGTGAATTCCGGGAAGATATGCTTGTCGAAGCTGTCTTTGAAATACCCGCCATAAGCCCCGATCTTGAGGCTTTTTTCCTGGGCTTTCAGAATGCCCGGAAAACCCGTGATCCCCGCCATCGCAACCGCAGAACCGCCAGCAATCCCTGCCAGCACGGAACGGCGGCTGATACCCTTTTTCATGTCGTCCATGTGATCCACCTCTGATAATTGGCGGGTCTTGGCCCGCCTGTGTTTTTGTTTCTTGCCACCGCCTTTTCCCAGAACAGCGATGTCGTTTGCCTAGCAGATCAAATTGCGCGACCCGAAAAAATCACGTAATGCTGAAACTTACTTTGGGATTCTTCAAAGTAAGTCACGGGGGATGTGTCGGAATGGCGATGGAACAAACCGATCTCAAGCTTTTGCGTATTTTTCTGACCATCGTTGAAGCCGGCGGATTTGCGGCCGCACAAAGCGAACTCAATCTGTCGCTTTCGACCATTTCAAGTTATGTCACCGCCCTCGAAACAAGGCTTGGATTTAGCCTGTGCAAACGTGGGCGCAGCGGCTTTTCCCTGACCCGTGAAGGTCAGGTGGTATTCGAAGAAGCCCATCGCCTGTTCAAATCGGTATCGCATTATGAAACCAAGATGCGGTCGCTTCGCGACAAGCTTAATGGCACATTGACCATCGGTTTGACCGACAACACCATCACCGATCCGGGGGCGCGCCAGATTGAAAAAACCATCGCGCGTTTTGTCGAACAGGCCCCGGATGTAACATTGAATGTTGTGACCTATCCTCCCAATGATTTGCTGCGCGAAGTCGTGACCGGCGCCATTCAGGTCGGTGTCTGTGCCTTTCCCAAGACGGTTCTGGGGTTAAGCTACATCTCGCTTTATCCGGAAATGCACCGGTTTTATTGCGGGGTGGATCACCCGCTTTATCATCAACCCGACAGTGAAATCGACATTGACGAAATCCGGCGTTTCCGGATTGTCGGGCGCAAATTCTGGCTTGGCCGCGACCTTAAGGATTTTGCGATCGCCCGCCCGCACGCCACGGTTTCGGATATGGAGGCCGAGGCACGCCTGATTCTGTCGGGTGCGTTTCTGGGCTATTTGCCCGAACATTATGCCAAACAGTTCGTCGAAGCCGGGCGGATGCGCCCGATCCGCCCCGATCAGTTCTTTGTCGAGGCAATGTTTCAGGCAAGCTTTGATTCCAACAAGCAGCTTGATCCGGTTGCCGAGCTGTTTCTTGACCTTCTGATCGAAGACTTTGGCGCAAAGCGGGTGTGAATTTCAAATCACCGGCTGATCGGGCAATAGCAATATCGTCCAATACGCCCTGTCTGATCTGCCCGATAGTGGAGCCTGTAAGACTTGGCTCCTCGCCCACCAGCAAACCGGAACCGCCAGTCGCCCCCAAATGAACTGGCGCATAAAACAAATAGGAAATGTCGGAAATGTCACGCCCCGGACCTGCCCAAATCGGGCATTTCGACCCTGATACCATCAGACGCGGCGCGATCGCGTGCCTGCCACTTTTGCCAAGCACCATTATCTTTGGCGCGGTGCTTGGCGTTCTTGCGTCCCAGCGCGGCTTGTCGCTGGGCGAACTTCTCTTCATGAGCCTGACGGTCTTTGCCGGATCAGCCCAGTTCGTGTCGGTTGATCTGTGGCGCGAAACCATTCCGGCCGCCACCATCATCATCGCAACAGCGGTGATCAATATGCGCTATATCCTGATTGGTGCGTCGCTTCGCCCGGTATTTCGCGGTCGTCCGCTTTGGGTCAAGGTTTGCGGCATGCATATGGTGGCCGATGAAAACTGGGCGGTGACCATGACCCAGCCAAACCTTGCCAATCCGGGCTTTCTGCTGGGTGGCGGGATCTTTCTTGGTGTGGTCTGGGCGACGGGCAATATTGCCGGTTACCTGCTGGGCGGGGGCATTCCCGACCCGGAAGTCTATGCGCTTGATTTCGCCTTTACCGCGGTCTTTGCCGCCCTGACCATTGGCATGTGGAAGGGCAAGGTTGACCTTTTGCCATGGGTGGCCGCCGCGATCGGATCGATCATCGGGCATTATACCCTGCCCGGCACCTGGTCGATCCTGGCCGGGGCGGGGGCCGGTGTTGTCACCGCGGCCCTGACATGGCGCCCGGATATGGATGATGACAGTCTTGAGGCCGAGTTTGCCGTGGAAGGCCGCGATGCCTATGGCGCCCCCGAAGGCACCGTCAACACCGGCAACACCGGCAACAGAGCGACCCTCAGCCCGGAGGCCGGCAAATGACCCAGTTCCCTGATCTGACGACTTTCAGCCTTGAAGCCGTTTTGACCATCCTTGGCATGGCGGCTGTAACATATGGCATGCGTCTGGGCGGGCTTTTGATGGCCGATCGGTTGCCGCAACATGGCCGCTGGGCGCATGTGCTCGAACGTCTTCCCGGTGCGGTTCTGATTTCGGTCTGGGTGCCCAGTGCGCTTTCGGCCGGGGTCATCGGCATCGCCGGTGCGGCAGCAACAGTCGTTACAATGGCGCTTGCACGTAACCTGTTTGCGGCAATGGCCGTGGGGATGGTTCTGGTGGGTATTGGCCGATATTTCATTGGTATTTAGAGTGAACGATTCCCAAAGCGAAAATCCGCCTTCATCTGGAGCGGATTTTCGCGTCGCCAATATTTAATCAACACGCGAATACCTTAGGTCTCATTCACCGCTTTCACTTGACGGAGCTGTGTTAGACGTCCCCGAAGCTGAGCTTCCAGTCTGGAAACATCCTCAGGAGATTTTTCTTCCTTTGCTTCCTGCCTGAGCTCACAAATTTTTTGAAGCTGGCGATTGGGCACCGTTACACCGGTGCCCTTAACGATAACGCCCGTTACTTCTGCAGGTCGCAGACGTCTGGAACGCTCCTTAGCTTGGGAATGAGAATGGCCATGACGACGCAGAGTCTTTTTCAACTTCCAAACCATATCCTCAGGAACGCTCTCTCCGGAGATTGTAACATCATCGACGTATACCGTTAACTTACACCCCGCATGGGAAACTAACTTTTCTATCTCTTCCCACATATCTATGTAGCAGTAGAACGCCAGTATTGGACTACACGGACTACCTTGAGGCAGCGCATCATCTTTCGTCACCAACCGAGCAATTATGTGCGCTACATCCGAGGAACATTCCATTCGTGTTCGGAAAAACCAGACAACTTTATTGTACGAGCAACTTGGAAAGAAGTTGTCTATATCAAGCAGTCTGATCGACTTTCCACCCACATGCTGCGCGGCATTTTCAACGTATGACCGACCCTTTACCGGCGAGAAAAGGTAGTCCGGAGCGGAAATTCGACCAAAAAGATCTGCTATTCTGCTTTGAACCGTTTTCAGTGGGGGTATCGGAGAAGAAATATCCCTATAACCGCCACTTTTCTTTGGCTTCTGGAAATCACGGTACCTCTTTTCTAGCTCAGAGATTCTTTTCAAAGCCGGAAGTGAGACTTGTAAGAGTGCAGCCAGCTTTGCCTTTGACCGTAGACGAAAGAAAGGGCTATCTCGCAGATTGTAATTAGATTTAGCCATTGGCGGTTTTTGCTTCTACAAACTGCAAAAACTGCAAAACCTTTCCAGCAATGGCAGATTTTGCTCGCCTAGCCTTTGAAGGGTTCTCTAGGTTCTCAGAAAAAAATAAAATTGACGAAGGAGCAATCCCAAAAGCATCAGAATACTTTTGAATAACTTCCATTGAAGGCACCTTCTTACCATTCTCAAGTTCTGAGACATATGATTTTGACAAGCCCAGCCTGTCAGCTAGTTCTTGTTGTTTCATATCGTGATAAACACGTATGAGGCGGAGCGCTTCCGCAAGCATAAGAAAATTCCTTTCACATAAAGGATACAATGGAAGCGACTTAGCTATCGGGGTCTCCGGTCAGAAATTTCCAAATTCGCCAAAGGCGAAAGAGAAACATACCAAGCCGAATAGTCCATTTTAGCAGGAACGGGGCACGCAACCATTTAGGCCACTTACTCGTTCTTTTCAGTCGCTGTTGTCGTTTGTTAGTCTTCAAAACCATATTCTAGTTTCCTTCTTGCACCCCCAGACTCACCATGAGTTGGGTGTCGCCACGGGCAAGAAGCATGGATAACGACAACTAAACCAGAGTACCAAGAGACCCGCAGGTCGCCGCGGGTCTCTGCTTTCCTCGGCCAGTCCTCGGCTATCCCTCGTGGGTGTCCGGGGCCTTGAGGCCGACTAAGCGGTAGGGAGCCAATGCCCCCCGCGAGCCCGAAGACTCAAGATATGGCAACTTTTACTTCCACTTGGACTAACTGCTCACATGATAGCGCCGCACCAACAAAAAGCAAGAACTAAATTCGCTTTAAGCGAACCATTTTCGCAAAATAAAAAGGGCTACCCTCACATGAAGGCAGCCCTTACCTTGCTCTGAGACATTGTGCGACTTAGGCAGCAACCATGTTTTGTTCACGGGTGGACTCGAACTTGAGGTTCGGCCAATCGCGTTGCGTGGTTTCAAGATGCCAGGCGTTACGCGCGATAAAGACCAGTGTGTCGTCATGGTCTTCAAACAGTGCCGACTGGTTTGAATCGCGGAACTTCTTGATCTCAAGCGGGTCATCGCCCATGACCCAGCGCGCGGCATAGGCCGGGGTCTGTTCGAAATGGACCTTGATGCCATATTCAGCCGCGATGCGTTCCTTGAGAACTTCGAACTGAAGCTGCCCGACCACACCGACGATCCAGTCCGCCCCCATCATCGGCTTGAACACCTGGGATGCGCCTTCTTCGGCAAGTTGTTCAAGGGCACGCTGAAGGTGCTTGCCCTTAAGCGGGTCATCAAGACGGACTTTCTGCAGCAATTCCGGGGCAAAGGCCGGAACACCACGGAAGCGAAGGTCTTCGCCCTCGGTCAGGGTATCACCAATACGCAGCGTGCCGTGGTTCGGAATACCGATAATGTCGCCCGGCCATGCTTCTTCGGCAATGTCACGTTCATTGGCAAAGAACAGCATCGGGTTATGCACCGCCATCTGTTTGCCCGCACGGACATGTTTAAGCTTCATGCCGCGCTTGAAATGGCCCGAACACAGACGGATGAATGCAATACGGTCGCGGTGGTTCGGGTCAATGTTTGCCTGAACCTTGAACACAAAGCCTGCAACCTTTGGTTCGACTGCTTCGACCAGACGGGTTGCAGCTTCTTGCGGGCGCGGTGTCGGGGCGATATCGCCAATGCCGCGCAGCAATTCACGCACGCCAAAGTTATTGACTGCCGACCCGAAGAAGACCGGGGTCAGATGCCCTTCGCGGTAGCTTTGCAAATCGAATGGCGGGCAGATTTCGCGCACCATTTCGACTTCTTCGCGCAGCTTTTCCAGAAGATAATCCGGGATCAGTTCATCAAGCTTGGGATCATCAAGGCCTTTGATCGGGATCGCTTCCTTGACGACATTGCCGCCTTTTTCCATGAACAGAAGCTGATCATTGACCACATCGTAACAGCCATGAAAATCACGGCCCGACCCGATCGGCCATGTTACCGGCGAAACATCAAGGGCCAGGTCCTGTTCGATCTGATCAATCAGTTCGAACGGATCGCGGGATTCACGGTCAAGCTTGTTGACAAACGTCGTGATTGGCACGTCACGCAGACGGCAGACCTCAAACAGTTTGCGGGTCTGGGCCTCGATACCCTTGGCACCGTCAATCACCATGACGGCGGAATCAACCGCGGTCAGCACGCGATAGGTATCTTCGGAAAAGTCTTCGTGGCCCGGCGTATCAAGCAGGTTGAAGATGTTCTTTTCAAACTCGAAGGTCATCACAGCCGAAGACACGGAAATACCGCGGTCCTGTTCGATCTTCATGAAGTCCGAACGTGCGCCGCGCTGTTCCTTTTTTGCCTTCACCGCACCGGCCATCTGAATGGCACCCCCGAAAAGCAGCAGCTTTTCGGTCAGGGTCGTTTTACCCGCATCCGGGTGGGCAATGATGGCGAAGGTACGGCGACGCGATACCTGCTGGTCAATCATCGACATGGTTATCAACTTTAATCCGATATGAATTTCTTGGCGCGCAATGTAGCGATTTTTACGCCCAATGCCACCGTGAAATCGTCATATCGGGCATGTAGGGCTGCAATCAGCCCAGCCAAATCTGCGAAATCACCCCGATTGCGAACGATCCGACCAGCGCATAGGCCAGATACAGGACAAAGATGGGCTTTTTCACCAAGGCAAACACCGCAATTGCCGCCGGAATTGATGACACGCCGCCCGCGACCAGAAACGCCATCGCCGCCCCTGATTGCATGCCCTGGGCAATCAGGCCCTGCATCACCGGAAGGGCGGCGTAACCGTTCAAATAGGCCGGAACACCAACAAGGGTGGCAATGGCAATCGGACCAATACCATCCCCGCCAAGCAGGCCGCTGACACTTTCGGCCGGAACATAGGCCACCATCATACTTTCGAGCAAAAAGGCAAAAGCCATCCATTTGCCAAGGAAGAACATGTTTGAAAGCGCTGATTTGCGGAACCTGGTCACCCGGTCGCCATCCTGCCAGAATTTCCAGACGACATCCTTGGGCGCGCGCACCTTGGCCCCGCCGCATCCGCCATTGCCAACCCCGTCGCGCAGCGGATCAGTGAGGAACCCGCGCCCCACCAGCCACATGGTGCCAAACCCGCCCATCAGACCAAGCGCGATGGCGGCAATCATTTTGATCACCGCAAAATCGGTTCCCAAGGTGCCCGCCGTCAGAACAAACATTGCCGGATCAATTACCGGCGATGCCAGCCAGAATGCCATAACCGGGGCAAGCGGAACCCCCATGGCCAACAGGGCCGCAATCAGCGGAATAACCCCGCAGGAACAAAACGGAGACAAGGCCCCGAATGCGGCCGCGGTAAAGACCATGCGCACCGGATGCCCGGCAAAGGCCCGCGAGATCAGGTTATCCGCCCCGCTTGCCGTGGCATAGGCGGCAATTGCGATCGACAACAACAAATAGGGCGCGGTCCCGATAAAGGCATCAAGGGTGAATTCAATGCTTGGCACCAGTTGCGCAGGATCGAACAGATAGACCGCCAGCAAAATCACCAGTCCCGCCAACAGAACGCGGTCAAAATGACGGACTGAAACGCCGATGCGGCGGAGTTGGATTGTCAGGGCAGTCATATCCATATCCCTAGAAAATTAGTTATATTATCCCAAACAAAAGACCCGCTTATGCAAGGGCCTTGGAATCCTTGTTACTTGCGGCACCGGTTTCGGTTGTGGAACCGCCTGATGACAAGGGTGAAAGATCAACACCGCTGCAACATTCATCGGCAATGAAGCCGACGATATTTTGCATCACGTCAAAATCCGCCCGGTTGCGGGTTTCACGGCCCTGCTTTTCCTGGGTGACAAGACCGGCCTGAACCAGCGTGCCAAGATGATGCGCCAGGGTCGATGCCGGCAATCCAAGCAAACGGCCAATATCACCAATATTCAACCCATCGCGTCCGGCCTTGACCAGTTGGCGATAGATTTTCAATCGGGCTTCATGACCCAGTGCCGCAAAGGCAGGTGCGATGTCTTTTTCTTTCATGTCGCAATCATAACTATATTTCTAGTTATTTAAACATATTTTTTGCGCTTCGAATAAAGCATTGATTTCAAAACATAAATTTTGAACCCGGGTTTAAAACAAGATCATGACACGCAATTGTCACTTGCCAATTGATCAATATGTCGATAATTCCAGACATATGGACACAAACAACGCAATTACCGCCCTGGCCGCATTGGCACAGGAACACAGACTGGCTGCTTTTCGCTTGCTGGCCGCGACCGGTGAAACCGGCATGGCCGCCGGGGAACTGGCACGCCAGATCGGCATTCCGCACAACACAATGTCATCGCATCTGGCGACATTGAGCAATGCGGGACTGATCACCGCCACGCGTGATGGCCGATCCATGATTTATCGCATTGTGCCCGCCGCCATGCGGGCGTTGCTGGGATTTCTGACCGATGATTGCTGTCAAGGGCGCCCGGAACTTTGCGGGCTGGCACCGGTGACGGCACCAAAGACAGAATGCTGTTAATTCAATCTGCCTTTCAGGGGACAAACACATGTCTGATGGAACCTATAACGTGCTTTTCCTGTGCCGGGCCAATTCGGCGCGCAGCATCCTGGCCGAAGCCATCCTGAAAAAGGAAGGTCACGATCATTTCTTTGGCTTTAGCGCCGGGTCCTACCCACGGGGCGAAATTCACCCCTATGCGCAGGAGCTTCTGAGCAGCCTTGGGCACGATATCAGCAGCTTTTCCTCCAAGGCGATGGAGGTCTATTCCGAACAGGACGAGATCAAATTTGATTTCGTCTTTACGGTCTGTGACGCCACCGCCAATGAAGATTGCCCGATCTTCCCCGGATCCCCGATGACCGCCCATTGGGGTGTGCCCGACCCGGCCGCGGTTACCGGCAGCGACGCCGAAAAACGACTGGCCTTTGCCGATACCTATCGGATGTTGCGCAACCGGATTTCGATTTTCACAAGTCTGCCTTTTGCGTCGCTTGATCGCCTGTCGCTGCAAAAGGAAATCGACAGGATCGGCCATATTTCAGATCGCGAGGATGCATGACACAGAAAAAGGACACCGCCGCCATGGGATTGTTTGAACGCTACCTTACGGTCTGGGTCGCGGTCAGCATCGTGGCAGGCATTGTGCTTGGCGAACTGTTTCCGGCCCTGTTTCAGGCGATCGGCAATCTGACGGCCTATGAGATCAATTTGCCGGTGACTATTCTGATCTGGTTGATGATCGTGCCGATGCTGATGAAGGTCGATTTTGGCGCCCTGCACGAAGTCGGTCGGCAATGGCGCGGCATTGGCGTGACGCTTGGCGTGAACTGGCTGATCAAGCCGTTCACCATGGCAGCCCTTGGCTGGCTGTTTATCGGGTTTCTGTTTCGCCCGCTTTTGCCCGAAGCCCAGATTGAAAGCTATATCGCGGGCCTGATCCTTTTGGGGGCGGCACCGTGCACGGCAATGGTGTTTGTCTGGTCGCACCTGACCAAGGGGGATGCCAATTTCACCCTGACGCAGGTGGCCCTTAACGACACCATCATGATTTTCGCCTTTGCCCCGATTGTTGCACTGTTGCTTGGTATTTCGGCGATTACCATTCCGTGGGAAACCCTGACCATTTCGGTCGTCGCCTTTATCGTCATTCCGGTGATTGCCGGTCAGGTGATCCGAAGCCGGGTGATGAAAGGCGGCATTGATCATTTCAATGCATTTGATGCCCGACTCAAACCGGTTTCGATGATTGCCCTGCTGACAACACTGGTCTTGCTGTTTGCCTTTCAGGGGCAACAGATCATTGCCCAACCGATCATCATCGCGCTTCTGGCCGTGCCGATCATTTTGCAGACCTATTTCATTGCTGCCATCGCCTATGTCGCCAACAAGTTTCTGGGGGTGGAGCACAGGATTGCCGCCCCGTCGGCAATGATCGGTGCTTCAAACTTCTTTGAACTGGCGGTCGCCACCGCCATTGGCCTGTTCGGCTTTTCATCGGGTGCGGCATTGGCGACCGTGGTCGGCGTTCTGGTCGAAGTTCCGGTGATGTTGTCGCTGGTTGCCATTGCCAACCGGTCACGTGGCTGGTTCGCATCAAACACCGCCCCGCAAAACAAGTAATCAACGCATTCAGGTTATCGAGATGAGCAAGAAAATACGCATCGGCATCAACGGTTTCGGCCGCATGGGGCGGCTGGTTTTACGGGCGGGCTGGGGTCACCCGAACCTTGAATTTGTTCATATCAATGAAATCCGGGGCGGAGCCAAAACCGCGGCCCATCTTCTGGAATTTGATTCGGTTCATGGCCGCTGGCCCAACCGGGTTGATTGCATCAATGATCAGGTGGTGATTGATCAGACCCACAAGATTTCGTTTACCGAAAACGCCACACCGGCCGACACCGACTGGATCGGCATGGGGTGCGACATCGTTCTGGAATGCACCGGCAAATTCAAAACGCCCGAAACGCTTCAGCCCTATTTTGATCAGGGTGTGAAAAAGGTCATTGTCGCAGCCCCGGTCAAGGAAGGTGCGCTTAATATCGTCTTTGGGGTCAATGATGATCTTTATGATCCGGCGACACATCATCTTTTGACCGCGGCAAGCTGCACCACCAATTGTCTGGCCCCGGTGGTCAAGGTCGTGCATGAACAACTTGGCATCAAGCATGGTTCGATCACCACCATCCATGATGTGACCAACACCCAGACGATTGTCGATCTTCCGCATAATGACTTGCGCCGGGCGCGGTCGTGCCTCCAATCCCTGATCCCGACCAGCACCGGCTCCGCCACCGCGATCACGATGATTTATCCGGAATTGGCAGGCAAATTGAACGGGATTGCCGTGCGTGTGCCGCTTCTGAACGCATCACTGACCGATTGCGTATTTGAAGTCGCACGCGATACCGATCTTGAAACGGTCAATCGCCTGATGCGCGAGGCATCGGAAACCTATCTTGCCGGTATTCTGGGCTATGAAGACCGCCCGCTGGTCAGTGTTGATTACCTTAATGACAGCCGGTCTTCGATCATTGATGCCGGATCGACCATGGTGATCGACAAGCGACAGGTCAAAATACTGGCCTGGTATGACAATGAATGGGGCTATGTCTGTCGTATGGCGGATCTGGCTGCCAAAGTCGCGCAATCGCTTTAGGAATGCCGATCATGTCATCTGCCATTCGAAATTATGCACTTGTGACCGGGGCCTATTGGGGCTTCACGCTGACTGACGGGGCGTTGCGGATGCTGGTGCTGTTGCATTTCCATGCCCTTGGCTATTCGGCATTTGAAATAGCCCTTCTGTTCATCCTTTATGAAGTGGCGGGGATTGTAACCAATCTGGTTGGCGGATGGCTGGCACAAACACGCGGGCTGCGCTTTACCCTTTATAGCGGATTGATCCTTCAGATCGCATCGCTTGCTGCCCTTTCGCAAACACAGGCCGATTGGGCACCGGCCATTTCGGTTATCTATGTCATGGGACTTCAGGCCGCATCGGGTGTGGCCAAGGATCTGACCAAGATGTCGAGCAAATCGGCAATCAAGGTTCTGGTGCCCGCCGATGCCGGGGGGGCGCTTTTCAAATGGGTTGCCCTTTTGACCGGGTCGAAAAACGCCCTTAAAGGGGTCGGCTTTTTCATGGGCGGTGCGCTTTTGTCCTGGCTTGGATTTTCCGGGGCGTTGCTTGCCATGGCGGTCGGTCTTGCCATCACGCTGATCGCGGTTGCGATGTCACTGGGCAATGCGATGTCCGGACCGTCAGAAAAGATCAAACCCAAATTCCGTGACGTCTTTTCGCGTGACCGCAAGATCAATGTCCTGTCGGCGGCCCGGCTTTTCCTGTTCGGGTCGCGTGATATCTGGTTTGTGGTCGGCCTGCCGGTGTTTTTGGCCGCCGAACTGGGCTGGAACCATATCGAGGTCGGCACCTATATGGCGCTTTGGGTAATCGGATACGGCTTCATTCAGTCCTTCGCCCCCAAAATGCTGCGGGCCGGATCACACGAACCCGATGGCCGCACCGCCCGGTTCTGGATCGCAGCCCTGATCGCGGTGACCACTGCCATTGCCGCAGCCGTCACACAGGGGATTGCGCCGCAACTTGCAGTTCTGGGCGGGCTTTTGGTGTTCGGGATTGTCTTTGCCGTGAACTCGTCGCTGCATTCCTATTTGATCCTTGCCTATGCCGATGGCGACAAGGTCGCGATGAATGTCGGGTTTTATTACATGTCCAATGCCATCGGGCGGCTTTGCGGGACCATTCTGTCGGGCGTTGCCTATTCCTATGGCGGGCTGGTCGGATGTCTTGTGACATCGATCGCGTTTTTGACCATCAGCTGGATCATCAGTGCCGCCCTTCCGGCAAGAAGCGCCGTCACACCGCAGAGTTGAACAAAAAAGTTCTTTCGCAGATGCGGGATAAATGACTGAAAAGACTCACAATCCGGATTCACGAAAATTTCATCGTGCAAAAAACCGTGACAAGACACTGCATATAGGGGTACGATTCCAATTAACGGTCAATCACTGGACCGCAGGAGGGGTTCCCGAGTGCCGCGAAAAAGCGTCTTACAACGAGAATTTTCGCCCCCCGGATCGCACATGCAACATGTTGTGACCGGCGGAAACTCCTACCGCCACTTCCATCGCAAGATGAAAATTGAATGCGCGCCTTTCCATGACGGAATGGCGCGTTTTGCTTTTTTGGCACATTTGATGAGGTGATCGTCATGGGTAAGCGCGCAGCACGCCGTCGTAACCGTCCGCAACAGTCCGACAACAATGTCCATGAACTGTTTGATGAAAAGAACGCTGACTGGCACCCGCTTCAGGGGGAAGCCCCAGAACAGAAAGGACAACGCGATCAAAGCTACCGCCGCAACATCCGCCCGAAAAGTGAAAACCAGGCCGCATTGATGGAGGCCATTGATGCCTTCAACCTGGTCCTTGCCCTTGGCCCGGCAGGCACCGGTAAAACCTATATCGCGGTTTCCAAGGCGGTCGAGGCCCTTGACCGCGGGGATATCGGCCGTATCGTTCTGGCCCGCCCGGCTGTTGAAGCCGGGGAAAATATCGGCTTCCTGCCCGGCGATGTCGAAGCCAAGATGGCACCTTATCTTCGCCCGCTTTATGACGCGCTTAATGATCGCCTTGGCACCAAGCGCCTGCGCACATACCTTTCGGACGGCACGATTGAGATTGCCCCGATCGGCTATATGCGTGGCCGTACCCTGAACAATGCCTTCGTCGTCATCGACGAAGCCCAGAACTGCACATACGGGCAGCTTAAAATGCTGGTGACGCGTCTGGGCTGGAATTCCACCATGATCCTGACCGGCGACCCGGATCAGACCGACCTTCTGCCGGAAATGTCGGGTCTTTCGGAAATGTCCGAACGACTTGAAAATGTCGAAGATGTCGCCTGTGTCCAGCTGCGCGACAAGGACATTGTTCGCCATCCGCTGGTTGCAAGCATGCTTACGGTTCTCTGATTTCGGTCATCAAGTTCCGACACAGCAAACCAAAGAAGAAAAAAGGACGGGCCCCGAAAGGGCCCGTCACTTTTGATATAAGAAAGACATCAAAGACCACATCCGGTCGGGAAATCAACGCCCCATCGCGGCGACTTCGCTTCCGGCGTTGGACACCGGGATGTCGTGTTGACCGGCGCGTTTGGCGCGACCGGTGTGCCAGAATTCCGGGTCTTCGGTATAGCCGCTATATTCATCGAGATGGATGTCTTCGGGCGGTTCGGGATGGATGGTAATATCAAGATCGGGATATTCGGAACGGATGCTGTCCATCACCTGATGGCAGATGGTGTGGGCTTCGCGCATCAACATCCCACCATCCATGATCAGTTCGATCTCGGCAAAGCGATGCACGCCCGATGACCGTGTGCGCAGGCGGTGAATGCCGATCACCGACGCGTTTTTCATAGTCAGTTCAATGATGCGCTGGCTGTCGGAATCGGGCAGTTCCGCATCCATCAGGACCTTGACCGAATTGCGTCCGACCTTTATCGCGGAAAACAGCAGGAAGCTTGCCACCAGTGCTCCGATTGCCGGATCGGCCCAGGCAAATCCCGATACCCCGGCAAACAGGGCAATGATCACGGCAAGGTTGGCCAATATGTCGCTGCTGTAATGCATGGAATCGGCATCAACCGCGACGGAGCCCGACATTCGCACCGCCTTGCGCTGCAAAAGTACCAGACCAACTGTCATGACAAGTGACACTGCCATGATCCAGATGCCTTCATAGGCAAAGGAAATCTGTTTGGGTTCATTGAGCCTTGATGCGGCCTCGGCCAGGACCAGAACAGCCGCCCCGATCATGAAGGCCGACTGAAACAGCCCGGCAAGGGGTTCTGCCTTGCCATGGCCGAAACGGTGATCATGATCGGCCGGGCGCCATGCCGAACGGACTGCCATGAAGTTGATCACAGACGTGCCGACATCAAGCATACTATCAATCATGGAGGACAGCAGACTAACCGAGTCCGTCAGGAACCAGCCAACAGCCTTGATGATGATCAGGGTCGCAGCAATGACAATGGAGGCCGTCGTTGCACGACGTGCCCACATTTCTTTCTGCGCTATGTCAATGACGGGACATTGACTCATACGTTGTTGACCTCTGGCCGCCCAATCTGCCACCTGACAGCGGTTTTATAGCCTGTTTGAGCATAATATGTAATGACTATTGCCATATTTTCGCCCAGCGTTGTGCAGCAAATAGCGCATATTTGATATTCCGCAAGGTTTCCAAGCCTGTTTTAAGGGATTATATCTCGCAATCGGGCGCACAAGAGAGAACCTAATGATTGTAGAGATCGGACATTACGCACTGATATTGTCACTTGTTGTGGCACTCGCCCAGTCGACCTTGCCGTTTTTGGCCGCATCGCGCAGAGACCCGGTTCTTTTGATGGTGGCGCCGCGACTGGCGATTACCTGTTTTGCACTGGTCGCCGCCAGTTTTCTGGCGCTGACCTATGCATATGTGGCGTCTGATTTCTCAGTTCTCAATGTTCTGTCAAACAGCCATACCTCCAAACCGATGATCTACAAGATCACCGGTGTGTGGGCGAATCACGAAGGATCGATGCTGCTTTGGGTGATGATCCTGACCCTGTTTGGTGGTGCGGTTGCCGCGTTCGGGCGCAATCTTCCGCCAACGCTTCTGGCCCGCGTGCTGGGCGTTATGGGGCTGATTGGTGTTGGCTTTATTCTGTTTATCGTTCTGACCTCAAACCCGTTTGAGCGCGTGATCAATCCGCCGCTTGACGGTGAGGGCATGAACCCGTTGCTGCAAGATCCGGGCATCGCCATCCATCCGCCCTTCCTGTATCTGGGCTATGTCGGGTTTTCCGTTGCCTTTGCCTTTGCAGTCGCCGCCCTGATTGAAGGACGGGTTGATCCGGCATGGGCGCGCTGGGTCCGCCCATGGACGCTGGCGGCATGGGTGTTTCTGACCGCCGGTATCGGGCTTGGTTCCTGGTGGGCCTATTACGAGCTTGGCTGGGGCGGCTGGTGGTTCTGGGATCCGGTGGAAAACGCATCCTTCATGCCCTGGCTTGCCGGTACGGCGCTGTTGCATTCGGCGATTGTGGTTGAAAAGCGTGATGCGCTGAAAAGCTGGACCATCTTTTTGGCGATCCTGGCCTTTTCGTTCTCGTTGCTTGGGACGTTTCTGGTGCGTTCCGGGGCGCTGACATCGGTTCATGCCTTTGCCACCGATCCGACGCGCGGCGTATTTATTCTGTTCTTGCTGTTTATTACGGTTGGCGGGTCGCTTGGCCTTTATGCATGGCGTGCGCCCAACCTTCGGGGTGGCGGACTGTTCCAGCCGATTTCGCGCGAAGGCGCACTTGTGTTTAACAATGTGCTGCTTTCGATTGCGGCGGCCATGGTGTTGCTGGGCACGCTTTATCCGCTGTTGCTTGAAACCGTGACCGGGGAAAAGATTTCGGTAGGTGCGCCGTTCTTCAACGCGACCTTTGTGCCGATCATGACCCCGGTCATCATTGCCATGGCACTGGGTCCGCTGATGCCGTGGAAACGTGCCGACCTTTTGGGCGTGTTCAACAAGCTCAAGATCGCGCTGGCGGCCACGGTTCTGGTCGTTCTGGTCACCTTGTGGCTTGCCGGCGGGCCGGCCTTTGCCCTGTTCGGGCTTGGACTGGCGACCTGGCTGTTTGTCGGGTCGATCCTTGAATGGGCCGGGCGGATCAAGCTTTTGCGCGATCCGTTCGCCACCAGTCTTCGTCGGATGAAGAACCTTCCGCGTTCGGCCCATGGCACCATGCTGGCCCATGCCGGGGTGGCAATCGTGGTTGCCGGGATTACCGGATCACAAGCCTGGACCGAGGAAGCCGTGCAGTCGCTTGCGGTCGGGGAAAGTGCACAAATTGCCGATCATACCTTTACACTTAGCGCGATCCGGGAATATCAGGGGCCGAACTTTGTCGCCCGTGAAGCAACCATCACCATAGCCACACCGGGTGAACGCACGGTCATTCTGACGCCTGAAAAACGTGTCTATACGGTCGAAGGCATGCCCACCACCGAGGCCGGGATTCAATCAAGCTTTACCGGCGATATCTATGCCGTGATCGGCGATCAGGATGAAAGCGGCAAGTGGATCACGCGGTTCTATGTCAAACCGATGATCCCGTGGATGTGGGCCGGCGGCCTGATCATGGTGTTTGGCGGTCTGATGTCGCTTTCGGACAGACGTTACCGGATTGGTGCGCCGACCCGTTCCCACAAGGCAGCGGCCAAAGCCGTTCCCGCAGAATAAGCGTCAGGGCTAGGAAACCTTCATGACCATCTGGATTGTTCTTGCCGCCATTACGCTTCTTGTTGCGGGCTTTGTTCTTTGGCCGGTCCTGCGTCAACGTGAAACGGGTGCCGATGCTGCGTCTGATGACGACGATCAAAACGGCAATAACGAACTGAACCATGATCTTGCGGTTTATCGTGACCAGCTGGCCGAGATCGAGCGCGATATCGAACGCGGTGTCCTTAGCACCGAACAGGCCAATGCGGCACGTATCGAAGTACAACGCCGTATCCTGAATGCGGATCAGCGCATCAAGGCCCGGGAAAGCGGTGCGACATCCGGCATCGGCAAGCCGTCACTTCGGATATATTCCGCCCTTGCGATTGTGCTGTTTCTGATTGGCGGGTTCGGGCTTTATCTTGATCTTGGCAGCCCCGATATGCCCGACCGGCCGATTGCTAGCCGGGCTGATGAAATCAATGCCATCCAACAGGCAGAATCAATCAATAGCGACCGGCTTGCCGCACTCAACCGTGCGGTCAGTGATCTTTCGCAAAAGCTGATTGCCGATCCGGAAAACCTTAAGGGGTGGGAACTGCTTGGCGCCAGCCTGATGGCGCTTGGCCGCCCGGTCGAGGCACAGACTGCGTTTCTTGAGGCCGTCAAACTGTCTGATCGCGATGGCGATTATCTTGCCATGTATGCCGAAAGCCTGATCCGGGGCGACAATGGCCAGATCAATGCGGCCGCACGCGGAGTCCTTAAAGAAGCCGCGACAACCCAAAGCGGCGACCCGCGCATCCAGTATTATCTGGGCCTTGCCGATGCACAGGATGGCAATATTGCCGCGGCTGTTGATCGCTGGATCGCACTTGCCAACAGTGCCCCCGCTGATGCGGCCTGGTTGCCGATGGTGGTTGCCCGGATCAAGGATGCCGCCCTTGCCCAGGGAATTGATATCGAAGGGCGACTTGATGTCGCAAAGGCCGCGCCATCCGATGGTCCAAGCCAGGACGATGTCGCCGCCGCCCAGCAAATAACACCCGAAGAACGTCAGGACATGATCAATTCGATGGTCGATGGACTGGCTGACCGTCTTGACGGCAATCCAGACGATCCGGAAGGCTGGGCACGGCTGATGCAGGCCTATATGGTGCTGGGGAAACAGGACAAGGCACAGGCCGCCTATCAGAAGGCATCGGATGTGTTTGCCGATCAGCCCGACCTCGTCGCCCGGTTTGATGCATTGGCAAAAGAGATCGGGATCACAGCAAACTAGATCCCGACCAAGCCGCTCCCGATGATCGGGGCTGGAAATTCGCGGAATGGCGCTGTAAAACTGTTTGCAGTTGATGAACCTGGCAACCATTCCCCGACACGTTGCCAGCCGGGCGATACCACCCGTTTTCACCCATCATGATCCGCCCGAAAATCCGGCGGATACGGCGGTGATAAAAATATCCCTTCTCCCCTTCCACCACCACTTATGAGATATTATATTTCATACGTAAGAATAATGATTTCTACTTTAACAAGGCCTTATTGATTTGATTTTCGTGTCAAAGTATGAGAACCAGTCTTAAGGGTAGCTAATTTAGCAAATTGCTATTCTAGGATATGGGGTGCGGTCGATGGTTGGGGAACCATCGTTCTCTTTTCTTTTTATAATTCAAGAGATTCGCAGAGCGGGAAACAGGGACGGGGTATAGGATAACTACCCACCCGATTGGATAATGGGTGCAATGTCGGCTCACGCAAATGGCATAACGAACAATCTGTTGCTGATTGAAGATAATCCGGGTGACGCACGTCTTGTGCGCGAAGCTCTTCGGGAATTCAAACGCCCGGTGGAGCTGCATCACGTCAAGGATGCCACGACAGCATTGCAGTTCCTGCAGCAAGACGGCCCCTATCGGAATGCGCCGCGCCCGCGCCTGATTCTTCTTGATCTCAATATGCCGCGCAAGGATGGTCGCGAAATGCTGCGCGATATCCGCAATGATCCCAATTCGGCATCAATCCCCGTCATTGTCCTGACCACGTCGGGTGCGGACCACGATGTCGATCTTTGTTATGCTGCCGGGGCAAACTGTTATTTGCGCAAACCGGTCGATGTGACAGAATTCATCGATCTGATGAAAATGATCGAATCCTTCTGGCTGGGGCTGGCTTTAACCCCAACGCCTTAACCCACCTGCCAGCGAGACGCGCATGTCCCGCCTGCCAACATCTTCTTCGCGTTACGCCGCATGCAAAGCCATCGGCCGCTTTGTCCATTGTCAGCTTCGCAGACCGACTGCTGGCATATGGGCGCTGTTTGCGACCCTGGTGTTTGCAATCACCACCCTGTCACTGACGGTCAGCATGACCCATTCAGTACGCGATGCGCTGCGCCAGTCGGCCGAACAAACAATCGGTGGCGATATCTCGTTGCGGCTGTTTCACCGACCGCCAACAGATGCGGAGTTGGGGTTTCTTGAAACTTTCGGCATTGTGGGTGTCAGTGCCGAACAACGCGTCATGATCCACCCCAAACCCGATCAACCCGGAATTTTATCGGAACTCAAGGCCGTTGACCGGACATATCCGCTGTTCGGGGATGTGAAGCTTTCGCCGCCCGGCCCGGTCAGCGCCATTCTGGCAAACGATGATGATGATCATGCCGGTGGCAACAAAAACCTGCCCGGGGCAATCGTTGATCAGGATTTTCTCGATCAAAGCGGACTTTCGATCGGCGATGTCATTCATCTCGGCGATCAGCAATACCGTATTCGCGCAGGGTTGCTGGCCGAACCGGAACGACAGTTCAGGCTGTTTTCGCTGGGACCGCGCATTATCGTATCGCTTGATGACTATCGAAAGAACGCCCTGCTATCTTCAGACAAACAGGTTTACTGGTATAGCCGACTGAAAAGCAGCCAAGCTGATCCCCGCCCCAACAGTCATGTGATCGCCGATATCGAAGCCCGTTTTCCCGAAAGTGGCTGGCGCATTGTGAATGCTGCTGATGGCATCCCGGGTATCGAGCGGATCGGCGAGTTCGCCACAGCCTTTGTCAGTTTGATCGGCATTGCGATCTTTGCCATTTCAATGAGCGCGATTGCCAACGCCATTCGAACCGATTTGAACGGTCGGCAGGACCAGTTTGCCCTGATGCGCGCTGTCGGGGTCAGACCGGGCCAACTTGGCATCACCATCGCCGGGTTGGTCGGGGGCATTGCGGTTGTGGCATTGATTGTATCGGCATTTATCACCCAACTTTTGGCCGGTATGATCGCCCCGGTATTTGCAGGAAACCTTGGTATTACGCTTAGCCCGTCTGTCCATCAATGGACTGATATTACGGGCTTTGTTGCCTGTTTTGTGGCTTTGCTGTCAATCGGGCCGATACACGCGGCATGTGCGGTCAAGCCGGCCCTGTTGTTTCGCCATCAGACCGACAAGACGCCGCGCGGGTCAGGCACGCAACATTCCGGGGCGTGGCTATTGCGCGCAGCAATCCTGGCATCGGCCATCGCTGTTATCTGGTTTGCGATGCGCCTGATCGGGCCTGGATGGTTTTCCGGAATTTTGATCGCGGTGCTTGTGCTGTGTCTGTCAGGATTTATCGGCGTCGGATTTTTGGTGCGCAAGGTTTCGGCATTGGCCGCACATCGATGCGCGGGATCGCCATCCTTGAAACTGGCCCTGCGCAATATTGCCCGCCCGACCAGCCCGACGGTCACTGTCGCCGCGTCATTTGGTCTGGCAGTGACATGCCTGTTTGCGGTCATTGTGTTCGGGGCACTGGCGGGACATCACCTTAGATCCGTCTTGCCAACCGAAACACCCGATCTGGTGTTTTTTGACCTGCCCCCGGATCAGCAGGCGACTTTCCGAACTGCCGCCCTTGCCGTGCCATCGGTGGAAGCCATCGAACAAATGCCATTCGTGCATGGTCGGATAACCCATATTAACGGCAAGCCGATTGTCCTTGATCAGGTGCCGCGACGCTATCACTGGTTTATCCGTGGTGACCGGGGTCTGTCCTGGGCGCGTCACCCAAACGCAACATTGCAAAAGGCCGAACTTGTGGCTGGTGATTGGTGGCCGGGCGATAGCATCAATGCAAACCTTGTGTCGCTTGATGCCGATATTGCCCACGCACTTGGTCTTGGGCTCGGTGACAGCATTTCGGTCAATATTCTGGGTCAGCGACATGACGTAAAGATCGCCAATCTGCGCAAAATCGACTGGTCGCGCCTTGGCCTTGATTTTCCGATGGTATTGTCCCCGATGCAGCCGCCATTCGCCCATGGCGTGATCACGACAATTGACCTCGCCCCGTCATTCCCAACCCGAAATACCGCCGCCGCGATCCGCCGCCTTGGCGATCAGTTTCCCGCCGTTCCGATGATCCGGGTATCGGATGTCATGGATCGCCTTGGTACCCTGTTTGACCGGGTGCACGGCGTTCTGTTGCTGTTGACGGTATTGGCAACCGTCGGGGCCTTGCTGGTGATTGTGACCGGGTTGATTGCCCTGCGCCAGGATGGCGCAGCCAATCTTGCGATGCTGCGTGCCCTTGGTATTCGACCGGGACAAATCATTCGAACAGGCGCACTTGAGACCGGAATTGTGGTTGCGGCAAGCGGGGTGCTGGGCACGGTGGCCGGGACAAGTGTCGCGGTGCTGGCAGCATCGCGCATCGGATCATTCGATGTCGCAGAGACCGCGGTAATGATGGCGCCCCTTGCGGCAGGGGCCGTGGCACTGATCGGGATTATCGGGTTTGGTGGCGGATGGGTATTACAACAGACATCCCTTCGGGCTCAGTCGGGCTGGCGTCGCGGATAGGACCAGAGACCACACCAGACAGGTACCTCTGCTGATCGTGGGCTGGGCTCGGCTAGGCTGGACCGAGCCAGACCGGGCCACACCTGCCCCACAGCAAAGCAGATAGCGGGCCCCGTCCATGCCACGCATGACTGCGGCATGAATCTGCGCATCAAGGCTGCGAAATTCGGTATGGAGATATCCCGATTACAAGGTCAGGGACGCTGCGAAGCCATCCAAAAGCCATGCGCAGCGCATCCTGAATTATGGTGTCACCATCATGTGATGGACATCTATCAGAACGAGACACCAACAACAAAAAAGGCCGCCCACAAGGGCGGCCTTTTTCAGGAATATTTCAACTGACGATCAGTTGGTCAGGGCAGCAATCTGTGCACGGGCAATTTCGAGCGCGCGCTCGGCATTTGCCTTGTCGTGGGCAGTGCTGGCTGCCTTGAGGTCGGCAGTTGCCTGCTCAAGACGTGCCTGTGCTTCGTCAGCTTTCAGATCGGCAACCGGAACCGCTTCTTCTGCCAGAATGGTGCAACGCTCGGGATTAACCTCTGCGACACCACCGGCGACGAAGATACGTTCGGAAACCTTACCACCTGCATAGATGTCGATGACACCCGGACGAATGGTCGAGATCATCGGCGAATGCTTCGGCAGCACACCAAAATTCCCGTCCGTGCCCGGAACAACGACCATCTCGACCGGCTCTGATTTGAGCAGGGCAGACGGTGAAACAAGTTCCAGTACAGTCGTATCAGTCATGACAATCCTCGCTCCTTAGCCGGAGGGGGACCGAAACTGCCTTAGGCAGCTTCGGCCATCTTCTTGGCTTTTTCGATGGCTTCTTCGATGGTGCCGACCATGTAGAATGCCTGTTCCGGCATGTGGTCATATTCACCAGCGCAGATCGCTTTGAAAGCCTTGATGGTGTCTTCGAGCTGAACGAATACGCCCGGAGTACCGGTAAAGACTTCTGCAACGTGGAACGGCTGCGAAAGGAAACGCTGGATCTTACGGGCACGTGCCACGATCAGCTTGTCTTCTTCCGAAAGCTCGTCCATGCCGAGGATGGCGATGATGTCCTGAAGACCTTTGTAGGTCTGAAGAACACGCTGAACTTCACGAGCGGTCTCGTAGTGTTCCTTGCCAATCACGCCCGGATCGAGTGCACGCGAGGTGGAATCGAGCGGATCAACTGCCGGATAGATGCCAAGCTCGGCAATCTGACGGTTCAGCGTGGTGGTTGCATCAAGGTGAGCAAACGAGGTTGCCGGTGCCGGGTCAGTCAAGTCATCGGCCGGGACGTAAATTGCCTGAACCGAGGTAATGGAACCTTTTTTGGTCGAGGTAATACGTTCCTGCAGCGCACCCATGTCGGTTGCCAGCGTCGGCTGATAACCCACAGCAGACGGGATACGACCGAGAAGTGCCGACACTTCCGAACCAGCCTGGGTGAAGCGGAAGATGTTATCGACGAAGAACAGAACGTCCTGGCCTTCTTCGTCACGGAAGTATTCCGCAAGGGTCAGACCGGTCAGAGCAACACGTGCACGTGCTCCCGGGGGTTCGTTCATCTGGCCATAAACCAGTGCGGCTTTGGACTCGCCTTCCGGATTGATAACGCCCGATTCCATCATCTCGTGATAAAGGTCGTTACCTTCACGGGTACGTTCACCAACACCAGCGAAAACAGAGTAACCGCCGTGGCCTTTGGCAACGTTGTTGATCAGCTCCATGATCAGAACGGTTTTACCAACGCCTGCACCACCGAACAGACCGATTTTACCACCTTTGGTGTACGGTGCGATAAGGTCGATGACCTTAATGCCGGTAACCAGAATTTCGGTGTCGGTTGCCTGATCGATGAAGTCAGGTGCTTCACGGTGGATCGGTGCGGTTTTGGTCGCGGTAACCGGACCACGTTCGTCAACCGGCTCACCGATCACGTTCAGAATACGACCAAGGGTTTCCGGACCAACCGGAACCGAGATCGCGTCACCGGTGTCGATGACTTCCTGACCGCGCTTCAGACCTTCGGTGGTGTCCATTGCGATCGTACGGACCGCATTTTCACCAAGGTGCTGTGCAACTTCGAGAACCAGACGCTGACCGTTGTTGTCAACATGCAGCGCGTTCAGAATGGGAGGCAGTTCGCCGTCGAATTTAACGTCGACGACGGCGCCCATTACCTGGGAAATTTTCCCCGCCTTCTTGTTCGCCATAGGTATTGTCTCCTGCTCGGACAAAGCTATCCGTTAACTTCCTGCGACCCGCTTACAAAGCCTCGGCGCCGGAAATGATTTCAATCAGTTCATTGGTGATCTGAGCCTGACGTGAGCGGTTGTACTGGATGCTCAGTCGGTCGATCATGTCGCCGGCATTGCGGGTTGCGTTATCCATCGCGGACATACGCGCGCCGTGCTCGGATGCGCTGCTTTCAAGCATTGCACCGAAAATCTGGACGCCAACGTTACGCGGCAGCAAATCAGCCAGAATGGCTTCTTCGGACGGTTCGTAATCATAAACCGCAGAAGAACCAGTAGCTTCTTCCTGCTCAGCAGCTTCTTCACCGACAAACGGGATGAGCTGCTGTGCTGTTGCCACCTGCGAAATCGCGGACACGAACTTGTTGTAGAAGATCGTGCAGACGTCGAATTCGCCTTCGTCATACAGCGCCAGAACTTTATCGCCAACTTCGGAAGCAGAAGAGAAATCAATGCCCTTCTTGCCTTCGATGCCGGTATACCGGGCGACAATACTGTCACCAAATTCACGCTTGAGCGCATCTGCGCCTTTGCGGCCAACACAGATCAGCTTGACCGTTTTGCCTTCGGCCTGCAGGGCCTTGGCTTTCAAACGGGCAGCTTTGACGATCGATGCGTTGAAACCACCGCAAAGGCCACGGTCTGCGGTGAAGACAACGAGCAGATGCACATTGTCTTTACCCGAACCGGCCAGAAGCTTCGGAGCGCCTTCATTGCTACCGACGGCGGCTGCAAGACGACCCAGCATCGTCCCCATGCGTTCAGCATAGGGACGGGCTGCTTCGGCTGCATCCTGTGCACGACGGAGCTTGGAGGCTGCCACCATCTTCATCGCCGAGGTAATCTTCCTCGTCGACTTGACGCTAGCAATGCGCGAGCGCAGATCCTTCAAACTAGCCATTGCGTTTCCTCCTTCGCCTAAGTTTCAGTCTTACGCGAAGGTTTTCGCGAACTTGTCGAGGAACGCTTTAAGCTTGGTTTCGCTGTCTTCCGACAGAACCTTCTCGGTGCGGATCGCATCGAGGATATCAGCACCAGCGGAACGAATTTCCGACAGGAACTGGTCTTCGAAAGCGCGAACTTTGTTCACTGCGATACCGTCGAGATAACCTTTAACACCAGCATAGATCACGACGACCTGCTCTTCGACCTTGAGCGGCGAGTACTGCGGCTGCTTGAGCAGCTCGGTCAGACGTGCGCCACGGGCCAGAAGTTTCTGGGTTGCCGGATCAAGATCCGATGCGAACTGTGCGAATGCTTCCATCTCACGATACTGAGCGAGTTCCAGCTTGATCGAGCCGGCAACCTGCTTCATCGCTTTGATCTGTGCGGACGAACCAACACGCGAAACCGACAGACCAACGTTCACAGCCGGGCGTACGCCTTTGTAGAACAGGTCGGTTTCAAGGAAGATCTGACCGTCGGTGATCGAGATCACGTTGGTCGGAATAAACGCCGAAACGTCGTTACCCTGGGTTTCAATGACCGGAAGTGCGGTCAGCGAGCCAGCGCCGTTTTCGTCATTCATCTTCGCAGCACGTTCCAGCAGACGGGAGTGCAGATAGAAGACGTCACCCGGGAATGCTTCACGTCCCGGCGGACGGCGAAGCAGAAGGGACATCTGACGATATGCAACTGCCTGCTTGGACAGATCATCATAGAAGATGGTTGCGTGCATGCCGTTGTCACGGAAGTACTCGCCCATTGCGCAAGCAACGAACGGTGCCAGGAACTGCATCGGCGCCGGGTCGGACGCGGTAGCTGCAACGACAATGGTGTTTTCCATTGCGCCGCGCTCTTCGAGGACCTTGACAACCTGTGCAACGGTCGAACGTTTCTGACCAACTGCAACATAGATGGAGAACATCTTGTCGCTGTCGGATTTCGCAGCATCGTTCACCGGCTTCTGGTTCAGAATGGTGTCAACGATGATGGCGGTTTTACCGGTCTGACGGTCACCAATGATCAGCTCACGCTGGCCACGGCCGATCGGGATCAGGGAGTCAATCGACTTGATACCGGTCTGTACCGGCTCGTGAACCGATTTACGCGGGATGATGCCCGGTGCTTTGACGTCGGCAAGGCGACGTTCTTTGGTTCCCAGATCGCCTTTACCGTCGATCGGGTTACCCAGCGCGTCAACGACGCGGCCGAGAAGTTCTTTACCAACCGGAACGTCAACGATGGCGCCAGTACGTTTAACCTGGTCACCTTCCTTGATCGAACGGTCAGAACCGAAGATCACGACACCAACGTTGTCTTCTTCGAGGTTAAGGGCCATGCCCTTAATGCCACCCGGGAAGTCAACGAGTTCACCAGCCTGAACATTGTCCAGACCGTAAACACGGGCAATACCATCACCGACGGACAGAACCTGACCGACTTCGGCAACTTCGGCTTCAGCGCCAAAATTGGCAATCTGATCCTTGAGAATAGCGGAGATTTCCGCGGCGCGGATTTCCATCACGCAACCCCTTTCATAGCGAGCTCGAGCTTCTGCAGTTTGGTACGAAGCGAGGCATCAAAAACCCGGGAACCGACCTTGACGACAAGACCGCCAAGAACCGCCGGATCAACTTTAAGGTCCACTTTGACAGTGGCGCCGACAACTTCTTTGAGAGCGCCGGTAACGGCTTCGATTTGCTCTTTTTTCAACTCGGATGCCGAGGTGACCTGTGCGGTTACTTCGCCATTGTGAGCTGAGAGCATGGAAAGGTAGGAATCGATAACACCCGGCAGGGCAAACAGACGACGCTTCTGAGACAGAAGTCCTACGGTCTTCTTGGTCAACTCGGAAACGCCAAGCTTGTCCAGAAGAGCCGCCATCGCCTTGGCCTGCACGTCCCGGGAAATCACGGGACTGCGGAGTACATTCCGGAGGTCATCGCTGTTTGCGATGGCCTGGTCGAGCAATTCAAGATCGCCTTTCACAACATCAAGCTGCTTGGCCGAATTGGCCAAGTCAAAAAGTGCAGTGGCATAGCGCCCTTGGAGCCCGGTCGCGGCAGTATTTTGGGACACCGGTGAAAGCCCTCAATTCTGGTTATGAGAACGACTCGGATACGTATAAAAAAATGGTCTCCCGAAAGGGTCTCCTTCCGGGAAGCGAGCGTTTGGTATCACATGTCCATGGCGTGGGCAACCCCCGCGCAAGCGCATTTGGACGCTCTTTTTCATTCTTTGGCAAAGAAGGCCCGAAACACCGCGAAAACACCCGCTTTTGCGGGGGATGTACGACTATTTTATAACGTGCCCTTATCAACCAAACGGCACTTTGGGTATTCGATCACGCTATTTTCGCGACGAATCCCCCGATTTGAACGAACATTCTTTTTGGCCGACCTGCACAAAACAGATCAAAGCCCGGCAAAAGTGTAACCGAGTTCACACCTGAGATACCCGACGCACGGCCATGAACCGATGAACTTCGCCCTGATATCCTGCGTTTAAATTAGGTGTGGGCATTAGGCACGGACATTAAGCCCGGGCATCCCGCACTTATATAAAGACAGGCGTGCCCGGGACATCACGTCTGGGCACCGGAATGTCCGGCATCAGATATGAGAACCGGTACCGTCGCCTTTTGACTGCCAGTTCCGCGACCGGTTGATGGCCATCTTCTCATCGCATTGCGCGCCGAGGTCCAGACCGAACTGATCCATCAGCCGATATAGCAATATCATCACGTCGGCGGCCTCTTTGCCGATTTCGGACAGATCACGCTGATCAATGGCATCACCAAGTTCATGCATTTCGAGCATGGCGCGATCCCAAAGTGCTTTCGGATCCGTCACCGGACCAAAGGTTTCTTCCGCCCATGCACAGATTGATTGTTGGCTTTCGGTCCGTGCATTATTGTTTTCGCAATGCTTTTTCACTTTAAATCTCTGTCTATATCAAGTTGCACCGGTTCCAGCCGCCCACAACGGACGACAGAAATGAGAAAACCGATCGACACACGCCATGAAACAAATGCCATCTTCAAGATGGCAGCTGTTTGCCTGACCCTGTGTGTCTTGGTGTTTTCATACAGCACAGCCCAGGCACGAACACTGATTATCGAATGTCTGAGCGAACCGCCCCTTAAATGGTGGTCCAATGACAAGGCGCTTGGCATCGATGTCGATATCATGACCGAAGTTCTGCGCGAAATGGGGATCACGGATTACACATTCCGCTTTGTCGATACCGGTCGGCGGTTGCTTCATAATGCCGAACAGGGGCAATCCGATATTGTGCTGACCCTGTCGCTGAATGACGAACGCGAACGCTTTCTGACCTATCCGGAAGAAGCCCACCTGCTGCTTGACTGGCGTTTTGCCATTCGCAAGGAAGACAGCAACCATATCCGGTTTTCCGATTTTTCCGATCTGTCCAATGTCCGGATCGGGGCTGCTGCCGGCTATTCCTATACACAGGCATTCTGGGAGTCCGGACTGGATATCGAAACGGTTGCCCGCAACGATCTTTTGATTCCGATGCTGTTGCAGGAACGCTTTGACGCCGTACCGGTCAATTATCTGAGCACCGTTTTTGAAACCATCCAAAGCGGTGAACGCAGCAAGATTGCCTTTTTGTATCCACCGCTACGCCGGGCGGCTTATTACAATCCGTTTTCCAAGGCATCTGATTACCCTGACAAACAGGTTTTCCTAGCCCGCTATGACGAAATCATCCGTGAAATGCGCGATGACGGGCGGCTTTTGGCAATTTTTGAACGCTACCTTGGCCCGGACGGGCTGGACTGGTGGCAATCACAATATTCCCAATAAACCGAACCTGATCATTTTTACATGAAGCTATACGGGTCGATATCGACCTGCACGCGGACACTGCCCGGTGTTTTGACCTTTGATAGCCAGTCATGAATAAGCGCCTGCATCTTCACGCCCTTGTCCGCACGGATCAGGAAACGACGGCGATAGCGCCCGCGCAACAGCGATAGCGGTGCTGGTGCCGGTCCCAAAATCATCAGGCCATCGCCACGCGGCGCTGCCCGGCCGATCCGCCAGGCGGCTTCGTCGACTTCGTTTTCCTTTTTGCCGCTGATGATAAGGGCGGCAAGTCGCCCATGCGGGGGCATGCCATGGGTCATGCGCTGGGAAAGCTCGACCTCGTTAAAGGCATCGCGATCACCAGCAGCAATCGCCTTGATCACCCGGTTGGCCGGATCGGCTGTTTGCAAAATGACCGTACCCGGTCGATCACCACGCCCGGCACGCCCGGCAACCTGGGTCAGCAATTGATAACTGCGCTCAGCCGCGCGCAAATCCCCGCCCGCCAGACCAAGATCGGCATCGACAACCCCGACCAGGGTCAGCATCGGAAAGTGATACCCTTTGGCAAGGATCTGGGTCCCGATCAAAAGATCGACTTCATGGTTATGAACCCGTTTGACCAGTTCGGCGGCGGCCTTTGGCCCCATGATGTTATCGGATGTCGCGACCTCAACCCGGATATCGGGAAAGGTTTCGACCGCTTCTTCAAACAGGCGTTCCACCCCCGGACCGCATGGGGCAAGCTTGCCCTCGGCCCCGCATTCAGGGCAGGTATCAGGGGCCTTGGCCTGATAACCGCAATGATGGCATTGCAGTTTTCCCCAGGCACGATGTTCAACCAGCCATGCCGTACAGTTCGGGCACTGGAACCGATGCCCGCAGGCCCGGCACAGCGTCAGCGGCGCATAACCGCGCCGGTTCAGGAACAGCATCGCCTGTTCCCCGCTGGCAAAGGTTTCGACCAGCCGCTTTTTGAGGGTCGGTGTGATCCAGCGATTGCGTTCGGGTTTGTCCGAACGGATATCGATGATTTCGACACTCGGCAAAACCGCCGCCCCGTGACGGCTGCCAAGCTCGACACGCTGATAGCGGCCGGCTTCGACATTGGCCAAAGTTTCAAGCGACGGGGTCGCCGATGCCAGCACCACCGGAATATTGCCAAGATGGGCCCGCGCCACAGCCATGTCGCGCGCGTGATAAATCACGCCGTCTTCCTGTTTAAAGGCATGTTCATGTTCCTCATCAACCACAATCAGACCAAGATCGTGATAGGGAAGGAACAAGGCCGATCTGGCCCCGACCACAAGTTTTGCCGATCCGTCTGCCACCGCCCGCCAGGTATCGCGACGCCGCGCCTGCCCGACTTCCGAATGCCAAAGGGCCGGGTTCACACCAAACCGGTCGAGAAAACGTTGCAACCACTGAGCCGAAAGGGCGATTTCGGGCAACAGGACCACCACCTGCTTGCCCTGGGCAAGGGCGGCACGGATCGGTTCAAAATAGACCTCGGTCTTGCCTGATCCGGTGATGCCATCAAGAAGGGTACAGGAAAACCCGCCGCTTTCGACCTGTGCGCACAGGGCATCTGCCGCCGCTGTCTGTTCATCCGAAAGATCGGGCCGCGGGATTTCAAGATCCGGCAGATCAAACGGCGATGGCGGGGTCACCATCAAGCGTTGTACTGCACCTGCTTCGACCAGCCCCTTGACCACACTGGCCCCGGCCCCTGTTTCGCGCAGGATATCGCCCTGCTCCATGGGAGGATGATCGGCAAGAAACGCCAGAACGCGTTTGCGCGGCGGTGTCATACGCAGCGACGCCGCATCAAAATCCACATTGAGCGTAAATCTGACAATCGGTTTGGGGGCCTCAAGGGCATCGGGCACACTCATTGCCATGCGCAAAACGGCACCTTGCGGGGCCATAGTATAGGCCGACACCCAGTCAACGAACCGGCGCGTTACATCGGCCATCGGTTCGGTCGGGAGAACGCCGTAAATTTCACGCAGTTTGGACGACTCGACATCGCCCTTGGCCGGTCCCCAGACAACACCGCGCTGGGTTTGGCGCCCCAACGGAATTTCGACAAAGTCGCCAGGTGCCACAGAAATGCCTTCCGGCACCAGATAATCATACGGCCCCGCCAAAGGCAGCGGCGGCAACACAGAAATCGTCTGTGCGGTTACCTGAAAGGCCGGATCATCAGCAAACAGATTTCCAGATGTGGCCTTTGCGGCACTCATATATTATAAACCCCGTGAGATTGCCTGTAGCGCCGAACCTGATTTGCGGGTTCCGGGCCGTCAGGCAAAGACGTAAACGGTCCCACAGCCATGGGTTTGGTCCCGTCATCAGATGGCTCTGACCCTAGCAGCTAACCGCATCATTGAACAACAGGTCCTAAACAGGAAATCCAATGAAGTTTTTCATCGATACCGCTGACATCGACGCAATCCGCGAACTCGCCATGTCCGGCCTCGTGGACGGTGTCACCACCAACCCGTCGCTGGTAGCAAAAACAGGCCGACCGTTTCTCGAACTGATCAAGGAAATTTGTGACGTTGTCGACGGCCCGGTCAGCGCAGAAGTTGCAGCGACCGACTACGACACCATGGTTGCCGAAGGCCGCAAACTGGCGAAAATTGCCGACAATGTCGTCGTCAAGCTGCCGCTGACGGCTGATGGCCTCAAAGCTTGCCGCACCTTCACGGACGAAGGCATCCAGACCAATGTTACCCTTTGCTTCTCGGTTGGTCAGGCGATCCTGGCTGCCAAAGCCGGCGCGACCTATGTGTCGCCGTTCGTTGGCCGTCTTGATGACATTTCGTCTGATGGCATGCAGCTGATTGCTGACATCTGTGAAGTTTACAACAACTACCCGAACTGGACGACCGAGGTTCTGGTTGCTTCGGCCCGTGGCCCGCAGCACGTTGTCGACTCGGCACGCCTTGGTGCGGATGTTGTCACCATCCCGCCGCAGGTTCTTGGCCAGCTGACCAAACACCCGCTGACCGACAAGGGTCTTGAGACCTTCCTGGCGGATTGGGAAAAAACCGGCCAGTCGATCCTTTAAGTCGTCCCGTATCCGGCACGACAGATAAAAACCGCGCGGTCCGCCGGTTTTTAACATGCATTTAACCCGGCTGCCCCCATTGTGGCAGCCGGGTTTTTTATTTCTAATTTTTCAAGCCGGAACCGATGGAAAAGACAGCTTTGCGCGCCGACGATGTCGTCAACTACCTTGCCGAGAATCCAGATTTCTTTACGACGCGTCCGGACTTGCTTGAAAGTCTTGAATTGCCGGTGCGCGAGTTGGGCAATGGCGTTGCCGACATGCAGCAATATGTCGTGGCGCGCCTGCGCGATGAACGCGAAAAGCTGCGCGGTGCAACCAGCGAACTGATCAATATTTCCAAATCCAATCTTGAAACCCAAAGCCGCATTCACCGGGCGGTTCTGGCATTGCTGAATGCGCGCGGTTTTGAAACCTTTGTCGAAGCACTTCAGGACCTTGTGCCCGAACTGCTTGATCTTGATGCGATTGCGCTGTGCTTTGAAGAATGCGACGAAGCCCCGGTGCCAAGCTGTGGCGGCCGTGTCCGGCGCCTCGTTGTTGGTGCGGTTGATCAGGTTCTGGGCGAAGAACAGGATGTCTGGCTGTTGCCTGATGATGCCGGGGATGAGGCGATCTTTGGTCCGCGGGCCGAGGAAATCCGGTCAGCAGCAATCGTCCGCCTTGCACCGTTTTATGGCGATCCGGTCGGTATCGTTGCCTTTGGCGTTAAGGAACCGGGATATTTCAGCCCGGCCCAGGCCAATGATCTGATCATGTTCCTGGCATCCGTGATCGAGTTCGGGGTACGCAGATGGCTGACCCAAACGGTCTGATCGCCCTTAAACTGCCCGACGACCTGCGCGAAGCCATTGCCGACTGGCGGGGGTGGCTTTGCGATGAAAAACGCGCATCCGATCACACCACGGAAAACTATCAGGCCGACCTTTATGCCTTTTTGGGTTTTGTCACCGACCATCTTGGTGCGGTCCCTGATCTGAAAGATTTGCTGCGTCTGAACCCGCGCGATTTTCGAAGCTGGCTGGCCCGGCGCAGCATGGATGGCATGGCCAAAACATCAACGGCGCGTGCGCTGTCATCGCTGCGCAATTTTTACCGTTTTCTGGAACGGTCAGGGCGCGGGCAAAATGCCGCCGTGCAGTCGATCCGCAACCCGCGCCTTCCGCAATCGACCCCCAAACCGCTGACGCCTGATGATGCGATGGCGGTGCTTGAAAATGCCGATGCCTGGCAGGATGAGCCATGGCTTGGCAAACGCAATCTGGCATTATTCACCCTGCTTTATGGCTGCGGGTTACGTATTTCCGAAGCACTGGACCTGAATGCCCATCAACGCCCGACCGGGGATTCGATGGTGATCTCCGGCAAAGGCAACAAACAGCGCCTTGTCCCGGTCTTGCAGATTGTGCGTGATGCCATCGATGATTATATCCGCGCCTGCCCGTTTGCCCCGGACGGTGATGAACCGCTTTTTGTCGGCGCGCGCGGCAAACGGCTCGTCGCACAGGTCGCCCAACGTGAAATGCGCAAGGTCCGCGAACTTTTGAACCTGCCCGATACGGCGACCCCGCATGCGCTGCGTCATTCCTTTGCTACCCATCTTCTGGCCGGTGGCGGGGATTTGCGCACCATTCAGGATTTGCTCGGCCATGCGTCGCTATCGACCACCCAGCGCTATACAGCGGTCGATACCGAACAGTTGATGGCGGTCTATAACGGCACCCATCCCCGGGCGCGACGGCGATAAACCATCATTCCCGAAATTTGGCGGAAACGATCCGGGTTTCCACGCGTTGGTACTGTATCATTCACCCAACGGGAGACCGCCATGAAACTGTTTCGCTCACGCCGTTTTGACGCCAGCCCGAAGCACCGCCAGGTCTATAGCGCCTATGAGATTGCCTATTCGACAGTCGATCTGCTTGCTGCGGTGTTGTTCATCATCGGCAGTGTGCTGTTTCTTGATAAGGCCACGATGCATGTCGGGACGTGGCTGTTTATCATCGGCTCGGTCCTTTTCGCGGCACGCCCGGCTGTAAGGCTGGCGCGCGAACTGCATCTTTCGGGACTTGGCGATGGCAAGACCGACCGTCAGCATGCCGATCAGTCCGCACAAAGCTGAGGTCTGCTTTGGCCTTAGCACGCATTTTGCAAAATTTCGTTTCCTCCGGCTTGCAGTTCCCCCTTACACTGCCCGCAAACAATTGATTCGACCGGAGGAAAATCATGATTCTACGCTCCAGTGGCCCGTCGCCGTTTGGCCGGAAAGTCAAAATGGTTGCCAAGATTCTTGGCATCTATGACCGTTTGACCGTCGAGATGTCCAACACCAATGATCCGCAAGACACATTGCGCCAGCAGAACCCGCTGGGCAAAATTCCGATCCTGATCCTTGAGGATGGCCGCAAGATTTTTGATAGCCGCGTGATTTGCGAATATCTTGATGCGCAGGTCGATGGCATCACCCTGCATCCGACCGAAAGCGACGCCCGGTGGGAAGCATTAACGCTTCAGGCGCTTGGCGATGGCATTGTCGATGCCTCGATCCTTCAGGTTTATGAAAACCGCATGCGCCCCGAAGACAAGCGGCATGATGACTGGCTGTCCTATCAGGCAGACAAGGTCAAACGATCACTTGATCAGCTGGCCCAGACCCCGCCATCGCTTGAAGGCGATCTTACGATCGGGCACGTCGCGATTGCCTGTGCACTCGGTTATCTTGATTTGCGCTTTGAGGGCAAATGGCGTGCGAACTATCCTGCGCTTGTCGCTTGGCTTGATGCCTTCCGGGCGCGTGTCCCGGCCTTTGACGCGACCAAGTTCGAAGGTTGATCTATTTATCGGCCCCGCCCATGGCATGATGGGCGGGGTCGCAAATGCCCAAACAATAACGACCCGATTTCCCAAAACCCGGAGCCTCACCCGTTATGTCCCGTCTGAACAGCGTTATCCGCCGCCTGCAAGCCCAACGCGACTGCCTGAATGCCGCCGCAGAAATGATCAAGGATCAGGACGGCATCGTACTGGAAGTTGGTCTGGGCAATGGCCGGACATTCGACCATTTGCGCGAAATCATGCCGGATCGGGAAATCTTTGTATTTGATCGTCAGATCGCCGCACATCCGAAATGCATCCCCGATGACGATCATCTGTTCCTTGGCGATATTTTCGAAACCCTGCCCAGGGCGGTTGAACAGTTCAAAGGCAAGGTTGCCCTTGTCCATTCCGATGTCGGCACCGGGGACGAGGCCCTTAATGCCAAAATCGCGGCCTTTATCGGCAAGACCCTGCCTCCGGCCTTGATGGTCGGGGCGATTGTCGCCTCCGATCAGAAGATCGACGTACCCGGCACGATTGCCGAACCCCTGCCCGAAGGTGTGCCGCAGGACCGCTATTTCTTCCGGCGTTTCAAAGGGCAATAATCCGCCCGCCCGACAAACTGGCCATAATCGGCCACCGCCCGTAATCCACCATCAGGATGCCAGACCGTGACCACCAATAATGCCCCCTCCCCCAGCGGATCGCAGCTTTCCGAAGCACAGGATTTCCTGGCCAAATATCCCGATGTCGAAGCCATCGACATTATCCTGACCGATTTCCACGGCATCGGACGCGGCAAGATGATCCGTCGGCACGAGCTGGAAGGCATTTATAAATCCGGGCGCGGCTTGCCCAGCTCCCTGTTCGGGCAGGACGTCACGGGCGAGGATGTTGATGATTGCGGTCTGGTCCAGACCGGGGGCGGCGGCGATTGCCGGTGCTGGCCGGTGCCGGGCACGCTTGGCTATCTGCCCCATACCGGTCGCGGGCAGCTTTTGATTGCCATGTATGAAGAAGATGGCACGCCCCATGATGTTGACCCGCGCAATGTGTTTGCCGCACAGGTCAAGCGGGCCGGGAAACTCGGCTTTCGCCCGATGGGGGCGTTCGAACTTGAATTTTATCTGGTGGATCGCACGCCCGATGCATCGGGCCTTTATCACCCGGCATCCTATGCCATGACCAAACGCGGATCGTCGCTTCGCAATACCATGTCGGTTGACGAGATTGACGAAATGTCACCGCTGTTTGATGCGGTCTATGAAGGCGCAAAGCATCTTGACCTTACCCTGGAAACTCTGATTTCCGAATATGGTCCGGGCCAGTATGAAATGACCATCCGCTATCGTGACCTGATGCGTGCAGCCGATGACGTCATCATTGCCAAACGCCTTATCCGCACCTGTGCGCGGCGTTTCGGCATGGAAGCGGTATTCATGCCAAAACCGTTTGGCAACGAAGCCGGGTCAGGCATGCATTTGCACCTGTCGCTGGCCGATCCGGACGGCAACAACCTGTTTGCCGATCAGGCGGACGGATCGCTCAGCCCGCTGATGCTCAATGCCATTGGTGGCATTCGAGGAACCATCGGCGAAACCATGCTGCTTCTTGCTCCGTTCATGAATTCATGGCGTCGATTTGCCTCGGCCATGTATTCACCGGCATCCGATGACTGGGGCGTTGAAAACCGCACCGTGGCGCTCCGCGTACCGGGCACACCGGGCAAAACCCGGCATTTCGAACACCGCATCGCCGGTGTGGACGCCAACCCGTACCTGGTGGCAGCCGTCACCCTTGGTGCCGCCCTTGACGGGATCGAAAACAAGATTGATCCGGGCAAACCATGCGAAGACGAAATCGGTCAGGCCAAAGCCCCCAACGACCTGCCGCGTCACTGGCTTGATGCGATTGACCAGTTTGGGGCATCCGAGTTCAACAAACGCACGCTTGGCGAACGCTTCCACACGGCGTTTACCAAAATCAAACAGGCCGAATATGAACAGATGGCGCTGAAGGTTTCAGCGGCAGAGTGGGAATATTACGGGTTTTCCGTTTAAGGAAGATCGGTGATTGACCCGATTGCGCACCAAACCAGCCCGCCATCAAGGTGGCGGGTGGAATTTTATGCCCTGCGTCTGATGCATGACCGGGTGAATAACTGCCCCATTTCCTTGCCATCCTTGCTTAATGGCGATATTCAGTTCTCAAACTGTCATTAACTTGCAATGCCGGGCCCCGCGACTTATCTCCGGCTTGCAAACAGGCGAGATGAGACAACGCCATGAATGAAATGATCACCATTGCCGAAGCATCTGCTGACGCAATGTCGGAAATGCAGATTGATCCGACCCTTGATCTGGAAGCTGAGATTCAGCGCCTGAAAAAGGAAAAGAACGCGATCATTCTGGCCCATTACTATCAGGATGGGGAAATTCAGGACCTTGCCGACTTTGTCGGCGATAGTCTGGACCTGTCGCGCAAGGCTGCCGAAACCGATGCCGATGTTATCGTTTTCTGCGGTGTGCGTTTCATGGCCGAGGTTGCCAAAATCCTCAGCCCGAACAAAACCGTTCTGTTGCCGGATTCGAAAGCGGGTTGCTCGCTCGAAGATTCGTGTCAGCCCGAACCGTTCCGCAAATTCCGCGAACAGCATCCTGATCACGTATCCATCACCTATATCAACTGCTCCGCAGAGGTGAAGGCCGCGTCCGATATTATCGTGACCTCGTCCAATGCGGCCGAGATCATCGATCAGATCCCGCTTGATAAACCGATCCTGTGGGCACCTGACCGCCATCTTGGTTCTTACCTTGCCAAGAAAACCGGTCGTGACATGACGCTTTGGAACGGGTCGTGCATCGTGCATGAACAGTTTTCCGAACGCGAACTGATCCGCCTTAAGACCCAGAACCCGGATGCCAAGATCGCAGCCCACCCGGAATGCCATGACGGTATTCTCAAACATGCCGATCACATCGGTTCGACCCGGGCCATTCTGGAATATGTGATCAACGGTCCGGATCAGAAATATCTGATCGCGACCGAGCCCCACATCATCCACCAGATGGAAAAGGCCGCCCCGCACAAGGAATTCATTCCTGTACCAGGTGCCGACGGATCATGTGCGTGCAACAATTGCCCGTTCATGGAGCTCAATACGCTCGAAAAGCTTTATCTGTGTCTTGTCAATAACGGCCCGCAGATCGTCATGCCCGAAGACCTGCGTGTAGCAGCGGTCAAACCGCTTGAACGCATGCTTGAAATGTCAAAGCATATTCCGGTCAAAAAAGACGACGCGGCCTAAGCCAGATCACCTTACAGCCCCGCAAATCTTGCGGGGCTGTTTGCCTTTCCCATCGCATTTAATACGGCACCCACCATGACCGTCCTGACCCAGGCTGAAATTTCGGAATTCATCGACCGCGCCTTTGCCGAAGACATCGGAACCGGCGACATCACATCTGACAACGTTGTGCCCGCTGATGCGCGCCTGCGTGTTGCCCTTGAAACCCGCGAGGATATCGTGGTTGCCGGGCTTGATATCGCGCTGGACTGCTTCCGCAAACTGGTCCCCGATGCCAAAATCGAAAAGCATTGCGAAGATGGCGATGCGATCAAGGCAAAGGACGTTCTGGCCGTGGTTGAGGGCAATGCGCGCGGTATTCTGACCGCTGAACGTACAGCCCTGAATACGCTTCAGCATCTTTCGGGCATCGCCACCACCACGCGCACCTATGTGGCCGTCATGGGTGAAACAACGGCGAAGCTTTTAGATACCCGCAAAACATTGCCCGGTTGGCGCAAGCTGGAAAAATATGCCACCCGCATGGGGGGTGCCCAGAACCACCGTATGGGTCTTTATGACGGCGTGATGATCAAGGACAACCATATCGGTGTTGTCGGATCGATCACCAAATGCGTCGAAGCTGCCCGTGCCGCCAACCTGCCCAAGATCGAGGTTGAATGCGATACCCTTGATCAGGTGGCCGAGGCCGCCAATGCCGGTGCCGATATCATCCTGCTTGATAATATGGGACCTGATATGCTGCGCGAAGCCGTCGCGATTGTTGGCGGCCGCTGCAAGACCGAAGCATCAGGTGGCGTAAACCTTAAAACCATCGGGGCGATTGCCGCCACCGGTGTTGATTACGTATCGGTCGGACGCATTACCCAGTCGGCCCCGGCAGTTGATATCGGGCTGGATGTTGCCATCCTGTAATCGCACCATGCCCCACCCGGACACACAAAAATCACCGCAAAGGATTATCCGGACCGCAAACTGGATTTTGCGCGACGGGGAAAAGGTGCTTTCGGTGCGCAGTCATGGCCGCGACCGTTTTTATCTTCCGGGTGGGAAAATCGATCCGGGCGAAACCGCCCGCGATGCCATCATTCGCGAAGTCACCGAGGAACTTGGCGTCACCCTGATTGATGACAGCATCCGGGAAATCGGCACCTTTGCCGGGCATGGCCACAATCAGCCCGACGGGGCGATTGTGCGCATGACCTGTTTCACAGCCGACTATCGCGGCATGCTTGCCCCGGCCCGCGAGATCGCCGAGCTGCGCTGGCTGACCCAGCGCGACCGTGACCTGATGGCCCCGATGGGCCAAAAGATCACAGCGGCACTGTTTGACATCTGACAGGTTTGTACTTCCGGTCCGGGCAATTCCTAGCGCGGGGCATCTGCGTCCGGATCGCCACCAGCATCCGGGATGCCGCGGCTCGACGCATCCTGGTCGCGTGAAATATCCTTGGCGGCCGATGGCGGTGTTGCCTGCTGGTCGGCACCATGTTCGTCAACATCATCCGATTGCGGGGCCTGCTTGTCCTCAACCTGCGGGGTTTCGGGGCGCGGTCGGGTCTGACCGCGGCCGGCATCGCGGATTGCCTCGGTCAGCTTGTCGATATCACGCAGATTAAGGTCACGCTGCGGGAACGGAATTTCGATGCCTTCGTCACGGAACCTTTGAACAAGTTCAAACCGGATCGAACTTGCAACCGCCATGACATCACCGATATCGCGCAAGAAATAGCGCAGCTCGAAATCAAGCGAGCTGGCACCGAAATCCATGAACACAACCTGTGGGGCCGGATAGCTCAGGATTTCGCGACGTTTATCGGCCATCTCAAGCAGGATTTCACGCACCTTGTCGACATCGGCCCCGTATGAAACGCCGATTTTGATGATGCCACGGCCCGACCGTTCCTTAAGCGTCCAGTTCAGGACCCGGTTGGAAATCAGTTCGGAGTTCGGAATGACAACCGATGACCGGTCAAAGGTCTCAATTTCGGTTGCACGCACCCGGATGTCTTTGACAAAGCCCTGATCGGCACCAACCACGATCCAGTCCCCGACCTTGATCGGTCGTTCGACCAGAAGGATCAGACCCGATACGAAGTTGTTGACGATACTTTGCATCCCAAAACCGATACCGACCGAAATCGCACCGGCAATGATCGCAAGGTTCGAAAGATCCATGCCCGCCGCCGAAATTGCCAGCAGCACCGCAAGACAGATCCCGGCATAACCGAAGATCGCCGAAACAGAATGTTGCAGCCCCTGATCAAGCTTGGTGTTGGGCAGAACCCGCGTGCTGAGCATCCGCTGGAAAAACCGCATCGCGCCCAGAACAATCACAAACATCAGGGCCGCAAGCAGGATCGACTTCAGGGAGAAATGAATTCCCCCGACCTGGATGCCGACAAAGGCCTGCTGGACAGCAAGGATCAGGTCAACCCAGGCAATATCGGTAAAGATCATCACCGCGACCGGGACAGCAATCGTCACCATCACCACATCGATCAGAACACGCAGCCAGAAATACAGGGTGCCATGCACCGCATCGGTGGTTTTGCTGTCTTCGGCCGGTTCGGGCCGCACCAGATAGGTGTGCATCAATGCCCGGCTATAGCCGCGCAGCAACCAGTAACAGGTCAAGAATGCCAGACCCATCATCAGGTTTTCCAGAATGAAGCGCGCCAGCGCCACATAGCCCAGCGCCATCAGAACCGGCATCAGAATGGCGACGGCCTTCAGACCACGGCGACTGCGCCGTTCAAGTTTGGGCCAGAATTCATGCCGGTCCTTTTCGTCATGCACCCAGAAGACGCCAAGCGACGACACAAACAGCAGGACCGAAATGATCAGAACGTTGGAAATGCTTTGGACAAGCGCGATATCAAGCGACGTACCAAGGGTTGTCGCGCCTTGCAACAGCACCATGTCCCAGGCAAAAATCAATGCCACCACCAGCGACGAAACCCCGACGATCCGGGCACCGCGCGGCGTGGTTCCGGCCCGGCGCAGGGTCGGCGAAAATGGTGAATGAACGCTGCGAATGGCCGCGCCGACAAAAAGCAGAAACAGGGCTGCGGCAAAGCATTGATGGATGAAATCGCCCATCGCCCCGTTCAAAAGGTCTTCGCGGGAATCAAGAATGCCATACGCCACCAGCAACGCGATCCCGGGCACCATTGCGGTAAACAGGAACCGTGTCCCCGATATCAGGGCAACCCGGTCTTCGGACGGCACCGCTTTCCAGCGCGCCGGCATATAGCGCAGAACAAGGACTTCCCCGCCAATCAGGGCCGCGATCACGATAAAGGATAACAGAACAAGTCCAGGCGCAATTTCGGCAAGCTCGTCGGCCGCCTGACCTTCGAGTTCCAGATTGGCATAGCGTGCCTGCACCATGCTGGGCAGACGCACAATTTCACCCCACGCGGTCAACCAGACACCGGGATCAAGCGGCACATCAACCCGGCCCAGAATGCGACGCGTGAAGCGTTCGCGGGCTAGCGCGGCAAGCTGATCGGAAAGTTCGGTCGCACGGAAATCAACAAGTTCAAGCTGCTTGATCACCCCGGTAACGCGCGCGATATCTTGCCCAATGCGTTCACGTTCGCGCGCGACGGCGGGGACTTCTTCCTGGCCTTCCGCCGGGGGTTCGCCAAGCTTGCCAAGGGCGGCTTTAAAGCGTTTCAGCCGCTCATCTGCCCGGTCATGAAGGGTATTCACACCAAGCTGGATGGTTTCGATCTTGTCACGGCCATCGGAAATAAACCGGTTGGTGACTTCGTCACGGGCGATCGTCTTTTCCAGATCGCCAAGCGCATCATCCCATTCGGAAATGCGGTTCTGGGCGTTTTCGAGTTCGATTTTCTGAACGGCTTCCTGAGCCTTGTCGTCGCCTTGCGCCGCCACAGGGTGCGTCGCTGTCATCGCCAACAAACAGATTGCAAGACCTGCGAATACGTGACGAAGAGAAGTCATGCCTGATGATCCATATTGATGCCCAAAGACCGGTATTTGACCGTTTTGCCCGATTTGCAAACAAGTTACACTGAAGAATGTAACGAATCATCAAACGTTTCGTTCCCATGATTGATGAAATCGCCATCTGCTGATTGCCCGCATGATTTTCGGCAAAACAGCCAAGGAGCCCCCAATGCACAAATCGGCCCTGATCAACGCCTTTCAGATCAACCAGGACGGGTCGGCAAAACCAATCGAATGGAGCACCCTGCAAGACGGGCTGCCAGCACCAAGCGAGACATCCTATGTCTGGGTTCATCTTGACTGGATGGGCGAAGGGGTGCGCAACTGGCTGATCAATATTGCCGGTATTGACCCGACGATTGCCGATACCCTTGCAACACGCGGCACCCGTCCTGGGGTGTTCTTTTATGATCCGGGTTATTCATTGAACCTGCGCGGGGTCAACCTGAATGCCGAAAACGACCCGGCCGATATGATTTCGGTGCGTTTCTGGGTCACCTCAAACATGGTCATTACCCTTCGCAATCAGTCGCTTAAGGCATTTGACGATATCCGTTCGGCAATTGCGCAAAACAGCGCACCACGCAGCATCGATGATTTCGTTTTGACCGTGGCTGAAAGACTGATCCATCGTCTTGAAAATGTCGTGCGCGGCATCGAAGAAGATGTCGAAACCATCGAGGAAGACCAGGAAACCGTTGCCGAGGGCAAGACCCTTGCCCTGCGTCGGCGCGGGTCGGATATCCGCAATTCCGTCTCGCGGCTGCGCCGCCATCTGGCCCCGCAGCGCGACGCGCTTTCAAATTATGTCGAACAGAAACCGGCCTGGTCGGACAAGCGTTTCAAGCGGCGCGGGCGGGCCCTGACCGACAAGACGATCCGCCTGATCGAAGAATTTGATTCGCTTCGTGAACGCATCCAGATCGTGAACGAGAACCTGATGGCGATCGAAACCGAACAAATGAACCGCACCATGTACTGGCTGACCGTAATTGCCGGTCTGTTCCTGCCGATCAGTTTTGTCACCGGGCTTCTTGGCATCAATGTCGGGGGCATTCCGGCGGCGGACAACCCGTACGGCTTTGTCACGGTTGCTGTGATTTTGACGGCCATTACCGCCTTTGAAATCTGGCTTTTCAAAAAAATGCGTCTGATCTGACGGGCGGACATCACTGGCGATGCCCCCAAAGGGCAGAATGCGCAATCGCATCAAGCGCCTTGTTGCATTGCAATGCATCTTGGCGCTATGACATTGCACATTGAGCTGATTTCTTTCACTGCATCCGAGACTTGTTGATGACCGACGGCCCGCTTTCCCGTTATCGCGCGAAAATCACATCTGGCGAGCTGTCCCACGATCCGATGCAGGAGCTGTGCGCGGAAAAACTCCAAAGCCTGAAAAATGCGCTGTCCCATTACGAACCCTCAACCGGGTCGGGCGGCTGGCGTGAACGGTTTGGATTGACCCGGCGCCGCGAAGAACCCACCCCGCCATCCGGGCTTTATATTTATGGCGAGGTCGGGCGTGGCAAATCCATGTTGATGGACCTGTTCTATGAAACCATCGACATTGAAAAAAAGCGCCGCGTGCATTTCCACGACTTCATGCAGGACGTGCATGAACGCATGCACCGGTTCCGCAAGACCAAGAAAAAAGATGACACCGACCCGATCCCGCCCATCGCCAAGGACCTGGCCGATGGGGCCTGGTTGCTGTGTTTTGATGAAATGCAGGTCACCGATATCACCGATGCGATGATCCTTGGTCGGCTGTTCGAACAGCTGTTTGACCATGGCGTGGTGATTGTGACCACCTCGAACCGCGTCCCGGATGACCTTTACAAGGATGGTCTGCAACGTCAGAATTTTCTGCCTTTCATCGATATGATCAAGCAGAAGCTTGATGTGCTTGAACTGGCCAGCCCCACCGATTACCGGATGCGCAATCTGACCGCCGCAGACGTATTTCTGTATCCGTGCCAGCGTGAAGAAGCCGTTGGCAAGATTGATGAAATCTTTGAAACCCTGACACAGGGGGCACGCGTTGCCCCCGACAGTTTGACCATCAAGGGCCGCAAGATTGAAATCTCGGCGGCGGGGGCCGGTGTGGCCAAATTCAGCTTTGACGAGCTGTGCACACGTCCGCTTGGCCCGGGGGATTACATCGCCCTTGCCACGCATTTTCATACCATCGTCATTGATTTCATTCCCAAACTGCCGGATTCCCGCCGGGACTGGGCCAAACGGTTCGGGACATTGATCGATGCAATGTATGAACACAAAACCAAACTGATCTGCGCAATAGAGTGCGACCCGACCGAGATTTATACCGACGGCGATTATTCGTTCGAGTTCCAGCGCACGGTGTCGCGCATGACCGAAATGCGCAGCCAGGAATATCTCGACATGGCGCATTTGACCTGATTCCTGACCCACGGCGACCGCGCAAATGATCACGGATCGCGCCGCCAGGATGGGTCAAAAAACGACTCCACCCATCAGAGTTTAAAACGGTTGCAATAATTCGCCATATGGGCGCGTATCGCCGGGTGATTCTTGCGTGAGGCATGTCACAAACGCACAATCGCGCAAATTTCATCGTATTAGCGTTTTTTCGTGTACGTGCCCGTCGCATGGCTGATGGCCGTTTCGTGCAATGCTGGGGCGGTGCAATCGGGATCGCACGCCCGAATTGGCAGCAAACGCGCAGACTGCCTTTCCTTTAGGCAGCCCGCAATCGTAAACAGGCTTTGGTTTTGCTGCGCATTCATGCCCCTTCGCAACCGCAACATGAACGGTTTTTAAGCGTTTAGACCATAGTTGCAACAAACCCCGAACCGGCGGTTTTCCTCGTAAAAACAGCGGGGTTTCCCCTTGTAAATCGAGACGATTCAGTTTACGACACTCGATGTTTACGAACGATTATTTCGCGTTCGCAGGTTTAAATTTTCAATCGCGCTCCCAAGTTGAGTTTCGACCCCCAGGAAGCGTAATAGGGAAGAAGGTAACGGAATGGCCCGCAACAAGATCGCGCTCGTCGGTGCTGGCAATATTGGTGGCACGCTTGCTCACCTCGTCGGCCTGAAAGAGCTTGGCGACGTCGTCCTTTTCGACATCGTTGATGGAATGCCACAGGGCAAGTCGCTTGACATTGCTGAATCCTCCCCCGTCGACATGTTTGATGCCGACCTCAAGGGTACCAGTGACTATAAAGACATCGCAGGCGCTGATGTTGTTATCGTCACCGCAGGTGTAGCTCGCAAACCGGGCATGAGCCGTGATGATCTCATTGGCATCAACACCAAAGTCATGACCCAGGTCGGTCAGGGCATCAAAGAACATGCTCCGAATGCATTCGTCATCGTCATCACCAACCCGCTTGATGCGATGGTCTGGGTGATGCAGCAGGCAACCGGCTTCGATCCGAAGAAAGTTGTCGGTATGGCAGGCGTTCTGGATTCGGCACGTTTCCGTTACTTCCTCGCAGAAGAATTCAACGTATCGGTCAAAGACGTCACCGCATTCGTTCTTGGCGGCCACGGCGACACCATGGTCCCGTCCATCCGTTATTCGACCGTTGCCGGTATCCCGGTTCCCGACCTGATCAAAATGGGTTGGACCACGCAGGAGAAAATCGACGAGATCGTACAGCGCACCCGTGATGGCGGTGCGGAGATCGTTGCTCTGCTCAAAACCGGTTCTGCTTTCTATGCCCCGGCTGCTTCGGCAGTTGCGATGGCAGAAAGCTACCTGAAAGACCAGAAACGCGTCATGCCGGTTGCTGCTTATCTGAGCGGCGAATACGGCGTTGATGGTATTTACGTCGGCGTCCCGGTTGTTCTGGGTGCTGGCGGTGTTGAGCGCATCGTCGAGATCAATCTTGACGAGTCCGAAAAAGCAAACTTCGACAATTCCGTGAACGCAGTTCGCGGCCTCGTCGATGCTGCTAAGGGCATGCTCTAAGAACGCGAAGCGGGCTGGTCGTTGACCGGCCCGTTTTTCAATCATTGGTGTTTTTAAAACTTCAATGATCGCGGGCCTCGCAAACAAAGTCCCTCCCGCATATACGGGGACATTGAAATCCCGATTTCTGACCCACAGGAAATCGTACGGAAGGCAAGAAAGCGACCGAACATGAATATTCATGAGTACCAGGCGAAAGAAATTCTTCGCAAATACGGTGTGACCGTGCCGAATGGCAAAGTTGCATATACCGCTCAGGAAGCCATCGAAGCTGCCCAGTCCCAGGCTGGTCCGGTTTACGTGGTGAAATCCCAGATCCATGCAGGTGGCCGCGGTAAAGGCACCTTCAAGGAAGCCAAAGCAGGCGACAAAGGCGGCGTTCGCGTTGTCAAAAGCGTCGAAGAAGTTGGCGCAAACGCCGAACAGATGCTCGGTTCGACCCTGGTGACCCACCAGACCGGTCCGGAAGGCAAAGAAGTCAAACGCGTTTACATCGAAGAAGGCTGCGATATCGCACGCGAACTGTATCTTTCGGTTCTCGTCGACCGCGCTTGCTCGCGCGTGATCTTCATGGCTTCGACCGAAGGCGGCATGGACATCGAAGAAGTTGCCGAAGCAACCCCGGAAAAGATCGTCACCGTTGACATCGATCCGGCTGCCGGCTTCTCGGGCTTCCATGGCCGTAAACTGGCATTCGCACTTGGCCTCGAAGGCAAGCAGGTTTCCAAAGCTGTCAAATTCATGTCGGCAATGTACCAGTGCTTCCTCGACACCGATGCAGCCATGGTTGAAATCAACCCGCTGGTCGTGACCGGCGAAGGCGACATCATCGCGCTCGATTGCAAAATGAACTTCGACGACAACGCGCTGTTCCGTCATCCGGACATCGAAAACCTGCGCGACGAAGACGAAGAAAACCCGGCTGAACTTGAAGCTGCCAAACACAGCCTCAACTACATCAAGCTCGATGGCACCATCGGCTGCATGGTTAACGGCGCAGGCCTGGCCATGGCAACCATGGACATCATCAAGCTTTATGGTGGCGCACCGGCAAACTTCCTTGACGTTGGTGGCGGCGCGACCAAAGAACGCGTTACCACGGCCTTCAAACTGATCCTGTCTGACCCGAATGTCGAAGGCATCCTGGTCAACATCTTTGGTGGCATCATGCGTTGTGACGTGATTGCAGACGGCGTTGTGGCAGCTGCCCGCGAAGTCAGCCTGAACGTTCCGCTGGTTGTTCGCCTTGAAGGTACGAATGTCGAACTTGGCAAGAAGATCCTCGAAGAATCGGGTCTGCCGATTGTTTCGGCTGACAACCTTGCCGATGCCGCCGAGAAGGTGGTCAAAGCTGTGAAGGAGGCCGCGTAACTATGGCTGTTCTCGTCGATAAAAACACCAAAGTTATCTGCCAGGGTTTCACTGGTTCGCAGGGTACTTTCCACAGCGAGCAGGCTCTTGCATATGGCACCAAAATGGTTGGTGGTGTTACCCCGGGTAAAGGCGGCACCAAGCACCTTGACCTGCCGGTCTTCAACACCGTTGCCGAAGCGAAACACGTTACCGAAGCAAATGCTTCTGTAATCTATGTTCCGCCGCCCTTCGCAGCAGATGCAATTCTTGAAGCCATCGATGCAAAAATCGAACTGGCTGTCTGCATCACCGAAGGCATTCCGGTTGCTGACATGGTTCGCGTCAAGCGCGCGCTCGAAGGTTCTTCGACCCGCCTGATCGGCCCGAACTGCCCGGGTATCATTACCCCGGACGAATGCAAAATCGGCATCATGCCGGGTCACATTCACCGCCGCGGCAAAATCGGTATCGTTTCGCGTTCCGGTACGCTCACCTACGAAGCAGTTGCACAGACCACGGCCGCTGGCCTGGGTCAGTCGACCTGTATCGGTATCGGTGGTGACCCGGTCAACGGCACCAACTTCATCGACTGCCTCGACCTGTTCCTGAAGGATCCGGAAACCGAAGGCATCATCATGATCGGTGAAATCGGTGGTTCGGCTGAAGAAGAAGCATGTGAATTCCTGCAGGCTTCCAAAGTCAAGAAACCGGTTGCTGGCTTCATCGCCGGTGTTACCGCACCTCCGGGTAAACGCATGGGCCATGCCGGTGCGATCATCTCGGGTGGCAAGGGTACTGCCGACGCGAAAATGGAAGCCATGCGCAGCGCTGGCGTTCTTGTTGCCGATTCCCCGGCAAGCCTCGGCTCGACCATGCTGAAGGCTTTGAAGGGCTAATCTGGGTAGTCAGAGGAAAGGCAAGGGGGGGCGTGGTCCTGTCTTGGGGACCATGCCTTCCGACCACAAATGAAACCTCAAGATCTCGACACGATTCTTAACGAGTCGAACGCAACCTACATCGCTCAAATCTATGCCCGGTATCTGGAGAACCCGTCTGCGGTTGACCAGAGCTGGGCTGAGTTTTTTGACGGGTTGCAGGACGACGCCTCCGAACTCCTCGCAGAAATGCGTGGGCCGAGCTGGCAGCCGCGGGAAACCAAGGTTGTTGGCGGCATGGAGGGATACGACGTCTCACAGGGACATGCCGAACGTCAGGCCCAGGTGGCCTATGCACCGGCAGCCCTCGCAGCACCGGGAGCGGCACAGGTCAATTCTGATGCCATCCGCGCTGCGGCCAATGATTCCATTCGCGCACTGATGCTGATCCGATCCTTCCGTGTGCGCGGCCATCTGGAAGCAAATCTGGATCCGCTGGGCCTTGCCCCGCGTGAACCGCACCCGGAACTTGATCCCAAGACCTATGGCTTCACCGAAGCCGACATGGACCGTCCGATTTTCATCGCGAACGTTCTGGGTCTTGAAACCGCGACCATTCGCCAGATCGTTTCCCTGGCGCGCAAAACCTATTGCGGGTCGATCGGTATCGAATTCATGCACATTCAGGAACCTGAACAGAAGTCATGGATTCAGCAGCGGATCGAAAGCATCGGCAACCAGACGCAGTTTACTGCACGCGGCAAGGAAGCCATCCTTGAGCGCCTGGTAGAAGCCGAAGGCTTTGAAAATTATCTGCATACCAAATATGTCGGCACCAAGCGTTTCGGCGTTGACGGTGGTGAAGCCCTGATCCCGGCACTCGAACAGATCCTTAAACGTGGCAGCCAGCTTGGCATCCGCGAGGTCGTGTTCGGTATGCCGCACCGTGGTCGTCTGAACGTTCTTGCCAATGTTATGGCCAAGCCGTTCCGCGCGATCTTCTCGGAATTCATGGGCAACCCGTCCAAGCCGGACGACGTGATGGGCTCGGGTGACGTTAAATATCACCTTGGTACGTCCGCCGACCGTGAATTTGATGGCAATGTTGTTCACCTTTCGCTGACGGCAAACCCGTCGCACCTTGAAGCGGTGAACACTGTTGTCCTTGGTAAGGTCCGTGCAAAACAGTCCCAGCGCAAAGACACCAATCGCGAGCAGGTTATGGGTATCCTCCTGCATGGTGATGCGGCCTTTGCCGGTCAGGGTCTTGTTGCGGAAACCTTCGATCTGTCGCACCTCAAAGGGTATCGTACCGGTGGTACCATCCACTTTGTTGTGAACAACCAGATCGGTTTCACGACCAAGCCGACCGATTCCCGTTCTTCGCCCTATTGCTCGGACATTGCCAAAGTCGTTCAGGCACCGATCCTGCACGTCAATGGTGACGATCCCGAAGCAGTGGTTCATGCGGCCCGCATCGCGACCGAATTCCGTCAGGAGTTCAAACAGGACGTCGTTATCGACATGTTCTGCTATCGCCGCTTTGGCCACAATGAAAGCGACGAGCCGGCCTTCACCCAGCCGAAGATGTATGACGTGATCGGCAAACACCCGACCACCAAGGACATATATGCACAACAGCTGATCAAGGAAGGTCTTCTGACCGAAGAACGCGTCAAGGAACTGGACAAGTCGTTCCAGGATTATCTTGATGAAGAGTTCAAGGCGTCCGAAGCATACCGTCCGAACAAGGCTGACTGGCTTGAAGGCAAATGGTCCGGACTTGCATCCTCGCATGGCGAAGATGCCGACTGGATCGGCAAGACCGGCGTCGACGAAGATCTTCTTCAGGAAGTTGGCCGTGCGCTTTCGACCGCACCGGAAGATTTCGACATCAACCGCAAAATCCTTCGTCAGTTGAAGGCCAAGGCGAAGATGTTCGAAACCGGCGAAGGCATTGACTGGGCAACCGCCGAAGCACTGGCGTTCGGTACGCTGATGTGCGAAGGCACCCCGGTCCGTCTTTCGGGTCAGGATTGCCAGCGCGGTACCTTCTCGCAGCGTCATGCCAAACTGGTCGACCAGACCACTGAGGCCAAATACACCCCGCTCAACAACATCCGTACCGGTCAGGCCGAGCTTGAAGTTCTCAACTCGCCGCTGTCCGAAGCCGGTGTTCTGGGCTTTGAATATGGTATTTCCCTTGCCGAGCCGCACTCGCTGGTTCTTTGGGAAGCCCAGTTCGGTGATTTTGCCAACGGTGCACAGGTCATCATTGACCAGTTCATCAGCTCGGGCGAAGCCAAATGGCTGCGTATGTCGGGTCTGGTGATGCTTCTGCCGCACGGTTACGAAGGCCAGGGTCCGGAACATAGTTCGGCCCGTCTGGAACGTTACCTGCAGCTTTGTGGTGAAAACAACATGCAGGTGGCCAACGTCACGACACCGGCAAACTATTACCACATCCTGCGCCGTCAGATCCGTCGCTCGTTCCGTAAGCCGCTGATCCTGATGACGCCGAAGTCGCTTCTGCGTCACAAGCAGTGCGTGTCGAACCTGTCCGAATTCGGTCCGGGTACGACATTCAAGCCTGTGATCGAGGAAACCGGCAAGCTGGTAGATGCCAAAAAGGTCAAACGCGTCGTTCTGTCGTCGGGCAAGGTCTATTACGATCTTCTCGCCGAGCGCGAAAACCGCGGCATCGAAGATGTTGCCCTGGTTCGTGTCGAACAGCTTTATCCGTGGCCGGAAAAAGAACTGGCAACGGAACTTGCGAAATACCCGAATGCTGATGTCGTATGGTGTCAGGAAGAATCCGAGAACATGGGTTCCTGGTTCTTCGTCGATCGTCGTATCGAAGCCACCCTGTCGAGCATTTCGCACAAGGCGGGTCGTCCGGTTTACGTTGGTCGCGCAGCTTCGGCTTCGCCGGCAACGGGTCTTCTGAAGGCCCACCTGCGTGAACAGGCCGAACTAGTCGATGCGGCACTAAGCGTAAAATAACTTTACCGAACGGGCGAGCAATCGCCCGTTCAATACGTTCATTTAGAATTCATTCGCATCATGGCAGACCCACACTGCCTGATTGAAAAAACGGTCGAGGAAAAAATGGCGACTGAAGTTAAAGTTCCCGCGCTGGGCGAGTCTGTATCTGAAGCCACGGTGGCAAAATGGTACAAAAAAGTCGGTGAAGCTGTTGCTGCCGATGAACCGATTGTCGAACTTGAAACCGACAAAGTGACCGTTGAAGTCAACGCACCGGTTGCCGGCGCGATTGCTGAACTGGTTGTTGGTGAAGGCGACGAAGTCGAAGTTGGCGCCCTGATCGCCATGATCAACGAAGGTGCCGAAGGCGCTGCTGCTGCTCCGGCAGAAGAAAAAGCAGAAGCCAAGGCGGAAGAAGCTCCGGCCAAGAAAGAAGAAGCCAAACCGGCTCCTGCTGCTGCGCCGGCCGCTGCCACCGCAGCCAACACCGACCATCCGCTGCCGCCGGCAGTTCGCAAACTGGTCGAAGACAACAATCTTGACCCGGCCGCCATCCCGGCAACCGGCAAAGATGGCCGCCTGACCAAAGGCGACGTCATGAACTATCTTGCTGGTGGCGCACCGGCACCGCGTGCGGCTGCACCGGTTGCTGCGGCCCCGGCAGCGCCGAAGCCGGAACGTGAACTGCGTGACGGTGAAGAACGCGTCAAAATGTCCAAGCTGCGCCAGACCATCGCGCGCCGCCTGAAAGAAGCCCAGAACACCGCGGCCATGCTGACCACTTACAACGAAGTGGACATGACCAACCTTCTGGCTTGCCGTAACCAGTACAAAGACGGCTTCGAGAAGAAGCACGGTGTGAAGCTTGGCTTCATGTCCTTCTTCATCAAGGCCTGCACCACGGCCCTGAAAGAATGGCCGGCTGTTAATGCCGAAATCGACGGCAACAGCTTCATCTACAAAAACTACTGCGATATCGGCGTTGCCGTTGGTACCCCGCAGGGTCTTGTTGTTCCGGTTATCCGTTCGGCCGAAGAAAAAACCTTTGCCGAACTCGAAAGCACCATTGTCGATTTCGGCAAACGTGCCCGTGACGGCAAGCTTGGCATGGATGAAATGACCGGCGGTTCCTTCACCATCTCCAACGGTGGTGTCTTCGGATCGCTTCTGTCTTCGCCGATCCTGAACGCACCGCAGTCCGGTATCCTCGGCATGCACAAAACCCAGATGCGCCCGGTCGCAATCGACGGCAAAGTCGAAATTCGTCCGATGATGTATCTGGCACTGTCCTATGACCACCGTATCATTGACGGCCGCGAAGCGGTCTCGTTCCTGGTACGCGTCAAGGAATGCATCGAGAACCCGGAACGCATCCTGCTCGACATCTGATCAGACAAAAGGATCAAAGAACTCATGAGTGAGAACTACGACATTGTCGTGATCGGTGGCGGTCCTGGCGGTTATGTTTGCGCCATCCGCGCCGCACAGCTCGGCCTTAAGGTTGCCTGCGTTGAAAAACGCGGTGCACTTGGCGGTACCTGCCTGAATGTCGGTTGCATTCCGTCCAAGGCACTGCTGCATTCGTCCCACCTGTTCGAAGAAGCTTCGGAACATTTCGATACCCACGGCATCGAAGTTTCCAAGCCGAAGGTCAATCTTGAAAAGATGATGGCCCGCAAGGACAAGGTCGTTGACAGCAACGTCAAAGGCATCGAGTTCCTGTTCAAGAAGAACAAGGTTACCTATGTCAAAGGCGCCGGCGAGATCACCTCGCCGACCTCGGTCAAGGTTGCCCTTCTTGATGGTGGCGAAGAAACCCTGAATGCCAAGAACATCGTCATCGCGACGGGTTCGGAAGTCACCCCGCTGCCGGGTGTTGAAATTGACGAAGAAAAAATCGTCTCTTCGACCGGCGCGCTGACTCTTCCGAAAGTGCCGAAGAAGATGGTTGTGATTGGTGCTGGCGTCATCGGTCTGGAACTTGGTTCCGTCTGGCGTCGTCTGGGTGCCGAAGTCACCGTTGTTGAATTCCTGGACCGCATTCTGCCGGGCATGGATGGCGAGCTGGTCAAACAGACCCAGCGCATCTTTGCCAAGCAGGGTCTTGAATTCAAACTCGGCCACAAGGTAACCGCAGCAAAAACCACCAAGTCCGGCGTGACCCTGACTGTTGAACCGTCCAAAGGCGGCGATGCAGAGGAACTCAAAGCTGACGTGGTGCTGGTTGCCATCGGTCGCCGTCCTTACACCACCGGCCTTGGCCTGGATAAAGTTGGTGTTGAACTCGACGAACGCGGTCGTGTCAAAACCGACGAATATTTCCAGACCAATGTTGGCGGCATCTTTGCGATTGGCGACACCATTGCCGGTCCGATGCTTGCCCACAAGGCCGAAGAAGACGGCGTTGCCCTTGCAGAAATGATTGCCGGCGAAGAAGGCCATGTCGATTACGGCAAGGTCCCGGGTGTTGTTTACACCTGGCCCGAAGTTGCTTCTGTTGGCAAAACCGAAGAACAGCTTAAGGAAGAAGGTGCCGAGTATTCTGTCGGTAAATTCCCCTTCACCGCCAATGGCCGTGCGAAGGCGATGGAAAGCACCGATGGTTTCGTCAAGCTGCTTGAAGACAAAAAAACGCACCGTGTTGTCGGCGCGCATATTGTCGGCCCGGCTGCTGGCGATCTGATTGCCGAAGTGGTTCTGGCGATGGAATATGGCGCATCTGCCGAAGACATCGCACGCACCTGCCACGCCCACCCGGCCCTTGGCGAAGTCGTCAAGGAAGCCGCACTGGACGCAGACAAGCGCGCAATCCACATGTAATTGATCAGACATCCGTCTGACTGACAAACGGCCGTCCCGTTCATTCGGGGCGGCCGTTTTGTTTTGGCCGTGCCCGGGTCTGAGTTCGGGACCACGTCCAGGGCCGAGGCTGGGGCTGGGAACGGGACCGGGAACGGGAACGGGAACGGGAACGGGAACGGGAACGGGAACGGGATCGGGATCGGAATTCCGGTCAGATGCCCAAGATCGACATTGCGACAGGTCAGCTTTGCGCTTTTGTCCGATGATTGGCGCGTGACGCAATGCGGTATTGGGGATTAGTATGATAAATCAATATCAAAGGCCGGGAGACCACCATGACCCTATCCATCGGCGTTGTTGCCCATGACCGTCGCAAACGTGAAATGGCCGACTGGCTGGCCAAGCATCAGGCGAGTTTTGCCAATACCCGTATCTTTGCCACCGGCACCACCGGGCGTGTATTGAAGGAACGGTTTCCGGCATTTGATATTCATCCGTTAAAAAGCGGCCCTTTTGGCGGTGATCAGCAATTGGGATCCATGATCGCCCATGGTCAATTGCAGGCCATGTTCTTTTTCACCGACCCGATGACCCCCCATCCCCATGATGTCGATGTCCGCGCCCTGATCCGGTTGGCGAACCTTTATGAAGTGCCGATTGCGTGCAACCAAAGCACGGCCGACCTTCTGATCAGCAATCCCCGGTTCGAGGAAATCTGCGAACAATATCGCGATCATTCCCCGGAACAGGTGTTTGCCGATTACAGCAATCGAAAAGTCTGATGAATTAATCGCCCCTGCCCGATATACGCCACCCGTCCCGGAGCGCCCCGTCCGCCATGTCACTTGCCTATGAACTGATTGCTGCGATCTTTCCGATTTTTGCCGCCATTCTGGTTGGGGCGGCACTGAAGCGTTATCTGATTACCGGATCGGATATCTGGGCCGGGATTGACCGGCTGACCTATTACCTGTTGTTGCCATCCCTTCTGATTGTCGAGATTTACCGGGCGGATTTTTCAAGCGGTAATGCAGGCACAGCAGTCGGTATTACCCTTGCAGCAACCCTTGGCCTGTCGGCCGCCTTGCTGATCCTGCGGCCCCTGATCACGCGCGACACGCCGCTATTTACGTCAATCTTTCAGGGATCGGTTCGATATAACAGTTATGTGCTGCTGGCGGTTGCCGACGCGCTTTACGGGGCAGAGGGCCTGGCACTTGCCATTGTCTTTGTCGCGGTCATGGTGATTGCCACCAACATGCTGGGCGTGGTGGTGTTAAGTGCGTTTAGTGGTGGCAAAAGCAGCCTTACGCGCATCATCAACGGAATTGTCAAAAACCCGATCATTATCGCCGCTGGCGCAGGCGCCATCCTGAATGTGAGTAACATTCACGTTCCGCTGCCCATCGGAAACACCGCCGCCCTTTTCAAGACGGCGGCCTTGCCGCTTAGCCTGCTTTCGGTTGGGGCGGGCCTTAAATTTATTCTGAACAAAAAGGCGATCTGGGCAATCACACTGGCCACCACCATCAAGCTTGCCTTGCTTCCGCTGATTACGGGCATCTGCCTGCATCTGGCGGGGGTTGATGGCATGGTTTTGGCGATGGGCGTGTTCTATGCCGGAATGCCGTGTGCCGGGAATGCCTATATCCTGGCGCGTCAGCTCAATGGTGATCCCGATGCCATGGCATCGATCATCACGCTTGAGACATTACTCTCCGCCTTCAGCGTCGCTGTCATCGCCGGTATATTGAGCATCAATTGAGCTGGCATGGGCGGCATAATCCCCGTCATAACCACAGGCAGAAAGCCCCGGACGCATCAATTCGGGCGGCGGTGCGTCGACCACGACCGGATCACGATCAGCATGAAACGGTACAATGATCTGACGCGATAGCAGCATCAGCGTCGGCGGCGCGCCAAAGATCGGCGGTTCGTCCCCGCGCCCGTAAAACGGATCGCCAACCACCGGATGTCCGATATGGTCAAGATGCACACGCAACTGATGGGTGCGCCCGGTATGGGGCACCAGTTCAAGCCAGGTGATATCGTGACCGTCAGCATCCTTGCCACGGCCAAGAACTGTGTATTCGGTCTTTGACGGCTGCCCATCGTCATGAACGACCATCTGCCAGCCGCTTTCATCATTGATCTTGCCGATCGGGGCATCAATGAAGCCATGGTCATCTGCCATCGCACCACGCACCACCGCCCAATAGGTCTTGCCGATTTTCTTTTCGGTAAACAGGCGGGTGATTTTCTTGGACGATTTCGGATGACGGCACAGCAACAGACACCCGGCCGTATCGCGATCAAGACGGTGTGCCAGGGTCGGTTCAGGCTGAATACCGAATTTAAGATCCGGCAAATAGGCATCAACATGGAAATAGGTTTTCGGCCCGCCATGCGATGCCAGTCCCGGTGGCTTGTTCAGCACGATGACATTCGAGTCACGGTGCAATACATGCGCAATAAGATCTTCGGCAATCGGATGGGTCATTGATACGGCCTTTCATACAAGCCCCTGCTTTACCCCATCAGGCGGTGCCGGGCAATGATGATGACATTTGATCTAGCGATCCCGTGACAGCGTAACAAGATCAGACAACCGGTCATTCAACCTGTATGCGTGCAACCCGGAACTCTTGATCATGATTGACGTTTCAAAACATGTCAGACCTGTTCTTTGTGCTGTGGCGATATTGGCCGCAATCGGCATTGGGGGCATCCCGAAGATGACCCATGGCAGCCCGATCAAATCCGATGACAGCCCGGCGCCATCAAACGGGCTTGCCACCGATACGGCTTTATCAACCGCCTTTGAGCGGCCTGACACATGCAAGGGTTTTGATCCGATCAAACGATACGGTCCGGAACTTAAATTTCAAATCCGCCGCAATGATGCCCCGGTCGGGGTTCATAGTGTGACCTTCAATCGCGGCCGCGACGGGCTTCAGGTCGTAGCCCAAAGCAACATCGATATCAGCATTCTGGGTTTTAATGCCTATCGGTTTGCATATCGATCCGAGAGCATATGGCAAGGTAACCGTTTGATGCGACTATCGGTAAATGTTGATGATGACGGTGAAAGAACGGATGTCACGGCCACCCGGGAGTCCAATCATCTGGTGGTGAACGGCCCGGGTGGTCGCCAGGTCATCCCGACAGACATCTTTCCGACCGATCACTGGCATTGCGGTGTTCTGGCCCGGAAATCGGTTCTGAACACGATTACCGGCAAACCGAATGACGTCACCATCACTGCCGGTCAAAGCGAAATGCTGCGCACAATGGACGGATCAATCCGTGCCACCGGCTTTCGTTATAATGGCGAACTCAAGACCGACGCCTGGTACGACCATCTTGGGCGTTGGGTCGGGTTGCAGTTTCGTGCGCGTGACGGATCAACCATCACCTATCGCTGCATGAATTGCCAAACCCGCAATGCCGTAAAGGAACAGGGATGAAAAAGCACTTTCAAACCATCTGGATTGTTGGTGCGTCAGCCGGGATTGGCGCCGCATTGGCCGCCAAATTCGCAAACAACCCGACATCCGGGCAGCAGAACATCATCATTTCAGCCCGCAATGGCGACAAATTGCGCGAACTGGCCGATGCCTTGCCCGGGGTCATTCCCGTTGCCGTCGATATTACCGATCCTAATGCGGTCAAATCCGCATTGGCCCGGATCGAGGAGGAATTCGGTCTGCCTGATCTGGCTGTTCTGGCAGCCGGTATCTATTCGCCAATGAAAGTCGCGAATTTTTCGGCAGATACGGTTCGAAGCCATATCGACACCAATTACATCGGCATCGTCAATTGTCTGGAACCGCTTTTGACGCGCATGCGCGCGCGCCGGTCCGGGGAAATTGCCGTGGTGGCGTCGGTTGCGGGATATCGCGGATTACCCAATGCGGCGGCCTATGGCCCGACCAAGGCCGCATTGATCAATTTGTGCGAGACATTGCACACCGAATTATCGGGTAGTGGCGTTCTGTTGCGGGTGATCAATCCGGGTTTTGTCAAAACGCGTCTGACTGACAAGAACGATTTCGAAATGCCCTATTTGCTGTCACCTGATCAGGCGGCAGACTTCATGTATAAAGACTTGTGCGGCAAGGATGATTTCGAAATCGCGTTTCCGCCGCCCTTTGTCCGGCAACTGAAACTGACGCGTATTTTGCCCTATGGGCTGTTCTTCAAACTGATGCGCAAACTGGTGAAGGCATGAACGAGACTGAAAACAGAAAACGCCATCTGATTGCTGCTTATGGCGCCTATTTTGAAAACCTGTCCCCGGAAACCGTTAACGAGCTTTCCGGGATGGTCACAGACGATTTTACGTTTTCTGATCCCTTTACCACCCGCAAGGGGCCGGATGATGTTTGCGCCTATCTTGGCAAAACATTCACCGATACCGAGAACCCCAATTTTGTTGTCACCCACGAGGCCCTTGATGGTGATATCGGGTTCTTGCGCTGGCAGTTCTCGGCAAAAATTCCGGTGATCGGACATTGGGAATTTTGCGGCATGACCGAACTGACATTCAACCAGGATGGCAGCCTTTTGGCATCCCATGTTGATTACTGGGATTCCGGTCAGCATTTCTATGGAAAATTGCCGATCCTTGGCTGGATCATCAAACGTCTTGCGCGTCGTGTTGCAGGCTAACGCCCGGTTGCTAACCCACACCCCAGCCAAACCCTAGTTCGCTGCAAGACTGTTGTTTCTGTTGAAAAACAGGGTCACTTCGCCAATTTCAAAGCCCCATTTACGAACCCGGGCGCGATTGACCAGCACCCCGTCGGGTTGCAGGAACATCCAGTCATTGAAGCTGACGCGCCAGGCACCGTCACCGACCTTGAGATCCATGTCATAAGACCAGTTCAGCGCATTGCCATACTGGCTTCCGATCGCGGTGCCGATAATGTCGTCAGCCCGTCCTTCATAGGCATGGTCGCCGGTCTTTGTGATAACCCAGACACGACGATCGGTTTCACCATCGTCATACAGAAAATCTTCTTCCAGTGTCAGGGTGCCGTCCTTGACCGTGCCGGTGATATCGACGGTAAATTGACGACGCAAAGTCCCAAACCGGTCTTCGAATATTCCCCATGCCCGGCTGTTGCCTTCGAAATAGTCAAAGACATCGAAGACGGGTTCCTTTTGCGCAAAATCCTGCGGTTTCATCGACCCACATCCGGTTAGTACCAATAAAAAGCTCAGCGCAATCATTTTACGCAGCATAGGCTTGCTCCTGATTCCTGACCCCAAGATCAAACTCTGCGGCGAAGAAGGCGCCGACGAATGGCAACCTGATGCCGGCTTCCCAGCGGGAAGCGCCACATCATCCCGATTGCTCCTGCTTTCAATACGACGGGAAACACCGCATAGATCAGAACCAGGACGAGCAAGGCACTGCTTTTTTGCCCGTCCCCGTCGGTCAGGCCAAAAGCCCCCAGCACCGGAAGCGCAATTCCGGCCGCCAATGCCATGGCAAGTTTGTTGGTCATGTTCCAAAGGGCGAATAAAAGGGCCGTCCGTCTGACCCCGAACCGGTAACGGTCCCAGTCATCGACATCGGCCTGTATCGCCGGCGGCAATGCCAGATCGGCCCCCAATGCCGCCCCGGTCACAAGGCAAATCACGCCAAAGCCGACAAAATCGCCAGATCCCAGAAACGGCACAAAGGCAAAGGCCGCAATTGCTATGATCATCGCCATACACCAGATGCGATGTTTGCCAAACCGTGCCGAAAAACCGACCCAAAGCGGAATGGCAATGATTGCCGCCAGAAAATAGGACAGGATCAGGATATTTTCAGCATCACGATCGAGCTGCAAAAAATACCGCACAAACAGCGGAAAACACACAGCAGGCAGGCCCGCCGCCAGACCGTTGATCATCCATGCAGCAAGCAGTCGCACAAACAGACGGTTGCCTGACAAACTACGAAGTCCCAGCCGCAAAGTTGTCGCGAACGACAGATTACCCGTCGGGACCAAGGGTGATGTTGCAACAGTTTGGTGCGCAACAGGATCGGGCACACGCCAGATCAGAAGCACAACGAAAACAGCCCCCAGAACAAGGGTCGTCAGGGCAAGCATCCTGATTTCATCAGACCGGTCGGCAGCATCCAGCAACACGGGAAGCCCACCCGCCAGCACAATGCCGATCAAGCCGGCCCCTTCGCGACAGGCCGTCAAGGAGGTCCGGGTTTTGTAATCCCCCGACAGATCAGCCCCCCATGCAAGATAGGGGACCTGAAACAGGGTCCAGCCCAGAAAGAGTATCGTCGCCCACCAGAACAGATAGGTCACATCGGGATTGTCAGGCGGGGTAAAAAGATTCCACAAACCGATACCGGCAATCACCGTACCGATCGCCACCCAGATTTTGCGTGACCCGGACCGGTCAGACAACCACCCGATCAACGGATCGGTTGCCATATCAATCACGCGCACCAACAGCAATATGGCCCCGGTGGCCGCAAGCCCCACCCCAAGGTCATCACCATAATAACTTGGCAACAGGACATAGGCCGGGATGGTTGGCACGGCTGCCGCCATCGCCGGAAGCGCATAAAGAAGCGCTGTATTCCGGGGAATATCAGACGCGGGCATTGCCGGGATGTTCGATCACGAACAATCCAACATCGATCGAGCCGCAATCAAACCCGGTTTCGCAATAGGCCAGATAATATTCCCACATGCGTTTGAACCGCTGATCAAAGCCCTGTTTGGCGATGTCGTCCCAGCGATGCTGAAAACGGCGCTGCCATTCTGCCAGCGTGCGGGCATATGATTTGCCAAAAAACTCGCTATGGGCAACGGTCAGGCCCGCCTGATTGACAGCCGCCGAAAGCGCGGTTGCCGACGGCAGCATTCCACCGGGGAAGATATAACGCTGAATAAAGTCGGCACCCTTGCGATAGGTTTCAAATCGCGCGTCATCAATGGTGATGATCTGCAAAACCGCACGCCCGCCGGGACGAAGACATTTGCGGATCATTTCGAAATAGGTTGGCCAATGTTCTTCGCCGACGGCTTCGAACATTTCGATTGAGACGATCTTGTCGAACTTTCCGTCCTGATGGCGGTAATCGCGCAGTGCGATGTCTGTGCGGTCATTCAGCCCCTGTGTCAGAAGCCTGCGACGTGCATAGGCGTGCTGTTCGGCCGACAAGGTCAGACCGGTCACGTTGCACCGATATTTGCCTGCTGCCAGTTCGGCAAACCCGCCCCAGCCGCATCCGACTTCCAGCACCGTTTCACCGGGCTGCAATTCTGCGAGATCGCAGATGCGTTGATATTTTGCGGTTTGCGCCCCATCAAGTGACATATCCGGGCTGCTGTAATAGCCCGAAGAATAGGTCATCCCCGGATCAAGCCACGCAGAATAGAATTCGTTTCCAAGGTCGTAGTGATAGGCAATATTGCGTCTGGATCCTTCCAGGGTGTTGGCATTGCGCAAATGCCCAAGACGCGCCACCATCCGTGACAGGAAGCCACCCGCCAGACGGGCGCGCACGATGTTTTCATTAAGCATTGCAACGCGCATCAGACGGGTAATGTCCGGGCTGCTCCAACTGCCATCCATATAGGCCTCGGCAAAGGCGACATCGCCGCCCGTGGCCAGTTTGCGGATTGCCTGCCAGTCATGGATGTGAATGGCAGCCTGAAGATCCGTTTCCTGATCACCGGTAAAATGCAGATGGTCATTGTCGGGCAAAACAATGGTCAGTCGCCCGAACTGCAAATGCGATAATACCCGTCGCAACATCACCTTAAGCAGGCTGCGATTTCCGGTCATGCTGCCCAACAAGGGCACAAGACGATCACGCAATGGAACAGACAATTCAGAAGCCGTCGGATTACGGTCAGGCATTGTTCTTATCTCTTTCCTGCTTGGGTCGCTGCGGTCCCGGTTTCCAGAACATAGGTCACCGGTCTTTGTGGTGGTGCCGGTCGTTTATGGAATGTCATCCCCTTGCGCCAAAGATGAAGCGCTTCCCAGTGGATGCCCGCCACGACCTTGAGCGTCATCAAAGGATAGCGAATGAACGCTCCGAACAGTTTACGGTCAGACAGGGCATTTCGATCACCAACAAAGGCCGCATTCAGAAACGCCCCGCGGGCATCGGTTTCGCGGATCGCCACCGCAACATTTTCACCCGGAATGCGAATACGGAAATGGTAATCGGCCACCATGTCGATAAAGGGTGAAACATAGAAACCCTTGGCACAAGATTGGCGCAAGACACCCTTGTCATCAATCGCGCCCGGTCCGACCGGAATCAGATAGCTGTGGCGATCGCCAAAGGTGTTGGAAACTTCGTACAGCACCGCACCAAGCCCGCCATCCGCCCGATAACAAAAATAAACCGATAGCGGATTGAAAACAAAACCCAGCAGCCGCGGATAGCAAAGAAGTTCAATCCGTGACGCGCAATCAGCCAAATCGTGTTCTGCCAGAATGGCTTCGAGACGGGTGCGCAAATTCTGCCCCGCCCCGTCCGCGTGATCACGGTCATGGAAGGAAAACAGATTGAAACGGTTGCGACTGAACAAACGCAATCTGGCGGCAAGATCATCGATCTCGTCAAGGTCGAGCAGGAACGAAAACACCGAATAGCGCAGCTTGTGCCGTTTCGGCCGCAACCGGTTATGGGTGACGACACCTTCATACAGGGCGGATGCCCAACGGGCTGGCTTCGATGTTGAGGTCATGACACCTCGCTTGATTGCGGGACGATGGTTCCGGTCACGTGGATGCGGCCATTTTCATCGTCAACGATCCAGGGACGGCGCACATTGCCAAGGGCTTCTGCCACCGCAAGGCCGGACTGCAATCCGTCCTCATGGAAACCGTAACCGAAATAGCTTCCGCAATACCAAAGATTATCGACACCCTGGATCGACCAAAGGTCTTTTTGCGCCGCCATTGCGCCGGCATCAAACAGCGGATGATCATACAGGAATGAACGGATCACACTGCCCGGTGCGGGATGACGAGGCGGATTAAGGGTCACAAATAGCGGTTTGGCAGGATCGAGATGCTGCAACCGGTTCATCCAGTACGTGACACAGACCTTTTTCTCGCCGTCCTGTTCGTCGGCCAGATAGTTCCAGCTTGACCAGACCTTTTGGTTTTTGGGCATCAGGGCCGGGTCACTATGCAGGATCGCAAGATTGCGTTCGTATTTGAACGCCGAGAGAAGCGTTTTGACCTTGGGAGCCGGATCATCCTGAAGTGCCAATGCCTGATCACCATGACAGGCCAGAACCACATGATCATAGATTTCCCGGTTGCCGTAACGGTCCTCGACAAACGCACCACCGGCCGGGTTTCGACCGACCTTTGCGATTGCACGATCCAGAACCACACCGCCCGAAATGCCTTGGGTCATGCGTTTCACATACTGGCGCGATCCGCCAAGCACCGTCCGCCATTGCGGCCGGTCTTTCAGCTGAAGCAATCCATGGTTCTGACAGAACCGCACGAAGGCCGCCAAGGGATATGCCATCATGGTATCGACCGGTGTCGACCAGATCGCAGCCCCCATCGGCAATAAGTGATCATTGATGAATGCCGATGAATACCGATTTTCGCGAAGATAATCGCCAAGACTGATTTTTTCAGCACTGCCATCTGCAAGAGCACCGGGTGCTTCGCGGTAGAAGCGCAAAATATCGCGCACCATTTTCCAGAACCGCGGGCGAAGCAGATTGCGTTTTTGCGCAAACAGTGCCCCAAGGTCGCCACCACCATATTCCAACCCGCCCCGATCCATCGATGCGGCAAAGGACATGTCGGTAGGCGCAGTCTCAACACCAAGATGATCAAACAGCGCACAGAGATTTGGATAACAGCGCGTATTATAAACGATAAAGCCCGTATCGACCGGGGTGCTGTCCGCATCCACCGTATTGGAATGACCACCGGGCCGGTCATCCTTTTCATACAGGGTCACGTTATGGGATTGGCTGAGCAACCAGGCTGCCGACAGGCCGGAAATGCCCGAACCAACAACCGCAATATTGAGTTTTCCCGAAGTGACAACGTTCATATCGAACCGGCCTGCTTGCAGTTATGTTTTCAAAACTACATATCAATACGCATGGCAATAACATGCGGATCACTTAGCAGCTTATATGTGATGTCATTGTAAGTACCTGTCAGAAAACGTACAATTTCATCTGATCCAAAAGAACACGGCCGCCGTATTAAAGTCATGATGAACATGATCTTGGCGCGGCCCCAAAGGGGACCTGAAACCACAATGACCGGCACCAAGTCCAAACGCCCCGGCCCGGCAGACCCGGTTGAGGCGAAAAAATGTGCCGATTGGATCGTTTCCGTCGCGACAACCCGCGACCGGGAAGCGTTTGCGCAACTGTTCGCGCATTTTGCCCCGCGCGTTAAGGCTTATATGTTCCGGTTTGGCGGAAATGCCGAAACCGCCGAGGAACTGGCCCAGGAAGCGATGATGCAGGTGTGGCGCAAGGCCCATCTGTTTGATCCGTCCAAGGCTGCGGCCAGTACATGGATCTTTACCGTGGCCAGGAACCTGCGCATTGACCGGTTCCGCCAGCGCAAACATATCGAGGTGGATGATTCCGACCCGACGCTTATTGTTGACGAAGACCCGCTGGCCGATGAAGTGGTCGGCCGCGATCAGGAAGCGGTTCTTGTCAAAGCTGCGATGGAAGAATTGCCCGCCGATCAGAAGGTGGTTGTCGAATTGTCGTTTTTTGAAGATTGCTCACACAGCGAAATCGCCAAGCGTCTGAATATCCCGCTCGGGACAGTTAAGTCCCGGTTGCGCCTTGCCTTGGGCAAGCTGCGCGGCGGACTGGAAGGTGTCGCATGAATATCAAGCATCATCCAACTGACCAGACATTGATGGATTATGCCAGCGGGTCGCTGTCACAGGCGATGGAACTGCTGGTGGCAACCCACATGACCCTGTGTCCGCATTGCCGCAACAAGGTAAGCGGGTTCGAAACCATGGGCGGTGCCGTGCTTGAAAATACCGACAGCATGTCAATGAGTGATCATTCACTTGATCACGTGATGGCGATGCTTGAGCGCGAAGCAACCAACGAAAATATTGTGACCGAAAAGCTGCCCACCATGCGCCGGATTGCGGTTGGTGAAAGCATTACCGGCAGCACCATGGCGTCGCTTCCGCGTCCGCTGGCGGAACTTCTGCCCGAAGATGTCACATCCCTTGATGACATCCCCTGGAAGTCGCTGGCGCCGGGTGTGAAGCAATTCCAGCTTAAATCGATCGAAAGCAAGGGCACGGTCCGTTTGCTTAAAATCGCGCCGGGTATTTCGATCCCGGATCACGGACATCATGGTCATGAAATGACCTTGTTGATCAAGGGATCCTATATCGATGAAATCGGCCGGTTCCGCGCCGGCGATGTTGCCGATCTGGATGATGATGTCGATCATCAGCCGATTGCCGATACGGCAGAAGAATGCATCTGCCTGATCGCAACCGATGCCCCGATGAAGTTCAACCGCCTTTTGCCGAAATTGTTGCAGCCATTTTTCGGTATCTGATTTCCGATGCGTCCCAACGCGCCAAGCCCCGCAGGATGAAACTGCGGGGCTTTTTTTTCGGTTGGTATGGGATTATTGCGCAGCAACCAGCCAGTTGATCCTGTGCTGTGCCGGTCCGGGAAATATGCAGGTTTTGGCAAGCCAGTCGCCGATTTCGGCAAGCTGCTGATCAAATTGCCAGGGCGGATTGATGACAAGCACGCCGGTGCCGCGCATCCGTCCCTTTGCCCCGCCCTGATCAGTGGCAAGTTCAGCGCAAAGAACCCCGCCCGATGCCTTGATCGCGCCAAATGATGTGCGCAAATCAGCGTCAAATCCGTCCTCAAGGATCGGATACCACAGCATGAAGGTGCCATTTGGCCATTTTTCCCATGCATTCTGCACGGCGTTTGCGGCCTTTTGATAATCCTGTTTCACATCATAGCTCGGATCCATCAGGACCAGTCCGCGACGGATCGCCGGCGGCATCATGGCAACAAGGCCTTCATACCCGTCACGTTTATGCAGATGAATGCGGCCATCGCGTTTGACACGATGATGCAGGGTTTCATGTTCGCGCGGATGAAGTTCCATCAGAATCAGTTCATCTTCTTCGCGCAGCATTTCGCGCACAATAAATGGCGATCCCGGATAAAACGGCCCGCGATAGGCATCTTCTTCGCGCACACCATAATCGCGGCCTTTTGCCACTGGATCGAAACGCGCCACATGATCAAGGAACGCTGCCAGCATTTCCGGCGGATTTGGTCCGACCTTTGCCCGCGCATAACCGTCTTTCCATTCACCGGTCTTGGCCGCCTGGTCACTGCCAAGATCATACCAACCCGATCCGGCATGGGTATCGATCACGCAGAACGGTTTTTTCTTTTTGCGCAAATGACATAGGACAAGCCACAAGGCCGCGTGTTTGTGCATGTCGGCAAAATTCCCGGCATGAAATCCGTGTAGATAACTCAGCATGTCCCTTTATCCTTTTCCGGGGCGCGTATTGCCACGCCCACCGCCGCCCGGACGTGATTTTACCCCGCCCCGTGCAGATGCCCGGTTGCCGGATTTGACGTTGTCTTTACGTGATCCTTTATGGCGGCCGGACCCTGACTGGTTTGACGTCCCGTTTTCATCACTGTGCGATGCGCTATGCGATGCCTGATGGCGCTGGCGGGCGGATTTATAGCCACCCTTGCGGCGCGACAGGCGGGCCGGGCGATCTGTGCGCTCGTCTGCATCTGATGCGGCGTCAAGCTCGGTCCGCTTTGGCGGCTTAGCCGATCCGGGCGACAAACGGCGATGGGTTGCCGGTGGGGCATCAACATCAATGATTTTCCATTCGCCCGGGGCAAGACCGTCCAGCGTCCAGTCACCGATCGCGTGACGGATCAGGCGCAATGTCGGAAAGCCGACAGCGGCCGTCATGCGGCGAACCTGCCGATTGCGGCCTTCGGTGATGGTCAGTTCGATCCAACTGGTCGGGATTTCCTTGCGATAACGCACCGGGGGATCGCGTTCCCACAAATTGGCGGGTTCATCGATACGGCGAACCTTGGCAGGCAGGGTCATGCCGTCTTTAAGCTCGACCCCATTGCGCAAATCGTCAAGCGCCTGATCGGTTGGTTCGCCATCGACCTGCGCCAGATATGTTTTGGGCTTTTTGTATTTCGGATGGGCAATCTGTGCATTTAGCGGCCCGTGATCGGTCAGCAACAGCAAACCTTCGCTGTCGCGATCAAGGCGACCGGCGGCATAGACCCCCGGCAGATCGATATAGTCAGCAAGCGTCGCCCGGCCATTTTCACGGTCGGTAAACTGGGTCAAAACGCCATACGGCTTGTTAAACAGGATCAATTGCGCCATGGCGCGCATAAAACCAGCTTTGTCGGGTCTGTCAATATGTCCCGGTGATGATCATCGCATTACGGCAATGAACGTACTTAATCCTCGATCAGATATTCCATGGTGGTGACAACGCGCACGGTTTTGTTGATCTGGCTGGCTTCGTTCATATTGGGGGCACCATCGCCTGCCAATATCTGAAACAGGCCCTGGGTTGCACGGCGGATACCACCAAGCTGCCCACCGGAATCCGTGGCAAATTGCATGGCAGCTTCGCGCGCATTCGCCGTTGCCGCCGCGATCATGTCGGGCTTGATGGCATTCAGACCGGTGAACAGATAGCTCGGCCCGGGATTATAGCCCTGCCCGCCCAGAACAATGCCGCCCTGAAGCAACTTTCCGATATCCTGTGATGCGGCAACCACCGCATCAACATCATCTGTGCGGACCTGAATGGTCTGATTGACAATGAACCGGCTTTCAACCGGGCCGGACCGGTATGCCTGCGCCAGTTGATCGGTTACTTGCAGGTTTTGCAATTCTGTCTGATCGCGCGTGATGCCGTGGCTGGCCAGAAAATCCAGAAGAGTTTTGGTATCGGCATCAATTTTGGCCTGGGCATTTTGCAGCACATCATCGGTTGCGACATAGGTCATTGGCCAGACGGCTTTGTCTGCCTTGACGTCACGTTCTGCCAGCCCTTTGACCGTTACAAAACGATCCAGTGACCGCATGTTTTCGATCCCTTGGCCGACCATCCATCCGGATGCCGCGATTCCGCCCGCGACCACAATTGCCGCGAAAACTTTTGCAAAGCCCGAAGATTGCGTCATGTGCCCGTCCTTTTCCCTTGCACGCCAAACGTGAAATTCACCATCGGATAGCCTATTCTTTATATCATGATATCGCCGTTGAAAGCGGCAATTACGAGGCACCGTCTCGCAAAATCAATGTGCCCGTTAAATTGTGCAAACAGGATTTTGAATGCATTCAAAACTGGTCGCTTTCTGACAGACATCATGTTAAAAGCGCGCCAACACATTCAGGGTCGGCAAAACCGGCCCACGCCATTCACACGTCACAAGAGGTCATCCATGCTGCGTTCTGAAATCAATGCCTGCATTGAGCACGCCAAAGAGCTGTACGCATCCATCGCATTCAAATTGCCGGAATGGGCCCATTACAGCCCGTCCCAGTGGGACGCCGAACCCGATCTTGCGAAATGGTGCCGTGACCATCAGATGGGCTGGGATGTGACCGATTATGGTGAAGGCAATTTCGACAAGCGCGGCCTGATTCTGTTTTGCCTGCGCAATGGCATCTTGCGCCAGCCGGGCGAAGTTCCCTATGCCGAAAAGATCATGATCGTCGGTGAAAATCAGGAATGCCCGTGGCACTACCACAAGGTCAAAATGGAAGACATCATTGTGCGAGGTGGCGGCAATCTTGTTATCGAACTTTGCAATCTGACCGAAGACGACCAGATGGATAAGGTCAATGACGTTCGCGTGCGCACGGATGGCAAGCTCAATATCCTGCCCGCTGGTGGCAAGGTTGTGCTTGAACCGGGTCAAAGTGTCACCCTGCCAAGAACACTTGTGCATCGTTTCTATGGCGAAGAGGGCAAGGGCCCGGTGATTGTTGGCGAAGTATCCCAGGTCAATGACGACCTGACTGACAACTATTTCTTTGATTGCGATGCACGCTTTACCGAAATCGAAGAAGACGTCGCGCCCATTCATCCGCTGTGGAATGAATTGCCAAATACGTAATCAAACGCCAAACGTTCTGAATACAGAAAAGCCCCGCCGGTCATCCCTGCGGGGCTTTTCATTTGCATATCGGTGCGTATCGGTTGGTCCCGGTCGGCAGAATGGCTTACATCATTCTGCGGGCTTGTGATCGTTGGGATCACCAAGAATATCTGCAAATTCCGGCAGATCACGCAGCGGTTCAAATTCTTCTTCGGTCCACGCGGGCTGACGCATTGATTCGGAAAGTTCGACCGCGCGCTGCAAATCAGCAAGGGCGGCTTCGCGGAAGCCAAGCCCGGCATTTGCACAGGCACGCTGGTAATAGCCATTGGCACTTTCGGGTTCCTCGGCCAGCAACCGGTTGCACAGGCTTAGTGCCCAGTCACGATCACCAAGTTGCAAGGCCGCATCCGCCTTATAGGCCATAACTTCCGGATCACCCGGGGCAAGTTCAAGAATCTTGTCATAGGTTTCGATTTTCGAACGCGGATTTGACAGCTGATTGGCCTGCAGCCACAGGGCATGAATGGTCTGTGTACGTTCGATTTCGTGCTGATGTTCGTTAATCAGCTTGGATTTCAGGCGCAACTCATCCTCAAGCGAGGACAAGCGGGCTTCGAATTCTTCGGAAAGGCGGCGCAGTTCCGTATCCGCCAGATTGCGGACACTGGATTTCAGTTCACGCAAAGACTGCCAGCCCAGCATGGTCAAAAGCGCACCCACCGCAGCCACGAAATAGAAGAAATACGTAACCGTATTGGACGAATAGGAAATGGCCTTGTCGATGGCTTCGAGCTGACGGTTGACCACTTCGCGCAGCAGTTCGGCGCGCATGCCCTGCATTTCGGTCCTAAGGTTTTTCAATTCATCAAGAACATAACGTTCCATCAAGGGCGGCATGTTTGACCGTTCGGCCGGATCAAGCGCGCGGAAATCGATGCCATCGGCAGGAAGGGGACTTTCCGAAGAAGACGTGCTTTTTGTGTCATCGGTCTGGGCATGGACCGGTTGGGATATCGCGCCAACAGAAAGAAGACCCAGCATCAAAGCCAGAATGAAGAAAGCACATTTTTTTGTCATTGATCCCGCGTCCTGTTTTCCTGCCCGTTCGGTGATGAGACCATAGGTATCAGGAATGAACAAACACTAAAACCGGCAAGCATCCATCCATAAGAAATCACTGATCCACATCAACACAGCAGATCCAAAAACAGCTTAACCTGCCGGTTAGGAAACAGTTCAGGATTATCCCCCAGGTTGGCCATGCATACTTACGGTCTACGTCACGAACATGCCGAAGAACATTCCAAGCTTGCGCTGGATTTGATGGCGCGGCTTGGTGTGATTCCCCATCCTGACAATTTTCTGATTTTCTATTCCTATCTGGCCGGAACCAACCCGGACATGAATCAGACGATTGATATCCTGCGCAGCAACCACCGCGCATTTGACGAATTGCAGTGCAAGGCAATTCACGACCGTTTTTTCAGTACCGAACGCGAACGCAAGATCACCGAACAGATCACGACCGAGTTGCGCCGACAGCTTAACAATGCGCTTAACAACGTTAAAAAGATCGGGGTCGATACCACCAAATACGCCGAGGCGCTTGACCATTTCTGCGACTATATTTCCAGCAAGGATTTCAGCAATCTTGAACAGTCCCTGCATACGCTTGTAGGCGCAACGCGGCAGATGGAAGATGTCAGCCATGTCTTTGGCCAAAGCCTTGACAGCAGCTCGACCGAGATTTCTCGCCTGCGTCAGGATCTGGCCAAGATGCGCCACGAAGCCATGACAGACGGGCTGACAGGCATTGCCAACCGCAAGGCATTTGACGAGAAACTTCGCGAAGAAGCCATGACCGCAATGGAAAGCGGCAAACCGGTCAGCTTGCTGATCCTGGATATCGATCATTTCAAAAGCTTCAATGACAATCACGGCCATCAGGTCGGTGATCAGGTTCTGCGTCTGATGGCAGAAGCATTGGAGCGAAATGTCAAAGGACAGGATTTCGCCGCACGATATGGCGGTGAAGAATTTGCTATCATTTTGCCGCAAACAACACTGGGTTGCGCCAAACAGGCCGCCAACATGCTGCGCCACAATGTGGAAACCCACAATATTGTCAGCAAATCAAACCAGAAAAAGGTCGGGCGCATCACGGTGTCGATCGGCGTTGCAACATTCCGGTTCGGGGAGCCGTTGGCACGGTTGATCGAACGTGCAGATGATGCACTTTATCTTGCGAAATCGCGGGGCCGCAATCAGGTGGCAAGCGAACGCGATGTCGAACGCGACGCACAACAGTGCAAAGACCAAATCACGTCCCCGGTAAAGGGGGCCAAATCAGCCGATGGCAAGCCCGCAAAGCAGCGTTGCGCCTGATAGCGCTGACAACCAGCCGATTTCCACGTATAAGGCAGGCCAACCTGTCGAAAATAAACTGGTCTGATTTACGTGAAAAAAATCGATGTTCTGATCATTGGTGCCGGTGCTGCCGGCCTGATGTGTGCAATTGAAGCCGGCAAGCGCGGTCGATCCGTGGTGGTTGCCGATCATTCGGCAAAGCCCGCCGAAAAGATCCGTATTTCCGGCGGCGGTCGATGCAATTTCACCAATATCCATACCAGTCCGGAGAATTTTATCTCCGAAAACAAGCGTTTCTGCGTGTCGGCCCTGAAACGCTATACGCAGCACGACTTCCTTGATCTCGTGAACAGCTACAACATTGCCTGGCACGAGAAGACGCTGGGACAATTATTCTGCGATGAATCATCGTTCCAGATCATTGATATGCTTCTGGACGAATGCGATGCGGCAAATGTCGAAATTCGCCTGAACACCGAAATTTCAAACATCATCCGCCGGGAGGATGGCGGATTTGATGTGACGACGCGCACCGGTGCGCAATGGACCTGTCAGTCGCTTGTCGTGGCCTGTGGCGGATTGTCGATCCCGAAAATCGGCGCCACCGGGTTCGGATATCAGATCGCCCGTCAGTTTGGCATCAATGTCATTCCGACCCGTGCGGCCCTTGTGCCCTTTGTATTCGATCCGGAACTGCGCACAAAAACCGGCGAACTTTCAGGCATTTCGGTTGATGCCGTTGTCGGCTGCAACAAAAAGCAGTTCCGCGAAGGTTTGCTGTTTACCCATCGCGGACTTTCCGGACCATCAATTTTGCAGATTTCGTCTTATTGGAATGAAGGCGACAGCATCACGGTCAACCTCAACCCCGAAGAAGATGCGTTTGAGATCCTGAAAGCCGCCAAGGCCGAAAACCCGAAACAGGCAGTGCATAACGTTCTGTCACGCATCCTGCCAAACCGGCTGGCGCAAATGATTACGGCCAATCACGGTCTTGAACGTCCCATCGGGGAAACCGGGGACAAGGCGCTTCGCAAACTGGCAATGGATGTCAATCAATGGTCAGTGATGCCAAGCGGCACCGAGGGATACCGCACAGCCGAAGTCACGATCGGCGGGGTGGACACCAACGCCTTGTCATCAAAAACCATGGAAGCCCGTGACGTGCCCGGACTTTATTTCATCGGCGAGGTTGTCGATGTCACCGGGCATCTTGGCGGCTTTAATTTCCAGTGGGCCTGGTCATCAGGCTGGTCTGCCGGACAGGTCGTCTGACCCTTATTTTAACGCGTAATTTGCAAACAACTTTCCCCTGTTGGGAACAACACCGCATTTCAACCGTTTATCAGACAAGCGCGGCAAAAATCGCCGCAGCAATAAACACGAGGTTGGAACATGCTTGAGTATGGTGGAATTATTGGCCTGTTGGTCCTGATTGCCGACGTGTGGGCCATCATCAACGTTATGGGCAGCGGTGCAAGCACCGGCTCGAAAGTTATCTGGACGGTTCTTATTCTGGTTCTGCCGGTACTGGGACTGATTATCTGGCTGTTTGCCGGTCCGCGTAGCGGCCGCGTCTCAGCATAACATCAGATCGCACCTTCGCGGTTCGCAGATCAAAACACAAAAGGCCGACAGATATCTGTCGGCCTTTTGTCATTTCAGATGTGGTGTCAGATGCCCGCAGCAAAAATCGCCACGGCCCCGACACAAACCAGTGCCACCCGCGTCACAACGGCGCGCGGCGATATCAGACCGAACGAAATTGCCATCAGGCCAACCGCAACCTTAAGCCCCGCGGCAATCGCCCAGACCGGATCGTTGCCAAGATCAATCAGCGATGCATTGGCGATCATGGCAAGCGGCACGATATACAGCCCGACCCCAAGCGCCATCGCGGTTCCGGCAACCTTGAGCCAGTTTTCTTCGACCATACCCGCCGCAATAAACACTGCACCGCATACTGGGGGGGTGATTGTCGACAGCAAGGCAAACCAGAACACGAACAGATGTGCCTGCAACGGATCAAGACCAAGTTCGATCAAAGCCGGGCCCGCCACAGATACGCAGATGACATAAGCCGCCGTGGTCGGGACTTCCATACCAAGGATCAGACAGGCCAGTGCCGTCAGCAACAAGGCGGGCCACAACATGCCGCCCGACCCGGACAGCAGAAGCGACGTAATTTTCACCCCAAGCCCGGTCAGCCCGAGAACCCCGATCACAATCGAGGCACAAAGAATGATCGACCCGATCATTGCCACCTGACGACCGGCATTCAGACAAACGTCGGTAAAGCGATCCTTTGCCCGAACCAGATCAAAAGTCAGTGTCCCGTCAAAAAACAGCAAGGCCGCCCCGGCAAGCAGGGCAAGGCAAGCGGCATATTGCGGCGTGTAGCCACCCCCGAACATTCCCCACAGCAAAATGGTAAAGGGCACCAGGAAAAAGCATGATGTGATAATCACAGCCCGCATTGTCGGGCGATCTTTTTCCGGCACACCTGGAAGATCGAAACGCTGGGCAAAGGCATTGATCCCCACCCAGACCGCAAGGAAATAAAGAATGGCCGGCAAGATCGCCGCAACCATGATTTCGACATAGGGACGCCCGGTCAGTTCCACCATCACAAACGCACCCGCCCCCATCAAAGGCGGCATGATCTGACCACCTGATGAGGCCACCGCTTCGACCGCAGCGGCCAGCCGTTTGGGATAGCCAAGCCGGGTCATTGCCGGCAACGTAATCGCACCGGTCGATGCCACATTGGCCGATGCCGATCCCGATATCGAACCAAACAGTGCTGATGAAACAACAGATACCTTTGCTGCCCCGCCCTTAAGACGGCCAGCAGCCGCACCGGCAACATTCATGAAGCCCTGTCCGGCTTCGCCAGCATTCAGAACCGCACCAAATATCACAAAGATCGCAACGATACTGACCGACACCCCGGTCAGACTGCCCCAAAGGCCGCCTTCGGCAATGGTCAGGGTGCCCAACATGCTTTCGACCGGAAGCCCCGCATGCCCGAATTCACCGGGAATATATTCCCCCCACAGCGCATAAAGCAGTGCAATCGACGCCACCAGGGGCAGTGGCCAGCCAATGGCGCGACGCGCCATTTCCAGAACAATCAGCAAAAGCGCGGTCGCAATCGCGATCTGCCCGTTGCCCATCAAAAATCCGTACTGATCACCAAGTGCCGAATGATTGGCAACAATCCAGCCACATCCGAACAAACCAACAATGGTCAAAGCGATGCCGGAAATTTTTTGCGCCGGAGTTTTCGCAACAAAAATCAACGCCCATGGCAAGGCAAGCGCCATGTGGATCGGGCGGCTGACAAGGTTGGGAACAAGGCCGGAAAAAATCAACCACAGGTGAAATGCAATCGAAACTGCACCAAGGATAATCCAGAAGGGACGAGAAATGGCCGACATGTCAGATCAGTACATTTGATAAAGAACGGCCCGGCAAGACTGCCGGGCCTGTGATGCAAGAAAAGATCAGAACTTAACGCTGATCATCACGAACCGGGAAACCTGCCTCGGCGTAGTAACGCAGCGCGCCGGCATGGATTTTACCGGTGATGTTGCCCAGCATTTCCGGCGCAACACCGTTCCACCAGGACGAGCTTTCACCCATTTTGGCTTTCTGTTCCCAGAAGGTCTTGGTCAGCTGATAGGCCGTATCGTCATCCATCTGGGTGGTCGCAAAGGCGACAACAGACAGCGATGCCGTGGTGATGTCCTTGTCCTGACCGTTATAGGTGCCAGCCGGGATAACCGTCTTGTCACGCTTGGTCAGAGCAAGCTGTTCATCAGACAGCGACAGAACATTCACATCCGTACCCGCAGCCGCTTCGATCACGTTTGGCGCAGGCCAGGAACCGGCGGTGACAAAGCCGTCAATCTGACCGTTTTTAAGGGCGGCAACCGCGTTGGAAAGCTCGGCATCCGCAAGATTGACCTTGCCATCAAGACCGAACAGACCAAGGTACTTTTCGCCTTCCTTGGCCCCGAAGGAGCCCTTGCCCAGCAAAATGGTTTTGCCTTCGAGACCGGCAAAATCGGTCGCGCCGGAATCAACGCGCATGACGAAATGCATGGTCAGGGACGGGATCGGAAACAGGGCGCGGGCGCCTGCAAATTTTTCAGCCGGGCGGTCCTTGAACGGGCCTTTGGCAGCCTGGGCGAGGCTGACCAGACCGGGCGGCGACGTGAATACATAGTTGCCCGGACGTACCATGGCTTCCATGACGTTCTGAACCGAACCCTGGCTTTCTTCGACCGTGACGATCACATCACCGTTGGTACCGGTTTTCATGGCTTCGGCGAATTGGGCCGCCATCTGGTAATAAGACGATGCGGCTTTTGCCGATTTCAGGGTGACACGGGTTTCGGCCTGTGCGGCAGTCGCCATCGACAGGGCCATGACACCGGCGGCAATGGCGCCAAGAGTACGTTTCATTTTCAAGGTTTCCTCCCCTTGTATGGTGGCCCGCCGGTCGGCTTTGGTTGCCGAACTTGAAGACGAACCGTTTCGCTGGTGGCGAAAACGCGCAAAATCCAGCCCGCTTTCAGGATGGTTTTTGGCAAAAAGAACCAAATTCCCGGTCATAGAAAGCATCTGGGGCGCCAAGGTCAAGCAGCTTGTGGCATTGATTGGCCGTCAATCGACTTCAAGCAGTCCGGATTTCACATGCCAGTTGCGCAAAACCGGCACTATTCGCGGCAGGGCTTCGCCCTTAAAGGAGGCGATGAAATTGCACGGGAACTTCTTGTGCAGACTGGCGTTAGCCCCAAAATGCATGACAATCCTTTTGCTTCAATGGCTTGTTTGGATTGACATGTTTCGTATCCTTGCCGCAGGGTGTCCCTGCCCCACACGAACTCAGACGAGGAAGCCATGCCGCGCTCGCCGGTCGCACTGATTATTGCACTGTCAGCCACTTTGTTTGCCGCATTCGCGCTAAACAGTGGCGCATCGCTGCAATCATCGCTTTTGGCGCTGCGTGCATCGGCAGAAGGATTCGCGCCGATCTTCACCGGTATCATTATGGCGTCCTATTATATAGGGTTCGTTGCCGGGATTGTCTGGGGCGCAAGTCTGGTTAACCGGGTCGGGCATATTCGAACCTTTGCCGCCCTGGCATCGACCGGATCCGCGATCACGTTGCTGCATGCCGTTTTTGTCGATCCGATCACCTGGTCGCTGTTTCGTGCGCTGACCGGGCTTTGTGTATCGGGGCTTTATCTTGTGATTGAAAGCTGGCTGAACGCGCAGGCCGACAACACGTCGCGTGGCGGTACAATTGCCATCTATATGACGGTGTCGCTTGGCGGCCTGGCAATTGGTCAGCTGCTTTTGAATGTATCACCGATCAGCAGTTTCGAGCTGTTTACGGTGGCCTCGGTTCTGTTGTCGCTGTCTCTGGTGCCGCTCGCATTGACGCGCCAGCCGCCCCCCACGGCAGTCAGCGGCGAACGCATGACGTTCCGCCGCCTTTATAATATCTCGCCGCTCGGCTTTGTTGCCGCATCGGGTGCCGGTGTATTGTCCGGGGCAATTTACGGGGTTGGTCCGGTTTTTGCCGCCGACCTTGGTTTGCCGACCCATGATGTCGCCTATTTCATGTTCTTTGTCATTCTGGGCGGCATGATCATGCAGTTTCCGATCGGAAAACTGTCCGATATGGTGCCGCGCCAATATGTGATGATTGTTGTTCTGTTCGGGTTGGCGATCTGTGGGCTGATCCCGCTTGCCGCACCGGATATGATCCGCAACAACCTGACGCTTTGGGGGGGGATCACGGGTGTGTTCATCATGCCGATCTATGGATTGGCTGTGGCCTATGTGAATGACTATCTCGAACCCGAAGACATTGTTCCTGCATCTGGTGGCCTGTTGATCATTTACGGTGCATCCGCGGCCACAGGACCGCTTCTGGGTGCCAGTGCCATTGGCCATATGGGCCCATGGGCACTTCCGGTCTGCTTTGCGATTATCGGCATCTGTGTGGCAAGTTTTGCGATCTATCGCGCCGGTTTCGGCCGTCGTATCAGCATCGAGGAACAGGGTCAGTTTGTTGCCGTGCCGCGCACAACGCCAATGGCATTTGAACTGTCCCCGATCACCGATGACCCGGGCCAGGATCAGGAAGATGGCCAAACCGCGGGCAGCAGCCCCCTTGATCCTGATGAAATCGCGGAAATGATGACCCCGGATGGCACCGCACATCCCGATGATTTCGGTCAGGTCGCGGTCGACGACCCCCAACCCGATGACGACACCGAACGGCAATCGGGATCAGGATCGGAAACGGGCCCCGCATCCGGTTCAACATCGCGATAGCTTAAAGGCCATCCGCCGGGATCAGATGGCGATACCGGCGGTATCACTGTGACCGGTCTATTTCCATAATACGGAAAACATCCCGAAATAGTAAAACCGGCTGTGGACCAGCACGGGTTCCAACCCATATGTTGTGGCAAATGAAAGCGTGGGAACGCAAAGAGGACGACGTTCGATAATCGGACGATTTCCCGGCTCCCACGGCGGTTCCAAGTCTGGTGAGAGAAACACATGACCCAACGTATTCAAAAAGGCGGACTTCAGATCGCAACGGTTTTGCATGATCTGGTTGCCAACGAAATCATTCCCGGCACGGGAATCAGTTCTGATCAGTTCTGGGCGTCATTTGAAAAGCTGGTCACCGAACTTGGCCCGCGAAACAAGGAGCTTCTGGCAAAGCGTGACGCGCTTCAGGCAAAGATCGACGAATGGCACCTTTCGCGCCAGGATCAGGCACGCGACCCGGCCGCCTATAAGGAATTCCTGACCGAAATCGGGTATCTGCTGCCCGAAAGGGATGATTTCTATATCGGCACGACCAATGTCGATCCGGAAATTGCCCGTGTTGCCGGCCCGCAGCTTGTCGTGCCCGTCATGAATGCGCGTTACGCGCTCAATGCTGCCAATGCACGCTGGGGCAGCCTTTATGACGCGCTTTATGGCACCGACGTCATTGATGAAGCCGATGGCAAGGAAAAGACCAAGGGCTTTAACCCGAAACGTGGTGCAGCCGTTGTTGCCTATGCTGCGGATTTCCTTGATCAGGCGGTTCCGCTTGCCAGCGGCAAACATGCCGATGCGGCCAAATATGAAGTCCGTGAAGACGGTTCGGGCTGGTGGACGCTTGTTGTCACGCTTTCCGATGGCAGCGAAAGTGCCCTAGCACAGCCGTCACAGTTCATTGGTTACAATGAAAAGAACGGTGCGCTTTCGGAAATCCTTCTGCGCAACCATGGTCTTCATGTCGAAATCCGGATCGATCCGAGCCACCCGATCGGCAAGGAACATGCCGCAGGCGTTTGTGACGTCATTCTGGAATCGGCCCTGACCACCATTCAGGATTGCGAAGATTCGGTCGCCGCGGTTGATGCCGAAGACAAGACCCTTGTCTATCGCAACTGGCTTGGCCTGATGAAAGGCACGCTTGAGGAAAAATTCGAAAAAGGCGGCAAAACAGTAACCCGTCGCCTGAATGCGGATCGGACCTATCAGGGCTTTGACGGCAACGAGGTTGTTCTTCCGGGCCGCAGCCTGATGCTGGTGCGTAACGTTGGCCATTTGATGACGTCCGATGCGGTTCTTGATGCCAATGGCAATGAAGTGCCCGAAGGGTTCATGGATGCCATGATCACCGGCCTGATTTCCAAGCATGACGTCGAAGGAAAGAACGAGCTTTCGAACTCCCGCCATGGCAGCGTCTATATCGTAAAGCCGAAAATGCACGGCCCCGAAGAAGTCGCACTGACCAACGATCTGTTTGCATTTGTTGAAAACGCGATCGGTGTTCCGGAAAACACCCTTAAGGTCGGCATCATGGACGAGGAACGCCGCACGACGGTGAACCTCAAGGAATGCATCCGTGCCGCCAAAGACCGCGTTGTATTCATCAATACCGGCTTCCTTGACCGGACCGGTGATGAAATCCATACCAGCATGGAAGCAGGCCCGGTTGTCCGCAAGGAAGCGATGAAAGACCAGTACTGGATCGCGGCCTATGAAAACTGGAACGTTGATGTCGGCCTTGAATGCGGCATGAAGGGCATTGCCCAGATCGGCAAGGGCATGTGGGCAAAACCTGATCGTATGGCCGAAATGATGGTTGCCAAAATCGGCCATCCGAAAGCCGGTGCAAACTGTGCCTGGGTTCCGTCCCCGACGGCTGCAACCCTGCATGTCATGCATTATCATCAGGTCGATGTTCGTGCCGTTCAGGACGAAATCGGCAAGCGCGAACGTGCAAGTCTTGATGACATTCTGGCCATTCCGCGCCTTGGCGACATCAAACCGATGCCAAGCGAGATCCAGGAAGAGCTTGATAACAACGCCCAGGGGATCCTTGGATATGTTGTCCGCTGGATCGATAGTGGTGTGGGTTGTTCCAAGGTGCCTGACATCAATGATGTCGGCCTGATGGAAGACCGTGCGACGCTTCGTATTTCAAGCCAGCATATTGCAAACTGGCTGCATCATGGTCTTTGCACCGAAGAACAGGTCATGGAAACCATGAAGCGCATGGCTGCTGTCGTTGACAAGCAGAATGCCGGTGATCCGACCTATCGCAATATGGCACCGAACTTTGATGACAGTGTCGCCTTTGCTGCGGCCTGTGATCTGGTCTTCAAGGGCCGCGAGCAGCCGAACGGCTATACCGAGCCGGTCCTTCATGCCCGCCGCCGCGAAGCCAAGGCAAAATACGGCGCATAATCCCCGCCAAAAGCATCAAAACAAAAGCCGCCCGGATCATTCGGGCGGCTTTTTTGCTGCAAAAAATGCTGCACCATCAAGTGCAACATAAAATCTGTTTATTCGCCAAGCGTCATAATCTCGTAGCCCTTGTCGGTGACAACAAGGGTGTGCTCATACTGCACGGTGGCATCGCCGGTATCGGCAAACAGTGTCCAGCCATCTTCGCCATCCAGCGCCCATTTCGCGCCATAGGACAGGAATGGCTCAATGGTGATGACCTGTCCCTTTTTCAGGGAACGGCGTTCTTTGGGATCGTCCCAGGTCGGGATGGTGTGCGGATGTTCGTGCAATGACTTGCCAATCCCGTGACTGGCCAGATTGCGGATCAGCGTATAGCCGCCCTTGCGGGCGAAATTTTCGATCTTGAGCCCGATTTCACGGATCGGGGCCTTGTCGCGCACCACCTTGATCCCGGCCCACATCGCCTTTTTGCCATCTTCGCACAGCTTGGCAATTTCCGGCTTTGCCGTGCCGCAGATGAAGCTGGCGCCGGTGTCGGAAAAATATCCGTCCAGCGACGCGGAAACATCGATATTCACCAGATCGCCATCGGCCAGAACCTGATCGCCGGGAATACCGTGTGCCACCGCTTCGTTGACACTGATACAGGTCGCACCGGGAAATTTGTATTCGCTTTCGGGTGCGGAAACCGCCCCGGCATCTTCAAGGATTTTGCGTCCGATATGGTCAAGTTCAGCCGTGGTGATCCCGGGAACCGCAGCCGCCCCCATCGTATCGCGGGCACGCGCGCAAATCCGGCCAATCCGGCGCAAATGGTCAAGGTCTTTTTGGGATGAAACTGTCATGAAATGCTTATTGCGATGGCGCGTTGCAAAGTCAAGAAAACCCGCGCCTGACAGGGTTTTATCATTGATGAAATTGTTGTGATACGGCCCAACCGGCGCGTCAGGCCCGCGAAGTTGAACTGTCGGACGATTTTTCGACATCCGAAAACAGAACATATCCGTTCTTGCCCCGCGCCTTGGCGGTATAAAGCGCAATATCGGCACGTTCCAGAAGCTTTTCCGGGTCATAGCCATGTTCCGGATAGACAGATATCCCGATGCTCATATTGATCGAGACCCGGTTCCCGCCCGTGATAAAGGGCATCAGGATTTCGTGCAGAATGCGTTCGGCAAGCATGGTCGCCTCGGTGGCACCGTTTTTGTCGACATGACAGACAATGACCATCTCGTCACCGCCAAGACGCGCGACAAGATCACCGCCCCGCACGCATCGCCGCAATCGCTTTGCTACTTCGCGCAGAACGTCATCACCCGCCGCATGGCCAAACCGGTCATTGATCGGTTTGAAATCATCCAGATCAAGCATCAGGATCGCCAGTTCGCCTTTTTTGCGATCTGCGCGCGCAATGGCATGTTCGAAATAGGCATCCATCGCCAAACGGTTGCCAAGCCCGGTCAGCTTGTCATGGTGGGCGATATGTTTCATCGCCCCCAATGCCGCATCTTTTTCCGTCAGCTTGGCCAACAGGGACTGGAGGTTTTTGGACAGGATATTGATTTCGCGGGCGCCGCGCACATCCGGGAGCTGGCTGATTTCGCCGCGCTTCATTGCTTCGATCGCGTTGGCCATATGACCGATCGGCCCGACCAGAAAACCGGCCGCCCACCAGGCAATGATACTGAACACGACCGCAAGAACCGTTCCCCAGATCAAAATATCACGGCGCAATTCAAATACCGGTGCAAGGGCATCATCGACATGCTGACGCACGAGGATCGACCAGTTCAGGCCATCATAATCAAGATGCCCGTCAGCAGGCGCATACCCGGTCAGATATTCCCGGCCATCGGGCCAGGTGCTTATTTTCCAGCCGACATGATTGCGCTTTGCCTCGGTCAAGGCATCAAGACGCAGGCTGGTCCCCACCAGTTCCTGATCGGGTCCCAGCAACACCGTGCCTTCCTGCGAAATAACAAAGATATCGACATTCTGATGGATACCCTGACCACCAAAAAGCGACTTGCGGACCGTATCGGCCCATTCCCAACTCAGATGTGTTGCCAGGACACCGGTGAATTCATCGCTGTCATTGACCAGTGGTACAGCGATATCGACGAACTGGATGGGTTCACCATTATAAAGCGGGAATTTTTCGGCAAGCAGTTTGGCATCATGCACATCACCGATGAACTGGCCGTTCTTGCCGTACTGGAATACGGGCCGCTGGGCAATATTCATCCCGACAAGCATGTCACCGGTCGCGGCAACCACCGTTCCTTCGTGATCAAGTACACCGATCCAGGTGAAAATCGGAATTTCCCGGCGCAGCCGATTGATGATCGAACTGATTTCGCGCACATCTTCGAAATTGCGCAGGGCGCCCAATGTGCTCAGAACTGAGACTTCGCCGCGATGTGTCCACATCGTGCGGTCAAGCTCATCAGCCATCTGAAGTGCGATATCAGACACGCCAAGGCCGATCTGCGTTTGTAAATCTGCACCGGACCGTTTGCCGACCACAAAACTCATCAATGCCGCCAACCCGACAACCATAAGCGCAGTTGCCAGGGCGACTTGCACACGGATTCCGACTTGAAACAGCTTGTTCAAGGCTGACCCTCTCACTCTCCGGGACCGGGGCATATTGTTTTTGCGTGTTTGCCCTCGGTGCGGCTGGTTTGCCATACCGCATTTAATGACGGTGATATAAGGATCAGACAAGCGGTTTTGAAGAAGGTCCCAAACAAAATATGACAGCCATCTTATATGGCTGCCATATTCAAATGCACGTGGATCAGCGTCAAACGCGCCGATCAAATATCAAAGAACACTGTTTCGTTTTCACCCTGCAGAACAATGTCAAAGCGATAGACCGGCACAGCGCCGCTGTCATCACGCGTTGCGATCAGGGTTTTGCGGCGTTCGGTTTGCTCAATCAGGTTCAGGACGGGGTCGGCTGCATTGGCGATTTGTTCGTCGCCAAAATACATCCGCGTATTCAGGCCGATATTAATACCGCGTGCGACAATCCAGAAATTGACATGCGGCGCCATATCCCGACCATTTCGGCCTGTCACCACACCGGGCTTGATGGTTTCAAACCGATAAACTGCGGTATCAAAATCAGTGCCGGTGCGCCCCCAACCACGGAAGTTTGCATCAATCTCGCCCCTGTTCTGGCGATCAAGTTCATGATTGTAGCGCCCATCCGCATTGGCCTGCCAGATTTCAAGCAACGCATCGCGAAGCGGCGTACCCGTCCCGTCAATCACCCGGCCTTCGATGATGATCCGTTCGCCACGGGTATTCTCATCGGCCATGATATTGGTGAAATTGTTTTCAAAAATATCAAAGCCCGCCTGTTTGGGGATCAGGCCGATATGGACATAGGGACCCGCCGTCTGGGATGCGGTTTCTTTGAGATATTCAAGTGGCTGCACCATGGATCAGTTCCCTTCCAGACGGTTTTCAAACAGGGTCGAACGACGACCGCGCAAGACGATGTCAAACTTGTAGGCAATGGTATCAAGCGGGATTGAGCCATTGAGATCAATCGGCGCAATCAGGCGGTTGATCGCATCTTCATCGGGAATGACATGCACAATCGGGCATTCCTTGATCAGCGGATCGCCTTCGAAATACATCTGGGTGATCAGACGCTGGGCAAAGCCCGATCCAAAGACCGAGAAATGGATGTGGGCCGGACGCCAGCTGTTGACGTAGTTGCGCCACGGATAGGGCCCCGGCTTGATCGTGCGGAAAAAGTAATAGCCGTTTTCATCTGTCAGCGCGCGCCCGCACCCGCCAAAGTTCGGATCAATCGGGGCAAGATAGGTATCCTTTTTATGGCGATAGCGCCCACCGGCATTGGCCTGCCAGAATTCAACCAGTGTATGGGGAACCGGGCGATTGTTTTCATCAAGAACCCGACCATGCACGATGATGCGTTCACCAATCGGATCGCCATCCTTGGCATAATTGCGGATCAGATCGTTATCAAGCGGACCAAGTTCGTGCTGGCCAAATACCGGCCCGGTTGTTTCGGATAATGATCCCTGAAGCGACAACATCGCCTGACGCGGGGAACGCGCGACTGATGTTTTATAAATCGGCGTATAGCCCGCGGGCTGAAGCGTTCGGTCACGCTGATAGAATTCCATTGATCTTCCTCCGCAAAATGTTTGTTCCGGTTTGTGCCGGTGTTGCGAACATCCTGCGCAGTCGATTGCATAAAATAAATGCATGATTTATCATTTAATTCATGAGCAATTTCGATCATTTGGAACTGGACGGGCATGCATTGCGGTTGTTTCTGGCCGTCCTTGAAGAAGGATCGGTGACAGCAGCCGCCGAACGACTTGGCGTGACGCAATCAGCGGTCAGTCACAATCTGACCAAGCTGCGCCGGATCATGCGCGACCCGCTTTTCACCAAATCCGGGCGCGGCATTGTCGCCACCGCCCATGCCCAAAGCCTGGCCGAACAGGCGCGGTTTCTTCTTGATCAGATGCAGGCCTTTGCCAGTGGGGCAGATTTCAATCCCGCCGATGCCCGCCTGTCGCTGACCATTGCCGCAAACGATCTTCAACGCGATCTGTTGTTGCCCAGCCTGTTTGAAAGCCTTGAAAGGCAGCTTGCCGATATCCGGATGACGGTTGTGCCATCCCTTTTGCCCGGTCCGGCCTTGTTGCGCGAAAATCGCTGTGACCTTCTGATTTCGCCGCGCCCGCCCGAAGGTGTCGATATCGTCCAGAAGCGCCTTTTGACCGATCATTACATGGTGTTTTTCGACCCCGAAATGCGCGCAGCCCCGGCAAATGCAGATGACTATATGTCAGCCCGCCATATCACGGTTCGTTACGGTAATAACCGCACCCTTGAATTCGATGATATGCTTGAAAATCAGGGGATTGATCGTAACATCGTTTTGCGGGTGCCGAACTTTACCGCCATAGCCGAATTTCTGCGGGGCAGCCAGATGATCGCAACTTTGCCAAGCCTTTTGCAGCAGCATGCCCTGCGTGATTTTGCGCGTGTGCCCCTGCCACTCGATACACTTGCCGCCGGCACCATCGATCTTCCGATCTATATGTGCTGGCACCAACGATATCAGCACGATCCATCACACAGATGGCTTCGTTCCCAGCTTGAAGATGTGGTGGCTGCCAAACTGCGTACCCCATCGAACCGCCCGCTTTCGCAACAAACAGGCTAGACAGCACGTCATGACCATTACCCAGATCATTTATTGGCTTGAATTGGCGGGCGTCGCCGTTTTTGCAATAACCGGCGCGCTTGAAGCATCGCGACGCCAGATGGATGTGGTCGGCTTCGTTTTGATTGCGACCTTTACCGGTATTGGTGGCGGCACCGTTCGTGATGTGATCACCGGGGCGACGCCGGTTTTCTGGATCCGGGACCCGGCCTGGGTGGTGACGTGTATCGGGGCTGCGATCTTTACCTATTTCACGGCTCATCTTGTGGAACGGCGCTATGTGGCGCTGATCTGGCTTGATGCGCTTGGCCTTGCGTTATTTGGCGTAACTGGGGCTGCGATTGGTCTTAATCTTGGTGTTGCGCCACTGGTCGCAATCATTCTGGGAATGATTTCCGCAACATTTGGCGGCATGGTCCGCGACGTTGTGTGTAACGAAATCCCGCTGATCCTGCGCCCGGAAATCTATATCAGCTGCGCACTTCTGGGGGCGAGCATCTATGTCCTTGGCACGGCCGTTCTGGAATTGCCGCGTGGACCGGTGGCAATCATTGCGTTTTTCTGTGCGTTTTTGCTGCGCGCCTGTGCGATCAAATTCAAGCTGAGCTTCCCGGTTTATAAAGCGCGTCCCGGCCGCGAATATTAAGCCATATGCAGGTACTTTCAGCCGACGCCTTTGGCCTCACCGCATCCATAGTGAGTTAACTGACTTGATCGTGCAACAAGGCTGATTTTTGGCTTATAACCCAGCGTAATTTTTGACAAATGCCCGGCAAGCCTTGTCATTCGACAATCAGCTGCACCCGATCACTTGAAAAGGCCGTAACGCCATATTCGATTGGCACCCCGGCTGAATCGACATCAATGCTTTCCGTTGAAATTACCGGGCGGTTTTTGGCCTGTTTCAACAGGCTTGCCACACGTGATGACGGCAAGGCAGCCGAAATTCGCGTTGTTTTGCGGCTGTAATCATCAATGCCAAATCGTTTGAAGGCCTCGGTCAGGGATTTGGTTTGCGTAAAAATGTCAACGATGCCGTCAAAACGGGCTGCCGGCATGTAGCTTGTCGCCACAGCCAGTGGAATGCCATCGGCCTCGGAAACGGAAAACAGTTCAATCACGCGGGTACCGGGTTTGACATCAAGACAATTGGCGACCGTTACATTTGCCTTCAGCACCTCTGACGAGATCAGCCGTTTATCGGGAAGACGGTGGCGCCCCGATACGATCTGGGAAAATCGGGTTTTGGATCCCAGCGGATAATCCAGGATCTGCTCCTGGACAAAGGCACCGCGTCCCTGTTCGACACGCACCACATGACTATCGACAAGTGCCGCCATTGCTCGGCGCACGGTATGCCTGTTCACGCCGAACCGGCGCACCAGCTCCATCTCCGTCGGCATTTTATCACCGGGTGAAAACACCCCTTCGGCAATATCAGCCAGAAGCTGTTTTTCAATTTGTTTCCAGATAGATAGTCCCGGCTCCCAATCCATCATTTTCCCCGTTCATAAAACTTTCACCGCAAGACCTTTGCCAAGCTCGATGAATCGTCTTATAACGTGAATATGTATAGACGTCTAGACAAATTTTGAATTTGTCGACTTGCTGGAAAAGGATCAGACAGATGACGGCGCATACCGCCCGGACAGATGGGCCCGCCCAGGATCACACCCCCCTTCATCAGAACCAGACAGAGCCTGTTGATCAGGCGACCGCTGCGCGGCAACGCTGGATGTCGGTTCTTGCACGCACACCACGTGCGACACTGGAAAGCGAATGGACCACCCGTTATGGCGATCAGAATTGGTCCCTGCTGCGCGAACCACAGATTGGCATGGTGATGGTGCGTGGACGCGCCGGTGGTGCGGGGCAGCGTTTCAATCTTGGGGAAATGACCGTAACCCGCTGTGCTGTGACGCTTTCGGACGGCACCGTTGGGCATTCCTATGTCAAGGGTCGCGACCGTTTGCAGGCGCAATATGCCGCGCTGTTTGATGCTGTCATGCTGCGCGATGGATCGCCCGGGAATTTCATTGATCACCTTGCCAGTGCACAGACCGATGCCAAACGCGACCACGCCCGCAAAGTTGCCGCAACCAAAGTTGATTTCTTTACCCTTGTCCGTGGAGAAGACGAATGACCCTGCAATCCCAGACAAGTGACTTGCTGCCGGGCTTTGACCATGCCGCCTTTGATTCGAATGCCGTTTTCCGGGTTTTGCTTGATGCCATGTCACGGCCCGGGCGCATTTATGACCTGCCGGTTTCGATTGCCACACCTGATGGCCTGAATGCATCTGCCACCGCGACACTCCTTGCCATGGCAGATATGGACACCACCATCTGGCTGTCACCATCGAGTGCAACAAAATCCGCGAACGATCACGTGAAATTCCATTGCGGCTGCCCCATCAGTGATGACGTTGCGCAGGCCGACTTTGCCGTTGCCCGGATTGATGATGACCTTTCATTCATCACCCGTCTTTCGATGGGCAATGCCGAATATCCCGATCAATCGGCAACCCTGATCCTGATGGTCGACGACATCACCAATGCACCGGCAATGAAACTGACCGGTCCGGGGATCAAGGACAGCCATGACCTTGCGATCAAGAACCTTCCGGCAAGCTTCCACACCTGGCGTGCGGAAAACCATCACATGTTCCCGTGCGGAGTTGATGTGATTTTCGCAAGCCCGACCCAGATTTCCGCCCTTTCGCGCACCACCCGGATTGAGGTCATTTAACCATGTATGTTGCCGTCAAAGGTGGCGAACGCGCCATCAACAATGCCCACCGGCTGCTTGCCGAACAGCGCCGTGGTGACAAAAAGGTTGCCGAAATCCAAACCGATCAAATCGAACAGCAATTGTCGCTGTCGGTGACCCGCGTCATGGCCGAAGGATCACTTTATGACCGTGATCTGGCCGCCCTTGCCATCAAACAGGCCCGCGGTGATTTGATCGAGGCGATTTTCCTGATGCGCGCCTATCGCACGACATTGCCGCGTTTTGCCTTTTCCAAGCCGATCAAAACCGCGGACATGGATATATCACGCCGCATTTCGGCAACCTTCAAGGACTTGCCCGGCGGGCAGATTTTGGGCCCGACCTTTGACTATACCCATCGCCTGCTGGATTTCACCTTGATGGCCAATGGCGAGGAACCGCTTGATGCGCCATGCGGCGAACAGCCGGTGGATGACCATATGCCCCGCGTTCTGGACGATATCCTGAATGACGAGGGTCTTATTCAGGACGAACCGGTCCCGGTTGATGACACTGCACCGGTTGCCGATTTGACCCGCGAACCGGTCAAGTTCCCGGCCGGTCGTGACCTTCGATTACAGAACCTGAGCCGCGGGGACGAGGGATTTGTTCTTGCGCTTGGATATTCGACCCAGCGCGGATACGCCAACAGCCACGCCTTTGTTGGTGAAATCCGCTATGGCACCGTATCGGTTGAAATCGAACCCGAAGAACTCGGCTTTGCCATCGATATTGGTGATATCGAACTGACCGAATGCGAAACGGTCAACAAATTCAAGGGATCAAAAACCAAGCTGCCGCAATTTACCCGCGGCTATGGCCTTGTGTTTGGTCAGAACGAGCGCAAGGCAATTTCCATGGCGCTGGTGGATCGCGCCATGCGTGCCGATGAAATGGGCGAACAGATCATGGGCCCGGCGCAGGACTGCGAATTCGTGATGGAACATAGCGATAACGTCCAGTCCACCGGCTTTGTCGAACATATCAAGCTTCCGCACTATGTCGATTTCCAGGGTGAACTTGAACTTGTTCGCCGCATGCGGGCCGAAGTCGAAGCACGATTGGCCAAGCTTGATACTGAAACCGCCCGATCCCAACCCGAAGCCGCGGAGTAATTCCATGGAACAGACTGTCAATTATTCGGCGGATGGGGCAACGGCCTATAATTTCGCCTATCTCGATGAACAAACCAAACGCATGATCCGGCGCGCATTGCTGAAGGCCGTTGCAATTCCGGGATACCAGGTCCCGTTTGCCGGTCGTGAAATGCCGATGCCCTATGGCTGGGGTACGGGTGGCGTGCAGGTAACCGCCGCCGTTATTGGCCCGAACGATACCCTTAAGGTCATCGACCAAGGGGCCGATGACACCACCAACGCAGTTTCCATCCGTCAGTTCTTTGCCAAGACGGCAAATGTTGCGACGACTGAAAAAACCGCCGAGGCATCGATCATTCAGACCCGCCACCGCATCCCGGAAAAGGAACTGCGCGAAGATCAGGTTCTTGTTTATCAGGTGCCGATCCCCGAACCGCTTCGTTTCCTTGAACCGCGTGAAACTGAAACCCGCAAAATGCATGCACTTGAAGAATATGGTCTGATGCATGTGAAACTTTATGAAGACATTGCACGTCACGGCCACATCGCCACCACTTATGCCTATCCGGTCATGGTGGATGATCGCTATGTGATGGACCCGTCACCGACACCCAAATTCGACAATCCGAAAATGAACGATATGGCGGCCCTTCAGCTGTTTGGGGCCGGGCGCGAAAAACGCATCTATGCCCTGCCGCCCTACACCAAGGTCAAAAGCCTCGATTTCGAAGATCATCCGTTCGAAGTCCAGACCTGGAAAGATGAATGCGGCATGTGCGGCGCCCGCGACAGTTACCTTGATGAGGTCATTCTCGACGATCAGGGCAACCGGATGTTTGTTTGCTCGGACACGGATTACTGTTCCGAACGACAGGAAGCTGGCCATCGCGGCCCGCAACATCATGACCAGCCCCTTGGCAAGGCAGCACGCGAAAAGGCAACAGAACAATGACCCAGATAAGCAATCCGCTTTTGCGTGTGGACAACCTGACCATGATGTATGGCGACCGGGTTGGCTGCAAGGATGTCAGTTTTGAACTCCGCCCGGGTGAAGTTCTTGGCATTGTTGGGGAATCCGGTTCAGGCAAATCCACTTTGCTGCGCAGCATTTCCGCCCAGCAGGAACCGACCAAAGGGACGGTTCAATACAATACCCGCATTGACGGTGTGTGCGATGTCTATCAGATGTCCGAAGCCCAGCGCAGGCTGTTGATGCGTACCGACTGGGCGTTTGTGCATCAAAACCCCCGTGACGGATTACGCATGAATGTCAGCGCCGGGGCCAACATTGGCGAACGCCTGATGGCGATCGGGGATCGTCATTATGGCAATATCCGAAGCAATGCGGACGCCTGGCTTGGCAAGGTAGAAATTGCGTCCGAACGCCTTGATGATCTGCCATCGACCTTTTCGGGTGGTATGCAGCAACGTTTGCAGATTGCCCGCAACCTCGTAACCAGCCCGCGCCTCGTTTTCATGGACGAACCCACGGGTGGCCTTGATGTTTCTGTTCAGGCCAGACTGCTCGATCTGCTGCGCGGGCTGGTTCACGACCTTAATCTTGCGGTGATTATCGTCACGCACGATCTGGCGGTTGCCCGGCTTCTGTCGCACCGGCTGATGGTGATGCAACAGGGCAAGGTGATTGAACATGGCCTGACCGATCAGGTTCTTGATGACCCGCAGCATCCCTATACGCAGCTGCTTGTTTCTTCCATTCTTCAGAACTGACCGGGGCGGGAAAATGTCTGAAATGCTTCATGCTCAAAACGTCGCCAAAAGCTTTACGCTCCATACCCAGGGCAGCGTAACCATTCCGGTTTTTCAGGGTGTTGATTTCACCCTTTCGGGTGGGGAATGCATCGCGCTGACCGGTGAGTCGGGTTCGGGGAAAAGTACCTTTATGCGCATGCTTTATGCCAATTACACGTGTTCTGACGGATCCATCAAGGTGTTCCATGATGGTGACTGGCTTGATATCACCACCGCCAGCCCGCATTCGATCCTTGAGGTACGCAAGCGCACCATGGGCTATGTCAGCCAGTTCCTGCGCGTGATCCCGCGTGTGCCGACCCTTGAAATCGTGGCCGAACCGCTGGTTGCACTGGGCACGGTACGCGAAACCGCGATGGACAAGGCACGCGATCTTTTGACCCGGCTTCGCATTCCGGAACGTTTGTGGCAACTTTCGCCACTGACATTTTCGGGGGGCGAACAGCAACGGGTGAATATTGCCCGTGGTTTTATTGCCGATTACCCGATCATGCTGCTTGATGAACCGACCGCATCACTTGACGCCCAAAATCGTGCCACTGTTCTGGCATTGATTGAAGAAGCCAAGGGACGTGGGGCGGCGATCGCCGGTATTTTCCATGACCATGAAACCCGTGATGCGGTGTGCACCGGGTCGTTTGATGTGACTTCGTTTAAAGTTGGGGCCAATGACTGAACAGATTCTTACCAATGCCAAACTCGTCCTGGCCAATGAAGTCATTGACGGTGCCGTCCAGATCAAAGACGGACTGATTGCTGATGTTTCCGACCGGCCATCCAACATTGCCGGCGCCGAGGATATGGATGGCGACTACCTGATGCCCGGGCTGGTGGAACTTCATACCGACAACCTTGAAAAGCACCTGACCCCGCGCCCCAAAACCCGCTGGCCCGCCACGGCGGCCGTTGTCGCCCATGACAACCAGGTGGCGAGTGCGGGGATCACCACGGTGTTTGATGCCATTTCAGTTGGCGATGTGACCGATGGGTCGGAACGCATCGAACGCCTGATTGAATCGGTTACCGCCCTTGAACATGCGCTTGAAAACAAGTTGCTGCGCGCAGATCATAAACTGCATCTGCGGTGCGAAACATCTTATGGCGGGTTGATCGAGGCACTTGATAATCTTGTTGATCTGCCTTTGGTCAAGATGCTTTCGGTGATGGACCACACACCCGGTCAGCGCCAGTTCGTCAGCCTTGATGCCTATTACACCTACTATCAGGGCAAATACGGCATGAGCGACGAAGAAATGCGGAAATTCATCGCATCGCGCAAACGCGATTCCGAACTTTATTCCGTCAAACATCGCCGTCATGTGGTGGATCTGGCACATGCCAAAAACCTTGCCCTTGCCAGTCATGATGACGCAACTGCCGAACATGTTGCCGAGGCCGTGCAGGACAAGATGACCGTGGCCGAATTCCCGACCACCCTTGAAGCTGCCAAGGCATCGCATGAAGGCGGACTTGGCGTGATGATGGGGGGACCGAACCTTGTACGTGGCGGTTCCCATAGCGGCAACGTTGCGGCAGGCGATCTGGCCAGGAATGGCTATCTTGATATCATTTCAAGTGATTATGTCCCGCACAGCCTGCTGCACGGGGCGATGAAACTGTTTGATGATTTTGACGGCTATGATTTGCCGCGCGCCATTCGCACCGTAACGCTTAATCCGGCAACGCAAGTGGGCCTGACAGACCGTGGTGAAATTGCCACGGGCAAGCGTGGCGATCTGATCCGGGTGCATCATTCCCCGCATCATCCGATTGTGCGCGGGGTCTGGCGTGAAGGTGTTCGGGTGTCATGACCGAACGCCATACCCATGATGGCGCGATAAAACCGGGACTTCTGGTCCTTGTCGTCGGCCCAAGTGGCGTTGGCAAAGACACCCTTCTGGATGCCGCACGGGAACGGCTGAAAGATGCAGCGCATATCTGCTTTCCGCGGCGTTGCATCACCCGCCCGGCCGGGTCAGTTGGGGAAATCCACATTCCGGTCCGACCGGAAGATTTCGCTCAGATGGCCCGACAGGGTGCCTTTCTGCTGAGCTGGAAGGCGCATGATCTTTGCTATGGCATTCCGCGCCATGTGCAAGAAGATGTGGCAAATGGCAAAACCGTCATCGTCAATGTATCACGCAGTGTAATTGAAGATGCCCGATCCCTGATCGGTCATGGTCAGGTCCGGGTTCTGAACATTCGGGCCAGCAGGGATGTTTTGCGCAAACGTCTGGAAGCCCGCGGGCGTGAGGACATTCTTGATATCGAACGACGTCTTGCGCGTGCGTCCGCCTATCAGATCGATGGCGACAATATCGTTCATGTCGATAATGATGCCGATCTTGAAACCGGTATCGCACGTTTCATCGCCGCCATCGAGATTGATCAAGCAATCGCCAATCGGGCCTGAACCCAGTCCCTTCCAACGAAACATTACAAAAAATGCTGCAGTTTTTGCTGCAGCATTTTTTACTTAGCCCTTAAGAGCAAATCTTTGCAAAAACCGGAATGGCTTGCCGTCACCCGGATCCCCGAACAGGCAGATATCTGCAACTTCAAACGGTTCTGCACAAAGCGGCGCAACAACGGTTGCCAATGCCTTTTCAAATCGCGCAACCTGACCGGTTTCAAGCTTGTTGGTCAGGGTCAGATGGAACCGGAATTCTTCCATCACATAGGGATATCCCCATTTGACCAAATTGGCTTCCTGGCGATCGGAAAGCCCCACCGCACGGCGCTTGTTCATTGCCGCTTCGTCTTCGGGTTTGCGAAAATCATCAAGATCACGCACCAGCAATGCTGCAAGCGCGCCAAGGTCGCCCAAGGGTTCGGTTGGCACAAGCGCCAGAAACCGACCGATTGCCTTTAACTTAAGGGGCCCGCAGGTGACCGGTTTGATTTGTGCTGCAACATCTTTGATCGCGGCTTCAAGGTCGGTTCTGCTTTGCCCGTCATTCAGGGTGAAGGGCGGCTTTAAAGTCCCATGAAAACCATAACGGGCGGGCGATGTGGTGGCAGCTACGACTTCATCATCATCAAGTCCATCGACAACCGGTCGCGCAACATCCCTTCCGGTTGCGGCATCGCGCCCCAGCCAGGCATTGCCAAAAGCCCCAAGGCCGCTTTGCGGTACCGGGGCATAATAAAGGGCATAGCGTTGATATTCTGACATGATTTCTCTTTGACGGAATGCCGTGGGGCCGAGCCCCATCTTGGGAATTGTCGCGCCAACGCGCAACACCCGTTTGATGAAAAACGCCGAAGAATTTCATCTTCGGCGCATCGCAAAATCAGACATCAATAACGGTTCAAACCGTATCGTATTTCAGGCAGAAATCACGTACCGGAAGGCTTCGGAAATCAACCAGCCGTTCGCGCAACATATCATGGGACCAGTCCCACCATTGGATGCGCAAAAGAGCATCGATGATATCGGTTTCAAACCGGGGACGAAGGGGACTTGCCGGAATGCCGGTCACAATGGTGTATGGCGGCACATCCTTGGTCACCACTGCACCGGAACCGACAACCGATCCAATGCCGATGGTCACCCCGCCCTGCACAATCGCACCATGACCGATCCAGACGTCATGCTTAAGTGTCACGCGTTTTTCCCGACGCCAGTCAAAGAAGGCCGGATCATCATCGCCAAGCTCATAGGCGCTTGATCGATACTGGAAGTGATGCATGGATGCCCGGTCCATCGGATGTTGTCCGGGATTGATACGGGTATGGGCCGCGATATTCACGAATTTTCCGATATCGGAATAGATGATCTCGCTGTCATTCACGACATAGGAATAATCACCCATTTTCGTTTCGCGCATCGATGTCCGTTGGCCGACCTCGGTCCAGACACCCATTTCGCAATCAACAACCGTCGCAGTGCCATCAATGGTCGGATATTCCGAAAGCGCCTTCATGGCCGGTTTGGCCTGCGTGATTTGAAAAGTCATCTGATCACGTCACCAACTTGCGCAGACGCTGGGAAACCATATCAAGCAGGCTGACCGAAAAGATGATGATGATCATGACAGCCGCGGTTTCGGCATAATAGAACCCGCGAATATATTCCCAAAGCACCATCCCAATCCCGCCTGCACCGACGATACCAAGAACCGTGGCCGACCGTACGTTGGACTCAAACCGGTAAAGCGAATAGGAAATCCAAAGCGGCAGGACTTGCGGGATCACGCCAAAAATAACTTCCTGAAGCGCATTGGCCCCGGTTGCGCGGATACCTTCGACCGGTTCGGGATCAATTGCCTCGACCGCCTCGGAAAACAGTTTGGCAAGAACACCCGTGGTGTGAATCCAGAGTGCAAGAACACCGGCAAACGGACCAAGCCCGACTGCCACAACGAACAGCATGGCAAAGACCATTTCGTTAATGGCGCGGAAGGAATCCATCAAACGGCGAACCGGCTGATAAACCCAGACCGGCACGATATTTTCAGAGGATAAAATGCCAAACGGGATCGAGCACACGATTGAAAGCGCCGTTCCCCAGATCGCGATCTGGATGGTGATCCACATTTCTTCGACATAGGTCTTCCACATCAGGAAGTCCGGCGGAAAGAAACCTTCTGCGAAATCGACCATATTGCCGCTGTTTTCAAACAGGGCCATCGGGCGCATATCCGCACCTTCCCACGACATGGCCAGAAGACCAAGAATGACCGCCCAAAGCAAAAAGCTTGATGCCGAGCGTTTAAGGTCCCTTGGCGGAAGCTCCGTTGCGACAGATGACGCGGAAGAAATGCTGCTATTCATCATGTTAATCCCGGATGGTAAATGCAAACAGGGAGCACACAATCCGTGCGCTCCCTGTCGGAAGATCGATTACTCGTAGGAAACGAGGATTTCGAGTTCAGCCAGTTTCTTGTCGATTTCAGCAACGCGTGCTGCTTTTTCGTCTGCTGACAGTTCTTCGGTGTTCTGGATTTTCAGCTTGTTCTTATACAGTTCAAGCTGACGGATCGGGTAAAGCTGCGCGTTCGAGCTTTCCATGAATTTGCCCATACCGTCCTGGATACCTGCCAGAACCTTGTTGGCACCTTCAACGTCGCCCATACGACCATATCCAAGGAAGAAGGCCTTGATTTCGGATTTCAGTTCGCGCGACAGGTCCTTGCGGTAAACCATCGGGTCAGACGGGATCAGCGGCGAGGTCCAGATCACTTTGACCTTTTCGGTGATTTCCGGCTTGTTCATTTCGGTACGTGCGAGCTGCTCGGAATTGTTGGCAGCAACATCAACCTGCTTGTTGGCGGTCGCCATCAGGTTGGTTTCGTGGTTCGCATTGCGAACGGTCTTGAAGCAATCCTTCGGATCAACACCGTTCTGCGCAAAAACGTAATAGGTCGGAACCAGGAAGCCCGAGGTCGAGTTCGGATCACCGATACCGAAATTGAGCGAGCCATCACATTTCAGCATGTCGGCAAGGGTATTGAGCTTGTCGTTATCAGCCTGGGTGATGATGTGGGAATAATATCCGTTCGAACCATCGGATTTGGACGTCTGAACGAAAACTTCACCACCAGCACGGTCAACGGCTTCCATCGCCGACTTGTTGCCGAACCAGCCAACATGAACCTTGCCAAAACGCATGCCTTCGATGATGCCGGCATAGTCCGGGGCAAAGAATGCCTCGATTTCCTTGCCGAGCGCTTTTTCCATGTCGTCGATCATCGGCTGCCACTGGGCTTTGAGGTTCGAGCTCGACTCAGTCGAGATGAAGCCGAAAACCAGCTTTTCCGGATCCTGTTCGAGCGGCTTGTACTCAACATCAGCAGCAGCAATGCCCGATGCCAGCAAGGTTGCAGCCAGTGCTGCAGATGCAATTGTCTTGGCGATCATAAGAAGTCCCCTGTCAAATATGAATTGGACGTGTGTCGATGAGGTAAGGCAGTCAAAACGTGACCCGGCTAGCTTGTCGCGATGGCCAGATCCTTTTTCGCAACCGGCTCAATCGCGGGACGTGTTTCATCCCCGGAACCATCTGCAAAAAGCTCGGAAGAATATTCGCCATACAATTCGCGCAGGAATTCCGGCGTCAACTGGGTGGAGGGCCCGTCAAATACGACAGCACCATCGCGCATGGCGATGGTGCGTTTGCAATAGTCTTTTGCGTAGTCAACCTGATGAAGGGACACGATCACGGTCACGTTGTCTTCACGGTTCACACGATCAAGGGTATTCATCACCTTGCGCGAGGATGCCGGATCAAGCGACGCGATCGGCTCATCGGCAAGAATAAGACGGGCACCCTGGGTGATGGTCCGCGCAATTGCTGCGCGCTGTTGCTGCCCGCCGGAAAGATTGCGGGCCTTTTTGGTCGCATGCGCATCAATACCGACACGATGCAATGCGGCCATGGCACGCATTTTTTCGGATTTGGTAAACAGGCCAAGTGATCCGCGCCAGGCCGGGACGCGCCCCAAAAGCCCCATCAGCACATTGGTCAAAACCGACAGGCGGCTGACCAGATTGAATTGCTGGAAAACCACACCGATTTCTGCGCGCACCTTGCGGGCGCCGCGCGAAATCTTGCCATTTTCCTGAATTGTTTCGCCAAACACGACGATCTTGCCGCCGTCGCGATCACCGCGCAGCAATCCGGCAACATGGCGGATCAATGTTGATTTTCCCGAACCGGAAGCGCCGATAAGCGCAACCATTTCGCCTTCCCGCACCTGTAACTTCACATTTTTCAGTGCGCGTTTGTCACGGGTAAAGCTTTTGTTCAGCCCAGAAATATCTACAACCAGCATCAAGAAATCGCCTGCATGTGTTTCGCTGGATGACGAAGCTACGCATGAATGGCGACTCTACGGTGACACTGATGTTACAGTTCGATGATTACGGCGCTCTGTTTACGCCAACAACAATCAAACTTGTCTATACATCAAATATATTTTCAGTAATCTCAAAAATACATCGATGCAGATAAATCACATTTAAAATGATCTTCTAAAAATATGAAAATAAACCAGCACATCTTAAAACAAAAATCTACACATGCGCCATGACCTGTGCCGATTTTCATTCAAAATATATCGTTATTTATTTTACTTGATTGCTTCGATTGCGGACATCACATCATCTTCGATTTCAAGGCCGTCCACTTCAGCAATGGCGCGCGCTGATTTCCCGCGCCGTCCCGGAAGACGCACACCGTCTTCGGCGGCGATTTCATTAGCAATCGCAGCAAGATGATCCATGACACCGGCCCCGCCCGTCGACGCCGGATCAATTGCAATGATCATTTGGCCCAAAGCAGGCGGCTTGCCCTTGTCATCAAACAGGGATGATGACTGATGACCGAATTGCGCCCCGGTGAGACCGGCTGCGAGAAGTTCGACCATCATTGCCAATGCTGCACCCTTGACGCCGCCAGCAGGGACCATGGTTCCATCCAATGCCTTGACGGGATCGGTTGTCGGGTTCCCGTCCGTGTCAAATGCCCAGTCATCGGGAATTTCGACCCCCTTTTGCTTTGCCGCCATGATTTTTCCGCGTGCGACTTTCGACAGAGCAAGGTCAATGATTACAGGATCGCCTGCACTTCCGACCGGCACCCCAAAAGCAATCGGGTTGGTCCCGAACATCGGGCGCCGACCACCCCACGCCGCCATTGCCGCCGGGGCATTGGCGAACATCATCGCCGCCAAGCCCTGCTCTGCGAGGCGTTCGACCGTCAATCCCATAACACCGGCATGATGGGACTTAAAAATTGATGCAACAGCAATCCCCTGCTGGCGGACCATGTCAGGCAAATGATCCATCATCAAATCCAGCGCCGGATAAGCAAACCCGTATTGCGCATCAATCCGCAGGACACCCGGTGCCGGCTTTTCCATTTGCGGCGTAGCATTGCCATCGACTTTTCCTGCGCGGGCCTGTGCGGAATAGGCCGGAACGCGCCGGAAACCGTGACCACCCTGTCCGGATGCTTCTGCGGCAACCAGTGCGGTCGCAACGGATGCTGCATTATTCCGGCTGACATTGCAGCGCATCAAAGTATCGCAAACAAGCGTATGAGCATCTGACAGGGAAATTTTCATGATGGATATGACCTTGGGTAACAGCGGAAAACGCCATGGGCGGAATTGCTGTTACAATAAGCCGATGCCCGGTCAACAGGCAAAGGTGTTTTACCGTTTTCTTGCACTGCACATCATATGACCTGTCGGCGCAAACATCTGAAGTTGTGCTAAAATCCTGCCTTAAACTTTCGATACGTTTCATCTTCATCAGCCACAGCCAACACAGGGATAGTGACATGCGCACCACAAAACCGATCATGTTTTCCGCCGTCGCGATGACAGGCGCGCTGCTTTTGTCTGCATGCAATACGACCGGACAGATGAATACCGGGGGTGCCTGGAAAAATGTCACGGGCAAGGACTGGCACCTAACCATGCTGTCCGATGGCGGACAGACATTTACATTTACACCGACATCGCCAATGCAACCCAGTGCTGTCTTTTCAGAGGATGGAAAGGTTAACGGGTCTTCGGGCTGCAACAGTTATTTTGGCACCTATGATCAGGATGGCAATCAACTGACATTTTCGCCACTCGGCGCGACCCGCAAGATGTGCCTTAATGGCGCGATGGCGATCGAGGCAGCTTTTAACAATGCGACAACTCAGGTCACGCACTGGAAACTTGGCAATGACCAACTGGTTCTGATTGACCGGGATGGCAAAACCATCATGACGTTTACAACCAAGGCCCCGTAAGCCAATAAACGGCTTGATGAACGCAAACAAAAAGGGCGCCGTTTGGCGCCCTTTTGTTGGTTCCAGCGATGTTTTCGATCGCTTTCAAACCGGAAATCAGTCGTCGGCTTTGGTTGCTTCGGATTTCGGACCGACTGCTGCCGGTTCGGTACGCAGCCCCTGAATGATCGAGAAGCAGGCCAATAACAGCACAATCGCAAACGGGAAGCCGGTTGATACGGCCATCGCCTGCAACGAGCCAAGCCCGCCACCCAACAGCAATGCGATCGCAACCAGTCCTTCGAAAGTGCACCAGAAAACACGCTGGGGAACCGGTGCGTCAACCTTGCCGCCAGCAGTGATCGTATCGATCACAAGCGATCCTGAATCCGATGATGTCACAAAGAAAACAATCACCAGAATAATGCCCAAGAATGACGTGATCGCATGCATCGGCAATTGTTCAAGCATTGTGAACAGCTTGATCGGAAGACCTGCTTCGGCAATGGCAGTTACACCTTCGCTGACCATGTGAACGGCAGTACCGCCAAATGCGGTCATCCAGAAGACACATACAAGCGACGGAATGATCAGAACGCAGGTGATGAATTCACGCACTGTACGCCCGCGCGAAACACGCGCGATGAACATGCCAACAAACGGTGACCAGGAAATCCACCATGCCCAATAGAATGACGTCCATCCCTGGCTGAAGTTGGTATCAGCACGACCAACCGGATTGGACAGGGCCGGAAGATATTCGACATAGGCAACAAGAGACGTAAAGAACCCCTTGATGATGTCCATGGTCGGACCAACCAGAACCACAAACAGCAACAGCAAGGCCGCCAGTACCATATTGATTTCCGACAGACGTTTGACCCCGGCATCAAGCCCGGCCAAAACCGAAATCAGCGCCACACCGGTAATGGCAATGATCAGAAAGACCTTCGATCCGTCGGTCACTGAAATCCCGAACAGGAAATCAAGCCCAGCATTGGCCTGTTCAGCGCCAAAACCAAGGGACGTCGCAAGCCCGAACAGGGTGGCAAATACCGCAAGAATATCAATAACGTGACCGGTCCAACCCCACACACGTTCGCCAAAGATCGGATAGAACACCGAACGCATTGTCAAAGGCAGGCCCTTGTTAAAGGAAAACAGCGCCAAGGCCAGCGCGACCGTTGCGTAAATTGCCCACGGATGAAGTCCCCAGTGGAAAATGGTTGCCGCCATTCCAAGATCAAACGCCGCATCGGCATCACCGACCGCCGCACCCAAAGGTGCCCAGTCCGTACGCATGCCGTCATCGCCGAACGCAGTGCCCCCGATCGAGGACGAGAAGTGCGAAATCGGCTCTGATACGCCATAGAACATCAACCCGATGCCCATACCAGCCGCAAACAGCATCGCAAACCAACCCGAATAGGAATAATCGGGTGTCGCATCTGCGCCGCCAAGACGTACCCGTCCAAGCGGCGACACAATCAGAAACAGACACAAAATAACAAAAATGTTGGCCGCAGACAGGAAGAACCAGTCGAAGGTCGACGTCAACCAGCCACGCAGGTCATTGAACATCGGCCCGACACTTTCCTGAAAGGCCAGTGTCAAAAATACAAAAGCAACAATCGACAACCCGGAAATCATGAAGACCGGGTTGTGCACATCAAGACCAAACGGTCCGATCTCTGTCTGGATATTGTCCTGACCGATTTCATAATCGGTCTCGATCGGGTTCGCTGCACCATCCGGGCTTTCAATGCCCGTATCAGCTTCTGACCCCATTTCAAACTCCCTAGCTTCGTGATTAAACAGCTACCCCTAGCCGTCTTTACTCAAAGGCGTGATTGTTTAACGCACCAGGAACACGGATTGATCCGCGTGTGATGCAACATATCCGCCATGAGATGAAAAAATATGGTCGGCAATGCCGGGAATATGCGACGCCATAACGATCACATCGGTGCCAAGCTCATCGGCTTTACGCACCAAAATCTTGCTTAGATCTGTTGCCAGATCATGGGCAATTTCCGCATCCGCAGAGACTTTCAACCCGGATTCACCGGCAGTTTCCTGTGCGAAATCCGACAATTTCTGTTCGAACTCTTTGGGGCTGTGCGCCACCGAAGACGGGGTATTTGTCCCGACCGCAAGGAAACAAAGTTCGGATTTGTAATGTGTTGCCAAATCGATGGCCGTTTGAATGGCCTTTTCCATTTTGTCGATATGGGCCAGATCCACCGGCACGAGCATCTTCTGATACATTCATTCCTCCGTTGTGTGCACGCAAATATACGTGCCAATCCTTCGGTCGAAATCAAAGTTCAGAGATGATAACAGGTCATTGAATACAAATCAAAAACGGGCAGAACCGGCGAAAATCAAAGATATTTGATATTCAAATCACGAATTAAAAGAACACAATGATTTTGCATCAACACTACAATAACCATAAGTGATTTACGCCGCTTACAGCGGTTAAGATTTATTATTTATGATCCGACAATAACATCATCGAAATGGCGGAAAATATCAGAGTGCAGGGCTACGCGGATCACGGAACATAACAGCGCGCAGTCAATCCTGATTGACCATACGGGTGATGGCCTGACACACATGGGCAAAGCCGTCCTTGGCCCCGGCGCTCATATATCTGGCACGCAGCCAGCCATGGATCATTTGCGGTTCTTCGCGGTATTGAACCCAAATGCCTGCCCGCGCCAAGCGCGCGGTATATTCACGTCCGTCATCACGTAACGGATCGAAATAGGCTGATGTTATATAGGTCGGCGGCAACCCGCGAAGATCATCCACGGACAAGGCATGCGCCACCGGATCATCCATCGGCGCTTTCAAAACGTCGCGGTAATAAATGACATCATCAGTACTTAAACCCGGGGCACTGGCCATTTGGCCGTAACTGGGCCAGTTAAGGTCCCCGCCAAGTGCCGGATAAATTAAAACCTGACCAAGAATGCGATCCCCAAATCCATCATCCCTGGCACGTAATGCCAATCCGGTCGCCAACATGCCGCCCGCGCTGTCCCCCACCAGAACGATCTTTTTCCCCGCCATCAGCAAACTGTGCATCACGGTGTGACAGTCTTCATGCTGTGCAGGCCAGATATATTCGGGTGCCAACCGGTAATCGATTGCGGTTAGTTCTGCCTGTGCACGTTCTGCAATATCGGCACAGATTGCATCATGGCTGTCACATGATCCAACCACGAACCCGCCACCATGCATGTAAAGAATTCTGTGCGGCGTACCAAGGGTTTCCGGACGATAATGGCGCACCGGAACCGTTCCGATAACATCGTCCTGAATGTGCATGCCATCCGGACGCGCACGGCCAAAATACGAACATAAAACATCATACCAGACGCGCTGCTGTTCGATCCCGGCGGCAACCGCATCAGGTGGATAAAGGCTGTCGCATTTGGCAATGAAAGCACGGATGCCCTCTTCTTCGGGCATCGGGTCATAACTGATATCGAATGAAACCGGGCCGGAATCCGACATTTGGAAACCTTTGCGTGTTGGGACCCCTCAAAACTAGCGCGGTTTTCCGACCTTTAAAAGGGTTCTGTCGTATCAGAGCGAAATGCTTTCGACACAATCCTTCAAAAGCTGTGCACTGCGGCCAAGACCTTCGAGTTCTTCTGCCGCAAGATCCGGCATCAGGTCCTCCGATACGCCGTCCGCACCGATCACCCGTGGAATCGACAACGCAACATCGCGCACATCCCCGATCTCGGCCATAACACAGGAAACCGTCAGGACATCATGCTGATCACGGGCAATGGCCTTGATAATCCGGGCCAGTCCTGCACCAATCCCGTAATAGGTTGCGCCTTTGCCCTTGATGATTTTATAGGCCGCATTGCGCACACCATCATCAATCCGTGCACGCACATGCTGGGTGATCGGCGATCCCACCTGGGCGGCTACTTCTGCCAGGGACAAAGACCCCACCCGGGCATTGGACCAAGCCAAAACTTCGCTATCGCCATGTTCACCAAGCACATAGGCATGCACCGATTGTGGCGATATTCCCAGATGCCGGCCAAGCAGACTTCTAAACCGGGCCGTATCAAGGATGGTTCCGGAACCAATAACCCGACTTGCCGGCAACCCGGAAATACGCTGCGTGATCTGGGCCATGATATCGACCGGATTGGACGCAATCAGAAGGATCGCATCGGGCGCAACGGCAAGGACATTACCCACAACATCCTTGAAAACTGCGGCATTGCGCTCCAACAAGGCAAGTCTGGTTTCACCGGGTTTCTGACTGACCCCGGCCGCAAGAATAACAACCCGCGCCCCGGCAAGTCCGTCATAGTCGGCCGCCTCCACAATTGTTGAGGACATGAACGGAACAGCATGGGCAATGTCTTCTGCCTGGGCGACGGCAAGATCATGGTTCTGATCAACCAGAACAACCGAACTGGCAAGTCCCATAACCGCAAGCGCATAGCCCGCTGAACTTCCAACCATCCCGGCCCCGACAATCCCGACCTTCATCACTCAATCTCCCGCGTCAAAACCAGTCTTCACATCAATGATGCCACCGGCGGGTGAAGCGGTCAAAAAGGATAAATGTTGCGCAACAAAACATCCGCATTTTGCAGATGAAAAACCACTGGATCGATTGCGGTCCAGAACGCAATTCTAAATCGAAATTTCAATCACTTAGCCCGGACTAAGCCATTCCAATGGCACCCGGTTTACGGTAGAATTTCAACAATATAAAGCCGCATGCACGCATCATGATTTCCGGGGAAAAATCACCGAAAAAAGGTGATTAAAAACAACAACATACACCAGACCAACCCGTCATGATCGGCACATCAAATAACGGGAGGAAATTTTGGGTAATTCGGAAATCCGCCAGGTGACTGTTGTCGGAACAGGCATCATTGGCGCAAGCTGGACCTGTCTTTTTTTGGCACATGGTTTTGATGTTGTCGCAACCGATATTCGCGACGGTGCAGAACATGATTTGAACACGGCAATCGACCGGTTCTGGCCAACACTTCCCGAGACAGTTCTGGCCAAAAAACAGCGCGGCAATTTGCGCTTCTCAACCGACCTTGATGATGCTTGCGCAGGCAGCGGATTTATCCAGGAAAATGCGATTGAACGACTGGATGCAAAGATCGAATTGATGCGCCGCATCGATGCCGCGACATCCAAAGAAACCATCATCGCGTCAAGTTCATCTGCCATTTCGGTGACCGATATGCAATCGGCCTGTGCGCATCCCGAACGCGTCGTTCTTGGCCACCCGTTCAACCCGCCCCATCTTGTACCGCTGGTCGAACTGGCCGGCGGCGAAAAAACAGGTCAACGGGCGCTGGAACAGGCAGAAGCATTTTATGCTGGTCTTGGGAAAACGCCGGTTCGGCTGGAAAAAGAAATATATGGCCACATTGCCAACCGGTTGCAGGCCGCAATTTTCCGCGAAGCCATTCATATGCTTGATCATGGCATCGCATCGGCCGAAGACATTGACCGCGCCGTGACCGAAGGGCCCGGACCGCGTTGGGCATTGATGGGGCCATTTATGACCTATCGGCTGGCGGGCGGAGACAAGGGCATGCAGGGATTTTGGGACATGTTTGCCCCGATGCAGGAAAAACTTTGGGCTGATCTGGGCAATCCGACACCACAAAAAGACCTTCAGGATCGGGTAACCGCCGCGGTTGAGGACTCCTATGCCGACAAATCAATTTCCACCGTTATTCGGGAACGTGATGCCCGGTTGCGCAATATACTGGCGGTCAAAAAATCACCCGTTTCCGATTGATGTCGGGATCAAAATCACTCGCAAAAAAAACGGCACAGTGTATTTGACACTGTGCCGTTTTTGCTTTGGAACCGGTCAGAAATGACAAACCATGTCTGCGGCATCCATCCTAGAAATTGACTTGGTCACCACCTTTAAGCGACAGCATGGCGCGCGCTTCGTCCGGGGTTGCGATTTCAAGACCAAGACCTTCGAGAACCTGGCGAATGCGCAGAACCTGTGACGCGTTGCACTTTGCAAGCTGACCCGGGCCATTCCAAAGGGAATCTTCAAGCCCGACACGGACATTGCCCCCCATCGAAGCCGCCATTGTCGTGATCGGCAATTGATGACGTCCTGCGCCAAGCACCGACCAGACATAATCGTCACCAAACAGGCGATCTGCTGTGCGCTTCATATGCGCAATATCTTCGGGATGCGTGCCGATACCGCCAAGAATGCCAAATACTGTTTGAACAAATAGCGGCCCCTTGACCAACCCGCGGTCACGGAAATGCGCAAGGTTATAAAGGTGGCTGGTATCATAACATTCAAATTCGAACCGCGTACCGTTCCCCGAACAGGCTTCGAGAATATATTCAATATCCTTGAAGGTGTTGCGGAACACGATATCCCGGGAGTTTTCAAGATATGCCGGCTCCCAGTCATGTTCGAATTTCTGGAACCGATCAAGCATCGGGAACAACCCGAAATTCATCGACCCCATATTCAAGGACGCAACTTCCGGCGCAAATTTAAGCGCAGGCTGCAAACGTTCCTGGACCTGCATCGCAGGACTGCCACCGGTTGTCAGGTTCAAAACCGCATTTGTGGATTGTTTCAGCCGCGGCAGGAAACGGGCAAACATGTCCGGGTCCTGGGTCGGACGGCCGTTTTCAGGATCACGGGCATGAAGGTGCAGGATCGCCGCCCCGGCTTCGGCGGCCTCGATAGCCTGTTCGGCGATCTGGTCCGGGGTAACAGGCAAATGCGGAGACATGCTGGGCGTATGAATACCACCGGTAATGGCACAGGTGACGATGACCTTGCGTGACGTTTTAGCCATGTTGTTTTTCCTTTTTGATCCGCTCAGATGGTTTCGACATTGCCGCAGACACTGATGGCCTGCCCGGAGATATTTGCCCCCGCCGGGGACGACAGAAACAGCGCCATGCCGGCGACATCTTCAGGCTCGACCATGCGGCGCAACGAAACCTGTGACAGGTATTGCGCTTCCATTTCCTGGTAACTGATGCCAAGGGATTCAGCGCGGGAACGGATCACGTTTTCAATGCGCGCGCCCCGAACCACACCGGGCAATATGGCATTGACGCTGATGCCATCGGGACCGGCTTCCTTGGCCAGACTTTGCGTCAGTCCGACAATTCCCCATTTCGCGGCGGCATAGGGGGTGCGAAGCGCATATCCAAGCCGCCCGGCCACCGAGGAGATATTGATGATCGTTCCGGCCTCATTGGCGCGCAGCAATGGCAAGGCCCGGCGCAGAACCAAAAACTGGCTCATCAGATCGATATCAAGGGTGCGACGGATTTCTTCGACAGAAAGCTCGTCAATGGCGCCGGTCGGACCGGAAATGCCCGCATTATTAACCAGAACATCAAGCCCGCCGAGCTGTTCGGATGCCATTGCCAGCAACTGATCAACCTGTGTTTCATCCGAAACATCTGTTACACGTGTCAGCACATCGGGAAAATCTTTGGCAAATTTGCCAAGGGCATCTTCGTCAATGTCACAAATCAGAACCTTGGCACCGGCTTCGCGAAAGGCACAGGCAATCGCCTTGCCAATCCCTGACGCCCCCGCGGTCACCAGAACCCGAAGGCCCGACCGCGGTCGGGTTCGTTCAATCATATTCATTTTCGACCTATTCATGATTTACGCCCACGGCCCGGCCATCAGGCCACTTCAAGCCAGTTGCGCCGCACTTCGGGTGTTTCTTCAAGCTGCTCGGGGGTCCCGCGATAAACCAGTTCGCCATGGCCCATGACCATGACCTGCTGGGCAACTTTCAATGCGATGGTCAGCTTCTGCTCGACCAGAACCACAGCAACGCCGCGACGCCCGATATCAAGGATCACTTCCATCACGACATCGACAATCCGTGGCGCCAGTCCCTCGGTCGGTTCATCAATCAAAAGAAGCCGCGGATTTCCCAGTAACGACCGGCAAATGGTCAGCATTTGCTGCTCGCCACCGGACAAATATCCGGCCCGAATGCCCCGGCGTTCGCGCAGACGCGGGAAATAGTCATATATTTCCTCGATCGTCCATTGATGGGCACCGGGCGCGCCTTTTTGCCCGCCCATAATCAGATTTTCCTCAACCGTCAAATTGGGGAAAACCAGCCGTTCCTCGGGAACATATCCGATCCCCTTTCGGCAAATGTCATAAGGGCGCTTGCCCGCAATCGATTGCCCGTCAAGGGTCACGGTTCCCGCACTTGGCGGTACCAGTCCCATCATTGCCTTTAACAGGGTTGATCTACCCGACCCGTTGCGTCCCAGCAAGGAGACAATACTGGATTCACCGATTTCCATATCGATGCCATGCAGGATGTGGCTTTTTCCATAGTGGGCATGCAACCCTTTGACTTCGAGCAAGCTCATTTCGCCCCCTCCTGACCAAGATAGGCTTCCTGGACTTCACGATTGGCACTGATGCGTTCGGGGGTATCGGTCGCAAGAATGCGGCCATATACCAGCACCGAAACCCGGTCACACAGGCTGAAGACGACGCTCATGTCATGTTCAACCATCAAAAGCGTCTTGCCTTCGGTCACCTTGCGAATCAGCTCTGCGGCCTTGGCCGTTTCTTCGCGCGACATGCCAGCAGTCGGTTCATCAAGCAAAATGACATCGGCACCGGTCGTAAGCGTCATGCCGATTTCAAGTGCGCGCTGCTCGGAATATGTCAGGTCCCCGGCCATGCTTTGCGCACGTGCTTCAAGCCCGACCCGATTCAGAACATCGGCAGTTTCGTCATTGACCCGACGCATCCCCGCTGCCGACCGGAACAGCCCATAGCGCACCTGATGGCGGGCCATGACCCCGATCCGCAGATTTTCAAACACGGTCATGCGATGAAAAATGTTGGTGATCTGGAATGATCGTGCCAATCCGGCGCGATTGATCAAGTGCGGTGAAAGACCGCCAATGCTGTTTCCTTCAAGCCGGATATCGCCCGATGACGGCGCAAACATCCCGGAAATCAGGTTAAACAAGGTCGACTTTCCCGCCCCGTTGGGTCCGATCACTGCATGTCGTTCGCCCGGACGAATATCAAGGTTCAATCCCTGCAACACATCGATCGGCCCAAATGACTTGCTGACATCCGAAAGCTGCAACGCAGGCGTCTGTGACGTTATCTCATTCATTCTTTGCCTCCTGCACCGACGGTCATATCATCAGTCGTCGCTTCATCCTTGCGTGCCCAAAGCCGGTCAATCACGCGACGGGCCCGGATCAGGATGAAGACACCCCCGCACAGCAACACAAGCGGCACAAGCCACGTCACCGGATTAAGCGGGCTCCAGGACAGGCCAAACAGGTCATAGGCCGGGAAACCACCCGCAGCCCCGTCGCGGGCCATTGCATAGTCCTGACCAAACAGAACTTCGGCACTTTCGGTCAAAAAGACAGTCCCTGCCGCAATCAGAATGCCTCCGCCCAAGGCCACAAGATACGGACCGCCAATCTTTGCCAGATCGAGCTGACGACGATTGCGGATATGGTGATCAATCACCCCGCCAATACCTGTTGGTGCATACAGCATCACCAGAACGAAAATCAGTCCCTGGTAAAACAGCCAGGACCGGGTCAGATCCGAAATCAGGAAGGAAAACAGGGTAAAGACTGTTGCCCCGATCACCGGACCGAAGAACACGGTCGATCCACCGACAAAGGTCTGCAAGACCACCTGTGCGGATACCGATCCCGAAAACAGCGAATAGTTTGCTGTCTCGTTGGAAATCGCCAGAAGCGCACCGGCAACACCGGTCATCATGGCCGACACCGCAAAGACGATCACCTTGGCGTAATGGGCGTTATAACCCAGAAACTTGACGCGCTGCTCATTGTCACGCAGTGCAAGCGTCAGACGCCCGAAAGGCGTTCTGGTATAGGCCCAAAGTGCCAACCCGCACAGCACCACCCAGCCAAGGGTCAGATAATAGACTTCGATGATCGTGCCAAACCCGAATCCCATCCAGGGCATCCGCATCGACGACACGCCTGCTTCACCGCCAAACGTCCCTTCGAGATGCGGGGCCAGCGAATGAAACAGTTCGGCTATTGCCAGGGTCACCAGCGCGAAATACACGCCCGACCGCATGGTCGAAAAATACCCCGCGACCACGCCAACCACGAGCCCGGCCAGCCCCCCGGCCAGCGGCAAAAGCGGCGTTGGAAAGAACAGGCCGTCTTCAACCGCGATCATCAGATGCAACGCCGCAAAGGCACCAACCCCGAAATAGGCCGCATGACCAAAGGACAGAAGTCCCGCCTGACCGTTCAGCAGATTGAAGGCAAGGGCAAACAGACTGGAAATCAGGACATTGATCAGCGCATTCTGCCAACCAAGTCCGAGAAATGGCGGTACTGCGATCAACAGAACCAGCAGCAGCGCCAGAAGAATTTTTTGAATGGATGTCATCTTTAATTCCGTTCACCCATCAGGCCGGCCGGACGTACCAGCAGGACGATCAACATCAGTGCAAAGGGAATGGTTGCGCTTACCGAAGACAGCTCAAGCGTCAAAAGACCGCCGACCGATCGCGCCCAGTCGCCAAGCCCGACCACGTCAAACATGCTGGCAATCGACCAATCAAGACCGACAGCAAAAGACGAAAACAGGCCAATCAGAAGCGACGCCACCAGCGACCCTTTAAGGGATCCAAGGCCACCGACAACCACAACGACAAAGACAATAACGCCAAGTTCGATACCCATATTCGGGTTGGTCGGATAAAAGGCACCGGCAACAGCACCAGCCAGTCCGGCAAGGGCGGCCCCGGTTCCGAAAACGAACATGAACACAATCGGAATGTTATGGCCCAATGCCTCGGCCATTTGCGGCAACCGTTCAGCCGCGCGCACGACAATACCGGTACGGGTCCGCGTCAGCAGAAGCCACAGAACGGTAAACATGATGACCGCAACCGCACCAATGAACATGCGATAGAATGGATATCCGGTGCCGAAAATCTCAAAGGCGGAAAACCGCAATGCTTCGGGCATCTGGTAATTGACCGGGAAATCGCCGAAAAACAGCTTGATCAGCTCTTCAATAATCAGCGCTAGACCAAAGGTCAGCAAAAGCTCGTGCGCATGACCATGGGCATGTACCCGCGGCAGTAAAAACCGCTCGACCGCCATACCAACAAGCCCGACCACAATCGGTGCGACCAGAATGCCGGTCCAGAAACCGAAGATCGAAGACACCGCATAGGCGACATAGGCGCCGAGCATGTAAAACGAGGCATGGGCGAAGTTCAGCACACCCATCATGCCGAAAATAAGCGTCAACCCGGCCGAGACCATAAACAGCAACAAGCCATAGGTCACGCCGTTCAACGTGGAGATAATCGCGAATTCCATGAGACTTCCGGACTAAAAGAGGCAGAAAAGACCCGGCACAACACGATGAAGGCCGGGTCCTGAAGGCGTCGGGATTACGCGTTCGGGCGCTTCATCTGGCAGTTGTCCTGCACCGGATAGATCGCCTTTTCGCCGGGAATTACCTCGACCGTCTCAAAGCCCATATCCGTGCCATCGGCCGGATATTTTGCGCCCTTGACCACTTTGGAAACCACCACCGGACGAATGGTCTGGTGATCTTCCTTGCGTACCGAAATCGGCCCAAGCGGTGACTGGTAAACACTGTTTTCCAGTGCCATCGCGATGTCGGTGACATTGATGTCGCCGCCCTTGAAATCAAGCGTGGACAAAGCTTCCTGAAGCTGACCCAGGGCAAAGGTCGAATGACCTTCGACAAAGATCGGATAGGCCCCCGTGGCTGCCTTGTAGGCTTCCGGGAATTCGTTGGTCGGGGTCGCCGCATTGTCATAGTTGTTGGCGATATAGTGACCCAGTGCCGTCTGACCGGCATTGGCGATGTTGCCCGGCTGATCAAGGAAGGTTGTCGCAAAGGTCACATCAAGACCCGCATCACCTGTCGCCTTCATCAGCAACAACAGGTCATTGGACCAGTTACCGGTAAAGACGGTGTCCGGTTCAGCCGATTTGATGCGTGCAACAAATGGTGCAAAATCCTGGATCTTGTTCACATCATGCAAGACTTCGCCCACAACCTCGTATCCACCCTCGGATGCGGCGGCCTCAACAGCGGCCTGCACATCCTTGCCCCAGGAATAGTTCTGGTTGATGGCATAGGCCTTGCTGCCCAGTGCATCCGACTTTTTCATGGCATTGACCAGGGCGGTAATGCGCATCGGCGCGGTCGTGGTAAAGCGGAAATGATAAAACTGGCACTTGTCGCCGGTAAGTTCCATGGCTTCACCACCAAGGTTCATGAAGATCATTTCCTTGCCGGGATTGCGCAAATTGTGTTTGCGAACATCTTCGGTCAATTGGCCGGCAATCGCCGATGATGCACCCTGAATGATAATATTTATGCCGTCCGCAACAGCCTGACGGAATTTGTCCGCCGCTTCGGACGCGCCGCCGGCATTGTCATATTCCGTCACCTGAACGGGTTCGCCGTTAAATCCGCCAGCTGCATTGATACGATCAACACCGTATTTTACAGCGCGCGCATAAAGACGCCCGGTCGAGGTTTGCGACCCTGACAGACTTTCAATAATCCCGATTTTAAGGGGCTCTGCCTGCGACGTGGCGGCACCAAGGGTACCCGCGCCCAGCGCCATCGCGGCACCGAACGCAAATTTTGTCATACGATTCAAGTTTTCCTCCCAGATAACACTTGTTTGTGTACTTGGTCTGCCGCGCTGCGTCAGTTATTCCAACGTCTTGGTTCGGCATTGACAGCAGTATAGACACAAGAATTTGACTGAGTAAAGATATTAGATATGTGATCACACTTTAATTTCGATGACCTTTTCTCGCCCGGTGCACATTGCCATGGCCAACGCACTGGACGTAGAATGCCATAGACAGTACTGCTGTAATCACCTGATTTGGCGTAACTTGTGACCATTGGTGAAATGTTTTGCCGCCGGGTCCAACGTTTCTTCACCTTCTTGAGGCACCGAGTACGTGAATACCTTCGACCTGACAAAGAATTCCAAACCGATGCTGGCCCCGGTTGATGTCTCGACCGTTCAGGAACGGGTTTATCAAAGCCTGCGACTGGGCCTGCTCCGGGGCGAGTTCCTGCCTGGTGAACAGGTTTCCATCCGCGCTCTGGCCAATATGCTGGGCACCAGCGCCATGCCGGTCCGCGAAGCGATCGCGCGCCTGATCGCCGAACGTGCCATCGAACAGTCCGGACCGCGCACGCTTCGCGTTGCGCCCTATCATGCCTCCGAACATGAAGCATATATTCGCATCCGCATGCAGCTCGAAGGTTACGCTGCCGAACGCGCCGCCAGTGGCCCCAAAAACCCGAAACTGGTCGATGCCCTGCGTCGCCAGAATGACCAGATCAAAGAAGCATTGCAGGTTGATGATTATGACTCGGCCCTGACCGGCAATCAGGCCTTCCATTTCGAACTATACCGCGCCAGCGGCTATAGCCAACTGCTTGACCTGATTTCAACGCTCTGGCTGCGCACCGGCCCGATTGTCGCCTCCGCACGCAAGGATACCTCGCTGTTCGAACGCGTATTCACCCATGGCGTTAAGATCCACAGCAATGTCATCGATGCCGTCGCCCAACGCGACCGTGCCGCGGCCCGCTGGTCGGTCAATCTTGATATCCGTTCCTCACATCTGGCCATCCGGCGTTTCTACAAGCTTGCAGATAGCAATGAGGCTGGCGTCTCCGGCGCAGATTGATCTGATTTTTGGGCAGGATTAGCGCTCGCTCAGCTCGGACCTGTGTCCTTTGCAAAAAACCTGCAAACAGGCAGCGGCTAAGATTTGAGGAAGGGGCGATAGCGCAGTCTGCGCGCGGCCTATCGGCCGTGCTCGACCTTCAGCTTAAAATCGCTCCACTGGAGCGATTTCTTCACAGCTTCAGCCTTCAAGTTATGAGCGCAGGTTCAAAACGGAGGAAGATCGAAGGTTCTACTTCTGACCCAAGACTAAAACGACAAAACCCCGCCACCGAAGGTGACAGGGTCTTTTTATTGGTTGCGGGGGCAGGATTAGCGCTCACTGCGTTCGCTCAGCTCCGGCCTTTGGCCTCCGCAAAGAACCTTATGCAAACAGGCATCGGATAGATGTGTTGATGCCCGACGAGCGCAGTCTGCGCGCGACCTGTCGTTCGTGCTCGACCTTCAGCTTAAAATCGCTCCACTGGAGCGATTTCTTCACAGCTTCAGCCTTCAAGTTATGAGCACAGGTTCAGAACGCAGGAAGATCACAGGTTCTAATTCTGACCCAAGACTAAAACGACAAAACCCCGCCGGATGGCGGGGTTTGTTGTTTTGGTTACGGGGGCAGGATTAGCGCTCACTGCGTTCGCTCAGCTCCGGCCTATGGCCTTCGCAAAGAACCTTGTGCAAACAGGCTTTGGCCTGTTTGCGATCTTCCAATCCGCATGCACCCGACAATCAAACATCAAAAAAGCCCGCCACAAGGGCGAGCTTTTTTAATGTTGGTTGCGGGGGCAGGATTTGAACCTGCGACCTTCAGGTTATGAGCCTGACGAGCTACCGGGCTGCTCCACCCCGC